>Ga0164294_10000004_pt1 | contig 416512 bp, 429 predicted proteins | sample GEODES005metaG_FD_111479 | JGI IMG/M metagenome (GOLD analysis project Ga0164294, IMG submission 111479) | Oligotrophic lake water microbial communities from Sparkling Lake, Wisconsin, USA - GEODES005 metaG | ecosystem: Environmental > Aquatic > Freshwater > Lake | place: USA: Sparkling Lake... | reverse complement strand
TGAGCTGGGTTCAGAACGTCGCGAGACAGTTTGGTCCCTATCTGCCGTGGGCGTCGAAATTTGAGAGGAGTTGACCCTAGTACGAGAGGACCGGGTTGAACATACCTCTGGTGTACCTGTCGTTCTGCCAAGAGCGCAGCAGGGTAGCTATGTATGGACGGGATAACCGCTGAAAGCATCTAAGCGGGAAGCCTCCCTCGAGATAAGATTTCATAGAGCCGTGGAAGACCACCACGTTGATAGGCCGGGTGTGGAAGTGCGGTAACGCATGGAGCTAACCGGTCCTAATTGCTCTAATTACGCATTGGAGTCCCACCATCAATGGCAGCGCTGAAAAGCGTGACATTGTGGAGGATATTCCAGCCACAAATAGTAAAAGTGCATCGATTTTACGGCAGGCCAGTGGCCTTCCGATACCCTCAAGCACCAGCCTCATAGCTTGGTGGCCATAGCGACTGTGCCCCACCCGATCCCATCCCGAACTCGGCCGTGAAACCAGTCAGCGCCGATGGTACTACCGCTTAAGCGTTGGAAGAGTAGGACGTCGCCAGGCTTTGAAGCTGGTGCTTGAAGAGAAAAAACCCATTCACATGTTTCCGGCCGTTCGGCCGCATTCCAGCCGGACAGCCACGTTGACGCGGGATGGAGCAGCCCGGTAGCTCGTCAGGCTCATAACCTGAAGGTCGTAGGTTCAAATCCTACTCCCGCAACCAACAAAAACCCCGGAAATCTGCGGTTTTCGACACTTCTCAAGAAGCTCCCTTCGGGGAGCTTTTTGCGTTTTTGGGCCGCTGTAAGCACTGTGGAAGCAAGAAGAAACGGGCTGCGTCGTAAACTAGCCGATTCACCCTCAAGACAGTGTCGGTGGATGCCGAGAGCCTGACGCCAAAAATTGTCATTGAAATTAATTTGTACGGTCTAGCGTTGTGCCCGATGCTTTCACATCATAGCCTGCGGCCAGTGCGGCCATGCGCCCCATGTCACCGCCTTGCTTACCCTTTTGGGTCGACGTGGACCAGACGATGTCGTCGACAGAAGCGGTGTCGAGGTTGTTGCGCTCTTTGATCGCCTTGAGGACGGTAGCCGCCAGATGCTGGGGGTGGAGATGCGACAATGCCCCCTTGCCAGGCTTTCCAACGCCGCGCGGCGTGCGGACTGCGTCAATAATGTAGGCTTCGGCCATGGTCAGTTCCTTTATGCGGGGATTTCGTTGAAGGGCACGCCCTTGTCCGGACGATGGTCCTGCGGCAGGCCGAGGATCTTCTCGGCAATGGTGTTGAGAAGCATCTCATCAGCACCGCCGGCGATGCGGCCGGTTGGTGCGTTGATCCAGCTCGTCTGCCAATTGTCCTTGACCGACAAATGCTCGTCAAAATGCAGGCCGTCGGTTCCTTGCAGATCGATGGCGAGTTCGGAGAGTTTCTGGCGCGACCGGACAGAGACCAGCTTGTTGAGCGACCCTTCGGGCCCCGGTTCCATGCCCGCCTGCATCATCAGCATGGCGCGGGCGGTGATGGCATCAAGGCCGTTGCGCATGGCATAGTTGCGCGCGATCTGCTGGCGGATGCGACCGTCCTTGATCGCGGGCTGGCCGTTGATCTCGACGTCCTTCGCAAGGCTGACGAACAAATCTAAATGCGGGCCGAAGCCGCCGCTGTCGGTCGCGACGTAGCGTTCGATCATCAGCGTTGCCATCGCCACGGCAAAGCCGCCGCCAACGGGTGACATCCGGTGGCTGTCGTCGATTTTCACATCGTCAAAGAACACTTCGTTCACATGGCTGTCGCCGCCTGCGAGCTTGACGGGACGCACTTCGACACCCGGCGCGCGCATATCGACCCAGAAATAGGTCAGGCCCTTGTGCTTCTGCGCGGTGGGGTCGGTACGAGCGACAATGACGCCATAGTCCGAATATTGGGCGTAGCTGGTCCAGAGTTTCTGGCCATTCAACTTCCAGCCATTGCCATCCTGCTCTGCCTTCATGCGAAGCCCGGCAAGGTCGGAACCACCCGCCGGTTCGGAGAAGAGCTGGCACCAGATTTCTTCACCTTGCAAGGCCTTGAGAACGCGTTCCTTGACCCAGGCCTTGTCCTCGCAGAATTTCATGATGATCGGCACGGGCATGCCAAGCGAAATCCCGAAGAAGTGGGTCGGCATCCCGAACTGCATCTCTTCGGTTTCAAAGGTGACCTTTTCGATATGGGTCAGGCCCTGTCCGCCCATGTCGACAGGCCAGTTGATCCCCGCAAAGCCAGCGTCAAAACGGGCCTTGAGATAGCGGCGGCCGAGCGCCAGCTTTTCCTCATAGGCCAGATGTGTCTGTGCGGCTTTGCCATAGGTCGGTGCCACGGATTCAAGCCACGCACGGGCGCGGGTGCGGAATGTTTCGAGATCGCTCATGCGGCTTCTCCTTCGAGACAATCAACCAGCACATCTTCCCAGAAGAACAAGTTGCCCAGTTCCATGGCGAGGGTGCGCGCGCGGCGCATGTGGAGGTGGAGGCCCGCCTCCCACGTGACACCGATCCCGCCATGCACCTGCACGCAATCGCGGGCGCACGTATCATAACTGTCCGTCGCCTGGATGCGCGCGGCTGCCGCGGCCTTCAAGAAATCCGGATGGCCTTCACGCGTTGCGGCATGGAGCGCACCAGCGCGGGCCAGTTCGACCAATCCGTACATTTCTGCAATGCGGTGTTTGACCGACTGGAAGGCGCCAATCACCTGCCCGAAGGCCCGACGTGTGTTGGCATAATCGCGGGCGCGTTCCAGCAGCGCTTCCGCCCCGCCGGTCTGTTCATGTGCCGTCACCACCGATTGCAGCGCGAGCACATGGCGCGCTGCATCCAGCGCGTCCTCACCACGCGCAATTTCCGTGGCGGGCGTCCCCGCAAAGGTCAGGTCAGCGACGCAGCGGCTGTTGTCAAAGCTGTTGATGGCGGTCTTGGTCACGCCGTCAAGCGCTGCAACGACGATGACAGGCGTCCCGTTGTCGTTCGCCAGCACGACTGCGACATCGGCGTGCAGGCCGCCGGAGACTCCCGGTTTTGTGCCGGTCAATTTGCCGTCAGCAAAACGGACCGAGGTGCCCAGTACCGACTGTCCTTCTGCAAAGGCCACCGCGCCAATGGACTCGCCGCTGGCGAGTTTTGGCAGCCAGTCATTCTTCAGACCCTCGTCACCAAGGTCGAGAATGGCGCGCGCAGCACCGAAAGATGAGGTGAGGAACGGGGCTCCGGCCAGAGAACGGCCGATCTGGAACGCGATCAGGCCCAGTTCGACGAGCCCGAGATCCAGCCCGCCATAGGCTTCGGGCAGGGCTAGAGCTGTCCAGCCCTGTTCCTTTGCCGTTTCCCAATATGGGGCGTGATATTGGCCCGATTGTTCAAGCAGGGGCAGCAAGGCATCTGGCATGATGCGGGCTTCGAGAACGCGACGCGATTCCGTCGCGATGGCCAATTGGCCTTCATCATAGAGCAGGGACATGATCTTCCTATCGAACTGTGAACTTCTTGGCCTTGTCCGCCATGAGGGCGGTCCGATCGACCTGCGGCACGCCGACCGGGTTGCCGATCTGGCAATATTTGAGGCCGTTCTGGAGGGCGACGGTCCGCGGCATATCGAGCGATTGCCAGATCGCTTTGAGCGAGCCTGTCGTCGCAGCAGTCGGCTTCGCAGCAATCGTCGCCGCCAGTTCCTGTGCACGCGGCCACAAATCTTCGAGTGTCGTGATCTCGCTCACCAGACCGATGCGCAGGGCGGTTCCCGCGCCAATGCGTTCATCATTGCCGAGCAGGACCATGCGTAGCACGTCTTGCAGGGGGAGCTTGTACGTCATGCCGATGGGTTCGAGCGCACTGGTCATCCCGAAGGTGACGTGGGGGTCGAAGAAGGTCGCGTCTTCCGAACAGATGATGATGTCGGCTTCGTTGAGCCAGTAGAAGGCGCCGCCTGCGGCCATGCCATGCACCGCCGCCACGACCGGCTTCCAGCAGTTCATCGACTTCGGGCCGAGCAGATTGCCGGGGTCTTCACAATGCCAAATGTTGTCGAGATCGACGACAGGCTCGCCCTGCATCGATGCTTTTACGTCGACGCCGGTGCACCAGGCCTTGCCGGGTGCGGCCCTCAGCACGCAGCAATGAATGTCGTCGGTGACGCTGACCCATTTCCACAGATGTTCAAATTCTTCCATCATCCGCTTGGTGAAGCTATTCATTGCATCCGGGCGGTTGATGGTGATTGTCGCCACATGGTCGACGACGTCGACAAGGATGGTTTCGTACTGCATCAGACTCTCCTGTCGTCAGTCCGCATGGTTGACCTAGTTATACAAGTCGCTATGACATAGCGGGATAGTGGAGGACAAGCCCTGCAATGAATTTCGACCTGTCTGATGAACAGAAAATGCTGGCTGAGCAAGCGCGCGGCCTGATTGCGGAACGATCACCATATGACCACCTGCGCGGCTTGATCGACGCAGGGGCGGAATGGGATGAGTCGCTGTGGCGCGAGCTTGGGGAAATGGGTTTTTTGGGGGCTGCGATTCCCGAAACGAACGGTGGCCTGGGCATGAGCGCGCTGGATCAAGGCGTCATCGCACAGGAGCTCGGCCGCGCGAATGCAGCGATTCCCTTCTTTTCGTCGATCATCCTGTGTGCCGACGCCATTCAATTGGCGGGCAGCGATGCGCAAAAGGCGGAGTGGCTTCCCAAACTCGCCTCTGGCGAAGTGATCGGAACCTTGGCCTATGCAGAAGGACCGGGACCAAGCTTTGCGACTGGCGTAACATTTGACGGCAGCAAAATCAGCGGCGCGAAGATGCCCGTGGCAGATGCCGGCATTGCCCATATTGCGATCGTGCTTGTCGCTGGCGGCGGGTTTGTGCTGGTCAAGCTGGATCAGCCGACTGTGAAGCGCACAAAGCTCGACAGCTTTGATCAGCTTCGAGCGCACTATCGGATCGATTTTAATGGAGCGGAGGCAGAGGCGTTGCCCGGCGCGGCGAAGTTGTCTGCGCTTATAGACCGTGCCGCTGTGCAGGCCGCGTTCGAGGCAACCGGTGCTGCCGATGCCTGCCTTGAGATGGCCCGCAACTACGCACTGGACCGGCAGATGTTCGGTCGGCCGCTCGCCTCTTTCCAGGCGATCAAGCACAAGCTGGCGGACCTTGCCGTCGAAGTCGAACTTGCCCGGTCCAACGCTTATTTTGGCGCATGGGCAGCTGACGAATCCCCGGATGATCTGCCCGCTGCGGCCTCCGCCGCGCGCCTGACCGCGCTCAAGGCGTTTGAAACGGGCGCGCGCGAAAACCTACAGGTGCACGGCGGCATCGGATACACGCAGGAAGCCAATTGCCATTTCTATTACCGGCGGGAACGGACGTTGGCGCTTGCCTTGGGCGGCCGTGACTATTGGGCCGACCGCCTGATCGCGGCGCAACCCGGCAGCCAAGGAAAGGCCGCTTAAGATGGATTTCAACGACACTCCCGAAGAAGCCGCTTTCCGCACCGAGGTGCGTGCCTGGCTTGCGGCCAATGCACCCGCCCATGTCATCCCGCAGGGCGTGACACTTGATGATGCGGAAGAAGTGGAACGCGGCAAGGCCTGGCAGCGCGCCGTTTACGATGGCGGCTATGCCGGAATTACGTTTCCCAAGGCGCTTGGCGGGCGCGGCGGCACGGTCATTGAAGCCGTGGTTTTTGCCGAAGAAGAAGCGCACTACCACCTTCCCAAGGGGCCCTATATCGGCATCGGTCTTGGCATGGCAATCGCCGCGATTGCCAAGCACGGCACGGACGAGCAGCGCGCGCAGTTTATCGAACCGACCTTGAAGGGGGAGCTCACCTGGTGTCAGCTCTTCTCCGAGCCCTCGGCCGGTTCGGATCTCGCCAATCTGCGGACCAAGGCGGTGCAGGATGGCGACGCCTGGATCGTCAACGGCCAGAAGGTCTGGTCCAGCTGGGCACACCGCAGCGATTGGGGCATTCTCGTTGTCCGCACTGACCCGTCGGTGCCCAAGCATAAGGGGCTGACCTTCTTCGTGGTCGACATGAAGTCGCCCGGCATTGAAATCCGGCCGATCCGCCAGATCTCCGGCGCAAGCGATTTCAATGAGACATTCCTGACGGACGTCCGCATTCCCGACAGTTGCCGGATCGGCGGCGTCGGCGAAGGGTGGGGCGTGTGCATGACGGTGCTCATGGGTGAACGCTTGGGCAGCGGCAGCCACAAAGCGCAGGTTTCTCCGCTGATCGACTATGCGGCGTCCACGCCTGGCATGAACGGCGGCACGGCCCTCGACAGCGGCAGCACCAAGCTCGCGCTCGCAAGTGCCTTGGCGGAAGAGCAGGGCGCACGATATCTGGAAGCGCGCCTACGCACCATGGTCAGCCGTGGCGAAAACCCGGGCGCGCTCGCCGGGATGATCAAAATGAGCTACGCCAGCCGCCTGCAAAAGACGAGTGCGCTCGCCATGGAATTGCGCGGCATGGACGCGATCGCACCGGCTTCGGGCGACACCCAGACGCGCGAGATCCAAGGCGACTATATCTGGTCCACTGTCATGCGGATTGCCGGTGGCGCGGACGAAGTCCTCAAGAACCAGATCGCAGAGCGCGTTCTCGGGATGCCCGGTGAAATCCGCATGGACAAGAACATACCCTTTGATCAGTTGAAGGGCTGACCATGGAGTACCGGCGTCTCGGAAATTCCGGGCTCAAGGTCCCCAGCCTGTGCCTGGGTTGCATGAGCTTTGGCGACCCGGCCCAAGGCTGGCACAATTGGGTTCTTGGCGAGGACGAGAGCGCTGCGATCATCCGCCGCGCACTAGAAGCGGGCATCAACTTTTTCGATACGGCGAACGTGTATGCGGGCGGTGCGTCGGAGGAGATTACAGGGCGCGCGCTCAAGGCCCATGCCCGGCGCGACGAAATCGTCATCGCGACCAAGGCGCACGGCGCTTGGGGGAAGGGGCCAAACCAGTCCGGCCTGTCCCGCAAGGCCCTGATGCAGGCCGTGGATGATAGCCTGAGGCGCCTCGGAACGGACTATATCGATCTCTATCAGATCCACAGATGGGATGATGAGACGCCGATTGAGGAAACACTCGACGCGTTGAACGATATCGTGCGGGCCGGGAAGGCGCGGTACATTGGCGCATCATCCATGTTCGCATGGCAATTCCAGAAGGCCTTGATGATTTCCGAACGGAATGGCTGGGCCAAATTCGTATCGATGCAGAACCACCTGAACCTTCTCTACCGCGAGGAAGAACGGGAAATGCTGCCGCTGTGCATTTCGGAAGAGGTCGGCGTCATCCCCTGGAGCCCGCTTGCACGCGGGCGGCTGACGCGCCGCTGGGGCGAAGAGACGAGCCGCTCTGAAGGGGACAAGTTTGGCAAGATGCTGTACGCCCGTACCGAAGAGGCCGACAAACAGGTGGTGCAGGCCGTTGAGGCGGTGGCCGCAGCACGAGAGCGTCCCATGGCGCAGGTCGCGCTGAGTTGGCTGGTCGCCAAGCGTGGCGTGACGGCACCGATCGTGGGCGTCACGAAAATGGCGCAGCTGGACGACGCGCTTGCCGCCTTGGACCTCCGCCTGTCCGCAGACGAAGTCGCGGCCCTTGAGGCCCCTTATGTGCCGCATCCTGTGCTGGGCCATTTGTGAGCAGTTTGGGCAAGTCTTGAACGAGGCAAATTCTATCTGGCATGGCGGGCCGCCTGATCTGACGTTTCTGCAGCAGAGTGGAGCGGATTGCCTGCCCGGCCTTCTGGGCATGGAGTTTGTTGGTTTTGGCGATGATTGGCTGAAAGCGCGCATGCCCGTGGACGCACGCGTTCATCAGCCGTTTGGCCGGTTGCATGGCGGTGCCTCAGTGGCGCTTGCGGAAACGGTCGGGTCGATGGCCGCATCTTGCGTGATTGATCGCAGCCAATTCGTGGCGGTGGGGATGGAGATCAACGCCAACCATATCCGGCCCGTTTATTCCGGTTGGATCTATGCGACAGCAAAGGCGGAATCGCTCGGCCGCACCACGCAGATATGGACCATCCGGATCGAAGACGAGGCCGGAAAACTTGTCTGCCTGTCCAGACCCACAATGGCCGTGATTGCGCTCGATCGCTCCTGACGATCAGGCCGCTCTTTTCCGCGCTTCGGCCGCTGCCTGCAGAACGGGCTTGAGGTCCTTCTTGAGGATTTTTCCGTTCGGGTTGAGTGGCAGTTCATCGAGGACCAGCAGCGTCCTTGGCACCTTGTTGTCGGCAAGATGTTCGCGTGCATAGGCGATAATATCGGCCGGTGTGGCGGATGCGCCCGGACGCAGTGACACAGCCGCTGCAATGTCTTCACCCAGAATGTCGTGATCAATCCCGACGACGGCCGCACTTTGCACCGCGGGGTGCTGGTGCAGGACCGTTTCGATTTCGAGCGGCGTGATGTTGTAACCACCGCGGATGATCAGTTCTTTCGAACGACCGGCCATGATGAGATCGCCGTCTTCGTCGATGTATCCAAGGTCCCCGGTACGCGTCCAACCGCCTGAGAAGGTTGCCGCCGTCGCTTCCTCATCGCGCCAATAGCGGCGCGGGTTTTTCTGGATGCCGAAAATCTCGCCAACCACACCTGCTTCGGTGATCTTGTTCCCGGCTTCGTCGCGCAATTCCATATGCGGTGGCAGTTTTCCGACGCAGCCGGGTTTCATCACCTGTTCCTGGCTGGTGGTCGCAATGCCGATCCCGCCTTCGGACATGCCGTAGGAATTACGCATCCGCAAATGCGGCCAAAGCGCCTTTGTCCGGACGACGGAGTCATGCGGCAGGGGGGCCGTGCCAGTCATGAGGTGCTTGATGCCGTCGAGTTTGTAATTGGCGACATCGGGATGATCGAGCACGAGCCGCAACATCGTCGGGACGAGATAGAGCAGCATCGGTTTGCGCGCTTCGGCGAGATCCAGAAAGCCCTTCGGATCGAACTTGGGCATGGTGATGGCCGTTGCGCCGCCACGTGCCGGCAGCATGACAATGCCAAGATTGCCGCCCGAGCCGGTGAGTGGAAGGGCATTGAGCGTACCGGTTGACCGATCCCGGTTCAGGCCCGTCACACCGCCGTTCATCAGGTCGGCGTGCGTAATGACGACGCCCTTGATCTTGCCCGTCGTGCCGCTGGTGCCAAGGATTTCGGCGTCGGCATATGGGTCCATCAAATTCTGGTCGGGCAACGCCGCGAGGTTTTTCGGCATTTCAGTCGGGTGCCAGCATCCGGCCAAATTCAATCCAGAGACCAGATCATTCGTTTCTGTGATGGCAAAACGCGGCTCACAAAGCGCGCCATAGTCCGCAATCTCCTTGGGGGAGAGGCGGACATTGATGGGGCATGCAATTCCGCCGGCGCGGAAAGTCGCGAACACGGCAATGACCATTTCGAGGACGAAATTGTTGCTCAGGGCCAGGAACACCCGATCGCCCGGCTGCAGTCCCGCTGCGACAAGGCCGCCAGCGACCTCGTCCACGGCGGCATCCCATTGCGCATAGGTCAACTCCCGGCTTCCGTCGGAGTGCGCAACCTCATTTGCCTGATGGTGAGCGCGGACTTTGAGCGCGTCTGAAATGCGTCGCACGGTGATGCCCGTTACGGGGTCGGTCGAAAACTCTCCTGCACTCATGCGTCTACTCTCTTGCCATATTATCGAGGGTAGCTTACCTAGTTATACAACTGAATTCAAGGAGGGAATGCGATGGCAGAGGCCAAGACCGACATTTTGCAGAGCGAAGAATGGCAGAAAGCCGTCGATTACGAGATCACCGATCACGATATCGAACGGCAGCGCAAGCTGCTGGGATTCGACCAGGCCGCCAAGACGCGTGAATACATGCAGACGGCGACGGAAGACAATATTCGTAACTTCTCGCACGGATGTGGCGACGACAATCCGCTCTATTGCGATCCTGATTATGCCCGCAAGACCCGCTGGGGCGGCGTCATCGCGCCTGCGATGATGTGCAGCATGATCAACCGGCCCATGCTGGGGGATCCGGTACCTGACGAGATCAAGGCGCTCCGCAAGAGCCTGTTCAAGGGCATTCACGTCTTCGTATCAGGCTCGCAGTGGGACTTTTATCGTCCTGTCCGTCCAGGCGACACGATCTACAGCTTCAACGGCGATGAAACCTGCGAAGTGAAGGCGTCCGAATTTGCCGGAAAATCCGTCATCAGCGTCCGCCGCGATGTGAAGGTCAATCAGCGCGGCGAAGTGGTTGCAGTGTACCGCATCCTCCGCGTCATGACAGAGCGCAAGGCCGCTGCGAAAAAGGGCAAGAACCTTTCGATCCAACCCGCATCCTACACGGACGAGGAATTTGCAGAGATCGAAAAGATCTACGCTGCAGAAAAGGTTCAGGGCGGTTCCAAGCGCTGGTTTGAAGATGTTGAAAAGGGCGACAGCCTCGGTACGCAGGCCAAGGGTCCGTTGACGGTGACCGACGTCATCTGCTTCCATGCAGGCGGCTATGGCTTTGTGCCTTATGCGCCGACGGCCAATCGTCTGGCGCACAAGAACCGCCAGCGCATTCCCGCATTCTACGTGAAGAATGAACATGGCATTCCCGACGTTGCCCAGCGTCTCCACTGGGATCCGAAATGGGCGCAGGCCATCGGCAACCCGATGGCGTATGACTACGGGGTTATGCGCGAAAACTACCTCTACCAGTATCTGTCAGATTGGATGGGCGATGATGCCGTTGTGACGCACGTCCACGACGAAATCCGCAAGTTCAACTATATGGGCGACGTTCAGACGGTGACGGGCGAAGTGCTCGCCAAGCGCACTGAAAATGGTCAGAACCTGGTTGATGTGGCTGTGAAGTTCACCAACCAGCGCGGCGAAGAGTCGGTACGTGCAACAGCGACAATCGCTTTGCCGTCAAAGGACAATCCGTTACCAATGTATCCCGAAGTGCCGCGCGAGCTGGCGCAGAAGGCGGCGCAGATGATGGCGCGTCATTGGGAATTGGGGGGCAAGTGACCGACACGGTCCTTATCGAAAATCAGGGCGGGGTGCGGATCATCACACTGAACCGTCCTGACCGGCTGAACGCGCTGAATGGCGAAATCATGGGGCCATTGGCGGAGGCGACTGCAGATGCCGCACGCGATACAAGCGTCGGCTGTGTGGTCGTGACCGGCGCTGGCCGAGGCTTTTGCTCGGGCGGCGACCTCCAAGGCGACCGTGGTGGACCGATGGTTGCGAGCAACGATCTGGGTGGCCGCAATGAGCAGGGCTTTGCTCGGCTGCGCGGTTATATGGAAACGTCGCGTCTCCTCCATGAAATGACAAAGCCCACGATTGCCATGGTCAATGGTCCGGTGGCGGGTGCAGGCATCGGCATTGCTGGCGCTTGCGACCTCCGATTTGCCGGCAAGGCGGCGACGTTCCTTGCCGCGTTCGACCGGATTGGTGCTGGCGGCGATTTCGGGTCGAGCTGGTTTTGGACCAAAATTCTTGGGACGGGCGTTGCGCGCGAATTGTTCTTCCTGTCGGAGAAACTGTCCGCCGATCTGGCCTTTGCGAAGGGCATCTACACCAAATTGTTCGACGACGATGTCTTGCGCGAAGAGACCCTCAAGGTTGCGCACAGGCTCGCAGATGGTCCGCGCGTCGGTTACCGGTACATGAAGATCAATCTCAATGCGGCTGAAGACTGGGCGTTTGAAGCGCAGTTTGACCAGGAAGCGCTGAATATGGGCTTGTCGACACAGGCAAGCGCGATGGTGTGGAAGGCTGAACGCGAGGCCAAAAAGGACTAATCGCTGCGCTGCGAGGGGGCCACGAATATGGTTTGGGTCCCCTTCGCATAGACACCATCGCGGTCCGCAAATTTGCTTTGCGCCAGCGCATGGCCGTTGCCTCCGCCTTGCGTATGGGCGTCGATCAGCAGCCACTCGCCACGCGGCATCCGGAAAAACTGGATCGTGATGTCCAGATTGGCGAAGCTCCATTCACTGTGAAATGTTGCGCTGCCTACCCCGTTTCCAAAGTCTGCGAACAGGCAGGCTTTGACGAAGGGGGATGTTGATTTACCCTGGACAACCTCTCCATTCATGCTCAGCCATACAATCCCACGGCCAGGCTCGCGCACCTTCCCACTGACGCCTTTAGACCGGATTGCACCCGCCATTTGAGCGCCAATCAGATATTGCGTCTCTTTTAAGCTGTCGGGGTCAGGATAGTTATGGGTCGCTGGATGTTCTGGCGTGTCGCGCGCACGCGCGCGCAAGACATGGGCCTGTGTAACCACACGATCTCCGGCCAGAAGCTCGATACGATGCAACTGTGCCTGCTTGCCAAGGCGCACTGGCGTGGTGCGTGGCACAAGCATGTCGCGAGGAACGATGCCCAGAATGTCGATTGACACACGGCATATCTCAAACGCCGGATCAAACTGCGCCTCCTCAATGATCGTTGCGATCAGGGATGCAATCGGTCCGCCAGCAACCGCATTGTCGAACCACGGATTTTTGGCCAGTCCAGATGGCAGAAACCCTTCGCCCTCGCGGGTGAAATAAAAGGGCCTGCCTTTCACTGGAGTCGTCATGAAAAGCGCCCTAGCATGCTAATGCAACCGACAACAACATGTTTGACGTAGTTATATAGGTTGGGCATAGCGAATCCGGTTTCAGTCAGGAGAGTGAGTGATGGATCTGAGCTATGGCGCGGAAGCGGAAGAGTTTCGCAAAGACGTGCGCACATTCCTGAAAGACTCCTGGGCGCCTGCCGCCGAGTTGCGTGGTGCCGATCTTAAGGCTTTTATCAAAGAGTTCCGGTTGAAGGCGACGGAAAAGGGCTTTCTCTATCGGTCCATTCCCAAGCAATATGGCGGATCAGAGCAGCCCGTGGATGTCATTAAGGCGCAGGTGATCCGCGAGGAATTCGGAAAGATGCGAGCGCCCATGGAAATGGGCGGCAACGGCATGAACATGACCGTGCCGACCTTGCTGGAGAAGGGGACCGAGGAGCAGAAAGATCTGTTCATTCGCAAGACCATGTCGGGTGAATATATTTGGGGGCAGGGTTATAGCGAACCGGGCTCCGGGTCTGACTTGGCCAGTGTTCGCACCAAGGGCGAGCTTTCGGCAGACGGCACAAAATGGATCATCAATGGCCAGAAAATCTGGACGTCGCAGGGCATGCAGTCGACCCATATGTTCATGCTAGTGCGGACAGAGCCAGATGCGCCAAAGCATGACGGGATTACCTATCTCCTCATCGACCTGAATCAACCTGGCATTACGCGCCGTCCGATCAAACAGATGACGGGCGAAGAAGGTAATCACACCTTCTGTGAATTCTTTTTCGACAACGCCGAAACACCGGTCAGCTGGCAGGTCGGAGAGCGCGGGCAGGGCTGGTATGTCAGTCGCACCACATTGAAGCACGAACGCGCCAGCATCGGCAGCGCGGATGGTCTTGGCAATCAGTTCAAGAAACTTGTCGAGCTGGCCAAGGAAACGGGTCGCATCGGGGAGCCGGTGATCCGTGAGAGACTTGCCCAGATAGAAGGCTTTGTTCTTTCCCACCGCTATACCAGCTTCCGCCTATTTTCCTGCGCGGCGGCGGGTGAGGATGCCGGACGTGTGCAGCTGATGATGAAGCTCTACCTCACTGAAATCGGGCACGAGATGGCGCTTCTCGCGCAAGAATTGATCGGTGAACACGCCTTTATTGAGCCGGAAGGGGCAGGCGGCCGTGGTCCACGCGGGCCACGTGGACCGGAAAAATGGATGGATCAGATCATGGGCAGCCTCGGCAATTCGATTGCGGGCGGCGCGAGCAACATCCAGCGCAATATCATCGGTGAGCGAGGACTCGGCCTGCCGCGTGATCTCGCTATGTCTGGAGAGAAATAATGCGTTTTCACCTCTCTGAAGAACAGGTCGCCATTCAGGATGCCCTTCGCGGGACGCTTGACGATTGCTGGCAGCTGGAACAGCAGCACAGATTTGCCGATGGCGATGCCGATTTTGATCCGTCCAGCTGGGAAGCCCTGATGGCACTCGGGCTGGGTTCAATCCTGTTGCCCGACAGCGGCATGGGTCTGCTGGACGCCGCTTTGGCGTGCGAAGTGGTCGGCGAGGCCGCAGCGCCGGGTCCGTTGATCGGACAATTGCTGGCGGTTGCGGCTGTCGCCCGTTCGAACAACACGGCTGCCAAAGCCCATTTGCCAGGTCTTGAAGCAGGCACAATTATTGCCACGGTCGCGCTGGGAGACAGTCCATATGTGCAGTGTGCACGGGCAGCGCAGCTTTTTCTGGCAGGCACGCGGGATGGCGCATTGCTTCTTATTGAAGCTGGGGACGGCGTGACCATCGAAGCAGTCAAATCCACTGATCGCAGCCGTCCGGTTTCTCGGGTGAGTTTTGACAGCGTCAAGACGCATGAGCTGTTCGGCGCGGGTGATCCCATGGTTGCCAAGATCCACGATGCGGCGCTCGTGCTGATCGCGGCTGATTCCCTTGGTGGCGCACAGAAATGCACCGATATGTCGGTGGCCTACGCTAAGGAGCGCGAACAATTCGGTCAGCCAATCGGTCGCTTTCAGGGCTTGAAACATCAGCTGGCACAAATGGCGCTGGACGTCGAGCCGGCACGAGCGCAGGTCTGGTACGCAGCCTATGCCCATGATGCCGACTTGCCCGATGCGGCACGCGCGGCTGCCATGGCGAAGGCGCATCTGTGTGATGTGTATGTCCGTACCACTCGCGCAGCAATCGCGGCGCATGGGGGCATTGGCTACACCTGGGAATATGGCTTGAATTATTGGTTTCGCCGCGCCGCGCTCAACCGGGCGTGGCTCGGCAGCCCGTCGCATCATCGCGCACGGGCGGCAGAACTGGCAGGATGGTGACATGAGCGACGTCCGCAATCCGGTCTTCACGGCGGAAGATGACTGTTATCATCAGTTGTCAGCCGACCCGTATGAAACGGAGACCAACTGGTGGTCGTTCAACATTCCGGAACGCAAGATCGGGTGCTGGATCCACGCGCCTTATTATCCCAACCGCAAGGCCGTCACCTGGCGCATCTTTGCCTGGGATGATGAAGGCTATGATCCCGCACGCATGGCCTATTACCGCAAGGTCGAGGAAGCCACGATGCCGGACGCGCCAGACCTGCGCGACATCACCTTCCCCGGTGACAAGGCTGGCCCCGGCTATTCCCTGAAGATGATCGAGCCGGGGATGAAGTATCACCTCCTCTATGAAGATGCGGCGCGCGGCTTCGCGCTCGATTTCACGCATACCGGCCTGCACGAGCCGCACCGTTTTCCGCCGGGAAAGCCGCCCTTCATGCAGACGCCGCATTTCGATCAGCTGGGCCATGTCGAAGGGTGGATGACCTTGCGCGGCGAACGCATCCGCATCGACGGCATCGGCGTGCGCGACCGGACATGGGGGCCGCGTGGCGGGCCCTATGCCGCCAGCCCAAAAGTCTATGCGAGCGATCTTGAGCGGGTGAAACATCCCGGCGGCGCGCGCTGGCGTGAGATAGAGCGGGAGCGTGGACGGGGGCGTATCCAGTACATCTTCGGCCATCGCGAGGATGGCACCGGATTTCTGGGCTTTGCCCGTGTGCAGGACAGCGATGCCCAAGGCTGGGCGCCGATGAATGCGGGCTGGATCCGGCGTGACGGCCAGTTCGGCACACTTGATCCAGCCACGTCGCGCATGAAAACATGGCGCAACCCAAAGACCGGATGGTGCACGCACATGGAGGTCGACCTGACGGACGAACTGGGCCGCACGATGCAGAGCGAAGGCTTTGCCGTCAGCACGATGAGCGAGGCAGGCTATGGTGTGAACCAGCTGATGCGCTGGGACATTGATGGCGGCATAGGCTGGGGCGAAGATCAGGATGTGTGGAATGGCCCGCATTTCGTCCGCATGCTCGATGCGTTGAAGGCCGTGGCCTAATGCTCGAAGGCCTCCGCCTGCCGCTGATGTGTGCGCCGATGAGCTTTGCCTCATCCGTGCCGCTGGCGGTGGCCTGCTGCAAGGCGGCCGTGATCGGCGGCTGGCAGGGCGGCACGTTCACCCCGGACGCGGAGTTCGAGGCCTATCTGACAGCGCTGGACGAGGTGACGGGCGCACCGCCCATCGTCAACATACCCGCGCGCTGGGGCGGTGACCCCAAATGGCAAGCGCGGCTCGACATGTTGGGCGATCACAAGGCGCCGCTGGTGTTGTCGAGCCTGGGTGATCCGTCCGCGCTGGTGGCGCGCGTACATCAATGGGGCGGTCGCGTCATTCAGGACGTGACGACGATGAAGCACGCCGAAAAGGCGATATCGGCAGGCGTTGACGGCTTGATGCTCACCTGCGCGGGTGCGGGCGGTCATACCGGGTTCCTGACGCCGCTCGCGTTCGTCCCGGCTGTTCGCCGGATCTGGAGCGGCCTGCTGATCGTGGCAGGCGGCATCGCCGACGTTCACGGCATGGCAGGCGCGCTCGCGCTTGGCGGAGACATTGCCGCCATGGGCACGCGCTTCATTGCCACACCGGAATCCGGCGTGGTCGAGGGGCATCGCACGATGATCCCGGCGGAGGGCATGGACAATATTATCGCGTCTGCCGCGATGAACGGCGTGCCCGCGCACTGGATGCGGTCGTCGATTGAGGCGGTCGGGCTCGATGCCAGCACGCTTCCCAATGTTCGCAGCGAGATGCCCGAAGGCGTTATGCCCTGGCGGGACATCTGGAGCGCTGGGCAAAGCGTTGGCCTGATCGATGCCGTCGAACCCGTGGCAGATCTGGTTGACCGGTTCGCCCGTGAATTTGAATCCCTTCCCAACCGGCCCGATTGGCGGGCGCGGCTGGCGCAATTCAACTAGGAGACCAACATGGCTTTCAAGACCCGCATCACCGATCTTCTCGAAATCCAGCACCCGATCGTTCAGGGCGGGATGCAGGGCGTGGGTACGGCCGAACTGGCTTCTGCTGTATCCAACGCAGGCGGCCTCGGCATCCTCACCGCGCTGACGCAGCCGACGCCGGCTGCCCTGCGTGAAGAGATTGATCGCACGCGTTCGATGACGAAGAACCCCATCGGTGTGAACATGACGATCTTCCCGACGATCAACTCGCCCGATTACAACGCCTATGCCGATGCGATCATCGAAAGCGGCGTGAAGGTCGTGGAAACCGCAGGCACGCCCGCCGTCCGCGAGATGTGGGCCAAGCTGCAGCCGCACGGCATCAAGATTGTCCATAAATGCACCGCCGTCCGTCACGCTTTGTCGGCGGAGCGCAATGGTTGCGACGCAATTTCCATCGACGGCTTTGAATGCGCAGGTCACCCGGGTGAAGACGATATCCCCGGCCTGATCCTGATCCCTGCTGCCGCTGATCAGGTGAAGATCCCGATGCTGGCCTCGGGCGGCTTTGGCGACGGGCGTGGTCTTGTCGCGGCGCTGGCGCTGGGTGCAGATGGCATCAATATGGGCACCCGCTTCTGCGCGACGCAGGAAGCGCAGATCCACGCGAACATCAAGCAAGCCTATATCGACAATGATGAGCGCGGCACGAACCTCATCTTCCGCAGCCTGAAGAACACAGCGCGCGTCGGCAAAAGCGATGTGTCGGATGAAGTCGTCCGCCGCCTGGCCCAGCCGGGCGCGACCTTCAACGACGTGAAGGAACTCGTCGCGGGCGAAAAGGGTCGCGAGATGCTCAAGGATGGTGATCTGACCAAGGGCATCTTCTGGGCGGGCATGATCCAGGGGCTGATCCACGATATCCCTACGTGCAAGGAACTGATCGACCGGATCATCGGCGAGGCGGAAAGCATTATCGACAACCGACTGGCGTCCCTGCGCGTATGACGGACACGCTCTCCCTCTACGCCTTCAATACGGGCTGGTTTCAGTGCAAGCCGGGCTATTTCATTGAAGGCGAAGAGGGCGACTATCTGCGCGGCCCCGTGCCCTCCTACCTGATCGACCACCCGAAGGGGCGCGCGCTGTTCGATACCGGCATGGGCGTGCGCTACCGCCGCGATCTGGCGAACGCGCTGCCGCCCAACAAGTTCGGCCTGCAATGGTTTGAAGGCATGGAGATCAGCACGCGGCTGAAATCCATCGATGTTGATCCGGCCAGCATCAACTGGATCATCAATTCGCACCTCCACATCGATCATTGCGGCGGTAACGCGCATTTGCCGAACGCCACCATGATCGTGCAGGCCCGCGAACTGGATGTCGCGCACAACAACCCCGAACCCGGCCTGTATGAACCGCTGGACTTTGATACTGGCCAGCCCGTCATGACGATCAACGGCGAGCATGACCTGTTCGGCGACGGCACCGTCCGCATCATCCCCACCTATGGCCATACGCCGGGCCACCAGAGCGTGATCGTAAAGCTCCCCAAGGGCGAAGTCCTGCTCGCCGGTGACTGCTGCTACACCGAAAAGAACCTCGACCGTATGGTCCTCCCCAAGGCGACAGCAGACATGGACGCAGGGATGCGGACGTTCGCGTTTCTACAGAAGCAGCGGGAGAGCGGCACGCGGATCCTGTTCGGGCATGATGGCGTGCAGTGGAAGGATGTGGTTGAGGGGGAGGCGATTACTTGAACTGTTTGCCCACCCGTTCCGCAAAATCCGCACCCACGCCCGCGCTGTTGAACACCTCATGCGCCAGCCCGGCATGCAGCGGCAAATCGGCCTGTTCCTGATAGAGTTTCTTGTACGCAAATACGCTGTGGCGGCTTTGGTTGGCGATGGCATGGGCGAGTTCGTCCACCTTGGCGGACAGCTGGTCATCGGGGACGCAGTGGTTGGCAAGGCCGATGCGGACGGCTTCCGCGCCAGAAACAGGCAGGCCGGTCAAGCTCATCTCGCGCGCTTTCCACTGGCCGACGCGGCGGGGCAGGCGCTGGCTCATGCCCCAGGCGGGGACGAGCGCGAATTTGCCGTGGGTGTCGGCAAAGCTGGCGCTTTCGCCTGCGACGATGATGTCGCCCGCCAGTGCGAGCTCCAGCCCGCCGGTAAAGCATCCGCCCTGCACTGCGACGATCACCGCCTGCCGCATCTCGGCCAGCCGCGTGATGATCTTCGCCTGATAATTTCGTGACGGCGTGGGAGCACCGCGTTCCTTCAGGTCATTGCCCGCGCAAAAGACGGCGCCATTGGACCGGAGGACAATCACCGCAATTGCGTCGCCCGCGGCGTCAACGTCCCCCAGGTGCGCGTCCAGTTCCCCCCAAAGCGCGATGTTGAGCGCGTTGCGCTTGTCGGGTCGGTTGAGGGTGAGCGTTGTCACGCCGTCGGTGTCATTGCGGAGTACCAATGCGGTCATGGGGTCAGTCCTTCAGAAATCGGCCAAGCGCCGCCATCAGATCAGCATTCGCCTGTTTGGCAATGGCAGCTTCGGCCATCATGTCAAAACCGTGGATTGCACCGGGGTAGACATGCATTTCCACAGGCACGCCTGCAGCGGCCAGGCGGCGCGCATAGTCCAGATTCTCGTCAAGAAAGAGGTCAAGCGTCCCGACTGAGAGATACGCTGGCGGCAGACCTGTGAGGTCAGTGGCGCGGGCGGGTGAGAACCAGCCCGCGCGATTGTCGTTCACACCGTAGTCGCCACGCAGGCTTTCCCAGCCGAACTGATTCTTGTCGCGCGTCCAGATGAATTCCCCTGTCATGGGGTTGTTCCACGGGCATTCGGTGCCACCGGTACGGTGATCCAACATGGGGTAGGTGAGTATCTGGCCCGCGAGTTGATACTCTGCCCGATCCCGGACCATATGGGTGATCGCTGCTGCGAGGCCACCGCCTGCGCTTTCCCCCATCACGAAAATACGCGATGGATCGACGCCCAGGCGATCTGAATTTTCCATGATCCACGCAAGACCGGCGTAGCAATCTTCCTGCGGACCGGGAAAGGCTGTTTCGGGTGCCAGGCGATAGTCAACAGACAGCACGACGCAATCAAACGCGAGCGCAATGGCCGGCATGGACATCAGGCTCATGGCCGCCGTGCCAATCACCATGCCGCCGCCGTGGATGTGTAAAATTGCGGGGCGCTTCGTGCGCCCGGAACCCGGATTGTAGATGTACACCGGAACGTCCGGGGCACCATCTCGCCCGGCGATGTTTTTGACGTCGGGCATCATGGCTGGAACGAAGCCCGGTATCACACGCTCGGACATCGCCTGCCGAATGGCAGGCATCACTTCCCGGCGGAAGTCTGGCATGGGCAGCATATCAATGATCGGCGCGATTTCAGGGTCGACCAGTTGGCGTGTCGTCACGTTGTTGTTCCTTTGCTCATCATTCACTCCATCACCAGCACGATGCGTCCGGCCTCTTGCCCCTTGGCGGCCATGTCCATTGCCTCGGCAAATTGGTCCAGCGGGAAGGTGCGCGCAATGGCGGGCTTGAGGTGCCCCTGTCGGGCAAGGTCGAACGTCATGGCGCGGTTGGCTTCGCTGCGTTCCGGTTCGAAATTCCCGAATTGTCGGATGTCGACGCCGATCAGGCTTGCCCCTTTCAGCAGCGGCAAATTGGTGCGCAACGCGGCGATGCCGGCGGGAAAACCGATGATCAGATGGCGGCCGCCCCAGCCCAGACAGCGGAACGCTGGGTCGGTCATCGGTCCGCCGACAGGATCGAACACGACATCCACCGGCTTGCCGCCGTTCGCTTGTTTGACCTGGTCGCGCCAGTCATCCGCCCGTCCGTTGATCGCGCTGCCTGCCCCGGATTCCAAAGCGAGCGATCGCTTCTCTGACGAAGAGGCCAGTGCGACGACTGTGGCGCCCAGATGCTTTCCAATCTGGACGGCCGCGAGCCCTGTCGCGCCACCGGCCCCGAGTACCAGAAGGGTTTCCCCCGCCTTGAGCTGCCCCCGGTCGACAAGCGCGTGCCATGCGGTCGCATAGCTGACCGGGAAGACGGCGGCAGAAGCCATGTCCATTCCGTCGGGGATCAGACGCAACGCCGACTGCGACAGCACGATCTCTTCTGCGAAGACGCCGCCCCATGTGCTGAAAACGACCCGGTCACCCGGCTTGAATTTGGTGGCGTCATCGCCCGTTTCCAGGACGATGCCTGCGCCTTCCGACCCAGGTATGAAGGGCAAAGGCGGCTTCACCTGATATTCGCCCTTGGCCATCAGGACGTCGACAAAGCTGATGCCGGCGGCCTTGATGGCCACTCGGACCTCTCCCGCCTGAAGCGGGCGGTGGGGCGTGTCCCGCAGGTGATAGGTTTCAGGCGGGCCGAACTGATCGGCAATGACGGCGCGTGGCATGTCTGTCCTCTTCCGAGCTATTGCTGCCCGCCATCGACCCGCAACAGCGCTCCGGTTGTATAAGAGGATGCGGGGCTGGCAAGCATCAACGCTGCCGTCACGATTTCCGGCGGGTTGCCGGGGCGACCGATGGCGACGGGTTGCTTTTCACGCTTCTTCGGGTCCCACGCCTCGGCAATGTCGGTCAGGAACGGACCTGCCGAAATGGTGTTCACACGCACCTTCGGCGCATATTCCCGGCTCAGCGATACCGTCATCGCATTCAGTGCAGCCTTTGCGGCGCCGTAAGGAACGACGCCGGGCAGCGCCATCAGCGCGCCGGTCGAACTGATGTTAATGATGCAGCCGCCGTCGGCCTGCGCCATGCGGTGCCCGATCTGGCTCGCGAGGCGAAATGGCCCCTTGAAATTGAGGTTCATGACCGAGTCAAAAAGGGTTTCCGGCATCTCATGGCTGGGGCAGGGCGGCGACATCCCCGCATTGTTGATGAGCACATCGACACGGCCGAATTCGACATAGGCGGTGTCGATCAGCGCGTCGCATTCCGCCCATTTGCCGACATGCGCTCCGAAGGCGAGCGCCCGGCGGCCAAGCGCGCGGACTTCATCGGCCACCTCTTCGCACTTCTCGCGCTTGCGGCTTGCGATGATGATATCGGCGCCACGTTCGGCAAAGGCTTTGACCATCTGATAGCCAAGGCCGCGACTGCCGCCGGTGACGAGGATCACCTTGCCGGTGAAATCAAACAGCGGATCGATAGGCATCACGCGGCGTCCTTCTGATAGGCGTCCAACCGGCTCGGCCCGTGATCGCTCGGGAACAGACCGGATGCCGGCTTGGTGTTCTTGAGGTATGCCCGCGCGACCTGCGCCAGATGCACTTCGGTCGGTCCATCGGCGAGCGCGAGGCTGGGCAGGCCCATCCACATGTCGGCGAGCGGCGTTTCAAGCGTCACGCCAAGCGAGCCGTGGATCTGGATCGCACGCTGGACGATGTCGTGATAAACCTTGGCCATCTGCACTTTGCACATCGCGATGTGAGTGCGCGCGGCGCCATGTGGTTCATTGTCGATCATCCATGCGGTCTTGAGCACCAGCAAGCGGAACTGCTCCAGCTCGATGATTGATTGGCCGATGGGGCCTTGCACAAACTGATGCTCGGACAGGAGCTTGCCTTTGGTCCGCCGCGAGACTGCGCGTTCCAGCATCATCTCGATCGCACGCTGGCACTTGCCAACTGTCCGCATCGCATGGTGCACGCGCCCGCCGCCCAGCCGGGCTTGCGCGACCTTGAAGCCTTCTCCGGGGCCACCCAGCATCGCATCCAGCGGTACCCGCACATTGTTGTAGTGGATATAGGCGTGAATGCCGTCGTCCTCGCCGCGATTGTCCCCCATAGTCTGCGAATGGCGGATGAATTCCACGCCTGGCGTATCGGTCGGCACGACCAGCATCGACATGCGGCCATGGGGTGGGTTTTCCGGATTGGTGACCGCCATGACGATCAGGAACGAGGCAAAGCGGGCATTGGACGAGAACCATTTTTCGCCCTCAATCACCCACGCGTCGCCATCGCGATAGGCCTTGCAGGTAAACTCGGTTGGGTCAGCGCCGGCCTGGGGCTCGGTCATCGAAAAGGTCGAGACAATTGTGCCGTCCATGATCGGCGCCAGATAGCGTGCCTTTTGTTCTTCAGTGCCGAACATAGCGAGAATTTCGGCATTGCCGGTATCGGGAGCTGCCGTCCCGAAGATGGTGGGTGCCCAATAGGATCGGCCCAGAATTTCGTTCATCAGCGCAAGCGTGAGCTGGCCATAGCCGGGGCCGCCCAGTTCCGGGCCAAGGTGGCACGCCCAGAGCCCCTGCGCCTTTACCTGATCCTGCAGCGGCTTGATGTGTGCGCGCGCGTCTGCATTGCCGACATCATAAGGCGCGCCATGGCCGGGAAAGAGCAGGTCCACGACCTCGCACTCAGTGCGGACGAAATTGTCCATCCAGTCGAGCTTCGCCTGCAATTCGGGTTCGATGCGGAAATCGATCATGGTCTATCCAATCAGTCTGATGAGTTTTTCGGCTTCGGCAAAATTGCCGCGAACAAGGCGGTCAAACAGGATGCCCGTTTCCTTGGACAGGATGCCCTTGGCGGCCTGCGCGACCTTGTATTCAAGGATGCAGCCGCCCTTGAACATGGCGAGCAGCAGGTAATAGTCGAAGTCCGCCATGTCGCGGCCTGTGCCGGCGGCATAGTGCGCCATCAGCTCTTGCCGTGTGGGCCAGGCGGTCACGTTGTAGAGTGCTTTTTCCGGAATGTGGTCGGGGAAGCGATCGTCACGGATTCCGTTGCAGAACCAGGCAAGATCGAGAAGCGGGTCGCCAACGGTCGAAAGCTCCCAATCGATCAGCGCGGTGAGCCGGGCAGGCGCTTCAAAGGTGAAAAGCGCGTTGGGCGTGCCAACGTCCCCATGGATGATGCCGGCCTTGAAGCTCGTGGGAATGTTGGCGCGTAGCCAATCCCGCAACAGCGCATAGCCGGGGATGTCGCGCCAGTTGTAATCGTAGAGCTGCTTGTAGCTCTTGATCTGGCCTTCCCAGCGATCGACTTGGCGTTCGAGGAAATTGTCGGGTTTTCCAAAGCCACCCAGCCCGACCGACAGATAGTCCACGTTGGCCAGCGCGATCAGGCCATCGACCATGGCGAAGGGGATACTCGCTGAGTGGGGCGGAGTGTCAAAAGGTGCGCGATCATGGATCTTGCCGTCGCGCAACTCCGCTGCCCAGCCATCGCATTGCTGCATGACATAGAAGGGCGCGCCAATGACGCCGGGATCCTCGCAGACACCAAAGCAATGTGGGTGCGGCACAGCTGTGTCATTTAGCGCGCCGAGAATGCGCGCCTCACGCAAAATGCTCTTCTCGCTGCCGGGCGGCGGGACGGCGGGCGGGCGGCGCAGCATCATTGTCTGTCCGCCGCGATTGAGACGGATGATCACGTTCGATGTGCCACCATGGACGACTTTGGCATCGAGCGGTCCATCCTCAAGCGCCGGAACATGCGCATCCAGCCAGAGCGAGAGCCGTTGAACGTCAAAAAGTGCCGTCTGATCCGAAGTGTCTACCATGTCAGTCCTTCATCGCGCGGAGATGGGCTTCCAACTGAAGCCGCACGTCTTCCAGCAGTTGCGTGGCGTGCTTGATCTTGTCCGCATCAACGCCCTTCAGCAGTTGTGCAGAAATGGCGTCTGCGCGCTGGTTCGCTTCTTCTTTCAGGGCAGCCCCCTTGGCGGTGGGCACCAGCAGCAGCGCTCGCTTATGGTCGGGGTTTTGCAGCGTCTCGATCAGCCCATCGGCCATCAGGGCATTGGCCGCACGTTGGATGACTTGTCTGGGGTGGCCCAGAGCCCGGCCAATCTGCGGAACGGTTGGCGGGCTCTGCGCTTCTGCAACCGCGCTCAGCACGGTCACTTCCATCTCGCCCAGGCCAGTGCAATTGCGGGCCTCGGCAAAGGCGCCTTTCAGCCGGCCCTGCAACCGTGCGGTCCCGTCAATCAGTGCGAAAAGCGGATTGGGATGTCGTTGAGAATCAATCACGGCATAAGAGTGTCAATATGACACTCAGGTGGCAATTAGAATCAGCGCGACACCATAGGTCGGAACAGACTGTCGTTGGACTGCCAGTCCACACGGACCAATCGGCGGGCGAAGCGCCACCCATCGGGCGTGCGCTGCAGATCGTCAGAATAGGTCCCCGCATGGTCGAGGCCATTGTTGCTGAAAACCTGAAAGTAACTTCGCGCCGTCGCCTTATCGCCATCCACTGAAATCAACGGATTGGTAATGTGGTGCCGCACAAAGGTCAGCGCCGGATTGCGCGCGCCAGATGTCAGCGCGGATGTGATGGCGTCCGGCCCTGTCCCGCTCCCGCCCGGAAACTCCAATAGCCCATCGTCGGTAAAACAAGCCGCAAGGGCGTCAATGCGTCCGCGATCGCCATTATACGTATATCGGGTCAGAAGATCGCGGATAGCTTCCCGATCCTGAAGGTCTTGCGCGTCCATATCCTGTCCTACCTAGTTATACAGGTGTTGACAGGGCCGATGTGTCAACGCAAGCCTTTGGGTTCAGGAGAGACACATGTCGGTACCGACGCACCATATTATCCCGGAACCCCCGGCCTTTGAAAATCCACCCTATCCGCCGGACATCTTTGCAGGACGAACTGTGCTCGTTTCCGGCGGCGGATCGGGCATGGGGCTCGCGATGGCGAAAGCCTTTGCGCAGGGCGGGGCAAAAGTGGCAGTCATGGGCCGAAATCTGGATCGTGCACAGGCCGGCGCTGCAGAGATCGCAGCTCTTGGCGCTTCCGTTCACGCCATCAGTGCGGATGTCCGTGACCCGGCAGCTATCTCCGCTGCCTTTGATGCGGCAGAGGCGGTGCTGGGGCCGGTCACTCTGCTCGCCAACAATGCGGGTGCAAACTTCCCCGTGCTCGCCGAGAATATTTCGGTAAATGCCTGGAACGCCGTAACCCGCATCGCGATTGACGGGACATTCCTCTGTTCGACCGAGATGGTCCGGCGTTGCATCGCGCGGGGCGAGGGCGGGGCGATCGTCAACAACAGCGCACAATATATCTGGACTGGATTTCCCGGAGACGCACACAGTGCCGCCGCCAAGACCGCGCAGGCAACGATGACCAAGGCGATGGCGCGCGAGTGGAAGGCGCTGGGCATCCGCGTCAACGCCATTGCCGCAGGCTTTTTCCCCCACGCCAGTTCCACCAATGGCGATGCGCCGGACGCGATAGCACCCTTGCAAAACATGATCCCGGCGGGCCGCACTGGCCGCATCCGCGAATTTGGCTGGATGTCTGCGATGACCTGTACGCCGCTGTTCGGCGGGATGACGGGGCAGGTGATTGTTCAGGATGGCGGGGAGTCTTTGCGCCGATCGCTGATGATGCCCGATTTCATTCCACCGAGAGAGCGATCTGGCGGCCCGTGGGGGTGGCAGTGATGGATTGGCTCAAGGGAAAGACCGTCCATCTGGCGGGCACGCATCCGGCGATCGAGGCGGCGCTCAAAGCGGCGGGCGCAACGCACTCGCCGATGGAAGAGGCGAACATATTCGTTCACCTCGCGCCCGCGCCTCGGCACGTGCCTGCGCATGAACAAGGCCACGAAGAGTGGCGCAAGACGCTCGATGCCGGCCTGGATCAGCGCTTTCTGCAAGCCAATGATTTCGCCAGGCATTGCCGGGATCGCGGGCAAGGCGGAGTCGTTCTGTTCGTCGGTGCGCCCGAACAATCGGCCGGCGTCGATCAGGCCGCAGCGGCAGGCGCGCTCGGCAACCTCACCAAGACGCTGGGCGTCGAGTGGGCGCGCGATGGCATTCGCGTCAACAGCATCCTGACACATCGCAACGATGAAACGGTCGGCACGCTCGCGGCCTATCTGGTGAGTGACTATGCCGCCTATGTTACAGGCGCGGTGATGGGAGTGGACGAGAATGACTGATCGCACGCGGCTTGATGGGCAGACCGCCTTCGTGACCGGCGGTGGCGGCGGGATCGGGCGCGGCATTGCGCTGCGTCTGGCTGAGGCCGGGGCGAATGTCGCGATCCTCGACATCTTTCTGGAACGCGCCGAGGAAGCTGCCGAACGCGTGCGCGAACGCGGGGTGAAGGCACTGGCGCTGCCTGCCGACGTGATGGACACAGACGCGCTGCGCGCTGCCATTGAAGCGACCGACGCGGCATTCGGGCGGATCGACATTCTCGTCAACAATGCCGGGGGTGTCTCAGGCCGTCCCTTCCTCCAGCAAAGCGAGCGGAGCTGGCGCAAGCATGTCGACATCAATTTGATCTCGATGCTGGCCGCCACCCACGCCGCCGCGCCGATCATGATCCGCGGTGGCGCGGGCGGCTCGATCGTCAACGTCGCGAGCATCGAGGCCAGCCGCGCCGCGCCGAATTTCGCTGTTTATGCTGCGTGCAAGGCAGGGATGCTGAGCTTCACAAAATCGATGGCGCTGGAGCTTTCCGAACACAAAATCCGCGTCAATTGCATCGCGCCCGATCATACCGTGACCCCCGGCAACCAGGGCAACCGCGCCGGTCCTGTGGACCCTGCAACCTGGAAGCAGCACAGCGCTGATGAAACGGACGCCATGAACCGCCTGATCCCGCTGCTGCGCGAAGGCGTCGATCTGGAATGCGGCGACGCGGCCGTTTTCCTCTCGTCAGAAATGGCGAGTTACATCACTGGCGTTCTGCTCCCCATTGATGGCGGCACCCACGCGGCCTCGGGCTGGGTGCGCGGGCGAAACGGGAAGTGGACGCTGAATGAGGGGCTGAACTTCGGCGGATGATCAGGCGGTGAAGTTGAGCCGCAACCCCGGCTCATCCCAGCGCACCTTCACCAGTCGCCCTGTGGTCGATAGCGTCAGATAAGCGTCCATCATATCTTCCCCGCCAAAGGCGATGTTGGTGACGTAGCGGTCATCGAACGTGCGGAAGGACGTTTTCCCATCAGGCGTCACAGTTGTGATCCCGCCCTGTCGCAATGTGCCGACGCAGATGTTGCCAGCGGCTGTCACGGCAAGACTGTCGAACATTACATCGCCGGGGGCGGAGGCGACCCATGTCGGGCGCTGCGCTGCAACCTTGCGGTCATAGCGATAAAGCCGCGCCTTTTGCGTATCGGCGACATAGAGCGTGCTGCCATCGGGCGAGAGGCCAACGCCATTATAGCTCAGCGCATCGCGGTTGATCGCGGTGATGGAACTTCCATCGGGCAAGGCGGTGAACAGGCCACTGGCGGTGTGGGTGCGGTTGTAGCTTTTCCCAAGATCGGTGAACCAGATGCGTCCATCGGCATCGAAAACCAGATCGTTGGGGCCTTCGAGGGACACGCCGTCGCAGCTGTCATAGAGACGCTCCACCTTGCCCGTGGCAAGGTCCAGCCGCTCGATCCGCCCTTGGGCACCGGGGCCATGCGCGCTGGACATCGTGACATGGTCCATGCCGCCATTGTTGCAGATGTAGAGCGCACCATCCGGGCCGATGGCCGCCCCATTGGGGCCGCCGCCGATCTCGCAGATGGTTTCGCGCCTCGCTTCACCTGAATGGCCATTCCAGCACCGGCTCACCCGGCTCACCCGGCTCGCGGCGATCTCGACGACGATGACCGAGCCATCGGCCATGACGACCGGCCCCTCGGGAAAGCCCAGCCCGTCCGCAATCAGTTCAACATCCATCCTCACACCCTCTTGTCATGCCCCTGCCAGTAGCGATCCTTGAGCAGGCGCTTGTACAGCTTGCCATTGTCGAGCCGGGGCAACGCCGGGTCGAAGTCTACCGAGCGTGGACATTTGACCGGGGAAAGATGCGTCTTGCAATGGGCGATCAGCTCCGCCGCGAACTCGGGTGTGGCATCGGCCCAGTCCATCGGCTGGACGACGGCTTTCACCTCCTCGCCAAAGTCTGCATTGGGCACACCAATCACGGCCGCGTCCGCGACTTTGGGGTGGGTGATCAGAAGATTTTCAATCTCTTGCGGGTAAATGTTCACGCCGCCTGAGATGATCATATAACTCTTGCGGTCGGTGAGGAACAGGTAACCCTCCTCGTCCAGATAGCCGATATCCCCAAGCGCGGACCAGCCGGGGTGGAGCGGATGACGGCTGTCCTTCGTCTTTTCCTCATCGCCCAGATATTTGAAATCCCACCCGCCTTCGAAATAGACGATGCCCTGTTCGCCGGGTGGCAGCTCCAGGCCGTCATCATCACAGATATGGATCGTACCCCAACTCGCCTTGCCGACGGATCCCGGCTTTTTCAGCCATTCCTCGGCTGTGATGTTGGTGGAACCATTGCCTTCTGACCCGCCATAATACTCTTGGATGATCGGGCCGAGCCAGTCGATCATCGCATGCTTGACCGGAATGGGGCAGGGCGCGGCAGCGTGGATGACATGCTGCAAGCTTGAGACATCATATTTTAGCCGTACCGCATCCGGTAGCTTGAGCAGCCGCACGAACATGGTGGGCACCATCTGGGTGATGCTCACCTTGTAGCGCGCAATGGCTTTCAGCGCCTCTTCCGGATCAAATTTGGGCATCACGATCACGGTCGCGCCAAGCCGGTGGCATGACGTCGTAAAGGCGAGAGGCGCGGTGTGATATAGCGGCGCTGGTGACAGATAGACTGTTGCCGGGTTGGTGCCGTAATTCGCCGCCGACCTTTGCGCCAGCATATGGGCGTCGGTCACATCGCCTTCGGGAAGTGGCAAGCGGATGCCCTTGGGTCGCCCGGTCGTGCCGGAGGAATAGACCATGTGGAAACCGGGCTTTTCATCGGAGATCGGCGTGTCGGGCATATGCGCTATAGTCGCGCGCCATTCTGCAAGGCCGTAATAGTGGATTAGGCCATTGGGCCGGTTGGCCAGCAAGCCCTTAAGTCCAACTATCTCGCCGCCACTGACCAGCAGTTTTGCACCACAATTTCCGACGATATAGCTGGCCTCATCTGCCGTCAGTGCGGTTGCAATCGGCGTGATATAGAGCCCAGCCCGCTGTGCCGCCCAGTACAGGATATGGAAGTCTGGAAGATTGGGCAGCCAGATCGCGATCGTGTCTCCATTTTGGATGCCGAGCGCGCGGAAAAGGTGCGCGCCCTGATTGGCGAAGCGTTCAAGTTCGCCATAGCTCAGCGTCTCTCCGCTATCACTCATGATGATCGCAGGATGATCTGGATGTTGCGCAGCATGAAGTCTGGGATGTGTCATGCGGCCTGTTTGGGATCGACGGCGCGATTTGACAAGACTTATACAACCAAGTGTCCTATGTTGCGGCTTTGCTGCACTTTGTTGCGATAATCGAAGTTCCGGTGCTAATGGCAAATCTCGAATTTATCGTAGCGAGATTGGACACGGTGCAGGTGGCGACGGATATTGAGAACAGCAGGCCGGGATCGCGAATCCGCGTACCGAAAACGTCTGAAATTGTTGCAGATCATATTCGTGGTCAGATCGTTCGGGGCGAACTGGGAGAAGGCGACTCCTTGCCGCCCGAGGGCCAGCTGATGGCAAGCCTCGGTATTTCGCGGCCAACATTGCGCGAAGCCTTCCGCATTCTGGAAGCCGAAAGTCTGATCAGCGTTGTGCGTGGATCGCGCACCGGCGCGCGCGTGCATGCGCCGTCGGTTGAACTGGTGTCCCGCTATGCCGGCTATGTGCTGCAATCGCTCGGCACCACGATCGGCGATCTCTATCAGGCGCGGCTCGCGATCGAACCGCAGGTTGTTCGCTGGCTGGCCACGAAACCGGACCGCTTCGCCATCCGCAGACTCCGCGCCGAGATTGAACGGCTGCGGGTCCTTCTGACAGCAGACCGGCACGATGACTTCCTCGAAGCGGTCAATGAATTCCATGCGACGCTTGTCGATGTCACCGGCACCAAGACGCTGACGTTCATGAACCAGTTGCTCCTCAACCTGCTTTCCCGCCACCAGGGGGACTATAAACATCGGCATCCGCTGGCGCACGACGTTCAGCGTAAGCGGTTGCAGGCGGGTCTCAAGTCTTACGAAAAACTCGTTGATCTCATCGAGGGTGAGCAGGTCGAAGAGGCTGTTCGACACTGGCGCCTTCACCTGACCAATGCCAACGCGACATGGACAAGTGACTCCGAAGGCGGTCGCGTCGTTGATTCCCTGGGTGCATGACTAGTAATCTGATTGAGGCTTTCATTGACGCAGCGGCAAACCATCCCGCTGCGCCCTTGACCGTCGCATCCGGAACGCGCCCCTGCACCGTCACGCTCACCGACGTCGTTTCGGCCGGACGCCGCATGGGGACGCGGATGACGCAACTCGGCGTCGCTCCCGGCGACATTGTCGGTGTGATGCTGCCCAACTGGCGTGAATGGCAGGTGGCAGCGGTCGCCGCGGCACAGGCAGGCGCGGTACTTCTGCCGATCGTCACGATTTACAAGGCCGGCGAACTTGGGTTCATCCTGCGGCAGTCGCGCGCCAAATGGCTGTTCACGCCCGATCAGTGGCGCGGCACCGCCTATCGGGCACTTGTCGCAGACTGTGGGGATTTGCCGGACCTGGAGCGGCATGTCGTGCTCGGGCCCGATTTTGATGCGCTTGAGGCCGATGGTGCGATTGCGCCGCCACCCAGCCGTGCGGCCGATGATCTCGCGCTGCTTGTCTATACATCGGGCACGACCGCCGATCCCAAAGGCGTCACGCATTCCAGCACGACAATATTGGCCGAGATCCAGTCGAACCTGGATATGCGATCTTCGGTTGAAAACGATGCTGTCATTTCACCCTGGCCGCCGGGGCATGTCGCGGGCGTCCTGTCCATGTTCCGCTTTCTGGCGGGAGGCGTTCCGCTTGTGCTCATGGATGAATGGGACGCGGCCCGCGCTGCCGAACTGATCGAGGCGCACAAAGTGACATCTTCTTCGGGGACACCCTTCCATCTGTCGGGGCTGATGGATGCCGCCGACCAAAACGGACGCGATCTTTCGTCACTTCGGCATTATCTGGTCGGGGCGGCGCCCGTGCCGACGTCACTGGTCGAACGGTGCAAGGCGCAAAATCTGGCTGTCTATCACTGTTACGGATCGAGCGAGCATCCGACTGTCACCTCCGGTACCGCGGAGGACCCCCTCGACAAGCAATTGAACACCGAAGGCCGCGCCATTCCGGGGTCGGAAATGCGTTTCGTCGATGATGACGGACATGATGTTCCCGCCGGTGCAGATGGTGAGATCTGTACGCGCGGGCCGGAACTTTTTCTCGGCTATTTGGACAAGGCACTCAATGCGGCGGCTTTTCTGCCGGGCGGCTGGTATCGCACGGGCGATATCGGGCACCTTGATGCGGATGGCTATCTGCTGATCACCGACCGCAAGAAGGACATCATCATCCGCGGCGGTGAGAACATCTCGTCAAAGGAAGTCGAGAACATCCTGATGCGCCATCCGTCGGTTGCGGAAGCAGCCGTTGTCGCTGCGCCCGACGCGCGCATGGGGGAGGTGGCGCGCGCCTGTGTCGTCCTGCGCGCCGGTTGCACGCTCGACCTGGAAGGTGTCCGCGACTTTTTCCAGTCGGCCGGCATCGCCCGCCAGAAGACGCCCGAACGGTTAACCGTGCTGGACGCCTTGCCGCGCAACGCGTCCGGAAAAGTGCTCAAGCATGTTTTGAGAGAAGCCGCATAACCCGCTGAATATCAAAGAAATTCGTTCAACGTAGCCATGAACCGTTCGTACTGATCATGGTGCAGCCAGTGGCCGGCCTGTTCAAACTCAGTCACTTGAACATTGGGGCCGAACTGCGCAATGCGGCCGTCCTTTGCAGGGTTGGATGCCCAGCTTTCGGCGCCATAAAGCAAGAGGGTCGGGCAGGTGATCGCTCCCCATAGGCGCTGAACCTCTTCACGCGGAATGTCGAACGGAGACCAGAAGTTCAGGTGCGGATCGAACTTCCATGTGAAGGTTCCGTCCTCATTCCGGTTGACGCCCTGTTGGGTCAGATGGCGTGCCTGCTCATCGGTCAGATAAGCGTTTTCCGCCTTCATTCTCGCCAGCGCCTCGTCGATACTGGCATATCGCTTCGGCAGACGGCCGGCCGCAGCCCGTTTGCTGTCCATCCAGTCGCGCACCCGGTCTGCAAAGGGTGTCTCGTCCATCTGTCGCTGCATGTCGGGTGACGGGCCGAGGCCTTCGATCGCGACCAGTTTGCGGACCTTGTCGGGAAATAGGCCGGTATACCGCAAGCTGACGTTTCCGCCCATGGAGTGGGAGACGATCGTCACGGGTGCCAAATCCAGCAAGTGGATCAGGTGCGACAAGTCATAGACCATGTCCATCGTCGCGTAATTGCCGTCCGCAGCCCATTGACTGTCACCATGGCCACGCTGATCAAGCGCGATGACGTGCCACTTCCTCGACAGTTCCTGCGCCACCCAGTCCCAACTGCGGCAATGGTCTCGGCCCCCGTGCACGAGCAGCAGGGGCGGTGCAGCATTGTTCCCCCAGTCCGCATAATGCAGTCTGACCCGCTGGGAGATGAAATATTGGGATGTCGGTCCGTGTATCGTCATGGTCTTGGGTCGTTCCTGTGACAGCGCGTGGCCTGCGTTGCACGAGGCGCCGCCCGCTATCAATTCAAAGCGTGGCCATGTCGATGACGAAACGATATTTGACGTCAGCTTTTTCCATCCGATCATAAGCGTGATTGATTTCATCCATGCGCATCATTTCGCATTCCGGAAGGATCTGCTTTTCGGCGCAGAAATCCAAAAGCTCCTGCGTCTCGCTGATCCCACCTATTGCCGAACCGGCAATCGACTTGCGCCCACCGAGCAGCAAGCCGGAATGATAGCCCGGCATCTGATCAACCGCACCGACGATGACGAGATTGCCTGACGGGCGGAGGAGGCGGAGGTAGGGTTGAAGATCGTGTGCCACTGGAATGGTGTCGAGGATAAAGTCGAACTGCCCAGTGGCCGCCTTCATGGCATCCGCGTCAGTTGAAATCAGGACATGCTGCGCGCCAAGCGTCTGCGCGTCTGCGGCCTTGCCGGGGGAGGTGGTGATCATGGTCACGTCCGCCCCAAGACCCACAGCCAGCTTAACGCCCATATGCCCCAGCCCGCCCAGGCCGACGACACCGGCCTTGGTTCCCGGGCCGACCTTCCAATGACGGAGCGGCGAATAGGTCGTTATCCCTGCGCACAAAAGCGGGGCGGCGCGCGCGGGATCAAGGCCTTCCGGAATGCGCAAAACGAACTTGTCGCGAACGACGATGGATTTGGCATAGCCACCATAGGTCGGCGCGCCGTCACGGGCGTCACGGCTGTTATATGTGCCGACGCCCTTTGAACAATATTGCTCCAGCCCATCATGGCATTGGCCGCAGGACAAGCATGCATCAACGAGGCAGCCGACGGCGACGCGGTCGCCGGGACGGATGTTTGTCACGTCGGAACCCACGTGGCGAACTGTGCCGACGATTTCATGGCCGGGAACAACGGGGTAGTGCGTGCGTCCCCAATCGTTTCGCGCGGTGTGCAGGTCTGAGTGGCAGACACCGCAATAGTCGATTGAGATGTCGACGTCGTCGGCCCGCAAGGCGCGCCGATCAATGTGCATCGGATTGACGCCCGAGTCAGGGGCTGTGGCGCCCCATGCGGCAGTAGGATGGGTCATGCGGCTTCCTTCAACAGATGGGAGGTCGAAACAGGCGCGATGAACGACAGGAGATGCGCGCGTTTCAGACAATAATGCGGATAGGCTTCGTCTGTCATGCCGATACCGCCATGCACCTGAATGTTGGCACGGCCATTTTCCAGCGCCGCCTGATCAGCGAGCCGCTTTGCCGCCGCCACATGAAATGCGCTGTCGGCCTCGTCTGCATCGAGCGCACATGCCGCAAAATAGAGTTGCGACCGCGCCACGGCGCAGCGCACGGCCATGTCGGAACAGATGTGCTTCAGGGATTGGAACCAGCCAATCGGGCGGTCAAATTGCTCGCGGATCTTGGCATAATCCGCGGCCATGTCTCGCGCTGCATCGGCGCAGCCCAAGGCAAACGCCGCCGCAAGCAACTGCAAATGGCGCCTTGCACGCGGATCGCCAATGACATTGGGCGTAAGGGCAAGGTCGATCACGCTCAGGGATGCGCTCAAATCCAGTCCGGACTGCATGTCCATCCTGCCGGGCAACATGATGATCCCGGCATCTTCACCCCAGACGCCAAGGGCCGCCGTCGTGTCTTCCGCATCAAACACACGGACTTTGTCGGCCGCCGGCAAGGCGAGTGCCGTCTTGCCGCCACCAACCCAGCGGGCCGCAACGGCGCTGGCGAGTAGCCCGACCGGCGCGAGGAAACGACCGAGATCTGCAAACACCAGCGCTTCGGTCGCGTGGTCAAGACCCATGTCCGGCGCAGTCATAGCGGTCCAGCCCATCGCTTCCAGCTGTTGCCACAGACCAAGCGGGCGCGATGTCGCGCCGTCCAGCGGCATGTTGTCGCGGCACCAGTCGGCTGTGGCCACGCGGAGGGCCTCTTGATCGGCGTCGGGTGTCAGGTCCATGGCTTACCTCGATTTGGGAAGGCCGAGCAGCCGCTCGCCAATGATGTCACGCTGGATCTGGGCCGTGCCGCCCGCGATCGTCGCGGCGAACCCGCGCAGATAATCCGCGACCAGATTGTCGTCACCATATCGGAAGTCGAGCGCTGCTTCGCCCATCAGCAGCACGCCGAGCCGTTCCAGCCGCTGCCCGAGTTCGGATGTGAACAGGCGGATGACCGATGCTTCCGGCCCCGGCTGCCCGGTGCGGACGACTTCGGAAATGTTGCGATAGGTCATCGCGCGCAGAGCCGCGACTTCGGCGCGCATCTGGGCGAGCTGGTCGGCAATCCGGTCATCCTTGATCATGCCATTGCCGCGCGCCATCGCGATCAGTTCATCCAGTTCCTGACCTTGCTTGACCTGATCAGCGATGAAGCCGGTGCCGCGTTCAAAGCTGAGGGTCGACATTGCAACCGACCAGCCATTGCCAAGCCCGCCAACGACATTGTCGATCGGGATGCGAACGTCATCGTAGAAGACCTGCGCGAATTCCACCTGACCGCTAATTTTACGAATTGGGCGAATGGTGATGCCCGGCGCCTTCATGTCGCAGATGACCCAGCTCAACCCCTTGTGCCGAAGCAATCCTTCTTCGGTGCGAAGGACCAGTTCCTGCCAGTCTGCGACATGCGCAAAGCTCGTCCAGATTTTGGAGCCGTTGATGACGAGTTCGTTGCCGTCCACATGACCGCGCGTCTTGATCCCCGCAAGGTCGGACCCTGCGCCCGGCTCCGAAAAGCCCTGACACCAGATGGCTTCGCCTTTGAGGATGCGCGGCAGGTGGTAGGCCTTTTGCGCCGCGCTTGCGTTCATGATCAGCGTCGGGCCGCCATGGTTCACACCGACAAAATTCGCCCCGATCCAGGGGGCGTGTGCCTTGGCATATTCTTCCAGCCAGATGACCTGCTGGACTATGGAGAGCCCGCGTCCGCCATATTCGGTCGGCCAGTTGATGCCGGCCCAGCCTGCCTCAAACAGGCGGTGTTGCCACGCCTTGTCGAAATCCAGCGCGTCACTGGCATTCAAAGGCCGCTTTTCGGCGGGCACATTGTCCTTGAGCCAGTCCCGGCACTCTTCCCGGAAACGGGCTTCTTCGGGCGAAAAGCTGATGTCCATCAGTTGGCCTTGTCACCGCGCGTTTTGGCAATGGCGGACTGTGCCGTCCCGCTTTCGCGCGCGCGCTGCCCGAACTGTTCGCGGATCGGAACGAATTCCGGCATCACGAGGGACCGCCTGAGCCAGTTCGCGCCATCCAGAACGACGGTGTGGCCGGAAAGGTATGCGGCATAGGGCGAACACATGAAGGTCGCCATCCAGCCGAGTTCGCGGATCGCGCCGACGCGCTGTGCGGGAATGGTGCTGTCGCCGCGTTCTCCGACGCGGTGCTTGGTCATATGGTCGGGCAGGTCTTCATGCGGAAAGCGACCGGGGGCGAGGCAATTGACGCGGATTCCGTCGGGCGCCCATTCTACGGCAAGGCTTTGCGTCAGGTTGGTAACACCCGCCTTTGCCGCTGCCGAATGCGACGTGCCGGGGCCACCCGTCCAGCTATAGGTCGCGCCGATATTGAGGATCGCACCGGGCAACCCCGCCGCCAGACGCCGGATCGCGAATTCACGAGAACAGTTGTAGGTGCCCTTGAGCACGATATCGACCACGGTCCCAAATCCGTTGGGCGTCATTTCTTCGGCGGGCGCCGGGAAGTTTCCGGCGGCATTGTTGATCAACACATCGACCGAGCCAAGTTTGGCTTCGATCTCGTCAAACGCGGCCGCGATGGCTTCAGGATTGCGGATGTCGCATGCGACCGCAATCGCTTGTGCGCCGACTGATTCCATGGCTTCGACGCCTGCGGACAGGTGCTCCGGCTTCCGGCTGAGGATTGCGATCTTCGCGCCAAGCCGGGCAAATTCCAGCGCCATGCCTTTGCCAAGGCCAGTGCCGCCGCCGGTCACAGCGACGACCTGGCCCTCATAGGTGCCAGCGGGAAGGGCGGATGCGCCCAGCGGCGGGGGAGCGGGCAATGGCATGTTATTTCCCCTTGAAAACCGGTGGACGCTTTTCGCGAAGGGCGGCGCGTGCCTCGGCATAGTCTTCAGTCTTGAAGATGTAGCTTTGCGCCATCAGCTCCGCACGGGTGCCGGTGCGGATGGTTGGGCCATGCATCAGGTTGACCATGTCCTTGCCCATGGCGAGATTGAGCGGCGGCTTTGACGCGATCGAGCGCGCGATGGACAGCGCCTTTTCGTCGAGTTCTTCAGGCGCAACGACGAAATCCACTGCGCCCCATTCCAGCGCGGTCTGCGCGTCGATGCGGTCGCCGGAAAGCACAAGATATTTCGTGCGAGACGGGCCGATGAGCGCGGTCAACATCTGCGTCCCCCCGGTATCGGGCAGCAGGCCATAGTTGATTTCCGGGAGCGCCATTTTGACCGTGGTGTCTGCCACGCGGATGTCGGCGGCCAGGGCCAGCTCACACCCGCCGCCGATCGCACCGCCTTTGACAGCGGCGATGATCGGCTTGGTCGCATCCTGCATGCGCAACCGGCCTTCCTGAGCGCGACGGACGAAGTGATAATCGCTCTCGTCCCGCGCACGGTGGCCCAGCATCGTTGTGTCGCGACCCGAGCAGAAGGATTTGCCATTGGCGCGCAACAAGATGGCGCTCGACTCTGTTTCCTCAAGCGCCGCGAAGAGCAGCTCCCGAAACAGCTCTGACATGGCATCGTTCATCGCGTTGTGAACCTCGGGTCGGTTCAGCGTGATGATCCGCAGGCGGCCTTCCAGCGCGCTCAACACCTCTTCGGACATCAACTCTCTCCAGTCTTGTTATGACCTGTGTGTCACAAGGTATTATACTAGGTCAACCAAGTCCGGGCGCTGCATGACGCCTCATGCCTGATAAGCAGGGCGTCCCGCAATCAGTGTCAGAGCTACCGGGTTTTGGCCGTCCAATTGAGACAGTTGCTCGATCGGACGGTCGAGCAAGCACAGGTCAGCTAGCATGCCTGATTGGATAATATCCGACCCCAGATAAAGGGAGAGTGCCTGCGTGAGCGACAGCGCCTCGTCTGGTCCAAGGGACGCGCAAGAGGCTGTTGTCCGACGCATGGCTGCGTCAATGGCCGCCCAAGGATCAATATCGCCATAAGGCGCGTCAGACCCGGCGTGCAGAGCAATGCCGGCATCCAAGAGCGAGCGCAGCCGGTAAAGATCGGGCAGGTCGTCCGGCTGGATTGTCGCCCGATACCGGTCCCCGCGCGTGCGCACAAAGCCGGGCTGCGATACAACGGTCAGGCCTGCGGCAGCAATATCGGGGATGAGGGATTGCGGGATGACGCTGCCATGTTCGATGCGATCGCCCGCGCGTGCGCCGCCTGCGGCATCAAGCGCGGCGAGAAAGAACAGCAACTCTCCCAGCGTCACGCAATGCGCCGCGACCGATCGGCCCTGATGTCGGGCGGTCCGGATGCGTTCGGCGACAGCCTCAACGTCCGGCAAGGCATTTTCGTCATACAGGAGTTTGAGCGGACCCGTGCGGTAATGGGGAGACGCGGGAACGTCTTCGCGGCCCATCACGGTGAGCTTTTGCAGCAGGTCGCCGCGTGCGATGGCGGTATCGAACAGCGCACCTTCCGCCGGGCCATTGCGCGCACCTGCGTCCGTCACCTCCGTAATGCCGAAACGGGCGAGGTCGCGGCTGATCAGCGCAAGGCTAGGCGCTGTCCCTCCGATTGCCTCGCGCAACCAGTCATCCCCGCGCCAGATGCGGCCCGTTGGCTGCCCGGTTGCATCACGCTCAACGCACTCCGGCCATGGGCCTGTGCCCAACATAACGAGTGCCATGCTGTTGAGCAGCCACAGACCGCCGGTCCGGGCCTGCACCCGCAAAGGGCAGTCGGACAGCCAGCCATCAAGAACCGCGCGGTCGGGCAGGGTGCCAGTTTCGATGAAACCCGTCGCACGCACCCAGACGTATGGCGCGCATCTCGCGGCAGCCGCGCGCAGAGCTTCTGAAATCTCTGTCGATGACCGCGCGTCTGAAAGGTCTACCGACTCTGCCTTGGCGGCCGTCGCAAACAGATGGATGTGGTGGTCGACAAGCCCAGGCAGAATATCCCGCCCGCCGCCCGCGATTTCCGGCCCGTCAACCGCCAAGGCCGGACCCATCGCTGCGATACGCCCATCCTTGATCGCGATGTCGGTCTCCTTGCCGCCAAAGGGACGGACCTGTCGCAAAATGAGGTCAACAATCGTCTTCACCGCAAGCCGGTCCGTTTTGCATAGGTGGCGGCGGTCGGCGCCAGTGCCGCGTCGATCAGGCCACACTTACCCTCGATAAGTGCTTCGATAACACCGGTGGCCGCTTCAAGTCCGGTCAGGGGGTCAGCAAGTGCATCACCCATGAACATCGGCGCCTCCCGTGTTCCGGCAAGGAGCCCTCCGGCGGCAGCCGCATCATCGCCAAAACCCACGCGCAAGGCGTCATCCCCGCGCCAGCCATGGGCGGTGACGGCCACCCAGATCAGGCCGGGATGAAGGGTCGCCAACCGCGCCTCGCTCAGCCCTTTGCGGGCAAGGGCATGGGGACGCCCGCTGGTGATGAGGACGTCCGCATCCGCGATCAGGTCAGTCAGGCGCGGATCGTCGAGCGCCATTTCGCAACGGTGTTTGTCCCCATTCAGCCATGCGTCAAACCGGGGGGCGACGCGTGCTGTCGGGTCCGGGCGCGTCGTGTTGTCGATGCGGGTGACATCCAATCCCGCTTTGGCGAGCAATCCGCCGCACAGGGGACCAGCCCAGAGAGCAGACAGATCAAGCGCCTTGGGACGCCGCGTGCGTCGCAAAGCTCCGGTCCAGATTGGCGGCTCGGCAGGTTTTGCTTCCCCGGCAATCGCGACGGGCAAATGCAGCGCGATTGCGCACGCCAGAAGCTCTTGCGCCGTCTGCGTCCGGCCATATTCCACAACAACGTCCCACGGATCCGCGTCCAATGCGCAGCCCGTCCAAGCCGGTACGCTGTCGCGATCCTCCTCGCGCGCAAGGTTGACCGCGATCCAGCCGTCACGTGTCTTGACCAGACGGCAGGTGCGATTCGTCGACCAGAGACCGGGCGCGCCGAATCCGTGCAATGGCTCACGCAAAAGGATGTCGTCCGGAGAGAGCGTGAGCGTACGGCCCATTGCGCTGGCTGCCTTGGACAATCGGTCCAAGGTGTCGGCAACTGCATCTGCCAGTTGGCTCATGGCGCCACGATCGCGTGAATGAGGCCGATCTGCAAAGCCTGTCTGGCGTTCACCCGTTTGCCCGACGTCGCCAACCACATCGTCCGGTGCCGCCCGATGGCACGCGCGACGGATACGGTGCCGCCTGCGCCGGGGATCAGTCCCATGGACAGTTCGGGCAACTGAAACCATGCTTCTGCCGTTGCTTCCCGTCGTGCAGCGGCAGCAGGGACTTCCAGCCCCGAACCAATCGCCGCACCGTGAAAGAGCACGCTGGCTCGGTCGCCCAACTGATGGATCAGGCGGGCGCATCCGTGCACCGTGCGCACCACATGTGCCGCCGCCAGGTCGCGCGCTTGGCCGAACTCGGGCAAATGCCCGCCGGTCGAAAAACTGCGGCCCGCGCCGATGATCTGGACAGTCGGTTTGCTCGGATCATCGAGCACATTGGCGAGTGCATTGTAGAGGGCATCCCGCATCGCGGCGGTCATCGGATTGCCTTGCTCGGGATTGTTCAGCGTGAGGACAATGTGATCCGCCTCGCGCTCAAGGCCGACGAGGTCGGCCGACGCGCAGTCCGTATCGGGGGACGGGCGGCGCTTTTCGAGCCAGCCGCCGAATTCATGGCCGCCAAGCAATGTCGAATAAGCAAGGGACTCAAGGTACAAGGCGTCGTTGAAGGGCAGATGTGCACTCATCCGCAGCACGCGGGCGAGGATGGTCGCGGCAACCGGAAATTGCCGCACGCGATCGGCCAGCGCATCGGCATGCGCAGCGGGGGATCCTGCCGGTACGATGCTCCACGGCGCCGGGGCGTCAATGCGCGATGTGACCAATATGTCGAACGCGTCCGGATCGCTGCACGTCAGACTGGCGTCCAGATCGACGCCAATTCGGACAGCTTGCGTCTCTGTTGCAACCGCATCTGTCGCGGCAGATACCAGAACCGGGCAGGGGCCTACGGCCGAAAAATGGGAAGCATCAACCGGGCTGGAAGGATCGAACGTCATGCCCACCTGCGTGTATCAGCAATCGGCGGACAATTCTGCCTTCAACACGCGGCGCAGCAACTTGCCGGTTTCGTTATAGGGCAGTTCGGTCCGGATGAACCAAGCCTCGGGCGTCTTTGTGGAGCGCAATTTGCTGCGCACCATGGCAGCGAGCGCATCGCAGTCCACGCTGTCGCTTTTGCCCACGATCACCGCGACAACCTTTTCCCCCCATGTGGCACAGGGAAGTCCAAGCACAGCGCAATCGGCAACGGTGTCGTCTTCGCGCAGGACGTGCTCAATCTCTCCGGGCGAAATATTCTCACCGCCGCGCACGATGACGTCGTCCAGCCGACCATCGACATAGAGATAGCCGTCCTTGTCGAGCCAGCCGCCATCGTTGGTCGCAAACCAGCCGTCATCAGTGATGGCGCGCTTGTGGAGGTATTCCCCGGAAACCTGCTCGCCGCGCACGTAGATCTCACCCTGTTCGCACGGGCCGAGAACATGTCCGGCTTCGTCGCGGATTTCGAGTTCGACTGATGGCAGCGGCTTGCCCACCGATCCAAGCCTGCGGCGCACGTCAGGGTCGTTGGAGGCAAAGGCGATGCGGTGATCTTCGGCGCCGAGCAAGGCAATGGTCGAGCTCGTCTCGGTCAGCCCGTAGGCGTTGACGAAGGCCACATTTGGCAGCTTTGCGAGCGCGCGGGCAATCGTCGGTTCCGGCATCCGCCCGCCACCGTAAGACAAGGCGCGCAGGGTCGGAAGCGTTTCTCCGGTTCTCTCCATGACGTCCAGAATGCGATCAAGCATCGTCGGCACGACCATCGCGTGGGTAATGCCCTCGCGCGCGGCTGTCGCCACCCATTCCTCAGCGGTAAAGGCCGGCAGGTACACGATCCGGCGTCCGCCATAGACGGAGGTCAAAATGGCGGAAATACCGGCGATATGATAGGGCGGCACGCTGACGAGCGCGGCTTCATCCTCGTCCGAACCAAGGAATTCGACGGTCGACATGACATAGGAGGTCAGGTTCGCATGGCGCAGGACAGCGGCCTTCGGATCTCCGGTTGTGCCGCTGGTGAACAGCAGGATGGCGATATCGTTATCGTCTTCCGGAAGTTCGACAGGCTCATCAATCGGGCCGGTGACGAAGCGCGCATCAAACTCGCTGCGCAGCAAAAACTCGACGCCTTCCACTTCCGTGACGCGGGGCGCCATGTCGTCATCGACCACGACCACAGCCGGCACGGTTCGCGCCACCAGTTTGCGGAGATCCTCATCCGACAGGCGGTAATTGATCGGAACGAATGGCAGGCCGGCCATGCCGCTCGCAAACAGCAGGACCGGGAGTGCAGGGCCATTCAGTCCGATGAAGACCGCGTGCTGTGTGTCTTTGTCCGCCAACCAGCGCGCCGTTGAATGGGCGCGGGTGCGAAGCGACGCGTAGCTGAGGCCGCCGTCCATGGGGCCAACAGCGATCCGGTCGCCGCAGGCATCTGCTGCGATATCGAGGAGGAGGCTGGTCTGCATCGTATCAGTCCGAAGCGGGCAGGGGCTTGGCTTCCTTGAGCGTCAGCGGGCGACCATCAAATGCGAGTGATCCCTTGCCCGGCTTGGCGCCGAGCACTTCAATGCCGCTGGTTTCGTCGACATAACGCTTGCCGATCAGGACGCCATTTGCGTGGGCCGCATCAACATCTCCGCTGGGTGCGGTTGCATCAGCCTGGGGCAGGACAGGCGCCCCGCCACATTGAAGGGTGCCGCCGGTGTTTGGTGGGCGCACAACGACCATCTGTGCATCACAGACAGCGCTTTTCCAGCGTGAACCCGGCTTCAATTCCATGATAACGCCTTCCTATCTCAAACTTTGCGCCTCTCATAAAGGGAGGCATGGCCTAATGCCAGATCAAGGCAACCTTCGACGGTCAGAGGCTTTGATCGAACATGGGTTTCTACTGCCACCTATTGCACTAGGTGAACTATCTTGGCAAGCTTCAGTTATGAAGACACTCGATGGAAAAACAGCCCTTGTGACCGGTGGGGCGCGGGGGATAGGCGCAGCAATCGTTCGCAGACTGGCCGGCGCCGGGGCGCATGTGGCAATCAACTTCGCCAATTCGACAGACGCGGCAGAAGCGCTCGCCGATGAATGCCGCGCGGCGGGAGGCAAAGCCTTCACCGTCAGGGCTGACGTGTCCAAACTCACCGAAATTGAGAGCCTGTTTGCTGCGTGTGATCGCGAATTTGGCGGAACACCTAATCTCGACATCCTTGTTAACAACGCCGGCATTGGCAGCGGCGGCCAGGATGCCAGCTTGAAATCGGGCGGTGAGGAACTGTTCGATGCGATGATGGCGACCAACGTCAAGGGGCCTCATTTCGTTACACAGGCCGCCTTGCCGCGTCTGCGTGATCATGGCCGGATCGTGAACATTGGATCGATGTCCGGCAAAGTCGGTCAACCCTTTGCAGCGGGCTATGGCATGACCAAACGTGCATTGCAGAGCCTGACCATGTCGACGGCTCTTCATGTTGCCAAACGTCAGATCACCTGCAACCTGATCGCGCCGGGCGCGGTCGCGACTGACTTTATCGCCGCCCTTCGTGAGAAGCCGGGTTGGGATGATGCAACGGCCAAACACACGCCGATGGGGCGACTCGGCACGCCCGAGGATATCGCGGGTGCGGTCATGATGTTGATGGGGGAAGATGCCCGTTGGGTTACCGGCCAGGTGATTGAAGCGAGCGGCGGGCTCTCGATCTAGGACTGCTCGACCCGATCCCGCCAGCTGACCTTGGGGGTGTAGCCGATCTTTTCGGCGGCTAGCGCCGAGGAGAGGAGCGACTGTTCCCCAGTGAGCGTGTCCAGCAGCGCAACACCAGGAAAATGCGCAGCCATCAGCGCGCGGGAGTCCTGCGCCGCAATGTTGTCGGCCGCAGCGATAATCAGCGGATGATGGCCGGGTAGATCGGCTTCCAGGGCCAGTCGGCATGCTTCGCCGCAATCCTGTGCGTCCACATAGCCCCACAGGTTGAACTTGCGCGTTTCCGGATTTGCATGGACGCTCGGCAAAACATCATAGTCCGCGCCGGCATAGACGTTTGAAGAGCGCAGAGAGATGATGGAAAGGTCAGCCTGCCAGCGACAGAATTGGCTGGCCATCTCCTCGCCCATCAGTTTTGACCGTGCATAGGACCAGTTGGGCAGTAGCGGAGACCCTTCATCCAACGGGGCAGAGGCTGGCGGAACATCGAAGGGGAGACCGAGCAGCGTCTCGCTGGATGCCCAGACGATCTTACGGATCCCGAGCCGCATGGCTGCGGAAAAAACGGCGTAGGTTGATTGGGTATTGTTTTCGAAAATCGTGTGGTCGGGCGCCGGGCCGGGACGCGGGATGCCGGCTAGGTGCAGCACCGCGTCAACACGGCGCGACACGGCATCAATGCCGGATAGGGCGCCCATGACTTCTCCGAAGTCGGAAGCATTGAGGCGCACCATGTGCGGTTTGTCTGCGGGGATGACAACGTCGGTTTCGACCACCTTGTGGCCCGCGGATTTCAGCGCCCGGACGGCCGCACGCCCTACTTTGCCTGCAGCGCCGGTCACCAATACCCGCATAAACGTCCCTCTCCGAATGTGCCAACGTATTGCACTAGGTCAACTATGTTGGCAAGGATGCGGACTATGGCCTTGATGACTGAAAAGCTGCGCGCCATCATGGCGCTCGACCCGGACCGCACCGAAATTGATTTCGAAGCGACAGACTATAGCTGGGGGCAACTCGCCGCAATCGTCCGTGGTATCGAAGAGGCGTTGGGCACACTCAATCTGCCGGAGGATTGCCGCGTTGGGGTGATGCTGAGAAATCGTCCGGGGCATATTGCCGCGATCATCGCTGTTTTGTCGACGGACCGCTGCCTCGTATCGCTCAACCCCATTTTGCCCGATGAAAAGCTCTTTGCAGATGTCGAGGGGCTCAACTTGCCGGTCATCATCGCGGATGCGACCGATCTTGCCCGTCCGGGGCTGACCGAGGCGCTTGACCGGGCCGGGTCTGCCGTCATCGAAATCGGGCCGCGTCTGGAAAGCGTCAATCTGGTGCGCGCTGATGTTAAAACTGATATCAAGCTGTCGCCCGGTGTCGCTATCGAAATGTTGACCAGCGGGACAACTGGCACACCAAAGCGGGTGCCCTTGTCGCGCGAGGCCTTCGATTCGAGCTTCCGTGGTTTCACCCGCTATGAGCGGAACCGCAGCTTTGATGATCCGCCCAAGCTCAATTCAGGCTGCACCATGGTCGTCAATCCGCTCACCCATATCGGGGGTATCTATGGATGCATTGGCGCACTGGCCGCGGGGCGCAAAATTGCGCTGATCGAAAAGTTCTCGGTGGACGCCTGGGTAGAGGCGGTGCGCCGTAACCGCCCGGCGGTGGCGCCTGCCGTGCCGTCGGCCGTGCGCATGCTGTTGGAAGCGGATGTCGACAAGGAAGCCCTGTCGTCGCTGCGTGCGATGATCAGCGGCACTGCGCCTCTGCCGCCCGATCTCGTCGATGCCTTTTACGAAAAATATGGCATCCCGATCTGCGGCAATTACGGCGCGACGGAAATGGCGGGCGCTGTCGCCGGTTGGAATATCGACGATTTTCGCAAGCATTGGGCTGAAAAGCGGGGCGCCGTTGGTCGTGTGCATGGCGACATCGAAGCGCGTGTCGTCGATGCCGAAACGGGACAGGAATTGCCATTCGGCGCGGAAGGTTTGCTGGAGCTGAAGGGCAAGCAGCTCGACAATGACCTGCAGTGGTTGCGCACGACGGACCGTGCGGTGCTGGATGAAGATCGCTTTCTTTGGATCCGGGGACGCGCCGACAATGCCATCATCCGAGGTGGCTTCAAGGTGCATCCTGATGATGTTGTGAAGGCGATCAACCAGCATCCGGCGGTCCGCGAATCTGCCGTCGTCGGCGTGCCGGATGAGCGGCTCGGCGAAGTGCCGGCTGCGGCCATCATTCTGAAAGCGGGCGAGTCCGCGCCGGAACCGGATGCGCTGAAGGCATTCCTGAAGGAAAAACTGATCGCCTATCAGGTGCCGGTCCACCTGCGCTTCGTGGAAGATTTTCCGCGCACGCCTTCCATGAAGCCCTCGGCACCCGAGCTGAAGGCCCTTTTTGGGGCAGTGGCATGACCGAGTCATTCGTGGGCAAGACGGTGATCGTCACAGGCGGTGGACGCGGCGTCGGGCGGGGCATTGCGCTTGGTTTTGGCGCGGCAGGCGCTAATGTCATGCTGGCGGCGCGCACCTTGTCTTATGCTGAGGAAACCAAGGCAGATATTGAGGCCGCTGGTGGTGTCGCAGAGATTTTCGGGATCGACGTCAAGGATCACGCCCAATGTCGCGCGCTGATCGAGGCGACAGCGAAGCGGTTTGGTGGCGTCGACGTCATCGTGCACGCGGCGGCGGACATTCCCCATGGCGGCGTTGGCCATGTGTCGGATGAAGGGTTGGAAGACGGTTTTGCGAGCATCGCCAAAGCGGCCTGGTGGTTGCTGGATGCCGCGCGTCCCTATCTGGCCCAGTCGCCTGATGGCGGTCGCTTCATCGCCATTGGTTCGGTCAACGGGACGCACACTGTCGTCCCCAAAATGACCGCCTACGGCATGGCCAAAGCAGCGCTTGATGCCTTTGTCCGCGGCGCGGCGGGCGATGTTGTGTCCGATGGGATTACCGTCAATGCGATCAACCCCGGTCTGGTCGCCAGTGCGCGCGCCAAAGCGGTTTTGGGCGAGGACGGTCTGGAAGCGTACGGCGCAACCGTGCCAGTCGGCAGGGCAGGGACCCCGGAAGACATCGCACACGCCTGCCTGTTTCTGGCGTCTGCCCGATCCGGCTATATTACAGGCACCAGCATCAAGATGGACGGCGGCTCGACCGTCGCGGCATCCAGCGGCCGCAACGTCATTCTGCAAGACAAACTCAAACAGCAAAGGGACACAAACACATGAAACTCGACAGTTCGGTCTCCGCCGTCGTAACGGGTGGCGCCTCGGGCCTTGGCCGCGCATCGGCGCAGGCACTTGCATCGGTTGGCGTCAAGGTTGCCATTTTCGATATGAATGAAGAAGGTGGTCAGGCCGTCGCCAAGGAAATCGGCGGTACATTCCACAAAGTCAACATCATGGACGAAGCCGGCGCCGAAGCGGGCTTTGCAGCCGCCCGTGCGGCCATCGGCCAGGAACGCATCCTCGTCCACTGCGCGCAGGTGTCCAAGGGCGGTAAGACCGTCTCGAAAGACCGTGAAAGCGGAGGCTTCAAGCGCCTTTCGACCGAAGATTATGAATTCTCCGCTCTCGGCATTTTGGTGGCCTCCTATCGCATTGCGTCGATGTCGGCACTGGGTATGGCGAGTCTCGAGCCGCTGGAAGACGGAGAGCGTGGCTGCATCACACTGACGGCGTCGGCCGCCGCGCAGGATGCCCAGATCGGTCAGGTCGCCTATGGCAGCTGCAAGGCAGGCGTAAACGGCCTCGTCCTCCCCATTGCGCGCGACCTGATGGACATCGGCGTGCGCTGCAATTCCATCATGCCCGGCATCTTTGCAACGCCGCCTATGCTCGCCGTGAAGGACAGGGCCCCGCAGATTTTTGAAGGGCTGGCTGCATCCGTTCCGTTCCCCAAGCGTTTGGGTAAGCCGGAAGAATTCGGGAGCCTCGTTTTGGAACTCAACCGCAACACCTATTTCAACGGTCAGGCGATCCGTCTGGACGGCGCCATCCGTATGCCCCCGCGGTGAGGATGGCACGTTGACCGGCCACGAACGCATCGTTCGCAACCCCGCCGGGCCCGCGCCCGTCCGTCGGGCCAATTCCGTGCGGCGGACATCGACCATCGACACGGGCTGGCCTGACGGGTTCGGGCAGCCGATGTTGATGATCGGTCGTGGTCGCGATGTGCTGACGCGCGAGCCGGGTAGCGCACCCAAAGTGCTGGCGGAGGACAGCTTCCGCATCCTTGCGACACCGCGCCGGGAAGTGCTTGAAATTGACGTCCAGCCGCACCGGCCCTCAATTGACGTGCTGGTCGGCGCGCGCGGCGGGGGTCATTTGCGCGCGCTGCTCGCCGAAGTGATGCCGGAAGAGCGCGTCAATGGCTCTCCGCTTTACCTGATCGTCGATGATTTTTCAGGGGCCAGCCTGGTCGCCGGTTGGATTTGGTCGCAATGGCGCGACAATTGGCAAGCGCAGGCCCGCGCTAACGGCGCAAGCTCCACTGCGGGCAAAGCTGGCAACATGACCGATATCTGTGCAGGCTTTGAAACCGGTTCGACTGCGCTTCTTCCGGACGGATCGAGCAATCAGATCCAGAATTCTTCCGATGTCCCGTCATTGGTCAACCCCGCTGATCCGGAAGGCTGGCATGCGCTTTACGATCATGATCCCGTCAGCATGCGCCGCGCGCGCCGCATTGATGTCTGGCGCGAGGGGCAGGACGTCATGATCGAAGTGGGCTTTCAGGACAGCGGCATCAATCCCAGAGGCGGACGGACGGCGGTCCACGAATATCTGGTTCACGCCATTGCGCGCGGAGATGATCTCACGCTGGCGCACATTGAGGTTGATCCGCGAATCTTGCCCTATCGGGAATGCCCGAACGCATCGCCAAATGCAGAGCGGATGATCGGGCAACGTCTTTCAACCTTCCGGCAATCCGTGCTGGGCACGCTGCCCGGCCCGTTGGGCTGCACGCACTTGAACGACGTACTGCGCAGTATGGCGGAAGTGCCGATTCTCGCGGCTCGCATTGCAGACTGATGCTAAAATGCAACGCTGACGATTCATCAGTTTTAGGCACTAGAAAGCGGTTGCGCAGCATATTCTACCTAGTTATACAAGTCAGATATCAAGCCTCGAAATGGGGAATTTAGGGAGAGTGATGTGATGGCTATGAAGAGCCCTTCAAAGATCCTGTTTGCCAAGATGTTGTCGACGGCATCCGCTGCGGCGTTGGGGATGGGGGCTTTTGCCGCGCCGTCTTTTGCGCAGGAAGCAGAAGCTGACACCTCGGTCGGCTTGGAAGAAATTATCGTTACAGCGCGTAAAGTGGCGGAAAATCTTCAGGATGTGCCGGTCGCGGTGACTGCATTTACAGGCGACGATTTGGCCAAGCAGAATATCCAGAAGGTTGAAAATATTGCCAACTTCACGCCGGGCTTGAGGATGGTGCAGGGGCAGTCGACGCCGACCGCTTTGAACATCGCGCTGCGCGGGCAGGTTCAGACTGACATTCTCGTCACGCTTGACCCTTCGGTCGGGACCTATGTGGACGGTGTATACTGGGCGCGTGCCTATGGCCTGAATTCCAATCTGCTCGACATCCAGTCAGTGCAGGTGTTGAAAGGTCCGCAAGGGACCCTGTTTGGGCGCAACACGACTGGCGGTGCTTTGCTTATTAACAGCAACGACCCCAATCTCGACGATTTCAGCGGCAAACTCGCTGTGACCTATGGTCGCTTCAATGAATTTGAAACGACGGGCGTGCTGAACGCGCCGATCATCCCGGGCAAGGTTGCTCTGCGCCTCGCCGGTACGCGGTTGAAGCGCGACGGATACACAACGAACGTTGCTCCGGCGTCGGCCACTACGGTTCTTGTCGGCAATACTGTTGTTGCGCGCGGTCCGTTCCCGGGATCACACAATGGCGAGAAGTATGACAATCGTGATCGCTGGAACTTCCGTGGAAAGCTCCTCGCACAGGTGACCGACACCTTCAGTCTCCTGTTTTCCGGCGAGTATTTCGATTCTGATGAAGTCACGCCGGCGCGCTCGCTTCGTTTGGCGACGAATGCCTACACTGCGTCTAACACCACTTACAGCGTCGCGAATACGTCTGCGCTGTTCGTTGGCGCGACCAACGCAGGGCTTCCATTGCTTCCCGCAAACTTTCCCGCGATCTTTGGTGTCGGCTACACGCGTCTCAACGCGGATATTGCCGCAGTGGCCGCCGACCCAAGCGTGGTCCTGAACAACGAACGTCCATATGCAACGGCGCGCACCTACACCTACGGTTTGACGGCTGCATTGGAAGTGCCATGGGGTGAAGCCAAGCTCATCACGGGTGCTCGCCAAATCCGGACAAATGCGGGTCTCGACCTTGAAGGATCGCAATATGCGATTCACTTCACCGAGGGTCAGCAAAAGGTAAAGCAGCAATCTGCTGAATTGCAGACGACGGGCAATGCCTTCGGCGGTGCGCTTGATTTCGCGGCGGGTGTCTTCGTATTCCATGAAACCGGTTATGATCAGTCCATCTCGATCACGGTCCCGGCACTCAATGGTACCACCTCACAATTCGGGGCGGAGATCAACAATGACAGCAAGGGCGTTTATGGTCAGGGTTCTTGGCACATCACGGATGCGCTGACCTTCACCGGCGGATTGCGTTATTCGGTTGATGACAAGGGGATTACTTCGTTCAACAATAACTATGTGCGCGCGACGGGCGTGACCATTTGCTCTATTCAGGGTGGAAATCTTGGCGCCCTGGGCGTCAATGTCACACGGCCCGCAGGATGCGCCATTTCGCGGAACGACGATTTCAGCGGCGTCTCTTACACGGCGGGGCTTGATTACAAGGTTGGCGAAGATTTCCTCGTCTATGCTAAGACAGCGAAAGGTTTCCGCTCGGGCGGACAAAATTTGCGTGCCCCGAGCACTGTTGCCTTTCTGCCATTTGATCCAGAGACGGCCTACTCCTATGAAGTTGGTTTCAAGAGCGAATTCTTCGATCGCAAGGTTCGTCTGAACGTCGCCGCCTATACCAGTGACATCAAGAACATTCAGCGTTCGACCTTGATTGCAGTTGCGCCAATTCCGCCTTCGACGGTTTCCGGCACTGCTACCATTTTGAGCAACGCTGGTAAGGCACGTATCAAGGGCCTTGAGGCTGAACTGGCTGCGGTGCTGTTCCCTGGCTTCACAGTCACAGCGACAGGCGCGTTGACTGACCCCAAATATGTCACCTTCTCCGACCTTTCTGGCGATCGCTCGTTCGAACGGTTTACAGGTGTGGCAAAGAAGCAATTCTCTTTGGCGGCTGATTATTCAACGTCACTGGGAGCCGATAGCAAAGTTGACCTGCATGTTGACTATGCTTGGCGGGGCGATGCGCCAACGGCGGATTATTTTTTTGCTGCCAACCCGCAGAATGCTGCGATTGTCGACGCGACGACAGCTAAGGCTCTCGGGCTTCTTGGCGCACGAGCATCGGTTGAATTCGGGAATTTCGGACTTGCCGTGTTCGGCCGCAATCTCACCAACAAGCGTGATTTTGTGCAGAACCTACTTGTCGCGCCGCTAGGATATATCACGGGCATCCGCAACGAACCGCGGACCTTTGGTGTCACAGGCTCGTTCAAGTTCTGACGTATAGATCCTGACAAGGGGGAGCAAAGGGGAAGGCCGGGCAACCGTCCTTCCCCTTTTTCGTTTTCGGAGATGTCACAAGGAAGACCACCGCATAGAGGCCAACAGGGCCCGTTGGCGGACAGAGGAGAGAAATGCCATGCCGCCGCCAATCAGTGTCGCGCGCCGGAACATCACGTTCGGTTTGCTCTTTTTGGTGGGGGTCCTGTCTTACATAGACCGGCAGATCTTCACGCTCTTTCAAGATGATATCAAGGAAGAGCTCGGTTTGGGGGATGGCCAGCTCGGGTTGCTGACCGGCCTGTCCTTTGCCTTGTTCTACACGCTCGCGGCCTTCCCCATCGCGCGGTATGCCGACCGGGGTGACAGGCGCTTCGTTATTGCCATTTGCGTCATGGTTTGGAGCGCCTCGACCGCACTTTGCGGCATTGCCCACAGCTTCGGGCAGATGGTGCTCGCGCGGATCGGCCTTGCAGCAGGAGAGGCGGGTGCGGGGCCTGCATCGCTTTCGCTTTTGACAGAGATATTTCCGGCCGAACGCCGGACACTCGTCATTTCATCAACACTGGCAGCTAGTGCGATTGGCATATCCGGGGGCCTTTGGCTTGCGGGCTGGCTGTCCCAATATTTTGGTTGGCGCGACGTCTTTTTGATCGTGGGCTTGCCCGGTGTCCTTCTTGGAATTGCGGTGTGGCTGTTGTCGGCGGAACCGCGCCGCGGGAAGGGTGAGGTTGTGGTGCCGCCACAGCAAATCGGCATCGCACAAGTCATTCGCACAATGGCGGCGAATGTTTCGCTGCGCTGGGTCGGGCTGCTGTTGGTGATGGTGCCGGTGACCGGATTTTCGCTGATCATCTGGGGCGCCTCGTTCTTTCAACGCGTTCACGGGCTTTCCAAGGCGGAGACTGGCTTCTGGCTCGGTACGGCGATGGCCGTGGGCCTTGTGATCGGCAATCTGGTGGCTGGCTGGGTTGCGGACAAATGGGGGAAGGACAATCCACGCTTCAATGGCTGGTTTGCCGGAATGGGCCTTCTCGTAGCATTTCCGCTGGCATTGCTCTTTGTGTGGTCACCCAATCCCTATGTGGCGTTGGCGGCATTCGTCGGCGTGAAGTTCATGATGACGCTCCATCTAGGTCCCATCATCGCGCTCAGCTTTGCGCAGGTCCCGGTGGCGATGCGCGCTGTGATGTCCGCAACAATCAACATGCTCATCGGTCTGGCGGGTACCGGCATCGGCGGGACACTGACGGGTGTGCTGAGCCAGGTCTTTGCCCCAAGCTATGGCGATATGTCGTTGCGGCCTGCGCTGACGATACTGTCCGGCTGCTTGATTGTCGGAGGTGTCGCGGCGATCATGGCCGGACGTACCGCAAAGCCGCTGGAGTCCTGAATGCAATTTATTTCGGTTGAACATGACGGACCGATCACAACAGTCACACTCAGATGAAAGGGCGCCCGTAACGGCGTCGATCATGGCTTCCTGATCAGACGAACGCGCGATGGACACCATGATCGACGGTGCGCTTGCTAGGCCGCGACGGCCGCGCTGGTCGATACTACCGGTTCAATCCTGAACAGCTTCGCCGCATTCAGCCCCAGGATGTCATTGCGCGCAGCTTCGCTGACATTCAGACCATCGAAGAGCTCGTCGACGAGCTTGCGGCTGATCGGGAAGGTGCCTTCCGCATGCGGGTAGTCCGATCCCCACATGACGTTCTTGCCGCCGGGAAGGCCGGCCGCTGCCGCGAGGATGCACGAACGGTCATGCTGGAAGCTGGCCCAAACCTGATCGTCGATGATCTGGCTGGGCATGCGGCTCAGCTTGGGGCGCACGAAATTGGCGTGCGCAACGCAGACTTCGTCCATGCGTTCGGCAAGCGCCACAAGCCAGCTTGCGCCCGATTCAATGAAGGCGACCTTCGCCTTCGGATTGCGGTCCAGCACCCCGCCGGACACCAGATACATGGTGGACCGAACGGCGTCGTTCATTTGCAATGTGTAATTGATGATCCCGCCACCCGGGCCACGTTCCTGCACCACGGTTTCGAGACCGGTGCCGGTATGCATGACGAAGACGATCCCGAGTTCTCCGCCCTTGGCAAAGACCGGATCCCACTTTTCATCATTGTAGAGCGGCAGGCCCGGGGGCGTGACGGCCGGCAGCATCGCCGCCGTAAAGCCCTTTGATGCCAGATAGTCGAGCTCTGCCAGCGTGTTCGAAAAATCGAGCACCGGCAGCATGCCGCACCGGACGAAGCGGTTCGGATGGCCGCCAAGGAAGCTGTCATTCCAGTCATTGTATAGACGGGCGGAAGCCGCTTCAGCTTCGGCATTTTCCAGCGCATAGAGCCACAGGCCAAGCGACGGGAAACAGATTTCCGCGTCAATGCCTTCCAGCTCCATATCTTCCAGACGACCGGGAATTTCGCGAATGCCTTTGCGTTCATTATCGCCAAGCGCCTTTTCCCGGTGCTGCCCGACACGGAGGCGATAGATCACCTTTTCTTCGGTTCCGGTGATCAGGAATTCACCTTCCTTGCGAGAGCCGATCGCATGCTTCTTGAGCGATGCGGGCAAGCCATCCATGAAAATGGTCGGCGGCTCCATGATGTGGCTGTCAGCGCTGAAAACGAATGGTTTCACGGCGAATCTCCTCGGACATTATTTTCCAAAAAAAATACCTGGTTATACAGGTTGAGGCAACAACATTCTCGACATCGACCAACATTGTATATAAAAAGGTACCTCTTAGGGAGGGTCTATGCAGCACGTCGTCAACGGAGAAACGCTGGTCGCGAAGACCGTGCGGGCGCTTTCGGACCTGAGCCTCGAAGTCCAAAAGGGTGATTATCTCGGCGCGGAAGATGATCTTCTGGGACGGCTCGGCGTCAGTCGGCCGACATTGCGTCAAGCGGCCAAGATTGCCGAGAGCGAACGGATGATTTCCGTCCGCAGGGGCATCAAAGGCGGCTTCTATGCAGAGCGCCCGGATGCTGCTGACTCAATCAAGGCCTTGGCGCGTTTTCTCCGCCTCAACGGGGCAACCATGTCGGACGTCTTCGTCGTGAGCGGTCCCGTCGCCGAAGAAGCGGGGGCACTGGCTGCGGCTTGCGCCGATCCGGTGTTGCGGGCGGCACTGGAAGATTTTGTGGCTGACATTGATTCAAACGATACTGCCGGCAGCATGATCAGCGCAGAGGGTGAACTTGCCCGGCTGTTGGCGCGGATGAGCGGAAATGCTGCGGTCCAGCTCGTGATGGAAATTGGATATACCTTCGGGATGGAAGAGCGGTCCGGTCGATTTTTCGGTACCCCAGAAGAGCGCAGCGCCGCGCGGCAGTTGCAGCACAGCCTGTGCCAGGCCGTGTTGAATGGCGATGGCGATGTCGCGCGTCTGATGATGCGTCGGCGGTCCAACATGATCGCGCAATGGTTTCGAAAGGGAAATGGAGAATGAGTGTCGTCAGCTTCAAGGGCTTTGGAGGCGCGCGGCTGGAAGCGGATGACCTTGGGTCACCTGATGCGCCCGCGGTCCTCCTGATCCACGGCGGCGGCCAGACCCGTCAGGTGTGGGATGCCGCCGCGCACGCGCTTGTTGCTGCCGGGCGGCGTGTCATCAATCTGGACTTGCGCGGGCATGGCGGCAGCGAGTGGCCGGCTGACGGGCGCTATGATTTTGAAGCATTTGTTGAAGATGTGCGCGCTGTTCTAGCCCAGCTGGGTTGCCGACCGGTGGTCGTCGCTTCAACGATGGGCGGTTGGATCGCAACCGTCGCTTTGGGCGGTGATGCTGCCGTCTTGGCTTCAGGTCTGGTCATGGCCGACTTGCCGACACAGGTGGATGAAGCGACGACGCGGTCCATCAGTGATCGGCTTCGTCTGCGCGTCGGGGCTGAACAAACACCTCCCTGGGATGTGCGCCTGCTCGACAAGTTTGACGTCGCAGATATGCCACAAAAGCTGAGTGGGGCGGCCTCTCAAATATCGATCCCGGTCCTTTATGTAAGCGGCGCCTTGAGCGCACTTGTTACGAACAAACAGGCCGCTGCCTTTGTCGCGGACATGCCCAATGCTGAATTTGCCGAAGTCGATGATGCCGATCTGTTGGTCACGCCCGAGCGGATGGAGGTGTTCAATGGCCTGCTGCTCGAGTTTCTTGAGCGTCGTCAACCCCTCGCGCCTGCCCAATATCAGTCCGGCTCGGATGCCCGCACCTTTCGTGACGCGCTTGGCTGCTTTGCGACGGGTGTCACGATCGTTACAGCCGTCGCGCCTGATGGGTCGCCCATCGGATTGACGGCGAACAGCTTTACCTCGGTCTCGCTTGATCCGCCGCTGCTTCTGGTCTGCATCGCAAATTCAGCTGGCAGCGCAGATGCTTTGCGGCACGCCGATTGCTTTGGCGTCAACGTTCTCCAGATAGGGCAGCAGCCCACCTCCAACCGTTTTGCCGGCAAGGGCGAAGTCCGCTTTGCCGCCACGCCCTGGGAGCCCGGAGAAGGTGGCGTTCCCGTGCTGAGCGGATCGCTCGCCAGTTTTGAATGCAAGCAATTTTCGGTCAACGACGGCGGCGACCACTTCATCCTGGTCGGAGAAGTGACGCGTGCGACATTTGAGCCGCGCCGTGATCCGCTCCTCTATTTCAAGGGCAAGTACCGCCGCCTTCATTTTGCATGACGGCTGGACAGGTCGATCAAAAGAACATTACACACCTAGTTAGATAAGTAGAATCGGAGAGAGAAATGGCTTGGTCCCATCAGGACAAGACTGCCATCGTCGGGATCGGCGCGACGGACTATTATGTGCGCGGCAAGAGCTGGCCCCGCACGATCAACGACATGGCAGCCGAGGCAATCATGAATGCCTGCGCCGATGCCGGGATTAGCCACAAGCAGATTGATGGCTTTGCCTATTACTCGACCGCAGGCGCGGGATATCTCGACAAGTTCGATACAGCCAGCCTGATGGAAACGCTGGGCATGCCGCATATCAGCTATTCGGCAACGCTGACGTCCGGCGGCGGTGGTTGCCCCGGCGCGATCGGCCTTGCCACCGCTGGCCTGATGAACGAGGACTGCACCTACACCGTGACGTTGATGGCGTTGCAGCAATTGCCGCAGCATCGCCTGGGCGTCGTGTTCGGTGCGTCGGCCCCCAATCCGGAAAACAGTTTCTTGCAGCCGTCCGGTCTCGTGGGGCCAGGCCATCTCATGTCGATGCTCACGCGTCGGCATATGCACCTGTATGGGACCAAGCCCGAGGCACTGAAAGAGATTGTGCAGGCCACGCGCGCCAACACGCACAATCGTCCAAAGGCGGTCCGCCAGAAGCCCTTGTCGGACGAGGAATATTGGGGTTCGCCCATGTTGGCTGATCCGCTGCGTCGTCTGGATTTCTGCCTTGAAACCGACGGAGCTGTGGCTGTTATCACCACCACCATGGACCGCGCCAAAGACTGTCGGCACAAGCCGGCCGTCGTCCATGCCTGCGCGCATGGTGGCCAGCGTGAATGGGGCCGCGCCTTTGCGTGGATGGGCATGCCCGATCCGCACTTCGCGTCATCCGGGCACAAGTTTACGGCCGACCGCGTCTGGGCGCAGTCTGGCTTGAAGGCGCAGGATATGGACGTTGCGCTGATCTATGATCATTTCTCACCCATGGTCCTTATGCAGCTGGAAGATTACGGCTTTTGTGAAAAGGGGGAGGGCAGCGACTACGTCCTTTCCGGCAAGATCCGCTATGACGCTGCAACCGGTGGCAAAGTGAATGGCGGCGTTCCCGTCAACACGCATGGCGGCAACCTCAACGAAGCCTACATCATCGGCATGACGCACATTGTGGAAGGCGTGGAGCAGGTGCGCGGCACCGCCATCAATCAGGTGAAAGACGCCGAGTTCGCTCTTGTGTCCGGCGGCCCTGCTTCGCTTCCCGTTTCCAGCCTTATTCTCCGGAGAGCCTGACATGAGCTACGGACCCGCACGCGCCCTTCCGGGCGACCAGATCAAAATCACGACCAATCCCGATACTGAACCCTTTTGGGAAGCCGCCAAAGAGCACAAGCTGACCGCCTGCCAGTGCGGCGACTGCGGCAAGTTCCGCATGCCGCCGACGCCGGTCTGCCCGGAATGTGGCAGCCGCAAGAAGGATTGGCCTGCACTTCCCGGCACGGCGACAGTGTTCAGCTATGTCGTGTGCAACAAGAATCCGAAGAACGGCGAGGACTATATCTATGTCCCCATCGTCGTCGATCTGGATGGCGCGCCCGGTGCACGGCTGAACGCCAATGTGTCCGGCTGCAACGCAGAGGATGTGACCATCGGTATGAAGGTGACGGTCGACTGGACGCCCATTCAGGATGGATGGGTCCTGCCCAACTTCAAGAAGGCGTAAGCCCCCATGCTGAGCGATTTGCGCATTGTTGAAATTGGTGAAGGGATGGCAGTCCAGGTTGCCGGGCTCATGCTCAGCGAACTGGGTGCCGATGTGTTGAAGGTGGAGCGCCCCGGCGGCGATCCGTCGCGCGGGACAGCACCCTTTGCAAACTGGAACCGCGGCAAGCGCAGCCTCGAATTGGATCTGGATACGGATGAAGGTCAGGCAGCCCTCCCCGACCGGCTGGCAGGCGCGGACGTGCTACTCCACCAATTCAGTCCGGCACGGGCAAAGCGGCGCGGGCTGGACGATGCCACGCTCGCCGCTGCATTTCCGAAGCTCGTCGTCTGCGGCATCACGGGCTCTCCGCACAACCATCCGGATGTCGAACGGTCCAATGACGAATTGCTCGTCGCGGCACGGTGGGGCTTTCTTTACGAAAATGACGGCTATCGCGCCGGCCCGATTGTCTGGCGGTATCAGACCGGCAATTGGGGGGCGGCGCATCTCGCGGCAGGCGGTATCTTGGCCCGTTTGGTCGAGCGGCTGACGTCCGGCCAGGGCGGAGCTGCACACACATCGCTCGCGCAGGGAATGTTGTCGCAAATTCCGCTGGTGTGGGCGCGCAACAGCAAGGGGCCGATGCCCAATCCGGTCACCTATCCGCTTGGTCCGCGCGCGATGGACCAGCAATTGTACCAGTGCAAGGATGGGGACTGGATCCAGATCATGGACCCCACGCGCCAGCTCGATTACGCGACTCTTCCCACGATGTGGGATGTGTTGGCCGAAGGGGCCGACCTCTCAACCGAACATGGTACAAAGGCTGCGTTCCGGCAGCGACCTTTGGCAGATTGGCTTGCTGATTTGCGCGCCATCGATGTTGCTGTGGAACCTGCGTTCCCGATGGGCGAAGTCCTCAAGCATGAGGATGTTCGCGCGAATGGATATGTCATCGGGATTGACGATCCTGAACTCGGCAAGACCACCCAGCCAAATATCCCTTTCCATACAGATGCTCCGTTGAAAACGGGCCACGCCGCTCCGCGTCTGGGTGAAGGTGGGGCAGATGACTGGAAGGCGGCGGGTGCGCCCGCCGGTTCGAATGGTCAGGCACCACATCCGCTCGCCGGAACCCGCGTGCTCGATCTCGGCATGTTCCTCGCCGGACCGATGGGGCCATCGCTTATGGGCGATATGGGCGCCAACGTTATCAAGGTGGAGTCGCTGACGGGCGACCGTATCAGGTTCATGCACCGTTATTATCAGGCGGCGGCCCGTTCCAAACGGTCACTGGCGCTTGACCTCACCAAGCCCGAAGCCCAGCCGATCCTTGTCCGGCTGATCCAGTGGGCAGAGGTGCTGCACCACAATATGCGCTTCAAAGGCGCCAACAAGCTTGGCCTCTCGGAAGAGGCGATCCGCAAGCACAATCCGGACATCGGCTTTTCCTATGTCAGCGCCTATGGCCAGCGCGGCAACCGTGGCGATTGGCCGGGCTATGACTCGATCTTCAACGCGATTGCCGGTTGGGAATTTGAGAATGCCGGGGAGGGGAATCCACCCGTCTTCAACCGTCCTGGCACAATGGACGTGCTGTCCGCCCAAAGCTGCTTCGTCGGCACGATGGCGCTGCTCTTCGCGCGCCGCGCGCATGGCAAGGGTTACGGTCTCCACACCTCGCTGCTCGGCGTCTCTGCCTTTTCGCAGGGGGAGCGGCTGTTGCGTGCGGATGGCAGTTTGACAGACACTTGGCATCTGAACAGTGATCAGACCGGCTATAGCCCCTGGCATCGCATTTACGAATGCGCCGATGGCCAGTGGATCGCCATTGCGGCCCATTCGGAGCCCGGACGCGTCGCCGTCCGGTCGGTTCTGGGTGAAGACCCGGCAGGCTATGTCGAGGCAGCCAAGGCCCGGACTTCCGCTGACTTGCTCGCTGCACTGGAATCCGCGGGCGTGGGATGTGACGCAGTGCTGTTCGAGGATGCCATGAACCGCTTCTTCGATAACCCGCTCAATCGCGAGCTGGGTCTGGTCGCCGTGACGTCACAACCGATGTATGGTGAGATCGAGCAGCCCGGCGAGTTCTGGGATTTTGGCGATCTGTCCATGAACATCGTCCACGCCCCGCCAGCCATTGGCCAGCACAGTGACGAGATCATGCGCGAGATTGGCTATTCGGATTCTGAGATCGCGGCGTTCCGCGAGGCGAAGATTATCGGCTAGTCGGAAAGCGACGCAAACCGCGTCTTTGCAAGCCCGCCCATGGCATCTGCCATGAGTGCTGCTTCGCGCGTGACGTGGCTGTTGGCAAGGCGGATGGCGGTTTCGCGGTCCAAGGTTCCGTCCTTGACTGCCGCGCAATAGGCTGCCCAAGCCTCGGCATGCTCGGCAAAATCCTGTCCCAGCGCCGCGCCAATCTCTGCCCGTTCGGCCTCATGGAAGGCGGGCTCGAACCGCGCAATATCGCGCCACCACTTCACAAGCCGCGCGAGACCCTTGGCTTTCACAGTCGCCTGTTGATCTGTCAGCCGGGGGACGATCATGTCCCGGATATCGTCGAGCGCGATCTCAAAGCTGCGCTGGTGCGCGCCGGGCGGGGCGTCTGGCAGTATGACCGGGTCCAGCGCAATGCCAGCGGCCTCAGCTAACGCTTCAGACAGCACGCGACGGTGGATCGTCGAATAGACCATGTTCATGCCCAGATTGGGCGGCGGCGGGGCGTCAGGATCGTTGAAGCGGGCGGCGCGCGCAAAGCCGGTCTGGAACAACAGCCGCCAATACCGGACGCGCGCCAGATCGACCTTGTGGCCACCAGCCGCCTCATAAGCCGCAAATGCCTGCGGCAGCGGCACGAAGGGCTGGAACAGCATTCGCAGGCACAGCATCGCCAGATCTGCCATCGGATCGCCATAATGGACGAGCTCCCAATCCAGCAGGATAGTGACTTTGCCATGTGCGTACAGAAAATTGGCCGGCCCTGCATCGCCATGGACAATCACCGGCGCTGGAAGGTTGTTCGGGACGTTGTCAGCCAGCCAGTCGATGCTGAGCTGGAGCAGAGGGTCCCAGTCCTTGCCGCTGTTGCGTGACCGCAGCAGATCAAGCCGCTGGACGATGAGTGTGGGAATTGGGTCTACCGGACCCATGCCTTCAACAGGAGATGCCACGACATCAACCTGATGCAGACGGGCCAACTGATCCATGAAATCCGTTGCGACGGCCATGCGGTCTTCCACGTTGGCCAGTTTGTTGAAGTTGGCTTCCCCGTCAACAAAGCCGCCGATCAGTGCGCGCATCTCCGGTATCGCCGCGATGAAAGGCGCCACGCGTACCCCGGCCGCCTTGTGCTGGGTCGACAGGGCCTTGATCACCGCCGCCTCACGTAGAAACGCCGCATCGTCGCCTGCGCCTGCCCGGTGAACGTCATAGTTCATATAGGCCGTCTGGCTGCGCGCATCGCTCCAGCGTAAATCCAATTCCGCCCCCTCGCGCGACGCTCCACCTCCGCCGCGCGGACGGACGCCAGTTATCTCGGCGCCAGACGCGTTTTGAACGGCGTCAAACAAGCCATCTGGCAAGAGCGCAGCGAGGGGAGTTGCCTTGGTCATATATGACTTGGTAATCTATGTCGCGTCACGATAGCAAGCGGCGCAATTGCCGAACGTTTGGAGAGAAGCTCATGCCGATAAAGAGGAAGCTCAGCGCCGCTCGCGCTGCATTTTTGATTACTTTGCCAGCACTTGCAGTCGCCAGCACATCTCCTGTCCACGCCGAACCTACGGCAGCCGCAACGCGCATCTCCTCTGTGCTGGATCGCGGCTATCCTGCGCTTGATGCTCTTTACAAGGATATCCACGCCCACCCGGAAGTCGGTTTTCAGGAAAGGCGGACAGCCACCTTGCTCGCAGCCCGGATGCGAAAGCTTGGCTTCACTGTTACCGAAGGGGTCGGCGGTACGGGTGTCGTCGCGGTTCTGCGTAATGGTGAGGGGCCTACGGTCATGGTGCGCGCAGAAATGGATGCGCTTCCCATGGAGGAAAAGACCGGCTTGCCCTATGCCAGCAAAGCCAAGCAGGTTGTCGACGGCAAGGAGAGCTTTGTCGCGCACAGCTGTGGCCATGATGTTCACGTCACGTGGTGGGTCGGCACAGCGGAAGCGCTGATGTCGATGCGGGACGCTTGGAAAGGTACATTGGTATTCGTCGGCCAGCCATCTGAAGAAACGGTGGGTGGCGCGCGCGCGATGATTGCGGACGGCCTGTTCACGCGTTTTCCAAAACCGGATTTCGCCTTTGCGGCACACACAAGCAACATGCCGGCCGGAATGCTTTTCGTGAAAGCCGGGGTCAGCTCATCAGCGGCTGACAGCTATGAAATCACTTTTCATGGCCGCGGTGGCCATGGCTCCATGCCCAACGCAACTATCGACCCCATCGTGATCGGTGCGCGTTTTGTCAGTGATGTCCAGACCGTCATCAGTCGAGAAAAGGATGCGGCAGCATTTGGTGTGATCACCATCGGATCGTTCCAAGCCGGCACTGTTGCAAACATCATTCCCGACGACGCGGTGGTCAAAGTCAACCTGCGCTCGCATGCTGCGGCTGTTCAACAATTGCTGAAGGACGGTGCCGTGCGCACGGCCAATGCGTCGGCTGCCATGGCCAAAGCGCCGCCGCCATCGATCAAGCCGCTGTCAGGGACGCCCGCACTTGTAAACGATCCGGATCTCGCCAAACGCATGGCGGACAAGCTGATGCCAACCTTTGGAAAGCGGCTCATCTTCGTCCCCGCCACGGTCCCTCCGGCGTCGGCCAGCGAAGACTTCTCGGAAATTGCCGAAGCTGGAATTCCATCCTTGATGTTCGGGATCGGCAGTTTTGATCCGGTGATGATCGCCGATTATCAGCAACGCGGTCAGCCATTGCCGGTCAACCATTCTCCCTATTACGCACCGCAGCCCGAACCGACGATCCGCGCCGGCGTTACCGCGCTTGCTCTGTCGGTCCTGGCCGTCGCGGCGCCGCGCTAGTGGTACTGTTGTTGGAGTTCAGCAGATGTCGGCTTCGTTGACGACCGGGCGCGCCTCGCGCGTGGCGCGCATGCGGCTTTCCGCATTGTTCGGGTCTGATGTCAGCACCACATAATCTTCATGCACTTCCAACAATGTTCCCGCGAACGGAAATCCCTGTAGACTGCCGGTCACGCGATAGCTGACGTTGTCGCCTACCTTGAACGTTGCGGGGTCCATGTTGAATTCAAACGGGCAGTAGTCGCCGTCCATGCCTTGCATTCAGGATCTCCTCAAAATATCCGCGTAAAGAACGAAAATGGCACCCTTTTTGAAAACCCTTTGATGAATCTCTGTGGCTAGGTCAGCCCGCGCGGGAGGCCGGTTCGGATGACAACCCAAGTACGCTCTGAATAGCGAGTGTCAGTGCGCCAGCTGACGTTGCTCCATTTGCGGCGAGTACGCTGCCTTGCGCCAGATTTCGGATCAGGATCGAGACCATGCGGATGTTTGCCGGGCTGGGTCGCTCCAGCTTTTGGTGCACAAGCGTCAGTACCGCATCCAGATTTGCGAGGATTTGTTCAACGTAGGCATCGTAAAGCGCCGCAAATTCCGGATTTCGCCGCGCGTGCAAACTCAGTTCGATCCAAAAAATGCCGTATACACTTTCGGTCAGATAGCGTTCGAACTGAGCGCCAATGTCAGCGACGAAGGTGTCAACATCGACGAAGTTGGCGAGCAACAGCCGCCAATTGTCGAGCTCGCTTTTCGCATTGTCGTGCATCAGGCGGAGGATCAGTTCCTCTTTTGATTTGTAGTTTCCGTAGAACGCGCCGCGCGAATAGCCTGCAGCCTCGGTCAACCGGTCGATTGACGCGCCTGAAATGCCATTGGCGGCAATTTCGGCGAGCGCGGCTTTATGGACCCGGTCAAGCGTCTGCAACTTGCGTTCAGCCCCGGTCATCCGGATCCCAAGTCGCCTTGCGCATCTGGTGAATGCCGGCAGGTTCCGTGCCATATTCTTCTTTGGGACGACCAACGACAGCATTCAGACCGACATTGTAAGTTTTGACGCCTTCATGATCCCAATCCCAGATCCCATTTCCAAGATTGTCGTGGACATAGCGCGGCGCAAGCTTGAGATGTTCCTTGCTCAGATGCTGCTCAAACATGGTGGGTGGTTCGATGATGTGATCGTCAACGCTTGCGATCACCATATCGTTCAATTTCATGATTCAGGTCCTTTCCTCGACAACATTCCGGAAGGTCGCCCGCGTGGGTCGAAGCTCCGGCTCGCTATGCCTGTGCATTTCGCGAGGCAGAGGATTCCAAATTGACGGTTCGACATCTTTGACGTGAGTCAAAGCTTGCGAAAATAGATGACGACGCGTTACTTTTTTCGTCTGGCGTATTTCTCACTTGAACATGCAGATTGTATGTCAAATGCGAATGGCATAATCAGATGATGCGATGGCGCGTCGCCGGAATGACACATGTGCGACGCTGACCAGGCAAACGAATGCACGTATAAGAGAGGGCCCAAATGCCAGAAGCGTCTCCGAAACCCGCGTTTTCATTGCCCGGCCATGTTCCGCCTGCGCTCTTTTGGGACTGCGACGTCACGTCCTTTGCCCAACAGTTCGATGATCCATTTGTCGGAATAAAAGCCCTTCAGGCAAAGGGCGATTTTCTCTATCTGCGTGGGGTTTCACGCGGGCAGTCGGGCTGGATGCCAACACGGTTTTCGTTGATCCAGGAAGTGTTCATGGACGCGAAGAACTTTTCGAATGTGAATAGCATCGGCGTGGGTCCCTTGATGGGCGTCGACTGGCGACTCAACCCTCTGGAGTATGATCCGCCTGAGCACATGGCTTATCGTCAGGTGCTCCAGCCGTTCTTTCAGCCGAGCGCAATCAATGGTTATGATGCTTTGATCCGTGGCGTCGCGCGGGAACTGATTGCAAAGATCCGAGGCAAGGGCCGGATCAACTTCATTGAAGAATTTGCCAGCCTGTTTCCGTCTTACATATTCCTGGATCTGTTTGGTTTGCCGCGAGAAGAGTTGCCCACATTCTTTAAGTGGGAACATGCCTTCACGCGATCCGGCGACATGTCCGTCCGGGCGTGGGGCGCGCGGTCCATATTGGGCTATCTCGAAAAGCACGTTGAACTTCGGCGCGCTTCGCCCCGAGACGACTTGATGACGTCGATCATAAATGGCCAGGTCAAGGGTCGCCCGCTCAACCATGGTGAGATCATGGGCATGGTTATGGTCCTTTATTTTGGTGGGCTGGACACTGTTCTATCGAGTCTGGGATGGTATTTCCGGCATCTGGCAACGGATCGTGCCCTGCAGATGCGGCTGCGGAATAACCTGGATGACATCCCCGGCACTGTAGATGAGTTACTCCGCGCATTTGGTGTGGTCGGCACACATCGGCATGTAGTCGACGACATGGAATTTCATGGCATTCAGCTCAAAAAGGGAGAGATCGTAATGGTCCCCGGTTGGCTGGCATGCAGAGATGAGCGGCAATATGCGGACCCGCACAGGATTGATCCCGATCGGAAGGCCCGTCACCTCACGCTCGCTACGGGCGTACACAATTGTCTCGGTGCGCATCTTGCGAAGCGCGAAATCAAGATTGTACTCGAAGAATGGTTGTCGGCCTTCAGGGATATTCGGGTGTCCGATGGCATGCCTCAAAAATGGAATGCGACCGGCGTCTGGGCCATGACCGAGCTTTGGCTTGATCTTGATCCGGTGTGAAATCGCTTTCCCGTTTTTCTGGCCACAAGGAGTGAACGAATGAGCGAGCGCGACCCTGAAATTCAACGCGTGATTGATGAATCGAAAATCCGATACTTGCTGGATTGCTATCCCCGCGCTCTGGACCGTCAGGATCACGATTTGCTTGCTTCCCTCTTTCACCCGGGAGCGATTGATGATCACGGCGTGTACAACGGTCCGGCAGCCGGATTTGTTGACTTCATGCGTGGCGGCTCGAAATCTGGCGTGCACTGGACACACCACAACGGAACCCAAATCGTCGAAATCGATGGCGATGTCGCGCATTGCGAGACCTACACTTTGGCGCTATGCCGGATGGGGTCAGAGGGCAGTGAAGGATATGACAAGCAGATTTTCCTGCGCGTCCGTTACCTGGATCGGGTTGAAAAGCGGGATGGCGCTTGGAAAATCGCGCATCGGCGCGTGGTTTATTCGCCCTGCCACATTATGGAATCCGCCACACAATTTCCATTGACGCCCGAGTGCCTGTTGGAAGGTGCTGTCGGTGTCGATCCAGTCTACCAATGGTAACGGGGCATCCGCGAGATGCGCTAAGTCAAATTGCCCAATAGCGTGTTGATGGCGGCTGTCGCTGCCGCAACGGCCTGTGCATCGTCAGGTGCATTGGCAACGTACAGCGATGCTTCGTTGATGATTGCAAGGATAAGTAGGGAAAGAGGCTCGACCGCCTGCTCGCGCACCAGGCCCGCCATCATGCCGTCTTCCAATGCACGTGTGATGACAGCCAGCCCATAGTGCGCCTCAAGCGCGCGCCATTCGGACCACCCCAAAACGGCCGGCCCATCCTGCAGCAGGATCCGTTGCACTTCCGGCTTGCGCGCAGCCACAAAGAACTGGGCCAATTTCTCTTTCAGCCCATGCCACAGCCGGCCATCACCGGGCACAGGTTGCTCCAACATCGTGTGATCAAGAAGATCATCCTGAACCGCGTGAAAGACCGCTCTGAACAAGTCATCTTTTTGCGGAAAATGATGATAGAGCGCGCCGCGCGTGACTTGCGCGCAGTCCACGATTTCGCGCGTACCGGTTGCAAAATACCCCTTCTCGGCAAACAGGCGCCGCGCGGCCGCGATCAGGTCGGACTTCGTCTTTTCGGCCTGCTCGGCACGAAGGTTTCTGGGGGCATTCACGGTCTGTGCCTGTTCGATGCTGCCCATCGCTCAAGCGGCGCCAAGGATGTGCGCGATCATATGAGCGGAGGCATCAATCAATGAGGCAGAGGTGAGCCCGCTATCTGTCTGCGCGAGCGGAGTTACGGCAGCCAAGCGTTCCAGCAATGTTAGGATAGCCGCTGCCGCAGACAGGGTATGCAGGTCCTTTGAGACACGGCCGGCATCCTGCGCCCTCTTGATCGGTTCCATCATCGCGGCCAAAATAGGTTGGGCGGCCCGGTGTCGGGCTTCAAGAAAACGCTGGTCACCTTCTTCGGCTGCCAGATTCCGCACGCGGAAAACCGTGCGATGCACGGTCCATGCATCGCAATAGGCGCGGACAAACTTGCGTGCGATGGCAAGGCCATCTGAACCACACCAGTCAAGTTTCAACAGGTTCATGAGTTCCGGATTAGACTGCTCTGCCGTTTCAAGCGCGGCCAGCACGACTTCAGGTACGCCTTCAAAATAGACATAAAAGGTCGCGGGCGACGTTTCTGCCGTTCGCGCCACCTCTGCAACGGTCAGATCTCTAAGACCATGGGTTTCCAATAGGGCGACAGTGACGTCTATCAGTCGCTGCCGTGTCCTCCGCCCTTTGGTTCCCAGGCGCTGGCCATTCTGGTTCACACCTGCGGTTTCCTTGTCAGCCAAGGTCAAGTCGGAGTGTTCCATGGCCATTGCTTCGCTCATCGAAATTCAATCCATCGCTAAGTGTCGACCAGACTGGCCCGTTATGACCACTTCAACCTGTCACATAAGTGACGCCCCTTCAATAATCGGTTGCGTCGGTTCACAGGGCACCGCATGTAGAGAAGCATAACGAGTTTGTTAAGAGGAGGGCGCTTTGGGATTGCTGGACGGGAAAGTCGCAATTGTGACAGGTGGGTCCAAAGGCATGGGCCGGCATTTCGTACAGGCGCTTGTCGATGAAGGCGCTAAAGTCGGGTGTCTCGCCCGCCAATCAGCTGAACTGGACAACGTCCAGCTTGCCCTTGGCGATGCCGTTTTGGCGGTGCCGTGTGATGTCTCATCATCCGCTGACGTAGATGCGGCTGTGGCTGCCATTGTCACCAAATTTGGCCGACTAGACATTATCGTCAATAACGCCGGCATCTTTCACCCCTTCTTGATCGAGACCGCCACGGATGCGCAAGTCAGGCAGCATATTGGCCTGAATATCGAAGGCGTGATGTGGCTTTCGCGCGCGGCAATTCCGCATTTGCGCAAGACGCAGGGACAGATTGTTTCCATCACCAGCGAGTCTGTACGCCATCCCTTCCCGATGCTGTCGGTATATGCCGCGACCAAAGCGGCAGTGGAGACATTTTCGGAAGCGCTGCGCGACGAAATCCGATCGGATAATATTCGGGTATCGGTTCTTCGTTCGGGGTCTGTTGCAGGCGGCTCAGGCAGCGCGGGGTGGCCTGCCGGGGCGGCAGAAGCCTTCTACAAGAAGATCGTGGAGACTGGACATGCGCACATGGCGGGAGAAGCCGCTTCACCAGAGTCCATGGCGAAGGCGCTTCTCTCTATCGTCACTTTGCCGCCGGATGTCAGTGCTGATCTGATTGAAGTCCGTTCGGCGCGTGTAGGGGTGCCTGAAGGCGCGAAGGACGTCTGATCAGGCCAACCGGAAAAAGGGCACAAATACGTCATCCCTTTCCTCGAAATCGACCGTGACGGCGGCGCCAATGGTGATCCCAGCGAGGTCATCAGCGTCCAAGCGCGCAGTCATGCGGACGCCCGGTTGATCGTCGAGGTCGACGACGGCCAATGCATAGGGGACCTTCAGATCGGGAAGCCAAGCTTGCCGGTTGATCGTATATGTGTGGATTGTCCCTTTGCCCGACGAAACGACGGGCGTAACTTTCCGTGACAAACATTTCGGACACATCAGTTGCGGCGGATGTATGCGGTGATCGCAAAGGCTGCACACCATGATCCGCAGCTCTCCATTGCTGCCTCCCGTCCAGAAGGCTTCGTTCTCTGGTGTCAACTCGGGCAGGGGAAGACCCACTGACTTTTCCCTTTCAAAAAACTGATGGTCCGTTAACAATAGATGCCACACATTAGAATGCAATGGCGGAGGGTAGATGTTGAAGGCTTCAATCACGGGGATCGGTATGTCCCAATTGGGCCGCAACACCCAGCGTCCTTGCATTGATCTGTTGGCAGATGCGGCGCTTGAAGCGATGTCCGACGCCGGGCTGACCCGGGATGATATTGATGGCCTGACAACGTATCCTGGCAAGGCTGACAATTCGCCGGGGATGTCGCCGCTAGGATGTACAGACGTCCGCGAAGCTTTGGGGCTGAAGACCCGGTGGCACTCGTCGAGTTCGGAAGGGCCGGCGCAAATGTCCCCGCTCATGATTGCCGCGATGGCCGTCAGCACTGGGCAGGCGCGGCATGTTTTGTGCTTTCGTGCGCTAACGGAATCGTCGTCACAATCGCCCACGCGTCGGGCCAGCGTGGCGACAGGAACCGGCGCGCGCGTCGGCGGCTGGTTTTCGTGGCTGCTCCCCATGGGCGCTTTGTCGGCAACAAACTGGGCAGCCCAGTTTGCACAACGGCGCATGTATGAGTTTGGCGCGACACGGGAGCAACTGGGCGCTCAGTGCGTGCTCCAGCGTGCCAACGCACAGCTCAACGCGCGCGCGCTGTTCAACGGCAAGCCGATGACCATGGAGGACTATCTGAACGCCCGGATGATCTCGGACCCACTCGGTATGTTCGATTGTGACATCCCGATTGACGGCGCGTGTGTGATCATCGTCTCGGCTTCGGATGCGGCGCGGGACTGTCGCAAACCGCCGATTACCATAGCAGCCATGGGCGCGGCTCTAGGCAGAGATAGTTGGGACCAGCGCGCCGACATGACGCAGATGGCCGCGTTAGATGCATGTACCGACATGTGGGCGCGCACGGATTTAAAACCAAAGGATGTCGATGTTGCAGCGCTTTACGACGGCTTCAGCGTCTTCGTTCCGATGTGGCTGGAAGCCTTCGGCTTTTGCAAGCGGGGAGAAGGGGAGGCCTTCATTGCCGATGGCCAGACCGCTTTGACCGGAAGCACACCGACCAATACGGGCGGCGGACAGATGTCTGCGGGGCGCTTGCACGGCTTTGGCCATTTGCACGAGGCGTGCACCCAATTGTGGGGCGAAGGCGGCAGACGCCAGGTGTCGAAGGCGCAAACGGCGGTTGTCGGCATGGGTGGTGGGCCACTGGCAGGTGCCATGCTGCTCCAGCGCGCATGAACGGGATCAGCACAAAGGCCGATACCGATTGGTCCGCCCTGCGTCCTTATGGTTGGATCATATTCGCGCTCTTCATCGCTGAGATTACCGGGTCATTCGAAGCAGCGATGATCATCGCTGCGATGAAGTATCTGATTGAGGACTTTGGCGATCCCGCGCTCGTCGGGTGGCTCGTCACATCCTATCTGATCGTTGGCGCCGCGGCAGCGGCACTCGTCGGGCGTCTGGGTGACATTTTCGGGCGGCGTCGCGTGCTGATCATAACGCTTGCAATCGGACTTGTCGGGTCCTTGATCAGCGCTTTTGCCACAGACTTTGGCTGGCTGCTCGTTGGTCGGATCATGCAAGGCATGACAGGCGCCATCTTGGCGCTCTGCATAGGGCTGGTGCGCGAGAACATCCCCGCCCAGCACGTCCCGATCGGTATCGGGCTGATGATTTCGGGCGCGTCGCTGGGGACGGCGGCCGGCCTCATCCTCGGCGGCTGGATCGCCGACACATATAGCTGGCACGGCGTCTTCTTTGCCAGTGCGGCGTTTTGCGCCTCAACCATTGTTGCTGCAGTCGTGTTTGTGCCCAGGTCTCCATTGGGTCTGGCGGTCAAGGGCATCGACTGGTTTTCGGGTGTCTTGTTCGCGCCAGGGATCATGGCGTTGTTGTTCTACGCCGGCTCGATTTCCAAGAAGGGCATTTTCGATCCGTTGGGCCTTGTCGCGTTGGGAAGTAGCTTGGTCCTGCTTACCTTCTGGCTATGGCGGAGCTTGAAGGCGCCACAACCTTTGCTTGATGTCCGCCAGTTCAAGAACCGCAACGTCTTGGTTGCTAATATTGTGACGGCCTTTGTCGCGTTGAGCTCGCTCCAGATCACATTGATCTTCGCCATATTGCTGCAGGCGCCTGTGTGGACCGGTGTCGGCCTTGGCGTTACGTCGCTTGTATCGGGTCTTGCAAAATTGCCGTCCAACCTCCTGTCGACACTTGCTGGGCCTCTGAGCGGTTGGCTGACAGGGCAGGGCGGCGGGCGGACGGCCATGCTGGCAGGCGGGACACTTGCCGCGGTTGGCTGGATCCTAGCGCTGTTCTTCCATGGCAGCGTCGGCGTGGTGATCGCCATCTTGTGTGTCATTTCCTTCGGCACGACCATCTTGTTTGCGGTTGGCCCGACGATCTCAGCAGAGGCCGTGCCTCCGGATCGGACAAGCGAAGTATCGGGCATGCTCACTGTCGTTCGCGGCCTCTTTCAAGGTATCGGGGGTATGATCGTTACAACATTGCTCGCAACCGAAGTCGTGCGTGACCCAGCCAGCAAGGCGCACTACCCGACGGAAGGTGCGTTTCAATTGACCCTGGGTGTGGTGATCCTGTTCAGTATTCTGGCAACGCTTTGTGCCTTCGCCCTCCCTAAAGGGCGCGCAACTTCAACGGAGCAAATCTGACATGAGCCTGCCGCGTCCGCTTCCGGCTCTGACGTCCGACAATGAGCCGTTTTGGAAAGGTGGGGCCAAGGGGCAGTTGCTGATCCAGCAATGCACCCGGTGCAGTTACTACATCCATCCGCCTACCGGCTACTGCCCGGAATGCGAAAGTCGCGATACGTCCTATTCGGCGGTCTCCGGCAAAGGCTTTGTGGAGACGTTTACTGTCAATCACAAACAATGGATGCCAGGGCTGCCCGATCGTTATGTACTCGCGTTGGTTCGGATCGCGGAGCAGGATGATGTTCGTCTGGTGACCAACATCGTCGGTTGCGACCCGGACGATGTGACGTTCGACCTGCCAGTTACAGTGCAATTCGAGCAGGCTGAGGATTTATGGATTCCTCTGTTCGCGCCGGAGGCGGGGGCATGACCGCATACCCTGAAAAGCAGACCGCGATCACCGGGATCGGGCAGTCCAAAATCTCCCGAGGGGCGGACAAATCCGCGCTGGGCCTCACCATAGATGCGACATTACAGGCCATCGAAAATGCTGGCCTGAAACGGAGCGATATTGACGGCATGGCCTGTTGGCCAGGTGGCACGGGGGAGGCGAACGGCTTTGCACCGGTGTCAATCCCGGTGTTGCAGGATGCGCTTCGGCTGAAGCTCAACTGGTATTCCAACGCGTCTGAAACCTCGGGCCAATACGGCGCGCTATTCAACGCAGTTGGTGCGATTGCGGCGGGGCTGGCGCGGCATGTCATCGTTTATCGCACCATGTATGAAGCGACCGCCCGCAAGACGAGCTTTGCAAACGCGCTCAACACGCCCGGTGAGCGGGTCTACGGCATTTTCAACTGGTACGCGCCGTACCACGTTTATGCCGCGAGCCTGCAACAGGCGCTCTTCTTCAACCAATATGTTCACAAATCGGGCATCAAGCCAGAACAAGTGGCGCAGATCGCAATCAATGGCCGCAAGAATGCTGCGCTTAATCCTGCGGCTGTCTACCGCACGCCGATCACGCTCGACGACTATCTCGCCGCACCGATCATCGCGACGCCGCTGCGGCTGTTTGATTGCGACGTGCCGATCGACGGTTCGACCGCGATCATCCTCTCCCACCGCGATCCGGCGAAGGATGGCCCCAACCCGCTGACATGGATCGAGGCGGTGGGTAGTTCGATGCGCTATCGCAACAATTGGGTTCAGCTCGACGCGCTCTCAACGCAGGCGCAGCCCGAAGTGGCCAAGATGATGTGGAACCGCACGGACCTGACCGTGGACGATATTGATGTGGCCGAACTCTATGACGGGTTCAGCTATCACACGATCAACTGGCTCGAAAATCTGGGCGTGTGCGGCCTCTATGAAGCGAAGGACTTTATTGAGGGCGGGCAGCGGATTGCGCTTGACGGAGACTTCCCGATCAACACCAACGGCGGCGCGCTCTCAGCCGGGCGGATGCACGCTTACGGGCAAGTCCATGAGGCCTGCCTGCAACTCTGGGGGCAGGCAGGCGAGCGGCAGGTCAAGCCCAAGGGCAAAGACGGGCCAAAGGTCGCCGTCATGACAACAGCTGGCGGACCTTTGGCAGGATCGTTCCTTTTGGCGCGGGAGTGATGCGGGTCAGCCCCGCATTACCCAGCCACCATCCACGTTGAGAACCTGTCCCGTTATCCAGCGACCCGCGCCGGAGACGAGCAGCATCAGTGCCCCGCACAACGCATCCGGGGTGTCGCGCAGCTGGATCGGCGCGCGGGCTGAGATGGCTTGCACCAGCGGGCTGTCATCCGGGGTGAGGGACAGGCCCGCATCGGACTTTGTCATGCCCGGCCCAATGGCGTTGACGCGGATATTCTGCTTCCCCAGTTCGGTCGCCAAAGCTGTCGTCACGCCGTGTAGCGCGATCTTCGTGACGCCGTAAAAGGTCTGCGCCGGATAGGCACCGGCGGACACCTGATTGACGATTGCGCCGCCGCCACGTTCCGCCAGATAAGGCGCGACAACCTGCGCGCAGTTCAGTGCGCCCCAAACGTTGACGGACATGCCCTTGTCGAACCGAGCACGGTCCGTCTGGATGAGGGGTTTGTCGACAATTTCGACCATCAGCGCGGCATTGTTGACGAGGATGTCGATCCCGCCAAATTCTGCTTTTGCCTTCTCGGCCATCGCTGCCACAGCGGCCGTATCGGTAATGTCCACCGGCACCGCCAGCGCCTTGCCGCCGGCCGCGATGATCTCATCAGCCACCTTTTGCGCGCCTTCGGCAGACAGGTCGGCAACGACAATACTGGCGCCGGCATTGGCCAGTGCGACCGCATAGGCGCGGCCGATGCTGTTGCCGCGTCCGCCGGCTCCTGTGACGATGGCCACCTTGCCGGTCAGATCAAATTCATTCTTGGGATCAAAATCCATCATCTGTTCCTCAGCCGAAAATGCCGGCACCGGTGCCGATCGTCACTGTCTTCATATGCAGGAATTCTTCGATCCCGGCTTTGCCACCTTCCTTGCCGAAGCCGGAAATGCCGACGCCGCCAAAGGGGGTGTAGCTGTTGATCTGGAACCCGCCGTTCACATAGACGCCGCCTGCGTGCAGCCGTTCTGCGATGCGGTGGACGCGCTGGAGATTGTCTGACTGGATATAGGCGGCGAGCCCATATTCGCTGTTGTTCGCAATCGCGACAGCTTCATCCTCATCATGGAACTTCAGCACGGCGACGGCTGGGCCGAAGATTTCGACCTGGGCGATTTCGTGATCCGGGTCGACATCCGCAAGGATGGTCGGTTCAATGAAGTTGCCATTGGCGAGTTCCCCACCACAGCGATTGCCGCCGATTACGAAACGCGCCGCGCCATCAGCTTTCGCGCGGTCGAACATGCCGGTGATGCGGTTGACCGCCGCCTCATTGATGACCGGCCCGACCATCACGCCGGGCTGCATCGGGTCGCCCACTTTAAAGTGGGCTGCGATGGCGACCATCTTTTCCAAGAATTCGTCATAGACATCGGCATGGACGATCTGGCGGGTGGGCAGGGCGCAACCTTGCCCTGCAAGGCAACCAATGGTCCAGAAGATGGCCCGTTCGGCTGCGGCCTGCAGATCGCAATCGGGAAAGACGATACTGGCGGACTTGCCGCCCAGTTCCATCACCGTCGGCTTGATCTGTTCGGCGGCGGCGGCGAGAATCTTACGCGCCGTGATCGGTCCGCCGGTAAAGCTGATCTTGCGGATTTTCGGGTGGCGGACCATCGCTTCGCCGGCCTCGCCCGTCCCGGGGAACAGCGTCAGCACGCCGTCGGGCACGCCCGCTTCCTTGCAGCATTGGGCAAAGAGTTCCGGCGCAAAAGGCGTGATTTCAGCGGGTTTCACAATGACGCAATTCCCAGCCGCGAGGGCAGGGACAACTTTCATGCCAAGCCCGATGAGCGGGCCGTTCCAAGTGTTGATGATGCCGACAATGCCGATAGGCTCCGGCGTCGAATAGCTGAATTCCCCGCGCGTATCGAACGTGCTCATCAACTCGCCGGTCAGCTTGTCGCACCACCCCGCATAATAGCGCGTCCAGGAAACGGCCGTTTCCACGCCGCGCTCCCCCTGCATGATCGGCGTGCCGCCATCGAGCGCAGCCATTTCGGCAAATTCGCGCTTCTTGGCTTCCATAAGGTCGGCAAGGCGGTTGAGGATGTCGCGACGATCTTCGGGGCGGGTGCGCCGCCAGCCTTCACGCGCCGCCTCCGCGCGGGCGACGGCCTCGTCCACTTCGGCAGGTCCTGCAAGCGGAATATCGGCCAAGGCGGATCCGCTCACCGGATGGATGTGCGTGCGCGTGCCACCAGAACCCGTGGCGCGAGCCTCGCCTCCAATGTGTAGCGAAACGGCAGGGGGGGCGATGCTCATGATATGTCTCTCCTGATGATCGTTCTATGTCCGGCCATGCAGCACAGCCTGACAAGCTTGAGTCGGCTGTCGATGCGTAGCTGGACTTATTCAACGTCGTTATACAACTGGCAATGAGTGTTTCTGGTTGACGGACTCAAACGTCCCATTGGATCGGCAGGGCTTCCAGAGACTGGACCGAGCCCGCCCTGAACTTCAGGGGTGTATTCGATTTCGCCATCGAGAAGTGGCCAATCCGTCTGAACCAAACCTTGTAGAAGTTGATCATTTCCATCCGTGCCAGATGCAGCCCGAGGCATGTGTGGACGCCGGAACCAAAAGCCCCGTGGCGTACATTGGGACGATCAAGTTTGACGACTTCGGGATCGGGATTGAGGTGATTGTCAAGTCCGATCGAATGCAGCGGCACGAGGATGGAGTCGCCCTTGCATAGCTGGATGCCGTCCAGTTCCGTATCCTGCGCGAGGTAGCGCGGCGTCGACACAAAAGTGTAACGCCGCAACAGCTCTTCAACCGCTTGGGGGATGCAGTCTGCATCATCCATCATCCGCTGACGAAGTGATGGATCATTCGCCAGATGGCGCATGCCGAAGGTGAGGGCGTTGGTGACCGTATCGAGCGCCGCCACGAACATGAGGAAGCAGATCGACATCAGCTCATCAAATTGCAGTTTTCGGCCTTCGAAATCGATGGTGATCAGCGCCGAAAGGAGATCGTCTTTTGGTTCCGCTGTCCGGGCTGCGATCAACTCGGCAAGAATGGTCTGAATCTGGCCGGCATAGGCCATGGCTTCCGGTGTGCTGCTGCCCGAAGCGAAGTAATCCAGCGCCAGTTTGCGAAATTCCTCATAGCGGTCGAGCGGGAAACCGAAGACTTCCATGAAGACCGAAATCGGCAATGGTCCGCCAATCGATTTCACGAAATCACATTCGCCCTGGTCCGCGACGCGCGACACCAGATCTTCCGTCCATTCGATGATGCGGCCTTCCAACGGCGCAATTGCCTTTCCTTCAAAGAAGGGACGCAACAACTGGCGGAAAGGGCGATGCTCCGGCGGATCGAGCGATTCCGGGATCATGCGGGGCTGATGCGGGTTCGGCGGGATCGACAGAAATTTGCTGGAAAAGATCTCTGGATGACGCAAGACCTTCACGGCCAGATCGGCCGAGTTGGCGACCCAGTGGCCGCCATGATGCGGCGTCCAGAACAAGGGCGGCGCTGTCTTCTTAAGTCGCAAATAGCCGTCGTGCACGTCCTTCAAAACATGGGGGTCTGCCACGAAATCGAAGTCAAATATCGGCGCGCGGACGCGATCGAGACTCTCAGCCACCAGTCCATCCTTTCCACTATTTTGAGATAAGTAAACAGCCGTTTACTCGCTTGTCAAGGTGCTAGTGTCGCTTGTAGAGCAACACGCATGTTGATCAGAAAGCGCGATGCAGACCAGACCAGATCGGACATCTTACGCGCCGCCCAGCAGGCGTTCGCGACGCGCGGCTATGCCGCTTCGGGCGTGCGGGACATTACCGCGACTGTCGGTGTAAACCCGGCGCTGGCCATCCGCTATTTCGGGTCAAAGGAAAAGCTGTTCGAAGAAGCGCTGAATGCACTTCTGGACGTCACCATGTTGACGCAGCCTGACCGCGCAAATTTCGGCAAGCAGCTTGTGGAAGCCTTTGTCGTCGATGATGCGTTGCGGATCAATCCGCTTGAAATACTCGTGCGCTCCTCTGGCGACCCGGATGCCCATGCAATCGCCTATCGGCTTCTCTGCGACCGGATCCATCGCCCCTTGGCGGAATGGTTCGGCGGTCCAGACGGCCACGCAAAGTCAACACAGATGCTGACATTGGCGGTCGGCTTTTTCACCTATCGGCTGCTGTATCCGCTGGACGCTTGGCAGGGACAGCTTGACCCGGCCAGCCGCGAATGGCTGGAGCAGGCTTTCCAGTCGATTGTCGATGGGGCCCGTCCCGCTCAGTCCTGATCGCGCGCGTTGGCGCCACATAATTGGAGGCGTCACGCACACATCTAGCCTTGTGGAGCATCTTTCGGATTGACGCCATCTTTGCGCCTGCCTAGAAGTTGAAGAAACGTCATTTTTAGACATGTGGTTGGGTTGATTGCCCGACGCGAGGACAGGATGGATGCCAGATGGCTTTTCTGAACAATGCGAACGCGCTCTATATCAACGGAGAATGGGTCACAGCGCCCGACTCTGAGCCCGTCATCAATCCGGCGGACGAAAGCGTCATCTCAATGGCGCCGGTCGGCAATGCAGCGATGATGGGCGATGCGATACAGGCTGCGCGGGACGCCTTTGACAGAGGGCCCTGGCCGCGCTTGAAGCAGTCGGAGCGCCAGGCCAAGCTGACCGAATTTTTGGATGCCATTGATCGTCGCAAGGCCGAAATCGTTCAACTGATTGTGGCCGAAGCTGGATCGACCCAGATGTTGGCGGACTATCTACAATACGGCATTCCGATGGCACATGCGCGTCATATGGTTGCGCTGTCCTCGCGCCCGTCGGTAACGCCGCTGCCGGTTGAAACAACGTTCAATGCGCAAGGAACGATCACCTTAGGTGCGGGCGTCATGTCGCGCGAGCCGGTGGGTGTTGTCGCTGCGATCTCACCTTACAACTTCCCGTTCTTCCTCAACATCGGCAAGATTATTCCGGCATTGGCCATGGGGTGCACGGTTGTCTTGAAGCCTTCCCCCTACACGCCGCTTGAAGCTTTGATCCTTGGTGAAATAGCGGATGAAGTAGGCTTGCCGAAAGGTGCGCTCAACATTGTGACCGGTGATGTTGGGACCAGTGCCCTGCTCACAAGCGACAAGCGGATCGACCTCATCCATTTCACTGGATCGGATAAGGTGGGCTCCATGATCCAGGCCCAGGCAGCGCCGCACCTGATCCGCTGCGTCATGGAATTGGGCGGCAAATCCGCCCTCATTGTCAGGGCGGATGCTGACTTGACCCAGGCAGCTATGGCTGCGTCCTTCTTCTGCACTCACGCGGGGCAGGGTTGCGCATTGCCGACGCGACATCTGGTGCACAATTCTGTGCGTGCGCAGTTCGTCGAGACGCTGAAGGGCATGATGAGTCACATCAAGATCGGAAACCCGATCGATCCCAGCGTCACCTTTGGCCCGCTCATTCGCGAAGTCGCGCGCAAGCGCAGCGAAGACTATGTGGATATTGCCCTTTCCGAAGGCGCGTCGCTTGTCACCGGCGGGAAGCGGCCAGCAGCGCTCGACAAGGGCTTCTTCTTTGAGCCGACGCTGTTTGACAATGTGAGCAACAGCTCGCGCTTGGCTCAGGAAGAAGTATTTGGTCCCATCGGTGCCGTCATCGGTTTTGACACGGATGAAGAGGCCATCGCGCTGGCCAATGACAGCGATTTCGGCCTTTCGGGCGGTATCTTCTCAGCGAATGTCGGGCTTGCTTACGAAATGGCCCTGCAGATCCGGACCGGCGGCGTTTCTATCAATGGCGGTTCAGGCAAGATGTCGAGCCACGCGCCCTTCGGCGGCATCAAGCGATCAGGCTACGGTCGCGAATATGGCGAAGAGGGACTGAACGAATTTACCTACATCAAATCCATCGGATTCCACGGCGCCTAAGGGAGGCATCAATGGCACAGGTCATGAAGGGCGTTCGCGTCCTCGAAATTGCGCAATTTACATTTGTTCCCGCAGCCGGGGCCGTTCTGACCGACTGGGGCGCGGACGTCATCAAGATTGAGCATCCGGTTCGAGGTGATGCACAGAGAGGTATCAAGGAGCTCCAGCGTCTGGCGGTCAATCCACAACGATCTTCGCTGATGCAGCACCCAAATCGAGGCAAGCGCAGCGTCGGTGTCGATATTTCGACTGAGGAAGGCCAGCAACTCATCTATGAGATCGCCAAGACCTGCGATGTTTTCCTGACCAATTATCTTCCGCAGCATCGGCAGAAATTGAAGATTGATCTGGAACACCTTCGTGCGGCCAATCCGAACATCATTTATGTGCGCGGGTCGGCCTTTGGAGACAAGGGTCCGGAGCGCGAAAAAGGTGGATTTGACTCGACCGCATATTGGGCGCGCGGCGGCTCGGCCATCCTGGTGACGCCGAAGGAGCTAGACGGCCCGCTGACCCAGCCGGGGCCGGCCTATGGCGATACCATTGGCGGCATGAACATCGCCGGCGGGATCGCGGCGGCGTTGTTTCATCGCGAGCGCACGGGCGAAGCGACAGAGGTTGACGTTTCGCTCCTGTCTTCCGGTGTCTGGGCCACTGCATGCAGCATCGATGTCTGTATCGAGCTCAAGCAGAATCCCTTTGCAAACCCGCTTCCGGGACAAGATGCAGTTGGCACCAATCCCTTCATGGGCGTGTTCAAGACGTCGGATGGCGGATTTATCAACCTCACGGTGCTCTCACCCGGGCCATTGATTGAGGATACCTTTGCGCATCTGGGCCTTGCGGAGTGCGCGCAGGATCCTCGTTTCGTCAAAGTGGAAGACCTGATGGCGAATGCGCCTGCGGCCCATTCTCTGGTGAAAGATGCGATGGCCAAGCAGACGTTTGCCCATTGGATCGAAAGACTGAAGACGATGAAGGGCCAATGGGCCGCCTATCAGTCGCCTGAAGATGTTGCCAATGACGAACAGGTTTTGGCGAACGATCTTATATTTGATGTTGAATCCGCCGATGGCGGGGCGCCAATCAAGCTTGTGGCCAGCCCCGTGCAGTTCAACCGGCAAGGCATCACCAACACGCGCGCACCGGAAGCTTCTGAGCATACCGAGCTCTTCCTGATGGAACTGGGGCTTGAGTGGGATCGCATCGAAGAACTGAAATCAAAGGGCGCCATAGCCTGACATTAGAACACGAAATCTGGAGAGAGATTATGCGTTTTTCAAACAAGGTAGCGATTGTAACCGGCGCAGGGCAGGGCATCGGTGAAACCTATGCCAAGCGACTGGCCGCAGAAGGCGCGTCGGTCGTCGTGGCCGAAATCAATGCCGAACAGGGTCAGCGCGTGGCCGATGAAATCAACGCGTCGGGCGGCAAGGCTGTTTTCGTCCGCGTAGACGTGTCAGACGCGGCGTCGTGTCAGGCCATGGCCGAACAGACGAAAGCGCTCTTTGGTGGGGCTGACTATTTGATCAACAACGCGGCCATCTTTGCTGGTATGCGGTACGAGCCTTTGATGTCGGTCGATCTCGATTATTATATGAAGTTTATGGCCGTGAATCTGCATGGCGCGCTTTTCGTGGCGCGTGCTGTTGTGCCATTGATGGAGGCGCGCGGCGGCGGCGCGATTGTCAACCAATCGTCAACTGCGGCTTACCTCAGTGGATCGGCAGGGGCTTATTACGGCATCTCGAAGCTTGGCACGAATGGGATCACCATGGCGCTTGCTGCAGAACTCGGGCCAAAGAATATCCGTGTTAACGGGGTCGCCCCCGGGCCGACAATGACCGGTGCGATGCAGCAGGTTGATGAGAGCATCATCAAGGGCATCGTTTCACAGATGCCGCTCGGCCGCATTGGTGAAACGGATGAGCAGGCCAATGCCGTCTTGTTCCTGTTGTCCGATGAGGCGTCGTTCATCACGGGCCAGACACTCTGCGTCGACGGCGGTATGATCCGCAAACCGTAGGAAATTTTGCCGAGAAGCCGTTCTGGGTGGTTTGGAAAACGCTTGCAATTCCGAGCTCAGCCAATAAACTGACGGTTCGTCAATAAATGGATCACGGGCGGTGCGGATTTCGCAGACGCCCGATGGCCAAGAGGAGAAGCATCATGGACATGAACGATCTGGTCATCATCAGCGTTGACGATCACGCTGTGGAGCCGCCGGAGGCCTTCATTCGCCACTATCCCGAAGGCAAAAAGGATCGTGCGCCGAAGATCGTCGATCGAAATGGTCAGGATGTCTGGGAATGGAATGGGAAAGTCTATCCGACGATCGGCCTGAACGCCGTCGTGGGACGGCCGCGTTCCGAATATGGTATGGAGCCCACACGCTTCTCCCAGCTGCGTGAAGGCTGCTTTGATGCCAAGGCGCGCGTGGATGACATGAACGTCAACGGTGTGCTCGCATCACTCAATTTTCCGACCATGCCAAGCTTTGCCGGTGGCGTTTTTGTCGCCGCTGCGCAGAATGATCCGGATGAGGCGCTGTTGGCGGTGCGAGCGTGGAACGATTGGCATGTGCAGGAATGGTGCGCATCAGCGCCAGGCCGGCTGATCCCGATGTGCCTGATCCCGAGTTGGGATATGGATGCGACGTTGGCTGAGATGAAGCGGATGAGCGATCTTGGCGTGCATGCCGTCTCGTTCTCGGACAATCCCGCGAATGTTGGTCAACCGAGCATTCACAACGAATATTGGGAACCGTTCTGGAAGGCCTGTGTCGACTATAAGATGGTCATCAACTGCCATATCGGCACCGGTGCTCGTGCGATGCATCCGTCATCGGAAAGCCCAATTTCGGCCTGGATCACGGCAATGCCGATCAGTATTGCGAACTCTGCCGCTGACTGGACCTTTGCCAGCTTCTGGCAACGCTATCCAGATCTGCGCATGGCTTTGTCCGAAGGTGGGATTGGTTGGGTGCCCTATTTCTTGGAACGGGCCGATTTCACGTTCGAGCACCACAATGAATGGACGTTTGCCGATATTGGCAAGGGTATGCGCCCGTCGGACATCTTTAAAAAGCATATCATCAGTTGCTTCATCGACGATCAGTTCGGCGTGAAGAATCTGGACTATATGAACACCGACATGGTTTGTTATGAATGCGATTATCCGCATTCGGATACTGTATGGCCCAATGTTCCTGAATATCTCTGGGCCTCTGTCAACGGGCTCGACAAGGACGTGGTTGATAAGATCACGCACCTCAACGTCATGCGCGAATATAGCTTCGATGCCTTCGGACTGAACGGTGGTCGCGATAACTGCACCGTCCGCCACCTGCGGGAATTGGGTAAGGACGTAGACGTCTCGCCTCGCGTTGGTCTCGGCGGGTTGAAGACGGATAGCATGGACCTTATCGGTAAGGCGCGGAAGCCCGTTACCTCCGGTGAAATCGAAAAGATGTTTGCTTCGGCCTGATTAAGGCAGCCGTTTGAAGAGAGGGAAGTGTAATGGGTCTGACGCTGTTTCGGTTGGCTTTGGCCTTGGGCTGGGGTATTCTCTTATGGATAACAGTTCAAGCCGGACTTCAGCTCGGCTTTGACAAGGCGGGCGATTTCTTCTTCGGCGACATGGCGCATCCATGGCGGGCTCAGTTCAACATCGATTTCGGGTTTCATCTTTTGCTAACAGCGGCGTGGATGATCTGGAGCGCGCAGAATCGTCTGGTCGGCCTGCTTTGTGCGGTGCTGGCAATCATGGGAGGCGCTGTTTTCACGTTTGCATATCTTCTGGCCCAGACTTTTCTCAAGGGTGGGAACCTTAAGGCGGTCGTCCTCGGCCGCCATTACATAGTATGACACACTCAGCGCTCCTAAGGTCATATCGGGCGCAACGATCTTGGAATTGGGGAGATAGATGACTGACGCTCGAACGTTAGACTCAATCCGCGTGGATGCTCCGGCACCGGCGCATGTGCCGCGCGATCGTGTAGTTGATTTGTCATGGGCGCGAGGCCTGATTCCGAACGATCTTGAAGAGCCTTATGCGCCTTGTCGCTGGTTGTTGAACCCGGACGTTCCGCGCCTCCTATATGATGTTGTGCCGGGCTCAACCACGCCGAACGGCGCCTGGGTCGTGTCCCATTATGAAGATATTCGCCGCGTTTACGAAGATAACGAATATTTCTCGACGAAAGGCGTTGCAGAGTTTCAGCGCATGATCGGTGAGACGTTCCGGACGATCCCTCTCGCGATCGATCCGCCTGAGCATGCAAGATACCGCAAGTTCCTGAACCAGTTTCTCACGCCGGTTGCAGTCGCGAAGATGGATACTCATATCCGCCAGGTGGTCACCGGGATGATCGATGAGTTCGCCGATAAGGGCCAAGTCGACATCGCCTATGATTTCGGGCGCATCTACCCGGTTCGCATCTTCATGAACCTGATGAAATTCCCGTCGGACATGTTTGACCAGTTCCTCGCATGGGAATGGGATATTCTGCATGCTGATGCGCCGGAGAAGACGGCCAAGGCCCTTCGGGAAGTTATCGACTGGTTGCGCGGTTTCATGGCCGACAAGCAAGCCAATCCGGATGACGGGCTGACCTCATCGATCGTCCACGGCGAGATCGACGGTCTGCCACTTACCGACGATGAGAAGATGGGGATGGTATGGCTCTTGTGGCTCGGCGGCCTTGACACCGTGGCATCGACCATCAGCCAGATGTTCCGCCGAATGGCGCTTCAGCCTGAGTTGCAAGTGCAAGTCCGGGAAAGTCCGGAACTCAATCATTCAGTTGTGGAAGAGTTTTTGCGCACTCAGCCGCTCGTCTATTCGACGCGGACCTTGCTCAAGGACCTGCACTGGCACGGTGTTCTTCTGAAGGAAGGCGATCAGATTATGTGCCTGACAAGCGCAGGCAATTTTGACCCGGCGCAGTTCAAAAACGCGCATCAGTTTGACCCGGCGCGTCCAGCCAACCGCCATTTCACGCTGATCGGTGGCGTTCATATTTGTCTGGGTGCGCACCTTGCGCGGAGGGAATTGCGTGTATTGTTGGAAGAATGGTTTAAGCGCATTCCAGAGTTTCGGCTGAAGCCAGGCACAAATACTACGATGAATCCCGGGCTGCTCTCTATCCGCAATCTTCCTATCCAGTGGGACGTTAGATAAATTTTTCCAACGTCTCATTCTGGATAAGTGGATTGCTCCGCCAGAATGGATCGAAGTTATGCTCGTTGACTGCGCCGCCGCAGGCAGCCGCAAGAGCAGTTGGCATAACAAATCATTGGGACGCCAGAGTTGGGTGGCTTTTGTGGTATGGCACCCGAAAATCAGAACCGATTTCAAGTCAAACAATTTGGCAGGAGAATGAAGATGGACCAACGCGTGAGCATGATAATGGTCGCCGCAAAGGATAACTTGCGTAACCAACATCGCACCAAGTTTGGGCAAAATGAATTTTTCCAAGGAACGCCTGTACTCTTTTGCGGTGCTCGCTTTGATCCTGAGACTGATGTGCTGTTCGTCGAACCGCTTGGCCAAGTCTCTGACATTCGGCGCCTTACGTAGCGCATCGCGATCAGCGGCTGGGTCTTTTCCGCCCAGGGCATCGGCCAGGACTTTGAGTGCCCGTGTTCTTGCCTGTTCAGGTGTCAGGATTGTGCTTGGACCAAGCGACAGGCGGCGACTTTCCGAAAATTCACTCGAATCACCAGGCCGATTTCTGTCAGCACTGTGGAAGCAAGAGGGATAAAGTCGCAGCTAATTCGAGCGAAATGGAGCGGGGTGGGGGTTGGCGAGAATGTCCCGGAAATGTCGGATTTTGGGGGCATTTGAGGGGTTAATCGAACCCGGTCGAACCCCCTTGAAACAGCACTCATAACCTGAAGGTCGTAGGTTCAAATCCTACTCCCGCAACCAACAAAACCCATCACATCAAACTCTCGCAAAAGCTCCCTTCGGGGAGCTTTTTGCGTTGTTAAGCCGTCGTTCTTAGGAATAGTGGTGGCCGCGGTTCCGATGTTCGGCCCTGCAGCTGTCCTGTTCGGCACACGTCAGGCCTCCCGTTCGACCAGCTCCACAATTTCGAAGGTGAAGCGCGCCCACTTGCGCATGCGGGCGGCCTCATCGGCGGGCACGCGCTTGCGTTTGGCTTCGGCGAGAGACCGGCAATGGCCCCAGAACACTTCGGTTTTGCCATTTTCCAACTCAGCGACGATCCGCCAATAATGGGTGAAGCCCTCGGTCGTCGGCCCGATCGTTTTCTCATACCCGTCGGGCATGGTGGCAGTGAGATATCGGCGCTTCGTCTTCATGGGTCACTGTCCATTTCGGCCACTCGCCGATGAAACAATGCCTTATATAGCGCCCTGAGAGAGGCAAGCCAGTTTAAGCCAAATGCAGCACAGGTTCAGGGCCGCGGCATTGGCGGCATTTTTCGTCTGTTATCTGCGCCCTCACTCAGATGCATATCGCTTTTACATACAAGCCATTCGCATGAGCATCAGCCTTGCAAACGGCTGCGAGGATAGATATCACCTAGTTATACGATTAAACTAGGAGATGATGAATGGCCACCAAGGCAGATGATATCAAGCAAAGCGAAGAGTGGCAGAAGGCCGTTTCCTACGAAATTCGCGATGAAGATATTGAGCGGCAGAAGCAGTTGATCGGCTTTGAAGAGCCGGGAAAAATGGCCCAATATGTCCAGACGCTGAGCCATGACTCGATCCGCAACTGGTCGTATGGCTGTGGGGACGACAACCCGCTGTTTACTGACCCCAACTATGCCAAGAAGACCCGCTGGGGCGATGCGATCGCTCCGGGCATGATGATCGGCCAGGTTGGCAAGCCGCTGCTTGGTGACCCCACGCCCGACGAAATCCGCGCTTTGAAGAAGAGCCTGTTTCGCGGCATCCACGTGTTCGTATCAGGCGCCGATTGGGAGTTTTACCGCGCCGCCTATCCGGGTGACACCATCTACACCTTCTCTGGCGAAGAAAGCTGCGAAGTGAAGCAGTCGGAATTCGCAGGCCGTTCAGTCATCAATGTGCGCCGCCATGTGAATATGAACCAGCGCGGTGATGTCGTGTCGGTGTATCGTGTTCTCAGCGTGCTGACCGAGCGTAAGACGGCGGCGAAAAAGGGCAAATACTCGGCCATTGAGCCGAAGGTTTGGACGGATGAAGAGTTCCAGGCGATCGAAGACGTTTACGCCGCTGAACAGGTCCAAGGCCCCAGCAAGCGTTGGGCTGAGGATGTTGTGGTCGGCTCAAACCTTGGCATGCAGGCTAAGGGCCCTCTGACGGTAACGGATGTCGTCTGCTTCCATGCGGGCGGCTATGGCTTTGTGCCTTACGCCCCGACTGTCGGTCGCCGCGCACATAAGAACCGCAAGCGGATTGCGCCCTTCTATGTGAAGAATGAATATGGCGTCCCCGATGTGGCCCAGCGTCTGCACTGGGACCCGGTCTGGGCGCAGGCTATCGGCAACCCCATGGCATATGACTATGGGGTTATGCGCGAAAACTACCTGTGGAGCTATCTGAACGACTGGGCGGGCGATGACGCAATCATCACCAACGTCCACGATGAAATCCGCAAGTTCAACTATATGGGCGATGTCCAGATGGTGACGGGTGAAGTTGTCGGGAAGCGCAGCGCGAACGGGAATGAATTGGTGGACGTTGTTGTCCGCTTCACCAACCAGCGCGGTGAGGAAAGCATCAAGTCCACCGCGACGATTGCCCTTCCAAGCAAAGCCCGTCCGCTGCCTCTTTATCCCCCGGTTCCAGAAGCGCTCGCGGAAAAGGCCGTTAAGATGATGGCGCGCCACCGCGAACTCGGCGGAGACTGATCGCTAAAGCCAAACGGTTGGCCAGCCGCAGGTAGGAGGCGAGCCGATGACGACGCAATCTGTCGTCATCGCTTCGCAGCGGCTGGCCGGCGGGTTTGAAACACCTTTGGACTTGAAGATGATGTTTGGCCGTTAGGCTTAGAGTTTGGTGGAGCGATTTTGAGCGCGCGCTTCAAAGCGCTATCGTGCCATGCGGGGAAAGGCTCCTGCTTCTTTCTCTTACCATGACCCTAAGGACCCATTTATGTCGCTTGCACCTGATATTTGTAACCGTCTGACTTTACCCGCCGTCTGTGCGCCGATGTTCATGGTAACGGGGCCGGAGTTGGTAACAGAGGCCTGCAAGGCCGGTGTCATTGGCGGATTGCCGCAGGCGAACGCACGGACATTTGAGCAGTTCAAGGGATGGCTGGAACAGATCCGCTCTGATCTTGATCGGCACGCTGACGCCAATCCCGGTGCCAAGATTGCGCCGATTGCCGTCAATATCGCCCGCCAGATCGGAGACGAGGAGTTCGAAAAGAACCTCGACGTCTGCTTTGCAAATGGGGTGGAAATTTTCATCTCCGTTGGGGGCGACCCGACTGAAATCATCAAGCAGGTTCATGGCCGCGGCGGCAAGGTGTTTCACGACGTCACGAACATGCGCTTTGCCGAAAAGGCGATCAGGGCTGAGGCCGATGGCTTGGTCTGCATCGGCGCAGGCGGCGGTGGCCATTCCGGGACGATCAGCCATTTATCATTTCTGCCGCAGGTCCGGGCCATTTTTGACGGCACGATCATCATGGCCGGCGCGATCTCCACTGGCGCCGTTGTTCGAGCGGCTGAAATCCTCGGGGCTGACCTTGCCTATTTGGGGACGCGCTTCATCGCCACGCGGGAATCAAACGCGCCGCAAGCTTATAAGGACTTACTGGTCTCCGAAACATCGAGCGGTTTGGTCTATACGCCAGAGGTCGCGGGCGTTGCCGCCAACTGGATTGTGGAATCACTTCGGATGGCGGGGCTTGATCCCGCCGCATTGCCCCAGCCTTTGGGTCGGGGAATGCGGCATGACCATATGCCGGACTTTGCCAAGCCCTGGGTCAATATCTGGAGTGCAGGGCAGGGCATCGACTTGATCAACGACGTCCCATCAGTCGCTGAACTGGTGGGTCGCCTGCGCCGCGAATACATTGCAGCCTGCCGGGTGGAATCGATGGAGCAGGCCGCCTTGCTGGCGGAACAGGCGATGGACGCGGCAAAGCTGTAGTCTGAGCGGCAGACCCAATTCATCAGGGAGCGCGAGCGATGGAAAACCGGTATCTCGGAAAAAGCGGGCTTGAGTTGTCGGTGTTTGGCTTTGGTTGCATGACTTTTTCCGACGGGGTTGGCCGTTTTGGTGCGACAGGTGCAACTCATGGTGAAGAGGCGACGCGGCAGATTGATATCTGCCTGGAACACGGCATCAATTTTTTTGACACAGCAGATGTCTATGCTGCGGGCCGGTCGGAAGAAATTCTGGGTGAGGCGCTGGGCAAGAAGCGCAGCCGTGTGACAGTGGCAACCAAGGCGTTCCACCGCATGGGGAAGGGCGCACACGATGTCGGTCTCTCCCGTAGTCATTTGGTGGAAGCTTGTGAAGCTTCTTTGCGCCGCTTGGGGACGGACTGGATTGACCTGTATCAGGTCCATAGCTTTGATGCCTTGGTGCCGCCGGAAGAAACTCTGGGGGCCTTGGATGACCTCGTTCGTGCAGGAAAAATCCGCTATATTGGGTGTTCAAATTTTGCCGGCTGGCAACTTGCCAAGGCGCTGGGCATTTCCAAGTTGGAGGGGCTCTCCGCTTATGTGGGGCAGCAAATCCAGTATTCGCTTGTCGCGCGCAGTGTGGAGGAAGAGCTGCTGCCGTGTGGCGTCGATATGGGCGTTGGCGCCATCATCTGGAGCCCGCTCGCGCAGGGCTTTCTGTCAGGCAAATTCCGGGGCGGTTTAGATGCTGCCACCCGTTTGGAACAGATGGGCGCGCTCAAGGCCTATGATAACCCGCGCTGCCAAAATGTCCTCACAGCGATTGATGGCGTTGTTGACGGTCGCGGCGGAAGCGTAACCCATTCGCAAGTGGCCCTGAACTGGGTGAGGGCGCGTCTCGGCGTAACTTCCATCCTGCTCGGCGCACGGACTGAGAGCCAGCTTCTCGACAATCTGGGGGCGGCGACATGGTCTTTGACTGATGAAGAGATTGCAGCGCTTGATCGGGCGAGCCAAGTCGCGCTGCATTATCCCGTTTCTGCGCAATATAGTTATGCGGCGGAGCGCAATCCGCCTGTTTTTAAGCGCTACGGCTGAAATTCGGATGGCGCAGGCGGAGGGCCTTGGAGGCCGCCGCCTGCGCGTCCTTAGATGCTGTGATTACTCCGAAGCGTAGCCGTCTTCCAAAAACCCGTTCAGCGCGCGGTGGAAATTGAGGACCGCAACCTCTTGTTTTGGATTTGGCCGAGCACCCTTGAAACCGATCGACTTCATGCCTTTTTGGATTTCAGCAACGTTGGCGAAATCCTGGGTCAGGATCAGGCCCCAGAAATCCTTGTTGCCGTGCTCCTGGCTCCACTCCTGCTCAACTGTCGGCGCCTTGCCATCGGCGTAGCGCTGCAACGAGTAGACGTCGAAGACGCACTTGTCAGGATTGTTGCCATAGGGCCGTGCGCGATAGCCCAGCAGGCCTGTTGGACCCATCAGCATGATCTGGTTAGGGAACAGGTGCCAGTCAATGCCCGCCTCCTGCATTTGCTGCGGTGTGATGTCGGGCCATTTTAGGCCAAGCGACAGGGCGTGTTCATAGATGAACTGACCGAACTTCATCAGCACGTCCATATGCGCTGATCCCGGCGGCACTTCCTGCATGACGCGGCGGGCGGCGTGCACGGTCTGTACCGACGACCCGGCGTTCAGCGTCGCGGCCATATCTTCCATATAGTCGCGGATGCCGGGGCGAAGGTCCTCTGTTGGCTCTCCCCCAGTTAAACGCGCAGACCGTGACCCCATGGGCATGGCTTCCCAATAGCCAAAATGAGCATGGCGGCCATGCGCATAACTCTGCGTCCAATCGTCCATGTACCGGAGCATTTGGCTGTGTGTCGTTTGCACGTGATAGCCTTCGTTAAAGGCTTCCAGCGCGACTTTCCAATTGCAGTCGAGGATGGTCGACTTGCGCCAGTGGTAATTCATGCCGCCGATATCAAACGGGTCGAGGAAGGCCTTCGCAGGGGCCAGATGCTCCTCGAGGCTGATCGAGTCCGGGTCCATATTGATGTAGATCCAGCCGCTCCACCGGCCAACCTTGACTGGGCTCAGGTTCAGCGAGTCATCGGTCAGATCTTCCGGCGCCCATTCATGCCGGTCGATTACTTTGGGATCGGTGCCGTCAATCTTCCAGTTCCAGCCATGATATTTGCAGAAGAGGCGGGCCGCATGGCCGCAACCTTCTGTAAGTGTCCGGCCCCGGTGCGGGCAGACATTGTGAAATGCCTTAACTTCGTCCGCTGCCGTGCGGATAACGATGATGGACTGATCGACAATGTCATAGGTGTAATAGTCACCAACTTTTGGGATTTCTTCCTCGCGACACGCCATCTGCCAAACCTTCTTCCAAAGGTTCTCAGCTTCGCGTTTGGCGAAATCGGGGCAGATATAGTTCTCTGCCTGAATGACGCTTTTTTCACCGGTCCAGTTGTTTTTGCTTTTTACCGATTGCACATTCATCGAACGATCCTTTTTCCGACCACGCCATCAGAGCGTATGGACTTTTCCTGTGATTGATTTTCAACTGACCTGCGCGGCTGCACGCGTTCGTCCCGTGTGCAGATCAATGCGGCGGACGTACAACGGATGCGCGGTCATTATCATAAGCGATGATCACTTCTGAGCCTGGCGTATGAAAATTGGTGATCTCAGGACCATTTAGCTTTTGGCCCACTGTGTTGCGGACATAGGTTTCAGGATCGATGCTGAATGTGCGGCGGCCATTTGCATCGACAACCGTGAGGTGGCTTTCGCTGATCTCTTCAATCAGGCCGACAAACGGGCATTTGGCACCCTTTGCCATGACCCGGTGGTCCATTGAGAGGCGGAAACGGTCGGATCGGTTGGCAATGCCGGTGTGTGGCGTCCATAAGTTCATCAGGAGCACATCGCCTGCCTGATATGTCGTGCGGCGCCACCGGTCGGCCGGAATGTTTTCAAGTTGGATCGGGGCGTTTGATCCGGACTCGTTCTTTGAATGGTAGTTGAACTTATCTGCAGCGAGGCCTTCTGCCAAAATTAGGCCGCCAATATCAGCATCGATTTCTGCAAGGGGAATCCAGCAAATGCGGAAGGGGATGCCGGGGCTGAATGGCCCATCCTGATGGATGGCATCGATACGCGACTTGCTCGTGTCCTGCTGCGGCGGCGTGGCGCGATATTCAACGACGGGGACCCAGAAGGGGGCATCCTGAAACAGGCGCGTGAAAAAGTCATTGATGGGCTTTTCGGCAACAAAGGAAGTCCAAGGCCGCTTTGCCGCGATGGGCTCCATACGGAACGGATAGGTCTCCAGACTGCCGCCATTGTAACGGACGCTTTTGTCGGTCGGGGCGTCTCCGACAGGATCGATCACACCGTTGGTTTCCAACTCATCAATCCAGTGCTGACGTAGGCGAGCAACAGCGTCCTTGTCGAGAACGTCGCGGAAGAACCAATAACCATCCGTCTCCCAAGCTTCATCAAGCGCCTTGAGATCACCGAGAAGGTGATTGTGCGTTTTGAGTTCCTGCATCTCAGGAAGGGATGCGGAGGGAGTTGCCTTCAATTGCGTCGCCATATCGATCTTCCTCTATCCTTCAGCCTTCCTGCGCTTGAGTGGGCTCCCACATGCGTAGTGTTGGTCCCGATGCGGTCTTTCGTCCATCAATCCGCCCCATTTCAGGAGAATAACTCCCGCCAGGACAGTTTGCGTGAACGTCGGCACGCGCCGAGAGGGCACCTTGAAAGGTGTTATCTAGTTATATAATTGCTCGATGCGCCGAGTCCATAGGTGGATTGGAACGCAAACTTTATCGATCTGCCAAAATGCGGCCCAAAGCGGATTTCCCTCGCGGAGTGATCATCAAGGCCATGATTGCCTTGCGAAGCCTGCGTTCTGCCTGCCAAGCAGTAACTGACTTAAAGGATGACATAAATGAAAATTGATACGACCACGTCTGCAGTTGTGACAGGCGGCGCTTCCGGATTGGGCCGCGCCACCGCTGAGGCCCTTGCGGCCGCGGGCGTCAAAGTTGCTATTTTTGATTTGAATGAAGAAACCGGTGCGGAAGTGGCCAAGGCCATTGGCGGGCTGTTCTGCAAGGTCGACATCATGGACGAAGCCTCCGTTGTCGCCGGGTTTGAAACGGCGCGGGCCGCCCATGGTCAGGAACGGGTTCTGGTGCACTGCGCCATGGCGACCCGTCGCGGCAAGACGCTGGCCTTTGACAAGGAAGCCGGCAAGCTGAAGCGCCTGTCGACCGAAGACTATGCCTATGGCGTGCACGGTATTCTTATTGCCAGCTACCGGCTTGCATCGCTTGCTGCCGAAGGCATGGCAACGCTTGAACCGCTGGGAGACGGTGAACGCGGCGTAATCACGCTGACGGCATCTGTTGCGGCTCAGGACGGGCAGATCGGACAGATCACTTATGGCTCTGCCAAGGCGGGCGTGAACGGCATGGTGTTGCCGATGGCGCGTGACCTGATGGATCTTGGCATTCGCGTCAATTCAATCATGCCCGGCATTTTCGCAACTCCGTTGATGCTCGGCGCAAAGCCGCAGGTGCTGGAAAGCCTTGCCGCGTCAGTGCCGTTCCCCAAACGACTGGGCAAGCCGGAAGAATTTGGCAGCCTTGCCATGGAACTGGTGCGCAACAGCTATTTCAACGGACAGAGCATCCGTCTGGATGGCGCCATCCGAATGGCACCGCGCTGATCCCATTTGAGGACCTGAATGATGTCTGACGCCTTCATCGTTGACGCCTGCCGAACGCCGCGTGGCATTGGCAAACAGGGGAAGGGGGCGCTTGCCCATCTTCACCCGCAAGACCTGGGCGCAACGGTGTTGCGGGGCATCCGCGATCGCAACGCGCTGGATACAGCGACGGTGGATGACATCATTTGGTCCACGAGCCAACAGCGCGGCAAGCAGGCGGGCGATCTTGGTCGCCTGTCCGCGCTGTGGGCAGGATATGATCTGAAGGCGAGCGGCGTGACGCTGGATCGGTATTGCGGCGGTGGCATCACCACCGTTGGTTTTGCCGCCGCACAGATTATCGCTGGCTTTGAAGATATCGTCATCGCGGGCGGCACCGAAATGATGAGCCACCACGCCGAATGCGATGCGTGGGAAGTGGGCACAGAATATGCCGCTCTCGGTCGCGCGCGCGGCAATTATGATTTCCATCTGGAGCATCCGATTTCGCATGTCGGGGTCGCGGCAGATGCCATTGCGGCGATGGAGGGGATAGACCGCGTGGCGCTTGAAGCACTTGGCGTCGACAGCCAGCACAAAGCGAAAGCGGCCATTGACGCCGGTCATTTCAGCAAGAGCCTTGTGCCGGTGTATAACCGTGACGGATCGCTCGCGCTCGACCATGACGAATATCCCCGGCCCGAGACGACGGCAGAGAGCTTAGCCGCCTTGAAGCCTGCCTTCACGGCCATGGAGAATGTGGCTGCCAGCCCAGACGGCACCACGATGCGCCAGATGATCGAGCGGAAGTATCCGGACCTGTCATGGGAACCGCTGCATCACGCAGGCACAAGCTCAGGCGTGGTGGATGGATCTGCCGCATTGCTGCTCGCATCAGTAAGCGCGCTTAAAGCCAATGGCTGGACACCGCGGGCGCGGATCGTCACTTCCGTCAACGTTGGGGATTGTCCGACGCTCATCCTCAATGCGCCTGTTCCAGCCGCTCGAAAGGCATTGGAGCGCGCAGGCCTGACAGTGGGGGATATCGACGTCTGGGAAATCAATGAGGCGTTTGCCGTCGTCACCGAAAAGGCGATCCGCGACCTCGGTCTGGACCGGGCGAAAGTGAACATCAACGGCGGATCCATTGCCTTGGGGCACCCCATTGGCGCGACGGGCGCGATACTCATCGGCACGGCGCTGGATGAATTGGAACGGTCCGGCGGACGCTATGCGCTGATCACCATGTGCGCCTTTGGCGGGATGGCGCCTGCAATCATCATTGAACGTTTGAACTAGCGGGCTGCCGTTGTCGTGGCTTCGGACGGAGAGATCGCCTGACCTTGGTACAAGGCATCCAGATCATCTGCCCGGCGGCGCTGCACTTCCCGCTGGTTGATGTACCCTTTGTCCGCAATTTCATCCCCTGTGGGCGGCGCAACAACCAGGCGCAGCGCGCTGACCTGTCGGGACTGCCCACCCGCTGTGTCATTGTGTCGCGACAAGGCTTTGCTAATATGATCTTGCACCAGTGGGTGGATTGAAAGCTCAGCAGGCGAGAGCGCTTCTCCCACCAATTTTTGGGCGTCGGCAACACGCAGCCAGCCAAGTGCGCGGACGTCCGCACGGCCTTCACCAACAATCACCGCATCCATCAGCAGCGGGTCTAGCGCAGACAGAAGCGCCATCCGCACATTGCCGACATCGACCCAAGTCCCGGATTGAAGTTTGAAGTTTTCAGACAGACGCCCGTCAAAGACGACACCAAGCTCCGGTGCGTCTGGGTCGACGAACTTTGCCGCATCTCCGGTGCAATAATAGCCTTCATCATCAAAGGCGGCGGCAGTGGCAGCGGGATCATTCACATAGCCGGGGCTGACGGTTATGCCCTTGACGCGGATTTCAAAACTATCGCCGACGGGCGCAAGTTTGACGGAGTTCCCGGCGAAGGGAAGCCCGATGGGTCCTGTGCGCTCAATCGGCCACGGCGTTGCGAACGTGCCTTGCGTTTCGCTCGTGCCATATTTGGCGATCACCGGAATGCGCTCTCCGGTGGCGACGACAGACAGGGCCTGCAGCCGACGGAACACGTCCTCCGACAGGCCGGCAGCTCCAAAGCTCAAATGATTGAGTTTGCTAAAAAATCGGTCGCGCAAATCGACATCATTCTCCATCGCTGTCACCAGTTCGGAGTAGAAGGATGGCGTTGAGTTGAATTCTGATGGTGAAATTTCCCGCAGGTTGCGGATCGATTCCCCGAACTGCCCGGGCACTGGCCTGCCATCATCAATGAAGAGGCACGCACCGTCATTCAGCACATCCGCCATGAGGGTGTTGTTCCCACCGACATGGCTCCAGGGCATCCAGGAGAGATAAGCGCGCGTGCCAAGCTCAATCTCATGCGTGTACATCGCATCATGCTGGGCCACGACACCCGTCAGCATCTGCTGGGTCTGGATGACACCCTTGGGCTTTCCGGTCGACCCGGAGGTGAAGATTGTCTTGGCATGTGTTTCGGGCGTGATCGCATGGACAGACGCATCAACTGCATCGGTGACATCACTGTCCAGCAGCGTGGAGAAGGCAATTGTTTCGCCACTTGGCGCTGCTTCATCGGTGATGAATTTGACAGTATCGCCGCCGCCCAAAGCGCGCAGGGCATGCTGAAACGTCTGCCAGTTATCGGCATAAATCAGCCGAGGTTGGCTGAGCGCAGCGCAGTGCCGCAGCCGCGCGAAATCTCCGCCTGCCAGCGCATAATTGACCGAAACAGGCACGTAGGGGATGCGCGCCATCTGCGCGGCTAGGTTTAGGATCAAATGGTTCGCAGAGGCACCCGACAGGACCATGACGGATTGACCGGCTGAGAACTCCATATCGAGCAGCGCCTGCGCCAGATGGCGCGCTTTGCCGATGATGATTGCGTAGCTATAATTTTCCCAGTCCCCGCGCGTTCCGTCCGCCAGCAGAGTCCGCCGCGCGATGAGCGGGGCATCCGGGATCTTTTGCGCACGGTCCAACGCCAGATGCGGGATGGATGGCCAAGGTGTGGGCAGGGGATAGCCCGGCGTTATGCGCCAAGCGCCATCTGACCCTTTTTCAAAGCGGCAATTGTGGGGGCGGAACGGAAGCGGCCGGTAGGTCACGCAGCACTCCCGCGATATCGCCTTTTCAACTCAAGCCGCTTCGAGCAGTTTTTTGAGCTCTGGCTGGCTTGGTTTCAAAGACGGGGTGCGAGGGAAGTCCGCAACCTCGAGCAGCTTTGTCGGCAATTGATAAGCGGTCAACTTTTCCCGCAAGAAGGCGCGCAGAGCCTCTTCAGTGACGGCATGGCCTGTCCGCACACGATAGCCTGCAGCCGGGACTTGCCCAAGGCGCGGGTCTGCTAAGGCGACGACGCAGGCTTCGAGAACATCGGGGTGTGATTCAATCGCCTTGACCACATCGTCCGGGATGATCTTGAACCCGCCGCGGATAATCGCATTGTCTGCTCGGCCAAGGATCCAGAGAAAATTCTTCTCGTCCATTCGTGCAAGGTCGGTTGTCCGTATCCAATTCTTGCCGTCCCCAAGATGGCTCGCCCGCAGTTCCAGCAGGCCCTTTTCACCGAAGGGAAGGGGCGCGCCGGTTTGGGTGTCAACAACGCGGCCTTCGATGCCGGGGTTCATACGCCCGACGCTGCCGATCCGTTCGCTTCCATATTTCTTGAAGTCGGACATCGTCCAACCCGCGACGCCGCCTGCAAACTCCGTCGCGCCATAATTTTGGAGGATCGGCACGCCGTAGATGTCATAAAATTGCTGCGCCATCGCCGGATCGAGCGGGGCCATGGATGTCCGAAAGACAGCCAAGCTCGAAAACGCGTCCTTCGGCACTTTGGCATCCAAGATCATGCGGAGCGCCGAGGGCGGGGCGGCGACAACCTTGGGCTGGTGCCGTTGGATGGCGTCCACGAACTCTTCCACGCGGAACCTGTCGAGCAGGCAGGCTTTGCGTCCAGCCGACAGCGTAAGGAACAGGCCAAAAATGCCGCCGATGTGCGCGAACGGCGTGTTGGCAATGCTCACGGCACGGGAAAGCTTTGGTGCCGCGTCCAGATCACGGTTCTCAAACACGGCCGCGTCCAGAACCATTTTTGAGAAGTTTTCGGACTTCAGCGGAATGCGCTTTGGCGTGCCTGTCGTTCCGCTCGACAGCATCTCGATCCCGATGCCATTGGCGTCCGAGAGGAAGTCGGTTCCGGTCTTGTCGAAGATCTTTTTGACAGGCGCTGTGACATCGCCGGTCACTTCAAGGCAAAGTGCGCCGCTTACGCGGGCAGCCTCCAATATCTCGGGGCGCTGCCAATCAGCACTCAGCGCGATGATGACAGGCGTTTTCAGGTTCGTGATGTCGTTTGCCAGCTTGCTGTCTGGCAGCGATGGATTGAGCGTGACGATGCAGCGGTCATTGATGATCGTGCCGATGATGACGGCGGCGATCTGCGGCGTGTTACGCAGGATACCGCCGATCCGGGTCCCTGGCGCAATGCCCTCAACCTTGTAGATCGACTCAATCGCCTCAATAATTCCAGTCAGTTCGCCCCAGCTGTGCCAAACCTTGCCATATTCCAGCGCTGGAGCGGCCGGATCAATCGCCATGACGTTGCGGACGATTGAGCTCAGGCTGGCCATATTCAGAATCCTCACATATCCGTTTGATTATATGTATAGCGGATTTATATGAATGACGCGTTGGAAAAGCAAGAAGCTTGCGCGCTGAGACTTGAGAGGATTGAGCCATGAAGCATTTTGAAGGCAAGGTTGTCGCTATCACCGGCGCTGGTCGCGGCATCGGTCGGGATGCCGCTCTTCTCATGGCATCGGAAGGCGCCAGCATTGTCGTCAACGATCTTGGCGGCGGCCCTCAGGGCGGCGGCGGCGATACGTCCTTTGCGCAGCAGGTTGTCTCAGAAATCGAGGCAGCAGGCGGAACAGCTGTGGCGGAAACGTCGAGCGTGGCCTCAATGGAAGGCGGCAAAGCTGTCGTTGAATGTGCCATGGACACTTATGGTCGGCTCGATTTTCTCATCAACAATGCCGGCATCATCCGCCCCAAGCGCATTACAGATATGAGCGAAGAGGATTTTGACAACGTCCTAAACGTGAACCTCAAAGGCTATTTCGCGACAATGCGGGCCGGTGCCCAATATCTGAAGCGGCAGGGCGGGGCGATCGTCAATATGAGTTCCCCATCCGGCTTCGGGCATCTTGGTATGGCCAATTACAGTGCAGCCAAGGAAGGCGTTGTGGGCCTTACACGGTCCGTTGCGCGGGAACTGGGAGAGTTTGGTGTGCGTTGCAACGCCGTGCGGCCCATGTCGCAGGGCTCTGCAATGGCGATCCCGGAAGTTTTTGAAACCATCACCTATCAAACTCAAACACTGGGTATCCCGCATCTGGCAAACCAGTGGCTGATGACGCATGGGTTGGAAACAGCCCCGCATTCGGTTGCCGCGGTTATGGCTTGGTTGTGTTCGCCTTTGTCGGAAAATATCAATGGGCGTGAAGTTTACATTTGCGGCGCGCAGGTTGCTCTGGTTCAAGAGCCGGAATTGATCCGCAACCAGTTCATGGCAGGCGGATGGACATGGGAGGGGATGTGCGATCCGATGGTTACAACTGCGCTCACCTATGATGTCCGTAATCGTTACACTGGGAAGAAATAGACCCAGCTGAAAAGCAGTGCGACAAGGGCGTCGTTTTCGGAGAGAGTGTTTATGAATTTCGAGCTCGCTGAAGAGCATCGCATGCTGAAAGATCTGGTCCGCAAGTTTGTGGATTCAGAGTTAATGCCGCTGGAAAGTGGTGTCCTTCAGAAGGAATCATCAGGACAAGGCAGCTATCTGACCGCCGAGCAATTGGCGAAGGTGGATGCGGTGTCGCGTGATCTTGGGCTTTGGGGGCTTGATGCGCCGGAGGAAGTCGGGGGCATGAACATGCCGATGGTCGCGATGGTCGGCGTGAATGAAGAATTGGGCCGCACGGCAACGCCGTACACTTTGCCGCCGGATTCCCCGAACTTGCGGATGATGATGGTCGCCGCCGATGAACGTCAGCGGGAGGCGTATCTCGCCCCCTATGTGCGCGGCGAAACCATTTCTGCGATCGGGATTTCGGAACCGGGCGCCGGCGCCGACCCTGCCCAGATGAAAACAACCGCGGTGCAGGACGGGGATGACTGGGTCATCAACGGCCGCAAGATCTGGATCACGAAGGCGGATGAAGCGCATTTCACTATACTGATGGCGGTGACGGATAAGAACCCGGATGGCCGCAACGGCATGTCTGCGTTTCTGGTTGACCGAGATACGCCGGGCTTCAACGTGCTGCGCAAGATCCCGATGATTGACGGCACCGCAACCTATGAGATTGCGCTGGAAGATTGCCGTGTTCCGGGCTGGAAATTGCTGGGCAATCGCGGACAGGGCTTTGCGCCGATGCAGGTCCGTTTGGGCACACGCCGTATTGAAATGGCGTCCTGGTCCATCGGGATGGCGCAGCGCGCGCTGGATATGATGATCGATTATGCACCTCAGCGGGTGACGTTTGGTAAGCCGTTGGCCTCGCGCCAGACGATCCAAAACTGGGTCGCTGATGCGGCAACGCGCATCCACGCGATGCGGCTAATGACGTATGATTGTGCTTGGAAGCTCGACGAGGGGCGTGACACGCGCCAAGAAATCTCGATGGTCAAATCCTATTGCACCGAAGCGGCCTATGACATTGTTGACCACGCCATGCAGATGTTTGGTGGGATGGGCATGTCTCGGGAGCTTCCGCTCTATCTGATGTCAGCAAAGCTTAGGACCATGCGGATTTACGATGGCCCAAGTGAGATTCACAATTGGGTGGTGGCACGTAATCTGTTGGGCACGCGGGACTGAGGTGAGGGCCGCCGCATATGAGCGGCCCGTTTCCGCTCTGGAAAGCACCTCATCTCAATTTGCGGGTTCATAGTCCGGCGGCAGGATGTTGAAGTTTGTCCCAATGCGTTGGGCGGGAACGGTCAAGGGCCGCTCATAAGATGAGTCTGACTTGTCGCGCGCCACGACACCGCTTTCACGCAGCATGCCCATAAACTCAGCCGGAACTTTTGAGGCTGAGGGCACACCGCCCCATTCGGACACGCATTTGCGCGCGGCAATGCGCCATTCGCCATTGCGCTTTTCCATCCGGTCTATGTAGCGGCCACCGCCAATGGAGAATGAAAAGTCCTTCGCGTCCATGCCTGCGAACAACCAATAGGTTTCGGTGTGCGCGACATCCCCGTCCAGGTCGCAGCTGTGGTTGGTGATGACATGCTGATGGCCGACTTGAGCGTTGCTGTGATAATGGTTGACCCATTCCCAAAACGCCTCCGGTCCATCCACGAAAAAGCCGTGATCGTCGATGGCGTCAGGGTGGTAGCAGGACATCAGCAGATCGCGGTCCATCCGGTCGACACCCCGGCAATAATTGGTCACGACCTCGCGGATTTTCTGCCGGTCGTAAAGTTCGCGGACCATGGTTTCCAAATCGGTTTCCATGTCTGGTCTCCTTGTTCTGGGATCAGTTCGGGGCCTGTCCGATGGCGTGGCGCGCGGCGACCCAACCGAAAATGAAGGCGGGCGAAATGCTGGCCCCGGCACCCGGATAGGTCTTCCCCATGACAGATGCGGAGGAGTTGCCTGTCGCGTAAAGCCCCTGAAGAACGGAACCGTCCTCTTTCACCACGCGGCCGAACTCGTCCGTCATGATGCCGCCAAAGGTGCCGACATCGCCGGGATAGATGGCGACCGCGAAATAGGGTGGCTTTTCGATCGCACCAAGGCCCGGATTGGGATGGTTGGTGGGGTCGGCAAAGACCAGATCATAGGCCTTTGACCCACGACCGAAATCCTCATCGACACCTTTGCGTGCAAAACCGTTGAAGCGTTCAATCGTCGCTTTGAGGTTGTCGGGCGGGACATTGATCTGGGCTGCCAGTTCCTCAATCGTGTCGGCCTTCTTCATATAACCGCTGTCAAAGAAGGACTGGGGTGTCTTACCTGCAAGAAACGCCCATGGGTAACGCTCGCGATGGCGGGATTCGACAATCGCCCAAACAGGCACATCCCCGCCCGCATAGACCGCCTGCCCGTTGGCCATATAGCTTTGGGCTTCGTTGGTATAACGCTGCCCTTTCTGATTGACCAAAATGCAATGCGGCTTGGGCAGGTCAAGCACGTGGATATAGCGCTCCCCCGTGGGCGGCGTTGACGTCAGAATCCACACTGCACCATCCATGAAATCCAGCGCGGCTCCATGAGATTTCGCAATTTCGATCATCTCGCCGGTGTCACCCGGGTTGGCATTGGTCCACGCAACGGAGGAGGGTTGAGGGCCATATTGTTTGCGCATGTCGGCATTGTGAGAGAAGCCGCCGGCGTTGATCAGAACGCCGTCGCGCGCCTCTATCCGCCAAGGCTTCCCGTCTTTCTGGGTGACAACCCCCGCGATGCAGCCATTTTCTTCGACAAGTTCGGAAACGCCAGAATTTATCCGGATATCGATATTCTGTCGAACGGCCATTTGCAGCATGCGGCCTTGAATGGCAGTCCCGGCACCGACGAGTTCCTGGCCCAGAATCTTACTTTTTATGAGGCGCATGCCAAGTGACAATGCCGCAAATTTGCCAGCCCAAGTGCGCTTCAACAGCATCAACTTGCGTCCTTCAATCCCCCTTACAGGCAAGGAGGAGAGGCCGCGGCGAAGCTTGGTCGCCCAATCTCCGGGAAGTTCCTTGACGTTGAAAGGCTCGACAGAAAGCGAGCGCCCTGCGGCCATGCCGCCGGGCAGATTGTCATGATAGTCAGACCAACCGTCACACCGGACGAAGGGCATCCCCTTGCTTTCCAGATAATGGACCAGGGCCGGCCCCTGCTTTAGGAACATGTCTTTGCGCGGGCGCGAGGTCGCAGCGCCAAGGTCGCCGACCGAGGCATCCAGATATGTCCGCGCCTTCTCCTCGCTGTCCTCAATGCCGTCCCGCGCTTGCAGCGGGTGGTTGGGAATCCAGAATACGCCGCCCGACATCGCGGTTGAGCCGCCGACCTTATCTGTCTTTTCAAGGATGATGGGGGTCTTGCCAGCATCGGTCACAGCCAGTGCTGCGACCATCGATCCGCCTCCGCTGCCGACAATCACAAAGTCGGCACTCTCGTTCCACTTAGCCATGCGGCCACTCTCCCATCGCTTCGGGCCTCGGAGGGTTTTGTTGCCCCCCTATATGCCTCGTTTCATCCGCATCGCGATCTGTTCATTTCACCCGCCGAAAGGCGAGACCAAGGCGGATGCGACGCTCCAATTATCATCTAACTAGGTAATATGTCTCGATGCAAGAAGAGATGTCGGCTGCCATGAAGCTTGCCCAAGGGGATATTTGCAAGCTAAACGAGGGGGGTATTAGCAAGGAATATATATTGTCTAACGTATTTGCTGCCATGTCTGCCGGAAGCCGGAGCAATGCAGACGCCGTGCGTGTTCCCAAAACGTCCGAGCTCGTCGCCAAACAGATCCGCAATGCGATCATCCGCCGGGAACTGAACGACGGCGATACCTTGCCAGCTGAGTCTCATCTCATTGCCGAATTTGGCGTGTCTAGGCCCACAATTCGGGAGGCCGTCCGCATTTTGGAGTCGGAAGGTCTCGTGACAGTCGCGCGCGGCGCGCGGGGCGGCGCCCGGATCAGTTCCCCCAATTATGAGATGATTGAACGGGCAGCGGGCATCACGCTGCAGGCCCAAGGTGTCACCATAGGTGACCTTTATGAAATGCGGACTTTGATTGAGCCGCCGGCCGCGCGCTTGGTGGCAGAACGGAACAGCGAAAAGGCTGTGCCAATCTTACGTAAGTTCATCGACGATGAAATGAGCCACATCAAGGACCCCTATGCAGTAACGCTGCTCATTGCTGAATTTCACCGGCTCTTGATGGAACTTTCCGGCAACAAAACGCTGAATGCGTTTTCGCAGGCGTTGCGCGCGCTTGTGGATGGCCATTTGTCCCTTTCGATGCGACGTCGGCACGAAGGTAATCATGAATTTTCGGAGCGCCAGCTGCGCTTTGGGTTGAAGTCTCACACCAAGCTGGTGGACCTCATCGAAGCGAAGGATGGTCCGGCTGCTCAAGAGCACTGGAAGAACCATATGGAAGCGGCGGGGAAAGTCTGGCTGGATCAGATGGGTGCCGAAACCGTGGTGGAATTGCTCGACTAGCGGCCCTCCACAGCCCCCCAATATTGTTGCACATCGGCTCGACAATAGTCTCTCTATCATATAACGAATTAGCACGATTGCGCTGATGAGAGATAGGGAGAGGCTGACATGGCCGACAAGCAGCTTGTGGCAGATTCGGCAGTTTTGCTGGATATTTACAAAAAAGCGGCGTTGCTGAAGGCAAATGACGAACGCGCCCGCAAAGTGATTCTGTCGGGCCAGATCGCCATGGTCTATTATTCCTATCGTGGGCAGGAAATCATCCCGTCGGTGATGGGCAATGTGCTGCGGGATGATGACACGATCTGCACCATCTATCGCGGTATTCACGATATGCTCGGCAAGGGTTTCCCGTTGCGCCCGCTTTGGGCGGAACTTGCGGGGCGGTCGACAGGCTCTTGCAAGGGGAAGGGCGGTCCGATGCACCTAACTTATCCGCCCAAGGGCATCATGGTCACAACCGGCATTGTCGGGTCGTCCGCGCCGATTGCCAACGGGCTGTCTTGGGCGGCGCAGTTGGACAAGAGCGACCGTGTTTCGGTGTGCACCTTCGGAGACGGCGCATCAAACATTGGCGCTGTTCACGAAGCGATGAACCTCGCCTCGGTTTGGAAGCTGCCGACCATCTTTGTCTGCCAGAACAATCTGTTCGCCGAACATACGACCTTTGAAAAGATGACCGGTGGTCAGAACATTGCCGGCCGCGCGGAAGGCTATGGGATGCCCGGCGTCCGCGTTGACGGCAATGACCCAGAAGCCATGTATTCGGCCTTTGCTGAAGCTGTCGCGCGCGCGCGCGCTGGCGAGGGGCCGACGTTACTTGAATGCATGACGTTCCGCTTCTTCGGCCACAATTTCGGGGATGATGATAGCTACATCCCTCCGGCACAGAAGGCCGCGGCCATGGAGGATGATCCGGTCCCCCGGCTGCGCGCACGTTTGATTGCCGATCGTATGGCGACGGAAGAGGAACTGGCCGCGATTGAAGCCGATATCGAAGCTCAGATTGACGATGCGGTAGAATTTGCCCTTGCGTCGCCCTGGCCCGAGCCGGGCGATCTGCGGTTCGATGTCTTTGAAACGGAGATTGCGGCATGAGCGCGACTGAAAAGCAGGCGAAGCCAACCGTCACCATCCTCGGCGCCATCGCCAAGGCGTATCACGATGCCTTGGCCGAAGACCCCAAGGTCATCACGCTGGGCGAAGATTTGGCCGACCCGGAAGGCGGCGGCATTGCGAAGATCACCAAGGGGCTCTCCACGGCCTTTGGCGATGACCGTGTCCGTTCTACACCTATTTCGGAACAGGCCATTGTCGGTGCGGCCATCGGCGCCAGCCTTGCCGGGTATAAGCCGGTGGCGGAAATCATGCTGATGAACTTCACCACTGTGTGCATGGACATGATTGTGAACCATGCGGCCAAGCTGCGGTTTATGTCGGGCGGGCAGACCAATGTGCCGATCGTTATTCGCACGATGACTGGGCTTGGCTTCGGGTCCGGCGGGCAGCATTGCGATTATCTGGAATCCTGGTTTGCACATACGGCCGGGATCAAGGTCTGCGCCGCGTCCACGCCAGAAGATGCCTATGGCCTCTTGCGTTCTGCAATTGATGATCCAGATCCGGTCATTTTCATTGAGAACCTGCCGACCTATTTTGCGCCGATGTCCTTCGAAATGCCGGACAGCAGCCACCGCGTTCCGCTCGGTAAGGCTGCGATCCAGCGTGAAGGCACGGACGTGACTGTGGTCAGCTACGCCCGCATGGCAAATGAAGCACGTCAGGCCGCCGCAAAGGCGGCTGAGCAGGGTATTTCGGTTGAAATGATCGACCTGCGCACAATCGCGCCCTGGGACCGCGAGACGGTTCTGGCGTCGGCGCGCAAGACAGGCCGCGTGCTGATTGCCCATGAAGCTGTCAAGCAACACGGGGTCGGCGCAGAAATCGCGGCGGTAATCGGAGAGGAGCTCTTCGGGCAGCTTAAAAAGCCCGTGAAGCGGCTTGGCGGCACCTTTTCGCCTGTGCCCTATTCACGCCCACTGGAAAGCGCTTTTGCACCGGATGCAGCCGCAATCCTGGCGGCGATCACAGATCTCGCAAGTTAAGGAGCCGACATATGGCAATTCAGGTTACTGTTCCAAAAATCGGTTTTTCGATGAACGAAGGCATTCTGAGCGAATGGCTGGTTGAAGACGGCGCTCAGGTGACAGAGGGACAGCCGCTCTATGCGCTGGAGAGCGACAAATCGACCAACGAGGTCGAGAGCCCAGCCACCGGCACGCTGAAGATTATCGGCGAGATCGGTGAGACTTACGAAGTCGGCGTCGTTATCGCTGAAATCGGCTAGTTAACACGTCAGGGTGGCGGCACGTGCGGCCACCCTTGCAGGCCTTCTTGGCCGCACAGATCAGACTTCGACCATCTCAAAGTCTGATTTCAGGGATCCACAATCCGGGCACTGCCAGTCGTCGGGGATATCCTCCCATGCGGTTCCGGGTGCGATTTCGCCCAATGGATCGCCAAGGGCCTGATCATAAACCCAGCCGCAATTCATGCACATCCATTGCTTCATCGTCTTGATCCTATGTGTCGAACTTAACCCATAGATGCTCTGGGACACGCAGCAAGTGGCCGATAATCGCAGGGGCGGGCTTATCCGGGTCGAGCCGAAGGTTGGGGAGGCGGTCCAAAAGTGCATTGAGCGCGCGCGTCATTTCCACCCGTGCGAGATGCTGTCCGATGCAAAGATGCGGGCCACTGGCAAAGGCGAGATGCCGCACGGTGTTCTTCCGGAAAATATCGAATTTATCCGGATCAGGGAATTTCGATGGATCGCGGTTCGCCGATCCAATGACGGTGTTGACGAATGTCCCGGCCTTGATCGGCTGGCCATTAATCTCGGTGTCGACCGCGCAATAACGGAAGGTGGACGCAACGGGCCCCTCCCAGCGAAGGGCCTCGTCAATGGCCTGGGGTATCAGGCTGCGGTCCTCTGTTACCGCCTTGAGCTGCTCCGGATGCGTGAGCAGACCCGTCAGCAACACGCTGGTGCCGCGGTAGGTGGTATCGCCGCCTGCGTTCATCAGCTGGCGCAGGAAGGAGATGAGAACGTCATCGGGCAGGCGCTCGCCATCAGCTTCGACGGTCGCAAGGTGACTGATCAGATCTCCTCCCGGATCTGCACGCTTCTGGCGCAGCAATTCCGCGAAGAAAGTGCCGAGCTTTCCGCTGGCTTCTTGGCCCTGCGGCGCGCCGATCGAGGAGAGGATCTGCGCGATGGCAAGCTTGTGGAACACCGGGGCTTGCGCAGGATCAAGTTCGACCTGCGCATAGATCACCTGAAACGGATAGTGGTGGGTGAACTCCTCAATCAGGTCAGCTTCGCCGCGCGTCATGAATGGGTCCATCAAGCGGGCCACCACCGGATCGACGATCGTTTCACCCCATTTGGACACGACCTGCGGTAGGAATGCCTTCTGGAAGATCTTGCGGAATCGCGTGTGCTCCGGCGCGTCCATCACCGTCACGGTATTGCCAAAGGATCTGCCCAGATTTGGCGCAAAGGCTTCCTTGTTGCGGAAAATCTCTGGGTGGGTCAGCACGTGCAGAACCGCGTCGTAGCCCAGCACCATGACCTGCGGCAGATGGCCCATCTGTACATCAGGTACAGCAGTAAACTCCTTGCGATAGCTCCCTTCGATGACCGTGCCCTGCGCCATGAGGTCATGCAGGCGGGGATAGGGGTCAGGGCAATCACCTGTAGAGAGTTTTTCGATCTGGAACGGATCAAAACTCTGGTCGGTAAGGTCTTCCAGCTTCGGCAATGCCGTCATGATGTCCACTCCAGTCCAAGCGATGCAATGATGGCTTTCGATATCGGCAAAATCGGATCGTCCTGCGGGTCACGCGCATTAAACATCCGGTTGTGGCAGATGGCGACGGCGAGGTTCTGATCAGGATCGGCCCAGCCGATCGACCCGCCAGCGCCCGGATGCCAGATGGCGCGCGGACTGCTGACACGATGGCCGCCAAGCCAATAGCCGCCGCAACTGATGGGAATGGGCATGCCAAACATCACAGGGTCTGGCTCATCCCCATTATCGCGAATGTTGGAGAAACCGGCGACACGGTCTGCAGACAAAAGGCGCACGCCGTCCAGTTCGCCACCGCCGGCCAGCATGGCCCAGAAGCGCGCTTCATCACGGGCGCTAAAGATGCCGCCCACGCCGGCAATGCAGGCGCGCTGCACGTCTGGCCGGCCAAAGACCCGCGGCAACAGATCAACCGCATAGGGCATGGACCGCGCATACAAAGTGGCCTCAGGCGGCGGTGGGTCATTCTCATTGCGGTTGGACATAACGGCAACCCGGCTGGAAACTGCGTCCGGCAAGCCAATCCAAAGGTCTTTCAGCTCGAGCGGTTGTGCGATTTCATCCTGCACAAATTGTCCCAGCGGCCTTTTGCGCGGGTCACTGCGCTGAACAATCTCACCGATGATCCAGCCAAAGGTCATCGACTGATAGAGCGTCTTCTCACCGGGCGGGGCGAGGGGCTCCATCGCTGCGATTTGGCTGGCCATCCACTTGTTGTCGCACATGAGCTCCGGCGTCACGCCCTCTGGCATCAAAGGGACACCTGCGCGGTGCGTCAACGCATGGCGGACAGTGGCCTTTTCCTTACCGTTCTGCGCGAACTCAGGCCAATAGTCGGCAATGGGTGCGTCATAATCGACAAGGCCTTTTTCGACCTGAATGTGAAGCGCCGTAGCTGCAACCGCCTTGGTCACGGAATAGACGTTGTAGAGTGTGTCGGCAGCGGCAGGGATTCCCTTTTCAGGGTCCGCCAGCCCGTCCCAAACATCGATGCAGAGTTTGCCATTGTGATAAGCGGCAACGTGCACCGCCTCTTCATGGTCTGCCTCAATGGCGGCGCGGATGGCCGCCCGGACAGGGCAGTCGTCGATCATCGTCATAGCCTCAGACGTCCCACTTTAGGTGCAGTTCCAGAACGCCGTTCACCGGGCCTGATTTGATGACGAGCGGCTTGGTGGTGTCGACTTCAAAGTCGGGGATGAGCGGCAACCACTCATCCATGAACACCATGATTTCCAGGCGGGCGAGCACAGCGCCCGGGCAGACATGCGGTCCTGCGCCAAAAGCGGCGTGTTTGACCTGAGAAGGCTTGCGGTCGAAATCGACTATGGTCGGGTTCTCGTTCTTCCGATCATCAAGAGCGTAGAGGCATTTGGGCAATTGGATGATGTCGCCCTTGCGGAACTGGATGTTCTTATAAGCATAGTCCTGTGTCAGGACCCGGGCCGTGTTCGGCAGGCTGTACCGGCGCAAAAGCTCTTCGGTCGCCCGTGCGCGCATTTCGGGCTTTTCGATCAAAGCTTGGCGATGCGATGGGTTGCGCGCCAGAAAATAGGCGATGAAGCCAAGTTGCGAGGCGACCGTATCAAGCCCGCCGAAAAGAAGCAGCGTCGACATACCGAACACTTCTTCGCGGGAGGGCGGACGCCCGCCAATATCGCTTATGATCACCATGCTGATCACATCTTCTCCGGGGTTCTTCATCCGGGCGTCGATATAGGGGGTCAGATAGGCCTGCATCTTGGCATGGACTTCGAGCCGCGCCGCGATATCGGGCGAACGCACGGCTACTTCTGCCCAAGGCAGCAGAAACTCCCTGTCTTCCAACGGCAAATCAACCATGCCGAGGAAGACGTTGATCGGCAGGACTTTTGCGAAATCTTCGATGAATTCGCAATGCCCGCGCGGCGCTATTTCTGCGACCAGCTTGCGGGCCGTTTCCCGTGCAACGCCTTCCAGCAGTTTGATGTTGCGGGGCTGAAAGGCTGGCATGATCGCGCGGCGGAACGGTGTGTGCACCGGCGGATCAAGCCCGAGCGGGAGCGAATATTGGTCCATTTCATTGCGCGGGAGGTTGAAGTTCTTGTGGCTGAAATGCTCGTAATCGAGCTGCATCACATCGATGTCTTCGCCGCGTGTCGCGATCCAGTGACCGCCATTGCGCGGCGTCCAGACAATGTCTGGCCCCTTATGCAACGTGGCCCAGGCCAATTGGACGTCTTCCATCCCCAGCTGGTCGAGTGCAAAAAAATCAAAATCCACCACAAGATCGGACGGCACGTTCTCGGGCGTGGGTGCCAGCGATGCGGCATGAGGCTGATTCATCATCTTCTCCTATGATTGCACTCAGACTGACAAATTAGCAAAAAATGTCAATATGAATATGCGCGGCCAATTGGGATCCCACGCTGCCGAGTTCTGCGCCCTGCTATCATTCCAAATCCGCTATAGGATTATCTCTTGACTCGGTCGGGCAACCGGTTTTGAGATGAAGTTGGAATAGTGTAGAGGATTAATCAATGGAATTAGGTTTCGGCAGTGAGTTTGACGCCTTTCGGACAGAGGTGCGCGAATTCATCAAGGCGCATTGGCCGCCCGCTGACGGCAATCTGAAATCGCACGAAAATGAACGGGCGTTCGTGGTTGCGGCCATTGATCGGGGCTATATGCACCGCAGCATCCCAAAGGCTTATGGTGGGTCTGAACAGCCGTCAGACATCGTCAAGGCAGAGATCATCCGCGAGGAATTGACCAAAGCAAGGGCGCCGTCCGGGCGCATTCCCGGCAATGGATTGGTCGTGCCGACGCTGCTGGAATGGGGCACGGAAGAGCAGAAGCAAAAATGGATCGCCCCCACCTTGCGCGGCGATATCGTTTGGGCACAGGGCTTTTCCGAACCCAATGCGGGGTCTGATCTGGCGTCTTTGCGCACCAAGGCGGAACTGTCAGGCGATGGGTCCAAATGGATCATCAACGGCCAGAAAATCTGGACGAGCCATGCGCATAAAGCAACGCACATGTTCTGCCTCGTGCGCACTGAGCCAGAGGCTGCCAAGCATGCCGGGATTTCCTATCTCCTCGTCGACATCCGTCAGCCCGGCGTAACCGTGCGGCCGCTGGTGCAGATGACCCGCCAGAAGGAATTCAGCGAAGTCTTCTTCGACAATGTGGAAGCTCCAGCAGAGATGTTGGTCGGAGAACGCGGCAAAGGTTGGAACGTCACCCGGTCCACGCTCAAGCATGAGCGGTCCGGCATCGCTACGATGACCTGGAGCCTTTCGATGTTCCGTGATCTCGTGAAGCTCGCCAAAGAAGTGGAAATGGACGGCCAGCCCGCGATCAAAAATCCACGTATCCGCGAAGAGCTGGCCGCGATTGAGGGCCAGTTGATGAGCCTGACCTATTCCACCTACCGCGCGACATCGCACGACGTGCATGACCGCGATATCGGGTCGTTCCAGACCATGCCGAAAGTGTACATGACCGAGTTGGCGGGCCGCATTTCAAAGCTGGCGCGCAACATTGTCGAGAATGATTTCATCGACATGGGCGGCGAACGTCTCAAATGGATTGAACGCTTCATGATTTCCCTATCGATGTCGATTGCCGGTGGCACATCTAACATCCAGCGCAACATCATTGCGGAACGCAGCCTTGGCCTGCCGCGTGACAAGAGCCAGGGAGCAACAGCATGAACTTCCTTTTGTCTGAAGAGCAACTTGCGCTTGTCGACAGCGTCGCTGGCCTGTTGCGCAACAGTTGCGATCCGCTTCATGTTCACAAAGTCTTCGACACGCCGGGTGAGGCGCAGTTCGATGCAGGGCTTTGGTCCGCCTTGTGTGAGATGGGCCTGCCTGCGATCATTGTGCCTGAAGAGCAGGGCGGCCTCGGCCTTGGCATGGTCGATCTTGCCATTGTCGCGGAAGCTTTGGGCAAGGCCGTCGCCCCCGTGCCATTCCTGGGCCACGCGCTTGCGACGCTTGCCATTTCGCTTGGTGGGTCAGATGCGCAGAAGGCCAAATGGCTTCCCAAGCTCGCGACAGGAGAAGTGCTTGGCACGGTCGCCTTGTGCGAAGGCAAGGGCGGATGGATGCCGGATCAGTGGGCCTTGTCTGGCACCAGCCTGACCGGGACCAAGACGCTGGTGCCCAATGCAGCCGAAGCAGACCTCATCATCGTTGGAACCAGCGATGGTCTGGTACTTGTTGAAAAAGGTGCCGGTTACACAAGCGTGCGTCTCGACAGTGCAGACCGGACGCGTCCAGTCGACAATGTGATATTTGACGGGACGTCGGCAGAAGCTCTGCCGGAGGGTCAAGCGGCAACTCCCCGGCTGATCGATGCCGCAGCAGTATTGCTTGCCGCCGATAGCTTCGGCGGCGCGGACCACTGCGTCACCATGTCCGTTGAATACGCCAAGATGCGTGAACAATATGGCCAGCCCATCGCGGGCTTTCAGGGGTTGCGCTATCAGCTCGTCGCCATGGCTTTGGCAACAGAGCCGTCACGCGGGCTTTATTGGTATGCGGCCCATACTTGGGACGCCATTCCTGAGAAGTCTTCGCACGCCGCCTCGCAGGCCAAGGCACATCTCACGGACACCTATTTGCAGGTCACGCGCGACACTGTCGAAGCGCATGGCGGCATTGGCTTCACATGGGAACATGACACGCATCTTTATATGAAGCGGGCCATGTTGAACTGGGCATGGCTCGGGTCTCCGTCTCGCCACCGGATGCGGGCGGCGGATTTGGCGGGTTGGTGAGCGAGATCGCGGGAGACCCTGTCCTTTGCGCTGTATTGGACGGCGTTGCCCGCATTACGCTGAACCGGCCCGACCGGCTGAATGCTTCAAATGGCGATATGTCGCGCGGACTGACGTCTGCTTTTTCGAAAGCGGCGGGGGAAGCGGATCTGCAGGATTTTGAAGCGGCACGGACACAGTCCTTTGCTCTCGTGCGTGAAACGCTCAATTCAGAAGACTTCAAAGAGGCCATCGCTGCCAAGCGTGAAAAGCGTGCGCCGCGCTTTGAGCCTGTGACGGCAGAATTTATGCCACCAGTCAGCAAGGTCTAAGGCCGCCTCTCATCCCTTAATCAAGGGCGCGGGCCGCCGCATGTCCTTCCCATATCGCGCGCAACAGATCCCGGGGTTGTTTGGCATCCCCGATAATCGTCACGCTGGAATTATGGTCCCGCAGACCTTCATAAACATCGCGCAACGGCTGGTTGGGCGTGATGAGGACAACAGTATCGGCCGGGATGACCCGCATTTGCTGTGAGGCCCCCAGATAGGGCCGGACACTGGCCTTACCCTTGCCGATATCGACCAGATGGTGCCACGCCAGCACCTCAAATTGGCCCAGCTTTAGAAAACGCTCCCAAGCCGGAATGCGGCGCTCATTCTTTTCAGCGAGGCCCGAATTTCCGGTGACATAGGTGACCGATAGGCCGCGTTCGAGCAGATGTTCGGTTGCGGCAAGTCCTTCATAGTCACCCACAGTATCGAGGACGAGCGCCGTCTGGCCCAAGTCCCGGTCTGACCGAAACAGATCGGTGGTCGATAGAACATGAGGTTGCTCTGCTCCGGCAACCTTTTGGGTCGGAAATGTATGCTGTTGGCCATCCATGCGCGGCTGTGATCCGGTGGCGATGATGACATGGTCCGCGACATCTGCCGCAACGTCGTCCGCATCGACATAGGTGTTCAATCGGACGTCGACACCCAGCCGATAGACTTCCTGTTCCAGCCACAGGGCGATATCCCCAAAGCCTGCACTATGGGGCGCGCGGCGGGCGACGTTTAGCATCCCGCCAAGTTCTGGTGACGCTTCGCAGAGGACAACCTGATGCCCCTTCAGGGCCGCAACGCGAGCAGCCTCCAGACCACCGGGCCCGCCGCCGACAACCATCACCTTGCACGGCTTGGTTGAGGCTGTGATCTTATCTTCATCATAAGAGGCTTCAACGCCTGCTGCCGCATTGACGGCGCAGCCAAAGCGTCCTCCACGGCCCTGCTGATTGCAGCCGATACAGGGGCGGACCTCTAGCGCACGTCCCGCGCGCGTTTTGTTGACGAGATCAGGGTCGGCAATCTGTGCCCGAACCATCGATACAAGGTCGGCGGTTCCGTCCCGCAAAAGCTGCTCGGCATCGTCGAGCGTCCGATATCGGCCGGCAAGAAGCCGGGGCACTTTGGCGACGGCAGCGATTTCCCCTGATGAGGGCACTTCATAGCCGGTGGGGTTTTGCATCGCCCCAACCATCGTATCCATCCGATAGTAGTCGCCACGGGAGACATTGACCATGTCGATCAGGCTCTCCGCCTGAAGGGCCTGCAGAACGCGCTTATTCTCGTCGATGTCAACGCCGCCCGGCATGTCGCTGGCGGCGAGCCTGACGCTGATGGCAAGATCATTGCCGACAGCCGCGCGGATCGCCCGGAGAATTTCCATCAGAAAGCGAGACCGGTTCTCGAAGGACCCACCCCAACCGTCTGTCCTGTCGTTGTAAGCGCGGGAGAGGAATTGCTGCGGCAAATAGCCATGTGCTGCGTGGACCTCCACACCGTGGAGGCCGCCATCGCGGGCATCAACAGCACTTTTTGCATAGGCGGCGATGACCTCGCGGATCATCCCGTCCGTCATCCGCTGGCCGACCATGCCCATCATGCCGGGAATGTCAGACACGGCCCAACCTGGACTGCCATCCGCTGCGGGGTAGAGATTTCCTCCATGCCAAAGCTGCGCAAAGACCTTCATCGGCCAAGGCTGGCAGGCGTGCATGAGCTTTGCGTAATCAGCGACAATGTCGGCGTGATGGAGACTTAAGGGGAAAAGCTGGCTCGACGGATGGACACTGGCCGCGCCCAATATCGTCAGGCCGCAGCCGCCCTTTCCGCGCCGCGCGTGATAGGCGATGTAATCGTCGCTCATCCGCGGCGTCATCTCCAACCCGCCATGCGCCGTTCGCACGATGCGATTGGGGAGCTCGACGGGGCCAACGCGAAGCGGCTCAAATACTCTGGTCAGCGCCATGAGATGTTCCTTGTGATGGTGCTAGGCGTGTGATGACACCGCGAGTTTCTTCGGCAACTTCTGGCACAGCAGCAACGCGATGAAGGCCGTTCCAGCGACATAGAGGAAGGCTGTCTGATAAGCGGCCTCCGTCGGGAAGGCATGGCCGCCATGACCACTTCCATGACCGCTGCCTGTCGCCAGCAACGTGGCTACTGTCTGTGCCCCAATTGCCATTGCGGTAGAGCGGATGACTGCCATCATGCCGCTCGCTTCGCTTGTGCGGTCCGGTGGCGATGCATGAACGATGATGGTTGGCGCCGTCACATACGTGATACCAAGCCCGACGCCCTGAACGATCAACAGCACCAAAACAACAGCAACACTTCCGTTGAAAACGGAGAGCAATCCAAACGATGTGCACATCATCATACACCCAAGCCGGGCGACGTTGCGGGGGCCATATCTCCCGATAAGAGTTGAAACGAACGGTGCAGCCACGCCTGCAAGAATATTTGCGGGCAACAATAAAAATCCGGCCATGGTGGCGGATAAGCCCAGCCCTATCCCAGTCGACAATGGCTGTTGGCCAAAGAGGGCCATGAGATGACCGCCCTGGTAAACGCCAAGCGCTACGAAGACCATCATGATGTTTGGCCAGGCAATTTCGGGACGGGCGAGCAAGCGCACATCAAGCAGTGGATTTTCGACGCTCAATTCACGCCATATCCAAGCGCCGAGGCAAACTGCGGCACCTGCCAACCAAGCTAAAGACGCCGCTTCGAACAGTCCATATTTCGCAGCGTGCGAGATCCCGAGCAGCAGGCTGACAACCGCCGGAATGAACAACAGCCCACCCAAAAGATCGTTCAGCACGCCGCTTGTCTTAGACAATTGGTCCTTTGAAATGAACAGCAACACAATCAGATAGGCGAAGACGCCAAGACCGGTCGAAATCTTGAAAATCATCGTCCAATCCGAATGGTCGATGATGATGCCGCCGAGCACGAGGCCGGAGCCTGACGCGATTGTGACTGTCGACGAAATGAGGCCGATGCCAAGCGAGACGCGATCCGGGCTCACGCGTTCCCGGATCATGCCAAAACACAGCGGAACGATGGCCCCGGCAAAGCCTTGCATTGTCCGTCCCACGATCAGCCATTCGAGATCTTTTGTCACGCTGCTCAGCGCGGAGCCAAGTGTCGATAGCGCCAGAACCCATAGAAGGATGTTGCGCCGTCCCAACAGGTCGCCAAGACGCCCGAACAGGGCGGCTCCGGCAGCAGACGACAGCATGAAGGATGTAACAAGCCAGCCTGCCTGCGCCGTGCCCCCAAATTCGGCGACCAAGCTGCGCATGGCGGCGTAAAGCATCGTGAGTTCAAGCGCGGCCACCAGTTCCGCAATCATCAGCGGAATGACGAGCTTGTAGAAGGGGTGCGGTTCTTCCGCGCTTGCTGCACCAGATGCCATTGCACTCTCCTCTCGGGGCCCGTGCCTGATCATGGAGTGTCAGGCATCGTGGCGCTGCTTCATCCTCTTGGTAAGCCTAATATCCGCTCCGATATGATATTGCGCATAATCTCGTTGGACCCGCCTGCGATCGTCCAACCATAGCTCTTCAGGAAGTCGTTGAACCGCAACCGGCTGCTGTTGCTTGTGCCGGGAATGGCGGGCTGCCACTTTTGTGTCTCAAGCCCTTCAGCGCGCAGCAGAAACTCTGTGTAGCGCTGCAGGAAAGGCCCCCAGATCAGCTTGATGTAGGTCGGTAGGGTCGGCGACGCCTTATCCGGGTTGGCTTCCAGCTCGATCAACAGCTGGCGGATCATGAGGCGGACCGACTGCAATTCTCCATAGAGCGCCGCATATTCCCGCCGGAACTGGACATCGCGCATCCAAGTGTCTCGGGCGTCTTTGCCATCCAGTTCAAAGGATCGTGCCAAACGCTCCACAGATCCGAAAATCAGCAGGCCACGCTCGGTCGACAGAGTTGATTGCGCGATATTCCAGCCATTGCCTTCTGCGCCGATGAGGTTCTCAACCGGCACTTTCACATCGTCCATGAATATTTCGGCGAATTCTGATTCACCTGTAATCTGGCGAATGGGACGAACTTCGACACCCGGCGTCTTCATATCCAGGATGAAATAGGAAATGCCGTCATGCTTGCGCTTGCCGCTATTGTCGGTGCGGGCCAGCAGCAGGCAATATTGGGCGTTCATCGCGCCGGACGACCAGATTTTCTGGCCGTTCAGGACATAATGATCGCCCTCACGCCGCGCGCTCGTCCGCAGGCTGGCAAGGTCCGATCCTGCGCCCGGCTCAGAAAAGCCCTGACACCAGATGTCGGTGCCATGCGTGATGCCGTGCAGATAGCGGTCCTTTTGTTCCTGAGTGCCATGCTCAAAAAGCGTGGCTGGCGTGTGGAATAACGAGATTGTGAACATGTCGAGTTCTGGCGCATCGGCGCGCGACAGCTCTTCATAGACCATGATCTGATAGGTGAAGGGCAGGCCGGGGCCGCCCCATTCCTTTGGCCAGTGCGGTGTGCCGAGGCCAACTTTGCGGCGCTCCCCAAGCCAGGCAATAATCTCTGACTTCAGGTCCTCTTCACGAATATCCTGCCACTTTGCGCGCCAGTTTTTCGGCGTGCATTCGGCAAGCCACTCGCGAATTTCCTGCCGGAACGCCTGTTCGTCGCCGACCTTTCCGAGGATGTCATACGTCCGGCTCATCACGCGGCCTCCAGAATGTCTGCAATTCGATCAAGCACCACGGACCGCGTGCCGAACAGGGCTTCATTCAGCTTCGCGCGTTTGAGGTAGATGTGCGGCACATATTCCGACGTGAAGCCGACGCCGCCGTGCAATTGGATGCAGTCTCGTGCGACTTCGGCGACGACCCGCGTGACATGCTGTTTGGCCGTCAGTGCGGCCAGCAACGCCGATGGTGCATCCGCATCAAGGCTTGCGGCGTGATCCACCAAGCCACGGGCTGCCTCGAGAGCTGCCTTATGGTCCGCAACGCGGTGCTTGAGCGCTTGGAAAGACCCAATGACGCGATCAAATTGTTCGCGGCCCTTCATATAGTCGACCGTCGCGGCGAGCGTCGCGTTCCCGCCGCCAAGAGCGTCTGCGGCCAGCGAGACGGCGGCGATGCGGAGCATGTCATCGTCCAATGCTGCGGCGTCCCCCGGTGTCAGCACGTGCTCTGCGCTGATTGCCACGCCGGACAAAGCAACAGTGCCAAGCGTGCGCGAGGTATCTGCAAGCAAAGTGCGCTCAATAGAGACGCCGGATGTGGTGGTTGGCAGAGCGATCCACACAGACTTGCCTGCGCGTGTCCCCCGCAAGAAAAGGTGGGTTGCAGATGCTGCGTCCAACATATCCGCCACGTGCCCATCCAGTACGCTGCCATCGGCGTTCAAGACAGTCGCATCGGGATGCGCGAATGCAGCGCGTACTGAGCCGTCCGCCAAGCCCGAGAGCAAGGCTTCTTTTTGATCGGCAGTGCCTGCCGCTTCAATCAAGGCGATGGCCAAGGTGTTGCTGAGCATGGGGAGCGGCGCTGCTGCCGCACCTAGGGCCTCGTGCAATGCCGCTGTGGCAGATAGGCTCATGCCGAGGCCGGCATTTGCTTCCGGCACGGTCAGCGCGGTCCAGCCAAGGGTTGCGACCTGCGTCCAAAGGTCTTCTGCATAAACCGCGTTTCCACGGGCATAGGCAACAGCCTTTTCGCGGGGCCATTCGGTCCCCAGAAATTCGCTGAAGCTTTCGGCCAGTTCGCCGATGTCGATTTCGTCAGTCATGCTCGATGGTCCGCTGATTATTCATTGGTGAATTTTGGGGCGCGCTTTTCAAGGATCGCGCGCACCGCTTCTGGATGGTTGGGGGAAGCCCATGACTGGGTTTCGAGCCGAAGCATGTCATCCATATAGCGCTTTGCCTTGTCGACGATGTCGAGGTTGAGCGCCTGTTTGGTCGTTTGAATGGCTTCGGGGGATTGCGACAGGAACAGATCAACCCAGTGCTGCACGGTCGCGTCTAGCGTGTCGCGCGATACGGATTCGGTCACCAACCCCTTGGCCTTGGCATCAGCGCCCGAAAGGGGCTTGCCTGAAAGCAGGTGGCGCCGGGCCTCGACAAGGCCGACAAGGTTCGGCCAAAGCAAAGCCCCGCCATCGCCCGTCGTCAGCCCAACCTTGACATGGGAGTCGCCGATTTTGGCGTCGTCGACGATGATCGTAATGTCACCGGCAAGAGCAATGGTTGCGCCAAGGCCCATGGCGTGCCCGTTGATGCGGGAGATAACGGGCTTCGGGCATTCGAGCATGCCCACCACAATGGCGCGCGCCTCTGCCATCCCGATTTGCCAGCGGCCCCGGTCAGGCCAATTCTCGATCATTCGGTTGAGGTCTCCGCCTGCGCAAAAGGCACGGTCACCTCCCCCTGTGATCACAATGACGCGGACATCGGGGTCTGAACCAGCGACCGCCCAGATGCGACCCAGTTCATGATGCGCCTCGGATGTCATGGCATTTAACGGCGGATTATCGAGCATCACCGTCAGAACGTTTTCGGAGAATGTGACTGTCAGGCCTTCGAAAGACGCATAGCGAGACGACACGTTAATCCTCCTAATTGTTTATCTGATTGCAATGCATCGAAGCGCACCAATCGGCAAGCCCTGTTCTTTGGTGAAGGTTAGACTTTCCCATGAGCAGGGCAAGGATTTGCGTGCGCCTAGAATGCGGCTCTCGACGCCCGCTTGATGCTTGCCGCTCCTCGGCTAAACCTATAGACGATAAGATCATGGGAAAGCGGTAGTGGACGCTGAGGGGAGAGAAATGACAGATCAGGTCACACTTTACGCGTTCAACTGCGGCTGGTTCCAATGCAACCCCGGCTATTACGTCGAGGGGGATGAGGGGCCGCAGATGCGCGCACCAGTGCCGACCTATCTGATCGAGCACCCCAAAGGCCGCGCCATGTTCGATACCGGCATGGGCCAGCGATATCGGCGGGAGCAGGACAATCCCTTGCCTGCGGATAAAATTGGGCTTGAATGGTTTGAGGGGATGGACGTTGCGACCCGGCTGAAGGCGATCAATGTTGATCCGTCCAGCATCAACTGGATCATCAATTCGCACCTTCACATTGATCATTGCGGGGGCAATGCGCATTTCCCGAACGCGACCGTCATCATTCAGGCGTCAGAACTGGAAACAGCGCGCAACAGCGAGCAACGCTACCTCTACACCGCTGAAGACTATGACACGGGCCAGCCCATTAAGGCTGTCTCCGGCGAGTATGATGTATTTGGGGATGGCACGGTGCGGATTGTGCCGACCTATGGTCACACGCCCGGACATCAGAGCGTCATTGTGAAGCTGGCGGGTGGCGAGGTGCTTTTGGCGGGCGACTGCTGCTACACAGAACGGAATTTGGATGTGATGGTTCTGCCAAAGGCCACAACCGATATGGACCTCGGCATGGAAACCTATCGCCGCCTCGATACGCTGCGCAAAAGCGGAACGCACATCATGTTCGGCCATGACGGTTTGCAATGGAAACACGTGACTGAGGGCGCGCCTTTCCTGCTCTGACGAAAAGCGGAGAGGCGGCGGCGGTTACCGCTTGCCGAAGCCCTCTGACACCCGCTCTTCCAGATCAGCCCCGCGCCCGCGCGTGTTGAAAACTTCATGCGCTAAACCTGCGGCCAGCGGCAAATCTGCCTGCGCCATGTAGAGTTCTTTATAAGCGAAAATGCTGTGGCGGCTTTGCCCCGCAATCGCGCGGGCGATCTTCATCGTTTCCGCCTCCAGCTGGTCATCGGCGACGCATGTGTTGGCAAGGCCGATGCGCTCTGCCTCGCGCCCTGAAACAGCTAGACCGGTAAAGCTGATTTCCCGCGCCTTGAAGCTGCCGACCCGGCGCGGCAGCCGCTGGCTCATGCCCCACATCGGCACCATGGAAAACTTGCCATGCGTATCGGCAAAGCTCGCGCTTTCTGCTGCCAGAATGATGTCGCCCGCCAAGGCAAGCTCAAGCCCGCCGGTAAAGCATCCGCCTTGCACCGCCACGATCACGGGTTGGGGCAGAATGGCGAGACGGGTGACAATATGCGGCTGGTAAAACGGCCGTGGAAACGTCACGCCGCGTTCCTTCAGGTCATTTCCGGCGCAGAAGACCGGGCCAGCTGACCGCAGAATAACGACTGCAATATCGCGGCCCGCGGCCTCGATTGTGTCCAGATGGGCCTCAAGCTCTTGCCACAAACCCAGGCTCAGCGCGTTTCGCTTGTCCGCGCGGTTGAGCGTCAGGGTCGCGATGGCTTCAGCGCATTCATATTTGACCAGTTCAGTCATGCGAAACTCTCTCCATGGTCGTCCGGTTTTACTTACCCTGCTGCGCCTTGCGACGGCGGAGCCACCAGCCATATTGCGGCGGCATCAACTTCCATCCGTTCGCCTCATCATGTTCGGCGGCAATCTGCATGGGCCAATTCGGGTTCCACAGCAATTCCCGGCCAAGCGCGATCAAGTCTGCGCGGCCATCCTGCAATGCGATTGCCGCCTGTTCACCGGTCCGGATCAGGCCGACCCCCATGGTTGGAAGGCCTGCTTCCTCACGGATCGCCTCGGAAAACGGAAGCTGAAAACCTGTGGTCCGCGCCACGAGATTATTCTCTGCGGGGAGTTTGAAACCGCCCGACGAACAATCGATCATGTCAATGCCAAGCGCCTTCAGTTCCTTGGAATAAGCGATGGTGTCTTCAAGCTGCCAGCCAACACCCATGCCATCGACGGAGGAGACGCGCACGAAACAGGGGAGTTGATCTGGCCAGACCTCACGCATGATCGCCGCGATCCGCAGCGGCAACTTCATCCGTCCTGCGCGGCCTCCTCCATAAGCGTCCGTGCGCTGATTGCCGAGCGGGGAGAGGAAGCTGTGCATGAGATAGCCATGCGCGCAGTGCAACTCACACACATCAAATCCGGCTTCCCGGGCGCGGATGAAGGCGGCGCGATAGTCTTCGACGACCTGCTCAATCGCCTCAATGCTCATCGCAGTCGGGGTCGGCCAGTCGGTATCAAAGGCTTTGGCGCTTGGCGCGCAGCTCTCCCAAGGGCCTTCGCCTCGGTCTGCAATGTCGGCATCTCCCAACGGCCCGCCGCCTTCCCAAGGGCGCTGCGACGATCCTTTGCGACCAGAATGTGCAATCTGGATCGCAGATGCCGCCCCTAGGTCCCGGATCAAAGTCGTCAGCCGCTTTAATCCGGCGACATGTTCATCCTTCCAGATGCCGAGACACCCATGGGTGATGCGGCCTTGCAGGTTCACCGAACTTTGCTCGACGAACACAAGCCCCGCACCACCTGCCGCCAATTTGCCAACATGCTGCACGTGCCAATCCGTCGCAAACCCATCGATTGCGGAATAGGTTGCCATGGGGGACACGACGATCCGGTTGCGCAATTCAAGGCCGCGCAGCGTGTAGGGTTGAAACAGGATGTCCAAATCGGCCTGTGTTTCAGGCGCGTCTATGTCGGTCATTAGGATTTACTTTTTAAGGGTGAGTGAACCGCCGAGCGGCATCGGCCCTGCCAGACCAACAACGCGGTGCGGAAGATAGGGGCTTTCAAGGCGCGCAATCTCCTCGGCGGATAGGCTCACGTTAAGGGACGCTATCGCATCGTCCAGATGGGAGGGCTTAGTCGCGCCAATGATGGGTGCGGTAATGCCCGGCTTGCCAAACAGCCACGCCATCGCGATCTGCGCGCGGGGGAGGCCATGTTCGGATGCCAAAGCGGCGACGGCTTCCACAATTTGCCGGTCATTCTCCGCCGTGGCTTTGTAGAGGTAGGCGCTGAACATGTCGGTTTCCGACCGGGCGGTCTTTTCGTTCCAGTCGCGGGTCAGCATACCACGGGCCAAGGGGCTCCAAGGCAGAACGCCGACCCCCTGATCAATGCAAAGCGGGATCATTTCCCGCTCTTCCTCGCGGTAGACGAGGTTGACCTGCGGTTGCATCGAGATGAACTTTGTCCATCCGTTGCGCTCGGCTGTGTATTGCGCCTTTGAGAACTGCCATGCGTACATGGAGGACGCGCCGATATAGCGCGCTTTACCGGCCTTCACGATGTCATGCAGGGCTTCCATCACTTCTTCGATCGGCACCGAATAGTCCCAGCGGTGGAGTTGGAAGAGGTCGACATAGTCGGTGCCGAGCCGGGTGAGACTGTCGTCAATGGCTTGGAAAAGGGCCTTGCGAGACAGGCCGCCGGTGTTGGGCGCCGACCGCCACGGAGCATAGGCCTTGGTCGCCAGAACGATCTCGTCGCGGTGGGCGAAGTCCGCAATGGCTCTGCCGACAAACTCCTCTGACGTGCCTGCGGAATACTCGTTCGCGGTGTCGAGGAAGTTGATCCCGGCCTCAAGTGCCTGACGGATGATCGTGCGGCTGGCCGCCTCATCGATCGTCCACTCATGTCGACCGGCGTCAGGGCGGCCAAAGCTCATGCAGCCAAGGCAGATGCGCGAAACGATCAGGCCGGATGTGCCCAGATTGCGGTATTGCATGTCTCTAATCCTTCAATTGCGCTCGATAGGAATAAGGGCGGCGGTAAAGCGGGAGATGCAGACGAGGCGGTCGTTCTCATCAGTGATCCGGATGGACCAGATTTGGGTTGTTCGGCCTCGGGCTTCGGGTCGCGCGATACCGTTCACCCATCCACTGCGGACGGGCCGGATATGGTTGGCGTTGATTTCCATGCCGACCGCCATGAACTGGCTTTGATCCAGCGTGTGGACCGCCCCAAGTGTCGCGAGCGTTTCTGCCAGTACGACCGACGCGCCGCCATGCAATCGCCCCCAAGGCTGGTGCGTGCGCGCATCCACAGGCATGCGGCCTGCCAGCCAATCATCCCCGGCATTCGTCAGTTCGATGCCCAAAGCAGTCTGGATCGACTGCGCGCTTATCTTGTTCAGCGCCGCAGGATCAGGCCGTTCGGCATTCCACCAGATAGATATGGGTGTTGCCGTCTCACTCATTTGCTTTCGGATTTCATTTCTGCGGCGACCGCCGCCAGCACGCTGTTGACATCAAACCGGTCGCCATTGCGTTCCCATGGGGCTTGCGCGGCGAAGGCTGCTTCCATCTCCAGGACACGGCGTTCGGCGGCCCGGATGGTGTGGCTGTGCGTGACCACGTAAAAGTCTCTGCGCAATGTGCCGTCCACGGCATCTCGTGCCGCTTCTTCAACCGGCATGCCCTTGGCTTGAATTCGGGCGCTCATATCCAAATTGCGCTGCTGCGCGGGCAGACCATCCGGGCGGGGGCCGCCGCCGAGCGCTGTCCCGACAAGACCTGGACAGAAAATGCTGACCGACAGGTTCTCCGGCGCTTCTGCCCGCAAAACTTCTGCCAATCCCAAAACGGCATGCTTGGAGGCTGTGTAGACCGCCGCATTGGCGTGCTGGAAGCCCAGAGAGTGTTCCGATCCCGTAAAGCAGATCCTGCCGCCTTCAGCCTGCTGTTCCATCATGCGCGCAAAAACGGATGTTGTGCTCCACACCCCGCGCACATTCGCCCCCAAGATCCAGTCCACTTCGGCGACCGTCATCTTGGTGTAGCGACCAGCCGCAATCACGCCGGCATTGGCAAAAAGAAGGTCGCAACCGCCAAGCGTTTCAGTGGCAAAGGCGGCAAGCTTTTCGACTTGGGCATGGTCTGAGACATCGCAATGAAAGCTGCTGCAGGCGCTGCCAAGTTTGGCAAGCGTTTCAGCCATCCCAGCATCGTTCACGTCACTGATGATCACCTTTGCACCGCGCGAGGCGAGTTCGCAGGCGATGGCACGGCCAATGCCGGATGCCCCGCCGGTGACGACGGCGCGCATGTTTTCAAGTGAAGAAGCCATGATGCGTTCCTTGTTCTGATCTAATCAATGATGGTGGGGCAGGGTTGAACGAAGAGGTGCTGCAATAGCCTCTACCAGTTCAGCTGCGTCGGATTTCGCCTCCAGCCCCGCGACAATGACGGGCAGGGCCAGTTTCACCTCATGCGTAGGGCCCGGCAGGGCAAAGATGGTCGACCAGCCGAGCCGTGCAATGGCAATGCGCACCGCATCTTTGACATGCCGCCCATGCCCGCGCTTATACTGGGCAAGGATGGCCGTTGAAAGGTTGGGATCAAGTCGTTCAAGCGCCTCAACCGTATGGTCTTTGTCTTCCGCACCGACACCGCCGGTGGTGATGATGATGCCGAACCCTTCGCCGGACATGCGCGCGACGATCCCGGCGATTTCGGCTTCGCTGTCGCCCGCAATGCCGCCGAATTCGACTTCAAACCCGGCGGCTGCCATTGCATCGCGGATGGCCGCGAAATTTGTGTCTTCAATCTCACCTGCCAGCAGCTCACTGCCCGTACTGACCACGGCAACCCGGCGTGCGGCATAAGCAGAGATTTGGTGCTCCAGCTTTCGGGCATCAGCCAAGTAGCGATCAACCTCAGCGCGTGGTGTGCCGATGACGCCTAAAATTCCTTCGGAGTGCACGGTCGCCGTATCCGCCACTTCCACACCGGGAATTTGGCGAATACTGGCCAGCAGTTCCTCTTGCTTGCCGGTGACATCTTCCAGTTCAACCCGTGCCACGAGAATGTCGAGCACCACCAGCTTCGGCCGGACGTCGGTGACAAATACCTTGTCGCGCGGCAGCGAAAGCACATCGGCCACGGCGTCCGCTAGCTTGGGCAAATTCGCGTTGTCCAGGCTGATGCCGTGCAGCCAGACTTCGGTCTTTTCCAGCAGTTGAACCGATGTCACGACGCCAACCCGCGCTGGCGGAGCCACTTGGGCAGAAAGACGTTTTCTACCTTCTCCCGCACGGCCGGCGCGCGGGCCATGAGATGTTCTCCCAGTTTGCGGCTGACACGAAAGGCGCCCGGTGTGCGGTCAAATACAATGACGTTTTCCGTGCCGCCGTCGCGACAGGCTGCGGCAACAGCCTCATCAATTGTGGGCCAAACAGGGGCCTTTGCGCGATCAAAATGATAGTTGGACGGGTCATTCAGCATCCAGCGGTTCACCGTGTCGCCGACGACATGAACGGGGTAATTGTCCCATAAGAAAGGCTGGGGCACGCCGCCCGCCATATAGTTGATGACAATCGCCTTGATTGCGTTGTTCTTGCCCATGGTCAGGCCGGGTTCGGCGCTGTCATGGCGCTCTGCGGCCAACAACGACAAATTGTCGAGATCCATGAAGTCGACATCTGCACACAGCATATTGTCGAACGCGATGCCGCCCGCATAGCAGTAAACGCCGCAGCCGTGATCGTCGAACACCACAACGCAATCCTTGATCTCCCCAAGGATCTTCATCGCCATGGCATAGTTGCGCATGATCCCGGCGGCGAGGCGCTTGTCCAATGCCCTCAGATCATTGTCCGCCTCAACGCTGACGACACCTTCTGATGTGGTGTCGAGCACCATTGTCGCGACATAGCGGTCCTGAATGAAGTCGCTTTCGAAAATGCAGCGCGACACGATTTGCCCGGTGCGCGGCCCAAAGCCGAAATGATAGGCAGAGCGGGATTCAAGGCGCGCATAGGCCATGCCAAACGGCTTCATCAGGCGGTCCAGCATGCGGTGGAGGTAGCCTTCGCGCATTTCGGTCACATGGGTGTGGATGAAGTAGGGCGCATCAAACAGCTTCTTGGTGACGTACATATCACCAAGCTTGGTATCAACCTTTGTGCCTGCCCCCATTTGCGGACATTCTTCAACATCGCCAAACCGTTCTTCCAGCCGGTAAATCTTCACCCAGTCCGGGTTTTCGATATGCCCCATCGACTCTGCGATCCGCAGCCGGACCTTTGCACTGCGCGTTTCCCGCACATGGGCGGCAATCACTTCAAGCATCGTCACATAGGCTTCGCCACACAGTTGGAGCCCGTGCGGGTTGGCGATGAGATTGACCATGCGCCCCGGTTCAATTTTCGACCAGTCGATGGCTTCGGCCTTCGCCTGTGCCTGCCGACGGACCTCATCGAGATTGGTCGGGCCGAGCAATGCGTCTTCCGACCAGATCGTTTGCGGCAGATCAGGCATCAGTGACCGGATGGGCAGTGCCGTCATATTCGGCAGATCAGCGGCGCGTTTTTTCACCACCGTGGCGGGTTCCCGCTTGTTCCAGGTGCGTTGGAAGGCTGGAGGACGCAGCGCGTCTAGAAAGGGGGAAAGAGTGGCCATGCTTAGCGCCTTTTCAGCTTTGCCATGTCGCCAAATTCCTTATCGAGCGGATATTCCGGAAAGGCCTCGGCTATAAAATCGGGCAGTGTGCCATCAGGCTGGACGTGCTGCCAAAGTGTCGCGGACTCGCCATACCATTGGAACCCGTTTTTGGGGTTACGGGCGGCGTCGCCATGGCCTGCACAAGACAGCAAATGGAGAATGGGCTGCATGCAGAGCTCCACACATCCTGTGCGGGCGCCTGTCATCAACGACACAGCTTCGGGGGAATGGGCGCCGCTGATGATCGCTGTCGCGATCTCTCCCGCCTTTGTGTCCGTGCACACGCAAATCTGCATGTTCCGGCCATAGCCCGCCTTGCGGCAGAGCGCCTTGACGGCTTCTTCGTCTACCTGGGGCAGGGTGAAGCCCACGTCAAAGGGCTCGTCCAGTTCGACCATTTCAATGGCGTCATCGGGGCAAATCTCGACGCAAGCCTGCGCATTGTAACATGCCTCCGGCTCCAGAATGGCGATGTTGCGGCCCTTGCCGGGTTCACTCTCCAAACGCGGCCTCATCCCGATCGCAACCGTCGGGCAAACCTGCTCGCACAGGCGGCAGCCCGTGCATTTCTCAGGAATGATTTGTGCCACCATTCGGACGCGCTTTGGCAACTGCCTCTCCCATCAAACGTTGGACTGCATTCCTACCGCAGGCGGAATCGTCTAAACATGTTTACTGTATGACAGTAAGTTTGTAGATGTTTTTGGGCAAGAAGATTCGAGGGGAGGTCGTGTGGCTACTGCCGCTGTCCTAACGCGCACACAGGAAGAGCGGACTGAAGCGGCGAAAGAACGCATTCGGGACGCTGCCCTCCTCCTGTTCGGTGACAATGGGTATGAAGCGACAACGTTGGCGGCCATCAGCCTGAAGGCGGGTTTCAGTCGAACGCTGGCGCAATACCATTATGCGGAAAAAGCGGATCTCGCGCTTGAGCTGCTGGATGAACGTATTCGTCGGGACAACCATCTCGATATGCTGGCCTGCTCTAAGGATGCTGCGCCTGAGGACGCTTGGGCATGCCTCATCCGTCATCTCGACGCCGTGAGCGCCTACTATGGCAATCTGCACGCGGCGGGGGAGCACAGCATCATCGTGCGCGGTGAAATGGCATTGCATGCGGCAGCCCTGATGGGCGCCGATGCCGCTTTGACGGCACGCACGCATGATTTGACCATCGATCTCATCGACCGGATTGAACGGATTCTTGAAATCTGTCGCAGGGGGGAGTTGATCCCCGCCAACTCAGATCCGCATGCTTTGGCCATTCTCCATGTTCATTCCGTTTGGGGGCTGGCGCTGGCGCTGTTTGCCAATCCCAAAGCGACAAAGTCCATCGGGGCGGCGTTTGATCAGATCCGTGTTTTGCTGGACGCGCTGCGCGTCCCGGCAAAGGTTTGAAGGAGGGCAGGATATGGCCACAGTAAAGTTCGTCGCGGATTATGAGGTCGAACCCTGCATCGGCTGCAAGCTGTGCGACATTGTTTGCCCCAGCGGCGCCATCCGGATGGAAGCGCGCAAACCGATCATCGATGACGCCCTGTGCATTGGCTGCGGCCGCTGCGTTGATCGCTGCCCTGAAGACATCATGTGGATGAAAGAGCGGGAGGTGCCGCTGGCCGTCACCGTGCGTCCTGAAGAGGTGGATCAGGGTGCAGTCACAGCACTGCTTGAAAAGGCTGGAATTGAAGCAAGCGTCTCCATTTGCGTGTGCACCTTAACCCCCGGATCTGAAATTGCAGGCGCCATTGTCAAGGGTGCAAAGAACCTTGAGGAAGTTTGCGCGATGACGGGCATGAGGTCTGGCTGCGGCATCTATTGCGTGGCCCCGGCGCTTCGCCTGCTCGAGGCCGCAGGCTGCGATATGACGCCGCCGGGCCAGCACCGGTGGTACCCCTCAACGCTGTCGCTTTACGATCTGAGCGACGAGGTCTGCGCGAAATATCCGGACGCCTTCATTGCGGAAGATCGTGCGCTTTTCGACCCTGACCAGAAATATGGCCCGCTGCATAAGGAGAACGTGTGATGAATGCTCTAACAGCGCTCAAGCCCCCGGCTTTCATGCATTCCGATTATGGACCCGCGCTCCAGCCGCATGTCGCCGAAACGCTTGACGATATGGTATCGGTGCCGCTGACCGAATTCTTCCCCGATTTTGCGCCCGCGATCACTTCTGGTGACCCGGCCCTGCTGGAAGCGGATTTGGAACGTGTGCGGGCGGAGACGCGGGCGTCTCTGGCATCGGTCGATATGTCGGGCATTTCGGCAGACGACAGCGTCAACATCTTGGCCTCGGAACACGGCTTCGGTTTGATGGGCGGCTGGCCCTATGCGGAGATGATCAAGACCATCCGGGAAGTCGTGATGCAAAGGACCGGTTGCCGCAAAATCCATCTGCGCCTCGCCATCTATCGCGGCTTTCGTGAAGCGGATGAAGTGGCGGAACATTTCGGCTTTAATGAGGTTTTTGAAGGCCGCGTAAAAGGGCTGGGTCCGTTCGATCAGGGGGTCGAGGTCGATACAGCGGTCGGGCCAATGTACCTCATCAAGCGCGCGTTCGATTCCGCAAAGTTCATCCATGCTTATTATGACGATCCGCGAGAAATGTACTTTAACAGACTGTTATATAAGTCTTTTAAGTCATTCTGCATGTCCTACGCGCGGTATGAAACCCGCTCTGTTTATCACAGCATGTTCGGCAACCGCAGCGGCAGCGTGATCCCGCGTGCGCTGTTTGACTCCGACTTTATCCAGCAACGGTACACGTTCAGCTCGGTCTTGCGGACCACGCCCATGGGCGTGATCGGCGTTGATGCCACGACTGATCTCTATGCGATCGACCGCCGCATCACCAAGGGGCATCTGGAGACCTATGGCCGGATGCAGCGGCTGTTCGCCGAGATCAAAGACTGCGTCGCGATTTGGGATGGCGGGCGTTGGGGCTATTACCTGCACGGTGGTGGGCTGATTTTCGGCACGCTGCTGACCAACCATTCCGATGCGTTCGATCTCGATCAGCCGGTGGTCGCCGGGTTCATGCAATCGCCGACCGCCCCGGTGAATTTTTCGCGCAACAAGAGCCTGCGTGGCATTGTCGTCAATCAGGCGTGGGTCGGGGCCGGCATTCCTTATGTGACCATGCCGTTCACATCCCCAATGTACATCGTCGGTGAGGAGCAGGCGAAGATGTGGCGGGAAGACCCGACCAATCCGCTGCTGATGGACCGCGCCAAGGTGGTCGACAGTCTGGAACAGGGCGTCGCCCTGGCCTGTGAAAAGGGCCAGACCGATAAACTGATCGTGTTCGATGGCAGCTATGGGCATCTGACATGCAGCCAGTCGATGGCAGACCTCTTGAAGGAACGGGCGCCTGCCGTCGACAAGCTGGTGGCGGAAGAACTCTTGCCCAAATGGCTGGCACAGCGCGGGCTGTCCTGATCCGTGTCGACTGACCTTGATCTTCTGTCCAAAACCGAATTGTGGGTTGAAGACATTGTTCTCAGCGATGTGGATCTGACGCAACTCTCCGCGTGTGCGGGCGGCGTCTTAGACCTTGGCGCAGAGGACATCTTCGTCACCGACGTGCGGGACCGGCGGGTGGTGTTCGACGTTGTGTCGCCAAAGGTCAGCCTAGATGCCATCGCCGGAAAGGAAGACGCTTTGTTGTCGGCGCTGGCATCGTTCCCCGGCGTTGCTCTTGGGCCGCGGGCGTCGGTGCATAGCCACGGCGTGCTGGGCGTCATCGGTGCGCCTGCCGAACAGGCGGCGGATATCATTGCCAACGCCAAAAAGCTGGAGGCGAACCTTCAGGCCTATGTCTCCCGGTTGGTTGTCGTTCTGTCGACCGGCGGCGAAGTCGCACGTGGGGAGATTGAAGACACGAACTATGAGGCGGTGAAATCCGTGCTCAGCAAGCAGAGCTACTTTGTTGAACATGCGGGCGTCGTGGAGGATGATGAGGCCTTGATCGCCGCGCGCATCGGGCATCTGCTGGGTGAGGGCTATGGCCTTATCATCACAACGGGCGGTGTCGGGGCGGAAGACAAGGACAAGACGATTGAGGCGATGCAGCGCGTTGCGCCGGATTTGTCGACCGCCGTGCTTGCCCAATACACAGTTGGCCACGGGCGTCATGTAAAGCCGCATGTTCGCGTGGCTTGTGGCCGCGTCGGGGAAACACTGCTGGTCGCCTTGCCGGGGCCCACGCGCGAAGTGCTGGCTGCGTTACCATTGCTGGCTCAGGCGATGGACCAAGGCCTTCCCCCGGCTGTGATTGCAGAAGAGATTGCAGCCCCGATCCGCGCGCTGTGGCATGCGCACAAGCTTGGGCATGCACACGCATGACGGTGCTTGGCCTGCTTCCAGTCCTTCTCACGGGCCTTCTCATGGGCATGCTGCATGCCTTTGATCCAGACCATGTCTTGACGATGTCATCGCTTGGGTCTCGTCCGGATGCGCGCAATGCCACAAAGCGCTTCGCCCTATCTTGGGGGGTGGGCCATGGTGGCATTCTTGTTATTGCTGCCTTGGCTTTGCTCTTGTTTGATTTTCCGTTGCCGCACGCGCTGCCTGAAGGGGCGGAGCGGCTGGTCGGCGTCATAATGATTGCGGCAGGGGGCAGCCTTGCATTGGCGTTGTTGCGCAGTCGGCATCAAGCGCCGCAGCCGACAAGCCTTCGCGAGAAGGCCCCATTTTTGATCGGCATGGTGCATGGCACCGCAGGCAGCGCCGCCGTTTTCGCGTTGTTGCCCATGACCTTGCTCTCTCCCGTCACGGGTGTCCTGTACGTCCTTGTTTTTTCGTCCGGTGTCCTTGTTGGCATGATGGGATTTGGGTTTGGGTTTGATCGCCTGACAAACGCCGTCGGCCGATATGCGCGGGCTTTGGATAGACCCTTACGGGGTGTCGTGTCGGTGATGGCGATTGTTTTCGGCAGCTATTGGCTGGTGAGTGCCTGATGGCGCGCATTGGCCTTTATGGTGGCTGCTTTAATCCGGTGCATGTGGGGCATTTGGCGGCTGCGCACGGCGCGGTGAATGCGCTTGCCCTCGATCGGCTGATATTCATTCCCTCAGGCAATCCGCCCTTGAAGGGCAATGCCGGTCTTGCAGATGGCGCGCACCGATTGGCGATGCTCGACATCGCCATTGCGGATGATCCGCGCATGGAGGTTAGTCCTATTGAGATCCATCGGGACGGACCAAGCTTCACGGTTGAAACGATAGAAGCGCTGCGACGTGATTTGCCCGCTGATGCCGACCTGTTCTTTCTTCTGGGGTCAGATTGCGTGGACCGCCTGCCGCAGTGGAAGGGCATAGAGGCGCTGCACGCGATGCTGCGCTTTGCCATCTTGCCGAGGTCGGGCGCGGCCGACGCAACGCATGATGATCGCCTCGAGAAGCTTGATCTGCCGCAGGTGGATGCGTCGTCGACACAGGTTCGGGCGATGTTTGCCGCAGGGCAATGCCCGCCTGCATCCTTGCTGCCTTTGGCGGTGGCGGATTATATCCGACTTCATGGTCTCTATGTCCCCCAAGCCGAGCGCGCCTGTGCCTGATCTGCAGTCCCGCATTCACGCGGCGTTGGACCGTATTGATCATGCCGTCATCGCGTGCAGCGGAGGGATCGACTCCACCTTGCTCGCGCTCGTCTCACATGCCCATGCACCTGGACGTGTGACGGTTGCACACGCCATCAGCCCAGCCGTCCCGCCTGAGGCCACGGCGCGGGTTCGCGCCTTGGCAGAAGCGGAAGGCTGGACTCTGTCGGTTGTGCAGTCGGGCGAGTTTCAGGATGAGAACTACCTCTCCAACCCCGTCAACCGCTGCTATTTCTGCAAGTCTAACTTGTATGACAGCCTGACGCAGATTGCTGCCGCCCATGACCGCGGAACAGTCGTCAGCGGTGCCAATCTTGATGATCTTGGCGAATATCGGCCCGGCCTAGATGCGGCGGCCGAACGCGGCGTGCGCCACCCTTGGATTGAAGCTGAGTTCACCAAAGAGGACATCCGCACGCTCGCTCGCGGGCTGAATGTCTCTTTTGCAGAATTGCCGTCATCTCCCTGTCTCGCAAGCCGTCTTTATACCGGCACACGCGTGACGGCGGAGCGGCTGCGGGCTGTCCACGCCTGTGAAACGCGGATCAAGGAACAGACGGGCCTGGCGGTCGTCCGTTGCCGCGTGCGTGGAGATCAGATCATTGTGGAAGTCGGTGACGCAGACCGCACAGCCATTACAGCACGTCTTTTGGACGACCTCGCTACCCTTGCCGCGACACAAGAACCAGGCATCGTGTCAGCCGTTCTTGACGGAGAGGCTTATCGTCCCGGCAGGGCATTTGTGGGGCAAAAATGAACAGCGGATTTGTGCATGATGTGGACCGGGCGGCGCGTCTTGGAATGCCAGAGGCAATCTTCTGCGAAGGCAAGGATGCCATTGCGCTGAAGGCGATTGTCACGGAGTTGGCGGCTAAGGTTGGGCAACCAGCCTTGTTCACCCGCCTGTCGCCGGACCGGTATGCAGAGCTGGCCTTAGAAGGCGGCTTTACAATGGATTATGATCCGCAGTCGCATACCGGCATATTGCATGGCATGCTGGCGCCTCGCCCGGAAACGGTGGCCGTGGTCACGGCTGGCACGTCAGACCTGCGGGTCGCACGCGAAGCGCTCCGCACGCTGCAATTTTCAGGGGTCACGACAGACCTGATCGCGGATGTTGGCGTCGCGGGCATCCACCGGCTTTTTGCGCGGATCGACCATATCCGGTCGTTCGACATGGTGATCGTGGTGGCGGGGTGGGATGCAGCCCTTGCGTCGGTCATGGGTGGACTGACCGGGCAGCCTGTCATCGCGGTGCCGTCGTCCACCGGCTATGGCGTGGCAGCGGGCGGGACCAGTGCGCTCCATTCGATGCTCAGCAGCTGCGGGCAGGGGGTGCTCGTCACCAATATTGATAACGGCTTTGGGGCTGCCTGTGGTGCGATCCGAATGCTCAACATGGTTGCAAGGAAATTGGCGTGAAGCGGCAATCGATCGTCCTTCGGACACCCTCTGGTATCAGTGGCGATATGCTGCTGACGGGTCTCGCCCGTCTGGCAGATGTCAGCAATGCAGAACTGGCGGCCATTGTCGACAGTATCGGTGTGGAGGCCTTGACCGATTGCGTCACGATTGAGCCGCATCATGTGAATTGGATTACCGGATTTCAGGCGCACATTGCCCTGCCGGATGAGCACCATCACCGCACGCCCAAAGTGATTTACGATATCATTGACGGCAGTGCCCTCACGCCTGCGGCCAAGGCCCTGGCAACCCACGCCTTTGCCATTCTGACCGAAGCGGAGGCGACAGTGCACGGTTGCTCCGTTGATGAAGTGCATTTCCATGAAGTCGGCGCGCTGGATTCAATTTTGGACACTTGTGTGGCGGCGGCGCTGTTCACAAGGATCGACCCGGCTGAATTCTACTGCAGCCCGCTGCCCATGTGTGACGGGGTGATCCGCTGTGAACATGGTCTGCTGGCCAGTCCGCCGCCTGCCGTGCAAGAAATGCTGAACGGCGTTCCTGTCTATGGGGCGGATGGTAAAGGGGAAACGGTGACGCCCACGGCCCTTGCCTTTTTGAAGGCGGCCGGCGCACGCTTCGGCAAATGGCCGCAATGTGAAGTGGTATCTTCTGCCCGCGCCTATGGCGGCAAGGTTTTTGAAAACCTGCCCAATGGCGCGAACTTCTTTCTGGTGACGATGTGACCAAAGCTGCGGCTGCCGCAGATATTGCCGGGGGCCTGCTGGGCGGGGCGCCGGGGCTCTACCGTGCCGTCGTTGAGGCGTGTGAGCCGGGCATCATCGCCGGGACCGCCTTTGTTGATCCGGGCGCATCGCTTGGCCCAAATGGGTCTTGGCGGCTGATGGCCGCAGAAGGTGATCCTGTGGTCGCTGGTCAGCCGATCATTGAACTTATCGGGGAGGCGAACCGCCTCGGTGTGGCCGAAGATTATGTGCTGGGGCCGCTGGGTTTTGCGTCAGGCATAGCCACGCGGGCGCGGACGTTTCGAGAAGCAGCACCCGCAGGGCTCTCCATCGCGTGTGGCGGTTGGAAGAAGTTGCCGGTCGCGCTCAAGCCATTGCTGCGCGCAGGCCTAGCTGTATCGGGCATCCTTCCCAGGCTGGTGGATGGTGACTTCGTCTATGTCGGCAAGAACGCGGTCATCATGTTGGGCGGCGTGGATCAGGCGATCAAAGCAGGCGTGGCCGTCAATCATGGTCCGGTGGCGGTTCAGGTGAAGTCGGTTGCCGAAGCCGTCTCTTCTGTGCGGACCGGCGCCGGGATCATCATGGTCGACACAGCCGATCTCGCTGACCTTGCCGATGTTCATGCAGAACTGACGCGGCTTGGCCTGCGCCAGACGGTGCGGCTTGCTTTTGGGGGTGGCGTTCGCCTGCAGGATCTTGAACCCGCTGCGCATGCCGGTGCCGATGCAGTTGACGTCGGGCGGGCCATATTGGATGCGCCGCTGCTTGATTTGCGTATGCGTGTCGTTTCCCGACTTTCAGACTGAAAAAGGACCTCATCCGATGACTCATCCAGCACTTTCATCCGGGAATGTCGCCGTCATCACAGGCGCTGCAGATGGCATCGGCCTTGCCGCCGCGCGTCGTTTGTCCGGTCTGGGCATGACGGTTGTGATGAGTGATCTAGATGCGGAAAAACTTGCCGCCGCTCGCGATGCGGTTGGCGGTAAGGCCATCGCGAAGGCCGTAGACGTGTCTGATCGTGCGGCGGTCAATGCGCTGTCGGAGCGGGTCTTGAAAGAGGTCGGCCCCGTTTCTGTCTTGATGAACAACGCGGGCACCGGGCGTGGTGGCAATGCCCTGTCCAACCCGGATGGCTGGGACCGTGTGATCGGCACCAATTTGATGGGCGTGATCTATGGCGTGCAGGCGTTCGTTCCCGCGATGGTTGCAGGCGATGCGCCGGGCCTTGTCATCAATACAGGGTCCAAGCAGGGCATCACCCAGCCGCCCGGCGATACCGCCTATAATGTCAGCAAGTCGGGAGTGAAGTCGCTGACGGAAGGCCTTGCGCATACATTGCGTGAAGACACCAAGGGCAGAGTTAGCGCGCATCTGCTTATTCCAGGATTCACCTATACAGGCATGATGAAGGCGCATTTTGCGGAAAAGCCCGCCGGTGCATGGACCCCGGATCAGGTGGTCGATGTGATGATGGACGGGGTTACGCGTGGCGATTTTTATCTGTGGTGCATCGACAATGAAACCACGCGTGAGGTGGATAACGCGCGGGTGCTTTGGAACGCGAACGACATTACGGAGAACCGCCCCGCTTTGTCGCGCTGGCATCCAGATTTCAAGCAGGCCTTTGCCGACTGGATGGCCAAAGGCTGATCGGTCAGATCAGTCGTCAAAACCGATAAAGGTCACCGCTTCCTCAATCGACTTCCGTTCGGTGACGACGGCATTGGCGGGGAAGTCATCATCCGGCCAGCCCATGGCGATGCACATCATGATCAATTGATCATCGGGGATGCGTGCATGTTCGCGCACCACGGGGGACTGCATGATGCCCTGACTGTTGATAACGCAGCCAAGCCCGCGGGACCATGCCGCGTTGACCAAGGCGTTGATGACGGCGCCGCAGTCAAAGGGCGCAATGTCATTGCCTTTGAGGACTTTGTCATAGGTGACGATGATGGAGACCGGCGCATCAAATTGGCGGAAGCCACGCAACACCCATTCCTTGCGCTTCACCTTATCGTCGCGGGCGATATCCATGGCCGCAAACAACTGCTTTGCGACGCCAATCTGGCGCTCCCGGTGTGCGCCTTCATAGCTCTCGCTGGCTTTGAATTCTCGTGAGGATGGGACACCGGCCAGATTTCGTTCGGTGTTGCCCCGCCGGATCGCATTAAGAGCCGCGCCGCTGACGACTGTGAAATTCCAAGGTTGGGTATTGAGGGAGGATGGCGCGCGCATCGCCATGGCAAGCACTTCAGCGATCAGCTCTTTGGGGACCGGGTCAGGCTTATAGCCTCGGATGCTGCGGCGTCCTTTTACGACGCTTTCATAAGCCTCCGCGAGGTCTGTGGTCGATGTCACCAATCTACTCCCCATCATCTATTCGATGCACCTTGGCGTTGATATTCACTTGCCAGAGCAGTGTCGAAATATCTATATCATTAAACCGATAAATTTGATTTCGCGTATGAGAGGAACGGCACAGACATGGCCCTTGAACAGTCCATTCGGGATCGGCTGACCCTGCCTGCCGTCTGCGCGCCCATGTTTCTGGTCAGCAACCTGGCGATGGTCCGCGAAGCGTGCCTGTCTGGGATTATGGGGGCTTTGCCGCGCCAGAATGCGCGGAGCTTTGAGATGTTTGAAGGCTGGCTGGTGGACATCAGGGATGCTCTTGATCGGCACAAGGACGCGAACCCATCGGCACGCATTGGCCCGCTGGCTTTAAACCTCGCGACGCAGATGGACGCGGCAGACGCGGCGCTGCATCTGGACCTTGCCAAACGCTATGGCGTGGAAGTGATCATCAGCGCCGTTGGCAACCCGACGGAATTGGCCAAGCGTGTGCATGATGCGGGCCTGAAGATATTCCACGATGTCACGTCGTTCCGCTTTGCCGAAAAGGCCATTGCCGCAGGTGTTGATGGCTTGACCTGCATCGGCTCCGGCGGCGGCGGCCATTCCGGTAACATTGGCCATCTCGTCCTCATCCCGCGCATCCGCCGGATTTTCGATGGGACGATTCTGATGGCCGGGTCGATTTCGACGGGCGCTGCCATTCGGGCGGCGGAGATTTTGGGCGCCGACCTTGCCTATATGGGCACGCGCTTCATTGCGACGCAGGAAGCCAATGTTGACCCGGACTATGCCCGCATGTTGACGGAAGGTCATTCCGAAGACCTCAAGTTCACGCCCAAAATTGCAGGGGTCGCGGCCAATTGGCTGGTGCCGTCCATGGAACGCCTTGGCCTTGATCCCAAGAATCTTCCGCAGCCTGCAGGACACGGCATGGGCTACAAGCATTTGCCCGAAGGCGTGAAGCCTTGGAAAAACCTTTGGTCGGCAGGGCAGGGGATTGATTTGATCGATGATACCCCGACCATAGCTGACCTCGTTGCCCGGCTGCGTCGTGAGTATGTCGCGGCCTGTGAGGCCCCAAGCTATGCCGATGTCGCCCGTCTGGTCGATCAGGCTTATGATGCCAAAGCTGTTGATTGAGAGAGGTAGACAATGAACCGCATTCCGCTCGTCGCCGTTGAAGACCTGACCCCAGAGCAGCGTGATCGTTATGACAACGCGCCGGGTGGCAAACTTAATCTCAGCCGCATCTTTGCCCATGCGGTGTCCATGCAGCCCGGCATCAGCATGGCTGTTCAGGGCATGATGACCGGCATGGAGCTGCCCCCGCTCGAACGGCAAATTTGCATCCTTGCGGTTCTCCACCTTGATCGTGGGGAATATGAATGGGCCCAGCATCTGCAGGTGTCCAAGACAATGGGCATCCCTGATGAAAAAGTGGCAGCCATCGCCAATGATCGCTTTGGTGATCCCCTTTTCAACGATCGGGAAAAGGCGCTGCTCGCCTTCACGCGGCAGGTGGTGAAGACGGTTCGGGTTGATGACTTCGTCTTCAACGCAGTTGCGGCCTTTTACAGCCCGCGCCAGATTGTCGAACTGATCCACGTCATTGGTCTCTACATGATGTTCGTGCGTCTTTCCGAAGTCGCGGAACTGGAAATTGATGCTGTGTTGGGCGGTGAGTTTTGGAAGAAAGCCAATCAGGACGCTGGCTTGTCCAACGACTGATCCGGCAGATGATGTGATTTGGAAATGAAGGAATTCGCCTTGGAAAATGCGGCTGTAGAAACAATTGAATACCCCCATGTCCGCTTGGAATTTGACGGGCCTTTGGCCATCCTGACGCTGAACGATCCGGAGCGGTTAAACGCGATGGGGCAGGATATGGGCGAGTCCATCGCCACCGCCCTTAACGAAATCATGAAGCCGCGCCGCAAGTGCCGCGCCCTCATGATCACGGGGGAAGGGCGCGCTTTTTGCGCTGGTGTAAACCTGATGGGCAATCGCAAGGCTCTGGCAGATGGCACGGTGAAGATGCCGGTGCTGAGCGGCGTTGAAACCTTTTTTCATCCGCTACTGCGTCGTCTGCACGCCGTGTCCATTCCCGTGATCGCGGCTCCCAATGGCCTTGCGGTTGGCATCGGCCTCGGCATGTGCCTTGCGGCGGATTATGTGATTGCGTCGGACAAGGCCTGGTTTCAGGCGCCGTTTAAGAACCTCGCATCGGCCACGGACTCGGGACTTGGGTGGCTCTTGTCGCGCAACATCGGCATTTTGCGGACCAAGCGCATCCTGATGCGGGCAGAGCGGATTGACGCGGCCACCGCACTGGATTGGGGTATGGTGTCTGAAGTGGCCCCTGCAGACACATTTGCGGCCCGCGCGCGTGAAGTGGCGACCGAAATCGCCAACGACGCGACAATTGCCCTGTCAGAGATCAAGCAGATCGTCGGCATCGCACAGCGGATTGACCTTCATTCGGCCTTTGAAACCGAAGCGCAGGCGGTTGCTCGCACGTCGCGGACCAAGGACAATGTCGCGGCTATTCGTGTCTTTGGATCGAAAGAAAAGCCAACCTTCACAGGTGAGTAAGCGGCACTGGCTGCCATTGTCGCATCGTTGCGTCAGCCTTTGGTCCGGCGCAGTGCGATGATTGCCGGGTGTGTAAGGAGGCGACGTTCGTTGACGTGATGACGAAATTCGTCATAATGTCTTGAGCGCTTCAAATTCGCGCTCAGATGATCAAGGCGAGAGTTTCAGGCAGTCCGCATGATAGACGATAAATCCAAACGCGTCATCACAGCGGCAGCAGATGTCTTTCTGCGTTACGGCTATGCCCGCACAACGATGGGGGACATCGCCAAGGCCACAGGCATATCGCGCCCGGCGCTTTATATTCTGTTTCCCGGCAAGGAGCAGATTTTTGAAGCCTCAACGATGTTTCTTGCAAAGCAACGCTTGGAGGAGATCCGATCCGCCGTCGCATCCTGCCCAGGGCTTGAAGCAAAGCTGACTACCGCGTTTGAGATGCTGCTTGTGCGCGTGTTTGAACTGCAGCAATCGAAGCCCGATGCGCGGGATATGGATCACCTTGGCTTCCCTGTTGTCCGGAATATCTACGCCATGTTTGTCGACTTTTTCGCCGAGGTGATCGACGCCAGTGTTACAAATCCGTCGGCCCCGTCAGATCAAATCGCGAGAGGTCTTTTGTTTGGGCTGCGTGGCCTTCGAGAAGTGGCCCAGAGCGCAGACGACTTCAGTCAGATGATACGTCTGCACATCCGCTTGATCTGCGCAGGTGGATTGGGCCGCAGCGCCTAGTTTCCCATGTTTGATGGTGGACTAGGCCGTCCCCTCCGCCGTGACACGCTCATAGGCGGCCAGCGGCCCGACAACCGTCACGCCACCGTCTACGGGGATGGTCAGGCCCGTGATAAACCGGCTTTCCGGCCCCGCAAGGAAGAGGGCTGCTTGGGCAATATCCCAGGCATCGCCTTCAATGCCGATGGGGGCAATGGCGGTGCGGACACGGCGATGCTCGCCTTTGACGTGCGCTTCGACCATGGGGGTCATGATATGGCCTGGAGCAACGCAGTTGGCGCGAATGCCATCACGTCCATACATTACGGCGAGTTCGGAGGTCAGTTGGATGACGGCCGCCTTGCTGGGGCCGTAGGCGCTGTTTCCATGCGCCAACATGCCGGCCACGGATGCGATGTTGACGATGGCTTTGCCCTTGCCAGCCAACAGGGCGGGCATCGCTTCCCGACACATGTTCACGACGGTCCCAAAGTTGACGGACATCACGCGGTCAATATCCACTTGTGGCACGGTGTGGAGTTGCCCGGCGCCGGATGCGATGCCGATGTTATTGGCCAACACATCAAGCCCGCCCAGCCACTCCAGCGCTTCCGCCGTCATCCTTTTTGCATCGGTCGGATCAGCAACATTGCCTATGAAGATGCGTGCATCACCGTTCAGGCCGGAGATCAGATCAAACGTCGTCTGCACGCGGGCTTCGTCGAGATCGAACAAGGCCACCTTCGCGCCTTCGCCTGCAAACAGGGTCGCAATGGCTTTGCCCGTGCCCACGCCGTCGCCAAGCGTCCCAGCACCTGTCACGATGGCTTTCCATTCGTTGAGACGGCCGTGGAAAATTTGGGGCTGCGGCATTCAGATATCCTTGCTTGGAAACGTGAGAAACAGACGTGGCAGATTAGCCCTGCGCCAAAATAATTTCGCGCAATTTGGGCTTAACTACCTTGCCCATGGCATTGCGCGGGAAGGCCTTCATAAACCGCCATTCGTCCGGCATTTTGTATCGGACAAGCTTTTCTGCACACAAGGCCTGAAGACCGGTCTTTAAGGCATCAACGTCAACATCTGCCCGAGCAGGCAGGATGCAAGCCACCGTCAGCATCCCCATCCGCAAATCAGGTTTCCCAACGATCGCGCAATCGGCGACATCATCGTGCATGTGCAGAACGCGCTCAATTTCTGCTGGATAGACGTTCGAGCCACCTCGGAGGATGAGTTCAGAACTGCGGTCGGCAATGCTGAGCCAGCCCTCTGAATCAAGGCTGCCATGGTCGCCGGTATGCACCACGCCGCCGCGCAACAAAGCGGCCGTTTTGTCGGCATCCCGCCAATAGCCCAGCGGCGGCGTGTAGACGTTGGCCCACGGGCCTGATTGTGTGGCGGCAAAACAGACCTCGCCGACCTCGCCAGTTGGCACGATATCACCGCCTGCATTGCGGATTGTCACTTCAAGGTGGGGCAATGCCCTGCCGCTTGCCCCTTCTGGGGCCACATCTTCGCCGGGATGTGCAACAACTGTCGGCGCTTCCGTCAGGCCGTAGCTGGTCTTGATATGATAGCCGAAGCGTTTGAAAAACGCTTCCCGAATGACTTCTGGCAAAGGCGCACCGCCGCTGCCGAAAACAAGGCCATCGGGTAAGTCGCGGTCGAGTTGAAGAAGATCATAGACCATCGTCGGCACGATGGAGATCGATTCAACGCGGGTCTGGTGGCACCAGTCGATGAGCGCATCAAGCTTGGGCGAGACGCCGAAAAAGAAGGGTTTGGCCACCATGAAGGCAGATACAGGGCCGAGGATCATCAAATTTGTGATCGTGAGCGGCAGGCAAGATCCGCGCCGCGCATCCGGCTGCAACAGGCCATGAGCGAAGGTCGCGGCCGGGATGACAATCATATTGTGTTGGCTGTGGACAACGCCCTTGGGCACACCTGTCGTCCCGCTGGTGTACATGATGACAGCGGGAGCATAGGGATCAATCTCGGGCGAAGGCGCAGACGGCGTTGACGGGTTCGCCATGGCAGCTGCCCAGCCGCCGTCGGTCTCTGCTGCATCCAGATACCATACAGCCTCCAGGGTCGTGACAGTATCGACAAGCGTGTCGATCTGCGGCTTCAGACTTGAATCGGTAATCAGCAGTTTTGCGCCGCTGTGATCAAGGATGAACTTCTTGTCGTCCAGCGGCAGGATTTTGTTGATGCCGACCCAGATGGCGCCAAGCCGCATGGCCGCGAAAAACGCGATCACAAGGTTGGATTCGTTTCCTAATGAGGCAGCGACGCGATCCCCCGTGCGGACCCCTGCGGCATCCAGAAGGGCTGTGGCTGCGGTCACGGCGTGGGCCAGTGTGCGGAAAGTGTAGCTTGAGGCGCCATCATTCAAAGCCTCGCTGTCGGGGCTCGTCTTGGCGGCGCGTTCGATGAGCGAGGCGACATCGCGGGGCGCTCCGGGCGGGTCTTTACGCGCAGGAGGCGCCTGAAGGCCGAGAGCAGCATACTCAGTTTCAGTCATCACGTTGCGCGGTCCTCACCTTCAATCTTTTCTATTTAAGATGTATATGATTATGACATATCAGTGCAAGAGCGACAATCGCGATCCTTGAGAAAGAGGGGCGCGCCTGCCGAAAGAAGGACCGATGATGACCGAAATGAAGTTTGAAGACCAGTTCACGCCTTTCGGGGAAATCGAAACGACGGGTTTGACCAATTTTCAGAAGGTCGTCGCGCGTCGTCTGACCAAAAGCTGGACGGAAATTCCGCACGTCACGCATCATGACGATGTCGATGTGACCGAGATGGACGCCTATCGGAAATCCATGTCCGCCGAAGCCAAAGTTTCGCCGTTGATCTTTCTGGTGAAGGCTCTGGCGGCAACCCTGTCTGAATTTCCAAGCTTCAACGCCTCGGTGTCAGACGATGGCAAATCCCTCATCCTCAAGAAATACGTCAACATCGGCATTGCGGTGGATGGCCCGCTGGGTTTGCTGGTGCCGGTCCTAAAAAATGTCGACACAAAGGATCTGGCAACTTTGAACGCGGAACTGGCCGACCTCAGCGCACAGGCGCGGGACAAGGGCCTGCCGATGAGTGCAATGATGGGCGGCTGCATGACGATTTCGTCTCTTGGCGGCATCGGCGGAACCGCTTTCACGCCAATCATCAACCAGCCCGAGGTTGCCATTCTGGGCGTTACCAAAACCCGTATGGTGCCGGTGTGGGATGGCGCCGCCTTCCAGCCGCGCATGTTGATGCCATTGTCACTCAGCTACGACCACCGTGTGATCAATGGCGCAGATGCAGCGCGCTTTGTTCGCCATCTCGGAACGTTATTGGCATCGCCATCCTCGCTTTGAGGACAATTTCCTGCTTTAGGGCCGTCCATGTTTGACCTGAATGCAACGCATAACTCCCATCGCTGGCACCTGACAGTTGAGAAGAACCTCTGCACGGGGCCGAGTGACCGACAATTCCTCTTTGGCGGTGTCGGCATGGCGGCGTCCATTCAGGCAATGGAACTTACATGCGGTCGTCCAGTCATATGGGCGACGGCGCAATACTTGTCCTTCGCCCGCCCGGGAAAGATCGTCGATCTCGATGTTTGGGTACCTGTGGCAGGCCGGTTGACCAGTCAGGCCAATGTGCTCCTGCATATTGAAGACCAGAAGATTATTTCTGTTCAAGCCGCTTTGGGCGCGCGGGAAGCGGACTATGAAGACCAATGGGTCACAATGCCCGATGTGCCTAAGCCAGATGATTGCGCCGAAGCCAATTTTTGGCGCGGCGATGGGTCCGGCTTGAATGCGCGTTTGGAGATTAGAGTTGCGAAGGGCCAATTCCATGGCGATCGCTCCATTAGGGAACGCGGCGATGGCCGTTTGATCTTTTGGCTGCGCTCACGCGAGGGGCAGGCTGCCGATGCCAGCTTGCTGGCGATTGCGGCGGATTACGTGCCCTCAGCTATCGCGGGTGCAACTGGCCTTCATGCCGGCGGCAACAGCCTCGACAACACGATCCGCTATGGTCGCATCGTGCCTTGCGAATGGATATTGTGCGATGTCCAGATTGAATCCCTTGCCAATGGCATCGTTCATGGTCGCATGCACCTTTATGCGCCGGATGGTCTGCTGATGGCAGCAGCCAGCCAATCCATGATCCTGCGCGTTCACCCGCAGGCGGACTGAGCGCTTCGGTTCATACCGCCCCCATTTTTGCCGAACGACCCGTCTCTAAAGAGGTCCAGTCGGTGTTGACAGTTATCATTGTGATTGCCTGAAAACAGCGGCTTACGCCACGGTTGCATGCAGCGTGCGATGCATAATTGTAACAGTTTACCAACGATGTGCGTCTGGGCTTGACATGCTTTCCTCTTAATCCTTTATATACGTACAACAATAAGAACGATTTGAGTTTCATAAGGAGAGGAAAATGAAGTTTCACCACTTAATGGCGAGCGTTGCCATTATTCCGGCTATTGCTCTGTCCGTACCCGCTTTCGCTCAGGCTGCCGCAGATTCCTCCGATGAAGGCGGGATCGCAGAAATCATCGTTACCGCTCGTAAGACCAGTGAAAGCCTGCAGTCCACGCCCGTGGCCGTGAGCGCGCTCTCGGGCGAATCGTTGGCTGATCAGCAGATTGTCGGCATCCAGCAAATTCAGGCCACAACGCCGAACCTCACCTTCTCCAGCGCCGTGGCGCAGCCCGGCTCGTCAACGGTCTTTATCCGTGGCCAGGGCTCGGCAGATGGTCTCATCGCGATTGATCAGGCTGTCGGCGTCTATGTCAATGGCGTTTATGCTGCCCGCTCCACCGGCGGCGCAAGCGATCTCGTCGATGTCCAGCGTGTGGAAGTTCTGCGTGGACCGCAAGGGACGCTGTTTGGCCGCAACACAACGGGCGGCGCGATCAATATCATCGCAAATCAGCCAACCGATAAGTTGGAAGGCTCGATGCGGGTTGACTATGGCAACTACAACACTTGGTTGGCGCAGGGCGTGTTGAACGTCCCGCTCGGTTCGGGTGTGGCCGTGCGCGCAGCCTATCAGCATCGCGAACATGACGGCTATGGCCGTACAGTGACGCTCGACAAGCCGCTTGGCGATCTGAAATCCGACTATGGTCGGGTGACATTTGGCTTCAAGCCAGATGAAAGCAAGTTTTCGGCCCATATTTCGGCTGACTTCTCAAAGTTCCGCAATGGCGGTGAATTGGTTGGTCTGAAGTCGTATTCCGCTTCGGCCAATCCTTATGCGCCAACTGAATTGCTGGCCGCTGCATGCGGTACGCAGGCGCTCCCAACATTCCCGCCGGGCAATGCCACGGCTGGGTTCCTCGGTGGCCTCAAAGCAGGCGCTATTCCGCTCTGTGCGACTTTCGGCACCAAGCCGGGTCCCGTTGCGAACTATGTTTACGGTCAGAATGGCAATACGGATATCTACCGGACTTTTGGGGGCACGGCCTCTTTCGGCAAATCCGATACCTACGGCGCCTCTAGCGTTCTTGAATATGAACTGACGGATGATGCCTCGCTGAAGTCGACAACGGCATGGCGCGGCGTGACACTCGAATCCAACACGGATAACGATGGCACTCCTTATAACTTTACGGGTGGTTTGCCAGGAACGCCGGGCAATCGCATCAATCAGGATCAGTTCTCGCAGGAACTGCAACTCACCGGCAAAACGGGTGCCCTCCAGTATATCTTGGGCGGCTTCTACTTTGTCGAAAATGGCACAGACCGCTCGGACAGCGGAAGCCTGTTCCCGCTCAGCCCGTCAGTGGCAAGCGTGGATGGCACCGTCCGCAACCGCAGCATTGCCGCCTTTGGCCAGTTGATTTACAATGTCACAGACGCAATCCGCCTGACGGGTGGCCTGCGTTATACAGACGATAAGCGCGACATGGTTCTGCGCAACCGGGATAGGAACGTCCTTAGCGGCGTTGTCACTTCATCGCTTGGCACTGTTGCTGACGGACTCTTGGATGGTGACGCAACTGATCCGCTGCGCGCTACGTTCCAACGCAAGTTCAACTATGTGTCCTATTTGGCCAGCGCAGATTGGCAGGCATCAGACAATCTGTTTGTTTACTTGAAGACAAGCCGTTCACAGCGTTCGGGCGGTCTTAACACGCGCGCAGTTGCCGGTGGCGTGCCACCTGTGGGCTTTGATCCGGAAGTCGTGACCGATTATGAATTGGGTGCCAAAATCGATCTGCTTGACCGTCGGGTCCGGCTGAACCTCGCAGCGTTCAATTCAGACATAAAGAACGTGCAGCGTAACGTGATCGGTGCTGTTGGTGCGCGTCTTGTTTCGGGCGCGTCCAACGCTGCCAAGACACGCATTCAGGGTCTTGAAGCTGAACTGACGGTTGCACCGGCGAGTGGAGTTACCCTCGGTGCGAATATGGGCTATACAGACCCCAAGTATAAGAGCTTTGTTAACCTCGACGGTGCAGACTGGTCGGGATCGAAGTTCCCTTACACACCGAAGACAACGATTGGCGTCTTCGCAGACTATGGTGTCGATATGGGATCTGGCAGGCTGAAGCTTCACGCCGATTATTCATGGCGTTCGAAGGTTTTTGCGAGCTCGATTGCTGCCTCTGCTGCGCAGCGGGTTGGTCAAACAGCCGCGCAAATTGCAGCAATCAGTGACAGCTTGCAGAATACGGCATTGATCCCATCCTATGGCCTGATGAATGCGCGTATCGCGTTTGAGCTCAACGATCCGAACTTGGAAATCGCGCTCTACGCTCGCAACATCACGAAGGAAAAGTACTTCACTCGTCTGCTTGCAACGGAAAATACGCCACTGGCCTTCACCAGCTATATGCCCGGTGATCCGCAGACCTATGGCGTGAGTGCAACATTCCGCTTCTGACATCTCCCAAGAAGATCAGAAAAATCTGGGGCGGCGCATTGCGTCGCCCCTTTTTTGGGTGGGTGTCGCGGTCATTGATGTGGCGGGCGGCGTAACTGCAGCGAGAGCTCAAGAGATCAAGAAGCCGCCATCCAGCGTCAGTATCTGCCCAGTCATGTAACGGGCGGCGGGTGACGCAAGATATAAGATCCCGGCAGCGACATCTTCGCATCTGCCCATGCCCATCATCAGCCGTCCCGGCTCCACGGCGGGTCCGCCCAATCGAACTGCGCCGCTTTCGGGCTCTCCTACCGGCACGGCGCCGGGCAGGATGGTGTTAGCGCGGATGCCGTGGCTCTGTTCATCCAGCGCCACTGCGCGGATCATGGCGTTCAGCCCGGCCTTGCTCGCCCCATAAGCCGCATTGCCCTTCAAGACGGGATGCAGGGACCCCATGGTCGAGACGGCAACAATCGTCCCGCCGCCGTTATCGCGCATATGGAGCACCGCCTGCCGGACCGCCACAAAGGCCCCACGGACATTGCAATTCTGCATGGCATCCCACTGGTCGAGCGTCATGTCCGTCAGCGGATAGGTTCCTGTGCGCGTGGCTGCATAGACCAGAATGTCGATCTTGCTGTGTTCGGCCACGAACTGCTCAACGGCAGTGGTGATCGCTTCTGGGTCTGACCCGGGATCGGAGAGTGCGCAGGTTGCGCCAGCTTCGATAAACAGGGCTTGGGTGGCCTCCCCGATGGGTGTCGCGCCGATAATCAATGCGCGTTTATCTGGGAGTCCGAATAGCCGCTCCAGGCTCATGGCTTGCTCCTGATAAATTCGGCCGCACGCTCGGCAATCATGATTGTTGGCGCATTGGTGTTGGCAGAGACTGGTTCCGGCATTGCCGAGGCATCGACAACGCGCAGTCCCGCCACGCCGCGCACGTTGAGGTCCGGATCGAGCACCGCCAGCGGATCACCGTCCGGCCCCATGCGGCAGGTGCCGACAGAGTGGTAACCGATCCCGCCTGACGCGCGCACATAACTTTCAAGGTCGGCGTCATTGTCGGGAAAGGGGTCGGGCTTCAACGGGCCGGTTATGATGTTCGCCAGTGCCGGCGCGCGACACAGTCGTTCAACAATCTTCAGACCTTTGACTAACTTTGTAACGTCTCCACTATCCCCCAGCAGGCGATGGTCGATGATTGGTTTGTCGTCAGGATTGGCGCTGCGAAGACGGATTTCGCCCCGGCTTTGCGGCCGTGCCACATGGAAACCGAAACTGAAGGAAGGGCGTTTTTCAACAACGGCATTCCCCTTGTTGTCGAAGTTTACAGCGACCGGCAGCATCGAGAGGATCAGATCAGGATCGGCCAGATCAGGCTCGCTCTTCAGCGCCGCCATGACCTGCACAGCGGGCGTGGTGAGCAGCCCCTTGCGGCGGAACAGGTAATTGAACAGATGCCCGACCATACGCAGTGGGCCGAGTTGCGCGCTCAACGTCGGTATCGAAACGAGCTGCGCGACGCTGATCGTGTTATGCTCGCGCAAATTCTGCCCCACGCCGGGTAGGTCGACAACCGCGTCAATGCCATGCTCCCGCAATTGCGCTGCCGGTCCAATGCCTGATCGCATGAGGATGGCGGGGGAATGTATCGTTCCAGCGGAAACGATCACCTCGCGCGTGGCCGCTACTTGGACATCCACGCCATTTTGCCGATAGGCGACGCCGGCTGCGCGCGCATTTTCCAGCAGGACACGGTCCACATGCGCGCCGGTGATGACAGTGAGGTTCGGGCGTGATCGCGCCGGGTCCAGATAGGCATTCGCCACTGAGCAGCGCCTGCCGTCCTTCTGTGTGGCGTAAACCCGGTAGACGCCGAACTGGCTGCCGTCGCAATAATCGTCGTTTATCGGTACACCAATCTGCTCAAACGCGTTGATAACATGCTGGCCGATGGCCTGTGGCTGTCGGACTGGAGAGACACCCAGTGGGCCAAAGGTACCATGGGACTGAGATGGCGCGTCATGCAGTGTTTCAGACTTCACAAAATAGGGAAAAACCTTGTCCCAGCTCCAGCCCGCGCAGCCCAGTTTTTCCCAATTGTCATAGTCCGACCGCTCTCCGCGCATATAGACTTGGCCGTTGATGGAGGAACTTCCGCCGAGGACCTTGCCGGCCGACCATTGCATGCCGCGTCCGCCGATCGTCGGATCTGTTTCGGTTGGCAGGCACCAGTCATAGTCCTTGTGGCCCATCAGCTTTGCCGTGCCTGCCGGCATGTTGATCAAAAATGTATCGTTCTCGCCGCCGGCCTCCAGAAGGATAACGCTTGTGGAAGGGTCCTCACTCAAACGCGCAGCAAGCACGCATCCTGCACTGCCGCCCCCGATAATCACATAGTCTGCTGACTTTATCACTGACAGTGTCCTTCAAGGAAGATGCAGCATGACCTGCTTGATCTGCATGAATTCCTCTAGGCCGGGACGTCCGCCTTCGCGCCCAAAGCCTGACTGTTTAAATCCGCCAAAGGGAAGGTTCGGTGCCATCGGGAGCATACCGTTGATCGCCACACACCCTGCTTCCAACTTGCCCGCGACGATGTGCGCCCGCGCCAAATCCCGGGTATGCAGATAGGCGCCAAGGCCAAAGTGTGAGTCATTGGCCATCGCCACGGCTTCGGCATCATCGGTAAACCGGATGATCGAGAGGACGGGGCCGAAAACCTCTTCGCGTGCAACATGGCTGTCATGTGCGACGCCTGCAAAAACGGTCGGCTCAACATAGGCTCCGGCGGCGAGATCACCTTGGCCGCGTTTGCCACCTGCAACCAGTTGCCCTCCGGAGTCCGACTTTGCGCGCTCGATCACCCCCATGATCCTTTGCGCGGCCCCTTCGTGGATGACGGGCCCGATGATCGTGGAGGCGGACAGAGGATCTCCCATGGAAAACGCCTTGGCCTGCGCGGCAATCCGTTCGACGAGATCGTCAAAAATGGTCGTGTGGGCATAGACCCTGGTGGGCAGGACGCAGCCTTGGCCCGACAGTGGTACAAGGGAGCAGGTCGCGGCCATCTGCGCAGCCGTGTCCAGATCGGCATCGGCAAAGACGAGGTTTGCGGATTTACCCCCTAGTTCCAAGGCCACAGGTTTGAGATGGTCGGACGCTGTGTGCATCACCGAGCGCGCGACACTGTCGCCTCCTGTGAAACTAACCTTGCCAATAGCCGGATGTGCAACCAGCGCTTCACCCGCGGCGGCATCGCCGGGTACAACGTTAAGGGCGCCCTCCGGGATGCCGGCTTCCAGTGCGAGTTCACCAAAGCGGATTGCAACGAACGGCGTCTGGGTCGGCGGCTTGAGCACCACAGCATTGCCCGCAGCAAGGGCGAGCACCACCGTCATGCTGATGGCGACCAATGGGCCGTTCCATGGAATGATCACGCCGATGACGCCGATGGGTTCATGCTTTGCATAAGCCAGTCCGCGAGCGCCGATGGGTTCGGAAATCGTCCCTTCAATCTTGTCGGCCCAGCCTGCGTAATAGCGGATCCATGACAGAGCGAGACCCTTTCCACTGGTCGACACCGGCGTCCCGACCTCAAGGGCTGCCATGCGCACCAATTCGTCACCATGGCGTTCCACAAGGTCGGCAAGACGCAGCAGCGCATCCCGTCTCCCAGCGCCGCCCATATCTTGCCAAGCCTTTTGACCTGAGACCGCGGCACGGGCGGCGGCGTCGATTTCGGCGGGGCCGCAGATGGGCACCACGGCCTGAACCTTGCCGGTCGCCGGATTGATATGTTCGCGTGTGCCAAGGCTGGTGGTCGCCGGACGATGGCCGCCGATCAGCGGGCGATTGTTTGAAAGCCGTTCATCCATCTCACATCACCCTTTTGTGAAGCCGCCATCAACGAGCAGCTCGGCGCCAGTGATATAGCTGGCGGCATCGCTGGCCAGAAAGAGGACGGCCCGCGCCATTTCAATCGGTTGGGCGATCCGTCCCAACACTTGGCGCCCGGGAATGAGTGCAGGGCCTTCGATTTTCGGGCCGCCTTCTGCTTCCTCTGCGCGCATTTTGTCTGGGCCCGGTGTCGCCATTCCACCCGGGAGTACGGAATTGACCCGAATACCATCGCGCGCGAACTCGACAGCCGAAAGCCGGGTGATGGCATCGACGCCGGCCTTGGCGGAATCATAGTGCATGTTCGGATAGATCGTCGGGTGCTGCGCACTCATGGACGAGATATTGACGATGGAGCCGCCGCCGCGACCGCGCATCTGCTTTACCGCTGCGCGCAGGCAAAGGAATGTCCCGCGGGTGCAAACAGCATGCATCAAATCCCATTCTGCCACGGGCATATCCATGGTGCTCGCCTTTTTCCGGTAGGCGGCGTTGTTTACGAGAACATCAACCCCGCCGAACTGGCGGGCGGCGGCAGCAAATGCGGCATCTACGGCCGCTTCGTCTGCGACATCCATGGCCAACCCGAGCACGGGTCCCTTCGCCGAAAGCTCGTCTGCCGTCGCACGGGCTGCATCACCATTGATGTCGGTCAGCACCACCGAGGCGCCGACATCAAGAAACAGTGCCGCAATTTCCATGCCGAGGCCCTGGGCTGCGCCTGAAATCAGGGCGACTTTGCCCTCAAGCGAAAAGGGCGCAAGCGCGCTCGCTAAAATCGTCATCGTAATTTCCTTCTAATTCCAACGCAGATGCAGTTCATCAAATCCGGGAACGGATCCGCAATGTTCCTTATTGACCTTTTCGGGGTCGAGCCTGAACTCAGGTAAACGGCCAACAAACTCTTCCAAGAAAACTTGAATTTCCGCACGCGCCAGACCCGCGCCGATGCATTTGTGCGGCCCGTTGCCAAAGGTATTGTGATCCATGGGGCCAACGCCACGGTCGAGCTTGACGTCGAAAGGATCAGGGTAGAGCCGTTCATCCAGTCCCGACAGGCTGTTGGGGACCATGATCATCTCATCCTTTTTGAACAGGACGCCCTTGTGTTCAAAATCACGGGTCAAAATTCGGCCGGTATTGGACAAGCCAAAGCGCCGCAGAAATTCTTCACAGGCAGCCGGGATGATGCTCTTGTCCTCGCGCAGGTGCTGCTGGAGTTCGGGATTCTGGGCGAGATAATGCACGATGTACCCCAAGGATGAGGCCACAGTATCCAGCCCGCCGACAAAGAGCAGCATGGCCATGGAAAGCGTTTCGTCATCGCTTTCGAAACGGGGGTTCTGGCGCCATCCGGCGACCCGCGTCAGCAGATCTTGACCATCGCCACCTTCACGTTCGTCGATGACGGTTTTCAGATATTCGCGCACGCGCACCATGGCGGCCATTCGCTCATCGACCGAATAGCTGGACATGATTGCGATGCCCCACTCGACGAATTCATCGCGCCGCTCAATGGGCAAGTCAACGATGCGCAGGAACATCGTGACCGGCATGATCCGGGCAAAAGCGGACATGAATTCGCAATGTCCGTTCGGCCGCAAAGCTTCGGTCAGTTCGATGGTCAGCGCGGCTGCATCTTCCCGCATCCTCGCGATCGCCGACGGGACAAATGCGGGATTGAGCACCGCCCGGTAGCGCGCATGATTGGGTGGATCCACCGCCAGTGGAACGGGCTTATACGCCATGAGTTGGCGGGGGATCATGAACTCTTCGTGGCTGAAGATTTCATAGTTATTCTGAACGAAGCGCACGTCTTCTGCCCGTGTGACGAGCCAGTGGCCGCCATATCGCGGCGACCAGATGATGTCGGGCCCTTCATGGAGGCGCTTCATCGCGCGATAAACGCCCAGCTCCTTTAAACCCGTCGGGTGCACATAATCAAAATCGGTGACCAGCTCGTCAGGAACGTGGTCTGGCTTTGGCGTAAGGGCGGGGTTTGTGCCTGACATACTCTCTCTATCCCGTTCTAATTATCTATGCGGACAGGATGAGGCGCCTTGTGATATATGTCCAATGCATTGAATATCATTATTCCATGAGGTCAAGGCATTGCTTACCATCCGACGAATGCAGCAGTTGATGGCTCTCGCGCAGGAGCGAAATTTCACACGTGCGGCGAATGTGATCGGCATGACGCAACCAGCGCTGAGCCGGGCAATCGCGTCTCTTGAGGCAGAGGCCGGGCTGATGTTGTTCGAGCGATTTCCAACCGGGGTATCGCCGACAGCCGCGGGCGACGAATTGATCCACGAAGCCAAGCGCATTCTGGGCTCTGTGGCCCTCGTCGAACATAATGTTCGTCAGCGCGGCCGTGGAGACCTTGGCAACGTAAATTTTGCCCTGGGGCCGCTCGCGGCCAGTTGCATGCTGAAGCGGATATTGACCGATACGCTCACCGTCGTGCCCAGACTGTCGATCTCAGCCGTCGTCCGTGAAACGTCCGCTATCGTGGAAGGTGTGATGGAAGGCGTTTTCGACTTTGGCATATGCAGCGCCAACACGTTGAAGACAGAGGCTGGCATCGATGTCACCTCCCTTGCCAGCTTTCCGATGGGCATGTTTGTCAGGTCCGGCCATCCTCTGCTGTCCCTCAATCGTGTTGTCGAATGGAATGACCTGATCCCTTATCCAAGGATAACCGGACGTTACCCTCAGAATGGGCGCCTTGATGCCAGTCGCCCTTTCGGGCCACTGGATACGACTGTCGAGTGTAATGACTTTGCCGTTTTGCGCGCGACCACGGCGGAAACGGATGCCATCTGGCTGACGGCGATGGCATTGTTGGACGGGGACGAGAAAGGGGACGCATTGGTGGCCATCAATCCTCGGCCATTTCATGATCTGGCGGTCGCAGAAATCGTGCTGGTCCGTCAAACCGACCGGCTGCTTGATCCCGCTGCTGAACGGATCATCCGGCTGATCATGTCGACGACGGCGTCTTTCTCATCCTAGTGCCGGGGCTTGGCCGCTAGGGCTACATACCTTCGGGCCACCGTTTATAACCCGCTATTTGGGGATCAACATGGTGAAAGGTCTGCGCATCTGACAGTTGCGCGTTTGACTGCGAGCCTGAGTAGATTGAGGGATCGTCCAGCGTTCCGACTTTGACCATTACAAAATCGGGGAAGGACGGCACGCGCGATAGGATGTGGGTCCCGCACTGCCCACAAAATTCGCGCACAGCTGGTAAGTTCATGCCGGGCCGCTCAAATGCCTTCGGTTGCCCTTTGGTATAGCGCGAGTGTGCCGCGCTGACGCCGAGGATGACATTGGGGTGGCCGCCCGAAATATATTGGCATTCCCGGCAATAGCATTGAGACTGAAACTGCGGCTCTACAGGCGCGGCGTAGCGCACTTCCCCGCACAGGCAGCCGCCGTTAATCAACTCGCTCATTTTTGCGGCCCACGCGTGCGGGCCCACAGCGTGTAGCCCGCCCAGATAAAGAAGATCTGCACCACAACGCGGATCGTCGCGGCCACAGGTGGTGCAAAGACCGGATCAGGCCGCACATAATCCCAAAGATGCAGCGGCAGATAGGCAAGGCAGAGGGCTGCAAAGGCCAATGCGCCAAGGGCGCGGGTGCGGGGCCAAAGTGTCGCCAGACCAATGACAATTTGGAGGACACCGGTCGCTAGGATGATGGGGGTTGCAGGCAAAAACGTGGGAACCAATGGAACGAAATTTGCCGTTGCCGCCAAATGTGCGGCACCGCCTGCAATCATGACCAAGGCAATGAGGATAGAAAGAGCAAGGTTCATTCTGATGGTCTTTCGAGATGGTAGAATTAGAGGCGTAAGCGTGGAATTTACAGTTCAGAGCATGCCTATCGGGTCGGGAATTTGTCGAAGCTGGCGACGCCTTCCGGGACCACGTGATAGTCCTTTTTCTCACAGCAATAGACGGCCATGGCAGGCATTCCGTAAACATCCTGATCGTCGAGACTGCCAACCTTGATCAGTACAGCGCCCGCCATCCTTGGGCTGCGCGTGAGAAGATGCGTGCCGCATTTGCCGCAGAACTCACGCGTGACTGAGCCTTCAAAGTCATCGCGGGTAAAGTGGCTGGGTTCCCCTTCGACATATTCAAAACCTGCCGCAGGCATGCCGAGAAGGACATTGGCGCCACCGCCGGAAATATGTCTGCATTCGCGGCAAAAGCACATGCCTTTCGCCAGGAAGTCGCCTGTCGCTTCATAGCGAACGGCGCCGCAATAACATCCCCCAGTTACTTCCATCGCGAACATCTTTCATATATACGATCTATACAATAATGTGTCGCATTCGGCCTCTGGAGAGTCAACGAAGGACTGTGTTTGAACAGCCCTGAATCTTCCTTTCCTAAGAAGGTCGAGCGAGAATAGGGAAGGGATGGAAGGCATGGGACTTCGAACACGCGCAGCGATCGCGCTGGGCAATGGCGCTCCTCTCATCGTGGATGAAATTGAGGTGCGCGCACCCGGGGCGGGGGAAGTGCTGGTCGAAATGAAGGCGTCCGGCCTGTGCCATACCGATCTGTCTGCGCTAGAAGGGAAGTTCCCGGTCAAATTGCCCGCTGTCCTTGGTCATGAAGGCGCCGGGATTGTCGCGGCATGCGGAGAGGGCGTGTCAGCGGTTGCTGTCGGCGATCCGGTGATCCTCAACAATACTGCGCATTGCGGCGTATGCCCGCCCTGCTTGTCCCAGAAAACGGGCTATTGCGACACGATGGCGATGGATGCGCGTTTGCCATCCCCCTTCAACTGGCGCGGCGAAAGCCTTGGTCGGATGGGTCCGGCAGCCAGCTTTTCTGGCCATACGATTATCGACCAAAGCCGGTTGACCCGGTTTGACCCTAACATCAGCTTTGATGTCGCATCGCTGGTGCCGTGCGGGGTGATGACGGGCTATGGTGCCGTCCACAAGGTCGCCAAAGTTGAACCCGGCAGCAAGGTTCTCGTCTTCGGGATGGGCTCGATTGGTCTGAACGTCTTGCAGGCTTGCACGCTTGCGGGGGCGTCTGTCATCGTGGCGCTGGACACTAATCCTGCCAAGGAAGCTGTCGCGCGGGAATTCGGGGCGACCCATTTCATCAATCCGGCTGAGACGGCAGAACCGCTAGAGAAGGCCATTCGGACACTCCTCGGCGCATGGGCAGATTATGCGTTTGATTGCGTGGGCCATCCGGCCATCGTCAAACAGGCTGTGGGACTGGTAAACCCTTATTGGGGGACAATGGTTGCCGTTGGGATCGCGCCTGTTGGGGAGCAGATCAGCCTGCCAGCCTCAACCTTCTATTTCGGACGGTCGATCCGCGGCACCTTCATCGGGGATTGCAATCCCGTCACCGACACGCCCAAAATTCTCGATTGGTATAGCGAGGGCAAGCTCTCGATTGACCCGCTGATCACGCACCGCATTCCGCTGGAAGAGATCAATAGCGGGTTTGATCTGATGAAATCCGGCAAGGCGATCCGGACGGTCGTGGTTTTCTAGAAACGGGAAGCGCAAAGGCCCGGAAGCGGATCATGGTCTGCCTCCGGGGCGAGCGATGGGAGATCAACCGATCAGCACGGTCTTGGTGCTGACAAATTCCATAATGCCTTCGCGGCCCCCCTCGCGGCCGAAGCCGGAAATGCCGACGCCGCCAAAGGGCGCGCCGACATGCATATTGCCGGTGCCGTTGATGCCAATCGTTCCGGAATGCAGGTCGCGGGCCAGACGACGGGCACGGCGCATGTCGCTGGTCTGGACATAGTTGGTCAGTCCATAAGCGGTGCTGTTGGCAATCTCGACGGCCTGTTCCTCCGTATCGAACGGGATGATCGACAGCACCGGGCCGAACACTTCGTTTTGGGCGAGGCTGCTCTGCGGATCGACATCGGCAAAGATGGTCGTGTCGACAAAGAAGCCATCCGCAAGCTCGCCACCGGGGCGCCCACCACCGAGGCAGAGCCGACCGGCCTTTTCGGCCTTGGCCTTATCGATGACACCGCTGACGCGCTGGAGAGCGGCATCATTGACCAGCGGGCCCGCAAAAGTCGTCGGCACCAGCGGATCGCCTGTGATGTATTGGGACACGACGGCCGTTACGCCTTCCACCACGGCATGATAAACACCGCGCTGGACGAGCAGGCGGGTCGGCAGGGCGCAGCCTTGACCCGTGTTAACCAGAGAGAAGGTCGCTGAATAGGGGATGGCCTCTGCAAGGTTCGCATCGTCAAACACAAGGTTCGCGCCCTTGCCACCCAATTCAAACAGGACAGGGACGAGGTTGTTTGCCGCCGACTGCATGATCTTGGTCGCCGTGGATGGGCCGCCAGTAAAGCTGATCTTGTTGATGCCCGGATGGGCAGAAATGGCAGCACCCGTTTCTGGCCCGCCAATGACCAGATTGAGCACACCATCGGGCAGGCCTGCTTCGCGCGCGAGTTCCAAGAAGCGCAGCGACGTAAAGGGCGTGAACTCGGCAGGCTTAAGGACAATCGTGTTGCCTGCGGCGAGCGCGGGCGGAATCTTCATCGCCAGTGACAGCAGCGGGGCATTCCAGGTGATGATGATGCCCACCACGCCAAAGGGCTCTGGGATGGTGTAGACAAAGGCGTCGTTGCGCGGCGTATCGACAACCAGTCCGTCCAGCTTGTCGGCCCAACCTGCGTAATAGCGTGTCCACTCCGCAGCCATGCCCGGGAAACGGGTGGCGCCAAAGCCCATGGTGACGCCGTTTTCAAGCGTGGAGATGACAGCGAGCTCTTCCCCATTTTGGATCAGCAATTCCGCCAGCTTCTCAAGTATCTCACGCCGCCTTGTGCCGGGCGTGTCGCGCCAGCCGGGTGCTGCGGCCCGTGCTGCTGCGACCGCTGCGTCGACCGCATCGACCCCGGAAAGGGGGATGCTGGCCTGACCTTTGCCGGTGGCGGGATTGATGTGATCGAAAGCGCCAACGGGCGCCCCTGTGTAGCGTTCTCCGCCAATCAGCGAACCTGCAGCGGGAAGGCGCTCTGCTGCTTTTTTGTGCCTTTCAATCAACGTCATCATTCACATCCTTCTAAGTCAGTTGCGTTTTCGCCGATGCGTCCGGCAGATGTTGGATTAGCCGCGGGCTTCGGCCTGCATGATTTCTGACAGACGCCATGCGGCGGCCATGACGGGTGCATTGGTGTTGCCCGCAGGCATCTCGCGGAAGATCGAGCAGTCGATCACGCGCAGCCCCTCCACACCGCGGACCCGGCAATGATTGTCCAAAACATCGGTCGCGTCTGGCCCCATCGCGGCAGTCCCAACGGCGTGCAGACCGCAAGACCCCAAGGTTTTGTAGAGCTGCATGATGTCATCGTCGCTCTGTGCCCACCTGGTCTTTTCGGTTTCACCCACCACATGCGGTTTCAGCGCATCCTGCTCCATGATCCGGCGAATGGCGCGGGTGCCTTCAATCGCCGTTTCACGGTCAATATCGGTGTCGAAAAAGGCGGGATTGATATCCAGTGGCGCCGATGGATCCGCCGATGTGATCAGCGCATGCCCCTCACTCTGTGGGCGCAGAATGTAGGAATAGCATTGCATGCCCGGTTCATTTTCGAACGCCACGCCTTTGCTGGTATCGCCCAGCGAATAGGGGTTGAACATGATTTGCGTGTCTGCGCGGGTTGATTTGGGATGTGCCTTTACAAAGGCGATGGCCTCGGCCGCACCGCGCGCCATCGGCCCTTTGCCGCGCACCATATAGTTCAACATATTGCCGATCAGCCGCGCGCCGCCATATTCGCGGTTGTCCGAAAACGTCCAGTCTCGCAGGCGGAAATTGAGCGCCAGAACCTGATGTTCCCGCATCCGCCGTCCGACATTGGGACTATGGTGGAGGGTGATGATGCCAAGGCTCTGCAACAACGCGCCGTCGCCAACGCCGGAGTTTTGCAGGATCTTGGGCGACACCAATGCGCCCGCCGCCAAAATGACTTCGCGCCCCGCATAGAGGTTTACGTCTTCTCCGTTCGCGACGCCGGTTACGCCAACCGCCTTGCCGTTTTCGATAAGCACGCGGTGAATGCGGGTGCCGGTTTGGATCGTCAGGTTGGCCCGGTCTTTTGCCTTATCCAGCAAAACGCGCGCGGAACTGATCCGCTTGCCCGATTGATCGATATTCCATTGGGCATAACCAATGCCTTCCAGATCGGGGCCGTTCTGGTCCTCCTTGGTGCGCAGTTGCAGGCTGTTGCCCGCCGCTATGAAGGCATCGGCAAGGCCGTTGCGGTTGGGGTTGGTGATGACAGCAATGGGGCCACCTGTGCCGCGATAGTCGCTGGCACCCATCTGGTGGTCCTCCAGCGCGCGCAGGCAGGGAAGCATCTCTTTCCAGCCCCAGCCCGGATTGCCCAGTGCTTCCAAGCGATCATAATCAGCGGCGACACCCCGGTTCCAGACCATGCCGTTGATCGCGCTCGATCCGCCCAGCATCTTGCCGCGAAGCCAGATTTGCGGATCAACATTGGCGCCAGGCTTTGGGGTTGTCTGGTAGAAATGGGCACGCAGCGGATCGCCAATCAACTTGCCGAAACCCTTCGGCATCCGGCTCAGCCAATTGTCGCCACCCCCTTCTTCGATGAGCAGAACGGTATGGCGTCCATCTGCGGACAGGCGGTCCGCGAGGACGGCGCCTGCAGACCCGGAGCCGACAATGATGAAATCTGCAACGGGTGCGGTGTCGATCGAAGCTGCTGGCATTTAGGCCCTCTCTCTTATGCGATTCTTAATAGAGGTTATCGTCTATTAAGGCAAATGAGATTGGCTTGTCCGCAGGCGATTGAAGGTCCGGTGAGTTGGAGAGACGCTGCGTCTATCTGATTGTCTCTTCTTGCGCCGCGAGATAGGCTTTCAGGACGGCAGGAATGTCTGAAGCCAGACTGCGTTGCCGGGCATTTTCCACATCCAGAACGAATGAAAGTGTGCCGGTAGACACAGCATAAAGCACCTTTGCCGTCTGTGTGCCATGCTCCTTTCCCATGCGGGCCACCATCACCTTTTCAAGGAGCGCCATGAACTCATCGATGGATTGTCCTTCGTGCAACTGGTGAAGTTCCAGCGCAAAAGGGTGCTCGAGATAATATTGGATAGGCCGCCCAAACACAGTGTCCACCACATCATCAGCGGTCATCTGCACCCATTGATCGTCAGGAATTGAGGACACATGGGACATGAGTTCATCCATGTCTTGACGGTGCTGGTCCCGCAGCGCTGTCAGCAATTGGTCTTTGTCGCTGAAAAAATGGTACATGGACCCGATAGACGATTTAGCGCGCTGCGCCGCTGCGTGGAGGGTTAGCCCGACAATGCCTACGTCCGAAATGATGTCTGCTGCGGCTTTCAGGATAGCCTCGCGTCGCCTGACTCCATTTGATCGTTGTGGCGCACGTGCGGCAGGCTTTGTCGGTTTGCGGGTCGTCATGCGACGCCTATCGCGCCAACAGGGTCAGGATATCAAGCCTTGGCTGGCTGGGTGAGGGGGAAAGCGATGGGACGTCAGGCATCTGAACCGAGCGCCTTGGGCAAGATGGTTAGGCGTGCCTTGTTGGGGCTTTTGATCCTGCTCCTTATATGCAGCGCAGCTCTTTTTGCTTACCTTTACTGGGAAGGACGCAAGGCACCGGACACCTCTGGCGACTATGTGGCGCTTGGTAGTTCATTCGCGGCTGGCATTGGACTTGGCACGCGTGCGCCGGGAAGTCCGGTGCAGTGTCTGCGGACTACCGGCGGCTACCCGTCGCTTGTGGCCCAGCGAACCGGGCTCCGCCTTGTCGACATGTCGTGCTCTGGTTCAACCACCACGCACGTCTTGCGGGGCGGGCAAATGCTGCTTGGGGCCCAACTGGCTGCCATCGGGCCGAAGGTAAAGCTCGTCACCATCACATCGGGCGGCAATGATGTTGGCTATATCGGGGACCTGATGGCCGCGTCAGGCCAGATGGGTCGTCTGGGGGCATGGTGGGCAGGTCCACCTCAACCCGTTGAAGCGCGCCCCTTTGACACGGTGTCGCAGAATTTTGAGAAGATTGTCGCCCACATCCGCAAAGTGGCCCCCAATGCCAAAGTCGTGATCGTGAGCTACCCCGAGATTTTGCCGGTTTCGGGCAATTGCCCAACGACAGGTGTAAACGATCAGCAGGCGCAGATCAGCCGGGACGTCGCACAACGATTGGCCGCTGTCACGAAGCAGGCGGCGGTGAAGGTCGGTGCCGCCTATGTCGATATGGCAACGACCAGCGTGGGTCACGATGTCTGCTCTTCGCAGCCTTGGACGAACGGAGCGATTGTGGAACAGGGCACAGCCTTCCACCCAAATGCCGCTGGTTCAGCTGCTGTGGCAGCCAGAGTTGCGGCGTTGATGCGGCCGTGACCCTTCCAAATGATATGGTCCTGCTGAATGGCGGACGGCTCCTCGCGGGGAGCACGGGCTTCTATCCCGAAGAGGCGCCGTGCCAGTATGTCGACGTCGCCCCATTTCTCTTCGACCGAACGCCTGTTACCAACGCCCAATTCGCCCGGTTTGTTGCAGAGACGGGCCATGTGACGCTTGCGGAACAAGTGCCTGACGCTGCAGATTATCTGGGCATCCTGCCAGAGATGATCATTGCCGGTTCCATTGTCTTTCAGGCGCCACCGAAGGGCGCGCCGGTCAGACCGGAAAGCTGGTGGGCCTATGTGCCGGGTGCCAATTGGCGCCATCCCTATGGGCCAGACCTTGGGTCCATCGCACCCGATGATCATCCCGTTGTGCACATCGCTTATGCTGACGCGGTTGCGTATGCGCGATGGGCCGGCAAGCGGCTGCCGTCACAGATTGAGGCGGAGTTTGCGTCGCGTGGCGGGCTGGAGGCGGCGGACTATGCCTGGGGCGATACGCTCCTGCCCGACGGGAAGGTGATGGCGAACTTCTGGCGCAAAGGGTTCCCGTATCAGCATCCCGATCGGTCCGGGCCACCTTATACCACCCCTGTAACTCAGTATGCAGCCAATGATTTTGGGCTTTTCGATCTGATCGGGAATGTCTGGGAATGGACGTCGAGCGATGCGGATGGCGAGATCGGCAATAAGAGCTGCTGCATGACCGTCAGCCAAAATGTTCCGAGCAGCCCCGATGTTCGCAAGGTGCTGAAAGGCGGATCGCACCTCTGCGCGCCAAGTTATTGCCAGCGATATCGTCCGGCCGCGAAGTGGTTCCAGCCGGTGGATACGTCGACATCCCATGTCGGATTTCGCTGCGCTTTGTCGGTTCCAGAAAGCGGTTGAGCGCAGCAATATCGTCCTTGGAAGCCCTATTTGATCTGGAAACTGACCCTACCGAGCGTGCCCGAAAAGTTCTGGTCAGGCGCATAATCGGGGCTGACCGCGCTGCCGCGATCGACGCCGAGGTCGAACGTTTCAGCAACCCCGTAGCCAAGAAATGGCAGCGTTGTCGTGACTTGCTGGCGCATGAGAATTTGATTGCCGGCCGATAGAGTTACGGTCATAAGTTCCTGTTTCATCGGCGTGGGCGTTGGCCGTTCCACCGTTAGGGACAAAGTGCTGGTGCCCTTTGGCAATGCGTCTTGGGCCCTCACAACCGTCAGTCGACCAGAAAGATCACGCAGAGCAAAGGCGGGTTTACCCTTTTCCAGATAGGCTGACATGCCGCCGCCAGCGCCACCAAAAGCAAAGACCGGGCCGCTCTCTGCGCCTGTGGGCAGCGATAGTTCAGCCTGCATGGTAAAGGGACGAAGCGTGACGGGCGGCGCAGCGCCAAAGCCGATATTGCTGATGGCGCCCTGATAGGCCCACCGTCCTTTGCGTCGTCCCATCTCTGCCTGAAAAGCCTTGGCACCAAAGGCGCGGGAATCCCCGAAATTTGAGATAGGGTTGACGTTGTAGCGCGCAGCCTGCTCTTCAAAAAGCACAGCTAGGGCTTTCACTTTTTCTGGATATTTCTTCGCAAGATCAGTTCTTTGTCCGGGATCTTTCTCAACATGATAGAGTTCCCATGGTTCATTAATTGGAGTGTTTTGATCCATGCGCCAAGGGTCAAGCCGATGGGACGTAGTGATCGTCCAGCCATCGGACCATAGGCCCTTGTTCCCATACATTTCAAAATACTGCGCCCGCGCGGGGCTGGCCGGGTTTTTTGATGTCTGGTTCGGCGCAAGGCTGACGCCCTCCATAGGAGTCTGCGTGACATCATTGATCGTCGGGGCAAGCGGCACCTTCGTCAAATCAAGGATCGTTGGCGCAATATCCGCCACGTAAGCGAATTGCGGGCGCAGTTCGCCTCGGGCGGCGATCCCCTTTGGCCAAGCCAGAATGAGCGGAACGCGCGTGCCGCCATCATGCGTGGTCTGCTTAAAGTAACGCAGCGGCGTATTGCCGGCGACGGCCCACCCAAAAGCGTAATGCGGATGCGTCTCAGGGCCACCCCATTTGTCGAGATAGGCCAAATTCTCCTCGGCTGAGGCATAATGGCCGTTCATGAACAGTACTTCGTTATAGGTGCCGTCTTGGGCGCCTTCTGCGCTGGCACCATTGTCCGATGTGATGGCAATGATCGTATTGTCCAACTCTCCGCTTGCCGCCAGATCATCAAGAATACGCCCGAACTGTTCGTCAGCATGACTGAGGGATGCTGCAAAAACCTCCATCTGTCGGGCATAAAGCCGCTTTTGATCGGCGCTCAACGATTTCCATTCCTGCATCCCTGCAGGACGTGAGGCCAGTTTGGTGCCCTTGGGCATCAAGCCTGACGCTATTTGCTTTCTGAGGACAATGTCGCGGGCCGCATCCCAGCCCATGTCAAACTTGCCTTTGTAGCGATCAATCCAAGCCTGGGGGGCGTGGTGCGGCGCATGCGCGGTGCCGGTCGCAAAGTACAGAAACATAGGCGGTGCCGTTTCTCGCGCGCCGCGCGCACGAAGCAGGCTGATCGCCTTGTCTGCCAGATCTTTGTCGAGGTGGTAATCGGGCGTGGCTGGAGTGTTGACGGGCGTCGTGCCGTCAATCAGGACCGGATGCCAATTGTCAGCATCGGCGCTCATAAATCCGTAGAATTTGTCAAAGCCTTGCCCGGTTGGCCAGCGGGTAAATGGGCCAGCCTGCGTCATGTCTGCGCTTGGCAAATGATCCCATTTTCCGAGTGCAACGGTAACGTATCCGGCCGCCTTCAGATTTGCGGCAAGGGTTCCATCTTCTGCGGGAACTTTGGCGTCATAGCCGGGATAGGGCAGGGGCGCCCCTGCATGGCCGCCCATATGGACGCTATGGGGGTTGCGACCTGTCAGCATGGCGGCCCGGCTTGCCGAACAAATGGGCGGCGTCCGATAGTTCGTATAGCGCAACCCGGCCTTTGCGACCCGATCAATATTGGGGGTGTGCACCAGCCCGCCGAAAGACGACAATTGTGCAAATCCCACGTCATCGAGCATCCAGACAATCACATTGGGACGTGCGTCCGCAGTTTGGGCTTGTGCTGTCGCCGCCGTCGTGGAGGTCTGCGCCTGCGCAAAAGTCAGCGATGTTGCAACCATGGCAATTGTGATCAGCGGTTGGCTTACCCGTTTCATTTGGTCTATCCTTTTTGAATGGCTGAGCGCTTAAACAACGTGTTGGTCCGGTCTGTTCTGGGCTTCGATCACCGCCGTCGCCGCGGTGATGGCGTCTTCGAAGAGGCGCCGTTCTGCGCCTTCGTCTGGGCTGATCTGGTCGATTTGCCTGAGTGCTGCAAAAATCACGGCTGACGACAGGAAGATACGCTGCCCAAACGGCTCCAGAGGCATGTCGCCTGCCCGCTTGCGGATCTCGTCCAAAATGGCAGCCGTCACCGGATAGTCGCTGTTGAGCGATGTTCGAATGTCGATCAGATTGGCGCGCACCAATTCTGCGACGAAGGCGGCATAGCTTCGTCTGCCTTGCACGTCCCGCTGTTCAAAAAAGGGCCGGTACAAAGCGTCGACCAGCGCTCTAACTGCAGGCGTTTCGGTCCCGCGCAGCATGCCGGACAGCAACACTTTGCGCCGTGCCTCAATTGCTGGCAGGCGGTGCTCCAAGATCGCCTTTAGCAGCGACGATTTATCGCCGAAGTGATAGGCAACCACGCTGCTATTCGATGATCCGCACATCTTCGCGATCTGGCGGACTGAAACCCCGTTCACACCAAATTCCGCGACCATGGCCTCTGCACATTCGATGAGAAGTGCCCGGGTCTGGCGCCCGCGCGGATCGTCGACGCGATTGGCACTCACAGGCGACATTGGTTCTAACCTCATGAAAGTTTCAGGTCGCAGCTTTCAGTGGCAGTCTAATTCACTTGTATTAAAAAAGTCAATTGCCGAGCGCGCGACATCCGCGCGATCCAACGGGATCAGCTTTGCAGTTACCTTCGGCTGATTTTGATTAAGTTAGATCAAGGCCTGCAGTTCAAGCCTGTTCAGTCTTGATCAGCCGACAACGGGTGAAGCACTCGGTCATCACGCCGAGAAGGGGCGGCCCTTTTAGGACATTCCTCTGCAGGGCAACGATCTGATATGATTGCAGCCTTTCGTGCGAAGAATCGCGGCTGTCAGGAGATCGAGACCCATGCAGACCTTCCAGAACGAAATTGCCCTCATCACCGGCGGCGCTTCCGGCGCGGGCTTTGGTCAGGCAAAGGTTTTTGGCCGGGCGGGGTGCCGCATTGTGATTGCCGACATCCGACCGCAGCCTGTTGAAGAGGCTCTGGCGCAGCTAAGGGCGGAAGGCATTACAGCGCACGGCATCGTGCTCGATATCATGGACCGTGCCGCCTATGCGCGGGCCGCGGACGAGGTGGAGCAGGTTTTTGGCGCGCCGCCCTCGCTTTTGTTTAACACCGCAGGCGTCAACAGCTTCGGGCCGGTTGAGAACACGTCCTATGATGACTTTGACTGGATCGTCGGCGTCAATCTGGGCGGCGTGATCAATGGCATGGTGACCTTTGTCCCGCGCATGATTGCGTCTGGCCGTCCGGGGCATATCGTCACGACCTCGTCGCTCGGCGGTTTGATGGGCAGTGCTTTTGCCGCGCCCTATTCTGCCGCTAAGGCCGCAGTCATCAACCTGATGGAAAGCTATCGCCAAGGGCTGGAGAAGCACAACATTGGCGTGTCCGTTCTCTGCCCGGCCAACATCAAATCAAATATCGCAGAGGCAAGCAAGCTTCGCCCCGCGTCCTTTGGGCAGAGCGGCTATGTTGAGAATGAGGAGACAGTGGCGTCGCTGCACAGCATCCACATTCACGGTATGGAGCCCGTTCAGTTGGCTGAGTATGTGAAGGCGGGCATCGAGGCGAATGAGCTTTACATCATCCCCTATCCCGAAGCGAAGGATGGACTGCGCGATCATTTTGACAAGATTGTGGACTCCGTCCTGCCGCTAGAAGCCGATCCGGAAGGGGCGCGTTTGCGGACGGAAGCGCTTCAGAAATGGGCGGCGGGTCGGGCAGCGGCCTTTAACGAGAAGGAAGCCTGATCTAGCAAAAGGCCCGCCATTTGGCGGGCCTTCGTTTTTTCAGGTAATGCGCTTAGATTAAAGGCGGCTGGCCGCGATGTCCGCACCTTCGCGCAGGCACTTTAGCTTCTTCCAGGTCACGGCAGGGTCGATCTTCCCATAGCCGGCAAAGGTGCCAAAGCCGCAGTCCGTGCTGGCCACCACGCGATCTGCGCCAACAATAGCGGCAAAGCGTTCGATGCGCTGGGCGATCAATTCCGGATGCTCGACATAGTTGGAACAGGTGTCGATCACGCCCGGCGCCAGGATCTTGTTGTCGGGGATTTTGGTGTCCTTCCAGACTTTCCATTCATGCTCATGACGCGGGTTGGCCGCTTCGAACAGGATGGTGGCCGGACGCGCATTCAGGATGATGTCGATCACGCGTTCCAACGCAATATCGTGATCATGCGGACCTTCATAATTACCCCAGCAGATGTGCATGCGCAGCTGATCCGGCGGAATGTTGGCGGTCGCGGCATTCAACGCTTCGACATTCGCTTCTGCGATCTTGAGGAAGTCTTCTTCCGACAGGTCCTGATATCCGGTGTGGCGCGACATGGCGAGGTCGGGGCAGTCCAGTTGCAGATAGAAGCCGGTGGCAGCGATGGCCTCATACTCCGGGCGCATGGCCGTCACGAGATCGGCCAGATAGGCTTCGTGGCTTGGATAATATTGGTTAGGCTGGAATGCGGTGATGAGGCCGGGGGAGGCCGCGTTCATGAAGCCGGAAACGGGCTTGCCAGACATGGCTTTCTGGAAGCGGCGGATATCCTCATGGCAGGGTTCAAGATTGACGAGCTTTACTTCGCCAATGCAGGCCGCGCGGACAAATTCTTGATCACCCATGACGGCGGCCAGCTTTTTACGAAACTCGGGCAGGGGCGCGAGATCAAGCGCGGGCTTGCGGGGCACGTCGCCGCCAAAGCCGGACAGGCGTTCGGTAATGTAGGTCGAATAGCCGACCTTGCCGAGTTCGCCATCGCTGGCGACGGAGACACCGGCGTCCATCTGCTTGACCACGGCGTCATCCACGGCGCGTTGAACGACCGCATCAAACTCAGCCACGTCATAAGCTTCGCCATGGTCCCGTGCCAAAAGCAGCGGCACAAGCTCATCCCCGCGAGGAAGGCTGCCCACATGGGTCGTTTCAATAAACTTGGACATAACTCTCCCTCTCAATTTTCACTGGCGCCGAAACATTAATTCATATATGTGAAGCATTCGTCAATATGAAATTAGAAAGGCGTGTCGTGAGCACCCAGTCCCTTGAAGCCCTGTTGAGCGGCGTTGGCAATATCGCATCTTTCCTGCGCAACCAGCAGAGCGGCCCGAATGTGTACCCGGGTGTTCCTGCCGAATACACCAATTGGCGCGATGAACAGCAGGCCTGGCAGAAGACGTGCGTACTCTTCAACCAGTCATTTCACATGGCGGAACTGCTTGTCGAAGGCCCGGGCGCGTTCGCGCTGCTCAATCGTCTCGGCATCAACAGCTTTAAGGGCTTCGGCCACGGCAAGGCGAAGCAGTTCGTACCGTGTACGCCTGACGGCTTTGTCATTGGCGATGTCATCCTGTTCTATCTGGATGACGAAAGCTTCAACTTGGTCGGTCGCGCGCCGACGCTGAACTGGGTCATGTACAATGCCGAAGTCGGCAAGGATGACGTCAAGCTGACTTATGACGAGCGTTCTGCTGCCCGTCCCGATCCGTTTGGTCGCGTCAATTATCGTTACCAGATTCAGGGTCCGAACGCGGCTCAGGTGATCGAAGCGGCGACCGGCCAGCCCGCGCCGGACCTGAAGTTCTTCAACATGTGCTGGATGGAGATTGCCGGCAAGAAGGTTCGCGCGCTGCGTCACGGCATGGCGGGTCAGCCCGGTTTTGAGCTTTTCGGCCCCATGGCTGAAGGCGACGCCGTTCACGCCGCACTGGTCGAGGCAGGCAAGGCCCATGGCATGCGCCTCGTCGGTGGCCGTGCTTATTCGTCCAACACGCTGGAATCCGGCTGGATCCCGTCGCCGCTTCCCGCCATCTACACAGGAGAGGCCTTGAAGCCTTATCGTGAATGGCTGACGGTCAATCACTATGAAGCTAAGGCGTCGATCGGCGGCAGCCTCGCCTCTGACAATGTCGAAGACTATTATTTGACGCCTTGGGATTTGGGTTACGGGCCGTTCGTCAAGTTCGACCATGACTTTGTCGGGGCTGAAGCGCTCAAGAAGATGGATGCAGCCCCCAAGCGTCAGAAGGTGACGCTTGCGCTCGACAATGATGCGTTCCTTGATGCGTTTGGGACAGCGCTGGGCAGTGGCGACCGCGCGAAATTCTTTGAATTTCCGTCTGCTGTGTACTCGATGCACCCGTTCGATCTTGTCACGGTTGGCGGCAAGACGGTCGGATTGTCGACGTGGATTGGCTATAGCTCAAACGAAGGTCGGATGCTGACCCTCGCGATGCTGGATGCCGAATTTGCGGTGCCGGGCACGGAAGTGTCGCTGGTCTGGGGCGAACCCAATGGCGGCACCAAGAAGCTGACGGTTGAGCCGCACAAGCAGGTCGAAATCTCAGCTGTTGTCAGCCCTGTGCCTTATGCTGATGTCGCCCGTACCGGCTATGCCAATGGCTGGCGCACGCGTCAGGCCTGACCCAAGAGGGCGGATGCCTGAACCAGCAATTCTGTCGCGCGCGCTTCGATCTCCGGATTGAAGCGCGCCGCCGGAATGGCGACGCTGAAGGCGCCCAAGGCTGCGCCGTTGCGCCAAGCGACCTTGCCGAGTGCGCAGATCCCCATCGTAAATTCCTCGCGCACATGGGAGAGGCCCGTGTTGCGGATCAGGTCGAGCTCCCGGCGCAGCGCGTCCGCTTCGGTGATCGTGTTCTCCGTGAAGCGTTCCCGCGGGACCGTCGAAAGATACGCGTCGAGCCGGTGTGGCTCGAACGTAGCGAGCAGGGCCTTGCCCGCAGCAAAGGCATGAAGCGGCGCGCTGCGGCCTTCCTCTACGGCATAACGCAACGCTTGCCCGCTTATGGCACTGGCAATGGCTTCGATTTCGTTCTCCCGCACGACAAAAAACGCGGTGGTTTCATCAATCTTGTCGCGGATGGACTCGGTGAGCGGACGAACTGACTCTCGAAGCGAGGCCCCGCTGTCTGCCGGCGACAGGCGGGCAAGGGCTGGGCCGGCGGCGTAGCTGCGGCCATCGCGCACCAAATAGCCGAGACCCACCAGCGTCGTCAGCAGATAGGACATGCTGCTCGCCGGGATTGGCTTGATGGTTCCGATCTCATGGGCGGACATCGGGCGGCCCATAGCCACGACGGTTTCAAGAATCTCAAGCGCACGCACGGCGGACTTGACGGATTCCCCTTGTTTGGAAGCGTTCATGTGCCTGTTCTATTTCGCATATATGAAACACTCAACCTGTTGTTTGTGTTGCCAACCCTTGTTAGGCGGAGGGGCAAGGAGATACGCGCTGTGACGGACATTGAAACGATGCTGGCGGAACACGCCTGTTCCAAGCTGATCACCGAATATGCCGCCTTGCTGGATGCGGGCCGCTGGGACGATGTGGCCGCGCTATACGTGCCCAATGGCCGCATGAGCAGACCCACCGCACCCGATGACTTTATCGAGGGCCGGGACGCCATCCTCGCATCTTTCACAGCCCGTCCGCCGCGCATTTCCCGCCATGTCTGCAGCAACATCCGTGTTGATGTGGAAGGGAGCACCGCCGCCACGGCGACCAGCCAGATCCTCCTGTTCACAGCAGAGGCCGCAGAGGACGGCGGGCTGCCGATCCAATCCCCCGCGCCGCCCATGGTTGGCACCTATGCGGACCGGCTGGTGTTGACTGACAGCGGATGGCGCTTTGCCGAGCGGCGCGGATCTCTCGATTTCCGGCCTGCCCCGCGCTGAGGCACCTGCGGACCTAAGCACGATGTCGTTCGTTCCCCTCTGGCCCACCCGCCCGGAGAAGATCGAACCTCAATGGCCAATTTCATGTTTGCAACCGGGATCGAGAACAGCATCCCGACGATCAACAACGGGCGCACCCGCGTCGACCAGATGGAGGCCTGCGGGCATTACCGCCAATGGCAAACCGACTTCGACCTCGTCGAGGGTCTTGGCATCCGCTATCTCCGCTTCGGTCCGCCGCTCCATAAGACGTTTTTGGCGCCGGGCCGCTATGATTGGGAATTTGCAGACCTAACGCTGTGCGACTTGAAGGCACGCGACATTACGCCGATGGTTGACCTGTGCCATTTCGGGGTGCCGGACTGGATCGGTAACTTTCAGAATCCCGACTTTCCGGTTCTATTCGCCCGCTATGCGGCGGATTTTGCAGAGCGCTATCCGTGGATCCAGCTCTACACGCCGGTCAACGAGATGTTCATTTGCGCCGTCTTTTCGGCGCAATATGGCTGGTGGAATGAGCAGCTGACGACCGACCTCGGCTTTGTCACAGCACTCAAGCATATCGTGAAAGCCAATGTGATGGCGATGCGCGAAATCCTGAAACGCCGCCCCGACGCGATCTTCATCCAAAGCGAGTCTTCTGAATATTATCACGCGGACAGCCCTGCGGCGATTGGCCCTGCCGAAACGTTGAATGCCAAACGTTTCTTGTCGCTTGATCTCAATTACGGGCGGCGCGTGAACAGCGACATGTACGAATATCTGATGGATAACGGCATGACGCGGGAGGAGTATCACTTCTTCCTCGGCAATCGGCTGAAGCAACACTGCATACTGGGCAACGACTATTATTGGACGAATGAGCACCGCGTCCATGCCGATGGCAGCACCTGCGCCTCTGGTGAGGTGTTCGGTTATACCGAGATCACGCGGCAATATTATGGGCGCTACGGCCTGCCGGTGATGCACACGGAAACCAATTTACGCGAAGGCCCAAATGGGGATGAGGCAGTCAACTGGTTGTGGAAGGAATGGGCAAGCGTTCTTCGTCTGCGCAACATCGGCATCCCGACTGTGGGGTTTACCTGGTATTCGCTGACCGATCAGGTCGATTGGGACACGGCGCTGCGCGAGCAGAACGGCAATGTGAACGCCTTGGGCCTTTATGATCTGGACCGGAATATCAGGCGGGTGGGTTCAGCTTATAAGCAACTGATCCGGGATTGGCATGATGTCCTGCCCGCACAAAGCGTCTGCCTCGTTGTCCCTCTCGTCACGCCAGCGCATGCGCATAGGGTGGAAGCAGCGGAGCAGCAGCAGCGTTTGGAATCCTTGGATACAAAGGCTTCTGCCCAACCGAGTTCGGTTACAGACTTCGGACGTTAGGCTTCAGCTCATCCCGCGGGCGGCGAGACGGTAAGGAAGTTCCGTTGCCCGTTCTTCAACGGCCTTGGGGCGCATGTAGCAAAGTGAAAGGTGCCGGCCGAAGATATCGTCGCCGCGCATCCTGAGTTCCGCATTGGCCCCCTCCGGTAGCGCGCGACGCAGCTCCATCAGCACGTCGATGGCGTCGTCGAGTGTCGTGCGGTCATCAATCTTCACAAATTCTTTGACGAAGCTGGACATCGGCTCCCCCCCCCAATCGGTTTCGATCCCAACAAATTAGCGCTGCATTCCGTGACCGCTCAAGGCCGTAAAAACACGGTTGGACGCAAACACAGCCGATTTGCGATGCGCCGGGGGCCATTGGCGAAACAAAACTGGCCTCGCTGTGTTGTCCGCATTTCGTTTGCTGTCGCAGGTGCACTGCATTGCTCCTGCGGCAAAACTCCGGCAAATAGGACACTCACTTGCTTCGGAGTTTGTTTTTCCCATGAACCTGATCGTCGATATCCTGCGGATCTTGTTGAACGTCGTTTGGTGGATCATCATCGTTCAGGCCATCATGTCCTGGCTGATCGCCTTCAACGTCATCAACACGCACAATGAATTTGTCCGTCAGATCTGGGGCACGCTGGACCGCATGACCGAGCCGCTTTACCGCCCAATCCGGAAGATCTTGCCGGATTTTGGGGGACTTGATCTGTCGCCGCTGGTCGTTCTCGTCGGTCTGGCGATTATCGAACGCGTGCTGGTTGAAGTGCAGTATTCCGCCTTGGGGATGTGACGGGCCCTTTCTGGAAGCTTTTGCCTGACGGCATAGATGTCTCTGTTCGTGCAACGCCTAAGGGGGGACGTGACGGGATAGACGGTGTGAAGGAAGACGCCGCCGGTGCGCGCTGGTTGTCCGTTCGTGTCTCCGCACCGCCTGATGACGGCAAGGCAACCAAGGCAGTAGCCAAAGTTTTGGCAATTCATTTTGGAGTGCCCGCGCGCGACGTAATACTGGTCAGCGGGGCCACAGCGCGGCTAAAGCGCTTTCGAATAATGGGTAATCCGGCGCAATTGGAAGCCGTTGCCCGCAACGTGATGCAGGAGGGATGATGTCCGCGACTTTGATTGATGGAAAAGCCTTTGCCGAAGGTCTGCGCGGCCGTGTGGCTGATGCGGCCAAGCGGTTTCATGCAGATGCGGGCCGCGCGCCCGGACTGGTCGTGGTTCTGGTCGGTGAAGACCCCGCGTCTTCCGTCTATGTCCGTTCCAAGGGCAAGGCCTGCCGCGAAGCTGGCATGGAGAGCATCGAACACCGGCTTCCTGAAACAGCGTCACAGGAAGAGCTGATTGCGCTCGTGAAGAGCCTGAATGCCGACGACAAGGTCGACGGCATTCTCGTTCAGCTCCCGCTGCCCTCGCAGATTGACGACAAGGCGGTCATTGGCACGATTGATCCGGCCAAGGACGTCGATGGCTTCCACGTCGTCAACGCCGGTCGCCTTGCGGTTGGGGAGGATGCGCTGGTCCCCTGCACGCCGCTCGGCTGTCTAATGCTGCTCAAGGATCAACTTGGCGACCTCACAGGCATGAATGCCGTCGTCATCGGTCGGTCGAACATTGTAGGCAAACCCATGGCGCAGCTGCTGCTGGGGGAAAGCTGCACCGTCACCATCGCGCATAGCCGGACCAAAGATCTTCCGGAGGTTGTCCGCCGCGCTGATATCGTCGTTGCAGCGGTGGGTCGTCCGGAAATGGTGAAGGGCGACTGGATTAAGCCTGGGGCGGTTGTTATTGATGTCGGCATCAACCGCGTGCCTGCCGCTGAGGGCAAGACGCGCCTTGTCGGGGATGTTGCCTTTGATGAAGCTGCTGCCCAAGCCTCTGCCATCACGCCGGTTCCCGGTGGTGTCGGGCCAATGACGATTGCTGTGCTTTTGCGCAATACCGTCGTCGCCGCACGCGCGCGGCTTGGCCTGACGCCGGAAGCAGGGCTCTGACACTATGTTGATGGAGCTCTTCATCTCGGCGCTGGTGACGTTCTTCGTCGTCATCGATCCGCCGGGATGTGCGCCCATTTTTGCCAGCCTCACGGCCGGATCACCCTCCGAACACCGTCGGGCGATGGCGTTGCGCTCGACCTTTGTCGCTGCACTGGTCCTCTATCTCTTCGCCGTCTTTGGGGAGGCCTTCCTTGGCGCGCTCGGGATCAGCCTCGACGCTTTCCGCGTGGCAGGCGGCATCATGCTGTTCATCATCGCGCTTGAAATGGTGTTTGAAAAGCGGACCGAGCGGCGGGAACATCGTGTTGAGGATGTGAAGTCCCATCCCGAGCATGAGGATATTTCCATCTTCCCGATGGCGATCCCCATGATTGCGGGGCCGGGCTCTATTGCGTCGGTTATGCTGATGACATCGAAATCAAGCGGGATGGAACAAACCCTCGTGGTGTTCGGCGCACTCGCCGTAATTCTGATCGTCAACATGTTCGCCCTGCTGGCTGCTGGGCCGCTGATGACCTTCCTAGGCTATCGGATCGAAGCGATGATCACGCGCATCCTCGGCGTCATTCTGGCGGCGCTGGCGGCGCAGTTCGTGATTGACGGGATTAAGGCCAGCTTCGCTTAGGCGCAGTCCTCTTCGTCCTCGACCATGATGGCACGAACCTTGGTCAGCGCTGATTTCTTGATCTGGCAAACGCGGGCCGCCCCGACGCCAAGGACTTGGCCGATTTCATCAAGGTTGAGTTCTTCAACGAAGTAGAGCTGGAGGATGACGCCGGATGCCATCCAGATGCTGCGTGAGGTGGGCGACGTCATCCGGCAGGTCCCCAATGGTATCAAAATCCGCGGCCATACCGATAGCTTCACATGGGAAAAGGACCCACGCGGCGCGAACAACTGGCGCCTATCGGTAGAACGCGCGGAAGTGACCCGCCGCTTCCTTGCTGGACAGCGGATTGAAAATGAACGGTTCATGCGGATTGAGGGCGTCGCCGACCGCGAGCCCTATAATCCGGAAGACGGCTTTGATCCCCGCAACCGCCGGATGTCGATCATCCTCGGCTGGAGTTGATCAGGCCCGAAGCGCGTTAGCGGCACTCAGGACGGCGCGGACGCTGGCGGTGGCCACATCCTCGTCAATGCCCACACCCCAGACGGTCTTACCGTCAGAGGATTTGCATTCGACATAGGCAGCGGCCTTCACACCCGTGCCTTGGCCCATGGCGTGTTCGGTATAATCTTCAATCTCCAGCGACAGGCCAAAGCTGTCCCGAATGGTGGAGACGACCGAAGAGATCAGGCCATTGCCGCGGCCGGAGACCGATTGCTCCTCACCGTCAATGACAACCTTGCCGGCAAAGATGCGCTCGCCATTGGCAGCGCGCGTTTCCTCATAGTCGACCAGCTGAAAATGCTGCGGCGTGTTGAGGCAATAGGTCTTCTGGAAGACGGCCCAGATGTCGTCTGCGTAAAGCTCCCGACCGGTCTCATCGGCCAGCTCCTGCACCCGACGGCTGAAATGCGCCTGCATCTTCTTGGGCAGTTTCAGGCCCTGATCCTGTTCGAGCACCCAAGCGAAGCCGCCCTTGCCAGACTGCGAGTTGACGCGGATGACCGCTTCATAACTGCGGCCAAGATCCGCCGGGTCGATGGGCAGATAGGGGACTTCCCAGAAATCATCATTGCGCGACTCTTGGGCGGCAAAGCCCTTTTTGATTGCGTCCTGATGGCTGCCGGAAAAGGCCGTGAACACCAGTTCGCCCGCATACGGATGGCGCGGGTGAACGGGCAGTTGGTTGCAATATTCAACGGTCTTGATGACTTCATCAATGTCCGAAAAGTCGAGACCGGGGTTCAGCCCTTGCGTGTACATGTTCAGCGCAACGGTCACGAGATCACAGTTGCCGGTGCGCTCGCCATTGCCGAACAGGCAGCCTTCGACACGGTCGGCACCCGCCATCAGACCCAGCTCGGTCGCGGCCACGCCCGTGCCACGGTCATTATGCGCGTGCAGGCTGATGATGACGCTGTCGCGATTGGGGATGTTGCGGCCGAAATACTCGATCTGGTCGGCGTAGATGTTGGGCGTCGCTGCCTCGACCGTGGCCGGCAGATTGAAGATGATCGGCTTGTCCAGCGTCGGCTTCAGGATATCCATGACGGCCGCACAGCATTCAATGCTGAAGTCGATTTCCGCGGTCGAAAATGTCTCCGGCGAATATTCAAAGCGCCAATCCGTATCGGGCTGCTTTGCAGCTTCGTCACGCAGGTATTTGGCGCCTGCAATCGCGATGTCCTTCACCTGTGCCTGATCCATCTGGAAGACGATCTTGCGCCAAGCGGGGGAGACGGCGTTGTAGACGTGGACGATGGCCGTTTTGGCGCCGCGCAGGCTTTCAAAGCTGGTGCGGATCAGGTCTTCGCGCGATTGGGTCAGCACCTGAATGACGACGTCATCAGGGATGCGGCCGGACTGGACAAGGCCGGAGATGAAATCGAACTCAGTTGCGCCGGCGCTTGGGAAGCCGACTTCGATTTCCTTTAAACCAACTTTGAGCAGCAGATCAAAGAAGCGGGTCTTCTTCTCGGCATCCATCGGATCGACGAGGGCCTGATTGCCGTCGCGCATGTCGGTGGAGAGCCAGCGTGGTGCCTTGGTGATCGTCTGGCTGGGCCATTGACGGTCGGGCAAGTTGATCTGCGGGAAGGGGCGATATTTGGTCGATGGATTGCGCAGCATGATGTCTTCTCTTCAAAAGCCGGTTGGGTTTGGTCTTATGTCCCTTAGGCAGCGCGGTGTGCGAGGGCACACGCGAGTGCGAACGCGCCTAAGGGCGCGTAAGTCGAAGAAAAAGAAGGGCTGACCGAATGATCATGTTGCGGGATCTATGCGTTGATGCTCCGCGAATGTCCAGTAGGCAATTGTGCGCATTTCGTTGCACCCGCCTGCGCCTTCATGCCACAAGATTGCAAAACAACCAGAGAGGAACCCGATGAGCGAAGCCAACAGCCCACCCGACACTTTTTACAAGGAAATGGGATTGGTCCGTATTGTCGAGATCGATCCGGTCGGCCGTGCCACGCTAGAGTATCTGGCGACGGCCGAACAAAGCCATTCGGGCGGTGTCGTGCAGGGCGGCTTCGTCACCGGCTGGATCGACGCGGCGATGGCGCATGCCGTCTTGGGCATCCCGGGTCTCGACGCCGTACCGATGACGTTGGAAATCAAGGTGACCTTTTTCGCACCGACCCGGCCCGGACTTGTCGTCGCGGAGGCGTGGGTGGTGCAGAGCGGCCGCCGTACGGCCTTTGTAGAAGGGTCGCTGAAGGACAGTGCAGGCGTCCTCCTTGCCAAGGCCAGCTCCACGATGACGCTCGCCAGCCGCGCAAAGGTGGAAGCCGCATCGAAAGCCGCTCTGGCGTAAGCAACGAACGATCAAGCGAGGTATGCACAATGACTGAGATTCATCCCTTCACGCTGGCCGTCGATCAGGCGGAACTGGACGACCTGCGTGATCGCCTGGAACGCACCCGCTGGCCGGAGGCGGAATTGGTCGAGGACTGGTCGCAAGGCGCCAAGCGCGACAAGGTGCGTGCACTCATCGACTATTGGCGCAAAGGCTATGACTGGCGGCGCTGTGAGGCGCGCCTTAATGCGCTGGGCCAATTCAAGACGCAGATTGATGGCCTCGATATCCATTTCCTGCATGTCCGCTCCCCCAATCCTGATGCGCTGCCGCTCATCGTGACGCATGGTTGGCCGGGGTCAGTCTTGGAATTCATGAAGGTCATAGGCCCGCTGACAGATCCGGCGGCGCATGGCGGTGATCCGGCAGATGCCTTCCATGTCGTTATGCCATCGCTTCCGGGCTTCGGATTTTCGGGCAAGCCGACGACGACCGGCTGGGGCGTTGAGAAGATCGCGCAAACTTGGGCGGCGTTGATGGCGCGGCTTGGCTATACGCGTTGGGTTGCACAAGGAGGGGACTGGGGTTCAGCCGTCACCAGCGCGATTGGGGCGCAGGCACCAGAGGGGTGCATCGGCATCCACGTCAACATGCCGATGGCGGGACCTTCGCCTGAAGACTTGCAAAATCCCGGCCCGCGCGAACAGCAGGCGCTCGCCAAGCTGCAACATTATCAGCAGTGGGATTCCGGTTACTCCAAGCAGCAGGCGACCCGCCCACAGACGCTTGGATATGGCCTTGCCGATTCCCCGGTCGGGCAGGCGGCTTGGATCTATGAGAAGATGTGGTCCTGGACCGACAATGACGGCACGCCCGAAAGTGCGCTGACCATGGATGAGATGCTCGACAACATCATGCTTTATTGGCTGCCCAACACCGCGACATCATCTGCGCGGCTTTACTGGGAAAGCTTCGGCAGCTTTGCGCCGCGCGACATCCATCTGCCGGCCGGCGTTAGCCTGTTCCCCAAGGAAATCATGCGACCAACGCGCAAATGGGTGGAAACGTCCATGCACCAGCTCATTCATTGGAATGAGCTGGACAAGGGCGGGCATTTCGCGGCGTGGGAACAGCCCGACCTCTATGTGAACGAGGTGCGGACCTGCTTCCGGCAGCTGCGGTAGGCGTTACTCCGCAGCTTCCAGAAGGGTGGGCGCCTCTGCCTTATGCGCCTTTTCAAAGGTCATCGCTTCATCGTTGAGCGCACCGTAGCGCAGCAAACGGATGTCCTTGCTGTAGTTCTGGTGCAGCTTCCAAGGGAACTCCTTGCCCTGCTTAGGCAATTGGCTTTCCGCGCGGGTGAAATAGCCGGACGAGAAGTCAACGAAGCTCTCGGTTTCGATTTTCTGGCCATGGGTGCGCGGGATGGCGATCTTGTTCCCCGTGGCATCCAGATGATTGATGACGCGGCACGCATATTCCGACGTCAGATCGGCCTTCAGCGTCCAAGAAGCGTTAGTATAGCCGAACCACATGATGAGGTTGGGCACATCGCTGTACATCGTGCCCTTGTGGAGAATGTGCTGCCCCGGATGGAAGGGGACGCCGTCGACATAGGCTTCAAGGCCCGACAGCATTTGCATGTTGAGGCCCGTGGCTGATACCACGATGTCCGCCTCCAGCTCTTGCCCAGACTTCAGCAAAATGCCCTTTTCAGTGAAGCGGTCGATATGGTCGGTGGCGATGGACGCGCGGCCATCCTTAAGCGCGTTGAAGAAGTCGCTGTCGGGCACGAGGCACAGGCGTTGGTCCCACGGCTTGTAGGGCGGGGTGAAGTGCTTGCCGACGTCGAAGCCCTCGGGCAGCATGTCCTTGACCATGCCGATCAACCGTTCGGCTGACTTCTCCGGGTTTTTGCGGAGCAGTTTGAACATGAACTGCTGCATCAACACGTTGCGCCAACGCGTGACCCAATAGGCTGCTTTGGGCGGCAGGACTTTGCGCAGGCCAAGTGCAAAGGCGTCTTCGGCGGGGCGGGAGACCATGTAAGTCGGGGTGCGCTGGAGCATGGTGACATGGCCTGCACCATTGTCGGCCATTGCCGGAACCAGCGTCACAGCCGTTGCACCGCTGCCGATCACGATGACCTTCTTGCCTTTATAATCGAGATTTTCGGGCCAATGCTGCGGATGGACAAGCTTGCCCTTAAAGTCGCCAAGGCCTTCAAATTCAGGCGTGTAGCCCTTGTCATAATTGTAATAGCCAGAGCACATGAGCAGCATGTTGCAGCGGATGGTCATAGGCTGGCCGTCGGCGCCGATCGTGCCCTCGACGGTCCATGTGGCATCTTCGGAGGACCAGTGCGCGCGCTTCACATAATGGTTGAAGCGGATGTTCTTCTTGAGGCCAAATTCCTCAACCGTTTCGCCAAGATAACCCATGATCGCAGGCGCGTCGGCAATCGCCTTGCGTGCGGTCCAAGGCTTAAAGCTGAAGCCCAGCGTATACATGTCGGAGTCAGAGCGGATGCCGGGATAACGGAACAGATCCCATGTGCCGCCGAAATTCTCGCGGCGCTCCATGATGGCGAACGTCTTTCCGGGGCACTGCTTTTGCAGGTGCACGGCCGCGCCAATGCCGGAAATTCCGGCACCGACAATCAAGACGTCAACATATTCAACTGCCATTTCAATCCACCCCAATTTTCATTCGGAGGGATTTTGGCAGGTTTCCATTAGGTTGCAAGGGGCAACTTGACGTGAAGGTCAAGTTGCCCCTTCAAAACGATGAATTCGAGAAGCTTACTTCTCAAAAGCGATGCTGATGGCGATCTTCACGTCATCGCCCACCATGGGCACATATTTCGCCATGCCAAAGTCACTGCGCTTGATTGTCGTTGAGCCGTGAAAACCGATGGTTGCCTTCTTGTTCATCGGGTTGTTGCCCGCGCCTGTGAAGGTGGCATCCAACACGACAGGCTTGGTAACACCAAGGAGCGTCAGGTTGCCGGTGATCTTCGCGGTGTTGCCGGTTGCGACGACCTTGGTCGATTCGAATGTGGCGGTCGGGAACTTTGCGGCATCAAGGAAGTCCGGAGACATCATGTGCTTGGTCAGGTCTGCGCGCGAGGTGGCGAGATCGCTCACGGGGATCTTGATGCTGACTTTGGCATCATTCGGCTTGGCCGGATCGATGGTCAGGCTGCCGGTTGGCTGCCCGAAAATGCCGAAATAGTCGTTGAAACCGAAATGGTTGACGGTCCACTGGATCTGGGCGTGATGATTGTCGACGGCATAAGTGCCGGCCACAACGCGCGACGCGTCCACCTGACCGGGAAGCTGCGGGGCGCCACCTTGGGCGACCAGCGGCGCTGCGGCGAGCAGGGGCAATGCGAGCAGGAAAGACTTGTTCATGGGGAAGACTCCTCGACAAAAATGATTGGGGGGCAGTGCCAATGTTGGCGCTACCCCCCGTTTAGTCAAGGAAAGCTCTTCTTGGATGGTTCCAAGAATTGGGAGCAATCGCTTAGTTCTTGGCTTTGTCGACCAGCTTGTTCTTGGCAATCCAAGGCATCATGGCGCGGAGCTCGGCACCAACCTTTTCGATTGGGTGCGCAGCGGCGGCCTTGCGGCTGGCCTTCAATTCCGGCTGACCTGCGCGGTTATCAAGCACAAAGTCCTTCACGAAACGGCCCGACTGAATGTCGGCCAGAACGCGCTTCATTTCGGCCTTTGTGTCGGCAGTGATGATGCGTGGGCCGGTTTTGATGTCGCCATATTCGGCGGTGTTCGAAATCGAATAACGCATGTTGGCGATACCGCCTTCATAGAGAAGGTCGACGATCAGCTTGGTTTCGTGGAGGCACTCAAAATAGGCCATTTCTGGCGCATAACCGGCTTCCACCAGCGTTTCGAAGCCCGCCTGAATGAGGTGGGTCACGCCGCCGCACAGAACAGCCTGTTCACCGAAGAGGTCGGTTTCACACTCTTCCTTGAAGTTGGTTTCGATGATGCCTGAACGGCCACCACCCACGCCCGAGGCGTAAGCCAGCGCCACGTCATGCGCGTTGCCCGATGCATCCTGATGGATGGCGATCAGGCAAGGCACGCCGCCGCCCTTCACATACTCACCGCGCACCGTGTGGCCGGGGCCCTTTGGCGCGATCATGATGACGTCGATGTCAGCAGGAGCTTCGATGAGGCCGAAGTGAATGTTGAGGCCGTGGGCGAAGGCGAGGGCGGCGCCCGGCTTCATATTACCCTTCAGGTCTTCATCCCAGATCGCGGCCTGATGTTCGTCGGGCGCGAGGATCATGATGATGTCCGCCCAAGCCGCTGCTTCCTTGTTCGAAAGAACCTTGAAGCCGGCACCTTCAGCCTTGGCCGCCGTCGCCGAACCCGCGCGCAATGCAATCGCGACATTCTTCACGCCGCTGTCGCGCAGGTTCTGGGCATGGGCGTGGCCCTGGCTGCCATAGCCGACGATGGCGATGTTCTTGTTTTCGATCAGCTTCAGATCAGCGTCACGGTCATAATAAACGCGCATTTCAATTCTTCCCTTCAAACTCATCCCCGCCCGCCGGGAGGGGCATTCAAATCAAATGGCTTCCTTGCCCCGCGCCATAGCAACGATGCCGGTGCGGGCGACCTCGACGAGGCCGATTTCTTTCATGAGTTCCACAAAGCGGTCGATCTTTGTCGATGCGCCCGTGACTTCAAAAACAAAGCTCGAAATTGTCGTGTCTACAACATTCGCGCGGAAAACCTCAGCAAGGCGCAGCGCTTCGATGCGGTGGTCGCCAGTGCCGGCCACCTTTACCAGCGCCAGTTCACGCTCCACATGATCACCGAGCAAGGTGAGGTCCGTCACTTTATGGACAGGCACCATGCGGTCCAGCTGCGCGACAACCTGTTCGATGACAGCAGGCGTGCCTGTCGTCACGATGGTGATGCGGCTGATCGAGTCATCCTCGGTGATATCGGCCACCGTCAGGCTTTCGATGTTATAGCCCCGCGCTGTGAACATGCCCGCGATGCGCGCAAGCACACCGGGCTCGTTCGTCACGGTAACGGAGAGCGTATGACGCTCTTTCAGGCCTTCTTTGATGTGCATTAAACCAGCGCCTTCGCTTCGTCGTCCAGTTCGCCCGACACCTGATCGTCAGCGAGGATCATTTCAACATGGGATGCGCCCGACGGGATCATCGGGAAGCAGTTGGCCACCTTGGCAACCAAGCAGTCCACAATGACCGGACCATCATAAGCCAGCATTTCGGCGATGCCCGATTCCAACTGATCAGGCGTTTCAATGCGGATGCCCTTCCAACCATAGGCTTCACCCAACTTCACAAAGTCAGGCAGGGCGTCTGAATAGCTTTCGGAATAGCGGCTGGAATAGGTCAGTTCCTGCCACTGGCGGACCATGCCCATATATTCATTGTTGAGGATGAAGATCTTGACCGGCAGACGATATTGCGTCGCCGTCGCCAGTTCCTGAATGTTCATCTGGATGGACGCTTCCCCGGCAATGTCGATGACAAGCGCATTGGGATTGCCCAACTGCGCGCCGATCGCTGCCGGCAGGCCATAGCCCATCGTCCCTAGGCCACCCGATGTCAGCCACTTGTTGGGCGATTCAAAGTGGAAATGCTGTGCCGCCCACATTTGATGCTGGCCGACCTCTGTGGTGATGATCGGGTTCTTCTTGTGCGTGGCATTCCATAGGGCCTGAACGGCGGCCTGCGGCATGATTTCGGTCGTGGACGGCGGATAGGACAGCGACTTCTTTGCGCGCCATTCGTCGATCTGCTTCCACCAGCCTGACAGGTCCGCCTTGGTATGCTGGCGTGCTTTCCAGACTTTCACCATGTCTTCCATGACATGCCCGACATCGCCGACAATAGGCAGGTCAACACGGACGGTCTTGTTCATCGAACTGCGGTCGATATCGATGTGGATTTTCTTCGCCTTGGGCGCAAAGGCATCCAGACGGCCCGTGACACGGTCATCAAAGCGTGCACCGAGGCACACGATGAGGTCGGCCTGGTTCATCGTCCAATTGGCTTCATAGGTGCCGTGCATGCCCAGCATGCCGAGCCAAGCCTCTCCCGACGCCGGATAGGCGCCAAGGCCCATCAGCGTGGAAGTAACGGGCGCGCCGGTGATGCGGGCGAGCTCGCGCAGGATCTGGCTTGCGGCCGGACCCGAATTGATGATGCCGCCGCCCGTATAAAGGATGGGCCGTTCGGCCGCCGCGAGCATTTCGACAGCCGCTTCGATCAGCTTGATGTCCCCCTTTACCTGGGGGCGATAGCTTGCATGATTGATCGTGCCCGGCTTTTTATAAGGCGCGGTGGCGACCTGCACGTCCTTTGGAATGTCCACCACAACCGGGCCGGGACGCCCCGTCGTAGCAATGTGGAACGCTTCGTGGATGACATTGCCCAGCGTTTCGGGCGACTTCACCAGATAGTTGTGCTTGGTGCAGTGGCGCGTGATGCCAACCGTATCGGCTTCCTGAAACGCGTCAGACCCGATCAGATGCGTCGCAACCTGACCGGTGATGACAACCATCGGGATGGAGTCCATCAATGCATCGGTGATGCCGGTGACCGCATTGGTTGCGCCGGGGCCCGAGGTGACAAGCACAACGCCGGGCTTGCCAGTCGCACGGGCATAGCCTTCGGCGGCATGGGTGGCGGCCTGTTCATGGCGGACGAGGATGTGGCGGATGCGCTTCTGCTGGAACAGCGCGTCATAGATCGGCAGCACAGCGCCGCCCGGATAGCCAAAAATGACCTCGACACCGAGATCGCTCAGCGCCTCGATCAGGATATTGGCTCCAGACTGTTCCTTCGGCATTTTTATCTTCCCGGCTTGCCAGCGGCGCCCTGTTGCACTGCGGCAGGATTTTCGCAAGGCGGGCGCCCTACGAATAACAAACTAATATGTCAACGCTGTATCACGTAATATTATTGCTAATTCGTCAATCTTGACGTTATCTAATTTGTCCTCGATGCGCAGCCACTCGGGCGGCGGCTGATTGCGGAACCACGTAAACTGGCGCTTTGCGTATTGGCGCGTGGCTGTTTGGCCCTGCTCTATTGCTGCATCGCGGGAAAGCGCGCCGGAGAGGAAGGCGGCAATGTCGGGAACACCGATAGCGCGCATCACCGGCAGATCAGGGTCAAGGTTCCGCGCCATCAGGGCTTCCACCTCCGCGAGCCCATCTGCGTCCAGCATGGCTGCAAACCGCCGGTCGCAACGCTCATAGAGCCAGGCGCGCGGCGGAAGGAGGGTAACAGGAACCAGCCGGATGTGCTGGCCAATGCCGCCCACAAGATCGGCCTGCCAGTCCCTGATCGGCCGACCGGTGGAACGCACCACTTCCAATGCGCGGGCAATGCGGGTGCTGTCATTGGCATCAAGACGGGCGGCGGCTTCTGGGTCTTCCGCCAATAGATACGCCCGCGCTTCTGCCACAGGGAGCGCGCGAACTGCAGCACGAATGGCGGGGTCAATCTCCGGCACCGGCGCGATACCTTCGAGCAATGTGCGCAGATACATGCCGGTGCCGCCGACTAAGATGGGAAGGCGGGCTTGAGCGTGGGCTGCCGCAATCTCGGCTTTGGCCTCGGCGGCCCATTGGGCAGCAGAGCAGGCGGTGGCACCATCCAAATGGCCGAACAGCCGATGTGGCGCGCGCGATTCTTCTTCCGTGCTTGGCCGCGCTGAAACGATCCGCAAGTCCTTGTAAACTTGGCTTGCATCGGCGTTGATGATGATGCCGCCCGACATTTCCGCAAGCCGCAGTGCCAATGCGGACTTGCCGCTGGCCGTCGGCCCTGCAATGAGCGCCACCGTCTCAGGCTTTTTGGATGGTTCCATGTTCACAGCGACGCTCATAGCAGCAGACCGGTTTGATGCAGGTGATATTTCAACTGCTGCGGACCGCGTGGCACAAAGTGGCGCTTCGGTCCTGTCGTCCGGCTGGATAGAAGACGGCAAGGCGCTGGATATCCACTTTACCGGCGATGCTGCCGCCGTCCGGGCCGCTGTTGAGGGCGCCTTTGATCGCACCGATGCCATCGTCCAAAAGACGGCCGACCGCGCCCGCAGCTTTATCATCGCCGACATGGATTCGACCATGATCACGATCGAATGCATCGATGAGCTCGCCGACTATGCCGGTATCAAACCGCAGATTGCCGAAGTCACGGAACGCGCCATGCGCGGGGAACTCGACTTTGAAGAGGCGTTGCGCAGCCGCGTGGCCTTGCTCAAGGGGCTGTCTGAAAACGTCATCGACCAATGCCTTGTCGAGCGCGTCGTCATCATGCCCGGCGCACGCGCGCTGGTGCAGACGATCCGCGCGCAGGGCGGTATGGCGATCCTTGTGTCAGGCGGCTTCACCCGTTTTGCCGATCCGGTGGCGACAGAAATCGGTTTCAACAAGGCCATCGCCAACCGCCTTGGGATCAGGGACGGGATGCTGACCGGACGGGTAGAGGGCAACATCGTTGGCGCCCAGACCAAGCGGAAGGCGTTGATGGATGCTTTGTCCGCCTATGAACTTCGGACCTTCGCCAGCCTTGCGGTCGGTGACGGGGCGAATGATATCCCCATGATTGAGGCGGCAGGCTTAGGCGTTGCCTATCACGCCAAGCCGAAAACAGCCGCGGCCGCCGCGGCCCGGGTGGACCATGGCGACCTGACGGCCATCCTTTATGCAATGGGCTATCCGCGCAGCGCCTGGGCCTGCGCGGACTAAGCTTCCGCCGACTTTACGGTGCGATGGGGAAGCAGCCCTGTCCCGCCGCTTGAGCTGACTTACAGACCCGATCAGCATCTGCACGAGAGGCGAGAGGGCCGACCTGTAACCGGGTAACGCTTGCCGCTTTGACCAGAAAGGGCTGAAGTCCGCCCAGCCCGGAGACCCTGTTCTTGAGCATGCTCCATTGTGCCTTTGCCCTACTTTCATCGCTAAAGGCACCCAGCTGTACACGCCAACCCTTGCGAGAGGTGCCCTTGGCAGGAACGGATAGCTTTGGTTTGGTGGGGGCAGATTTGAGAGACACGGCTTTGGAAGAAACAGGCTTGGCGTCCGCTGGCCGCGGTAGCGGGCGAGGTGCAGCAGGCTCAAAGGGTTCCGTTTCATATGAGGCTGTGCCTGCGTCAGGATTCTGAAAATCCTCTTGCAGTGGGGCAGGTACCTCTTTTGGCCCCTGCGTTGGCCTGTCCATCGACACAGCATTGCGCCGGGGCGCGGGAAGGGCGCTCCGGCTTGCCGTCATCAACGGTGCTCTCGATTGCGGGACCGGCGCCGGAGGATCAATCTCGAGTTCAGAAAATTTCGTGCGGCTGCTGTCGAGTTCCATGTCGCGGGCAAGGGCCAAGCCCTTTTGCCGCTGTTCAAGCGGGATGAACTTATCCATCTTTGCGAGGCTTGTTGAGGCAACGGCAAGTCCCGTGGACGAAGCACGCGTCATCAAGGCATAGGCTGTAACCCAATCCTTCGGCACAAAATCGCCATTGAACATTGCTGTTGCCAAGACATATTGGGCCCGCGGGTCCCCGCGGTCAGCTGATCGTTGGATCAGCGGCATCGCATTCTGACGCGCATTTTGAAACATGATCAGGGCTAGATTGTCTTCGGCCTGAAGGTGGCCCTGTGCGGCAGCCTTACGATACCAATCTTCGGCGACTTTCATATCCAATGGCACACTGCGCCCAAAGCGATAGGCCTGCGCGAGATTAAACTGGGCGTCGGCATTGCCGGCGATGGCCATTGGACGCCAAAGTTTGACCGCCGTGGCATAATCTCCTGATTCCCAGGCTTCGACGCCGCGTTTGACATCATCGGCCTGCGCTGGCTGAGCCGACGCTGGACGGGATTGCGCAAATGATTGAGTTACAGGCAAAAGCATGGCCGCCGCACCCATCGCCGCTGCAAAAGTAAATCTCATATTCAATCCCCCGATACGCGTGGTTTTGAGATAGGTATACGAAATAGCCTTAACGTCGCCTTACCCCTTCTTGAATATGGCATAAGTCCATGACGGCGCAAATTGCCGCCAGAGTGTTAACCTAAATTTAGCCACCCCCATGGCAGTGAAGCAGGAACAGCTATTCATGACCGGGGGTCCAATCTATGCGCGTTCTCGCGTTGGCGTCACAAAAGGGTGGGTCGGGAAAGACAACTCTGTCAGGCCATCTCGCCGTGCAGGCGCAATTGTCGGGCGCAGGTCCGGTCGTTCTGATCGACATCGATCCGCAAGGCTCGTTGGCTGACTGGTGGAACGAACGTGAAGCCGAGCTTCCGGCCTTTGCCCAGACCACGGTTGCCCGCTTGGCTTCCGATCTTGAGGTTCTGCGCCAGCAAGGCTTCCGTCTTGCCGTCATCGATACGCCACCGGCCATCACCATGGCGATCCAGAGCGTCATCCAAGTCGCCGAACTAATCGTTATTCCAACCCGCCCAAGCCCGCACGATTTGCGCGCCGTGAGGCACAAAGCATTCTTGATGCGCACAAATCTGTCCTGCCCGTTGCGGACTATGGCTTGGCGCTGGCCTTGGCCGGTGATCCACAGGCTGCCGTTTTGGCGCTGGAACAGACAGTTCGCGACGGCCAAGCAACGCCTAAGACACGTCAGAATCTTGCCTTGTCCTATGCGCTTGCCGGACGCTGGCTCGACGCCCGCGCCATGGCGACACGCGATCTGCCCGCAGACTTGGCAGATAAGCGGATCGTCGAATGGGCATCGCTCGCCCGCCCAAGCAACAGCTGGGAACAGGTTGCCACCATCCTTGGTGTGACGCGCACATCCGATGACGGTCAGCCCACCGCTTTGGCGCTCGTCGATTATCCAGAGCAGAAATATGCAGCGGCGGCGCCTGAAATTCAGGCCCCGCTGCCCTCCGTCGAAACGGCACCGCAGCCCAATTATGAAGTTTCGCCAGAGGTGAAGGACCCCGCGCCCGTCCGCTTTGCAGCGGCTCCGGAAGCACCGGTTATTGCGGCCCCCATGGAGCCGATCAAGCAGCAGGTCGTGCCGATTTCGGTTCCGGCATCAAAAGCGGCCAAAGCACCGGCGCCGGTTGAGTCGGGTCGGTTCGTGGTGCAGCTCGGCGCCTTTAAGTCGGCAGGTGTTGCCGCCGATGGCTGGACCAAGGTTTCAAAGCGCTGGGACTTTCTGAACGAATATGATGCGCGCCAGGCGAAGGTAAAGCTTGCCAAGGGCACTTTCTATCGCCTGTCGGTCAGCGGCTTTGAAACACGCAGCGCCGCCAATGAGGTCTGCAGCAAGATCAAGGCGGAAGGTGGCCAGTGCTTTATCCGCTCAATTCTGCCGACCGATGGCGTCCGCTGGGCCGCCAATGGCAGCAAGAAGGACCAGCAATTGGCCTCGCGCTAATCCCTATCGATATCCCCACGTCACACACGGGGCAGGGCGGTCAGGACAAGTCCCGGCCGCCCTTCATCGTTTTCAGGACACGGCCCTGCACGGGCAGCTTGTCAAACGGGGTGTTGCCGGCTTGGCCGACGAACTTTGCCGCATCGATCTGCCAAGGGGTGCCAGCATCAAAGAAGACGAGGTCGGCAGGCGCGCCGACTTCGAGCCGACCACTGTCCACGCCAAGCAGGCGGGACGGGTTGAGCGCCAGCAGTTCAAACAGCCGTTCCACGGACACGACACCATCACGCACCAGCCCCAGCGATAGGGCGAGCAGCGTTTCCGCCCCAGCAGCGCCGGGGTCTGCGTCGGCAAAGGGCAGGCGCTTGACCTCCGGCCCACGCGGGTCGTGCGCGGAGCCGATCACGTCGATCGTCCCGTCACGAACAGCCTCAATACAGGCCCGCCGGTCGGCCTCGGCCCGCAGCGGTGGGGAGAGGCGTGCAAATGTGCGGAAATCGTTAATGGCGACTTCGGACAGGAAAAGGTGGGTGGGTGAAATGCCGCAGCTGATCGCCAGCCCGCGCGCCTTGGCGCTGCGGATCAGGTCTAGCCCCTTGGCTGTCGTCACCGTTCGGAAATGCAGCCGAGCGCTGGTGAGTTCGGCGAGCATCAAGTCACGTGCAATCGCAATCGCTTCAGCCTCAGCGGGCGCGCTGGACAGGCCCAGACGGGTCGATGTCTCACTCGCCGTGGCGACAGCGCCTGCCGCCAACCCGGCGTCTTCTGGATGAGTTATGACGGTCAGACCCAGCGAAGCGGCGTAGGTCAGTACTTTGTGCATGACGCCTGAGTCCGCCACCCAGCCGCGACCGGTGGAGACCGCCTTGGCGCCTGCCTTGCGCATCATGGCATATTCGCCGAGTTCCGCCCCCGCGAGACCACGTGTGGCCGCAGCAAGCGGGTGGACCCAAAGGTCTGGCTTTGCCGCAAGGGCTGCGCGCTGGACGATGCCCGGCTCATCCAGCACTGGCTTCTGGTCCGGCATGAGGGCAATACGCGTGATGCCGCCTGCAATGCAGGCACGCTTATCGACTGAGAAGACGCCAAGATCGACAATGCCGGGGGCGACATGCGCGCCTTTGGCATCGATGATCTCCGCTCCGGCAAGAATGTCTCCGCCTATGGCTGCAATCCGGTCTCCCTCCAGCAGGAGCGTACCTTTGCCGCCGACGAGATGGGCGTTGGTGATGGCGATCATCGTCTTCATGCCACGCCCCTCCGTCCGCGAGTCAGCACGTCAAGGCAGGCCATGCGCACGGCGACCCCCATTTCGACTTGCTCGGCAATGACCGAGCGATTGACGTCGTCAGCTACGTCGCTGGCAATTTCGACACCGCGGTTCATCGGGCCGGGGTGCATGACAAGCGCGTCGGGCTTGGCACGCTTCAGCCGTTCATAGGTCAGGCCGTAGAGCGCATGATATTCGCGCAGCGAGGGGACGAAGCCGCCTTCCATCCGCTCGGTCTGGAGGCGCAGCATCATCACAACATCGGCGTCGGCAATGCCTTCATCCATATCGGTAAAGGGGGTGACGCCCATCTGCTCGATGGCTGGCGGCATCAGCGTGGCCGGGGCGACGACGCGGACGTCGGCGGCGAGCGAGGTGAGCGCCAGAATGTTGGATCGTGCGACGCGGCTGTGCAGCACATCGCCGCAGATCGCGACTTTGAGACCCTGAAAATTGCCCTTGCGGCGGCGGATTGTCAGGGCGTCGAGCAGCGCCTGTGTCGGGTGTTCGTGGCGCCCGTCGCCTGCGTTGAGCACCGGGCAGTCCACTTTGTCCGCGATCAGCGCGACAGCTCCGGACGAGGCATGACGGATGACGATCACGTCCGCCCGCATGGCGTTGAGCGTGATCGCGGTGTCGATCAGCGTTTCGCCTTTCTTCACGCTGGAGGTTGCCGCGTGCATGTTCACGACATCCGCGCCGAGGCGCTTTCCAGCAATCTCGAACGACAGCAATGTGCGCGTCGAATTCTCGAAAAAGGCGTTGATTTGGGTCAGGCCTGCAAGACGGTCGTCATGCTTGGTGAGCGAACGGTTGAGTGTAACCCATTGTTCGGCTTCATCAAGCAAATACAGGATTTCGTGCGGCTGCAGGCGAGCGATACCGAGCAGATGCCGGTGCGGGAAAAGCGATGATGTCATTAAAGCTCAGCCCTAGACGGGATGTGCCTGAGGTTCAAGCGTTCCTGAAGAGGTGATCATCCCAGCAAGCCGCCCATGGCCAGTGCGTCGATGGCGCCTTGCAGGATATAGGCGGCGGCGGCGGAGTCGACCCGCTCGGCCCGTTTGGCGCGTGACAGATCGGCATCGATCATCGCCCGCTCCACGGCTTGCGTGGACCAGCGCTCATCCCAGAGCAGGATGGGCAGGCCGAGGTCTTCCATGTTGCGCGCAAAGGCCCGCGTTGATTGGGTGCGCGGACTGTCCGTCCCGTCGAGATTGAGCGGCAGGCCCATGACGATACCTTTGACGGATTGGGCCGCTATAAGGTCACGCAGCTTTGCCCGATCGACAGAGAACTTCGCGCGGCGGATGAGGTCCGCAGGCGTCGCGATGGTCCATCCGGCATCACACAAAGCCGTGCCAATCGTCTGCGTGCCGACGTCAAGGCCGATCAGGCGACCACCTTCGGGCAGGGCTGCGCGATAGTCCAGGGGTGTGGAGGTAATCACTTGGCTGAAAACGCCGCCATGCGCCGCGCGGCATCCGCCCGGAGATTGGCCCAGAACAGGCTGTAATCGTACACATGGTAGTTGTTGCCGGGCAGAACATAGGGCCCAAGGTCCGGCCCTTCGCCGATCAGCAGATAGCCCTTGGCATCGCAGCGGGCCGGGGACCCGCCGGAGACCAGTTCGCCGGTTTTCAGGTCCGCGCTGTTCTTGAGCGTGCCGAGATTGGCTGTCGCAGGCGCATCAGGCGCGGCGCCGCCGGTGAGGGGGTTGGTACACAGATAGGCGTCGCCGCGTGGTTTGCCGGTTAGGCCCGGTTGCGCATCGAACAGCGCGACTACGCCTTCATAATCGGCGGGCTCGGCATAGCTCTGCCAGCTGAGCACGCAGCCCGTCTGGTCCGGTTTGCTGCAGGCGGGCAAGCCGAGCGCGGGCAGATCTGCCTTCATCGAAATGGGCCATCCCACCGCATAGGCCGCGACGATCCGCTTGGAGAGGGGTTTGCCGGCGATGCGGTCCTGCATCAGATGCATCAGGTGCAGCGCGCCTTGGCTGTGTCCGGCAAGAAGGATGGGCGTGTCCGGCTTTTGCGCAGCGACAAAGGCATCGAAGGCCATCAGGACGTCGCGATAGGCGAGTGCCATGGCTTTCGCGGCTTCGGGCTGATCCGTCAGGAAAGCGCCGAAAGCGGCCTGCCGGTAACGCGGCGCCCAGATGTTGGGCGCACTGTTGAAGGCGCTGGCCTGCCCACGGACGAACTGAATTGCCGTTTCATTGGCTTCCTTGTTGTCCAGCGGTGCATTCCAATGATCCTTGGCGAGATAGCTGGTTGGATGAACAAAAAATAATGTAATATCTGATACTTGTGATGTTTTCTTAGGAGTTCTTGTCGGCAACCATTGGGCAGGGTTGTTCGCAATATCGGGACGTGCAATCCACATGGAGGGCGACGCATAGGCATTGTCTGCCAGCGCGGGCTGATCCTTAAAGGCCTCCCCCGGCACAAAGGCGATGCGCGATAACTGCGCGCCGAACAGCCGCAACGCCAAGAGCACGAGGAGGACGAGAACGATAATCCCGGCAATAACATAGAGGAATTTACGCGCCACAAGCTGCTCCGGAAATTGAGGCGCCTTACTGCATGGGGCATCGGGATGATGCAAGCCATGCTTGTGCGCTGGCGCCATCGGCATAAGCTGGGCTGCGAGAGTGAGGAGGGCGAGCATGACCGAGTCGAGCACACAAGATTGGCCAGAGCGGAACTGGGCCGTCGCGATATTGGGCGCGCTGGTGGGGTTGGCGATCCAGCAACTGGCAGATGGCAAGTTGGACGACGTAATGCGCCCGGGGCTTGCCGCGGCGCTGATGACCGGCGGCGTCGCCTTTGCTTTCACGCTCGATCGGGACAGGATCCGACTGTCGGCTGCCTTTGCGGCATTTTCCGCCCTTCTGGTTGGAACCACTGTCTACCTAAATGGCGGGTTTTCAGAACTTGACAGGGGGGAAGGGTGGACGCTGCTCTGTGCCGTCCTCACTGTGGTTATTGCCGCGCCCCTCTTTCAGGGATGGTGCGATGCGGGCCAGCCAAGGCCACCGCGCCTATCGTCCCTTTCCTATCCAAAGGTGCATGACCGCGCTTGGATGAACACGCTTTTGTGGTTTTCTTGCTGGCTATTTGCGGGAATTGTTTTCCTTTTTGGTCAATTACTTGCAGAGCTTTTCTCGCTCATCGGCATAAAATTGGTGCGCACGGCAATGGAGGAAAGCTGGTTTGTCGCCACGCTGATGGGTGGCGCGTTCGGCGCGGCCTCGGGCTTGTTGCGCGATCGGGAGAGCCTGCTGATCACGTTGCAGACTGTGGTGCGCCGCGTGCTCTCGGTGCTTGCGCCCGTTCTCGGTTTCGCGCTCATCATCTTCCTCTTGGCGCTGCCCTTCGCTGGGCTGGGTGTCCTTTGGGATGCGACGAAGTCCACAACGCCGATCTTGCTGTCCTGCATCGTCGGGGCGTTGATCCTGACAAACGCGGCCATCGGGGACTCCAAGGCGGATGAAGCACAGATGGTCGTCCTGCGTTGGGGTGCCGCAGCATTGGGGGTGGCGATGCTCCCGTTGGCGATCATCGCTGCGATTTCGACAGGACTGCGCATTGGCCAATATGGGCTGACGCCGGAACGGCTTTGGGCGGTTGTTTTTGTCGCCATCGCATTGGCCTATGGAGCGGGTTATTTTTGGGTCATCGTCCGCAGGCGGTTGGGCTGGTTTGATGCCGTCCGCCTGTTGAACCTGCGGCTTGCGGTATTGCTCTGCGCAGTGGCGTTCATCCTTGCGACGCCGCTCATCAATTTCGGCGCATGGTCAACGCGCAGCCAGTTGGCGCGGCTGGAAAGCGGGCAGGTGAGTGTTGAGAAGTTCGATTGGGCCTCGCTCAAGTTCGAATTTGGCAAGTCCGGCGTTGCGGCGCTGGAGCGACTGTCCAAGTCGGGCAAAACGCCCGAGATCCGCAAGGCGGCCGCCAAGGCGCTGAAATTGGACAACAGGTGGGAGGCGCAATCGGAACAACAGGCCGTCAGCCGCGCGGATGACGTTGCCCGCAATATCATCATCAAGCCAAAGGCCGTCCCTCTGCCGCGTGACTTGATCGTGCTCATCTCCCAATTTGGATCGTGCGAAACAAAAGGCAATTGCGTGCTTTTCTATACGCCGGGGCAGGCCGAGGCTGTTGCCATCACCAAGCCTTGCGAAGGTTGCGGTGTGGAGGTTTACCGTTTCACGCAGGCGGCGAAGGGCGCTTGGTCCCGCGCAAACGACAACGCGCCGCCGACCGGCAACTGGGCGGCGATCAAAAAGGCAGAGTCCGACGCGATCAAGGCCGGTAAGGTTGAAATACGTGAGGTCCGCAGGCGGCAGGTCTATGTTGATGACAAGCCAGCGGGGTTGCCGTTTGAGTGAGCGGATATCCTCAACTTATTGATCCGCGCCGATCCCAGGCGGTTGTTTTCAGCCCCGCCTAAGGTAAAGCACAGGGGAATAAGATTTTCCTTTTAGCAGGACGCCAAACCCATGAAATTCTTCGCAGACACCGCCGAAATCGCTGACATTAAAGAACTGGCCGCAACGGGTCTGCTCGATGGTGTGACGACCAACCCGTCGTTGATCGCGAAGTCGGGTCGCGATTTCATGGAAGTCACGCGCGAAATTTGCGGCATCACCGATGGCCCGGTGTCGGCCGAAGTCGTCGCGCTTGATCATGCGACGATGATGAAGGAAGCCGAAGTGCTCCGGAAGATCGCTGACAATGTCTGCATCAAGGTGCCCCTCACGATTGACGGACTCAAGACCTGCAAGGCGCTGACCAGTGAGGGCACGATGGTCAACGTCACGCTTTGCTTCTCCGCCAATCAGGCGCTGCTGGCAGCAAAGGCTGGCGCGACCTTCATTTCGCCCTTCGTTGGTCGTCATGACGACAACGGTTTTGACGGCATGCAACTGATCGCTGACATCCGCCTGATCTATGACAATTACGGTTTTGAAACGGAAATCCTCGTCGCGAGCGTCCGCCACGGCATCCATGTGCTTGAAGCCGCCAAGATCGGCGCAGACGTGATGACGGCGCCGCCGTCGGTCATCAAGGCATTGTTCAACCACGTCCTGACCGACAAGGGCATCGCCGGCTTCCTCGCCGATTGGGAAAAGACAGGACAGAAAATCATTTGAGCGACATCGTCCAGCGCTGGTCCGACCATCTCCGTCGGGATCGGCGACGGTCGACCCACACTGTCCGCGCCTATGTGGCAACGGCAGAGCGTTTGATGAGTTTTCTGCGGGTGCATCATGGCGGTGCCCCCGATCTTACCAAGGTCGAGGCGGCGGACCTGCGCGCCTATCTCGCCTCCCGCAGGGGCGACGGCATCGGCAATGTCTCGACCGCACGCGAATTGTCGGCGGTCCGGGGCTTTCTGAAATTCGCAGGCGGTGATGCCGCGGTACCCCGGGTGAAGGGGCCGCGCGTCCGCAAGTCGCTTCCCCGGCCGGTTTCGCCGGATGAGGTGATTGCGCTGGCCGAAGATGTGGCGGATCAGGCGAAGGAGCCTTGGATCGCCGCGCGCGACTGGGCGATCCTGTTGCTGCTTTATGGCGCCGGCCTGCGCATCGGCGAGGCGCTGGGGCTGGCGGGGGATATTCTGCCCATTGGGGAAACCATGCCTGTTACCGGCAAACGGCAAAAGACGCGGATCGTGCCGGTCCTGCCCGAGGTGCGCGCCGCCATAGAGGCCTATGCCCACATCTGCCCCTATAGCGTGGCGAAAGGGGAGCCCTTGTTCCGTGGCGCACGGGGTGGCCCGCTGGAGCCGGGCATGGTGCGCCGCGCGGTGCAGGCGGCACGCACTCGGCTCAACCTGTCAGACCGGACCACGCCGCACGCGCTGCGCCATAGCTTTGCCAGCCACTTGCTGGCCCGAGGGGCGGATTTGCGGAGCCTGCAGGAATTGCTGGGCCATGCCAGCCTGTCATCGACGCAGGTCTACACAGCGGTCGATGCGGCTTATTTGCTGGATGTGTACCGGACAGCACATCCGCGGGCCTAGCGTTGCGGCTCAGCCCTTGTCCGGTTTCCAGGTGATCAGCCGCCATACATAGCCGAGCACGATCACCACCATCACCGCCGTCGCAATCGGGCCGACGAACTGGTCCACTTCCTTGAAATTCTTGCCCATCGTGTAGCCCGCAAGGCCGAGCAGCGCTGTCCAGCCTGCCGTTCCGATGGTGGACCAGATCACAAAGGTTGATAGCCGCATGTGCAGCAATCCGGCCGGGATTGAGACCAAGGATCGCAGCGTCGGCAGCATCCGGCCGAAAAAGACGATCGCCCAGCCTTGCGTGCCGAACAGCTTTTCCGCCTTTTCAATCTCTTTCCAGTCGAGCGTCAGGAAGCGTCCCCAGCGGACAATGAGCGGCTTGAACCGCTCAATGCCGATAACACGGGCGGCGAGATACCAGAAATAATTGCCGAGCATCGCACCTGCCGTGCCAGCAGCGATCACAGCAGTGATGTCCATCTTGCCCCGCGCGGCGGCGAGGCCGGCGACCGACATGATCACTTCCGACGGGATCGGCGGAAAGACTGTTTCCAGAAACATAAGGAAGCCGACGCCGAGATAGCCCGCGTCCTCAATCAGGTGGATGATCCAATCGCTCATTTGGCAATCTTCGCTTCAATCACATCCCAGATAAGGGCGGGGGTGTCCGTGCCGTTGAAGGCATCGATGGCGACAATGCCGGTCGGCGATGTCACGTTGATTTCGGTCAGCCATTTGCCACCGATTACATCGATGCCAACGAACAATAGCCCACGCTTTTTGAGTTCAGGCCCGATGGCCGCGCAGATTTCGCGTTCACCCAACGTAAGATCAGCCGCTTCGGCGCGGCCTCCGGCGGCGAGGTTGGAGCGGATTTCGCCCGCGCCCGGAATGCGGTTGATGGCACCGGCCACTTCACCGTTGATCAGCACGATGCGCTTGTCGCCGCTCTCCACGGCACGAATGAAGGCCTGCGCCATAAAGGGTTCGCGCCACACCTGCCCGAACAGCTCGGTGATTGCAGCGAGGTTCTTGCCGTCTTTGGCGATGTGCATGACAGCGGAGCCAGCATTGCCGTGGAGCGGCTTTACGACGATTTCGCCGTGCATCTTGTGGAATTCACGCACCTCGTCGAGCGAGCGTGTCACGAGCGTCGGCGGCATGAACTGCGCGAAATCGAGCACGAAGACTTTTTCAGGTGCGTTGCGGACGCTCACCGGATCATTCGCGACCAGCGTCCGATGCGTGATCCGCTCCAGCAGATGCGTGGCGGTGATGTAGCCGAGGTCAAAGGGCGGGTCCTGCCGCATCAGCACGGCGTCGATGTCGTCGGCCAGATCGATCTTGACCGGGGCGCCAAAGGTGAAATGGTTGCCCGCCTCACGCTGCACCGTCACCGGGCGCGCCGTCACCCAGACGCGGCCGTCGGAATAGTTCAGCTCGTCTGCGGTATAGTGGTAGCTGGTATAGCCGCGTGATTGCGCGGACAGCATCAACGCGAAGGTCGAATCGCCTGTAATATTGAGACCCTCCATCGGGTCCATCTGGAATGCGACCTTCAGGGTCATTGCGGGTCTCCTTGTCTGGCGGGCGATCTAGGCGAAGCGGGCGGCTTTGTCACCCGTGCCAGGCGTTGGGAATGTGGCGGGGCAAGGCGAACGGCGCGATCAGCATCACGTCGATGCCGATGTCTTCTCCGGCAGGCGCATATCGCGGTTGGAGGGCATTGGCGGCAGCGGCCACGCGGCGCAGGCGCCATGCATCGATGGCGGTGTCCAGATCTGCCTTGTTCCGCCTTGCTTTAACTTCAATGAAGGCGACTGTGCGTCCCCGCTTGGCAACAAGATCGACTTCGCCCACGCGGAGCTTCACGCGGAAGGCAAGGATGCGCCACCCGTGCAGCCGCAACCACCAAGCCGCAACGGTCTCTCCCCAGCGGCCGCGACGTTCGGCGGCCTGTCGGGTCATTTGCCGAGCAGTTCCAGCGCGCGAGCGTAAAGCGCCTTGCGATCAGCCCCCAGCGTGCGGGCGACCTCTCCGGCGGCTTTGGCCGGGGACGCCGTCTTTAGCGCTTCCACGAGGGCTGATTCGATGTCGTCCCCCGAAGCCGCTTCGGGTTCGCCGGGCGGGCCGACCACAATGACGATCTCTCCCTTTGGCGGAGCCCCCTCATAACGCGCGGCCAGTTCTAACAGCGTGCCGGTCACGCATTCCTCATAGGCCTTGGTGATTTCCCGTGCGACGCCCGCCTCACGGTCTCCCAGCACCTGCGCCAAGATGCCAAGCGTGTCCGCCAAGCGCGGGCCGGATTCATAGAATACCAACGTGGCACGTAGCGTTTTGAATTCTGCAATCTGGTCCGCCTTGGCCTTCGCTTTGGGCGGCAGAAATCCTGCAAAAAAGAACCGGTCAGTCGGCAACCCGGCCAACGTCAGTGCCGCGATGACAGCAGACGGGCCGGGGATCGTGACGATATGGCGGCCAGCTGCGCGTGCATCGCGGACAAGTTTGTAGCCGGGATCTGATATGAGCGGCGTTCCGGCGTCCGACACCAAAGCCACAGCCTCATTTGCCATGCGCTCAATCAGGCCGGGGCGGACCCGGTCTGCATTATGATCATGATAAGGCTGCATCGGGCGTTTGACCCCGATATGCTGCAAAAGCTTCGCCGTGACGCGGCTGTCTTCCACCGCTATGATGTCCGCCTCGCGAAGAATCGAGGCAGCACGGGGACTTAAATCGCCGAGATTGCCGATAGGCGTGGCGACGATATACAGACCGGGTTGAAGCGAAGAAGCCATAGGGAGTGCGTCATGGCAGACGATATGGGTGAGGGGCAAGCGACAGACCTCAAACGGCGGCAAATCATGCGCTGGGGTCTTGTTGGTGCAGCATTGTTTATGGCTGGGTGCCAAGTCGTGCCCAAGGCCCCGCCAAAGCCTGTAGAGGCGCCTCCGGAAGAGGGCGCGATGACGGGCCTTCCCACAGATGCCACACGCCACCGCATTGCGCTGCTTGTGCCGCTGACAGGATCGAACGCGGGGATCGGGCAGTCCATCGCCAATGCGGCGAACATGGCCGTGCTCGATACCGGCGGTGAGCGGATCCGGATGACGGTTTATGATACCGCCGGCGGTGCCGCTGCTGCGGCCGACAAGGCCATTGCGGAAGGCAATAAGCTGATCCTCGGGCCATTGCTCGCCGAAGACGTGCGCGCAGCCGCCGAAGTCGGACGGCGCAGCCGTGTGCCACTCATTGGGTTTTCAAACGACGTGTCCGTTGCAGGAAACGGCACCTATCTGCTTGGATTTACGCCAGCGCAGTCGGTATCCCGCGTTGTTGGCTATGCCCGGTCCAAGGGGCTGGTGAAGTTTGCCGGGCTCGTGCCGGCGGGTGTTTATGGTCAGCGCGCGCAGACTGCGCTCGCGCGTTCGGTTGAAGAGGCAGGCGGGTCGCTCGTTTCGGTGCAAAGCTATGATCGCAACGCCGGGGCCATCATGGGCGCCATTTCCCGCATCAACAAAGCCGGGGCGGCAGACGCCATTCTGATCGCCGATTCCAGCCGGACGGCAGTGCAGGCGATCCCGATCATCCGCCGTGGGCCGAGCGCTTCTGCCAAGATTTTGGGGACGGAACTCTGGAATACGGAAGCCAGTCTGTCGTCGCCGACTTTGAACGGGGCTTGGTTCGCCAGCGTCTCGGATGGGGTCTACACCCAGATGGCGGCGAAATACCGGACGCGATTTGGCCTCGCACCCTATCGCCTCTCGAGCCTTGGCTATGATGCGGTTCTGCTGGCGACCAAGGTTGCGACCAATTGGAAGCTTGGAACCCCGTTCCCGTTGCGGGCATTGGACGATACCGGTGGCTTTGCCGGGATTGATGGTGCCTTCCGATTCAACGCCTATGGCGTCGCGGAACGCGCGCTTGAGGTGCAGCAGGTCGGCTCAAGTGGAGCGACGGTCGTGTCCCCGGCACCAAAGGGCTTTGTGGACTAGATCGCGACGACGTCCGCCAATATCCGATCCAGCAGCAGCATCCCGTCTGGTAGGACGGTGATGCGGCTGCCGGATTGGCTGAGGAGCCCATAGCCAGCCAGTCGCGATGCCGCGTCGGCATCAATCAGGGCATCCACATTCACCCCTGTCCGGCGCGCGATGTCGGCAAGGTCAATGCCTTCGCGCAGACGCAGGCCCATCAACAAGGCTTCCTGCGCCTGCTCTGCCGGAGAAAGCGCCTCTTCCTGCTGGGCGCCGTGGCTGTTGCGCGTGACGGCGTTCAGGAAATTTTCCGGCTTCTTGTGTCGGATCGTGGCCATGCCGCCACGTCTGCCATGCGCGCCGGGGCCGATGCCTGCATAGCTGCCATAGCGCCAATAGGTCAGGTTGTGGCGGCTCTCCTCACCCAAGCGGGCGTGATTGGAAATCTCATAGCGGGGCAGGCTAGCCTCGGTCGTCAGGGCGTCGGTCAGTTCGTAAAACTCCGCCGCTTCATCCGGGTCCTTGGGCGTCAACGCGCCTGTGCGCACCAGCGTTTCAAAGCGCGTGCCGGGTTCGATGGTCAATTGGTAGAGGGAGAGATGGCCCGTCCCGAAGGACAAAGCGCGACGCAGCTCCGCTTCCCATCCACTGAGCGTCTGCGCGGGCAGGGCATAAATGAGATCAAACGACACGCGGGAAAAGGCCTTTTGTGCCACCTCCAGTGCCGCGAGCCCTTCCTCCACATCATGCGCCCGACCCAAAAGCTTCAGCACCTCATTGTCGAGCGACTGCAGGCCGAGCGAGACGCGGTTGACGCCTGCCGCGGCCAGATCAGCAAAGCGGGATGCCTCGACCGAGGAGGGATTGGCCTCCAGCGTGATTTCAATGTCCGGGGCAAAGCCCCAATGGCGCTCTGCTGCCGAAATCAGCGTAGCGACTGTCGTTGGCGGCATCAGCGAAGGCGTGCCGCCGCCAAAGAAGATAGAGGTGAGCGGTCGTCCGCCGAACTGGCTAGCCTCATAGGCCATGTCGGCCAGCAGCGCGCCTAACCAGGCCGCCTGATCCGTAGTTTCACGGACGTGGCTGTTAAAGTCGCAGTAGGGACATTTCGATACACAGAAAGGCCAGTGGATATAGAGGGCAAGGGAATCGGCCAAATGCATGGACGGCGCTTAGCATTGATGGCGGCAAGTGTAAGCTTTCTGGCCACGATCTTTGGATCGCCCGCAATGGTGCGGCCTTCTGGCGATTTCGAAACTGAGGTTCTGGCGGCGCATAATGAAGAGCGCGCAACTAAGGGCGTCCCGCCGCTCGTCTGGAATGAAGACCTCGCACGCGATGCAGCCGGATGGGCGGGGACACTCAAAGGAAGCGCAACGCTGCGCCATGCCGGGGTTCAGGGGAAGGGCGAGAACCTTTGGATGGGCACGCGTAACTATTTTGCGCCCGCAACGATGGTGGGCGATTGGATCGAGGAAAAGGCAGATTATCGCCCTGGCCGGTTCCCCGATATCTCGCGGACGGGCAACTGGTCCGATGTCGGCCACTATACCCAGATCATCTGGCGCAACACGCGCGAAGTCGGCTGTGCTGTCGCGACGGACGCCGAGTTCGACTATCTTGTCTGCCGTTATTTTCCGGCCGGAAACTGGATGGGGGAAGATCCCTTGGGCGGTCGCGCGCCGCGTGTTGCGGGCCGCATGGAGCGCTAGAAAAGCGCCGCCACCAATTTCTTGAACGCATCCGCCCGGTGGCTGATCGCGTGTTTGGCGGCAGGGTCGATTTCGGCAAAGGTCTGGTCGGCGCCAGACGCCACGAAAACAGGATCATAGCCAAAACCAAGCGCACCGCGCGGCGGCCAGGTCAGGCTGCCTTCGACACGGCCTTCAAAGACTTCGCTGTGTCCGTCGGGCCATGCGACCGCGAGCGTGCAAACGAACGCCGCAGACCGGTCCACTGAGGGCCCTTGTTCGGCGAGCAGGCCTTCGACCTTGCCCATCGCCATATACCAGTCCCGGCCGGGCTCACCTTCAAACCATTGCCGTTCGGCCCAGTCAGCTGTGTAAACGCCGGGGCGTCCGCCCAAGGCGCGCACTTCCAGCCCGCTGTCATCCGACAAAGCGGGCAGGCCTGACAGTGCAGAGGCATGCGCCTTGAGCAGCGCGTTTTCGGCAAAGGTCGTACCGGTCTCCTCCGGCTCAGGCAGGCCAAGTTCGCCAGCTGAAACAGGCTCGATCCCGAACGGGGCAAGGAGATCGCGGATTTCGCGGACCTTGCCCTGATTGTGGCTGGCGATCACCAGCCGTCCGGGTTCGAGCTTGCGGGCCATGTTTAGCGACCTGTTGCCTTCAACTGCGCTTCGAAAACCTTCGTGCAGCCGATGCGGGCGAGGCGGAGGAGGCGGAGAAGTGCTTCCTCGTCATAGGTTTCGCCTTCGGCAGTCGCCTGTGCCTCAGCAATGTTGCCGTTGGACAGGAGGACGAAGTTAGCGTCGGCCCCGGCATTCGAATCTTCGATGTAATCGAGGTCGAGCACCGGCGTGCCGTTATAGATGCCACAGCTGATCGCGGCGACCTGCTGTTCGATCGGGTCTGTCTGAAGGACGCCATCGGCCATCAGCTTGTCGACCGCGAGGCGCAGGGCGACCCATGCGCCGGAGATGGAGGCCGTACGCGTGCCGCCATCGGCCTGAATGACGTCGCAATCGAGCGTGATCTGGCGTTCGCCCAAGGCCTTCATGTTGACGACGGCGCGCAGCGACCGGCCGATGAGACGCTGAATTTCCTGCGTGCGGCCGGACTGCTTGCCCTTGGCCGCTTCACGGCTGCTGCGCGTGTGCGTGGCGCGGGGGAGCATGCCATATTCCGCCGTGACCCAGCCTTCACCCTTGCCGCGCAAGAAGGGGGGAACCCGTTCTTCGATGCTGGCGGTGACGAGAACACGCGTTTCGCCAAAGCTGACGAGCACGGAGCCTTCGGCATGCTTGGTGAAATGGGGTTCAATGGTGATTTCACGCATCTGATCTGGGGCGCGGCCTGATGGGCGCATAAGGGCTTGTCCTTTTCTACGGTTTCGGCGCATCTAACGGGAGGGGCGGCATCCGACCAGCCCCGATGGGAGGAAAGCCATGAAAATCGTCAAAGGTCTCGTCTTGGGGCTGTCAGTCCTCATGATTCTGATGGGCGGTCTCTGGATCGGGCAGGGGCTGAACATCATCCGCTGGCCGGCTGAAAGCTTCATGATCGGCGTGCCGCAGTGGAGCTGGAATGGCACCGGGCTCGCTCTGGTTGGCCTGCTCCTCTTCTGGTGGGCGCGACGTCCCTAAAGACCATGCGCATGCAGGCTTGCACTTAGGGGGCGATGGTCCCTAAGTCAGGTTTATGTCCACCGTCCATGAATTGACTCATCGCGCGCGTGACGTGTTTCGCGTGGTCGTCGAATCCTATCTGGGGTCTGGCGCCCCTGTTGGCTCGCGGACGATTTCCAAGCTGGGGCAAATGAGCCTATCGCCTGCCTCCATCCGCAATGTGATGCAGGATCTGGAAGAACTGGGCCTGCTCGCCGCGCCGCACACATCGGCCGGGCGGATGCCGACGGAACTCGGCCTGCGGCTGTTTGTTGATGGCATGATGCAAGCGGCGGAACCCACTGCGGACGAACGTGCCGTCATAGAAGCACGCGTTGGCCAAAGTGGACCAATCGAGGATGCTCTGGCCGCGGCGACCTCTACGTTATCGGGCCTTTCCCAATGTGCAGGTATCGTCCTTGTCCCGACGCGGGAACCGCGCTTGCAGCAATTTGCCTTTGTGCCGCTTGGCCCTACTCAGGCGCTGGCCGTGCTGGTGGGGGAAGACGGATCGGTTGAAAACCGCGTCGTGGATCTTCCACCGGGCCTGCCTGTCTCAGCACTTGTTGAGGCTGGCAATTTCATCACGGCGCATCTCGCAGGCCGGACATTGGCTGAGGCGTCGGCGGTGCTGGCGACACAGATTGCGCGGGAACGGGCGATGCTCGACATCGCATCGCAGGACTTGGTGCAGCGGGGCATTGCCGTGTTGAGCGAAGATAGCGCGCACCGCCCGGTGCTGATTGTTCGGGGGGCCGCGCACCTGATTGACGATGCCGCCGTGGCCGATCTGGACCGTGTTCGTAACCTGCTTGATGAGATTGAAAGCAAGGAAGACATTGCCCGCCTGCTCGACGGCGCCCGAGAAGGCGCTTCGACTAAGGTTTTCATCGGTTCTGAGAACAAGCTATTTGCGCTTTCGGGGTCATCGGTGATAGCGGCCCCCTACCATGGACGCGACGGGCGAGTGGTCGGCGTGGTCGGTGTGATAGGCCCCACGCGCTTGAATTACGCCCGTGTCGTCCCCATGGTTGATTTTACAGCACAAACCCTCACGAGATTGATGACGTAATGAGCGACGAAGAGTTGAAGAACGACGCACACCCTGAAGATGCTACTGCCGAAGCCGAAGCGGCTTCCGACCCGCTTGGCGCTTTGCTTGGCGAACTGGAAGAGGCGCGCCAGCAGATCCTTTATGCGCAGGCCGAAACGCAAAATGTGCGCCGCCGTCTGGAAAAAGACGCGCAGGATGCCCGTGCCTATGCCGCCACCAATTTCGCGCGTGACGTTTTGTCGGTTGCCGACAATCTTACCCGCGCGCTCGATGCTATGCCTGCTGCCATGCGCGAGGATGAAGGCTCCAAAAGCCTGATCATCGGGCTGGAAGCGACGCAGCGCGAATTGATGTCGGTGTTTGAACGCAATGGCATCACCCGCATCGCCGCCATGGGCCTCCCACTTGATCCCAACCAGCATCAGGCGATGGTTGAGCTTCCCAGTGATGTGGAACCCGGCACCATCGTGCAGGAAATGCAGGCTGGTTATATGATCAAGGACCGCTTGCTGCGTCCTGCGCTGGTCGCTGTGGCGAAGAAGCCGGAGTAAAATCCAGCTTCGTCATGCTGAACGTGTTTCAGCATGACCGCTTGGAGCGTCCGCCCATTTCGGTGTGTCGCCCGAACCCGTTGTACTGAAACAAGTTCAGGACGACGAGGTTTCTATTCGACCGGCCGCCGTGCCACGAGGCCAATCGACAACAGCCGCATCACCGGCTCATCATGCTGGTTAAACACCGTCACCTTGGCTTTTGTGCTGCCCATTTCGGGGCGGGATCTCGACGGGGTAACTTCGGTTATCTCGGACTCCACGCGCAGCGTATCGCCGGGGTAGACGGGCTTCAGCCAGCGCAATTCGTCCAGACCCGGGGAGCCGAGCCCGGCTTGCTTATTCTTCTTTAGATTCTCGACAAGCATCGCCATCGTCATCGCGCAGGTGTGCCAGCCCGAGGCGGAGATGCGTCCGAAATGCGTCTTTGCGGCGGCCTCATCGTCGAGATGGAAGGGCTGCGGATCATATTTGCCCGCAAACTCCAGAACCTCTTCGCGTGTGACCTCATACCGGCCAAAGCTCGCTTTGGTTCCGACCTTCATGTCTTCGAGATATTGCACGCATCGTCTCCCTTTTGACCCGTCTTACGTTAACGGAAAGCGGGAGGGGAAGAGGTTTTGTTGAGGCCGCCGCTGATTTGCGTTGTGGGCCGTCAGTTACAGACCCGTTTGCCCTGAGCTTGTCGAAGGGTTGTTCTTCCTTTGGCAGGACGGCCGCACAAGAAGGACGAGGCTTCGACAAGCTCAGCCCGAACGGATTCTGCAAAACTTGGTCAGACGTTGAACCGGAACAGCATGATGTCGCCATCCTTGACGAGATAGTCCTTACCTTCGGACCGCCACTTGCCTGCTTCCTTGGCACCCGCCTCTCCATTGTGGTCGACATAGTCCTGATAGGCCATGGTCTCGGCGCGGATGAATCCCTTTTCAAAATCGGTGTGGATGGCACCTGCGGCATTCGGCGCTGTGGCGCCCTTGAACACCGTCCATGCGCGTGCTTCCTTCGGGCCGACCGTGAAGAAGGTAATGAGGTGGAGGAGTTCATATCCCGCACGGATGACGCGGGCGAGCCCGGTTTCGGTCAGGCCAAGGTCGGAGAGGAATTCTGCCCGATCCTCAACGGGCATCGTGACAATATCGGCTTCGATGGCCGCGGAGACAACCACAGCTTCGGCGCCTTCGGCCTTGGCCTTTTCAAACACCTTGGCGGACAGGTCATTGCCGGTGGCGGCTGATCCTTCATCGACGTTACAGACATAGAGGACAGGCTTGGACGTCAGAAGCTGCGCCTGTTGGAAAGCCTTTTCCTCTTCCGCATCATTGCGAACCGTTAAGCGCGCGGGTTTGCCTTCGCGCAGCAGATCGAGCGCCTTGCCGAGCACGACGGCAGCGACCTTCGATTCCTTGTCGCCTTGTGCGGCCTTCTTCTGCAGGTTGGGCACCCGCTTTTCGAGGCTTTCAAGGTCGGCGAGCATTAGCTCCGTCTCAACCGTATCGGCGTCGGAAATGGGGTCGATCTTGTTGTCGACATGTTGAATGTCATCATCGACAAAGCACCGCAGGACATGGACGACAGCATCGACTTCGCGGATGTTGGCGAGGAACTGATTGCCCAGACCTTCGCCTTTAGATGCGCCACGCACGAGGCCTGCGATGTCGACAAAGCTTAGCTGGGTCTCGATAATCTTCTGGCTGCCGCCAATCTTAGCGATGGACTGCAGGCGCGGGTCCGGCACGGCGACGTTGCCAACATTCGGCTCAATCGTGCAGAATGGATAATTGGCTGCTTGCGCTGCCTGTGTCTCCGTCAGCGCGTTGAACAGGGTGGACTTGCCAACATTGGGCAGGCCGACAATACCGCATTTGAAACCCATTTCAGTCAGTCCTTCTGCATTCTCATCGCCACATCATTCATGAAGCGCACATCGTCTCCATCGGCCAGCCATTTGGCCTCGGCGGCAACGACGCCCAACATATGGGCAAGATCATCTGTTTCCGCCTTGGCAAAGTTGCCGAGGACGTAGCCTGTCACCCGGTCCTTATGGCCAGGATGGCCAATGCCAAGACGCACCCGGCGAAAATCCTCGCCGATATGGGCGATGGTGGAACGGATGCCGTTATGACCCGCAGCCCCGCCACCGCGCTTTACCTTCACGCGGAACGGATCAATGTCGAGCTCGTCGTAAAAGACGGTCACGTCCTTGGGCTCGAGCTTGAAGAAGCGCATCGCTTCGCCAATGCTGCGGCCGCTCTCGTTCATGAAGGTCGCGGGTTTGACGAGCAGGATCTTGTCGCTGCCAATCCGGCCTTCCGACGCCAGTCCCTGAAAGCGCGTTTTCCAAGGCCCAAAAGAGAAGGTCTCGGCAATCACATCGGCGGCCATGAACCCCACATTGTGGCGGTGCATGGCATATTGTGCGCCGGGATTACCGAGACCTGCCCAGATTTGCATCGTTAACTCCCGGGCGCCTTCCTGATTAGAAAAGCGCCAGAGGAAGCTTACTCGCCTTCAGCCTTGGTGGTGTCACCTTCGGCCGACTTGAGGCCCGACGGCGCAACCAGTGTGGCAATCGTAAAGTCACGATCAGTGATCGCGCTCTTCGAGCCAGCTGGGAGTGCGACATGGCTGATGTGGACCGAGTCGCCGATTTCGAGGCCCTTGAGCGAAATCTTGATGTCGTCGGGGATCAGGGCTGCATCGCAGACCAGTTCCAGATCATGACGGACGATGTTGAGCACAGCACCGCGCTTCATGCCGGGCGACGCGTCATGGTCGGTGAAGTGAACAGGGACGTTCACATGCACTTCGGAATGTTCGCCGATGCGCAGGAAGTCTGCGTGAAGCGGGCGTTCAGTGACGGGATGGAAAGACACATCCTTGCAAAGCGTGCGGACCTGCTTGCCACCAACGTCGATCATGATGACCGCGTTCATGAAGTGGCCGGTATGCAGTGCCTTCAACAGCAGCTTTTCTTCGACGTGAATCGTCTGGGGTGCTTCGTTATTGCCGTATACGACGGCGGGGACGCGGCCCTGATTGCGCAGTGCACGAGAGGCTCCCTTGCCTTCCCGTTCGCGCGTTTCGGCCGACAGCGTCAGCTGATCGCTCATATGTAATCTCCGGTTAAATTTGCTTTTTCCGTCACGCCTCCAGGGATGACCATAACGGAAGAGCGCGCGCCTATGCGAAAACGCGCAGGAATGCAAGCAATGGTGCGCGGGGGCGCTGCTCAGTTGATGCGCACGGCCTCTAGGTGATTGGCCTTCAGCATGGCCTGCACGCTTTCCTTACCCGCCAGATGCCCGGCGCCAACTGCGAGGAAGACCGTGCCCGGCTGCTCCATCCGCTTGGCAATCCATCCGGCCCAACGCTGGTTGCGATCTGTCAAAAGGACCTTCTTGATCTCCGGCATGGTGTTCATTCCGTCATTCATGACGGCGGCCAGCTTGTCGGGATTTCCCTTGGCCCAGCTGCCGACCATGACGGATACGACTTTCTTTGCTTTCGGCATTTCTGAAACAGCAGAATTCAGGAACTTGATCTGCTGGTCTTCCGGCAATGTGTCAAAAAACCCGATCTGCTCTTCCATGCTTTCCAAAGCCCCGATCTTCTTGGAGGCGACTTTGGCTTCAGCGGTCAGCAGCTTTTCCGCACCCGATTCCGGATCATAACCCAGCTTCTGCATGGGTGCCATGGCGACAAGGGTAGAGGCGAACCAGGGTTCAAAAGGCTCCAGCCCTTCAGGGTCAATGTCCAATGCCGTGAGCACAGCCCGGTATTTGGCGGCGTCCTTTGGTGTCAGCTTTTGCGACAAGGGCGGACCATCCGGGTCGATGGCACGCGATATGACAATCTTTTGTGACTCCGCCGCGCTTGGCTGGACCATTTCGAGCACCAGTTCATCCGACGCATCGAAGGCGGTTTTGATCTGACCTTCAAACCACTGCGTGCCCGGCTTGAGCAAGTGGATCGTGCCAAACAGATAGATGGTCGTGTCTGCATCCGAAACCTTCCACAACGCCGGTTTGGCAATGAGGACCGGAGCAGGCTTCGCTGCAGGCTCTGCTGCGGAGACGAGGAGAAGGGCCATTAGGCCGAGGGAGAACGAACGCATGCCCAATGATGTAAGGCGTTAAACGTTAAAAGTAAGCGTCAATCGACGCGTGAAACCGCAATTCCGCTGCCCGAAAGCAGGTGCTGTAGCGAGTCGGGTCCGGCCAGATGCCCCGCGCCAACGGCGAACAATACCGTGCCCGGTTTCGCCATCCGCCGGGTCAGCCAGTGGGTCCAGGCAATATTCCGCTGGCGGACCAAGACGTTGTAGAGTTCTGCACCCAGTTTCTCTTCGGTGAAGTCCGCATCCAGCTGGCTCACATCGCCGGAAGCCCAAGCCCGGTCGCTGTCATTCGGGGTGTTTGGCTCGGTCGCGTCCATATCCGCCAGCGTATCCTCCAGCATTTTTCGCTGGGCGACCTCGGAAAGGCCATGCATCTGCCGCAGGACGGCGCTGCCGTCTTCCACAGCAAGGATGGGCCGACCAGCACGGGCAAAGGCCTTCTGCAGCACCGCCTCCACGCCATTGTCGTGTGACAGGCCATCCTTGCCCATATCTTCAACCGCGAGGACAAGGCTCGCCATCCATGTCGGCATGGCGTCGTAAAACTTTTCGGGAAAGTCGGTGCGAGCGATGGCGCGCTTCAGGGCGGCGCGCTTATCCTCCGGCACCCGTGCGGCAATCGGCCGGTCGTGCACGACGGGGTTGATCGTGTCGTCGACAGCACCCTCGGTCTTCTTGTTGGCTTCGGGCGAATCAACGGTTTCGAGGACCAGCTCGTCGGCCTGCGCCACAATCTGTTTGAGGCCAGGAGATTGCCTGCGGAAGCCCTTGGGCAGCGCGTGCGTGGTGCCGAACAAATAGATCGTCGTGTCGGCGTCGGAAATCTTCCAGATGGCGGGATGCGGGTCCGATTGGCGTGCAGATGTGGCCGCTTCGCTTGCCGGGGCAAGGAGCAAGGCAGGCAGCGCCAGTATGGCGCACAGGGCCATCCGTTTCCGCATCTCTCTCCAGTCCGGATCAATGTCCGGATTGTTATGGTGGGAAGCTGCGCCCGCATGTGGCCTTCGTCAAGGCGATTCCGCTCCACTTTGCTTGACCGTAGCGGCCCCATCCGTCAAAGGCGCGGCCATGGCGGCGGACAATCAAAGCTTGAGCTTTCAGGACCTGATCCTGACCCTTCACGATTATTGGGGGACGCAGGGATGTGTCATCCTGCAACCCTATGACATGCGCGTGGGCGCGGGGACCTTTCATCCCGCGACGACGCTGCGTGCGCTTGGCCCGGAAAGCTGGAACGCGGCCTATGTGCAGCCCTCGCGCCGCCCGACCGACGGGCGTTATGGTGAGAACCCCAACCGGCTTCAGCATTATTACCAATATCAGGTGATCATGAAGCCGAGCCCGGGGAACCTGCAGGAGCTCTATCTCGGCTCGCTCGACGCCATCGGTATCGATCCGCTCAAGCACGACGTCCGCTTTGTGGAGGACGACTGGGAAAGCCCGACGCTGGGCGCTTGGGGCCTTGGCTGGGAAGTCTGGTGTGACGGGATGGAAGTCACACAATTCACCTATTTCCAGCAGGTTGGCGGCTATGATTGCAAGCCCGTCGCAGGCGAGCTGACCTACGGGCTGGAGCGTCTGGCCATGTATATTCAGGGCGTTGACCGGGTGTACGACCTGCGCTTCAACGACGCGGGCGTGACTTATGGCGACGTGTTTTTGGAAAACGAACGCCAGTTTTCGAAGTACAACTTCGAAGTCGCGGACACCGCCGCATTGTTCGACGGGTTCGCCAAGGCCGAGGCGGAATGTCAGCGCTGCATTGCAGCCGGCGTGCCGCTTGCCGCCTATGATCAGGCGATTGAGGCGAGTCACTTGTTCAACCTGTTGCAGGCACGCGGCGTCATCTCCGTGCAGGAACGCGCCAGCTATATGGGCCGCGTCCGCGATCTGGCGAAAGGCAGCTGTGCCGCTTGGATTGAAAAGCAGACGCCCGAATGGATGGAGAAGTTCCCGGGGTGGACGGCATGACCGACTTCCTGCTCGAACTTCTCTCCGAAGAAATCCCGGCGCGTATGCAGGACAAGGCGCGGGATGATCTTGCCCGCCTGTTCTCAGCGGAACTCGATAAGGCGGGCCTGAAGGCCGCAGACCTCATCACCTATGCGACGCCGCGCCGTTTGGCGTTGATTGCCAAAGACTTGCCGCTCGAAACGCAGGCCGTCTCCGAAGAAACCAAGGGCCCTAAGGTCGGCGCGCCGCCACAGGCGATGGAGGGATTCCTCCGCAAGACGGGCCTGACGCAGGACCAGTTGGTCGAGCGAGATGGCGTCTATTTCGCGGTCGTGGAAAAGCCGGGTCGCAAGACGGCGGACGTCTTGGCCGACGCCATCCCCGCGATCATCCGCGCCTTCCCCTGGCCCAAATCACAGCGCTGGGGCGTCGCCTCCCGCTCAACCGAGAGCCTGCGTTGGGTGCGTCCGTTGCAGGGGATCATCGCGCTCTTGGGTGACGATGTCGTGCCATGCGAGATCGACGGCATCTCCAGCGGTGTCACGACCATGGGCCACCGCTTCCATCACACTGGCTATGTCACCATCGGCAATGCGGGCGATTATGCTGCGAAGCTGAAGGCCGCCCATGTCATCGTCGATCAGGACGCGCGCCGCGCGATCATCCGCGTCGGGGCCGAAAAGGCGGCGGCAGATGCGGGTCTTGTGCTCGTGCCCGACGAAGGCTTGGTCAATGAGAATAGCGGCCTGACCGAATGGCCGGTGCCGATGCTGGGCCGGTTTGATCCTGATTATCTGACCGTGCCCGAAGAAGTCATCCAACTCACCGCGCGCGTGAACCAGATGTACTTCATCTGCCGCGACAAGGCCGGCAAGCTTGCCAACGCGTTCATTTGCACCGCAAACATCGTCGCCAATGATGGTGGCGCTGTGATCGTTGCGGGCAATGAGAAGGTGCTGGCCGCGCGCCTGAGCGATGCGCGCTTCTTCTACGACACCGATTTGAAGACCAGCCTAGAGGTGCATGCCGAAAAGCTGAAGGATATCGTTTTCCACGAACAGCTAGGGACTGTGGCTGACAAGGTCGAGCGCGTTGCCAAGCTGGCGCGGTGGTTGGTGGAAGAGGGCGTTGTTAAGCCCCTCCCTTCCAAGGGAGGGGTTGGGGTGGGTGAGTCCATCGGCTCGTCAGCGCTCGCACCCACCCCCAGCCCCTCCCTTGGAAGGGAGGGGGGCAGTTTGGCCGACATGGCCGAACGCGCCGCGCGTCTGGCAAAGGCGGACCTCGTGACCGGCATGGTCGGGGAGTTCCCCGAACTTCAGGGCCTTATGGGTGGATATTATGCCGCAGCCCAAGGTGAGGCAGCCGAAGTCGCCGCCGCCGTGCGCGATCACTATAAGCCGGTCGGGCAGGGCGATGACGTGCCGACGGCACCGGTGACGGTGGCGGTGAGCTTGGCTGACAAGCTGGATACTCTGGTCGGGTTCTTCCAGATTGATGAAAAGCCAACGGGGTCAAAAGATCCGTTCGCCCTTAGACGCGCGGCTATCGGCATACTGAGCCTGATCTTAGACAACGAATTGCGTGTTTCGATGCGAGATTTAATCACAGCGGCGGCACATAAAGGCGGCGCAGATGCTGGTCTCGACATTGCGAATTTCCTGATCGACCGCCTTAAAGTTCAGCAACGTGACGCTGGCGTCCGGCACGATATGATTGACGCAGTTGTGGCCGTTGCGAAGGGCGGCGACAATGTCCTGATGGTCAAGCGGGTGAAGGCCTTGCAGGCGTTCGTCACTACGGCGGAAGGTGCGAACCTCTTGGCTGGGTTTAAGCGCGCGGCGAACATCCTGAAAAAGGAAGGCGTCGAGAACCTTACCGCGAAGTCACTTTCCTATGCGGCGGCGTCGGAGGAAACGGCGCTCATCAACGCGCTTGATTCGGCGGAGCCGCAGGCCGCTGCCGCGATCGCGCGGGAGGATTTCGAAGGCGCCATGGCGGCGCTTGCGTTGCTGCGCGCGCCCATTGATGCGTTTTTTGACAAGGTGATCGTGAATGATCCGGACGAAGAGAAACGACTGGCACGATTGGCCATGCTCGCGCGCGTCCGTGATGCCGTTCATCAGGTGGCCGACTTCTCCCGTATTGAGGGATGACGAGATTATCCCGCTCCCCCTGAGGGAGAGGGCAGGGTTCGGGAGTAGCAGATGACGCAATATGTGTACCGCTTCGGCGGCGGTGTTTCGGATGGTGATGACGCCACGCGGGGCAATAAAAACCTGCTCGGCGGCAAGGGCGCGAATCTTGATGGCATGGCGTCGATCGGCCTGCCGGTGCCCCCGGGCTTCACCATCACGACCGAAATGTGCACGCGTTATTATGCCGAAGGGCAGAGCTTCCCCGACAGCGTCCGCGCTGAAGTGGCGCAGGGCGTTGCGCATATCGAGGCGGTGACCGGCAAGAAGTTTGGTGACGCAGGCGATCCGATGCTCGTTTCCGTCCGCTCCGGCGCGCGCGTCTCGATGCCGGGCATGATGGATACGGTCCTCAACCTTGGCCTCAATGATGAGACGGTGGTCGGCCTCGCGGCATCGTCCGGCGATGCCCGCTTTGCCTGGGACAGCTATCGCCGCTTCATCCAGATGTATTCGGATGTCGTGCTTGAACTCGATCATGGATCGTTCGAGGAAGCGCTGGAAATCGCGAAGGAAGATCGCGGCTATTTCCTCGACACCGAAATGCTCGCCGAAGACTGGCAGGCGCTGGTCGCGGAATACAAAACGCTTGTCGAACAGCAATGGGGCAAGCCCTTCCCGCAGGATGTGCATGATCAGCTTTGGGGCGCGGTGGGCGCCGTGTTTGGATCATGGGAGGCAGATCGCGCTAAGGTCTATCGCCGGTTGAACAGCATCCCCGGAGACTGGGGCACGGCTGTCAACGTGCAGGCAATGGTGTTCGGCAATATGGGCGATACGTCTGCGACGGGCGTGGCCTTCACCCGCGACCCCGCAACGGGCGAGAATGCCTATTATGGCGAATTCCTGATCAACGCGCAGGGCGAAGATGTCGTCGCGGGCATCCGCACGCCGCAATATTTGACCAAGGCCGCGCGTGAACGCGCCAATGCCAAGCCGCTGTCGATGGAAGAGGCGATGCCGGAGGTCTATGGCCAGCTCGCTGACGTCTTCCGCATCCTCGAAACGCATTACCGCGATATGCAGGATATTGAGTTTACCGTGGAACGCGGCAAGCTGTGGATGCTCCAGACGCGATCCGGCAAGCGCACGGCAAAGGCCGCGCTAAAGATCGCGGTCGACATGGCCAATGAAGGCCTCATCACCCACAATGAAGCGATCCTGCGCGTTGAACCCTCAGCGCTGGACCAGTTGCTGCACCCCACACTTGACCCTACCGCCAAGCGCGATGTGCTGACCAAGGGGCTGCCTGCTTCTCCGGGGGCTGCGTCCGGCAAAATTGTGTTTGATGCCGATACTGCCGAACGGGCCGCCGCCGATGGGCAGAGCGTCATCCTCGTCCGCACAGAAACCTCGCCTGAGGACATTCACGGCATGCACGCCGCCAAGGGCATCCTGACGGCGCGTGGCGGCATGACGAGCCATGCAGCGGTCGTGGCACGCGGTATGGGCCGTCCCTGCGTGTCGGGGGCCGGTGGCATCTCGATTGACAGCAAGGCCAAGCAACTGCGCGTTGGCGATCGGACTTTGGGCGAAGGCGATATTCTGACGCTGGATGGCTCAACCGGTGAAGTCATGGCCGGAGCGGTCGAGACGGTTCAACCAGAGTTGGTCGGTGATTTCGGCGTGCTCATGGAATGGGCCGATAAGATCCGCCGGATGAAGGTGCGCGCCAATGCGGAAACGCCGCTTGATGCGCAGACCGCACGAGACTTTGGCGCGGAAGGCATCGGCCTGTGCCGCACCGAACATATGTTCTTTGATGCCGGTCGCATCACTGCCGTCCGCCAGATGATCTTGGCCGACAGTGAAAAGGGCAGGCGCGCCGCGCTCGACAAATTGCTGCCGGAACAGCGCGCCGACTTTGTTGCCATTTTCAAGGTGATGGCGGGGCTGCCTGTCACCATCCGTCTGCTTGATCCGCCGCTGCATGAATTTTTGCCGCATCAGGAAAGCGAATTTGCTGAAGTCGCGGAAGCCGCAGGTGTCGACGTTGAGGTGCTCAAGCGTCGCGCGGCGGACCTGTTTGAATTCAACCCCATGCTCGGCCATCGCGGCTGTCGTTTGGGTGTGACTTATCCCGAAATCTACGAGATGCAGGCGCGCGCCATTTTCGAAGCCGCCTGCGAACTGGAGACGGCACCTGTGCCGGAAGTCATGATCCCGCTCGTCGCGACCAAGCGCGAACTGGAATTGATGAAGGATGTGGTCGATGCCGCTGCAGAGGCGGTCTTTGCTGAAAAGGGCAAGCGCATCGAGTACCTTGTCGGCACGATGATCGAACTGCCGCGCGCAGCACTGAAGGCAGGGGAGATCGCCGAGGTTGGCGCGTTCTTCAGCTTTGGCACCAACGATCTCACGCAGACGACGCTCGGCGTCTCCCGCGATGACGCGGCCCGCTTCCTCACGACCTATGTCGATAAGGGCATTTACCCGCAGGACCCGTTCATTTCGATTGATGAAGAAGGCGTGGGCGAATTGATCGCGCTTGCGGCCGAACGCGGGCGCAAGACACGTCCCGACATTAAGATGGGCATCTGCGGGGAACATGGCGGCGATCCGCGCTCCATTGCCTTTTGCGAAAAGACCGGCCTCGATTACGTCTCGGCCTCACCCTATCGCGTGCCAATTGCGCGGCTGGCGGCCGCACAGGCAGCGCTTCGGAAATAGGGCTCGTTCATTTTTTCTTGGCCCCTGCCGGTGCGCGCGTTAGCCTCGCGTCAAACATAGGAGAGGGCAGGAAAATATGAAGAGATGGCAACGCTATGCGCTTGGCGTGGCGGTCGGGCTGGCGGCCGGGGGTGGCCTTGTCTGGCACAAGACGGGATCCGCCTTTGGTAGTGGCAGTGTGACCAATGGCATTTGGTCAACCTCCCTCAACTACGGCATCGCCTCTGCGGACCCTCTGACCCGCGCCGCGGTTGCCAGGCGGGGCCTGCTCGCTTTGCCAAAGACAGAAACCGTCTATTGGGCTGCCTCGCGCGATAGCGAGGGTAAGCCGCTTGATGGGTCCTGCACCTATGCGCTTTCGGGCAAGGCACTCGACTCCCGATGGTGGAGTGTGACCTTCTATGACCGTGAAGGGTATCTCGTGGCCAATGACGCGCGGATATGGTCCTTTAGTGGCGCGTCGATCACGCCCGAAGAAAAGGCCGGCTGGACGGTCACGATTTCTCCCAACAAGCCTGCAAGCGGCCACTGGCTGCCCAGCGCCAAGGGTCAGCCCTTTGAGCTGACCTTGCGGATGTACAATCCCGGCCCCGCTTTCGTGAAGGACCCCAAGGCCGCAGAGTTGCCCGTTTTGAAGAAGGAGGGCTGCGCATGAAACAGTGGTTTGGACCCGCAGCTGTTGCGCTGCTCGCTGCCGCTGCTGCTTGGCATGGCGGCCTTGCTTTGGCGACCTATGGACTGATGGAGGTCGCTGTCCGCAAGACAGCCGCCGATACAGGCTTCAACAAGATGCGCTACAATGCGCTCGCGACGCCCGAAAATCAGCCGATTGTCCGGCCCAGCCCGGACTTAGCTTATGCTGCTTGCGCTTATGATTTGAAAGACGGTCCGGTTGAAGTGACGATGGCACCAGTGCCGGGGCGCTATTCCTCGCTCAGCGTGTTCGACGCGCGGACCGATGTGGTCTTTGTCCGCAATGACCAGCAGGCGAAGGAAAAGGCCTTCCAGATCGTCATCGCGCGCGACGGGCAGGCCGTTCCTGCGGGCAAAGAGGTCGTGCGTGTCGGCTATGACCGCGGGATCGCGCTGATCCGTCTGCTGCTTAATACGCCGTCCGAAATCAAATCGCTGGAGCCTCTCCGGCGGCAGTCGAGCTGCCGCCAGATTTAGCCCAAGCGATTGACGAAGTTGTCGCTGATCGAACAGGCCGCCGGGCCGAGAATAACGATGAACAGCACCGGCAGTCTGAAAAGGATCAGCGGCACCGTCATGATGGCGGGCAGGCGAGCGGCCTTTTCTTCGGCGCGCATCATGCGCTCGTTGCGGAATTCGGCGGACAGAACACGCAGCGCAGACGCCAGCGGTGTGCCGTATTTCTCGGTCTGGATCATGGTCGTGACCACGCCCTTGGCGGCCTGGCTGGTGACTTTAAGGTCATAGGGAATGACGACATCGATCTTGCGCTCAATGGAGGCTTCGAAATCCTTCTTGGTGATTTCCGGCGTCGCGCCGGCCACCACCTTGTTCAAGACAACGATGACCTGAGATTGCGGCGCGTTTGATTTGAGCCAGGAAAGAATGCGGATCACATCGCGTGCCGACGCGAGCGTCAGTTCTGCGACAATGACAGTGCATTGTACGTCGCCCATCAGATGAGCGGCGCGCACGCAGCGATGGTGATGACGAGCCAATTCGGAATGGTGCGGGTACGCACATCGCCAAATGCCGCAAAAGCCAGCATAAGGGCGAGGGCCGCATAGAGCGCCATGACAAGAGTAAGTCCGTTCATGGCGCCTTCCTATAATCACGACGCATTATCAAAGCGTAACTAAGTAAACGAAGGCGGTAACACTTTGTCCCAAAGGGCAGGGTTGACCGGTCCATGCCGCATCGCCACTGCACGCGCATGGCTTATGACGTCGCCATTATCGGAGCTGGAATTGCCGGAGCGAGCCTTGCAGCCGCGCTGTCCGCGCACATGTCGGTCATTGTGCTGGAGGCGGAAGATCAGCCCGGATATCATACAACAGGACGCTCTGCTGCTTTCTGGAGCGTGACTTATGGTGGGCCGGTCGTCCAGCCTTTGTCTTCCGCTTCGGGGCCGTTTCTGGCCCACCCGCCCAAGTCATTTTCTGAAAACGGCTTTCTGTTGCGCCGTGGTGCGCTGATGATCGGGCGGGCGCAGGATGAGGCGCAGATTGCCGACTTTCTCTGCGCATTCGAAGGTTCAGGCGTTGCCCTAGAGCGGTTGGCGGCAGACGGTGTGCAGGCCCATTTGCCCGGAGGCCGGGCAGCGTGGGACCGTGGGGTCTGGGAGCCCAGCACGACGGACATTGATGTCGCTCGGCTGCATGCGGCTTATCTGCGGCAGGCAAAGCAGACGGGCGCCGTTCTTGCGACCAGCCAAAAGGTGCAGCGCATTTCCCGCGGTCAGCAGGGCTGGGTGTTATCCTGTTCTGGCGAAGAAGTGGTTGCCCATCGGATCATCAATGCAGCTGGCGCTTGGGCGGACGATGTTGCGCGGATGGCAGGCTTGGCACCGGTTGGTGTAACGCCCTACCGGCGGACGATGGTCCAGCTTGAGGTTGCAGCACAGGTGCCTGCGGACCTGCCGCTGGTCGTCGACATCAATGAGCAGTTCTATTTCAAACCCGACGGGCCAAACCGCATATGGTTGAGCCCGCATGATGAAACACCGTCACCCCCCTGCGATGCGGCGCCCGAGGAGTTGGATGTCGCTCTGGCCATCGCGCGTTTTGAAGAGGTGATGGACTGGCCGGTCGTCCGTGTTGAGCGGACATGGGCTGGATTGCGGAACTTTGCACCGGACAGGCTGCCGGTTTTCGGCGCAGATCCCCAAAGCGCGGGCTTTTTCTGGTGCGCTGGGCAGGGTGGCTTCGGCATCCAGACAGCACCTGCCATTGCCGCACTTCTGGCGGCCGAAATTCTCGGCCAACCGCCAGGCGCTGACTATGGCTCGATTAACCCTGCCGTTTTCGCGCCAAGCCGGAAAAGCCTCAGGTCGCGGGCTTAGGCCTCGACGATTTCAGCTGATCCAGAGTTCTGCACATTATCAATGCATTTCAGGCAGGCGGCCTTGGAGCTATAGCCCTCACTTGCTGTGGCGAGGACGTTCCCATTCTGGTGGCGCAGGCGCCAGCGGAACTCCCCCTTGGCATCCTTGTAGACTTCGAACGTCATGATCGCTCTCCCCATCCTGATGGTGGTGGAGCGATTATGCGTCGCTTTTTGACGCATTCAAGGCGGCGTCGCTGGCCAGCTTGTCCGCGCGTTCATTGTCCGGGTCGCCATTATGGCCCTTCACCCAGCGCCAATCGATGGTGTGCGGCGCACAGGCTTCGACAAGCTCTTGCCATAGTTCAGCATTTTTAACGGGCTTCTTGTCCGCAGTGCGCCAGCCATTCTTGCGCCAGCCGTGAATCCACTTCGTAATTCCGTCGCGCACATAGACGCTGTCGGTCTCCATAATGACCTGACAGGGGCGCTTTAACGCCTGAAGTCCGCGAATCGCCGCTGTTAACTCCATCCGGTTGTTGGTGGTCAGCGCCTCGCCACCCGACAAATCCCGCTCGCTACCATTGGCGGCGCGCAGGACGACACCCCAGCCTCCGGGGCCGGGATTGCCTTTGCAGGCGCCGTCGGTCGACATCTTGATACGGGGCAGGTCGGTCACTGGGCGGCGTAATGTTCAAGCCGGGTGAGGAAGGCCATCGGGTCCTTGCGCGTCACAAGTGCGTCAGCCGGCGTGTTGAGCCAATCCCAAGCACGGGTCAGCAGGAAGCGCAGGCAGGCGCCACGTGCGAGGATAGAAAATGCTACGCGCTCGGCCTCGGTCCGTCCGAAGCTCTCATCATATCCACTGACAAGTGCCGCGCCGACGTCTGCCAGATAGGCGTTTTCCGCGTCAAAGCTCCAAGACACATGGGTCACAGCCAGATCCCAGGCCCGGATTTCAGTGCAGGCGAAGTAGAAGTCGATGACCGCGCAGACAGTGTCGCCCGCCATCAGGACATTGTCGGGGAAGAGGTCGGCATGGATCACGCTTTTGTCGAGATCGGCCGGCCAGTTGGCACGGAGGAACGCGCATTCTTCGGCCACCCGCTGTTTGAGGCCCGGCTGGATTTTGTCCAGATCATCCCCGCATCGCGCCGCCAGCTCAAGCCAACCGTCCAGCCCGAGCGTATTGGGGCGGTTGAGCGTGAAGTCCTTCAGCGCCCCATGCAGCTGGCCCAGCGCCCGTCCGGTCGACAATGCCTGCGCCTGTGTCGGGTGGGAAACGCTTAAGCCGGGCATGAAGTCCATCATCGCCATCGACTTGCCCTTGTGGCTGATCGTGGCAGCACCTCCAGCCGTCTTCAGGGACGCGGGCACTGGGCATCCCTTGGCCACCAGATGATCGATCATGGCCATGAAGAAGGGTAGGTCTGCCGTGTCGACCCGTTTTTCATAGACGGTGAAGATGAAGCGGCCCTTGGTCGTTTCGACCAGATAGTTGCTGTTCTCAACGCCTTCCGCGATGCCCTTGGCGGAAATCAGTTTGCCTGCATCAAATTGCAGGACGAGTTCTGCCATCTCCTCAGCCGGGATCTTTGTGTAGACGGCCATGGCGATTAATCCGCCAGTTCGCGCGGCAGCTTGAAGACCATGTTTTCGGTCGCGGTGGTGACTTCTTCTTCGATGACGTTGAAACGCTCCCGCAGGGCTGTCACGATTTCGCGCACGAGAATTTCGGGGGCAGAGGCGCCTGCGGTCAACCCGACACGGGTCGCATCGCCCAGCCAGTCAAAATCAATCTCATGCGCGCGCTGGGCGAGCAAGGCAGGCACGCCCATGCGCTGGCCGACTTCGGCAAGGCGCATCGAATTAGAAGAATTGGGCGCCCCGATCACGATCAGGCGTTCAACCGACTGGCAAATGGCCTTCACGGCGTCCTGACGGTTGGACGTGGCATAGCAGATGTCGTCGCCCCGGGGACCGGTAATTTCGGGGAAGCGGGCTTTAAGCGCGCCAATCACGGCCGCTGTGTCGTCGACCGAAAGGGTGGTCTGCGTTAGAAAACCGAGCGTAGCGCCATCTAGGTCTGGCAGCTTTGCAACATCCTCCACGGTTTCGACGAGGGTCATGTTTCCGTCAGGTACCTGCCCGAACGTGCCGATGACTTCTGGGTGCCCCGCATGGCCTATGAACAGGATGTGCTTGCCCTGAACAACAAGGCGTTCGACCTGACGGTGAACTTTGGAGACGAGCGGGCAGGTCGCGTCCAGCCATTCAAGTCCGCGCGCGTCGGCCGTGGCCGGGACGACCTTGGGCACGCCGTGCGCGGAAAAGATAACGGGAACGCCGTCGGGAACTTCGTCCAATTCCTCCACAAAGACAGCGCCTTTGGCCTTCAGGCTTTCGACGACATACTTATTGTGGACAATCTCATGCCGGACATAAACGGGCGCGCCATATTTCTCGATCGACTTTTCGACGATCACAATGGCGCGGTCGACACCGGCGCAGAAGCCGCGCGGGGCGGCGATCATAAGGGTCAGGGTTGGCTTCGTATCGCTCATCTTATTGCAGCCCCTACGCGATTGCTTGCAGGCGGGAAAGCGGGTTCCTATACGGGCGGTCCTAATTCTTCGGGGATACCGCCTGTGACCTTCCGTAAATCGTTGTTGCTCTCCGGCCTTGCCGCCGTTTCCCTCGCTGGTTGCGCCAAGGATGGGGACTTCGATTCGAGCGGCGGCATCGCTGTGACCCGGTCTTCCTGTCCGGCTGTGGCGGTGCCTGTTTACACTGGTGATCTGACGCTGTTTGATCCGGCAACCAGCCGGGATGCGCGCGCGATTGACGTCGTGGCGACGCTCACCAACGTCCGTTCGACCTGTGCGGAACAGGGCGAAGACATTGTCACCAACGCGACATTTGATGTCGTTGCCATCCGCCGCGACAGCGCTGGCGCCCGCCAGGTGGAACTGCCTTACTTCGTGTCCGTGGTGCAGGGCGGCCGTGCTGTGGTGTCCAAGCGCGTCAACCGTGTCACGATCAACTTCGCAGACGGTCAGACCCGTGCCTCCGGCAAGGGAACAGCGGCAGGCTTCATCAACCGGGCGGCAGCGACCCTGCCACCCGAAATTCAGGAACGCCTGACGCGCAAGCGCAAGGCGGGGGACATGGACGCAGCGGTTGATCCCCTGGCTGTTCCCGAAGTTCGCGCAGCGGTGCAGCGGGCGAGCTTTGAGATGCTGATTGGCTTCCAGATGACTGACGCCCAGTTGCAGTATAACGCGACCCGCTGATGACTATCACGATCCGGGCCCTGCTTTCGGGACGGGTCCGGCCCTTTGCGCGCGGTGAAGGCAGCGCCATTTCCAAAGCGCCTCTCGCCGGCAGAGTCCGCATCACGCAGCTCGGCATCGTGGGTGATGAGCAGGCGGACGCTTTGCATCATGGCGGGCCGGATAAGGCACTGCACCATTATCCGTTCGACCACTATGCGCGCTGGCAGCGGGAGCCAGCTCATGCCGATTTGCAAGAAGCGGGCGCGTTCGGTGAGAATGTCTCTACGCTTGGTTTGACTGAGGACGATGTGTGCATCGGCGACAGGTTCCGGTTCGGGACTGTCCTCGTCGAGGTCAGCCAGGCGCGCAAGCCGTGCTGGAAGCAGGGCGATCGGCTCGATTGGACCCAGCTGCCGTCGCTGATGGTCCGCGAAGGGCGCTCGGGCTGGTATTACCGTGTGATTGAAGAAGGCGACGCCGAAATTGACGATGCGCTGACGCTTGTCGACAGGACGTTGCCCGAATGGACGGTTCGGCGCGTGTTTGACCTGATCGTTGCGGGCAAGAACAAGAACGACAAGGCCGCTTTCCGCGCGCTAGCCGACATGGACGTTCTGTTCGACGGATGGCGAAAAATTGCGGCCGAGCGTCTGCGCGATTGACTCTATGGGCGCGACCGGTCATCTGATGACCGTCGCTGACAGCGCGGGAGAGAGGTTCGTTTAACGGACCCGCCGAAGGAGCAACCGCCCCGGAATCTCTCAGGCAAAAGGACCGCGCTGACATATGTGACACTCTGGAAAGAGTTCCAGCGAAAGCTGGAGCCGCCGAAGGGGTAACTCTGGATTTGATCCGGAGGAAAGCTCTCAGGTTCCCGTGACAGAGGGGGTCTGGTGCATCGCCGATAGGGCAACGCACCGGTCACCTGAACACGTGGAGTCCTGATTAGTGAGCGACACAAACGAAATCGAAGAAAGCACAACAGATGCGCCTTTGGCGTTGCCGTTGGACGCTTGGCATCGCGCCCGCGGGCCCCGCATGGTCGCGTTTGCGGGTTATGTCATGCCAATTCAATATGATGGCATCATAGCCGAACATCTTTGGACGCGCGAAAGTGCGGGCCTGTTTGATGTATCGCACATGGGGCAGCTCATCCTCTCAGGTGACGGCGTTGACGCCGCGATTGAAACGCTTGTACCCGGAGACATTGCCGGTCTGGCCGAGGGCAAGCAGCGCTACTCCCTCCTTCTCGCCGAAGATGGTGGCATCCTTGATGACCTGATGATCGCCCGCGCACCGATGGGGCTCTACGTCGTCGTCAACGGTGCAGAGAAATGGGACGATATCGCCCATCTGCGCGAACATCTGCCCGACGAGATCAACATCTCGCATCTGGAAGACCGCGCACTGCTCGCGCTGCAAGGGCCGAAAGCCGCCGACGCGCTCAAGCGGATCGTGCCCGGCGTGGACAGACTCTTCTTCATGGAGGCCGGGTCCTTTTTCTGGGGGCTGGAGCCGCTCTGGATCAGCCGCTCGGGTTATACCGGTGAAGATGGGTTTGAGATTTCGATTCCTGCCGAACGCGTCGCTGAATTCGCGGACCTTCTCTGCGCGCAGCCCGAAGTGAAGCCCATTGGTCTCGGCGCGCGCGATTCGCTGCGGTTGGAGGCTGGCTTGCCGCTCTACGGGCATGATCTTGACCCCGCGACCGACCCGATTGAGGGCGATCTGGCCTTTGCGATCTCCAAGCGTCGCCGCACGGAAGGCGGCTTTCCGGGAGCCGACCGCATCTTGAAAGCGTTGGCTAATGGCGCCGCACGCAAACGCGTTGGCCTGTTGGTTGACGGCAAGATGCCCGTGCGCGAAGGCGCGCTGCTCTTTGCCGGGGCCGATGTCGTCGGCGAAGTCACGTCGGGCGGCTTTGCCCCGACCGTCAACGCCCCCATTGCCATGGGCTTCGTGACTGCGCCGCACAGCGCGTCCGGTACCCACCTTGAAGCTGAAGTCCGTGGAAAGCGTGTGCCGGTCACCGTCACAACGCTTCCCTTCGTCCCCCACCGCTATCACCGCAAAGGAGCTGCCCAATGACCCGTTACTTCACCGATGAACATGAATGGATCGACGTTGACGGCAACAGCGCGACAGTTGGCATCACCGATTATGCGCAGGGCCAGCTGGGCGACATCGTGTTCGTCGAGACCCCCGATGCGGGCAAGTCCCTCACCAAGGGCGGCGATGCCGCCGTCGTGGAATCCGTGAAAGCCGCCTCCGACGTCTATGCGCCGGTTTCCGGCACGGTGACCGAAGGCAATCCCGCGCTCGCCGATGATCCCGCGTTGGTGAACTCCGATCCAGAAGGTGAGGGCTGGTTCTTTAAGCTCACGCTTGCCGATCCGTCCGAGCTCGACGGCCTCATGGATGCCGACGCCTACAAGGCATTCGTCGCGGGGCTCTGAGCCCGACAGCAAACTGGAGACATATCCGATGCGCTACCTCCCCTTGACCGATACCGACCGGCACTCAATGCTGGCGACCATCGGCGCCAAATCGATTGACGATCTGTTCGTTGATGTCCCCGCCGAAGCGCGGTTGCCCGGTCCAATTGCGGGCCTGCCCAACCATGCGAGTGAAATGGCCGTCGAACGCCACTTCTCTAACCTTGCGCGCCAGAACATGGCGGCGAGCCACCACCCCTTCTTCCTGGGGGCAGGGGCGTACAAGCACCATGTCCCTGCGACGCGGTGGACCACATCATCCAGCTCGGCGAGTTCCTGACCGCCTACACGCCCTATCAGCCCGAAATCGCGCAGGGCACGCTCCAGATGCTGTTCGAGTTCCAGACGCAGGTGGCACGTTTGTTCGGCTGCGATGTGGCGAATGCGTCGATGTATGACGGCTCGACTGCCTGCTGGGAGGCGATCTCCATGGCGAGCCGCGTGACCAAGCGGAAAAAGGCGGTGCTCTCATCCGGCCTGCATCCGCATTATGTGAGCGTCGCCAAGACGATGGCGCATTTCACCGGCGACGCGCTGGACATCGCGCTGCCGTCGCTCGAAGCCGCCACCGATGCGGAGCGCCTGCTGGCAGCCATTGATGACGAAACCAACTGCGTCGTTGTGCAATATCCGGACATCTTGGGTCGCATCGCGGATCTGGGCGAGATCGCGGCCAAGGCCCATGCGCATGGCGCGTTGTTGATTGCGGTCGTCACCGAGCCGGTCGCGCTGGGTGCGATCCGCTCCCCCGGCGAAATGGGCGCGGACATTGTCTTAGGCGAAGGCCAATCGATCGGCGTCGGCCTGCAGTTCGGCGGACCCTATGTCGGGCTGTTTGCCTGCAAGGAAAAGTTCGTCCGCCAGATGCCGGGCCGCCTGTGTGGCGAAACGGTCGATGCGACCGGCAAGCGCGGCTTTGTGCTGACGCTCTCGACGCGGGAACAGCATATCCGGCGGGAGAAGGCGACGTCGAACATCTGCACCAATGCGGGGCTGTGCGCGCTGGCATTCAGCATCCACATGACATTGCTGGGTGAAAAGGGCCTGCGCGATCTGGCGGCGCTCAACCACGCCAACGCCGTGCGGGCCGCGGAGCGGCTAAGCGCAGTGCCGGGCGTCACGCTGCTGAATGACAGCTTCTTTAACGAATTCAAGTTGAAGCTCTCCAAGCCCGCCCGTCCAGTCGTCCATGCGCTGGCCGGACAAGGCATTTTGGGTGGCGTCTCATTGGGGCGTCTCTTCCCGGATGCGTCGGAACTCGAAAACGGGCTGGTCATCGCCGTCACTGAAACCGTGACCGAGGACGATATCGAAGCCCTTGCAGCAGCTCTAAAGGAGGCCTTGGCATGACGATCAATCAAAGCGGATGGCGCCCCGAAATGGGCGCGAATGCGGACAGCGATGTCGCCACTTACACCGGCAACCGCGCGCTGATGCTGGAAGAGGCGCTGATCTTTGAGATTGGCACCACCGAGACGACCGGCGTCGATATCGCGCCGGCCCCCAAGGTCGCGTCGCGGCTTGGTGGGCTGGAACGTCATCAGGCGCTCGGCCTGCCGGGCCTGTCGGAGCCGGAGACTGTGCGCCACTATACGCGCCTCAGCCGCCAGAACTATGCCATTGACCTCGGCCTGTTCCCGCTGGGCTCATGCACGATGAAGCACAATCCGCGCCTCAATGAAAAGATCGCACGGATGGCGGGCTTTGCTGACGTCCACCCGCTCCAGCCTCAGGAAACGGTGCAGGGCGCGCTGGCCGTCATTCAGGAACTGGCCGTTTGGCTGATCGAACTGACCGGCATGTATGGCGTGGCGATGGCCCCGAAGGCGGGCGCGCATGGCGAGCTGTGCGGCATACTGTGCATCAAGGCCGCACTGGAAGCACGGGGTGAAGACCGCCCCGTCATTCTCGTGCCGGAATCGGCGCATGGGACGAACCCTGCGAAGGCGCCCTTTGCCGGTTTCCGGGTTGAGAACATCCCGGCGACCGCCGAAGGGCGTGTCGATCTGGCCGCGCTCAAGGCGCGCCTCGGGCCGGACGTCGCGGGCGTGATGATCACCAACCCAAACACCTGCGGCCTGTTTGAGCGCGACATGAAGGCGATCTCGGACGCGGTGCATGCGGTGGGCGGCTATGTCTATTGCGATGGTGCGAACTTCAACGCCATCGTCGGGCGCGTCTGGCCGGGCGATCTCGGCATCGATGCGATGCACATCAACCTGCACAAGACCTTCTCCACCCCGCATGGCGGCGGCGGTCCGGGTTCGGGGCCGGTTGTGCTGTCAGAAGCCTTGGCGCCGTGCGGGCCGATCCCGTTCGTCTCGCTGATGAAGGACGGCACCTATAAGCTGGTGGAAGAAGAGAGCGCAGGCGAACTGCATCCCCAGACCTTCGGCCGCATGGCGGCGTTCCATTGCCAGATGGGCATGTTCACCCGCGCGTTGTCGTACATTCTCAGCCACGGCGCGAATGGCCTGCGTCAGGTGGCGGAGGATGCCGTGCTCAACGCCAACTATATCCTGCGCAGTCTGGAGGATGTGCTGGAGGCCCCGTTTGCGGCGTCCGGTCCGTGTATGCACGAGGCGCTGTTTTCCGACAACGGACTGGCGGAGGGCTTCTCGACGATCGATATCGCCAAGGGCCTGATTGACGAGGGCTTTCACCCGATGACGGTCTATTTCCCACTCGTCGTCCACGGCGCGATGCTGGTGGAGCCGACCGAAACGGAGTCCAAGGCGACGCTCGACCAGTTCATCGGTGCGCTGCGCTCGGTCGCCCGCCGCGCGCGGCAGGGGGATGCGGCGCTGAAGTCTGCCCCGCATTTCGCACCGCGCCACAGGCTCGATGAAACCTTGGCCGCGCGCAAACCAGTGCTTGTCTGGAAGGAGGCAGAGCTGGCACAAGCCGCCGAATGACGACACCACAGCCATTCATCATTGACGCAGGGGAGGTGGAGAAACGCCACGCCCCTGCCACTGTCCGCAATCGTGATGCCATTTCGGATGTGCTCGAGACGGTTTTGCCCGCGTCCGGCACAGTTCTGGAGGTCGCAAGCGGGACGGGCGAGCATGTCATCCATTTCGCACACCGCTTCCCGGATCTTGTCTGGCAGCCAAGTGACTATTCGGGTGCGGCGCTCCCTTCCATCGCGGCATGGGTGGCCGAAGCCGGGGTCCCGAATGTGCAGCCTGCTGTCCAGCTGGATGCCTCCTTGCCGGACTGGCCGGTGCGACAGGCGGACGCCATCTTGTGCATCAACATGATCCATATCGCGCCATGGGCGGCGACCATCGGCCTGATAGCAGGCGCCGGGCGTTTGCTGCCTAAGGGTGCGCCTCTCTACCTCTACGGGCCCTATCTGCGCGACGGGGTGGAAACGGCGCCCAGTAATCTTGCCTTTGACCAGTCCCTAAAGGAGCGCGATCCTGACTGGGGCCTGCGTGATCTTTCTGCGGTGACCGCGCTCGCGGCAGGGCATGGCCTGCAGCTCGACCGTGTCATTGAGATGCCCGCCAACAACCTGTCGGTCATCTTCCGAAAGGGCTGACGCAATTGGCAGCTTTACGTCTGCCTCTGGGTCCGCATAACCCTCCGTCATAAACAGAATCATGATGAGAAAGGGTTTCCCCGCATGGCTGAGCTAGCCGATCTGCTGACGTTTGATGAGTTCCTGACCCATTGGGGCTCGGAACGCCGTGACCTTTTGGCGATGCGTGAGGAAGACCGCTTCTGGTCTTATGGCCAGATGGAAGACCGCACGGCACGTGTGGCCTCCATGCTGCTCGCCGCGGGCCTGAAAAAGGGCGACCGTGTCTGCTGGATCGGCAAGAATTCTGACATCTACTTCACGCTCTTTTACGGGGCTGCACGGGCTGGCATTGTCATGGCCCCCATTGGCTGGCGGCTGGCCGCGCCCGAATGGGCCTATATCGTCAACGACACCCAGTCGAAGATCGTGTTCACGGGGCCGGGCTTTGAGAGTGCCGAAAAGGCTTTGAAGCCGCACCTCACCAACAATCCGCGGTTCATTGGAGAGCAGGAGGCGCGCAAGCAGGTCGAGACGACCGAGCGGGTCGACTTCACTGCCGCCGGTCCCGACGATGCGGTACTGCAGCTCTACACCTCCGGCACCACCGGCAACCCCAAGGGCGTGGAGCTGTCCAACCGCAACCTGTTTGCCCTACGCAAAGGCACGGCGGATGCGGGCCTCGCCTACACACAGTGGGAAGATGACGAAGTCGTTCTCGTCGCCATGCCTTGTGCGCATATCGGCGGCACGGGCCTCGGCGTCATGGCGTTGGCGAGCGGTCTGCCCGGCTATGTTCTGGCAGAATTCACGCCCGACGGGCTTTTTGACGCCATCGAAACCGGCGGCGTTACCCGCTTCTTCATCGTGCCGGCGGCGCTGCACATCCTGCTGCAGCATCCGCGCTGCGCAACGGTCGATTACAGCCGTCTGAAATATATTCTCTACGGCGCCGCACCCATCCCACTTGAGCTGCTGCGCGAGTGCATCAAGACGTTCGGCTGTGAGTTCATCCAGAATTACGGGATGACCGAGACGACCGGCACCATCGTCATGCTGCCGCCAGAGGACCATGATCCCAACGGCAACCCACGCATGCGCTCGGCCGGAAAGCCGCTGCCCGGTGTCGAACTCAAGGTCGTGGATACAGACGGCAACATCCTGCCGCAGGGCGAAGTGGGTGAGGTCGTCACTCGCTCCAGCAACAACATGCTCGGCTATTGGAATCTGCCGGACGCGACCAAGAAAACGCTCACGGGCGACGGCTGGGTCTATACTGGCGACGCGGGGTATCTGGATGAAGACGGCTATCTCTTCATCCATGACCGCGTGAAGGACATGATCATTTCGGGCGGCGAGAACGTCTATCCGGCCGAAGTCGAAAGCGCGATTTATGGTCACCCGACGGTGCTGGAAGTGGCTGTGATCGGCGTGCCCGACGACAAATGGGGGGAGGCGGTCAAGGCCGTCTGCGTTCCCAAGCCCGGCACCACGATCGATCCGGACGGTGTTATCTCATGGGCGCGCGAACGGATTGCCGGGTTCAAGGCCCCCAAGACCATCGACATCATCGACGCGCTGCCGCGTAATGCGAGCGGCAAGATCCTGCGCAAGGATCTGCGGGCGCCCTATTGGGCAGGTCGTGACCGGCAGGTGAACTAGCATGTCGGGATCGCTGGAGGCGTTTCGCGGCGAGGTGCGCGACTGGCTGGCCGCCAATCTGACGAACGAATTGCGCGAGGTTAGCGCCAAGTCCACCAGCGTGTTCGTGGACAAGCAACACACGCTCAAATGGCAGGCGATCCTCCACAAACGGGGCTGGGTCGCGCCGACATGGCCCGCGCAATATGGCGGTACTGGCTGGTCGGAGGCAGAGCGCCATGTCTTTTCATCGGAATGTGCGCTGGCCGGCGCCCCGCCGCTCGCGCCCATGGGTCTGCGCATGGTCGCTCCCGTGATCATGCAATATGGCTCGCCGGAACAGAAGGCGTGGTATCTACCGCGCATCCTGTCAGGCGAAGATTATTGGTGTCAGGGCTATTCGGAGCCGGGGTCCGGGTCTGATCTCGCGTCGCTGTCATTGAAGGCAGAGCGCGACGGGGATCATTATATCCTCAACGGCTCGAAGATCTGGACGACGCACGCGCATTTCGCGAACAAGATGTTCTGCCTTGTCCGCACCAGCCGCGAGGGTCGCCCGCAGCAGGGCATCACCTTCCTGCTGCTCGACATGGACCTGCCCGGAATCACCGTGCGCCCGATCCATTCGATCGCCGATGACCATGACTTCAACCAAGTCTTTTTCGAAGATGTCCGCGTACCCGTCTCCGGCCGTCTCGGCGAAGAAGATCAAGGCTGGGGCGTCGCCAAATATCTGCTCGAATTCGAACGCGCGGTCGCGCACTCAGCGGGGCTGAAGGCAGCGCTGTCAGTGGTCATCGCACATGCCGGCGCGTTGGCTGACGGCGAGGGTGGCGCAGAGATCAACGCACCAGCCATCCGTCGGAAGATTTCGATTCTCGCGGCGCAGATCACGGCAATTGAAGCCAGTGAGGACGTCGTCATGGCGCAGGTCGCGCGTGGGCTAAACCCCGGTCCTGCCGCGTCAATGCTGAAGATTCAGGGCACAGAAACCGCTCAAAAGGTTCAAGAACTCGCGGTCGAACTGGCGGGCGACTATGCTGCTGTCAGTCAGATCGCGGCGCGCCAACCGGGCAGCAATGAAACCCCCGTCGGCTCAGATATAGCCCTCACCGCCGTTCCGCGTTATTTCAACGGCCGGGCCGCTTCCATCTATGGCGGCTCGAACGAGATCCAGCGCGGGATCATCTCCAAACTGGTTCTTGGCCTTTGAGTGTGTGACCAGTTTTGGAGGGAAGTATGAATCCGCGTGCAATGGTTCAGACAATGATTGCGCTCGCTTCGGCGTCGTTGGGGTTGGTGGCGGCGCTGGCCTGGAATGAAGCGATCAAGGCGACGTTGGCGTTGCTTGATCTGGGTGACAACCTTGTCGGTCTCTACACCTATGCCATCGTCGCGACGCTGATCGCGATTCTCGTGCTCGTGTATCTTGGCAAACTCGCCAGCCGTATTGGCGGCGATGCTGTGATCGAACGCGAAGCCGAAGGCTGATCGTTAGAGGGCGTCAGCTTAGCTGGCGCCCTTCTCCCGGCCCCGCGCCTGAAGGAAGGCCGGACGCGCTTTCAGTCGCGCATACCAGTCTTGGGTAAACGGCCCCAATTCTTTGTCGAAGCCGAACCCTGCCGCCAGATGCACCGCATAGCCGACGCAAATGTCGGCGGCGGTGAAGCGGCCTGCCGTCAGCCATTCCCGCCCGTCGTACAGCGCTTCTTCGATAGACTTGGCGCGGCCTATGAAGAAGCCTTTATAGTCTTCAACCGCCTGCGGCAGCTTGCGCTCCTCCGCCTCCAGCCTTGTGTACCGCAGCACGATGGTGAGCGGGAAAGTCAGCGTCGCGTCGCTGCGGTGCATCCAGTTGAGATAGGGCAGATAGTCAGGCTCATCCGGACGGACCTCTAAGTCAGTTCCGGCAGCAATTCGCTGACAGATTGCGGCGGACTCCGTCAGCAGATGGCCATCCTCTTCCCAAGCCGGAATGGTGCCGAGCGGATTAATGTCCTTGAACTGTTTCGCGAACACGCGCGGTGGGAAGGCCCACATCCGCAGATCAATCTCCATGCCCGCCTCTTCAGCCGCCCAAAGACAGCGGAAGGAGCGCGCACCGGCGCAGTGATGGAGAACAGGCAGGGTCATACAGTCATCTCTCTTGGTTTTTCGATAGATAGCCGATGCTCGCGCCAGGCGATGTAAAGGCCACTTGCAATGATGATCGGCGCGCCCATCCATGTCGATGTGCCGGGCAGGACGCTCCAAATTAGCCAGCCATAGGCGGTCGACCAGATCAGGCTGGTATAATCCATGCCCACCACGGTGGAGACAGGGGCATAGCGCAGCGATGCGGTGAGGGCGATTTGGCCCAGTCCGCCGCAAAGGCCGAGCCCTGCTATCAGCATCCATTGGTAGGGGCTGTGGGATGTGGTGCCCCAAGCCAAGGCCGCTTCAATTGGCCCGGGCAATGGTGCGAAATGCAGGATCAAGAGCATCGAGGAGGATAGGAGCGAGAAGTAGAAGACGGTCGTGGGCGGTGCCTCGGTTTTGCCAAGGTCGCGCAATTGCAGGCTGATAATACCGACCATCAGAGCAGCTGTTAGACCAACGAGCGCACCTTTGAGGGGGAAACTGCCGCCGCCCGGTTGGATGACGACCATAACCCCGATGAAGCCGACGATGACAGCCGCCCAGCGGTGGAGGCCCACTTTCTCGCGCAGGAAAAAGGCAGACAGGATTGTCGCGAAGATCGGGACGGTGAAGCCAAGCGTCGTCGCTTCGGCGAGCGGCAGCAGCACGATACTGCCAAAGGTAAAGAACATGCCGGTCGCGCCGAGGAAGGACCGGCGTAAATGCGCCCCAAAGCGTGTTGTCCTCAGGCTGGAAAGCCCGGTGGAAAACAGCACCCAGACAAGCACGACCGGGATGGCCATGAACTGGCGCCAGAACATGATTTCCGGCAGGCGTATGCCGCTCTCACTCGCCAGCTTGACCACCATCGACATAGTCGACAGCCCGAATATCGCCGCCAGTCGGAAGCCGAGGGCCAGCATGCGCCGGTCATCTGTGTGGGTTGAATTTGCGGTCACGCAAAATCGCATAGGCGACCTCGAATGGGACGCAACAGATTTATGAATGGGGGGGAAGGGCTGTTCCCTAAGCTTGCGGTTGACTGCCCGCCTCGGCTAACGCGCTCTGCATGAAACATGCTCTCACCGTCACCCGCGCCCAGAATTTTGCCTCTTGGTATCAGGAGGTCATCTCTGAAGCTGACCTGGCCGAGGAGTCCGGCGTTCGCGGCTGCATGGTCATTCGCCCTTGGGGCTATGGCATGTGGGAACGCATCCAGAAGCTAATGGATACCGAAATCAAGCTGGCAGGCGTTGATAACTGCTACTTCCCGCTCTTCATTCCGCTGTCCTTCTTTGAAAAGGAAGCTGATCATGTGGAGGGCTTTGCCAAGGAAATGGCGGTCGTCACGCACCACCGGCTGATCGGCGATGGCAAGGGCAAGCTGGTTCCCGATCCGGACTCGAAGCTGGAAGAGCCGCTGGTCGTCCGCCCGACGTCGGAGACAGTCATCGGTGCCGCAATGAGCCGCTGGGTGCAAAGCTGGCGCGATCTGCCGTTGATGGTCAACCAATGGGCGAATGTCGTTCGATGGGAAATGCGGACCCGCATGTTCTTGCGCACGTCGGAATTCCTCTGGCAGGAAGGGCATACCGCCCATGCTGACCGTGATGATGCGATGGCGGAGACGCTCCGTGCGCTCGAAATGTATCGCGCCTTTGCGCAGGGCCCCCTCGCCATGCCCGTGGTTGCGGGAGAAAAGCCGGAGAATGAACGCTTCCCCGGTGCTGTTGCGACCTATTCGATCGAAGCGATGATGCAGGACGGCAAGGCGCTGCAAGCGGGAACCTCGCACTATCTCGGCACCGGTTTCGCCGAAGCAGCGGGCATCCGGTATCAGGACAAAGAAGGTGGTCAGCAATATTGCCACACGACAAGCTGGGGTGTCTCCACCCGCCTCATCGGCGGCGTCATTATGACGCATGGCGATGATGATGGCCTGCGCTGCCCGCCGCAGATCGCGCCGCAGCAAGTGGTCATCATCCCGATGCTGCGCGACAATGATGAAGACGAGGCTGTGCTCGACTATTGCCGCAGTCTGGCGGCCGACTTGCGCAAGCTCTCCGCCTTTGGAGAGCCCGTGCGCGTTTTGCTCGACACCAAGGCAACGAAGGCGGCGACCAAGCGTTGGTCCTGGGTGAAGAAAGGCGCGCCGATCTTGGTTGAAGTCGGCCCGCGTGATGTGGCGGGCGGCAATGTCGCCGTCGTACGTCGTGACCGTCTCTACAAGGATGACGGCAAGCTCAACTCCGCCTTCATCGCGCGCGCTGACTTTGTTGCGTCCGTCTCAGACACGCTCGTCGACATCGAAAAATCGCTGTTTACCGAGGCCAATGATCGGCTGGAGAGCAATATCCGCCGCGACGTGACGGACCTTGTTGCCCATTATAAGGGCGATGAGGCGAAGTTCGCTGGCTGGGTCGAAGTGCAATGGGCGCGTCCGACGGGCGAGGCCCTGACCAAGATTGTCGAAACGCTCAAGGGATTGAAACTCACGATGCGCAATGCGCCGATTGGGGCGGCGTCCGTCGATGGCACCTGCTTCTTTACGGGTGCGCCTGCGGTCGAACGGATTCTCATCGGACGCACTTATTGAGCAACCTGGTCGGCCTCCTTGCGGCAGTGGGCATCGGCCTGCTGATCGGATTGGAGCGGGGCTGGCGGCAGCGCGATGAACATGCAGGCGGACGGATTGCGGGGATAAGGACCTATGCGCTGCTGGCGCTGGGTGGTGCCCTGTCGGGTCTCTTGGCGTTGAATGTCTCGATTTGGTTTGGTCTGATCGGTGTTACTGGGATGGTCGTGGCGGTCTTGCTCGCCCATCGTGCGCGCCTTGCTGAGGCCGATGACAATGTTTCGGCCACCAATGTTGTCGTCAGCATTCTCACCGTGTTGCTTGGGCTTGCGATGACGACCGGCTTTCTGCGCGAGGCCATTGTCGCAGGCGGCGTGATGACGCTGATCCTCTCCATGCGGGAACAGCTACACGGCTGGCTGCGGACACTAAGTGCAGAGGATGTTCGCGCCGTCGCCATCTACGGCGCCATCACACTCGTCGTTCTGCCTTTGCTGCCGGACAAGAATATCGGTCCCTATGCTGCGCTCAATCCTCGCAATCTTTGGCTTGTGGTCGTTTTCGTCACCGGCCTGTCCTTTGCAGGCTATTGGGCGGCAAAGAGAGTGGGCGATGCACAGGGCACGATCATCGCCGCGGCCATTGGCGCGACCTATTCCTCAACGGCTGTGACGGCAGAACTCTCCCGCCGGTTACGCAGTGGACAGGAAGATCCGCTGCCATTGCGGGCCGGGATTGCGGCTGCGACAGCGATGATGCCCATCCGTGTGTCGGTGCTCGTGGCAGTCCTCCTCCCGAGCGTAATGTTGCCGTTTCTGGCGATGGTGGGGCCTGCCATTGCTGTGGCGCTGCTCTTCGCGGTGCTGCTTTATTGGCGCGCGCGTGGTGGTTCGAGCAAAGCGATGACGGCGCGCCGCAACCCTTTTGATATCTGGCCTGCCGTCGGATTTGCCGCGCTGGTCGGAGTCATCGTCATTCTATCGCGCTGGACCATTGACCAATATGGTGGACGGGGCCTCAGCATCCTCATTGGTCTGACCGGCCTTTATGATGTCGATGCAGCCATCGTTACGGCAAGTAATTTGCCCAAGGGTTTGCTCGACACATCCTCGCTCGCAGCCCTTCTTGCGCTTCCGATCCTCGTTAACTCAGCATTGAAGGCGGTTCTTGTGCCGGTGCTTGGTGGTGTCCGTGAAGGCGCGCGCGCTGCCATTCCGCTGATCGCCAGCGCGATATTGATCGCCATCGGCATCGCACTGACCAACGGGTTCCACTTCGCCTGATCGGTCGCAAACAGGGTGGCGGAGTGCGTCGGCACCCTCTAGACAGGGCGCAATGATGGCGGGCCGTTGATCCGTTTCCGGGGGGAGTTTCTTTGATGCAGCGTATTTTGATCGGGCTGGCCGGTATGGCCCTGATCCTGCTGATCGCTTTTGCCTTTTCATCGAACCGCAAGGCGATCCGCCTGCGGGTCGTTAGTTCGGCTTTTGCGCTTCAGGCAGCAATTGCGGTGCTCGTGCTCTATGTTGATGCAGGCAAGGCAGCGATCCAGGCGATGTCACACGGCGTCACCAATCTGCTCGGCTATGCGCAGGCGGGCATCGATTTCCTGTTCGGTAATCTCGCCAAGCCGGAATTGGGCGGATATTCCTTCGCCATTGCAGCGCTCCCCGTCATCATCTTCTTCGCCAGCCTTGTCTCGATCCTCTATTATCTCGGCGTGATGCAGTTCGTCGTGAAATGGCTCGGCGGCGGTATCCAGAAGATTACCGGCATCAGCAAAGTGGAATCGCTGGGTGCTGCTGCCAATATCTTTGTCGGGCAGAGCGAAGCACCTTTGGTGATCCGGCCCTATCTGTCGGCGATGACGCCCGCACAGCTTTTCACGATCATGACGGTCGGCATGGCCGGTGTCGCGGGCACAATCCTTGCGGCTTACGCCTCGATGCTCGGGCCAGAGCTTTTGCCCTATCTGCTTGCCGCGAGCTTCATGTCGGCGCCTGGCGGCATCCTCATGGCCAAGATCATGCAGCCGGATGACCCTTCTGATGCGGGTAAGGAACCGGTTGTGGAAGGCCCGATCCGTTTTGGAGACGAGCAACCCGCCAACATCATCATGGCAGCAGCTGAAGGCGCGCAGACGGGCGTGCGTCTGGCCGTGGCCGTTGGGGCCATGGTGCTGGCATTCGTGGCCTTGGTCGCGCTCGCCAATGGCCTGCTAGCCGGTGTCGGCGCATGGGTCGGTTATCCTGACCTTAGCTTCCAGAAGATCGTCGGCGCGGTGTTCGCGCCTGTCATGTATATGCTCAACGTGCCGGCAAATGACGCGATGACGGCAGGTGGCCTGTTCGGCACCAAGCTGGTGCTCAATGAATTCGTTGCCTTCACCCAGTTGGGGCCATTGAAGGAAGCGCTGGCACCCGCGACAGTCGCGATTGTCACCTTCGCATTGTGTGGCTTTGCCAATTTCAGCTCGATTGCGATCCAGATGGCCGTGACAGGCGGGCTGGCGCCCAATCAGCGCGCGGTGATCGCGCGGCTCGGCTTGAAGGCGCTGCTGGCGGGAAGCCTTGCCAATTTGATGAGCGCGGCGTTGGCGGGGCTGCTGGTGACCGGCTGACCTAAGTCGACAGATACCAGCGGTCGGTGCCTTCCAGCCCGATCGCGGTTAGTCTTCCGCTGGCATAGGCGCCAGTATCAATGCCGATGCAGTTGGTGCGCTCTTCCACCTCGTCGCGGATCGTATGGCCATGGACCACGACAGCGCCGAAATCTGCCGTAGACTCGATGAAGTCACTGCGAATCCAGCGTAGATCCGTCTCGTCCTGATCGTCGAGCGCAATACCGGGCCGGACGCCTGCATGGGTGAAGTAGTAATCACCCAGCCGATAGGCAGGGCGGAAGGCACGCAGAAAATCTATATGCGCCTTGGGCACAACACGTGTCGTGGCGTCAGTCACTTCGCCTAGATCCCAGCTGTCATATTGCTCCGCGGTGACGCCATAGCTGATCAGCGTCTCGCGGCCTCCGGCTCGGTGAAAGGTCGCTGCCGTCGCGCGATCTCCATCCCACACCCGGATCAAGAGCTACTCATGATTGCCTTTGATAAAGACAGTGTCGGGGCTGGATTGGGCGAGCGCCATGGCGTGTTCGATCACTTGGCGGGAGCCGGGGCCGCGATCTGGCAAATCGCCGAGAAAGATGATCTGCGCTTCCGCGTCGCCGCGCGCCGCATCATCGGCGAGAATCTTTACCAGCAACTGGTCGAGCAAGTCAGCCCGTCCATGAATATCGCCAATCGCATAGACCCGCTTACCGGCCGGGATGGCGGCAGGCGGCGGGGCAGGGCTTTCCTTTCGGGCGAAGAAGCGTTTCAGAACCATGGGACGACCGCGATATAGTCGCTTTGGCATCGATTGCCAGATGTCAGGCGGGTTCGCGGTCCATCAAATCAGCAATGTCGATGTCCAGCCGGTCAATCAGATTGCGCATGCGGGGCCAGATTTTGTTCAGGAAGATGTCGCGTTCCTGCACCTTCAGCGCCTGCACAGCACCGGGTGCTACAAACATGCCCACGCCGCGTTTGACGAGAACATGGCCATCATCCTGCAGCGTTTGATACGCCTTGGCGACGGTCAGAGGATTGGTGCCGGTCTGTGCTGCAAAAGCCCGGACGGAGGGCAATTGATCGCCTTCGTCATACTTGCCCTCGATAATCTCAATGGCGAGCATCCCCCGCAAACGGAGGTAGACTGGGATTTCGTCGAAACTGGCTGCTGTCATACCTACTTAATACACCAACGCACTTAGGGAGTCACGCCCAAAAAATGGGTTAACCCTGCCAGTGGCTGATGACGTCTGATGGCGCGGGGCGGGGCCGCTCGTCCAATTCGCGGCTGGGGGAGCCAATGAAAATGAACCCGGCAATGCGCTCGTCCGCAGACCCGAAGGCATCACGGACTTGGTCGGAGTAAGTTGGCCAGCCGGTCAACCAGCCGCCGACCAACCCTTGGGCATGGACGGCATTGAGCAACTGCATACAGGCCGCGCCGACGGAAAGCTCCTGCTCCCAAAGCGGGATCTTGCTCGCCTTGGGGCTCGACAGAGCGACGACAAGGGCAGGGGCCTGATGCGCGAACTGCTCCATGGCTTCGATCTCAAGCCGTCCTGCTTCAGGCTTCTCGCTGCGATAGGCGTCCACAAGGAGCGCAGAAAGCCTATCCCGCTGGTCCGCACCGACCACAACGAAGCGCCAGGGCGCAAGCTTGCCATGATCCGGCACGCGGGTTGCAGCAGCAAGGATGACGTCCATCTGGCTCGCATCCGGCCCCGGCGCGACCATGTCACGCGGCTTGCCCGACCGGCGGGAGAGGAGGAGGTTGAGCGGGGAGGAGGTGTCGTTGAACATAGGTGCGCCGCTATCAGGCAGGGGCGGGTGGGGCAAGGTTCCCGTATCGGTCTAAACTTCCCGGCACTCCGTTTGCCCTGAGCTTGTCGAAGGGCTGTCCTTTCTTTTCCGAGCAGGTGAACAGGAAGAGCGGTCGTTGACCTTCGGTCGCCTTCGGCTCGACAAGCTCAGGACAAACGGTTTGGTCAGCAGTGGAGGCTCTCGCCAGTTCTCTGCGCGTTTGTGTACCATCCTGATATCAATGGTTTCAGTACTTTGCCGAACCAAGGTTTGTCGCGGGCGTCTCGATTTAGGCGGAACGTCCACCTTCGCGGTTTTCTCTGGAAAAGCAGTAATTCGACTAGCGACCCCGAAGCTGCCCTTAAAATTGAGCCAGAAATTTTTGGAGAACAGACTATGGTCCGAATTTGGTTGAATTCACTGTCCTTTGCGTTAGCCTCCAAACACGGGAAGTGCAGCGTCCCGATCAGGCGTCAGCCCAATTGCTGCCGGAGCTTTCCTTAAAGAAGGCGAAAAGGGCTGTGACTGTTATGATCAAGATATCCGATGCATTTAAAATTGATCGGCGACGGCTGCTTGCAGTTGCAATAAGTGTTGCGGCTGCTGCAACGTTGCCACGGCAAGCGAGCGCAAGGCATAGGCCGACCCGCGTGCTTTTCATCTGCCAGTTCGGTTCGGCAAAAAGCGCCATCGCACGCGAGTTGTTGAAGCGACGGGCCGCCCAGCGCGGCGTGCCAGTATCAGTGACTTCGCGAGGTATAACGCCGGAACTCCACCTCGCTCCGGCAACTCGCGAAAAGTTGTTAGCCGAAGGCATAAGGCTTGATGGAGAACCGATCAGGAAGCTGCAGCGCGACGATTTTAGACGGCGTGACATTGTCATCATTTTCAATCCGTTGCCGGAAAACCTGCGACAAAATGATGTACTCGATTGGTCGACGACACCGTCCGTCAACGAATCCTGGCCATCAGCGCGGGCCAATCTCGATCGTCAAATTGATCTGCTACTTGACTTTATCGCGCGGTAAGATTCCCTTTTCCTGAACTCGGACATTCCTGCAAAGCTTCACTCTGTTTCCTTTATCTTTATGGTGAGCGAACGAGCATCGACCTAATCATCTGAAAATGAAGGAAGGACACTCCTAACTGTCCGTCCCCTTCGCCTTCCCCCATTGCCGCGCGACGGTGCAGCCGAGATAGCCGGTGCCGAAGAGTGTCCAGAGCGGTTCGGGGATGCCGCCGAGATAGGCGTTCATGCCGGAGGCGATGTTCTGCGCCAGTTGCGGCTGGGTGGCGGCGATCAGGCCCATGGGGATGGCCCAGAGGATGATGGCGTACATGACATAGAGAAAGCTCGGCCGCGTGCGGCTCGTCCAGGGGTCGGCGGAGCCGGCCTCCGCGATGATCGCCGACATCTGGACGCGGACGGCCTCAAGTTCCTGAGAACCTTGCAGTTTGAGCAGCTCCAGCTTTGCCGCATCGCGGGCGCGGGGGTCTGGAATGATCTTGTCGATCAGCTTGGAAAGGGGCGCGATCAGCCCGTCGAGAAGGGACATGGCAACGACTCCGAATCTGGGGGAGGGATTTAGATATAACCAAATAGGTTCATAAAGTCAAGTTTTATGTAACCATTACGACACAAGTTGCCCACTTGTCCCGAGCGAAGTCGAGGGACGTTGGCACGGGGGCCGGTGTCTCGACTTCGCTCGACATGAACGGATGGGGGATTAGGTCTGTCGCGGCCTAAGCCCTTGCCTTTTCAGCCGCAATCCAGCGGTCCACCGCTTGCTCCAGCACATCAAGCGGCACCGCACCTTGTGCCAATACGGCATCGTGGAAGCGGCGCAGGTCGAACTTCGGGCCGAGCGCGGCAGTCGCCTTGGCGCGCAATTCCCGCAGCTTGATCTCACCGATCTTGTAGCCGAGCGCCTGTCCGGGCCAGGAAATGTAGCGGTTGACCTCCGCCTCGATATTGGCGGCGGAAAGCGCGCTGTTGTCGGTCATAAACTTGATCGCCTGCGCCTTGGTCCATCCCTTGGAATGCATGCCGGTATCCACGACGAGACGACAGGCGCGCCACATTTCGTAAGACAGCCGGCCCATCATCTTTTCGGGCGTGTCGTACAGGCCCATTTCTTCGCCCAGATACTCGGAATAGAGCCCCCAGCCTTCGCCATAAGCGGTAAACCACGCCGCGTGCTTGCGGAAATCGGGCATATCGATTTCCTGCTGCAACGCGCCTTGGAAATGGTGGCCGGGCACCGCTTCATGCGCGGTCAGCGCGGGCAATTCGTAGATGGGGCGCTGGTCCAGCTTGGAGGTGTTGACGTAGTAGAACCCCGCAATGCCAGAGGCGAGTGAGCCGGGGCTGTAATAGGCCGTGGTCGTCGTTTCCGCCGTTTCCTTGGGGATTTCCTTCAAGCCGTAGGTGAGGCGTGGCAGCTTTCCGAAATATTGCGGCAACATGCCGTCGATCAGTTTCGCCTGACGCGCGGCGGCCTCCATCAGCTCTTCGGGCGTTTTCGCGTAATAGGTGGGGTCGCGGCGCAGCTTGGCGATGAAGCTCTGCCGGTCGGCATAGCCCGCTTGCTTGGCCACTGTGTCCATCCGGGTGAGGATGCGTGCGACTTCGCTCAGGCCAATGTCATGGATTTGCGCCGGTGTCAGGTCCGTCGTCGTGTGGGACCGGGCTTGGAAGGCGTAATAGTCTTTGCCACCGGGCTGATAGGACACGCCCACCTTTGCGGCGCATTTTGGCTTATACTCTTTCACGTAAAAGTCGGAGAATTGCTGATAGGCCGGCATCAGGACGTAGCGGATGATGCGCAGGCCGTCTGCTTTCATCGCGGCCCAATCTGCATCGCTCACATCATTGGGCTTGTTGCGCTTGAAGGGCTCGAAAAAACGCGTGTCCTCAGGCTTTCCGGCAATGACGCCGGTGATGGTCGTCTCAAACCCGTTCATCGCCTCACAGGGCTGAACAAAACCCTTGGCAATCGCCTGCCGCGTGATGGAAATAATGTCGGCATTGATCTTCGGAAACTGCGCAAGACGCGTCAGATAACTGCGGTAATCCGCTGCGGTGTAGAGCGGCACATAGGATCCGAGATCAGCAAAGCCCTGATGCGGGCTGGAATAGGTCGTGAACAGCATAAGCCTTTGTCCAAAGCGGTTACCTTCAATCTGTTCGCTCAGGATGCGGGAGAGAACGCCCTTATTGGCCCGGTCGGCATCGGTAAGACCGGCATCGGGGATCGCCTTGAGCCGATCGAGGAGAGCTTGCGCTTCGGCTGCAGATTTGTCGCGGGCGGCAAGGCTATAGTCAGAGAGCTTGTCATCATAGTCGCGCACGCCAAGCGAGGACGCCGCCGTCGGGTTCTCCTTCAGGAACCAGGCCCAATGATCGGCGATGACTGTCTTCAGATCGTCCGATGGGGCCGCCAGTGCCGGGCTTGAAACCGTCAGCAACAGAGCCAGGGCAAATTTCCGCATGATGTTCTCCTCTGCTGCCAACTTCGTCGAAAGCGCGCGCGCTTGCAATGCCTCGCCTGTCGCCTCTACACCGCAGGCAACGAACAAAATTGTTGCGTAAGGAGCCTCCGCAGATGCGGCGTATATCGATGATGATACTGTCTTTAGCGGCGACCGCCGCCAGCGCGGGCACCGTCCCCGGCCAGCTCAAGCCCGATTATCCGCACACCCGTAGCGACGGCATTGTCGAAACCCAGTTCGGGGAAAAGGTGGCAGACCCCTATCGCTGGCTTGAGAATGATGTGCGTAACGACGCCGAAGTCCGCAGCTGGGTTGACCAGCAGAACAAGCTGACAGGATCGTATTTGGAGACGCTGCCGGGTCGGGACATCTTTGCCTCCCGCCTGAAACAGCTCTTCAATTTCCAGCGCATGGGCACGCCGCGCAAGGCAGGTGAGAATTATTTCTACACGCGCAATGATGGATTGCAGAACCAGTCGGTCCTGATGGTGCAGCAGGGGGTGAGCGGGACGCCAAAGCTGCTCATTGATCCCAATGCTTGGGCCAAGGATGGCGCGACGGCGCTGGCCGAATGGCAGCCGTCTCCCAATGGGCGGTATCTGGCCTATGCCGTGCAGGATGGCGGAACCGACTGGCGCACCTTGCGCGTCATTGATGCGGAGACGGGGGCCAGCCTTGAAGATGACATCAAATGGGCCAAATTCTCCAATATTGCCTGGACGAAGGACAATGCGGGTTTCTTCTATTCGCGCTTTGCCGAGCCGAAAAAGGGCGCCGCCTTCCAGTCGCTGAACACCAACCAGCAGGTCTGGTATCACAAGGTCGGGACGAAGCAGGCCGAGGATCGGCTAGTCTACCAAACGCCGGACCGGCCGCTGCTCGGTCATTCGGCGGAAGTCACGGATGACGGGCGCTACATTCTCATCACCTCATCTGGCGGCACAGATGAGCGCTACGAACTGACCGTGGGTTCGCTCGACGCCAAGCAAGGCCTGCGCAAGGCTGTGAAGTTCAAGACGCTCGTCGGCGGGCTGGACTATGAATGGCAATTGGCGGGCTCGGTCGGTTCCACCTTTTACTTCCGCACCAACCGCGCCGCGCCGCGCGGGCAGATTGTGACGCTGAACGTTGAGAAGCCGCGTCTTGCGCCAACGACCGTCATTGCTGAGACCGGGGATGCAATGGTCGGCGCCTCGCTCGTCGGCAATCGGCTGATCGTAGCCTATCTGGGCGATGCCCGGTCGGAAGCTGAATTGCGCGAATTGGACGGGCGTCTGGTGTCGACCATCCCGCTGCCCTCTATCGGAACAGCCGCTGGCTTTGGCGGGTCGGGCGGTGATCCCGAAACCTTCTACACCTTCTCCAGCTTTGCGGTCCCGCCTTCGGTCTATCGCTACAACACCGCAACCGGGAAAGCTGAGTTGTTCTTCCAGCCAAAGGTTGCGTTCGACCCTGCCGACTATGTGACTGATCAGGTTTTCTACACGTCAAAGGACGGCACCCGCATTCCGATGTACATTGTGAAGCGCAAGGATACGCCCGCAGGCGCGCCTACGATCCTTTACGGTTATGGCGGGTTCAACATTTCGCAGACGCCCACCTTCGCGCCAACGCGTCTGGCCTGGCTGGAACAGGGCGGGGTGCTGGCTGTCGCCAATCTGCGCGGTGGCGGCGAATATGGGAAGGAATGGCACGACGCCGGTCGCCTCGCCCGCAAGCAGAATGTGTTCGATGATTTCATCGCGGCAGGGGATTATCTCATCGCCAATAACATCTCGGCCAAGGGCAAGCTGGCCATTGAGGGGCGCTCAAATGGCGGCCTATTGGTTGGCGCGGTCGTCAACCAGCGGCCGGATCTGTTTGCAGCCGCCATCCCTGCTGTGGGCGTGATGGACATGTTGCGCTTCAACCGATTCACCGCCGGTCGCTATTGGGTCGATGATTATGGAGATCCAGGCAAGGAGGCGGATTTTAAAGTTCTCCGCGCGTATTCGCCCTATCACAATGTCTCGCCCGGTAAGGACTATCCCGCCATCCTCGTGACGACGGCAGACACCGATGACCGCGTCGTGCCGGGACACAGCTTCAAGTATACAGCGCAGCTGCAGGCATCGGACATCGGCACCAAGCCGCACCTCATCCGGATTGAGACGCGGGCAGGGCACGGCTCCGGCAAGCCGACGGACAAGATCATTTCAGAAACGGCCGATCTTTGGTCGTTCGTTGCGAAATGGACCGGGCTGGAGGTGCGTCCGCGCTAAGCGCTTCTTGGCCGCCGGAAAATCCTGAACCTGCGACTACAGACTGGTTCAGCAAGTTGTCATGGCGCGATTCGCATATTCGTTTCTGCCGACCCGTGATTGTCGGCCATGTGATGGAGACGATGTATGAAGATGCTCTCAAAGGCCGCGCTGATGGCGACGTCGGGCGCAATGTTGGTCACGGCCCTGCCGGCCGATGCCCGGTCCTATCGCCGTCACCATGACGGCATCAGCGCAGGCGATGTGATTGCGGGCGCGCTGATCATTGGCGGGATTGCCGCTGTCGCTTCCGCGGCGTCCTCCTCATCGCGTGATCGTTATGATGACCGCTACCGGGATCGTGGCCGCGGTTGGGGTGATGATCGATCGGAGGATCGGGATGGCTATTACGAGAATGGCTATTCCAGCCGCAGTGCGGTTGAACAATGCGTTCAGGCCGCCCGCCGTGAAGCCAACCGTTATGGCGGCTGGGCACGGGTGACGGACGTGACGCGGATCGACCGTGTACGTGGCGGCTATGAAGTTCGTGGGCGCTTGGTTGTTGAGGATCGCGGCTATCGCAACCGCAACTGGAGCAATGGCTGGGACCGCAATGATCGCTGGGGCAACCGCTATGACCGTTACAATGATGGCTATGACAAGGGGCGCTTCAGCTGCGTGACGCGCTTTGGCCGCGTGGCGGATGTCGACCTCTCGGGCTTGAGTGGCTGATATGTGAAGGACCGGTCTGAAAGGGCCGGTCCTTTCCGCTTTAGGGGCCTGACAAACTGGACAGCGGGCGGCGCGCTCTTTATCGGCCCGTCATGACCGTCCAGCACTCCGATTCCATCCTCATCGTCGATTTTGGCAGCCAGGTGACCCAGCTGATCGCACGCCGCGTGCGCGAAGCGGGCGTTTATAGCGAAATCGCGCCGTTCACTTCTGCTGAAGCCGCCTTCCACCGGATGCAGCCCAAGGGAATCATCCTGTCAGGCTCACCTGCCAGTGTGCCGGAGGACGGCAGCCCGCGCGCGCCGCAGGTGCTGTTTGACAGCGGCGTTCCCATTCTCGGCATTTGCTATGGCCAGCAGGTCATGTCGCACCAACTGGGCGGTGAAGTGCGGCCCGGCCATGAAACGGGGGATGGCGGAGAATTTGGCCGCGCTTTCCTGACCGTGACAGAAAACTGCCCCCTATTCGACGGCCTTTGGGCTGTGGGAGAACGGCATCAGGTATGGATGAGCCATGGCGACAAGGTGACGCGCTTTGCCCCCGGCTTTAACATTGTCGCCATCAGCGACGGCGCCCCCTTTGCTGTGATCGCCGACGAAGAGCGGAAATATTACGGCACCCAGTTCCACCCGGAAGTCGTTCACACGCCCGATGGTGCAAAGCTGATCGCCAATTTCGCGCACAAGGTTTGCGGCCTGTCCGGTGACTGGACCATGGCGGAATTCCGCGCGACTAAGATTGCGGAAATCCGCAAGCAAGTTGGCAGCGGACGTGTGATCTGTGGCCTGTCTGGCGGCGTGGATTCCTCCGTGGCCGCTATCCTGATCCATGAAGCCATTGGCCATCAGCTCACCTGCGTGTTTGTCGACCATGGCCTGCTCCGCAAGGATGAGCGCGGGCAAGTCGAAACGATGTTCCGCGATCACTACAACATCCCGCTTGTCGTCGTGGACGCAGAAGCGCGCTTCATGGCGGGCTTGGCCGGACTGACGGACCCGGAAAAGAAGCGCAAATTCATCGGTGCCGAATTCATCAACGTGTTTGAGGAAGAGGCCAAGAAGATCGGTGGGGCTGATTTCCTCGCGCAAGGGACGCTCTATCCCGACGTCATTGAATCGGTGTCGTTCACGGGTGGCCCGAGCGTCACCATCAAGAGCCATCACAATGTCGGCGGCTTGCCCGAACGCATGAACATGAAGCTCGTTGAACCGCTGCGTGAGCTCTTCAAGGATGAAGTGCGCGTGCTGGGCCGTGAACTGGGCCTGCCGGATATCTTCGTGGGGCGTCATCCCTTCCCCGGACCCGGCCTTGCCATCCGCATCCCCGGCGAAGTGACGAAGGAACGCTGCGACATTTTGCGCAAGGCGGACGCCATCTACCTTGAGGAAATCCGCAATGCGGGCCTCTATGACGCGATCTGGCAGGCCTTTGCGGTGCTTCTGCCCGTGCGGACAGTCGGCGTCATGGGTGATCATCGCACCTACGATAACGTCTGCGCATTGCGCGCGGTGACGAGCACGGACGGGATGACGGCGGATATTTATCCGTTCGACAGCCATTTCCTCAGCAGCGTCGCGACGCGCATCGTCAATGAAGTGCAGGGCATCAACCGCGTGGTGTATGACTATACGTCTAAGCCGCCGGGTACGATCGAGTGGGAATGATGGCCTGACGACGCGGATTTAGGGGGCTGAACCGGAGCCTTGCTCGCTCCTGAAGTTACGTCTCGTTCAAATCTCCACGAACCGCCCTGCGTCTCGGTCTTTCCGGACCTTCAGTCCGTTGAACACCTGTCCGCTCATCGCGATCCAGACGCCGGGTGCGGCCACTTGCGCAGTGGCGCAGGCCATGCCGAGGTTGAACGGGGCGTCGGTCTCCGCAAAGCGGGCGGGGGAAAGCGCGCCGGTGAGGACGATGGTCTTGCCGGGCACTTCCGCAGCAAGGACCTCTGCGGTTTCTGTCATGGTGTCTGTGCCATGGGTGATGACGATGCGCGTTTCGGGGGCGTCTTTGGCAGCCCTGGCAATTGCAATGCGGTCAACATCGGTCAGCTCAAGGCTGTCTTTCCGCATCAGTTCGACCAGTCGATAGGGGAGGGCAACGCGCGCTTCGTTCAGCAGGGCGGGAATGCCGCTATCGACGATCTGATATTCCGAAAGCGCATCGAAATAGTTTTTGTCGATGGTTCCACCCGTCGTGAGGATGAGAAGTGCTTTCGCGGCCATGGCTTCGATCATAGCGGGCGGATCAGGCCGAAGGAAGGCACCATCGGGCAAAGGGGCGTGGTTAGACGAGAGATTACCGCGCTTGTGCCCCTATCTGTGCGCGGGGTTCGGACCCTAACGTCTCCCGGATCAGACGCGCCCAGCCAATCACCGGCCAGATCAAGAGCCTCGGCAGATTGGTCGACGGAATGTCCATCTCGCGCGATCCCATCGGCGCGGTGCAGGGACCGGGATTGATATAAGTGCCAAACATCACGTCCCAGATGGGCAGGATATTGGCGAGGTTCTTCCCATAGGCGACAGGCACGTCCGCATGGTGCCAGCGGTGGAAGCGCGGCGAGGCGAGCACATGGCGGAAGGGCCCATGGGTCCAGTCAAGGTCCAGATGGACATAGCAATTGTGCAGCGTCACGAGAAACCAAAGGCCAACGGCCGGAAGGGCGGGCACATTCATCCATGAGATCAGCAGGATATAGGACGTCTGCATCACGACCTTTTCGAGGCCATGCGCTCGAAATGTCGTGAGACCGTCGACATGCGTGTCCGAATGATGGATGGCATGGACGGGAAACGCCCAGCGCAAATGCATGAAGCGGTGGTTCCAGTAATCGCAAAAGTCGTGGCAGGTGAGCGTGATCAGCATTACGAGTGCGACGGGCATGCCTGTCCACACAGAGGCGGGCAGGCGCGGAATGCCGAGGCTGTCATAGGCGCCTCGAATTGCGGCGAGGATTTCGTTCACATATCCGGCGAACAGCAACGGGCCGATGAACCACAGGCCGATTGAGACAAGAGTGTTCGGCAGGGCCCCTTCCGGAAGCGGACCCCTCTTGCTGAACTGGACGAGTGCCGATGCCGCGAGCGCAACCAGCACGGGCAGAACGGGCATCGCCAGCAGGGGGTCTAGATCGGACACGCTCTCTACCTAGAAGAATAAAGCCAATATGGTTGCTTTAGCGCGCGTCTTCTTAACGTCTGGTATCGGAGGGCAGGTTTCCCGCGCAAATTGGGCGCGAGAGGGGATCCGGGCCGAATCTGGATGTAAATGCCGCGACCACCAGCTAGGGTCTACCGATCAGTTTACTCATGAAACCCATGTGAAGGGGCAATATGCCAATTACACTCTATGGAATTCCCAATTGCGACACGGTCAAAAAGGCCCACACATGGTTGACCACCAAAAGTCTGGAGCATGAATTTCACGACTTTAAAAAATCCTGGGTCGATGAAGCGCACCTGTCGCGCTGGTGCGATGTATTGGGCTGGGAAAAGGTCCTCAACAAAGCGGGCACAACTTTCAAGAAGTTGGCAGATAGCGACAAGACCAATCTGAATCGGACCAAGGCCATTGCGCTGATGCTGGCCCAGCCATCAATGATCAAGCGGCCGATTTTGGAACATCCCGGCGGACTGCTGATCGGATTTAAGGCTGACGAATGGAGCGCGGCATTTAGCTAGGCCGCGCTGGATCGCCTTCGTTCAGGCCATCTCAGCTGCGACGAAGGCGGTCTTCAAAGGGCTCGGCGAGTTTGCCTGACAATTTCCACAGGCCGATTGTCATTGCCGCACCCACGATGCCGTCGGTTGCATAATGCCAACCGAGGTAGATGGAGCCGATCCAGATAAGGACGGCATAGGCTGTCATAGCCCAGCCGATCCAGCGATGCACAACAAAGCCGCCAATCGCGAACAGCGTCGCCATAGCGACGTGAACGGACGGCATCGCAGAAATGCCGAAACCGGGCACATAAGTGCCCTCAATATATCGATTGAGCAGCGACACATGCCCCATTGGCGTAGCCAGCTTGCTGCCGGCCAGTTCGGCCAGTTGACCAAGCTCAACGATACGGTCGTGGAGCATAGAGAAGCTGTGATCCGGGCCGACGAGGTGGGGATAATAGATAGGGCCTGCCGAGGCGAGCAGCCAAGCTGCGACGCCGCCGATAAGCAACCAGACGCCAATCCAGCACCCGATCAAGCGGGCGCGAACCGCAGGGTCTTTGACGATGGCGGCCCAGATAACCGGGCAGGCCATCAGGATAACAGCCCAAATGGTATAAGCGCGGTCGACCAAAATCGTGAACCAGACCGAACCAAACAGGCCATGCAGAATGATCCAAGGGTCCTGCCCAGCAAAGAGGAAACGATCAACCGCTGCGAGAGCAGGGTCGAACGGAAAGCCCTGCGACTTCAATATGTACTGCTTGAACATGCCATAGACGGGGATAGCCAGGCTTGTGGCCATCGCAGTACCCAGCATCCAGGGCAGGCGGGCGTGGACGGCGTCTTCATCAATGCCAAGGGCGCGCTCAACCCCTGTCACCAACATCCAAACAACAGATCCAGTGATCAGCGGCAAAAAAGCATAGGCCAATATCCCCACGCCAATGGCGGGCAATGGAACGGGTGTCAGAATGAACAGCAGCATGCCGGCCAAAGCGACGAAACCGAGTAACGACAGAAGAAAGCTCGCCTCAAGCGCAGGAACGGTCAGGAACGCGCGAAGCAGGCGGGCTGCGGAGAATCGGGGAAGAGTGGCTTCTATCTGCACATTTTGCAGCACGGAAGAACGATGCAAATCCGTCATTTTTGCGGAAAAAGCCCCCTGAAATCCTAGAAATTTGTGCGGTGGAAGGATGATTGTTTCAAAATTATTACGGCTCCGTATCGATTTTGCTGCAATGCGGCAAGGATTTGTCGCAAAATTGTCACAAGACGACTTGCAAAGATGCATTTTGAAGAGAGCGCTTCAATCTGACGGTTCACCGGTGTAAGGAGCAGCGATGTCTACGACCTCCACAACCCTGACGCTTGATACATCCACCAGTCGCGCGAACCCGACGCCGACGCCGATGAAGCGGCTGACCGTGCCGACGATCCGACAGCGCAAGGGCGGGGAGCCTTTGGTTATGCTTACGGCCTACACCGTCCGGATGGCGCAGATACTCGATCCGCACTGTGATCTGTTGTTGGTCGGAGATTCGCTGGGTCAGGTCATTTACGGCTTGCCGCACACAGTTGCCGTCACGATGGAAATGATGGCCCTTCACGGCGCCGCCGTGGTGCGCGGGAGCTATCATGCCGCTGTCATCGTCGACATGCCCTTTGGCAGCTACGAAGCCTCCCCAGAACAGGCGTTCAAAAATGCATCCGAGTTGCTGAAGCAAACAGGGGCTGCAGGCATCAAGATCGAAGGCGGCAAGGTGCTGGCACCGACGGTTGAGTTTCTAACTTCACGCGGCATTCCCGTAATGTCCCATGTCGGTCTCACGCCGCAGGCCGTGAACATCCTTGGTGGCTATGGTGTGCGCGGGAAAAGCGATGAAGAAGCCAAGGCCATCGTCGAAGACGCAATTGCCATGTCTGATGCCGGTGCCTTCGCCATGGTGATTGAAGGCGTTCTGGAGCCCATCGCGATCGAGATTACCCAGAAGGTCAAGTGCCCGACCATCGGCATTGGCGCCTCCGCGCAATGCGACGGGCAAGTGCTTGTGACCGAAGATATGCTGGGTCTGTTCGAGCGAACGCCGAAGTTCGTTAAGCGCTATGGTGGCATGCATAGCTTTGTCGCCGAAGCGGTTGAGCAATATGCCAAGGAAGTGCGTAGCCGCAGCTTCCCCGGCCCGGAACAAATCTACAAGGCTTGACCCGCGCGTAGGCGCTTCCCCTCTGCCCAGAGCGCGGCTAAGGGAAGCTACGCTTTGCTCCAGGGAGATACGTTTTGGCGCTGCCGCCCATCAATACGACCGAAGACAGCTTCCTAAGGGAAGTGGATGAGGAGCTTCGCCGCGATCAGCTGACAGGCTTCTGGAAGCGCTATGGTCGCTGGATCATCGCTGGCATCGGCCTTGGGCTTGCAGCTTTGGCGGGATGGCTTGTCTGGCAGGATCGGCAGTTTAAGGCGGCCAGCTTGGAAAGCGAACAGCTGGATGATGCGCTGCGCAAGGCAACAGCGGGCAATGATGCGGGGACGCGCAAGGCGCTGGCGCCGCTCATGGCATCCCCGAATGAAGGCTATCGCGCGACATCAATGCTGACAGATGCCGCACTTCTGCTTCAGAAGCGCGATCTTGAGGGCGCGGCTAAGCTTTATGGTCAGATTGCCAAGGATAAGGACATTCCCGCACCTTGGCGTGATCTCGCGCTCGTGCGCCAGACCTCTGTGCAATATGATCGCTTGGCACCGGACGAAGTTATTACGCGCCTCTCCCCGCTCGCCATCAAGGGCAACCCCTGGTTTGGCAGCGCCGGTGAAATGGTGGCGATCGCTTATTTGAAAAAGAACCGCGTTCAGCCTGCAGCAAAGATGTTTGCTGATATTGCGGCGGATGAAAATGTCCCCGAAACGATCCGCGGTCGCGCAGCCAACATGGCGGCTTCGCTCAATGCGCGTGTGACGGGCGCTGCCAATCAAGGAAAACAATGATGAAAAGACTGTCGGGCAAATTCGGCAGGGCGCTGATCTTGGCGCCTGTCCTGCTGGCGGTTGCCGGTTGCGGCGTGTTCGGCGGCGGCTCCAAGAAGCCCAAGACCCCTGTTTTGGGCCAACGCGTTGCTATCCTGACGTCAGAGGCCGCTGCTGAGCCGGATCCTGCACTTGCGGACGTCTCGGTGCTTTTGCCGCCCGCACAGGCCAATGACAGTTGGGCGCAGCCAGGCGGCAATGGCGCCAAGTCGATGGAGCACCTCGCATTACCGCAGGCGATTGGACAGGCTTGGTCTGTCTCGATCAGCGGGACGAGCAAAAAGGTACGTTTGGCATCGCCTCCCGTTGTCGCGGCAGGCCGCATCTACGTGATGGACACCGCGGCGCGCGTTCATGCTTTTGATGCGAAATCCGGCAAGGATATCTGGACTGTCAGCTTCGGTGTCGACGGCAAGGACCGCAAGGCTGCCTGGGGCGGCGGCGTGAGCGTCGAGGGCGACGTTTTGTATGCGACCAACGGGCTTGGCGATGTTGCGGCGCTGAAAGCCGCTGACGGCAGTGTCATCTGGAAAAAGCGTCCGGGTGGCCCGCTGCGGGGCGCGCCTTCATTTGGCAATGGCAATGTCTATGCCATGAGTTCCGATAACCAGATCTTCGCGTTGAAGGCGAGCGACGGATCGGTGGAATGGACTGAGGCCGGTGCAACGGAATTGACTGGCGTTTTTGGCGTGGCAGCGCCTGCAATCGCGCAGGGCACCGTGGTCGCCGGCTTCTCATCAGGTGAGCTCAACGCCTATCGATATGAAAACGGACGTGTTCTTTGGGCGGACGCCCTGACCCGCACCAGCATTTCTACATCCGTGTCGGCTCTGTCTGACATTGACGCGAGCCCGGTCATTGATCGCGGCCGCGTGTTCGCTGTGGGTAAAGGTGGCCGCATGGTCAGCCTTGAACTGGTCACGGGCCAGCGCCTTTGGGAAATCAACGTCGGCGGTATTTCAACGCCTTGGGTTGCTGGCGAATGGGTATTTGTGGTGACTGACGATGCCCGCTTGCTGTGCATCGCGCGCGGTAGCGGCAAGGTGCGTTGGGCAACCCAGCTTCCCCGCTACCGCAAGGAAGCAAAGAAGAAGGATCCGATCAGCTGGTCGGGCCCAGTTCTCGCAGGCGACCGCCTCATCCTTGCCAGCTCGCAAGGGCAATTGGTCAATGTGTCGCCCGCAGATGGAACGGTGCAGTCAACGACAAAGGCGGGTGGCCCCGTGCTGCTGTCGCCCTTGGTAGCGGACGGTACACTGTTCATTCTCACAAATGACGGTCGCCTGACCGCCTGGCGTTAAGGGAGCTTTGGAGATGGCCTCCGCGCTCCCCGTGGTCGCCATCATCGGGCGGCCCAATGTCGGCAAATCAACATTGTTCAACCGGCTGGTTGGCAAGCGCATTGCGCTCGTCGATGACCGGCCCGGCGTCACGCGTGATCGGCGCGAAGGCGATGCCAATCTCATCGGCCTCGAATTCCGCGTCGTTGATACGGCCGGTTTTGAAGATGAGGATGAACAGACACTCCCCGGCCGGATGCGGATGCAGACCGAGTCGGCGGCACGCCATGCCGATGTCGCGCTGTTCGTCATCGATGCGCGCGCTGGTGTCACCCCGCTGGATTCGGAAATCGCCAACTGGCTGCGCAGCTTGTCGACGCCTGTCATCATCCTCGCCAACAAGTGCGAAGGTCGCGCCGGAGAGTCCGGCGTTCTGGAATGCTATAATCTTGGCTTGGGTGATCCCATTCCGTTCAGCGCCGAACATGGCGAAGGCATGGATGATCTGTTCCAGACGCTCTTGCCGCACATCGAAAAGGACGAGGACGAGTTTGCCGTCGAGGTGGAAGAGGATGAAGACGAAAACGGCCCGCTGAAGCTGGCCATCGTTGGTCGTCCGAACGCCGGCAAGTCCACGCTCGTCAACAAATTGCTCGGTGAAGACCGCATGATCACCGGCCCTGAAGCCGGCATCACACGCGACTCGATCAGCATTGACTGGGAATGGAAGGACAAGCCAGTCCGCCTCATCGATACAGCGGGCCTCCGCCGCAAGGCGAAGGTGGAAGACAAGCTGGAACGCCTGTCGGCAGCCGATACCCAGCGCGCTATCGATTTTGCGGAAGTTGTCGTCCTTTTGCTCGATGCCTCGCGCGGGTTGGAAGCACAGGACCTTCGCATCGCAGATCAGATTTTTTCTGAAGGCCGTGCTATGATTGTTGTTCTCAACAAATGGGACACGGTCGAGCAGGGCAGTGCGCTTTTCCAAGGTATACGCAAAGCGCTTGATGAGGGGTTCGCCCAAGTGAGGGGCGTGCCGCTGATCACAATTTCAGCCGCGACCGGAAAAGGCATCGACCAGATTCTCGAAGTGGCGTTTGAAGTGCGTGAGGCTTGGAGCCAGCGTGTGTCGACCGGCCAGCTCAACCGCTGGTTTGAACGCGCGGTTGAGAAGAACCCACCGCCAGCGCCGGGCGGCAAACGCGCCAAGCTGCGTTACATCACGCAGATCAAGACGCGTCCGCCGAGCTTTGTCGTATTTGGGAATCGGGTTGAAGACCTGCCGGAAAGCTATCGCCGCTATCTCGTGAATGGCATCCGCAGTGAACTGGGCTTCGGCGCTGTTCCGGTCCGGCTCACGCTGCGTGGTGGGAAAAACCCCTACCACACCAAGTAAGCGCGTCTTGCGCTACGGCGTCAGTTCAATGTCCCAATACAGCCAATCCCGCCATGTTTCGTGCAGGTAGTTGGGCGGATAGCTGCGCCCATGTTCCTGAAGTTCCCATGTCGTCGGGCAATGCGCAGTATGCATCAGGCGCATTCCGGCTTCACGCGGCGTGCGACCGCCCTTGCGGAGATTGCAGGGCGAACAGGCTGTCGCGACATTCTCCCACGTCGTGCGGCCACCTTGGGCGCGAGGAACAATGTGGTCGAACGTCAGATCCTTGGGAGAACCGCAATATTGGCAAATGAAGCGGTCACGCAGGAACAGGTTGAATCGGGTAAAGGCCGGGTGGGCAGACGGCCGCACATATTGCTTGAGCGCGATGACAGAGGGCAGTTGCAATCGGGCAGAGGGACTTCTCACCTCGCGCTCATAATGTGCAACGACATCCACACGATCAAGGAACATCGCCTTGACGGCTGTTTGCCAAGGCCACAGCGACAGCGGATAATAAGACAAAGGCGTAAAATCTGCATTCAGAACGAGCGCCGGGCAACTGTCCGGATGACGAATGAGATCGGGATGGTGCATGGTCGTCTCTTTCCCCTTCTTGCGCACTTCCCTTGCAGGTAAAGATTGCATGATAATGACTGCATCTACAACATGTTGGGGTCAATGGGGCAAATGATCACGAAATCTGTGTCTCGCTTTGCGCCCAGCCCAACCGGGCGCTTGCACCTTGGCCATGCCTACTCTGCCCTTTGCGCGCACGACCTGGCAGAGGCGGGGGAGGGGCGTTTTCTGCTGCGGATCGAAGATATCGATCAGACCCGGTGCCGACCCGAGCATGTGGACGGCATCTATGAGGATTTTTGCTGGCTAGGGTTGAACTGGGACAGGGACGTGGTGTTCCAGTCGGATAGGCATTCCGCTTATGCTGCGGCCCTCGACCGAATCGTGACGCAAGGACTGGCGTACCGGTGCTGGTGCACGCGCGCTGAGGTGGCTGCCAGTATCGATGCGCCACAGGGTGACGTGCAGCCAGTCTATCCCGGCACGTGCAAGGGGCGAGGTGATCCGGGTGATGGCCGTCCTTACAGCTGGCGGCTTGATGTGCCTGAGGCGGTGCGCCGCGCCGGCCAACTTGCGTGGTTTGATGCAGATGCAGGTGAGGTCGAAGCAACGCCGGACAGACTTGGTGACGTCGTTATTGCCCGGAAGGATGCGCCGGCTGCTTATCATCTCGCGGTGGTTGTGGACGATGGCTGGCAGGGCGTCACCGATGTGGTGCGCGGGCGCGATCTCTTCGACTCAACGCATATCCATCGGCTGATCCAGCACATTTTGGATATCCGCCCGCCCGCCTACCATCACCATAAGCTGATCATGGATGTGACAGGTACCCGCCTTGCCAAGCGTAAACATGCGCCCACGCTCGCGGCGATGCGAGCAGATGGCGTCGATCCGGAGGCACTTGTTGCCGGATTGCGGGCAGGTGTCCTTCCGGACGGGTTTTGCTTTTCCGACTAAAGGCGCATTGGCAAGCCGTCAGGACACATGCATGAAATGCTTTGCCCGCTGACAAGGCCAGTCTATGAGTAAAAATTATGGGAAACACATTTCTGATCCTGCTTCTCGTCGCGGCCATGATCGCCACTGTTGTGGCGCTGGTACGTGGCGTGGTTGCCTTTCTGAAAACCACTGAGGAAGATCTGAAGGCCGATGGAGTCGGCCCCAGCGCGTCAAGCGTGAAGCAGAACAAGGCGATGATGCACCGCGTGATCTTTCAGGCGGCGGCCATCCTCATTGTTGTGGTCCTTCTCGCCTCGTCGCGAGGCTAACCCTTGGTCAAGCTAACCAAAATCTACACAAGGACCGGCGACGACGGTACGACCGGCCTTGTCGATGGCAGCCGGACGGCAAAAGATTCGGACCGCATCGTTGTGATTGGCGATGTGGATGAGTTGAACAGCCTGATGGGGGTCGCCGCTCAACATGCCATGGGGACAGATCTTGATCGCCTGCGCATGATCCAGAACGATTTGTTTGATCTGGGTGCCGATTTGGCCACGCCCGGAGAGGATTTTACGCCGTCGGAAATGGTGCTGCGGATCGTGGCTAGCCAAACCGTGCGGCTTGAGCATGAGATTGATGCGATGAATGAGGCGATGGCTCCGTTATCCAGCTTCATTCTGCCGGGTGGATCTCCGCTTGCCTGTGCACTTCATGTGGCACGCTCTGTTGCCCGTCGTGCTGAACGTGCGATGGTCCATGCCAATCGTGCAGCACCGCTCAACCCCGAAGCACAGCGTTACATCAATCGCCTTTCGGATTGGCTCTTCGTGGCTGCGCGACACGCCAATGACCAAGGGGCGACGGATATCCTCTGGAAGCCGGGCGCTTCGCGCTAGACGCCGCTTATTTGCGGGTCTGGGTGGTGGCTTGCCAGACAGGGATCCAGTCGATCACGCCCCGGCATTCTTCCATCGCAATCTTGGACAAGAGCCGAAATTTCGACCCGTCCCAAGTATAGGTCTCAGCACTGCCGCAATCGCCGAGGCCACGCCCCTTGGCATAGCTGCTCAGCTGGCCTGTGGCGGCATCCCAGTCCGCATTGACGAGCATCGGCGGCCCGCCCGCTTCGGTAAAGCCGGGGGCGAAATCGAAGGAGGCGATCTTCATCCGCCGTCCGATGCTGCGGTTGACCAGCACTGGCACTGACATGAAGTTGTAAGCGCCTGATCCGCAAGGGACCAAAGCCAGCCATGTCGACCCATTGAGGTGATAGGCCTCATGCACATCCGAAACGCCCGGTTCAGCATCGCATGATGTGCGGGCCTGAAGCGCCGCAATGTCCTTCGCCGATAACTTGAAGCGTGGCCCGTTCGGGCGTGCTCTGCTGGGAATGAGGGGGGGCGAGGGCGGCGCTGCCAATGCGGTGGCGGGGCGGTTCCCAAGGGAGATCATCGCGGTCTCAGACTTTGCCCGACCTTGGCGGTCATCCATGTAAAGAAGTGCTGCCACCACGCCCCGAAGCGATGCCCCGCCGAGCGACACGCCGGCTGCATCGCGGAGCTCGACAGTCTTCGCCGCCTTCAACTTTGCGATGGCATCGGCTGGAAGATCGAGCTCAAAGGGGGCGTCTTGGCCTTTTAGGCTGGCCGAACCGATGATTACAGTGCCATCGGCAACCAGGCTGAGGTCGCCCGATTTCCGGTCTTCGATATTTGCAATGCTCAAGCGGGGGGCATCTTGGCGACCGCCGCCGCGGGCGATGGCGACGGTGAGCTGATTCTCGCCTGATTCCATTTCCATCAAGGATACAGCCGTGCATCGACGGGCGTTGTCGCAACCGACGGCCCAGTCTTCAAAACTCTTCAGTTCGCCGGGCTTTGGCAGCATCGCGGCCGCCGCGGCCAGCACATAGGATGCCAGCATGGGTTTGTTCTAGCCGATCCCCCATTGAGTCGATAGAGGCAGCGCAAATAACAATAATCAAACATCCCAGGGGTTCGACATGAAAATCATTGGTATTATCGGCGCCGGTCAAATGGGCGCCGGCATTGCGCAAGTCTCTGCGCAGGCAGGCTATGATGTTCTTCTCTCGGACGTGGACATCTCGCGGGCAGAGGCCGGGAAGGCCACGGCCGCCAAAGGTCTTCAACGGCTGGTAGATCGTGAAAAGATCGACGGGGCGACCCGTGATACGGTCCTCGCCCGCATCACCTCTGTCGCCGGAAGCGCCTCCTTTGCCAGTGCAGATCTGGTCATCGAAGCCGCCACGGAACGCGAAGACATTAAGCGCGCCATTTTCAACGATGTGGGTAAGGTCCTGCGCGAAGACGCGATCCTCGCCTCTAACACGTCATCGATCCCCATTACGCGCATGGCGCAGGCATCGCCTGATCCTGCGCGCTTCATCGGCATTCACTTCTTCAATCCCGTCCCTGTGATGGGGTTGATTGAGGTCATTCCCGGTCTGGCGACATCCAAGGCAACGGTTGAGACGGTCAGTGCCTTTTGCGACAGCCTGAAGAAGGAAATCGTTTATGCAGAGGATGAGCCCGGTTTCGTTGTAAACCGCATCCTCCTGCCGATGATCAACGAAGCTGTGTTCGTTCTGGGGCAGGGCACGGCGAACATCCAGGATATCGACAAGGGCTGCCGCATTGGCCTCAACCACCCGATGGGGCCGCTGGAACTGGCGGACTTTGTGGGTCTCGATACCTGTCTCGATATCGTGATGGTCCTCTACAACACGACCGGCGACAGCAAGTACCGTCCGGCGCCGCTGCTGGTGAAATATGTCGAGGCCGGCTGGCTCGGCCGCAAGACGGGCCGTGGCTTTTACGATTATTCAGGCCCAGTGCCGGTTCCGACCCGCTGATTTGACAAGCGCGCGCACCGCGTCACACTGAGCGAGGTTTTTGGGGGAAGATTACATATGCCGCTGGGCTTGTTCATTTTTTCGATCTTCTATGGCGGCATGGTCTGCATTGCAGGTGTGCTCGGCGCAAAGCAGGTCGCGCTCGGGCCGCTGGCGGTTGAAGCGGGCATTTTCCCCTTCCTCCTCCTGGTCATCACCTCCAGCGCCATTGCCGAGCTTTATGGCAAGGCGCGCGCCGATGCTCTGGTGCGGTTCGGTTTCATTCCGCTGATCGCGTCGATCCTGCTCATTCAGATCGTGCTGGCATTGCCAGTGGACGAAGGCATGTACCCGCCTGCGGTGGACGCATTCCCGATCATTCTTGGTCAAAGCGGGCGGATGATGTTCGCAGGTCTCATCTCATATGGGTTGTCGCAAACGCTGAACGTCTATGTGTTTGCAAAGCTCGCCCGGCCAGAAGGCGGCATGCTCTGGCTTCGCGCCGGTGTGGCGAGCGTTTTGTCGCAAATCCTCGATACCGTCCTGTTCATCAGCATCTCCTTTTATGGGGAGCGGGAGATTGCGGATCTTATGGTCGGACAAATGACCGCCAAGATTGTTTTGTCGCTGTTGATGGTGCCTCTACTTGTGACCTTGATGGTCAAGCTGGGGCGCAAACTTGACCTGACGCCCGTCAACGCATAGCGCCCGCGCTATCATGAGCAGACACGCACCCAACCAGACCGCGCTCGCCAAAGCCGAAATTCTCACCGAGGCGCTTCCCTATATCCAGCGTTATGCGGGCCAGACGTTCGTCGTGAAATATGGCGGCCACGCCATGGGCGATCCGGAAGCGGCGCGCAATTTTGCAGAGGACATCGTCCTTCTGAAAGCTGTCGGCATCAATCCTGTCGTGGTGCATGGCGGCGGGCCGCAGATTGGCCGGATGCTCAAGCAGCTCGGCATCGAATCGACCTTTGTCGGCGGCCTACGCGTGACCGACAAGGAAACCGCCTATGTTGCGGAAATGGTGCTGTCAGGTGCCATCAATAAGGAAATTGTCAGCTGGATCATGCAGGCCGGTGGCCAAGCGGTCGGGCTGTCTGGCAAAGATGCTGGCCTTGTCACCGCGCGCAAGATTGAAGGCCGTGAGGCCGATCCCAACCGGGGCATCGAACGCAATGTCGATATCGGATTTGTGGGGGAGCCGATTGCGGTCAACCCGAAGATCCTCGAGACGCTGACGCATAACGGGGTTATCCCGGTCGTCGCGCCTATTGCGCCTGACGCGAATGGGGAAACCTTCAACATCAACGCGGACACGATGGCGGGAGCCATTGCCACACACGTTGGTGCAGCACGCCTGTTCCTGCTGACCGACGTCGCCGGTGTTCTCGATAAGGACGGCAATTTGCTGACCGACCTAGATCCGGCGCGGATTGCCCAGCTTCAGGCGGATGGCACCGTCTCCGGCGGCATGATCCCTAAGCTGGAAACCTGCATTACGGCCGTTGAAGGTGGCGTGGATGCCGCTGTCATCCTTGACGGTCGCGTCCCGCATGTGACGCTGCTTGAAATTTTCACCCGCGGCGGGGCAGGAACGCTCGTCCACAAATAAATATCAGGCTTGGTCCGGTAGCGACCAGTCTATGGGCACTTTTCCGTGGGCAGACAAAAACCTGTTCGCCTTCGAAAAGTGCCGACACCCCAGAAACCCGTTATGCGCGGAAAGCGGGGAGGGGTGTGCGGCCTTCAGCACCAGATGCCGCGTTCCATCAACAAATTCTGCCTTCTTCTGGGCATAGGCCCCCCAGAGCATGAACACGACGGGGTCGACCTTGGCATTCACCGTCCGGATAATCTCATCAGTAAACTGTTCCCAGCCTTTGCGCTGATGTGATGCGGCCTGAGCCATTTCGACTGTCAGCACACTATTGAGCAACAGCACGCCCTGCTTTGCCCAATGTTCCAGAAAGCCGTGCTTGGGCCGGGGAAGGCCAAGATCGCTCTCAAGTTCCTTGTAGATATTCACAAGCGATGGCGGCGGCCGAATGCCGGGTTGCACGCTGAAGCATAGGCCGTGAGCCTGCCCTTCCCCATGATAGGGGTCTTGCCCCAGGATAACGACGCGGACCTTGTCCAGCGGGGTCAGGTCCAACGCGCGGAACCATTCGTACTGCTTGGGGAAGATCTGTTTTCCGGCGCTTTGCTCCGAAGCGAGGAAGGACCTCAGCGCCTGCATCCTTGGGCTGGCGAGGTCTTTTGCCAAATGCGCATCCCAGCTTTCGGGAAGTTTGATCGGATCGGTCATAAGCCATCGGACGTGGGGCGGTCGCAGTCCGGAGTCAATCATATCTACCAGTTGCGGCATGGGCGCATCCCCGCCATGAAACGTCGGAAGCAAAGAGAGGATGACATGGCCGATTTCAACACAATCAAGGTCGATATCTCCGAAGGTATCCTGACCCTCACAATGAACCGTCCTGACAAGATGAACGCGTTCACAGGCGAGATGATGCTCGAGATGGTTTCCGCTTTCGACCTGGCGGACACTGACGATTCGGTCCGCGCGGTGATCGTCACGGGTGCCGGTGATCGGGCCTTTTGTGCGGGCGCTGATCTGTCAGCAGGTGCCAAAACATTTGATTATGCGGATCGTGATGATCGCGAAGTTAATGCAGGCGCGGTCAACGCAGATGGCACGATCAACCTCAGCCATGAGGATGCCCGCGATTCTGGCGGTCGGCTGACCCTGCGCATCTTCAATTGCAAGAAGCCTGTCATCGGAGCGATCAACGGCGCAGCTGTCGGCATCGGTGTGACGATGCAATTGCCGATGGATTTCCGTCTGGCCAGCAGCAGCGCCCGTTTCGGCTTCGTCTTCGCGCGGCGCGGTATCGTGCCTGAAGCCGCCTCCAGCTGGTTCTTGCCGCGTCTGGTCGGCATCAGTCAGGCGCTGGAGTGGTGCTATTCCGGCCGTGTCTTCGGCGCAGAGGAAGCATTGAAAGGTGGGCTCGTCCACTCGATCCACGCACCTGAGGATCTGTTGGCAGCGGCGCGGGCCTTTGCGCACGAACTCACGGCGGAAAGCGCGCCAGTTTCTATTGCGCTGACGCGTCAGATGATGTGGCGCATGCTGGGCGCTGCCCACCCGATGGAGGCCCACAAGCTCGACAGCCGGGCAATCTGGGCACGCGGTGCAGCCGGAGATGCCAAGGAAGGCGTGTCCTCCTTCCTTGAAAAGCGCCCTGCGGTGTATCCAGATAAGGTCAGCGAGAACTTCCCGCACTTCTCACCCTGGATGGACGAACCCAGCTACAGCTGAGTTCGTCCCGCTGGGGAGAGGGTGTCAGCGGCAGCGGCGCTTCCGGTCGAGTTCACGCCCGACCAGGGCGCCTGCTGCGGCGCCCAATATGGTCCCTGTCCCACGTTCGCCGCGGGTGTCGATCGCGCGTCCGAGCAGAGCGCCACCGGCAGCGCCGACGACAAGGCCAACCGTGCCATCCGATTTGCGGCAGTAGGTGCGGCCGTCATCACCACGCCATTCGTGGTAACGGTGCCCGTCACGGGCTTCTGCAGGCGTCGCGACGGCCAAAGTCGGCAGTGTCATCGCCGCGGCAGAAAATGTCAGAAATATCTTACGCATACCAAAGCTCCTTTGCCTCTTTTCCAGGGACTAGAGCCAACATGGCCCAGATTATCTGAACCCACGGCAACGAACACGCTGATTCGTCGCGTTTATTGATCGCGTCGGGGTGGCCAGGGAATGAAGGAGGATGTGCGGCGCAGATAGGCATCATAGTCCGGCCGGTTCTTCTTCAGGCGATGCTCAAGCATCGGCACGCCAGACACGCGCGTCAGCAGGAAGGTAAGGATCAGCGGCCCAATAATGGAATAGAGGCCCGCCGTTGTTTCCGCCGCGACCAGCCAAATACCCCACCAGGTGCAGACATCGCCGAAGTAATTGGGATGGCGGGTGTAGCGCCATAGTCCCGTATCCAGAACTTTTCCGGCATTGGCAGGATTGGCGCGGAATGCCGTGAGCTGCGCGTCGCCGATCGTTTCAAAAGCGATACCGGTGAGGGCGATCGCAATCCCAATCCAGCCAAGGACGCCAATGGACGCCGGTTCCTCGGAAATCTGCCCTAATTGCGAGGGCAAGCAGACAAGGATGAGCAGCACGCACTGCATGGCGAACACTTGCAGGAAGGACGCTTTGGCAAAGCTCCAGCCCTTCTTGTCCATCAGGCGACCGAGGATGGCGGCGTAACGCGGATCAACCCCATGCCCACGCCAGCGCACGAAGAGGTGGAACGAAAGCCTGAGGCCCCATAGGGCGGTCAGCGCCAGCAGGATGCCGCTGCGGATGGGTGATCCATCCGTCAGCAGCGTGGTGATGCCAGCTAGGATCACCATCCCCAAAGGCCAAAAGGCATCGATGACAGAGACGTCTCTGATGCGGACGCAATAGGCCCACAGCGCGGTCATGGTGACGGCCAATATGACGAAGTTGGTTATGAGCAATTGAGGTGCTGTCATTTCGTTTCTCCTCGGACACGCCTTTTTCTATGTTTTGAATCGCGCGCCGTTTCATCCACGATATCCCCGTTATCCACAGGTGCAACCATGCCATTTTGGTTTGACCGACTCAGCCGATCATGAGAGCCTTCACTCATAGCCGGAACAAACAGTTCCTTGAGAAATCAAGAACTTGAAGTGAAGGCTTCGCCCAAGCAGACAGGTGGCCGAGCGCAAGCGATGCAAACCGGAAGCAAGGGCAGGGTGTTCGCAAAGAGACCCGCAACTCTGGCGCAAGCCATGTAGAAGCGGGATATCGGCGGGAACCCCGGGCGAACAGGAGGCCGCAAGGCAAATGTTCGCGAGCACGCAAAGGCGGTGCAGCAAGAAGCAGACCGGTCGCAAGACCAGAAGCGGGAAGCCAAACCAACGAGCGTAGTGAGGGCCGGCGGCAACGCTGGCCCTCATTTGCTCTTGCCGCCCGCGACTCTGTCGGCACCTTGCGTGTTTCCCGCAGGATTGTGCAAACGGGACGTTAACCATTGTTGGTTACCTGCGGTTTTGTGACAGACCTCAGCGTCCTTTCTGCCGTTTCTCCCATGGCCCTTGCTGTCCCGTTGCTGGCATCGGGTGTGGGTCTTCTGGCGATGCGGCTGCGCAGCACTGCTAAGGAGCTTGCGCGGCAGGGTGCCGAGGCGTCCTATCTCGCCCATCACGACATGCTGACCACGCTGCCAAACCGGCGCAAGCTGGAGGCAGAGCTGTTCGCGCAGGCGCAGCGCGGCACCAAATCGGGCGAGCGGCTGTCGGCCGCTGTCATTAATCTCGACCGGTTTAAGGATTTTAACGACACGCTTGGCCATCATGCGGGGGACAGTATCCTTCAGGGCGTGGCCTGCCGCCTGCGGAGCTGCCTGCCTGAGACGGATTTCGTGGCGCGGCTTGGTTCGGATGAGTTTGCCGTCCTTCGGCACTGCGCAGCCCTTTCAGATGCGGACAGTCTTTCGCTCCAGATCATGGCGGCCTTTGCCGAGCCATTTGACGTCAACGGCCATGTTTTTGACCTCTCGGCTTCGGTTGGTGTGGCGACGGCGACGTCAAATCGGGCGATGGAAGACCTGATCCGCGATGCTGACATTGCCATGCACGAGGCGAAAATCCGCAATCGCGGTGGTGTCATCCGCTTTGCCCCTGCCATGGCCGCGCAGATCGAAAGCCGCCGTGCGCTGGAAACGGATCTGCGCCATGCGACCTCTAAGGGCGAGCTTGTTCTCCATTATCAGCCGATCATTGATGCAGAGACAGGCCTGATCAGTTCGGTGGAAGCCTTATTGCGTTGGACGTCGCCAAAGCATGGCAATGTCTCCCCCGACATCTTTGTGCCGCTCGCTGAGAATTGTGGGCTGATGGCTGACATCGGACGGTATGTGATCGATCAGGCGGTACAGGACAGCCGCCGCTGGCCGGGCATAACGACGGCGATCAACATCTCTGTCGTCCAGCTTAAATCCGCGTCGGTGCTCCAGGACCTGCTGGAGCCGACCCGTATTCACGGGGTGTCGCCAACCAACATCACACTGGAAATCACCGAGTCCATTCTCATGACGAATGACCCGCGCACGTTGCGGACGCTCGACATTCTGAAAGAACATGGCTTTGGCCTGTCGCTCGATGATTTCGGCACGGGCTATGCCAGCCTTGCCTACATCCGGGATTTTCCGTTCGATAAGCTCAAGATCGACCGCAGCTATGTGGCCGCGGTGGATAACAATGCGCGGGGAGCAGAAATGATCCGCGCCATCGTGGGCTTTGGCCGCATCCTTGGGCGCGAAATCATTGCGGAAGGGGTTGAGACCGAAGCCGAACTCGCCGTGATGAAAGACGTCGGTGTCTCCCACCTTCAGGGCTTCCTCTTTTCCCGTCCGATGGCCGCCGCCCATATCGAGGCGCTTGTTGCGGCGAGCGAGAGCCTGTCGGACCTTCGCCCGACAGGTGCCCGCCCCGTTCTGCGCCGTGTGTCTTAGGCCTTAAAGTCGCGCGAAATGGAGGACTTGGTCGTCTTCCCATAAGGCGGCATCAGACCGGCAAGCTTGGACACATTGATCTTCGGCTGGTGATAGACGCTTTTCGCGTGGCTGAAGGTCTTGAACCCGTCCAGCCCATGATAGGACCCCATGCCCGATGGACCGACACCGCCAAAGGGGAGGTCTTCCATGGAGACGTGGAAAACAACATCGTTGACGGTGACGCCGCCCGAAATGGTGCGGTCGAGCACAGTTCGCTTCTCGCGGTCATCTTCACCGAAATAATAGAGGCCCAGGGGCCGGTCATGGGCGTTCACATAAGCGATGGCCTCTTCGACACGCTCATAGGTCTTGATCGGCAGGACAGGGCCAAAGATTTCCTCCTGCATCACCTTCATGTCGTCAGTGGGGTTGCGCACGAGATAGAGCGGCATTTTGTTGCCGTTGGAGGCGGAGAAGTCCTCATTGGACGGGTTTACCTCGACGATCTCCGCACCCTTTTCCCGCGCGTCATCGAGATAGCTGTTCAGCCGGTCGCGGTGACGGGCATTGATGACGGAGGTGTAGTCGGGATTGTCGAGCAGCGTCGGATACATAACCGACACGCTCTTTTGCAGCCCTGCAACAATCTCATTCTCTTGTTCCTTGGGCACCATCAAATAATCGGGCGCGAGGCAGATTTGCCCTGCGTTCAACATTTTGCCGAGCGCAATGCGCTGCGTGGCGGCTTCGATATTGGCAGACCGACCAAGGATCGTGGGGGATTTGCCGCCAAGTTCCAGTGTCACGGGCGTCAGATTGTCGGCAGCTGCATGGAGGATGTGCTTGCCCACCCCGGTCGCGCCAGTGAAGAGGATGTGATCGAACGGCAGGCCTGCAAAAGCCTGTCCCACGTCAGGGCCACCCGAGAAGAAGGCGGCTTCTTCTTCTGAAAAATATTGCGGGCCGACCGTCTCGAACAGTTCGGCCACTGTCGGCGTATACTCGGACGATTTGACCATGACGCGGTTGCCGGCGGCAAAGGCGCCGGTCAGCGGGCCCATCGTCAGCTGCACCGGGAAATTCCAGGGCGAGATGATCCCAATCACGCCCTTGGGCTGAAATTCGACCGCCGCCTTTGCGCCGAGCAGGCCAAGTGGAAATTCTGCCTTCCGCTTTTCCGGCTTCATCCATTGGTCGACCTGCTTGATCGTTGCCTTAAGGACGCGGATGGAGGTGGTGATGTCGGTCATCATCGACTGTTCATGGCTGCGATGGCCAAAGTCTTCCGACATCGCCTTGCAAAAGGCATCCCCATGATCGACGAGCAGCGCAATGGCGCGCTTCAAACGATCCTTGCGGACTGCGGCGGACACCGGCAGTTCGGCGGTAAAGGCAGCGCGCTGCGCGTTGAGCACGGCGAGCATCTGATCACGGGTGACGGCCATTCTTTAAAATCCTCTCGGTCTATTTTGCGATCATGATGGCGGGGCAGCGGAATGCGCGCAATAGGTCAGTTGCGATTTAAGACGTGTTTTATCTGTCTTGAGCGGATGACCACCAAAATGCAGTCCGTCCAAGGCGTTAGAGCATTCCCTGAAATGAGGGGAAGCCAAATGCATTTCCTTGCTGTATAGAGGCACTAGATCTGGTTGCCACGTGGTTGGCTCCGGACGGTTTTTCCGCCTGGTTGGGGTGTCTGTTGGGGGGTCGGCAAGGGCTGATCGTCGGTAGGATGCGACAGCCACACTGATATTGCGAGACACATGCCCTTTTCAAAACTTCCGCCCGCGCTGTCCGAAGCGCTGAGCGCTCATGGCTATACATCCCTGACGCCCGTCCAAACCGCCGTTATCGAAGACGAAGCGCGCGGTCGGGACATGGTCGTGTCCGCCCAGACGGGCTCCGGTAAAACGGTCGCCTTCGGGCTTGCCTTGGCCGATGACCTGCTGACCGAAGAACGCGGCCTGCCGGTCGCCGAAAAGCCGTTGGCGCTGATCATTGCACCGACGCGTGAACTGGCCTTGCAGGTCAGCCGAGAACTGATGTGGCTCTATGCCAAAGCGGGTGCGCGTATCGCGACCTGCGTTGGCGGCATGGATGCTTCCAAGGAACGCCGGTCACTGCACCACGGCGCGCATATCGTTGTCGGCACACCGGGTCGTCTCCGCGACCATCTGGAACGCGGCGCACTCGACCTTTCGTGCCTGAAGGGCGTTGTCCTCGATGAAGCCGACGAAATGCTCGACATGGGCTTTCGCGATGACCTTGAAGAAATTCTTGATGCCAGCCCGGCTGAACGCCGCACGCTGCTGTTTTCCGCAACGATGCCAAAGCCGATTGTGTCGCTGGCGAAGCGCTATCAGCGCGATGCCCTGCGCATCTCGACCGTCGGCGAAGATCGTGGCCATGGCGACATTAGCTATCAGGTCGCGACTGTTGCCCCGGCTGAAATTGAACAGGCTGTTGTAAACCTGCTGCGCTTCCACGAAGCCGAAACGGCTATGCTGTTTTGCGCCACGCGTGACAATGTCCGCCGGCTGCACGCAACGCTGCAGGAACGTGGGTTTGCCGTTGTGGCCCTGTCGGGCGAACACAGCCAGAGCGAGCGGAACAATGCCCTGCAGGCGCTGCGCGATCGTCGCGCGCGGGTTTGCGTTGCCACAGACGTCGCCGCGCGTGGCATCGATCTTCCAACGCTCAGCCTCGTGGTCCACGTTGAAATCCCTCGGGATGCAGAAGCGCTTCAGCACCGGTCCGGCCGCACGGGGCGTGCGGGCAAGAAGGGCGTTGCCGTCCTGATCGTGCCCTATCCGCGCCGTCGCCGCGTTGAATCGATGCTGCGTGGCGCGCGCATCAACGCAGAGTGGATCGAAACGCCGACGCCTGATGACATCCGTCTGAAGGATCGGGAACGCCTGCTCGAAGCGCTTCTCGCGCCGGTTGAGGCGGACGAAGAGGACCGGACGTTGGCCGCCCAGCTTCTGGGTCAGCGCAGCGCCGAAGATATCGCCGCCGCCTACGTCCAAATGCACCGTTCTGCCATGCCGCGCGCTGAAGAGCTTCTCGTAGGCGGGGCCAGCTCCCGCGCCGATGGCAAGCCGGACCATCATCGCGACGGGTTTGAAGATGTCGTCTGGTTCCGCATGGACATCGGCCGCCGTCAGAACGCCGACCCGCGCTGGATTTTGCCGGTGCTCTGTCGCCGTGGCCACATCACCAAGAATGAGATCGGTGCGATCCGCATTGCGGCCACCGAAACGCATTTTCAGGTGCCACGCCGGATTGCCGACAAGTTCATGAGCGCACTGGCCCGCACCGCCAATGACGGTGAAGAGGAAAGCGGCATCCGCATTGAACCGGCGGAAGGCACACCGCGCGAAGCCGCCCGCGAACATAAGAAGCGTGGCGACGGCCCTCGTGGTCCGCGTCCCGAAGGGGATCGTGGCCCGCGTCCAGACCATGGCCCGCGTCCGGAAGGCAATTTCGCCCCCCGTCCTGATCGTGCACCTCGTCCCGAGGGAGATCGTGGCCCACGCCCCGACCGTGGTCCGCGCGCTGCGCCCGCGCAAGCCCGTCCGTTCCGCAAGGGGCCGCCAAAGGGTCGACGCCCTTAAGTTCCGGAAATTCAACATTCCCGGTTTCACTGCGGGCAATCTGGCCAATGTGGGCCGAAATTGTGCAGGCCGGGGGTGCATCGCTGCCAAAGCTGTGCAATTCGGGTGGAAAGCTGAACCCGGAGAGGACACCCAATGGCCAAGGACAATAAGATCACCTTTTATGATCTCGCGCTTTCAACCGGCGCGACGATCAGTCCTTTTGTCTGGGCGACCAAATATGCGCTGAAGCATAAGGGGTTTGATCTGGATGTTGTCCCCGGCGGGTTTACCGGCATTCTGGAACGCACCGGTGGCAAGACCGAGCGTCTGCCTGCCATTGTTGATGACGGAAATTGGGTGCTCGATAGCTGGGGCATCATTGAATATCTGGATGAAACCTACCCAGACCGCCCCGCGCTCATCCCCCATGAAAGTGTAGCGGCCACGGTCAAGGCGCTCGACAACTGGTTCTGGAATGCGGCGGTTGGCCCGTGGATGTTCTGTTTCTGTCAGGATTATCGCGACCTCTCTTTGCCGCAGGATCACGAATATGTGACACACAGCCGCGAAAAGATGCTTGGTCGCAAGCTGGAGGATGTTCAGGCGGGCCGCGAAGACCGTTTACCTGGCATTTCGAAAGCGCTGGAACCGTTGCGTGCGGCCCTAGCCCAGCATCAATGGCTTGGCGGATCCTCAACCAATTATGCCGATTACCGCATCATGGGTGGCATTCTGTTCACGGCATCTGTCTGCAAGACGCCGGTGCTGGCGGAGGATGATCCCCTGCGTGACTGGATTGAACGCTGCCTTGATCTGTTTGACGGGTTGGGCCGTCACCCCGGGCTCTTTCCGCTCTTCGGCCTGAAGCAGCGCGACGGCGATCCCGATCTATTCAACCGGGCGGCCGGACAAGGCGGCATCTACAAGCGCAATACAGGGCCGGACTCGACCCGTGCCGAGACGCAACGCATCACTGAGGGCATGAAGAAGGCTTAGTTCGCGCCCCAGATATGGGCTGCTTCGATGTAACCAAGGCGGCCCGTCACATCGAATTTGCACCAGCCATTGGCGCAATCGCTTATTTTGCCGACAACGCCGGGTTCCGCGCGCCAAACGATGCGGGCGTCTGCATTCGGTTTTTCCCGCATGGGCCGCACTTCATCGCGCACGATGGCCGTGCGCTTGTCAGACAGCAGATTGGCCTGCATCCAGCCTTGTGTGCCGTCAGGGTCTTCAATCTTGCGCCAATTGGGATAGGTTGCGAGCACCTTCACGGGGAGGCCCGCGCGCTGATACATCCAGCTGGCGGGGAATTGCTGCCCGGGGCCCGTGCGCATCCGCGCCTTACCGGCATTGATCGAGCTCCAATAAGGCACCTTTTTCTGGGCGGAGATGGCCGCAGGGGCAACCATCAGGGCGGCCATCGCCAAGACGCTACAAAGACGCATAATCCCAAACTTCTCCCAAGATGGCTTCATTCTTTGCCGCAACTTTTGGCGCGCTTCAACTCCACTTGCAGTCGCATGTTTCGCAGCCTAGCGATAGGCGCATGACAGCCCCTGATCGCCCCGCCCGCCCGAAAGTTATCGTCACCCGTGAACTGACCGACGGCGTCATGCACCGCATGGGGGAACTATTCGACGCGACGTTGAACCGGGAAGATCGTGCCTGGAGTCGCTCCGAGCTTGAGGCTGCTGTCGCGGATACAGATGTGCTTGTGCCCACTATTACCGACCGGATCGACGCCGATCTGTTGGCGAAGGCGTCACCACGGCTGAAACTCATTGCCAATTTCGGCGTCGGGGTGGATCACATCGATCTCCATGCCGCGCGCGAACGCAAGATCCTCGTCACCAACACACCGGGCGTTCTGACCGAGGACACCGCCGACATGACGATGGCGCTGATCCTGTCCGTCCCGCGTCGGCTCGGCGAGGGCGAAAAGCTGATCCGTGCCGGACAATGGGATGGCTGGAAGCCGAGCGGCATGCTCGGCCACCGCGTTAACGGCAAGACGTTGGGCATCATCGGCATGGGGCGCATTGGCCGGGCGATTGCACGGCGCGCCAACGGCTTTGGTATCCGCGTTATCTATCACAACCGCCACCGCCTGCCTGAAGGGGTGGAAGCCGAACTCGGCGCGCGCTTCGCTGATCTCGACACGCTGTTCAGCCAGTCGGACATCGTTTCAGTCAACTGCCCGCACACGCCGGAGACGCACCATCTGGTGAACGCGCATCGTCTGTCGCAGATGCGGCCCGACGCTTATTTCGTGAACACCGCGCGCGGCGACATCGTGGATGAGAATGCGCTCATCGAGGCGCTGGAGCAGGGCCGTATCGCGGGCGCAGGACTGGATGTTTACGTGGGGGAACCCAGCGTCGATCCGCGCTTGCTCCAGCTTTCAAACACGGTGCTGCTGCCACACATGGGCTCTGCCACCTATGAAGGTCGCGCCGCCATGGGCGAAAAGGTCATCGCCAATATCCGCGCCTGGACCGACGGACATCGTCCGCCGGATCAGGTGCTTGAGGGGTGGGATTAAGGTTCACCTAACCCGTTTGTGTCGAGCGCAGTCGAGACACGTCCCTCGAATTCGCTCGGGACGAACGGTTTCAGGGATTAGGCGCTGACCAGCGCGTCGAACAGCTTCTTGCCGTCGAGACCGCCATGGGCGGCTTCGCTCATGCGTTCTGGGTGCGGCATCATGCCGAGCACATTGCCGCCTTCGTTGAGGACGCCTGCAATGTTGCGCGCAGAGCCATTCACCTCTTCGGCATAGCGGAAGGCCACGCGGCCTTCGCCTTCAAGCCGGTCAAGCGTCGCTGCATCGGCGAAATAATTGCCATCATGGTGCGCGACGGGGATGAGGATTTCTTCATCTGCCTGATACTGGCTGGTGAAGGCGGACTGGCTGTTGGCCACGGTCAGCTTCACGTCGCGGCAGACGAACTGGATGCCCGCATTGCGCATCAGCGCGCCGGGGAGGAGGCCAGTTTCGGTCAACACCTGAAAGCCGTTGCAGATGCCGAGCACATAGGTGCCCTTGGCCGCCGCGTCAGAGACGGCGCGCATCACTGGCGATTGCGCTGCCATCGCGCCGGAGCGGAGATAGTCACCATAAGAAAAGCCGCCGGGGACACCGATCAGGTCAATGCCGTCGGGCAGTTCGGTTTCGCGGTGCCACACCATGTGCGGCTTCTTGCCCGTCGCCTGTTCAAACGCGACGGCTAGGTCACGGTCACAGTTTGATCCGGGAAAGACGATGACGGCGGTGTTCATGGTCAGGCGCGCTCGATCCGGTAGTTTTCGATGACGGTATTGGCGAGGAGCTTCTTGCACATCTCCTCAATGTCCGCGTCGCTGGTGCCGTCGGCGAGATCGAGTTCGATCATCTTGCCGGCGCGCACGTCGTTGACGCCGCCAAAGCCCAATCCTTCGAGTGCATGGTGGATCGCTTTGCCCTGCGGGTCCAGAACACCGTTCTTGAGTGTGATCGTGACGCGGGCTTTCATCGCAGGCGAGTCCTTCAGCAATAGGGAACGGCCGCGCCTATGCCCGTATGGGCCGATTTGGGCAAGTTCATGTTTTCTTATCCTTCGCCTGCGAACATCATAGACTGCGTTCACCTCATAAATCTGCAAAGGCGATTGTGATGGGTGGTTTGGCTCTGGTAATGTTTCTCGCCCTGTTCGGTTTCGGCGATAGGTTGTTGGGATGGAGCGATGTGTCTGGCAACGTCCAGCTCGGGCTCTTCCTCGCCTTCATTCTCGGCATCATCTGCGGATACCGGACTGCCAAATAACTTAGTCGGCTTTAGCGCTGCAAGTTGAGCAAGCTGGGTCCTTGGGCAGGCGGATGGTGCGCATTGTGAGGTCCAGTCCGTCGATCACGTGCAGCTTTCCAGCCTGATCCGAGCCGAAGCCTGTTACGACACGAAGCGCCTCCATGGCCGCCATCGACCCCATCATTCCGACCATCGCGCCGAGTACACCAAGGTCTGCGCAATTATCGCAATCTTCGGTGTCATGCGCATCACCCACGAAGCAGCGATAACAGGGCTTGTCGGCTTCCCAGCCCCTGAAGGTGCCCAGTTGCCCGTGAAACTGCCCGATGGCCGCAGAGACGAGCGGGACGTGCGCTGCGTTGGCGGCGTCCGCGACGGCGAGGCGGGTTTTGAAATTGTCCGACCCGTCCAGAACGACATCGATGTTGCGCAGCAAGTCTGCAGCATTATCGGATGAAATACGTTCGTTGACCGCCGTCACGGCTACGTTCGGGTTGATGGCGCGGACCCGCTTGGCCGCCAATTCGGCCTTGGAACCGCCTACATCCTCCGTCGTAAACAGCACCTGCCGTTGAAGATTGGAGAGCGAGACGACGTCATCATCCACAATGGTCAATGCGCCGACCCCGGCTGCTGCCAGATATTGGACCGCAGGGGAGCCAATGCCGCCCGCGCCAATGACGAGCATCTTCGCCGCACGGATTTTCATCTGGCCCGGGCCTCCAACGTCGCGCAGGACGATGTGGCGGGCGTAGCGATCCAGTTCTTCGTCAGACAGGCTCATACGCCGGTGGAGCCGAAGCCTCCCGCGCCGCGGGTCGTTTCATCCAGACTGTCGACCAGCGCGAACGCGGCCTTCTGGACGGGGGCAGGCACCAATTGCGCAATGCGGTCGCCGCGACGGATGGGGAAGGGGTCGCTGCCGAGATTGGCGAGGATCACCTTCACTTCGCCGCGATAGTCGCTGTCGATGGTTCCGGGCGTGTTGAGGCAGGTTATGCCATGCTTGAGGGCAAGGCCGGAGCGCGGACGGACCTGCACTTCATAGCCTTCGGGGATGGCCATCGCAAAGCCAGTGGCGACGGCATGACGCGCGCCGGGGGGCAGATTGAGATCTTCGGCCGCCACAACGTCCATGCCAGCGGCACCCGTCGTCGCATAGGCGGGCACGGGCAGGCCTTCGCCATGTGGCAGGCGTTGCAGGGCAATCGAAATCTTAGGCGCTATTTCAGGCAAGGGCATCAGCAATCCTTTGGGCGAGCGCACGCGCGATCGCGGTCTTGTCCATCCGGTCCCAGCTTTCGGTACCGGCGTCGGTGATCAGGTGCACGCGGTTCTGCTCGCCGCCCATCTTGTCGATGGAGACGTCATTGGCGACAATCCAGTCGCAGCCCTTGCGCAGCCGCTTGGCGGTGGCGTGTTCGACGGCGGTTTCGGTTTCGGCGGCAAAACCGATGACAAGCTTCGGGCGGTTTGGAGCCGTGCAGAGACCTGCAAGAATGTCCGGGTTCTTCTGCCAGTTGAGGGCAGGGGGTCCAGCCTCTTTCTTCAACTTGGCAGGGGCTTCATCCACACGCCAGTCGGCAACAGCAGCGACCATGATCGCGGCGTCGGCGGGGAGGGCGTTGGTGACTTCGGCTTCCATCTGCCGGGCGGTCTCAACGTCGATGCGGGTGACACCTGTGGGCGTTGGCAGGCTAACGGGGCCTGCGATCAGCGTGACCTTTGCCCCGGCCTCGGCCAGCGCGGCGGCAATGGCAAAGCCCTGCTTGCCCGAGGAGCGGTTGGCGATGACGCGCACGGGATCGATCGGCTCATGCGTGGGGCCTGCCGTCACGATGATGTGCTTGCCCGACAGCGGATGCGTGGGCGTGGAGAGGTGGACTGCAATCGCCGCCGCAATGGCCTCAGGCTCGGGAAGTCGACCGGGGCCGAATTCACCGCACGCCATAGGGCCTTCATCGGGCTCCAGCACCGTGATGCCGTCGCCCCGAAGCGTGGCGATATTGCGCTGCGTGGCCGGATGTTGCCACATCCGCACGTTCATGGCGGGGGCACATAGCACCGGTTTGTCGGTCGCGAGCAGCAAGGTCGTCGCCAAATCATCCGCGATCCCAGCCGCCATCCGCGCCATCAGATCAGCGGTCGCAGGCGCCACAACGACGAGGTCGGCCTGACGCGAGAGCTGGATATGCCCCATCTCCGCCTCATCCTTCAGGTCGAACAGGTCGGTATAGACCTTGTCTTCGCTGAGCGCGGCAAGGCTCATCGGCGTCACGAATTTCTGGCCCGAGGCAGTCACGACGCACCGCACCGATGCGCCCTGTTTGCGCAGCAAGCGGACAAGCTCGCACGACTTGAACGCCGCGATACCGCCGCCGATGATCAGGAGGATGCGTTTGCCGTTCATAGCTCAGAACCCGCTCATGAGCATATCGAGTGCAGACAGTATCCGCATGTCCTCACGCGCGAGTGATGTGACTGCGGGCCCAAGTTCCTTTGCTGAAACGGCCGCAATGAATTGGGGATAGAGAACATAGTCTTCGCCATTGATCTGAAGCATCGGGTTGAGCCTTTCGCTGACTCTTGGTTCGATCTCTGGCGGGAAGAGGGGGGCAACGACCCGTGTATGCAGAGATGCGAGCATATCTGCCTGACAGTCGAGGACGAGGGTGCCATCGCCGGTCCGGTGCACGTCAAAACGCGCCATCAAAACATCCTGTACTTCGCCAAGGGAAGTCCGTTGCGCGCAACATAGTCGTTGGACCAGTCAATCGCTGCCCGGTTCTCTTCCAGCCACTTGGCCTCGCGCGCCTGCCGGACCGCGTCGGCGAGGCCCGCCTCGCACGCCTGAGAGAGACTGATGCCGAGGTCTTTTGCCTGAGCAACAAGGTCCTCACGCAGGGAGACATTGGTGGCCCGTTTGGGCGGCGGCGGTGAAAAAGGCTTGTTCATGGCCAAAGCTCCTTATGCGCAGAGATTATGCGCATAGATCATGCGGGTCAACCGAGCCACGCAGCGCCGGCAGCACCAGCGACTGCCGCGACCAACGCCGTCAGCGCATAGCGCCACTTGGCAGACTGCGGGCCGCGTTCCCACACCAGCTTCACATCGGGCAGCGGCGGAGCGGGCGGGGCACCGCCGGGCTTGGGAAGCTGCGCATCCAGGCGGCGGATGAGGTCGGGGATGAGCTTGAGCGTTTCTGACTGCCGTTTCAGCCCCTCGGCAACCATCGCTTCGGGTCCGAGTTCGTCGCGGATCCAGCCGCCGACATAGGGTGCGGCGACATCCCACATGTTGATGTTGGGGTCGAGCTGCGTGGCGATGCCTTCGACCATGACCATCGTCTTCTGCAGCAGCAGCAGATGCGGCTGCGTTTCCATGTCGAAATCGCGCGTGATGGCGAACAGGCCGTCGAGCATCTGGCCGACCGAAAGTTCGCTCACCGGCTTGCCGCGCATCGGTTCGCCCACGGCGCGCAAAGCAGTCGCGAACTCGTCGACATTGTGGTGCGCGGGCACATATTGCGCTTCGAAGTGGATTTCCGCGACGCGGCGATAATTGCCTGTCGTCAGCCCGTAGAGAATTTCCGCCAGCCAGACGCGCGCCTGCCGGTTGATGCGGCCCATGATGCCGAAGTCGATGGCGGCAATCGTGCCATCCGCCTGCACGAACAGGTTCCCCTGATGCATGTCGGCGTGGAAGAAACCTTCGGCAATTGCCTGCCGCAGGAAGGTGAGGACCAAGCGACGGGCGAGGGCAGGCATATCATGCCCCGCCGCAACCAGTGCGTCTCGGTCCGAAATCTTGATGCCGTCAATCCAGGCCATCGTCATGACCTTGCCGGTCGTGCGGTCCCAGTCGATCTCCGGCACGTAATAACGGTCTTCGCCGCGCATCGTCTCAGTGAGTTCGGACGAGGAGGCCGCCTCGCGCCGCAGGTCGAGTTCACGCAACGTCCAGCGCTTGAAATTGGCGATTACCATGCGCGGGCGGAGCCGCTTGGCCTCGCCGCCGATCGCCTCAAGGTGAGCCGCTGCCCATTCATAGGTGTCGATGTCAGACAGGAACTGCTTGTCGATGCCGGGGCGCAGCGCCTTGATCGCCACATCGCGGCCATCGGTGGTCACGCCCCTGTGGACCTGCGCGATGGACGCAGAGCCGACGGCGGTCTCATCGACTGACTGGAAGAGTGCCTCCAGCGGCTGGCCAAAACTCGCCTCAATATGCGGGCGCAGCACGGAAAAAGGCAATGGCGGCAACTGATCTTGCAAGCTCAGCAGGTTGCGCGCCGCTTCCTCGCCGACCAGATCAGGCCGGGTCGCCAGCGTCTGGCCGAGCTTGACCGCCGCCGGGCCAATCGCCTTGAAGGCCGTCGCATAATCGGGCGTCGCGGGCTGGAACGTGCCGAACCGCGCAATGCGGCACAGGCGCTTGACCGGTGCGGGCGTGTTCGCGCCCTGCTCGATCAGTTGCAGCGCGCCGTGCTTCGCCAGCGTCCGCCCCCATTTCAGGAGGCGCAGTGTATGACGGGTGGCGGAGGTCAAATCTTCCAGCCGCTATGGATGGCCACAAGCCCGCCCAGGATTGGTTCGTGACGCGTCTGGACGAAGCCTGCCTCCCCAATCATCGCCTCGAACGCGGGCATGGTCGGGAATTTGCGGATCGATTCGATCAGATAGCGATAGCTGTCCTCATCATCGGCGATCATCTTGCCCAGCTTGGGCACCAGCTTGTGCGAGTAGAAATCGTACACATCTGAAAAGCCCGGCCAAGTCGTGGTCGAGAATTCGAGGCAGTAGAACCGCCCGCCGCGCTTCAGCACGCGGTGCGCTTCGGCCAGCGCCTTGTCGATACGCGTGACGTTCCGGATGCCGAACGCAATGGTGTAGGCATCAAAGCTGTTCGAATCGAAACTCAGCGTTTCGGCATTCTGTTCAGACCAGCTGAGGCCGCCAATCTCCCGCTCTGCCGCGCGTTCCATGCCAACGCCGAGCATATCGGGGTTGATGTCTGACACGGTGACCAGCGCGCCTAGTGCCTGCATCCGGAACGCAATGTCGCCGGTGCCGCCCGCCATATCGAGGATCATCTCCCCCGGCTTCGGCTTCACGCGGCGGACGAAGCGGTCCTTCCACAGCCGGTGCATCCCGCCCGACATTGCGTCATTCATGACATCATAGCGGCGCGCCACATTGGAAAAGACTTCGCCCACACGCTGCGTCTTTTCTTCCGGGCTTACATCTTCATATCCGAAGGAGACTGTTTCGCTCATGCCGCGCGTCTAGCGGGGGCGGGCGTTGGCTGCCAGTGGAAATGCGTGGGGGGTGGGTGCCCTTTGGGTCACGCGGGCGCGCGGGGAGGGCAGCCCGCCCCCAAAACCTTAGGACACTCCGCGCCCACCCCGACTTCCCAGAAACCCGTGCATCACCCACTTTGGGAGGTGTGTAAGGCGAAGGGCCGGTCGGCGTAGCGCCTCCCGACCCTCAGTTATCAACCAAATCAAAACAGCTGTCGGTCCAAAACAAAGTCCATGCCCGAGTTAAAATGGCATCGAACAGGAACATCAGTCTGCAATTATAAACCGATCAAATGATTTTGATTACATTGGCAACGATACGGCATTTGTAACATGGATGATGCCATTGGAGCCCTTGACGTCGGCGGCAATGACCGTCGCTTTTCCACCATTTTCATCCGTCAGGACGACTGATCCGTCAACCAGGCTCGCGATCAGGACGCTGCCTTCAACCGTCGTCAGGCTTGCAGAACCGTCGCCGGCCTGAATAGCCTTGATCACGTCTGCCGCAGTCACCGATCCAGCGACAACATGGTAGGTCAGAACCGCTTGCAGCTTTGCAAGATTTTCCGGTTCCAGCAGGGTCGCTACCGTCCCCTTGGGGAGAGCTGCAAAAGCCGCGTCATTCGGCGCGAAGACAGTGAACGGCCCGGGGCCGGCAAGCGTATCGACAAGGTTCGCTGCCGTCACGGCCGCAACAAGTGTCTTGTGATCAGGCGATGCGATGGCCGCTTCAACAAGGTTGGGGGTCTTTCCATGGTCGTGCCCATGGTTGTGTGCGAACGCGGTGGTCGCGGTTGTAGCTAAGAGCATGGCCGCAAATGCACAGGAATAATGCGCATGTCAGGGAACCTTCCTAAAACGCCGAAATGGCGTCGTGTTTTGAGCGCCAAACCTTATTGACATCATGTGAGAAATAAGAGGCGGCACTTGTGTCTCAAGATGACCCAAAGGTCATGCGCTCCGCACCCTCCTAAAATTCCGGCCTAGAATCCGGTGGGCGCCTAACCAGATCAACACAGCCTGCCATGGCCGATAGACGAGGATATCAGCGCGCTCATCCCGCATTGGGGTTGGCATTGGGCATCGATGTTCGCAGTGTCGTTGCGTATTTTGCTCCCGGTGCTGGTGACGCGCAGAGTTTCAACCTTGCCCCGACGGAGGGGCCAACCCAGCCCCAAATCCGTAGGACATCCTGCGCCCACTTCCGACTCCCCAGAAATCCGTTCATCAGCCATCTCAGAAGGTGTGGAAGTGGAGGAAGTGGAGGGCACGTCCCCCCTCAATTGAGGGGCGTCTGTAGGACAGACATAGCTTTGAGAGAAAAAAGCCGGGTCGCGCGCATCTTCATTGCAGAGGGTCTGGCATGAAATGGGGGCTGTAGGAAAGAGGAAAACACCCCCACTGGCCATTCCCCCAACCCTCCGCTAACGCCGCTCCATGCCAGAACTCCCCGAAGTCGAAACCACTGTGCGTGGCCTGCGGGCTGTCCTTGATGGGCAGCGGTTGACGCATGTTGAGGCGCGGCGGGCGGATTTGCGGTGGCCTTTTCCGGTCGATCTGCGGCAGCGGATGCAAGGCGCGACAGTGACGAGCCTTGGGCGGCGCGCCAAGTACGGGCTGATCCATACCGACCGGGGAGATACGATGGTGTTCCACCTCGGCATGTCGGGCCGCTGGCGGATTGATCCGGATGAAATCGGCAAGCACGGGCATCTGGTCGTCGAGACGGCGGGCGGGCATCGGCTTGTGCTGGATGACCCGCGGCGCTTTGGGTCGGTTGATCTGGTGCGCACGGAGGCTGTTGACCTTTATCGCGGCTTTGTCCGCATGGGGCCGGAGCCGCTTGACGATCAATTTACGGCCCGTGTGTTGGCGCAGGCGCTGGAAGGGCGGGCGGCGCCCATCAAGGCGATGCTGCTTGATCAGCGCATCGTGGCGGGTCTTGGCAATATCTATGTGTGTGAGGCGCTGAACATGGCGGGCATCGCGCCGGGCAGGGCTGGGGGGCAGATTGCGACGGTGCGGCTGGAGAAGCTGGTGGTGGCGATCAAAGAGGTGCTGGCAGCTGCGATTGAGGCTGGTGGCTCTACCCTGCGGGATTATGCGCGGCCCGATGGCGAGCTCGGCTATTTCTTCAAGCAATGGCGCGTTTATGGGCGCGAGGGCGAGGCGTGCGTCTGCGGTTCGGTCGTCCAGCGGCGGGTGGATAGTGGCCGATCGACCTTTTACTGCGCGAAATGCCAGCGCTGATGGTTGACCTGCCCGACAGACACCGATAAAGGGCCGCCTTCACGCAGGTGCGGATGATTCCGCGCCGCTTTTGTTTCGGACAGATTTGAGGTCATACGATATGGCGAATACGCCGCAAGCCAAGAAGCGCATCCGTCGCAACGCTCGTCGTGCGGTGGTCAACCATAACCGTATCAGCCGCATCCGCACCTTCGTAAAGAAGGTTGAAGCTGCGATCGAAGCTGGCGACAAGACCGAAGCCGCAACCGCGCTTCAGGCCGCCCAGCCGGAAATGGCGCGTGGCATTGCAACGGGTGTTCTCCACAAGAATACGGTCGCGCGGAAGTTTTCGCGCTTGACCAAGAAGGTTGCAGAGCTGGCCTAAGCCTTCAACCTCGATCGAATTTGAGCCTGTCGGAACCATTCCGGCAGGCTTTTTTCGTTGTGCGGTGCGGCAATACCCAAGACTGGCCTCTAACCGCGATTCGTTAGTTTTCATTCTGGTTTGTTTCAAATTAAGTCATTTAAAATCAATGACTTAAGGTAAAAATTACGAATTTCAGCGCGTTGCTGAGTCAACCATATTTATTTCATTTTTTTTACACCTCTACCCCTTGATCGAATCCGGTGCGTGCCACACAAACCGACTTCGGTTGCGGGCGAATCAGTCTGCATCTGATCAATTGAAACAGGCTCTGCCGGCCGGAATGGGGCGATTCCGGATAGGGGCGAACTGTGTCGATTGTTGGGGGATCAACATTCATGTGCGGCGGAAGCGGGCCGGGGAGATTTTTGTCGCGTGTCTTCAAATTTGAACACCATCAGCTTTGCACAGCCGGAACCCGATCAGTTCCAGATCGCCTGGGCGGCGATCCGCGCCGGCCTGCGTGCGGATGTTGGCGCGCGCACCTTTGACCATTGGCTCAAGCCTGTTGATCTGGTTGGCTATCATGAGGCTGATCAGGCCATCCGCCTGTCGCTCCCGTCGGACTTCATGGCGAGCTGGGTCTCTTCCCATTATACCGACCGTCTGACCCTCGCTTGGCGCGCGATGCTGCCGCAGGTGCGCAGCGTCCGGATTGAAACATCCTCGGGCAAGCCGGTGGAGCGCTACACTGTCGAAGCGCCGGTGGAAGAAACGCCCGTTGAAAGCGTCTCGCCGCTCTCCAGCCAGTTTGACCGCAAGCTGACCTTCTCGACCTTTGTGACCGGCGCGCCCAATATGGTGGCCTATAATGCCGCGCAGGCATTGGCCGCAGGCGACCGGACCTCATTCAGCCCGCTGTACGTCCATTCGCAGACGGGCCTCGGCAAAACGCATCTGCTCCATGCCATCGGGCATGAGGTGCTGCGGCTGAACAAGGATGCGCGCATCCTGTACATGTCGGCTGAACGCTTCATGTTTGATTTCGTGACGGCCATGCGCGCGCGTGACACCTTCTCGTTCAAGGCGCGTCTGCGGTCTGCCGATGTGCTGATGATTGACGATGTGCAGTTCATTGCGGGCAAGGAATCGACGCAGGAAGAATTTCTGCACACGGTCGACGAACTCATGACCGGCGGCCGCCGCCTTGTCATCAGTGCGGACCGTGCGCCTCATGCCCTTGATGGCGTGGAAGGCCGTATCCTCTCCCGCCTGACGCAGGGCCTTGTGGCAGATATTGGCGCGCCGGACTTTACGCTGCGCCGCGCGATCCTGACCGCCAAGGTCGCTGGCCTCGGCCTTGATTTGCCGGGGGACGTGGTGGATCTGCTCGCCACGCGGATTGTCAGCAACATTCGGGAACTGGAAGGCGGTCTCAACCGTCTGGTCGCCTACTCACAGCTGCACAGTCGCCCGATTGACGAAGCGTTTGCTGAAGAAGTTCTGGCGGAAATGTTCCGCGCGAGCCGCAGGCGCATCACGATCGACGAAATCCAGCGTCGGGTGTCAGAGCATTACCGTATCCGTCAGGCCGAAATGGTGTCGGCCCGTCGTGCGCGTGAAGTCGCGCGGCCACGTCAGGTCGCCATGTATCTCGCCAAGCAACTGACGCCGCGCTCCTTGCCGGAGATTGGCCGTAAGTTTGGCGGGCGGGATCACACCACGGTCATCCATGCCATCCGCCAGATCGAGCGCCTGCGCGGCATTGATACGGATATTGATGCTGACGTCCGCACCCTGATGCGCGATTTGGAAGGTTAGGCGTTTCAACGCGTTCGCGCGTTTTCGTCAACTTTGGCTTTACTCTTTTCCGCTACAGCCAAACGGTATTGGCCGAAGGAAAAGGGTGTCTCTTGTCAGGCTCCGTAGAAAACACTGTCGACTGGACTGCCTTTGCGCAGGCACGCCGTGATCTTGGTGACGGTTTTGTGCGCCTGTTCGGCTATTTCCGGGAAGACGGGGCCAAAGCCATTGCTGCCATTGAAGGCGCCGTGCGGCAGGGGCAGGCAGCGCCCATCGTCCTTCCGGCCCACAAGCTGAAATCCGAAGCCCGTGAATTTGGCGCTGAGGCCTTGGCAGCGCTGGCCGAGGACATTGAATTGAGCGCGCGCGACTGTGTCGAATGGCGCCAGAACCCGGCGGATCTCGTTGAACAGGTCGTGGCGCTTCGCCCGCTTTATGAAGCGACGGTGCAGGCCATTGATGAGGCGACCAATCCGCTCAAATCCCGTCGCCCCGCTTTTGGGGCCGCCAGCCGCTAACGGCTGACGGGCGGGGAGGGGTCAGTCCTCCGCCGCCTCGGACTGAAGCTGAATGTAATTGTGCAGCCCCATCTGGCGGATCATTTCGAACTGCGTTTCCAGCACGTCGACATGATGTTCTTCATTTTCCAGAATGTGCGCAAACAGATCACGGCTCACATAGTCACGCACCGCTTCGCAGTGCTGGATGGCGTCGCGCAGCAGGGGAAGGGCTTCCTCTTCCAGCTCCAGATCGGCCTTCAGTACCTCTTCGACATTCTCACCGATGCGCAGCCGGCCGAGCGACTGGAAATTGGGGAGCCCGTCGAGAAACAGGATGCGCTCCGCCAGCTTGTCGGCGTGCTTCATCTCATCAATGGATTCCCCATATTCAAACTTGGCGAGCTTGGTCATGCCCCAATTGTCCAGCATCCGATAATGGAGAAAATACTGGTTGATGGCCGTCAGCTCATTCTTGAGCGCTTCATTCAGAAATTCGATGACCTTCTTATCGCCGCGCACGTGCGTGTCTCCTCGGGTGATGGAGGTATGATGCTATCAATGAAAAATCGGATGGGCCAGCCTCAGCAGGCAGCAGAACGTTCCGTGCGGATGATTTCATGCGCAAAAGGGATGCAGGCACCACATTTGACCTGGCAGCCCAGCGACCGATAAGCGCGGGCAGGGCTTTTGGCACCAGTGCGCGCGGCTTCGCGGACATCTTTTTCACGTAAAGCGTTACAGACGCAAACGACCATCACTTGCTCCACTATTGCGACTCATTCTCTACAATAAATGCAAATGCTTCGCAATAGTGAGTTTTAACGGATCAGAAGTAGCGGACAAATCCGAAGCGGACGCGGTGCCGGTCGCTCTTGTACAGGGTTAGCGAGCTGTCCGTCCGGTTGAAATCATAGGTCACAGACGGGGAGAAGCCCCAGAGCCGCAGCGACCGGAGCCCGACCTGCGCGCGGGCGTTGAAGCGCCAGTCCTTGCGCGGGTCAGCCGAGAACAGCGGCAAAGGCGCGTCATAAACGGCGCGGGATACGCCGCCCGAAAGGCCAACGGAGATGCCCATGGGCAGTTCCCCAACAATGCCCGCGTTCGAGCCGATTTCATGGCCCGAATAGGATTTGGAGTTCAAAAGCTCCCGGCGACCAAAGACGGCGACATAACCGATCATCGACGCCGCAATAACGCGCTCATAGGCGGCCTGCGCCGAAAGGCTCCAGCCGGTATAGGCAGAGGCAAAGCCAGACTTTGCGTAACGCGCATCGATGTTGAGGCCGAGGCGGTGTCCGCTGGTAAAGTCGTGTTGGAAGCCGAGGCGCACGCCGCCGCCGGTGCTGGCGCTCTTACCGCCATACCAGCGCTGCAGGCCAAGGGCTTGGACCGTCACGCGGTTGTTCTCGCTCAATTGGATTTCGGGGCCGGCTGCAAATTGAAGCGCGAAATCATCCGCAGCTTTGCCTTCGTAGTTCATCGCCTGGCCATCGGTTTCAATCAGCAGCTTGGTGTTGGCTGACAGGCGGGTGCGATAATGGATATCAGATCACTTACAATCACCGCACCGATGCCTTGGAGATATGGTCACGGGAAGCTGAAGAACGTGTGAGCATTCAAAAGCAATTGGTCTGCTATGCGGCGCTTGCTGAGGTGCGTGCCCATGTCCCGGAAGATCTGGGGCTTGGCGCCGATCCGATCTTCTTTGGCGCGCTGGTCCGGCTCAGCGAGTTTGATCTCGTGCAGGATCGGCTGACGTCTTTTGCGGCCTACCGATTTCTATATGAGCGCTTGCTGGGCGCGGCGATCCGGCCTTGGTTGTCCGCCGCGTTTTGCGCTGCTGCCAGCCTGCCGAGCCTCCATCCAAGCCTGCGGCGCATGCTCCTCAAATCGATGAGCGAGGCGGATGCAACGTCGTCTGCCTGGTCCGCGCGGGAGCCGAGCTTCTATCCCGAATGGGTGGAGAAGGATGAACTGACGGTCAAATGACCGCCCCTAGTCGCAGAGTTTGTGCAGCTTCCAGGCGATCCATGCTGACACGACGCAGGAAGCGGCGATCAGGACCAAAGTGTCTTCGATGGTCACCCCAAGGGACGTCATCGCGCCGAGCGAGAGCACGGCCACCACCATCGCACCTGAATTGACGATGTTGTTGGCAGCGACGGTCTTGGCCGTGTCGGCCTTGGAAACTGTTGTGGTCAGGAAGGCGTAGAGCGGCACGACAAACATGCCACCAAAGACTGAAATGCCCAACAGATCGATCATCAAATGATCTGCGCGGCCAATGGCGAGGAACTCTTTCCAGTCGTAGAGTCCGACATGAGCATGGTTCCAGCCCTTGATCGTCCACCAGAAATCGAGGACGAACAAGCCCATCACAAGGACGGCGGCTGGCGAATAGCGGGCCGACACATCTTCCTTCAGCAGCCGGTTGATCGCGACCGAGCCAATGGCGATGCCAATTGAGAAAACGGCCATGAATAGGGTCGCGACCGACTGGTCGGCGCCAAGGGCGTTCTTCACGAGTGGCGGGAATTGCGCCGCGAGGATGGCACCAATGCCCCAGAAAAAGCTGATCGCGACAATCGCCATGAAGAGCCGCGGAATGTGCATCGTGTCGCGCACAAGGCGCCAGGAGGCGCGGAACACATTATAGTCGAGTTTGACGTCCTTATTGGCAAGTTCGGGGGGCGCCGGCGGAACGAATTGTCCGCTGATCCGACCGATAAGGGCCACGCCGAGAACAGCGGGCCCCGCCCAGCTTGAAGGCATAAGCCCCCCGACGATGGTGCCAAGCAGAATGGCGATGTACGTCCCTGCCTCAACAAGTCCGGTGCCACCAAGCACGTGCTTCATATCGAGATGCTGCGGCAGAATGGCGTACTTGATCGGCCCGAAAAAGGCTGAATGCACGCCCATGGCGAAGAGCGCGACGAGCAGAAGCGGGATTGAATGGGTGTAAAGACCAATGCCGCCTCCAATCATGATCACGATTTCGGCGGTCTTGATGACGCGGATCATCTTCGCTTTGTCCATCGCATCAGCCAGCTGGCCGGAAATTGCGGAGAACAGGAAGAAGGGCAGAATGAACACGCCGCTGGCCAGCGCGCTGAAATTGGCCTCCTGCGTCGGATCGCTCAAGATGGTATAGGTGACGAGCACCACCATGCTCATCTTGTACAGGTTGTCGTTGAACGCACCTAGAAACAGCGTCACGAACAGCGGCAGGAAGCGTCGCTGGCCGAGTAGCCTGAAGGAAGTTTGCATAGGCGAAGAGCCAACCCGACAGAGGAAATGTCGCGAGGGCGCATAGACCAGCTTTTCCCCGCCACGCAAACGCTTTAAGGGGGGGGCGTGTTAAACAGTCTTCCAAACATCCTGACGCTGTCACGGATCTTCGCTGTGCCTATCCTTGTGGGCTTCCTGTGGGACCCAAAATGGGCGACGGGCTATCTCTTCGCTTTCGGGCTCTATTGCCTGATGGGCATAACCGATTATTTCGATGGTTACCTCGCCCGTGCGCAGGGAACTGTTTCAAAAATGGGTGTTTTCCTCGATCCAATCGCCGACAAAATCATGATCGCGGCTGTTGTTCTGATGCTGGTCGCGACGCGCGATATCGCCGGCTGGCATGTCATTGCGGCGATTGTCATCCTGCTTCGGGAGATTGCGGTCTCCGGCCTGCGGGAATTTCTGGCCGAACTGCGCGTCTCCATGCCGGTGACTCGATTGGCCAAGTGGAAGACGACATTTCAGCTGGTTTCGCTGGGTGCCTTGATTCTCGCCGGCGCCTTTCCGTCGGAAGAATGGATCAAGCTGACCGGTCTCGTCTCGCTTTGGGCAGCAGCGGCGCTGACGGCCATCACCGGCTGGGATTACCTGCGCGTCGGCATCAAGCACATGGATTGAGCGGTGCCGCTCGACATCCTCTATTTTGCATGGGTTCGTGAACGGGTCGGGTTTGGCGCGGAGCGACTCGATGTGCCTGCCGGAATTGCGACCCCGCTTGACCTCGCCCATTGGCTTGCTGCGCGCGGGGGGGGCTATGCCGAGGCTTTTGGGGATCCCAGTCGGCTGCGCTGTGCGCTCGATCAGGACATCGTGCCTTTAACGGCTGATCTGGCCAATGCCGCCGAAATCGCCTTCTTCCCGCCTGTGACCGGCGGATGATCTCCGTTCGCGTTCAGCCGGAAGATTTCGACGTCGGCGCCGAACTGGCGGCGCTGGAAGGCCAAGGCGGCGGGGCTGTCGCGTCCTTTACCGGCATTGTCCGGGCAGATGATGGCGTCGAGGCCATGACCCTGGAACATTATCCGGGGATGACGGAAAAGGCGCTCACGGCCCTTGCAGACGAAGCGAAGGACCGGTGGCCGCTTTGTGGTGTCACTGTGCTTCACCGTGTCGGCACGTTGCGGGCGGGCGACCGCATTGTTTTTGTGGGAACAGCCAGTGACCATCGCGCAGCCGCGCTGGAGGCATGCGCCTTCCTGATCGACCGGTTGAAGACCGACGCCCCCTTCTGGAAGAAGGAACATCGCAGCAATGGTGACAGCTGGGTAGAGGCGCGGGCCGCAGACGACGCAGCGGCCAGAAGCTGGGATTGACGGATAGAGCGCTTTAAAAACTGGCCCGACGGCGAGACCAGATACCGCCGGACCAGCTGGTGCGACCCAAGGCCCCCTGGTCTCAACCTAGGTGGGGACGCCGTTTGGCTTTACGAGCTTTTATCGTCAGTCCGGTGCGTTAGCGCGCTCGTTCGCAGTCCGCAGCACATTGGCCAGCATTTGGAACTCTTTTCCACGCGGACTGGCCTTGCGCCAGACGAGCGCGATGGTGCGGGTGGGGTGCGCGGCCTCAAGCGGACGGGCAACCACGTCGGTCCCGTTCAGGATGCCTGCATCAATCGCCATTTGCGGCAGGATCGTGAGCCCCAACCCATTGTCGACCATCTGCACCAGCGTATGGAGCGACGTGCCGAGCATGCGGGCTTCGGCGCGCAATTCGGGGCGACTACAGGCCGAAAGCGCATGATCCTTGAGGCAGTGCCCGTCTTCCAGCAGGAGGAGGCGTTGTTCGTCAATCTGCTCCGGCCGGATGCTTGCCGGTGGATTGTCGCCCGCCGGATAGGCGATGTGCAGGCGGTCTTCAAAGAGGACCTCACTTTCCACATCACCACAGCCGAACGGCAAGGCGAGCAAGACGCAGTCAAGAAGTCCCCGGTTCAGAGATTCGCAGGCCGCAGCACTCGTTTCTTCCCGCAGGAAGAGCTTGAGGTCCGGCCAGTCTTGCCGGACGGGGCGGAGCAGGCGTGGCAAAAGAAAGGGTGCAATAGTCGGGATGACGCCGAGGCGAAGTTCCCCGGATAGCGGTTTGCCCTCGGCCTTGACGAGATCGCCCAATTCTTCGGCTTCGCGCATCACGCGACGGGCCTTGTCTACGACCCGCAGGCCAAGGGCTGTAAACCGCACGACGCGTCGGGTCCGCTCCACCAGCGTCACGCCGATCAAAGACTCCAGTTCGCGCAAACCGGCAGACAGCGTCGATTGCGTCACAAAGCAGGCTTCAGCCGCTTTGCCAAAATGGCCGTGGTCATGAAGTGCGACCAAATATTGCAACTGCTTCAGCGTGGGCAGGAACACACTCATTTTATTGCCTCACTCTATAAGTGCATTTAATTTAAGTGATTGAGCCGATCATTCAAGCGCCATGAAAGCATGCAAATTGTGCAACGTGAGCGCTTTACGATTGCAGGGTCTGGAATTGGCGAGCCTTGCGGCCTAAGGAATGCCAAACAAAGGGAAGGGCGCACGGGTGTTTGACGGCATCATCGCATATCTGGATTCGATCAAAGCGCGTGATCCGGCGCCGCGCTCCCGTTGGGAAATCCTCACCTATCCGGGCGTTTGGGCGTTGGCAATGCACCGCGCCGCGCATTGGCTTTTCGAAGCTGAAATGTTCTTTCTCGCCCGGCTGGTCAATCATCTTTCTCGGTTCTTAACGGCGATCGACATCCACCCTGGCGCCAAGATTGGCCGCTTTTTCTTTATCGATCACGGCTTTGTGGTGATCGGCGAGACGGCGGAGATCGGCGACAACGTCACCATCTATCAGGGCGCAACATTGGGCGGCACCAATCCGACAAGCGGGCAGGGTGGAAAACGTCATCCGACGATTGAAGATGATGCGATCATCAGCCTTGGCGCTGCTGTACTTGGTCCGATCACGGTCGGGAAGCGCGCGCGCATTGCGGCCAATGCGGTTGTCACCAAAGACGTGCCCGAAGGCGCGACGATGGTGGGCATCCCGGCGCGTCCGCTACTGGTCGATGCAACTGACTATCAAAAACCCTTCATGCCCTATGGCACGCCCTGCAATGAGCGATTTGATCCAGCGACGCAGCAGCTGGAAATCCTGAAATGCGAAGTTGAGCAATTGCAGAAGCGCATTGCCGAGCTCGTTGAGACGAAGCAGGCGAAAGCGCCGAGGAAGAGCGCCTGATGGGCATCGTTGCGCCGTTTCCCCTCAAGGGCGGCCAAGTTGCATTTGAACGGTCTGAGCTTACCCGCATCTTGGATCTCTATGGGCGCATGGTCGCTGCGGGCCATTGGAAAGATTACGCCATGGACATGGGCCGCGATGCGGCTGTGTTCAGTGCCTTTAGGCGGGCGACCGAACGGCCGGAATTCCGCATTGAAAAGCGCCCCGCCTTGCGCAACCGGCAAGGGCAATGGGCGCTGATCGGAGAACAGGGTGTCGTCCTCCGGCGCGGGCATGAGCTTGCGCCCGTGCTCGCGCCGGTCGAACGGCGTCTTATGAAGCTGGTTGCGGAATAGCCGACTGTGTGACCGGCAGGAGGGTTTGAACGCCTTCGGGCAGCATCTGCACCAACCAGGTCCGCACATCATGCCAGAAGGCCGAGAGCAGCAGCAGGGCTGAACCGATGACCAAAGCGGTGATCGCGACATTGAGGCTCACCGCGCCGAACTCCTTGAACAGCGCGCCCATCGCCGCCAGCACATAGGCCAGCGCAGACACCATCAGCGCCCGACGGTCGATGATGAGCGCCACAGCGCCTAGCGCGAGGTAGATGGCGAGAACAACGCCTGCCACGCCGACGGAGGCGTCGCCCGCAGTCAGGCCGAGCATGACGAAGATCGGGTGCACAATCATCGGGGCGGCTAAGAGGTGGAGCCAGAAGGCCACATCCGAACGGCGCGTTATCCGTTCCCGGTCGCTTATGTCCCACCGCATCGCGAAGGCGAAAATGCGAAGGCCAGCGGCGAGAATGATCGGCATCATGATCTTTTCCGCGTCGGGGTTGGCGACGAGCAGTAGAAGGAAGAGCATTCCCGCAGCGGCTGCCGCACCTGCCGCAATGGTGATCGGCACCATGAAGCGCCGCCAGTGCAGCCAGGCGCCGCCCACCGCGATGGCGGCGGACAATGCGAGCAGAGCGGCCCCCACACGGTCATTCTCCACCACGGCGCCATCGGGCACGAGGAAGGTGCCGAACGCCGCAAAGACGCCGCCGACAAAGGCGAGCAGGAAGATGATGCTGGGGAGGGCCATGCGGCGCTTGGCAGTGAAGTATTCCGCCATTCCCCAAGAGGAAACGGCCACAAGGGCAGCGCCAAGCCAAGGCGTCACACTGCCACCGGCCCAGGCACATCCGGTCAAAAACAGGATGCCGGCGATGGACACGAAGATATCGTTGAAGCCGGTAATCAACCGGAACTGTTCTTCATCGACCATCGGGGATTGGCGCGCGCGGCTGACATAAGCGCGCAAGGCGGCAGCGGATGCGGGCGTCAATGCGCCTGCGGCCACCGCTGAGTCGAGATCGGAATCACTGTACATCGGGCTTTCCTCCCTTGTGTGTTGGAAGGATAATACACCGGCTGTATTGTGAATGCAATACAGCCGGTGTTTGGAGCCCTGTTGGGTTTTAGTTGCCCTGAAGGCGCTGGATGGCCGCCATGGACTGTTCAGCGCCCGACTGCGGCACTGTTTCACCCGTCCGGTCGATGATTTCTGCCCAGCGCGCCGCAACCGCTTCCGGCGTGCGTTCGCCAGCGGGAAGGGCAACGCCGCGCGTCATCGTGACGTTGGCGGCATGAACAAAGCCACCGCCTGCACCGATGATGGTGTTGGTCGGCGCGTCTTCAGACACGAGGAAGAGGGCAGCCGGAACAACATTCACCGGATCAAACGCCTTAAAGGCCTCTTCCGGCATGATGTCTTCGGTCATGCGCGTACCCGCCAGCGGGGCGAGCGAATTGACCTTGATGTTGTTCTTCGCACCTTCAAGGTAGAGCGACTTGGTGAAGCCGGCGAGGCCGAGCTTGGCCGCACCATAGTTGGTCTGGCCGAAGTTGCCGTACAGGCCCGTCGACGAGGCGGTCATCAGGATGCGGCCATAATTCTGTTCGCGCATCGTTTCCCACACGGCCTTGGTTGCATAGGCCGACCCCAGCAGATGGACCTTCACGACCAGATCAAAGTCGGCCATTTCCATCTTGGTGAAGCTCTTATCCCGCAGGATGCCGGCATTGTTGATGAGGATGTGGACGCCGCCCCAAGCTTCTTTGGCCTTGGCGACCATTTCCTGCATCTGATCAAATTCGGTCACGCTGCCGCCATTCGACATGGCGTCGCCACCGGCGGCTTTGATTTCTTCAACAACCTTGAGTGCGGCGTCCGAATGGCCGGTGCCATCGCGCGAACCGCCGAGGTCGTTGACGACAACCTTTGCCCCGCGACGGGCGAGTTCAAGCGCATACTCACGGCCAAGTCCGCCACCGGCTCCGGTGACGATGGCAACCTTGCCGGAAAAATCGATGGTCATTTCCCTGCTCCTTAAAAGAAAGATGGCCGCTGCTTAGCGCGCGCTACTGTCTTGGCAAGCGGCTGATGGCCGACGCTACGGCAGGCATATGACGAACACGGGACGCAAAAGAGCGTTAACGTGTCCGCTTTAGTTGGACTTTTACCGATTCGGAGCAATAAGCTCCCCAAAGTGAAGCGTATCCGGGTGATCCCATGACTGAGCAGAAGACCGACAAAGGACAGCCTGATCTGTCGCGCCGCCGCGCGCTGCAGCTGGGTGCTATTGGCGCTGCAACGGTCGTTTCGATCCGCCCGGCCCTCGCGCAGACGGCTGGGTCCATTCTCAATTGCGAAATTCCTGTCCCCGGCCCGCAGGGCGCCGGGCAAAGCATCGCGGCGGATGGCCGCCTTGTGCCCACCGGCACGGCAGGGTCATTCCCGGGTTCTTACCGTCCGTTCAAAGGTGAAGATGTGAAGCGGGCGCTGCGCGGCGGCACATTGCCGGGCACGAGCTATGATCAGTCGCAGGCCTATGTGAAGTATATCCGCCGCCTGCAGCAGGGGCAGAGCGGGTTTACCTGCTACGCCTCGCTCCAGATGCCGCGCTAAGGCGTGACGCCGCTTTTCTCGGCCGATCCGGCTGATGGGTTCAAGATTGTTCCACTCGATGGCCTGACGGCGATTTACCACCGCCGGTCTGGCATGACGCATGTTCTGGCGGAGCCCGCCCCTGAAATCATCCGCGCCTTGGCGGGGCAGCGGCTTGATGTGGCAGGGCTTACCGCCAAACTTGGGGTCGATTGCTCCCCCGACAATGCATCGGCACTCGCAGCACGCCTTGACGAACTTTGCGAAGCGGGGTTGGTATCGCGCGCATGATGCGCGCCTTTACGGTTCAGGTTGGCCCTTTCGGGTTTCGTGTGGGGTCCGCCTGGTCCGGGCCGATCCGCGCGCTGGACTGGCTTTACGCTGATTATCCAAAACCTTTGGACGGCATCCCTGATTTTACGGTGCGGCTGGAACCCGTCAGCGCGCTGCGCCGCTGGGTGCGGCCCTCCGTCGCCATTCGGGGTGATTTCATGCTGCCTGACGCCGTGCCAACGTCGCTCGCCCACGGCTTGCTCGCCGCAGAAATGGCGATGAACCTGCAAGTCGCGATGGGGGAACGGCGCTTTCTGCTGCTCCATGCCTCCAGCGTGGAACGCGACGGTAAGGTGCTGCTGATGACCGGCGAGTCCGGCTCCGGCAAATCCACGCTCTCCGCGCTGCTGGGTGAGAAGGGCCGGCGCTTTATGGGGGACGAATTCGCGCTGATTGAGCCGGAGACGGGCTTGGCCTTTCCGTTTCCGCGCCCCGTAAGCCTTAAAAATGCGGCTGTGGCGGAAATGTTGCGCCATGTGGCGGCGGACAGGCTTGGCCCCGAAATGCTCGGCACCCCCAAGGGCGATATCCGGCATTTGAAGCCGCCTGTTGAAGCCATTCGGCGCATGGGGGAGAGTGGTAAGCCGGCCTTGCTGCTGTTCCCGCGCTACGGCCTTCCGCGCGATGTGCGCTCCGTGCCGCCAAGCGAAGTCTTTGTGCGGCTCACCCAAGCCTCCACCAACTATACGATGCTGGGCGAGCGAGGCTTTGAGGCGCTCACCAATCTTGTGCAGGGCATCCCCGCCTGCGCGATCGATTATCCCGATACAGAAACCGCGTTGGCGCTGGTCGATGAACTTTGGTCCGGGCTGTCATGAACGATGCCCGCATCCTTGCCTGGGTTTTGGCGGACCCGTCCCGTGCCGCGCAATTGCGCCCGCATCAATGGACAGCCGTGTTGACCATCGCGCAGGCCGAGCGCCTCTTGGGGACGCTCGCGCATCGCTTGGCAGGGCTCGAAGTGCCGGAGACGGCGGCGCGCGTGCTCGACCGGGCCCGTCGTGCGGCGGAAACGGACCGGCGTCAGGCATTGTGGGAGGCGGAGATGGCGCGTCAGGCGCTGGCGCCCCTTGGGCTGCCTGTGCTCTTGCTGAAAGGCACTGCCTACCTTGCGGCGGGCATGGACGCGGGCCGTGGGCGTCTCGTCGGGGATCTCGATATTCTCGTGCCGCGCGACCGGATGGACGACGCCGAAGCGGCGCTGCTTGCGGCCGGTTGGGAATGGGTGACGCAGGACGCTTATGACGACGCCTATTACCGCGACCATATGCATGAGCTGCCGCCGCTGATCCACAAAGCGCGGGACCGGATGATTGATGTGCATCACACGATCCTGCCGCTTACGGCTCGCGCACGGCCTGATGCGGCAGGGCTGATCTCGGATGCGGTTGATCTGGGCAACGGACTGTCCATACTGTGCCCGGAAGACATGGTGATCCATGCCGTGCTGCACCTGTTTGCCGATGGGGATTTATCCGGCGGCTTGCGCAACCTTTGGGACATCGACCGGATGTTGCGCGAATTTGCGGAAAGCGACGGCTTTTGGGATCGGCTCTTGGCGCGGTCCCGCCATCACAAAGTCACCGTTTATGTCTCGCGTGCGCTGCGGCTGGCGCACCACATCTTTGAGACGCCTGTGGATCGCTATCTCGCTTGGCAGGGGCGGCGGGGCGATTTGTTCTACACAGGGCGCTTACTCGCGCGGAATGGTTGGGGGCAGGACACGGCCAAGCTGCTGCGCTTTGCCTTTTACCTGCGCTCCCACTGGATCCGGATGCCGCCGCTCATGCTGGCGCGCCACTTGTTCACCAAATGGCGCAAGGGGCATCAGCCCATCCGCTGAAGCGCGGGGATCAGATCGTCATAATGGTCGATGACGGCGGTGGCGCCGAGTTCCTCGACCGGCTGGTGAAGAAACCCAAAGCTGACGGCGATGCTGGGGATGCCTGCTGCGGTCGCGGCGCTGGTATCGTGGATGGAGTCTCCGACGAACACCGCGGAGCCGCCGCCGCAGCGCGCCATCATTTCAACAATCGGGTCCGCCATGGGCTTGCCGCGGCCCGGCCCCATCGTGTCCCCGCCGATGACCGTCGCAAAGCGGTCGAGCATACCGACATTGCGGAGCAGTTTGACGGCAAGGTTTTCAAACTTGTTGGTGACGACGGCGAGGGTCGTGCCTGTGCCCGCCAGTTGGTCCAGCGCGTCGATAAGCCCCGGAAAGGGCGGACAGTTGTGGCCTAGATTGGCTTCATAATGCTCGATCAGAACAGGCATCAGGCGGCGGACTTCATCGCGATCTACGTCGCCCTGCTGCGCCAATGCCATTTCCAGCATGTGCCGCGCGCCCATGCCGACGAGGTGTTTGACTGAGCCCATAATCTCCGGTCGTCCGGCAAAGCTGAGCGCATGATTGAGCGACTCCGCCAGCTCAAAACTGGAATCGAGCAAGGTGCCGTCCAGATCAAAGCCGACGATGTTGAACGGAATTTTTCCTGTCATCATGTTCTCTTGGCGTCCTGCTATGGAAACGGCAAGAATTTGGTGGCAAGTGCCGGTTATGACAGACGTAGCCGCCATCATCCTTGCTGCGGGCAAGGGCACTCGAATGAAATCTGACCTGCACAAGGTGCTCCACCCGATTGCCGGGCGGCCCATGCTGATACATCTGCTCGACGCGGTTGATGCGCTGAGGCCCGCCAAGAAGGTGGTCGTGGTCGGGTCCGGCAAGGAACAGCTGGAAGCCGCGTTGAAGGGCTCAGCGGAGCTGGCCGTGCAGGAACCGCAACTGGGCACCGGTCACGCCGTCCAGCAGGCGGAAAGCGCACTCGCAGGTTTCGCCGGTGATGTGCTCATTCTCTATGGCGACGTGCCCTTCGTGCCGACCGCCACGATGCAGGCGATGATCGACCGACTCCATGGCGACGATGCCCCTGCAGTGGTCGTGCTCGCCTTCGAACCCGAAGAACCGACTGGCTATGGCCGCGTGATCGTCGAGGGCGCCAAAGGGCAAGAACGCATCGTGAAGATGGTCGAACAGAAGGACGCGACGGACCTCGAAAAGGCCGTCAAACTGTCGAACTCGGGCCTGATGGCCGTCAAGGCGGCAGACCTGTTTGCGCTGCTTGCCCGCGTGACGGACGACAATGCGCAGAAGGAGTATTACCTCACCGATATCGTCAACATCGCCAACGCCGATGGCCGCGCCTGTGTGGCGGTGACGACGGATCCGTTTGACGTCGCCGGCATCAACAGCCGCGCGCAACTCGCAGAAATGGAAGGCGAATGGCAGAAGCGCCGCCGCCTCAAGGCGATGGACGATGGCGTCTCGCTCATCGCGCCGGAAACTGTCTGGTTCGCGTATGACACCGTCATTGGTCGTGACGTGACGATTGAGCCCAATGTCTTCTTCGGCCCCGGTGTGTCGATTGCGGACAACGTCGTGATCCACGCCTTCTCGCACATTGAAGGCGCGACGATTGCGAGCGGTGCGGAAGTCGGGCCCTATGCCCGCCTGCGGCCGGGCGCGGTGCTGGAAGAGAAGTCGAAAATCGGCAACTTTGTCGAGATGAAAAAGGCGCGGCTCGGCAAAGGCGCCAAGGCCAATCACCTGTCGTACCTCGGCGATGCGGAGATCGGCGCGGGCGCGAACATCGGTGCAGGCACGATCACCTGCAATTATGACGGCTATTTCAAATATAAGACGGTGATCGGCGAGGGGGCGTTTATCGGTTCCAATTCCGCCCTCGTCGCCCCGGTGTCGATCGGGGCTGGCGCGATTGTCGGCGCAGGCAGCACCGTGACGGCGGATGTGTCGCCTGATGCGCTGGCGCTGATCCGACCCGAGCAGAAGGAAAAGGCCGGCTGGGCCAAGCGCTTCCGGGAGGCGATGACGGCGAAGAAGGCGGGGAAGTGAACCGCAGAGCGTTGACTTGGCTCTTGTTCTTCTCTTGAGCCTGCTCGTGTTGGGGCTTGTTTGGCAAACGGCGGGATGATGACTTCTCTGACCCGAACTGGGCTGTGTGTCGCTCCTTGACATGATATCATGATATGATATCAGTATATCATGACTCGCATCCTTGCTGATATTCCTGAAGACGACATCAAATGGCTCGACCAGTTGGCGGCCGATCAGGGCAAGTCGCGCGCCTCGGTTTTGCGAGAGGCCGTTGCGACATATAGGTCTCAAATGCCGTCGCCGGGCAAGAAAGACTGGATCGCCCGGGGCGCTGGGTATTGGAAGGATCGCAACGACATGGACGATGCGGTGGAATATCAGCGCGCCATGCGGGAAGATCGCCGCCCTTATGACGACATTTGATCTGTGGCTGATCCATTCTTCGACACCAATATTCTGATCGACTGGCTTGCGGACCGACCGCAGGCCGTTGCAGAGTTGTCCCGCTACAAAGGGCATCGCATCAGCCGCATCGTCTGGACCGAAATTTTGGCCGGGGAAGCCCTGGAGACGCGGGACACAATCCGCGATCTCATCTCGCCGTTTGAGGTGGTCGAACTGGACGCGCGGATTTCGGCTGCGGCGGCCGACATTCGGCATAGGTCAAAGATGAAGCTGATGGACGCCTACATCCTTGCAACCGCGCAGGTGAATGGTGCGATCCTGATCACCCGAAACACAAAGGATTTTCCGGCGGAGTTGCCGGGCATCCGTGTCCCTTATTCCTTGTAACGAAAGTATGCGTTTATGTGCGGAATCATCGGTATTATCGGGAAAGAAGAAGTCGCGGACCGTCTCGTCGAAGGGCTTCGGCGGATGGAGTATCGCGGCTACGATAGCGCCGGGGTCTGCACCGTTCTTGACGAGCAACTGATCCGCAGGCGGGCCGAGGGCAAGCTCAACAATCTGGTGAAGGAACTCGCCGGCAATCCCGCACCGGGCATGGTCGGCATTGCGCACACGCGCTGGGCGACACACGGCGCGCCAACCACCAGCAACGCCCACCCCCATGCGACAGGCGAGATCGCGCTCGTCCACAACGGGATCATCGAGAATTTCAAGCAGTTGCGCGATGCGCTCATCGCGCGCGGCCGCGTTTTTGAGAGCGAGACGGATACCGAAGTCGTCGCGCATCTGGTGTCTGAAGAGGTTGAGGCCGGCAAGTCGCCGGTCGATGCGGTTAAGGCCGTCCTCCCGAAGTTGCGCGGGGCCTTCGCGCTCGCCATCGCCTTCCGCCAGCATCCCGACATGCTGATTGGCGCGCGGCTCGGATCGCCTTTGGTCGTGGGCTATGGCGACGGCGAAACTTATCTCGGCTCCGACGCGCTCGCACTCGCGCCGCTTACACAGAAGATTGCCTATCTCGACGAAGGCGATTGGGTGATCGTCACCCGTGGCGGGGCCGAAATCTTCGATAAGGACAATAAGCCCGTCACCCGTGAGATCATCACCTCGGGCGTGACGGCGGCGGCGGTGGAGAGGGGGCCGTATCGCCACTTCATGCAGAAGGAAATTTTTGAACAGCCGACCGTCGTGGCGCAGACGCTGCAAAGCTATATCCGCCCCGTTGAACAGCAAGTCGCGCTGCCACAGATGGACTTTGACCTGTCCACCATCAAGCGCATCACGATCGTTGCGTGCGGCACGAGCTATTATGCCGGCATGGTCGCCAAATACTGGTTTGAACAATTTGCGCGTGTGCCGGTCGATTTGGATTTCGCGTCCGAGTTCCGATACCGTGATCCGGTGCTGGAGGCAGGCGGCCTTGCACTCTTCATCTCACAATCGGGCGAAACGGCAGACACACTCGCCGCACTTCGCCATAGCAAGGCGCAGGGGCAGAAGATCGCCGTCGTCGTCAACGTGCCGACCAGCTCGATGGCGCGCGAGGCGGACCTGCTGCTGCCGACTCATGCCGGGCCAGAGATTGGCGTCGCCTCCACCAAGGCGTTCACCTGCCAGCTCGCGGTGCTGGCCGCGCTCGCCGCGCATCTGGCGGTCGTGAAGGGCCGGATGACCCGTGACGAGGAGCAGGAGGTCGTTCATCACCTCACCGAAGTCCCCGCCGCACTCAACGCCGCCTTGGCCCATGATGCGGAAATCGCCGAGCTGGCGCCGCTGATCGCCCCGGCGCGTGACGTGCTCTATCTGGGACGCGGGCCGGACTATCCGCTGGCGCTGGAAGGCGCGCTGAAGCTCAAGGAAATCAGCTACATCCACGCCGAAGGCTATGCTTCGGGCGAGATGAAGCACGGGCCGATTGCGCTGATCGACGAAGCGGTGCCCGTCATCGTCCTCGCACCGTCCGGCCCGCTGTTTGAAAAGACCGTCAGCAACATGCAGGAAGTCCGCGCACGCGGCGGCAAGATCATCCTCGTGTCCGACGCTGAAGGCTTGGCCGAAGCAGGCGAGGGGTGCCTTGCCACCATCGAGATGCCCAAGGTGCACCCGCTCATCGCGCCGCTCGTTTACGCGGTGCCGGTGCAGCTGATCGCCTACCATGTGGCGGTGGCCAAGGGGACCGATGTGGATCAGCCGCGCAATCTGGCGAAGTCGGTGACGGTGGAGTGAGTAAAGCTATGCAACAGCATCCAGTTGAAAGGTTCGGAGCACTTCTCGCAATGGGCGGTGGATTGGCACTTGCGCTAACGTTTCTAGTTGTTCTTTTGAACGGGAAGTGGCCAGATTTTCTAAGTCCGGTTCAGTTTCTCTTTCAACAAATATCCTCAATTTTCGGATCATTTGCGCTTGTGATTGAAATTTGGCTCTTTGTTGGCCCAGGAGCATTGTTGTATGTTCTTGGCCAAAAGCTATCGGAACGGCGTTAGTTGCGGAGTTCGATAGAGCATCTTTTTCTGAGTGGAAGCGCAGGCGGGAATGGTAATTTGATGCCATCCGGCAGTTGCCAATGCGGCGCGGTTCGCTTCCGTTTCTCCGTGCCCGCGCCCGAGGTCGAGCTCCTCGACTGCAACTGCTCCATCTGTGCGAAGACCGGCTTCCTGCACCTGATCGTCCCACATGCGGACTTTGAGCTGCTGTCAGGCGCGGAGATGCTCACGTCCTACCGCTTCGGCTCTGGTGCTGCGGAACATCTGTTCTGCAAGACCTGCGGGATCAAGAGCTTCTATCAGCCGCGCTCGCACCCTGAGGCGTGGAGCGTCAATTTCCGCTGCCTTGACGACGGGCACGGCCTGACGCCAACTGTCCGGGCGTTTGACGGGCGCAATTGGGAGGCCTCACGCGCGGCTTTGGAGGACTGAGGCATGAGCGCGGAACGCATCATCCTGATCGTCGTGCTGCTTGTGGTCGGCGCGCATTTGATGCTGTTCGGCTGGCTCAGGCGTCGGATCGCGCAGGCGAAGCTGGAGCAGGATCAGGAGAGCAAGTCAGACTGAAGCCGTTCGTCCCGAGCGACGTCGAGGGACATGTCTCGACTTCGCTCGACACAAACGGTCTGGGGACCGACCCAATCACCCCATCGGGTACATGATTTCCCGGCTGACCTTGTAGATCGCCTTCATCAGATCATCGGGCAGAACAAGGTCTGCCGCTGCGAGGATCGCGGGCACCTGTTCTTCCGTCGTCACGCCGACAATCGTTGACGCCACGAAATCATGCTGTTTGGACCAGGCGGTCGCCATCGTCACGATATCCATGCCGGCCTGATCGGCGAGCGCCATATAGCGTTCAGTCGAAGCCAGAGCCTTTTCGTTGACGAAGCGGTTCGCCATGGTCGCCTGACGTCCGCCGAGCTGGATATAGCGGGAGAAGCGCGCGCCGTCCGGCGTGGCACCCCCCTGATATTTGCCCGAGAGCACGCCGCCTGCGAGCGGGGAATAAGGGATGAGGCTGACGCCTTCTTCGCGGCAGACCTGGGCTAGTTCATCCTCGAAGCGGCGGTTGTTCATGCTGAAATTGTTCTGGATGGTCTGATAGCGCGCCGCACCAAGACGTTCGGACGCTTGGATAGACTTCATCAGACCCCAGCTGGTTTCGTTGGAACAGCCGAGGATGCGCACCTTGCCTGCGCGGACGAGCTCGTCGAGCGTCTCCATCGTCTCTTCATAAGGCGTGCCATGGTCTGGCCAGTGTGTCTGGTAGAGGTCGATATAGTCGGTCTGCAGGCGCCGCAGGCTGTCTTCGACGGCCTTGGTGATGTTGTGCCGATCCAGCGTGGTCATCCCTGCGCGCTTGGGGGATTTGAACCATGTGTGGCTCGGCCCTGATACCTTGGTCGCCATGATGATGGCGTCGCGGTCCTTGGTCTTCATCCAGCGGCCGACAAATTCTTCCGTCCGGCCCACCCATTTCGCATCGGGCGGCACTGGATAGCCTTCGGCGGTGTCGAAGAAGTTGATGCCGGCATCAAGGCACTGGTCCAATATGCGGAAAGCCGTCGGTTCGTCGGTCTGGCTGCCAAAGGTCATCGTGCCCATACAGATGTCGGACACGTAGATGGCGCTCTTGCCAAGGCGGCGGTGCTGCATGGGGTCTCTCCTTGGGAATTTTTTAGATGGATTTGAAGGGCAATATGGACCGATACTGATCAATCGGCGGCGCGCCTGCAAGCGGGAAACCGGATTTCAGCATGAAATAATGGCGAACGATTTCTGCTTGTTGTTCAATGCCATAGCGATGGAGCGGCCAGCCGGGCCGCAACACATAGTCATAGCGGCAAAAGGGGTGGCGCCGCAGCAGCAGGTTGATGCCGGATTGGTGCTGCCAAACATGCGTCATCTCGCGGATGAACAGGCCCTGCTCAGACAGGTCCGTTGCGCAGAAGTCATCGCAATAATGCTGGCCGTGTGGGTGAAAGTGGATGCGCCCGCGCGGCGCCATGACGATACGACGCGGCTGGACCCACCACCATTTCCCTTGGACGAGACGGACGGCGTCATAGTCTATGGCGGCGCCAAAGACGCCTTCTGCCAAGCGACATTCAGCACGGGTCAGGCCGCGTCCGCTCAATGGCTGTGCTCAGCCTCTCCGCCTGCCGCGATGGCCTTTGCGGATGCGGTTTCCTTTGATCCGTCGGCAAACTCAAACGTCAGCGCGATGGCGTCACCCGCTTTCAAATCCGGCTTCATGTCGAACAGCATCACGTGCTTGCCGCCGCTCTGAAAGGAGATGGTTGCGCCCTTCGGCACGGGCAGGCCGCCCTCTATGGGCACCATCATGGCCATCCCGTTTTCCGTTTTCATGTCATGCATTTCCGCATTACCGACAAAGGGGCTGGTGATCTTCACCAGTGTCCGATCTTTTTCGCCGCCGTGGAGGGTGAAATATGCTGCGCCGGGATTTCCTTTCACGGCCGGTAGGCGGACGCTTGCGTCGGTCACCGCCGCGTCGGGGGCCGTGTTGCAACTGGCCAACAGCGCAAAAGCCGCAAGAATTGGCGAAAATTGGCGCATCAAACATCTCCCTTAGGCGCATCGGGCGCGCTGGAACATGCCGCTTATGGGGGCGGCAGGACACCGCTTGTCAAGAAGCGTGGCGCCAGAACCTTGTAGCCCGGAAATCGCTTCCTATATCGCGTCTCGAACCAACTGGCCGTTTCGATCTGAGGGGAGAGACACGGCCTCAATTCCATACCGGGGTGAAGCAAGACTATGGGTAAAGTTATTGGGATCGATTTGGGTACCACCAACAGCTGCGTTTCTGTCATGGAAGGCGGCACGCCAAAGGTAATCGAAAACGCGGAAGGTGCACGCACCACACCGTCGATCGTCGCCTTTGCAAAGGATGGCGAGCGCCTCATCGGCCAGCCAGCCAAGCGTCAGGCAGTCACCAATCCAGAAAACACCATCTTCGCTGTGAAGCGTCTCATCGGTCGTCGTTTTGATGATGCGATGACCAAGAAGGACATGGGGCTCGTCCCTTACACCATCGCCAAGGGCAAAAATGGCGATGCGTGGGTGACAGCGGGCGGCAGCGATTATTCGCCGTCGCAGATTTCCGCCTTCACGCTCCAGAAGATGAAGGAAACCGCAGAAGCTTATCTGGGTGAAACGGTCACGCAGGCGGTCATCACTGTTCCGGCCTACTTCAACGATGCCCAGCGTCAGGCAACCAAAGATGCTGGCCAAATTGCGGGCCTTGAAGTCCTGCGGATCATCAACGAACCGACGGCAGCTGCTCTGGCCTATGGCCTCGACAAGAATGACGGCAAGACAATTGCTGTGTATGACCTTGGCGGCGGCACGTTCGACATTTCGGTCCTCGAAATCGGCGACGGCGTGTTCGAAGTGAAGTCGACCAATGGCGACACCTTCCTGGGCGGTGAAGACTTCGACTCCAAGATTGTCGAATTCCTCGCGGACGACTTCAAGAAGGCCGAAGGCATTGACCTGCGCAACGACAAGCTTGCGCTGCAGCGTCTGAAGGAAGCTGCTGAAAAGGCGAAGATTGAGCTGTCCTCCGCGCAGACGACCGAAGTGAACCTGCCGTTCATCACGGCGGATCAGTCCGGCCCGAAGCACCTTGTCAAGTCGATCACGCGCGCTGATCTGGAGCGTCTGGTTGAAGACCTCATCAAGCGGACGCTGGAGCCCTGTAAGAAGGCGATGGCCGACGCAGGCGTGAAGTCCAGCGAGATTGATGAAGTCGTGCTCGTCGGCGGGATGACCCGTATGCCGCGCGTCCGCGAAGTCGTGAAGGACTTCTTCGGCAAGGAACCGCACACCGGCGTCAACCCGGATGAAGTCGTGGCCATGGGCGCTGCCATTCAGGCAGGCGTTCTGCAGGGCGACGTCAAGGACGTGCTGTTGCTCGACGTGACGCCGCTGTCGCTCGGCATTGAAACGCTGGGTGGCGTGTTCACGCGCATGATCGACCGCAACACCACGATCCCGACCAAGAAGTCGCAGGTTTACTCGACTGCTGAAGACAATCAGCAGGCCGTGACGATCCGCGTCTTCCAGGGCGAACGTGAAATGGCGGCCGATAACAAGGCGCTGGGCCAGTTCGATCTCGTCGGCATTCCGCCCGCACCGCGCGGCGTGCCGCAGATTGAAGTGACGTTTGACATTGACGCCAACGGCATCGTTTCTGTCCACGCCAAGGACAAGGGCACGGGCAAGGAACAGCAGATCAAGATCCAGGCGTCTGGCGGTCTGACCGATAATGATATCGATCAGATGGTCCGCGATGCCGAGCAGTTTGCGGAAGAAGACAAGAAGCGTCGTGAAGCGGCCGAAGCTAAGAACAACGCGGAAAGCCTTATCCACACGACGGAGCGTCAGCTTGCCGACAATGGCGACAAGGTGGACGACGCGCTGAAGTCTGAAATCGAAGCGGCCATCGCCGAAACCAAGGCTGCCGTCGAAGGCGGTGATCCCACCGCGATGACGGACAAGGCACAGGCGCTGGCGCAAGTTGCCATGAAGCTTGGTCAGGCGATTTACGAGAAGGAGCAGGCCAACTCTGCATCCCCGGGGGCTGATGCGCCCAAGGATGATGATGTGGTCGATGCCGAGTTCTCGGAAGTGGACGAAAACAAGGGCTAAGGCCCACCAAACGCCGCTCGTCCTGAGCGTGTCGAAGCACCGGCCTTTTTGAGGTCGGTTGTGCAAAGGGAAAAACAGCCCTTCGACAGGCTCAGGGCGAGCGGGGACTTTGGCCGGGGGTGGCATGTCCGACGACTATTATGAACTTCTCGAGGTTGAGCGCTCAGCCGATGATGGGACGATTAAGTCCTCTTATCGCAAGCTCGCCATGCGCTTTCACCCGGACAAAAATCCGGGTTGTGCTGAATCTGAGGCCAAGTTCAAGGCGATCAGTGAGGCCTATGACGTCCTGAAAGACCCGCAAAAGCGCGCGGCTTATGATCAGTACGGCAAGGCGGCCTTCCAAAATGGCGGCGGCGGTGGCCCACAGGATTTTGGTGGCTTCACCGATATTTTCGAGAATATCTTCGGGGAGTTCATGGGCGGTGGCCGTGGTCGCCAGCGCGGGCCACAGCGTGGCGCCGATCTGCGCTATGATCTCGAGATCACTCTGGAAGAAGCCTTTAACGGTAAGCAAACTGAGGTTTCGGTCGAAGTTTCTGCCCTTTGTGATCCCTGTAGCGGATCAGGCGCAAAGCCTGGCACGTCGGCTTCGACATGCGGCACGTGCGGCGGCCATGGTCAGGTCCGGGCGCAACAGGGCTTCTTCGTTGTTGAGCGGACATGCCCGAAATGCCAAGGGGCGGGCCGGGTCATTTCAGATCCCTGCAATAGCTGCCGTGGCGAAGGCCGCGTGGAAAAGCCCAAGACGCTTTCCGTGAACATTCCAAAAGGCGTCGATGACGGCACCCGCATCCGCCTGTCAGGCGAAGGGGAGGCCGGCGCGCGCGGCGCTCCTGCTGGTGATCTCTATATCTTCCTGCATTTAAAGCGCCATTCCGTGTTCCAGCGGGACGGCTCAACCTTGTTCTGCAAGGTACCAATCAGCTTCACGACAGCAGCACTTGGCGGCAGCATCACCGTTCCGGGGCTGGACCGCGTTGAACATGAAATCCGCATTCCTGTCGGTATCCAGTCCGGCAAGCAACTGCGCCAGCGCGGGGCAGGGATGCCGGTGCTGAACAGCCGGGGCATGGGCGATCTTGTGGTCCAGATCGAAGTCGAGACACCGACGAAATTGACCGCAAAGCAAAAGGAACTTCTGGAAGCTTTCCGTGAGACCGAGACAGGCGATGAGTGCCCCCAAAGCACAGGGTTCTTCGCAAAGCTGAAGGACATGTGGGACGATCTGACGGAGTAAAGGGTCGAACTCTCCAGCTTGTCATTCCCGCGAAAGCGGGAATCCAACATGGATTCCCGCCGGCGCGGGAATGACATTCGGACCCAAAAGGAAAGGCCCGTCGGGGAGAGAACCGGCGGGCCTTCCTGTCTGTGGAAATATAGCGAGCCTGTTAGGCGCCTGTGACGATTCCGTAAGTGATACCCTGGATCATCAAAGCAATGGCAACGCTCGCTACGCGTGTTACGTAGGTCATTGCTAGTTTCCTTTGTTGCAGACGATGGCGATGTGCCGCCGTCACGGATGGCATTTGTGCGCTGCAACAAAGATTTTCAAACGCAACTTAAACAAGTACAATTGCAGAAAATGCAATCAAAGGTTGCAAATGGATTAATTTGAGAAACTAGCCGAACACGCGCGAGAAGATCGTATCCACGTGCTTCAGGTGATAACCGAGGTCGAATTTGTCTTCGATTTCCTGAACAGAAAGCGCGACAGTCACCTCTGGATCGGCCTTCAAAAGCTCCATGAGCGAGAGCTGCCCATCGGACTCCCAGACCTTCATGGCGTTGCGCTGCACAAGACGATAGGAGTCTTCGCGGCTCACGCCAGCCTGAGTAAGGGCGAGCAGAACGCGCTGCGAGTGGACAAGGCCGCCCATCTTATCGAGGTTCTTCTGCATCCGCTCCGGATAGACGAGCAGCTTGTCGATGACGCCGGTCAGCCGCGCGAGCGCGAAGTCGAGCGTGATGGTTGCGTCCGGGCCGATATAACGCTCCACCGAAGAGTGGCTGATGTCGCGCTCATGCCAAAGGGCCACGTTTTCCATGGCGGGAAGGGCATAGCTGCGGACCATGCGGGCAAGGCCCGTCAGGTTTTCGGTGAGCACTGGGTTGCGCTTATGCGGCATCGCGGACGACCCCTTCTGGCCGGGCGAGAAATATTCTTCTGCTTCCAGAACTTCGGTGCGCTGCAAATGGCGGACTTCCACGGATAGCCGCTCAATTGACGAGGCAATGACGCCCAAAGTCGCAAAGAACATGGCGTGGCGGTCGCGCGGGATGACCTGCGTGGAGACAGGTTCAACCGCGAGGCCCAGCTTGGCCGCGACATGCTCTTCAACCTGCGGGTCGATATTGGCGAATGTGCCAACCGCGCCGGAAATCGCGCAGGTCGCAATGTCTTTCCGCGCGGCAACCAGTCGTTCGCGGTTGCGTGAGAATTCCGCATAGGCTTCTGCCATCTTCAGGCCGAAGGTGACGGGTTCTGCGTGAATGCCGTGGCTTCGGCCGATGCTGGGCGTCATCTTATGTTCAAAGGCGCGGCGCTTGATCGCTTCGAGCAATGCGTCGAGATCTGCGAGCAGAATATCGGAGGCGCGCGTCATCTGCACGGACAGGCACGTGTCGAGCACGTCGGAGCTGGTCATGCCCTGGTGCATGAAGCGGGCTTCTTCGCCCACATTTTCTGCAACCCATGTAAGGAAGGCGATCACGTCATGCTTGGTGACGGCCTCAATGGCGTCGATGGCAGCCACGTCAATTGTGGGGTTGGTTGCCCACCAGTCCCACAGCGCCTTGGCGGCAGACTTTGGCACAACGCCCAGCTCTGCCAACGCATCGGTCGCGTGCGCCTCAATTTCGAACCAGATTTTGAAGCGGGTCTCGGGCTCCCAGATTTTGACCATCTCGGGGCGGGCGTAGCGGGGAATCATGGGCAGTCCTGTGGCTTGATGTTTCGACGAGCCGCTAGCAGGAAGGGGCAGGGGCGGCAATCGGAAGGGACGCAGGATGCGTATTGGAATTCTGACAGGCGGTGGTGACGTGCCGGGGCTCAATGCCTGTATCCGTTCCATCACGCTTTCGGCGCTTGATTTGGGTTGGCAGGTGACGGGCATTCGCCGTGGCTGGCAAGGGTTGCTCGATGTCGATCCGGCAAGTGACTTGAGCCGCGCTGCGAACCTGATCGAGTTGGGTCGGGAGACGGTGCGCGGGGTGGATCGCGTCGGCGGCACGATGCTGCACAGCTCCCGCCTTGACCCGCGCACGCGACCCGAAGGGGATCGCACCCAAGAGATACTAGACAAGCTCACCACGCTTGGCATCGATGCGGTGTGCGCGATGGGCGGGGACGGCACTCTGCGCTTTGCCGCGCATCTGTCCGGCTTGAGCGTGCCTGTCATCTCCATCCCGAAGACGATGGATAATGACGTGTTCGGCACCGACTATTGCATCGGCTTTTCAACTGCGATCAGCCGTTCGGTCGAGGCAATCAATGCCCTGCGCACGACGGCGGCCAGCCATGAACGCATCGCCATTGTGGAACTCTTCGGGCGGCGCTCAGGCGAGACGTCGTTGATGTCGGGCTTTTTGGCCCAAGTGGACCGGACGATGATTTCGGAAGTGCCAATCGATCTGGACGTGCTGATCCCCCTGCTGGAGGCGGATAAGCGCTCCAACCCTGAAAGTTATTCCATGTGCGTGGTTTCCGAGGGCGCCACGGTGAAGGGCGATGAAGGCCTTGGCGAAGAGATCGGCAAGTCCGCCAGTGACCGCATACAGGAAGGCATCGGGCAGCGACTGGCGCGCGAAGTCTCCAGCCGGACGGGACAGGGCACCATCGTTCAGGAATTGGCTTATCTGATGCGCTCCGGCTCTCCCGATGCTGTTGACCGCATGGTTGGCTTTGCCTTTGGGGCGCTGGCCGTCCAATTGCTTCACAGCGGACAGGCAGGGCGGATGGTGGCCCTAAAAGGTGGCAACTACACCCATGTGCCGATTGCGACCCTGCTTCAGCAGCGCAAGTCGGTCGACGTGTCCGCCCTTTATGATCCCCGGACCTATCGTGCCTCGCTGGTTGGCATCGAGGGCATGCCGATGTTGCTTTACTAAACCGCCGCATTTCAGCCGACCGCAGGTCAGTTCAGATCAATCCAGCCGCGCGCAGGGACGTGTGCTTGTCTGCGCCGATGATGATGTGGTCGTGGACGACGATGCCCAATCGCCGGCCAGCCTCGGCAATGTCTTTCGTCAATTGGATGTCGGCGCGGCTTGGGGAGGGATCGCCAGACGGATGATTATGGACGAGAATGATTGCCACAGAGCCAAGGTCAATTGCGCGTCGGATCACCTCGCGGACATAGACTGCCGCCTGATCGATGGAGCCTTCGGACATCACCTCATCGCGGATCAGCATGTTTCGGGAATTGAGGTGCAGCACCCGGACCCGCTCAATGGTGAGTGCGGCCATGTCGACGCGCAGATAGTCCAGAAGCGCCTGCCAGTTGCTCAGGATCGGCTGGTTGCGGATAGGGTCGCTCAACATGCGCAGCATTGCGGCCTGAACGATTTTGAGGGCAGCGACCGCCGTCTCACTCAAGCCGCTACTGCGCGCGAGTGATTCTCCATCCGCTGTCAGAAGTCCGCCAATGCCGCCAAATTCATGCAGCAGTTTTTTGGCCAGCGGCTTGGTGTCCCGCCTCGGAATGGCCAAAGCCAGAAGATATTCAATGAGTTCGTGGTCCAACAGGGCATCGCCGCCGCCTTCAATCAACCGCTTACGCAGACGCGCGCGGTGGCCGGTGCCATCGGTTGTTTCCCCGTTCATCAACGATAGGCTAACTTGGGAGCTGAAGTTGCGCAATTGCGCTTGATCACGGCCCCTAAAGCGGCTTGTTAGGAGTTATGGCGGTTCGACCCGGCGTTAAATATGCATCGCTCGCACTGGCGGGCGCCGGAGCTGCGGCTGTCGTTGCGGTGTGGAGTTACCGTGAGCCAATCGCGCGCGACGCAATTGACGGGTATCTGCAAGAGCGCAGCGTTACTGCCGACTATGACATCCGGGCCATTGAAACGCGACGCCAGCGGCTTGAAAACATCCGCATTGGTGACCCCAAGGACCCGGACCTGACAGCCGATTGGGCTGAAATTGACGTGGGGCCAAGCCTGTCTGGATTGACCGTGCGCGCGGTGCGGGCAGGCGGGGTCCGGCTTCATGGCCGCTTGGTCGATGGCACCCTCTCGCTCGGCGCGCTGGATCGGTTGCTGCCAAAGTCCACAGGCGCTCCGTTTCGCTTGCCCGATATTGACCTGTCCTTGGAGGATGCGCGCCTGCGCTTCGATACGCCCTTTGGTCAATTGGGGGGCAAGCTGGACGGGCAGGGTAATTTACAGGGCGGATTTGAGGGGAAGCTCGCCTTAGTTGCGCCGCGCCTTGCCCGCGACGCGACCTGCGGTGCAACGAATGTGACCGTTTATGGAGATCTGTCGGTCGTGGGTCGGCGCCCGACCTTCAAAGGACCCGTCCGTTTCGCCGACTTGGCCTGTGGCAAGGTGTCGGGAAAAACGGCGGACATCTCGCTGGACGCCAGTATCGCCGAGAATATGGCAGATTGGCGCGGCAAGGGGGCCGTTCGCTTACTGTCATCCGCGATGCCGGGTGTGAAGATCGGCGGCACCGAGGCGCAAGTAGACTTTCGCGGAGACGCCCGGAAGACCGACGCCGACGTGGATATCCTTTTAGGTTCGCTGGCCGCTGCGGACATGACGGCGTCCCGCATCCGGCTCTCCGGCAAGGCGACCTTGGGTGCGCGCGGCTCAATCTTCTCGGGGCAGGTGCGCGCCGCCCGGATCTTCACCGGGGGCCTTACCCAGAAGGCTGCGTCTCAATTGGGCGCGCTGCCGGACGGAACGCCCATCACCCCGGCCGCACGGCAATTGGCCTCAGCTGTCGCTGCCTTGGGCAAAGGCATTGGCGGGCATGGGGATGTCGAGGCGAGCTACGTTGATGGCGTGATTACGCTTGCGCTGTCGGACCTGGCGTTGGCCAGTGCCAGCGGCGCGAGCCTGTTGCTTCCCGGCGAAAAGAGCGTCGTTTTCGATGAAGGCGGACTCCGGCTGTCAGGCCTTGCGCGGTTCGGCGGCGGCGGCCTTCCGGGTGGGACCGCGCTGCTCGACGGGCGGGGCGGGACCATCACCTTCCAGCCTTATGTCGCAAAGGGCTCACGCCTGACGCTGGCACCGGTCCGCTTTGGCATCGCGCCCAAAGGCCTCTCCCTCGATACAATTGCCACCATGGACGGCCCCTTGGGCAGCGGCCGGGTGAGCGGTTTGGTCGTGCCTGTGCGCATACGTGCAGGGCAGGCATTGCCCATGGGCTGTCAGCCGGTGTCATTCCGCGCCCTCACGCTGGAAGCGCTGCGTCTTGGTCAAACCCGCTTAACAGCCTGTTTGACGGCGACGTCGCTTGTTATCCCCAACCTGCGTCTGAGAGGCGCGCTTGGCACATCTCCCATGAGCCTCAGCGCACGTCGCGCGCTCTATAGGCTTCAGGATGGCACCTTTGGCCTGACGGATGTGGCAGCGCAGGTGGGGGATGCTTCGCGTCGAAGCCTGCTTTCGGCCGAGACGGTTTCGGGACGCCGCACGCAGGCGGGGGTGTCGGGACAGTTTGACGGCGCGGCCGGACAGATTGGCAATGTGCCGTTGCGCCTTGCATCTGCATCCGGGCCCTGGCGCTTTGCGCGCGGGGTGTTGAACCTTGGTGGACAGGCGACGGTATCTGATACCGACACTGATCGCCGCTTCCTGCCGCTTTTGGCCGATAACATCGCGCTGCGCTTGTCTGGCGGAAAGGTGGATGGAACCGCCCTGCTGCATGAGCCCAAGAGTGGGGCGGACATTGCCGGCGTGACCTTCCGCCACAATCTGTCCTCGGGCATTGGCGCCGCCGAGCTCAACGTTGCCAACCTTACCTTTGGAGATCGCCTTCAGCCGGAGGCGATCACCCCCAGGACATTGGGTGTCGTCGCCAACGTGCGCGGCGCCCTGAGCGGGACGGGCCGTATCGACTGGTCCGGCGATGCTGTGACAAGCACTGGGCGCTTCCGGACGGCTGGGATGGATTTCGCCGCGGCCTTTGGTCCCGTTGAGGGGTTGAAGGGGGAAATCGCCTTTGTTGATTTGCTCGGGCTTGTGACAGCCCCCGACCAGAAGGTCGCAATCGCCAACGTCAATCCGGGCATCTCCGTAACAGATGGGGCGCTGACTTACCGGCTCCTTCCGGGATATCGCGTCCAAGTAGATGGCGGGCGCTGGCCCTTTGCGGGCGGGTCTCTGGTTTTGGACCCGACAACGCTCGACATGTCGACGGCATCTGCGCGACACCTTAACTTCCGGGTGGAGGGGCTTGATGCCGCGCGGTTCATTGCGGCTATGGAGTTTGAGAATGTCGCGGCCACCGGTCGTTTCGATGGCGCCTTGCCAATGGTGTTTGATGATCAGGGCGGCCTCATAGAAGGCGGTCACATCGTCGCACGCGGGGGCGGCACGCTGTCTTACGTGGGGCAGGTGTCGAACGAGAATATTGGCCTGATGGGCCGCTTCGCCTTTGATGCGCTGAAGTCGATGAAATATGATCGGCTGGCCATCGACCTGAACGGCGCGATTGACGGGGATGTCATCACGCGCATCAGCTTTGCCGGGGTCAATCAGGCGCCGATTGACGGCGGACGCACGAAACTTCCCATCAAGATTTTGGGTGCGACCAATTTGCCCTTCATTTTCAATGTCACGATTACCGCCAAATTCCGCCAGCTTTTTGATATGACGCGCAGCTTCAACGACCCCTCGATCCTCATAAACCGCATGGTTCCGCGGCTAGAGCCGTTGCCGCAAGATGAACGTAAACCCACCAATCCCGTTCAGCCTGCCGAAAGCGGGCCGAAGCAATAAGGAAGACGTTGTTGACGCACAGACGATCAGATGCGAACCCGGGGATTATGAAACAGGCTTCCCTCCTTCTGGCTCTCGCCGCTTCCGCTCTTTTGGCCGGATGCGTGCAGATTCAGGCTCCGGACAAACCGATTGAGATCAACCTGAACGTCAACATCAAGCAAGAGGTCGTCCTCACCCTGAAGAAGGATGCAGAAGACCTTGTGAACAACAATCCGGAGCTGTTTCCGCAATGACGATTTCACTTAAAACTATCGCGCTCGCAGGAGCCGCCGTCCTTGTCGTCGGTGCAGCTGGCATCGCCTATGCCCAGTCTGCCGGCGCGGTCAGCGCCGCGCTGTCCAGTGGTGAGGTTGGTGAACAGGCGGATGGCTATCTCGGCTTTCGCAGCACGCCATCTGGTGAGCTTCGTGACGAAGTCGACGCGATCAACATCAAGCGGCGCGACGTCTACACCAAACTCGCGACGCAGCGCGACGTGACCGTGAGGGATGTCGCTGTAACCGTCGGTTGCGAGACGCTCCAAAAGCGCGTGGCGATTGGCCGTTCCTATCTGCTGACGGATGGCGTTTGGCGCACCAAAGACGAGGCCCCTATCGCGCTTCCGGAGTATTGCGTCCAGTAAGCCGTTTTAGCTGAGCGCTTTGTAGATCCCGAACAGGCTTGAAAGGACAAGTACCGTTCCCACCAACACCATGAGGGGGCGGGCAGGAATATGCTTTGTCAGCCATGCGCCTGCAGGAGCTGCAACGATGCCGCCAATAAGCAGGCCGATGACAGGTTCGGTTAGGTCATTGGAGCCAAGCGACACAATGAATGTGGCGGAAATGGCGATGGCCAGAAAGAACTCTGCGACATTCACGGTCCCAACGGTCATACGCACGTTATTTCCTTGAATGAGAAGGTTTGATGTGACGACAGGCCCCCATCCGCCACCACCCGTCGCGTCCAGAAACCCTCCAACCAGTCCCACCGGTTCGACTATCTTCGCTTTGCGTTCGATGAAATGATGCCCTAACCCGCGCCAGAGGATGTAGAAACCAATGGCTGTCAGGTAGGCGAGCACGATCGGCCTTGCGACCTCGGCATGAATGTTGGTGAGAACGAAAACACCAACAACACCGCCGATGATGCCCGCAATGCTCAGCCGCAGACATAGCTTCCAGTCGACATTCCGATGCAGAATGTGGCTGACGCCGCTGATCCCGCCCGTAAAGGCTTTGATAATGTGGACGTAGCTAGACGCCAGTGCAGGCGGGACGCCCATAGCAATCAAAGATGTGTTCGCGATGACGCCAAAGGCCATGCCAAGCGCGCCGTCAACAAGCTGAGCAAAGAAGCCAATCGCAATGAAGGGCAGGATGGCCTCAATCTGTTCGGCACTAAATTCCGGCATCAAACGTGATCCTTCATTTCATCGGCGTACCAAATTGCGGCTTGCAATGTCACCCTGCGAATGCCGCAATCGTCGTTTCACAAAACGTTCGGGCCAAGCGCGTCCCGGATCGATTGTTAACATACACATATTCGATAGACATTGGTGTGCGAGCAAGATTTTCTACGTTTGCTCCAAGTCTTTCGGTTCGCAGGCGGTCCGCCGCCGCAAACGCCCGTCTGCAGGGCGGTCTTTGGTGACGCCTGCAATCTGACGTTGACTTGACCAACACCGCTTCCTAAGGGGAGCGCGCCTTGGCGGGGTTGCCCGTGGTCATGGTGGTTTTCCCTTCCCCAAAGAAAGGAAAACTCGGCATGAACTCGGAAGATCCCGCGCAGGACGGTCAAAGCTCGTCAGACCCTCGGCTCGATTCGTTAGACATGCAGCTGAAAAAGGTCAGACAGGCGGAGAAAATCCGTTCGGGAAACAAGGATCAGGAGCCTGCCAAAGGAATGCGGCAGGGCAACCGGGTTCTTACCGAATTGATTGCCGGACCTGCGGGTGGCGCTTTGTTGGGTTGGTTTTTGGACCGCCTGCTGGGCACATCCCCTGCGATCCTGCTTGTCGCCATGTTCCTTGGGATCGTGGTGGCGTTCAGGAATATCATAAGGATTTCAAACGAGCGTCCAGAATAGTCTGGGCGCTTTGTGTGCATAAACGGGGTTGGAATTACGTGGCTTCCGAAGGCGGCAAGATCGATCCGATGCACCAGTTCATGATTGAGCCGATTGTTCCGCTCAATCTCGCTGGTTATGACATCTCGTTCACCAATTCCTCGCTGTTCATGATCTTGGTCATGGCGACAATCTGGGTGTTCATGCTGGGTGGCATGAAGCGCCAGATGGTGCCGGGCCGGTGGCAGGCAGCTGTTGAGGGCGTAAACGGTTTCATCAACGATATGGTCTCCACCAGCGTTGGGCCGGAAGGCAAGAAGTACGTTCCGCTCGTCTTCTCGCTGTTCATGTTCATCCTCGTGGCGAACTTCATGGGCATGATGCCATTCGGCATCGTCCCGGGCGTCCACGCCTTTACAGTGACCAGCCATCTGACGGTGACCGCGGTTCTCGCGATCCTCAGCTTCGGTACGGTGTTGGTTGTCGGTCTCTGGAAGCATAAGCTGCACTTTTTCAGCCTCTTCGTGCCGCACGGCACGCCTTGGTGGCTGATGTGGCTCATCCCGTTCATTGAGCTGTTCTCCTTCCTCATCCGCCCGTTCAGCCTTGCGCTGCGACTGTTCGTCGCCATGACCGCAGGCCACGTGCTGATGAAGGTGCTCGCAGGCTTTGTGATCAACGGTCTCAACGCGGATGCGGCCTGGGTCGCCCCGGTCGTCAGCCTTCCTGCCTTTATCCTGATGATTGGCATCACCATGCTGGAACTGCTGGTGTGCGCCATTCAGGCCTATGTCTTTGCGCTTCTCACGTCGCTGTACATCAACGACGCGGTGAATTTGCACTGAGTTTTTCGACAACCAACTGTGTAATCTATTTTCTAAAGGGAGTTTTATCATGGACGCAGAAGCAGCAAAGTTGATCGGTGCCGGTCTCGCAGCCATCGGTGCAGGCCTCGCAGCCAGCGGCGTGGGTAACGTCTTCGGTTCGTTCCTCCAGGGCGCACTTCGCAACCCGGCAGCCGCTGATGGCCAGCAGGGCCGTCTGTTCATCGGCTTCGCCGCAGCCGAACTTCTCGGCCTGCTGGCGTTCGTCGTCGCGATGATCCTGATCTTCGTCGCGTAACGAACACACGAATTAAGGACGGCTCTCCGCCATGCCCCAGATTTCCCAGATCCTTGCGACCTACGCGTCCCAATTCTTCTGGCTGCTGATTGTCTTTGCACTGATCTATTTTCTGATCGGCAAGGGCATCCTGCCAAAGGTTGACGCTGCGGTTGATGCCCGTGATGCAAAAATCGCGAGCGACCTTGCTGCCGCCGAAAAGGTGCGTGGTGAGGCTGAAGGTCTGGAAGGGGCATGGCAGGCCGAACTGACGCAGACCCGCAATGCGGCTCAGGCAGAGGCTCAGAAGGCCAAAGCCAAGGCGCAGAAGGACGCGGAAGCCCGTCTGGCCAAGGCAGATGCGGAAATCGCAGACAAGACCAGCGAAGCAGAAGCTGGTATCGCCAAGGCCCGTGCCAAGGCTCTGTCGGGTCTGGAAGCTGTCGCAGCAGACGCTGCACAGGATATTGTGGCCAAGGTCTCCGGTATTAAGGTGACCCCGGCGCAGGCAACACAGGCAGTGAAGGCCGCTTTGACCAATGGCTGAAACACCCCATTCCACCGCCATTGCGGCTGAAAAGTCCGTGATTGAAGGCACCACACTTGACGGTGCGCCGGTTCATGCGGGTACAGAAGCCCATGGCGGTGCTGTAGCACACGCAGCGCCGGCGGCTCTCGGCATGGATGCGACCATGTGGGTTGCGCTTGCCATGATCGTCGTGATCGGCATTGCCCTGTGGCAGCGCGTTCCTGCGATGATCGCAGGCGCGCTCGACAAGAAGATTGCCGGCATCAAGGAACAGCTCGATGCTGCCTCTGATCTGCGCAAGCAGGCCGAAGCGATCAAGGCGGACTATGAAGCCAAGTCCAAGGAAGCGGCCAAGGATGCTGAAGCCATGAAGGCGGCAGCAGCTGAGGAAGCTAAGCTGATCGTGGCCAAGGCGAAGGAAGATGCGACGGCACTTATCGCGCGCCGCACCAAGACCGCCGAAGAGAAGATTGCGGCGGCAGAACGCGCCGCGATTGCGGATGTCCGCGCGCAGGCAGCGGCGGCCGCAACGGCTGCGGCGGCCGCACTCATCGCCAAGGGCCATGACGGTAATGCGGACAAGTCGCTCGTCGACCAGACGATCTCGACGCTGAACTGATCTGGTATGGCCGGACTAGTCCTCCGGCCTGCCACTCCTGCAGATTGTGATGAGATCCGTGCGTTGATGACGCGCGCGATTGAGGAGTTGCAGCAGGGCTATCTCACCCCAGAACAGGTTGCTGCGTCCCACGCAGGGATGGGTCTCGACACCCAGTTGATCGAGGATGGGACCTATTTTACCGTTTGGGATGAAGATCAACTCGCCGGATGCGGGGGCTGGTCATTTCGGTCGACCTTGTACGGCGGCAATCACAGCGCGGGCCGCAGCGCGCGCTTGCTGGACCCCGGCACGGAACGCGCCTGCATTCGGGCGATGTATACTCACCCTGATCATGTGAAGCGCGGCATCGGGCGGATGGTCCTCGATGCCGGTGAAGACGCCGCGCGCGCCGCCGGTTTCAAGGCCCTCGAAATGGCCGCGACAATGGCGGGCAAGCCCTTCTATCTGCGCTGCGGCTATGTCGTGGAATCGGAATGGTTTGACACCAACGGCGAGGTGCCTGTGCCGCTGGCGACAATGGTGAAGGTGCTCATCTAACTCCTATTAGAATCGCAGCATGATTTTGCGCGCAAGGGCAGGGGACATGCTGTGCACCAACTGCAGTAATTTCACCAAGCCGACATTGGCTTCGTCCGCATTGCGTTCCATCGCCACCACGATCTGACGGGCGCATTCGGCTGGGGCCATCTTCTTGCTTCCGCGCCCGGCGGTCAGCTTGGTTTCCACAACCGGGGGTAGCGCCTCCAGCACATGGACCTTCGTGTCCTTCAGTTGCGCCCGCAAAGCCTGCGTATAGCTGCGCAAGGCAGCTTTCGTGGCGCAATAAACTGGCCCGCCTGCGCGCGGCGCGATGGCGAGGCCCGATGTCACATTGACGATCATCGCCTCCGGCTGCGCGCGCAGCGTTGGCAGTAGGCGGGCAATCAGATGGATCGGTGCGTTGAGGTTAAGGAAGATGCAGCGGTCATTATCCGCCAGATCAGGGGCAGCCTCACGGAAGTCATGATCGCTGCCTGCCCCCGCATTGTTGATGAGGATGTCGGGCGCGCGACTGCCGATCCCGTCGATCACGGCATCAATGCCTTGGGGCAGAGCGAGGTCTGCCGCGATCACCTCAAAACCATCCGCTTGCATTGCCGCGATGCGGTCCGCATTGCGACCCGTCACGATGACGGTTGCGCCTTTGGCGCGCAGCTGATGCGCGAGTTCCTTCCCAATTCCGTCTGTTCCGCCCGTCAACAATATGGTCTTGCCTGCCAGTTGCATCTATTGTCCCCCCAATTGCTTCTTATTCCAACACAAGTTGATCTCTGTCGCCTGATATGTCCACGCCCAATTCTCCGGATCGCTTCAATGAGGAGCGCGCAGCCTATACGGTGCGCGGGGCCGCCAATCAGCCTGATCTGGAGGCCGGCGTTGCGGCCATCCGCAATGTGCTCAAGACGCTGCCGTCGAAGCCGGGCGTCTATCGCATGTATGATGCACGCGGCGATGTGCTCTATGTCGGCAAGGCGAAGGCGCTCAAGAACCGGGTGACGAACTACACGCAGGTGGAGCGGCTGCCCAACCGCCTGCGCCGCATGGTCGCGCAGACGCGCAGCATGACCATCGTCACGACCAACAGTGAGGCGGAGGCCCTGCTGCTCGAAGCCCAGCTCATCAAGCGCTATCGCCCAGCCTACAACGTGCTGCTGCGGGACGACAAAAGCTTCCCGTTCATCCTGTTGCGCTCGGACCATGCCTTCCCACGCATCCAAAAGCATCGCGGGGCAAGGCGGGCGAAGGGGAATTATTACGGTCCCTTTGCCAGTGCGGGCTCCGTCAACACTACCCTCAACGCGCTGCAAAAGCTGTTCCTGCTGCGGTCCTGTACGGACAGCTTCTTCAACAACCGGGACCGTCCCTGTCTGCTCTATCAGATCAAGCGCTGTTCCGCGCCGTGCGTCGGGCGGGTTGACGAGAAGCGCTACGCTGATCTGGTGTCGGACGCGAAGGGGTTTCTGGGCGGGAAGTCGACTGAGGTGCAGGTCAAGCTCGCCAAAGAGATGGAGGGTGCTGCCGAAGCGCTGGACTTCGAACAGGCGGCTGTCCTGCGTGATCGGTTGAAGGCGCTGACCTTCATTCAGGGCAGTCAGGCGATCAACGCGCAGGGCGTCGGCGATGCGGACATCTTCGCACTGGCGTCGAAGTCCGGGCAGGTGGGCATTCAGGCGTTCTTCATTCGTGGCGGTCAGAATTGGGGGCATCGCGCCTTCTTCCCCACGCACACGAGCGAACTCGAAGAAGAGGAAGTCTTCTCCAGCTTCCTCGCGCAATTTTATGAAGATGTGCCTCCGGCGCGAACGATCCTGCTCGACCGGGTCTTGCCGGATAGTGAACTTCTGGCCGAGGCCTTCTCGGAGAAGGCAGGCCGCAAGGTAGAATTGCAGATGCCCCAACGCGGGGATCGCAAGCGGCTGGTCGATCAGGCGACGCGCAATGCGGTCGAGGCGCTGGATCGGCGCCTTGCCGAGAGCACGACGCAAGGCAAGCTGCTGCGTGAAGTCGCCGATCTGTTTGATCTGGCCGAGCCGCCGCAGCGGATTGAAATCTACGATAACAGCCACATTCAGGGCACCAACGCTCTGGGCGCGATGGTGGTGGCGGGGCCGGAAGGATTCCAGAAGGGGCAATTCCGCAAGTTCAACATCAAGCGCGCTGAAACTGCGCCCGGCGATGACTTCGCGATGATGCGCGAAGTGATGGAGCGGCGCTTCGGTCGTGCGCTGGAAGAGGACCCGGACCGGGATAAGGGGCTCTGGCCGGATCTGGTCCTGATTGACGGCGGCAAGGGGCAGGTGAGTGCGGTCAAGGCTGTTCTGGACGAACTGGGCATTGAAGACCTGACCTATGTCGGTGTCTCCAAGGGGCCGGACCGGAATGCGGGCCGCGAAATCTTCCATTTCCCCGATGGGCGGGAGATGTCCTTGCCCATCAACGCGCCGGTGCTCTTTTATCTGCAACGCCTGCGCGATGAGGCGCATGGCTTCGCCATTGGCGCACATCGGGCCAAGCGGGCCAAAGCGATCACCTCCAGCCCGCTGGACGAGGTTCCGGGCATTGGCCCATCACGCAAAAAGGCGTTGCTGATGCATTTTGGCACGGCTCGGGCCGTCCGCGCGGCGAGCTTGGAGGATCTGCAACGCGCGCCGGGTGTGTCTGCGACGGTCGCCCAAGCGGTGCATGATTTTTATCACGGCACGGCGGGTGAATGACGCGCCAACAACATCGACCTTGCGGCGCAGCCTTCCCCTGCTTAGTGATATAGGCGGCTACCACAGTCAGCGCGGGTGAATATGGACCAGTTTCAACAACGGGTATTTCTAGGCTTTGTGGCGGTTGCGACCGTCGCAATGGCTTGGATTGCCTCGCCGTTTTATGGCGCCATCCTTTGGGCGCTGACAGCGGCGATTGTTTTTGCCCCGGCCAATGCGGCGCTTGCCAAGGCCCTGAACGGCCATCGCAACACAGCTGCCGGGCTGACGCTGCTTGGTATCATCGCCATGGTTATCGTGCCAGCGGGGGTTATTGGTTCTCTGCTGGTTGAAGAAGCCATTGGGACATATCAGGATCTTCAGACGCAACCGCTGGACATCGGGGTGACGCTGGAAACGCTGCGCCATGTTGTGCCGGAGCCCGCCCTCGCGGCGATCGACAAATATGCGCTCACCGACATTGATAAGCTTGAAGAACGTATCTCCGCCTTCCTGACAAGCGGCTTGCGTATCGTCGCTGAGCAGGCCGTAAACATCGGGCAGAGCGCCTTCAGCTTTGTCGTTGGGTTGAGCATCATGCTCTACCTGACCTACTTCTTGTTGCGTGATGGGCGGACCATTGCCCAGACGGTCAGCAGCCGCATTCCGATGGCACCGGCGAAGCGTCGGGCCTTGTTTGAAAAGTTCATCACGGTCATCCGCGCCACGATCAAGGGGAGCATCGTTGTCGCGATTGTGCAGGGGCTGGTCGGCGGCCTGACCTTCTATTTCCTTGATATCCGCGCCCCGCTGCTCTGGGGTGTGGTGATGGGCATGCTATCGCTGGTGCCCGCCATTGGCACGGGTCTCGTCTGGGTTCCGGTCGCCATTTATCTGCTGGCAACGGGGGATGTGGCGCGGGGGGGTGCGCTGCTTCTGGTTGGCTTTTTCATTATCTCAATGGTCGACAACATCCTCCGGCCCATCCTTGTCGGGAAGGACACGCGGATGCCCGATTATGTTGTGTTGATCTCAACCTTGGGCGGTATCGGGGTGATGGGCATCAACGGCTTCATCACAGGCCCCGTCATCGCCGCCATGTTCATGGCCGCGTGGGACATTTTTTCGGAAGATAAGGACCTAGCGAAGGCCGCCTGATTTAGAGCTTCAGGCGGGCCCGCGCGGCGAGATATTCGCGTTCCATCCGGTCGACCCGGTCGGCGACCGTTTCCACCTTGTGGACAGCGCCAATACCTTGGCCGGAGCCCCAGATGTCACGCCAGGCCTTTGCTTCGCTATTGCCGCCCGACCCGAAGTTCATCGTGCTAATGTCGCCCTGCGGCAGATTGTTGGGATCGAGCCCTGCATTGACGATTGACTGGCGCAGATAATTGCCATGGACGCCGGTAAACAGGTCTGAATAGACGATGTCCGATGCGCGGCCTTCGACGATGCCTTCCTTATAGCCATCGTCCGCGCGCGCCTCGACCGTCGCGATCCAAGGCGAGCCGATATAGCCGAAATCGGCACCCATCGCTTGCGCGGCCAGAACAGCATCACCGGTTGCGATGCAGCCGGACAGGGCAACAGGCCCGTCAAACCACTGCCTAATCTCTTGAATGAGGGCGAACGGTGATAGACGACCGGCATGGCCGCCTGCGCCGACAGCAACCGGAATGAGGCCCGTCGCGCCCTTTTCAATTGCTTTGCGGGCGAAGCGGTCATCAATAATGTCATGCAGCGTGACACCGCCCCATTTGGTGACGGCAGCGTTCAGGTCTTCACGCGCGCCGAGCGACGTGATGATGAGGGGAACCTGCCACTTTTCGCAGGTCACCATGTCCTCTTCCCAACGGTTGTTGGACTTATGGACGATCTGGTTGACGGCGTAAGGCGCTGCCGGACGATCCGGATTGTCGCGGTTCCAAGCGGCCAGTTCTTCCGTGATCTGGTGGATCCACTCATCCAGCTGCGCCTGCGGGCGCGCGTTCAATGCCGGGAAGGAGCCGACAATCCCCGCCTTGCACTGGGCAATGACGAGTTCGGGACCCGAAACGATGAAAAGGGGCGAGCCGATGATCGGCAGGCGGAGGCGGTCAAAAATAGCTGGGACTGTCATACGAAGGTTTCTTAGCGCAACTTATGGCGCTGTCCAGCCTGACCTTACGTGAACGTCAGCCTTTGTTTTTCTCTTTGCGCAAACGATCCCAATAGGCCAGCCGTTCTTGGATCTTCGACTCAAAGCCGCGGGGCGAAGGGGCGTAGAACGTCTGCGGTGTCATTTCGTCCGGCCAATAATTGTCACCGCTAAAGGCACCATCCTTGTCATGGTCATAGGCATAGCTCTTGCCATAGCCGAGGTCCTTCATCATTTTGGTCGGCGCGTTGACGATGTTCATCGGCGGCATGAGGGATCCGGTGTCGCGGGCCGACCTCCAAGCTGCCTTTTGTGCCGCATAGACAGCGTTCGATTTGGGCGCGGTTGCCAAATAGAGGCAGGCCTGCACGATCGCGAGTTCGCCTTCGGGGCTCCCCAGAAAGTCATAGGCATCCTTGGCCGCGAGACACTGGACGAGGGCCTGCGGGTCGGCGAGGCCGATATCCTCACTGGCGAAGCGGACAAGGCGACGCAGCACATAAAGCGGTTCTTCGCCGGCCACGAGCATCCGCGCCATGTAATAGAGCGCTGCTTGCGGGTCGGACCCACGCAGGCTTTTGTGGAGGGCGGAGATGAGGTTGTAATGCCCCTCGCGGTCCTTGTCATAGACGGGCATCCGCCTGTGGAGCAGTTCGGCCAGCGCCTGCGGGTCGAGCGGGGCGTCGATCTTGATGGAGAAGAGCGTTTCCGCCTGGTTGAGCAAGAAGCGGCCATCCCCATCCGCCGAGGCGACAAGCGCGGCGCGGGCATCGGTGGTGAGGGGCAGGGGCCTTCCCTCAATTTCTTCACCACGTGACAGCAATGTCTGAAGCGCGTCAGCGCTCAACCGGTGAAGCACCAGCACCTGAGTGCGGCTAAGCACAGCAGCGTTCAACTCAAAGCTGGGATTCTCCGTTGTCGCGCCGACGAGCGTGACAGTGCCCTTTTCCACAAAGGGTAGAAAACTGTCCTGCTGTGCCCGGTTGAACCGATGAATTTCGTCCACGAACAGGAGCGTGCCTTGGCCCGTCCGCGCATGATCTTCGGCGGCGGCGAAGGCTTTTTTCAAATCCGCAACGCCGGAGAAGACGGCCGAAAGCGGCTCAAAGCGCAAGCCCACTGCATCGGCCAGCAGGCGGGCTGTTGTGGTCTTGCCCGTGCCCGGAGGGCCCCAAAGGATCATGGAGGAGAGTTTGCCCGCCGCCAGCATCCGTCCGATCGCGCCATTGGGGCCAGTCAGATGTTCCTGCCCGACCACATCTGCGATGGTTTGCGGACGAAGCCGTTCCGCCAAGGGTGGGGCAGGGCCATCCTTGCCGAACAGATCAGACACGCGCGCTGCCGCTCTTCTGACGCACCAGCCGCTGATACGTCTCGAGCACCGCGTTGTTCACCTTGTCCCAATCATAGGCGCTGCTGGCTTCGGCACCGGCGGCGCCGTGGCGCAGGCGCAACTCGGTATCGGTGCCATAGGTGGCCAAGGCGTCGGCAAATCCTGAGATGGAGCCGGGCGTGACGAGCCGACCCGTGATGCCATCGGCCACAAGATTCTCACTTCCGGTGGCCCGCGCGGCAACTACAGGTATCGCACAAGCCATTGTTTCTAAAGTGACATTTCCAAACGTCTCAGTCACGGATGGGTTGAAGAGCATGTCCATCGAGGCAACCGCCTGCCCAAGGTCCGCGCCGGAGCGAAAGCCCACAAACACAGCATTTTGCAGTCGGCTTTCAAACCAATCCCGCGCCGGTCCTTCACCGATCACAAGCACTTTGTGGCGGACGCCTTTGGCGCGCAGGGCGTCAATCGCATCGGAAAAGACATCGAGTCCCTTTTCCATGACGAGGCGGCCGAGGAAGCCGATCACCGGCTCATCATCAGCAATACCAAGGTCTCGGCGCCAGCCCATGTCGCGGCGCTGGGGATTGAAGATACTGGTATCGATCCCACGGGCCCAAATGCCGATGTCGTAGCTCATCCGTTGTTCGCGCATGACCTGCGCCATGGATTCAGACGGGGCAACGACAGCATCACAACGGCGATAAAAGCGCCGCAAAAGCGCTTCGACGATCGGCTCCATAAAGGCCAGACCGTAATAGCGGGGATAGGTTTCAAAGCGGGTGTGCATGGAGGAAAGCACTGGAATTCCGCGCTTTCTTGCCCAGCTGACCGCGCGGTGCCCCAAGTAATCGGGTGCCGCCACATGGACGATGTCGGGTTTGAAGGCTGCAAGATCCCGCTTCGTGGCGGGCGTCACGCCGAGGGCCAAGCGATATTCGGCACGCCCTAAAGGCAGTGGGATGGACCGCACGCTCACCAGATCCCCGGTGGGCGGGAAGGCGGGCGTATCGGTCGTGGCGGAATAAACGCGGACGTCGACGTCCTTGCGCAACAGATAGCCGACCAAACGATTAAGCGCCTGGTTTGCGCCGTCGCGCACGTAATTATAGTTGCCACTGAACATGGCGATGCGGAGGCGCTGTGATGTCATGGCGTGCCGATAGCGGAAAGGTCAGTCGAACGAAAGTTCCGCCCATACGGGCAGATGATCAGAAGCACGGCGGGCCTTTAGGCTATGATGTGTTCCCGCGGCGCGGATATGGAAGTCATGGCTGACAAAGATGCGGTCAAGCCGTGCCATAGGGCGCTGGCTGTGGAAACTTGGCCCTGGGTGGCAATCGTGATGGCGCCCGACAAACTCACCAAGGCAGCCGCCCTGCCGCGACCATTCATTGAGGTCGCCCATCAGGATGGAGGGCATATGCGGCGTCCGCGCGTCGATCTGTGAAAGGACCGAGCGGACCTGCTGACGACGGCGCAGGCCGGACAGGTCCAGGTGCATGCCCACAATACGCAAATGCCTGTTTTTCCAGACAAGATCAGCAAGGACCGCACCGCGTGGTTCGATGGTTGGAAGATGGATGATGTCGTGCCCAATGATATCGATGGAGCGTCGGACGAGGATCGCATTGCCATGATGGCCAATGGAGTCGGGCCGCGTCTCGAACGGGACAGGCAGATAGTCGGTGTGCGAGGCAATCAGATCGAGGGGGAGCGCGGAGATGCGGTTGCCGAAACGCCGGTCGGCCTCCTGCAAGGCGACGATATCCGCACCCACTTCGTTCAACACGTCGAGCACACGCTCCGGCCGACGCAGCCGGTCCGTTCCGATGCCTTTACGAATGTTATAGCTGGCGACTTTCAGCATTCCTTGGCGGAATAGCGCTCACAAGCTCAGCGGCCAAGCCCCAGTCCTGCTAAAAGGCCTTGATCGAACTTCATGCGCAGCGTCACGAACGGGCCGCTGCGGGTGTAGCGCGAGGCATCATAATCTCGATCACTAAAGCCGGCTACGTTGTAACCGATTGAGACATAGCCATTCTTCATCGCGGCGATGCCAACCGTCGGGCCGCCGGACCAGCTGAAGGAGCTGCCCTTTGGATTCTGGCGCAGCGATCCGGAGAAGCCGAGGTCAATACCCTTGCCGATGTCATATTTTAGATCGGTGCCGAACAAGTTGCTCAGGCCCTTCAGGTCATCCACGCCGAATTTGTCGAAGACGTAGCGGGTGCCCCAGAAGATCGAGACTTCGCTGCGGCTCTGATACTCGTCGCCAATCTTCGCCACCGGTGACCAGTTGAGGCTGAAGCTGTTGACGATGCGCTGCGACTTCACGTTTCCGTCGATCGTGAGGGCAACGCCGCCAATCGGGCCGGCTTCACCGAACACCGCATTGCGGGCGATGTCGTTGCCGTGCCGGTTTCCTGAACGCGGATGGCAACCCTGCGGTCAACCGTGATCGCGTTCGATCCTGTGCTTGCTGTCTGGGAAACGCCGCCAACCTGGAAGTTGACGGTGACCGTGTTTGTGATTGTGGAACCAGACGTCGTGCCCACAGCCAGCGCAGGGGAGGCCCCAAATACCGCCAGTGCAAGACAACTGCCTGTTGCCAGCAGTTTGATATTCTTAGTCATTTTTGGTCTCTCTTCGCTCTAAGCGACACCGAAGCCCACCCCCCGCCGGTGCCATTGCGGGTATTCAGCGGACGATGCCGCGGAAACTCAGTTTGCCTTGGGCGCCTGCTGCGATCGGTTCGCGCAGGACCCAGCGGACATGCGTTACGTCTTCGGGCCGGGCGGCGCGTTCAGCGCCATCCGCCTCGCGGACTTTGAGTGAGGCCAGCGGGGCAAACGTCTTTCCGCCGTCGACAGAAACCTGCGCGACGGTGTCGGATGTGCCCTGATACGCAACGGGTGCTGGCATCGGATTGGTAACGACAAAATCCTTGGCGGATTGCGTGCCGGTGTTCCGGTATTGGAGGATGAAGACCAACCGATCGCCGGGGATGACCACCTTGGGTTCGCGCTGCCATCGCCGCCGGAGGTGCCAACGACAGCGTCGCCGCCGCCTTGGCCCTGGCCATTTGCCGATGCGCCGGGTGCGCCGGTGAGCGTCCGAGAGGCTGCGGCAAGCGATAACTGCCCACGATCACCGTTAACGGCAGTCCCAGGGATGGTCGAAAGCACAAATACGCGGATCGATGCATCAGGTGCGAGCACCGGATCGTTCGTGCCCGCGGCATAAACGGTATCGACACCGGCATCGTAGACGCCGTTTCCGTTGGTATCGAGCATGACGGACGTGGTGGTCGGGTCGAATTGGTCCCCGCCCAGTGCGGTCGTGACGGCCAGACCATAGGCTTCGGAGCCATTGCCCGTGTTCGTGACGGTGAAACTGGCAACTTGATTAACGCCTGACGGAAGCGTCGGAATGTCGCCGGGATCAGCTGATGTCACTGCAACGTCGAGCAACTCGTCGACGCGGAGATTGGCCGTATTCGATGTGGCGGTCTGCGCATTCCCCCCGGAATCCGTATAGTTCGCCGTGGCCGTATTCGCGATTGTGGAGCCTGCGACAGTCCCCGCAGCTTCGGCGCGTGGCGCAAAGCTGACAGACGCTGTGGCGACGATGAGCGGCGCAATGAGCGTGAGACGCACATTCTTAATCGCCCAGAAATTGCCTTCCAACATTGGTAGATACCCAACACACAGTTTTTCCTGCGGAGGGAATTAGAACCGAAGTGGAAAATATTTGGTTAAATCCGAAATGGAGGATTTTCGGCAAGGCTCTGAATTGCGTCATTTGATTAGCGCTCCATAAACCACCAAATCGGGAGGAAAGTCGCGCTGTTTTCAGAAAAACGTAGAATTTCAGAAGGATACCAAAGTGGTCCGGCGTACGTCGGAACTGACGTCAAAGTGGCCAACACCTAAGGGCGCTTTAAGGAAATAAATTTGGCATGTTGGCCTGAGGGGCAAAATACCGCGTGTCATCGCCTTGACAGCCCCAAGGCCTTCTCTTAGACGCCGCTTCCTCACGCAAGTTCGCGGGTGTAGCTCAGTTGGTTAGAGCGCCGGCCTGTCACGCCGGAGGTCGCGGGTTCGAGCCCCGTCACTCGCGCCACTTCCCCAATTGGGAAGTCGGCGTTTCACCGAAAATGGCCGGTTTCCATCCACTTAAGCACAGGCTTGAGCGGCAGGATCCATATTGTTCCAGCGATGACGTAGAAAACGGCCTGCGCGATCACAGGCCAAAGGCCGACCAGGCCGGACAAGCTGGCAACCGCAACTGCCCAAATCGTCACATAAGCGAGAATGCCAAGCATCCCGAAGGGTTTGCGCCAACTCGGTGTGTCCATGAAACTAGGCCCCTTTCAGTCGGCTTGCCGCCGGCAAGATCCATTCGGCTTCCGTCAGGATCGCGTCAAGCGGAACATCCCAGGGGTCGGCCGGGATCGCGTAGACTTCCTGAACGGACCAGGCAATGCCGATGCGTAGCGCGGATGGTCGAAGCTCTAGCGCGCGGTCATAATGGCCGGCGCCTTGCCCGATACGGTTTCCTTGATGATCAAATCCCAGCATTGGCAATATGATAAGATCAGGTTCTAATATCATTTGTGAAGATAGGGGTTGTTGGAACCCACCGGGTGCGGTTTCTGTGGGGTCGCCCATGGTCCAGAAGCGGAACACTAAAGGGGCTTCCCTTGCCGTCAGACAGGGGAGGACCAATGGTTTTCCGAGATTCTGGGCTAACGCCATGACGTCATGTGGATCAGCCTCACTCCCTACTGGCAGGTAGCTGGCGACGACTCTCGCCCCAGCCAATGCCCGGTTGAGGGGATGGATCACCGTTTCTGCGATAGGAATAGTCTTTAACAATCGTTCTTTTACAAACGCTTGGCGAATTTTTCTAAGTTCGCTTCTGAGCTCTGCCTTTGTCTGGACGCTCATAGGTTGGCGGACCCACCGTGGCCGTTGGCCGGAATATCCTCTGACGCCAAGTACGTCAGGTGGGGACCATGTGCATGAGGCCAAGACCTGAACAGGGACAGCCCCCTTGGATGTGGAATCGCCTCAGGGATAATCTGTCTAGCTCGCACCGGGCAGAATCCGCCGCAACCAGATATAGGGTCGTCAGCCGCGCCGCTCAAGGTGCATGGCCAAGTTTTCCAAACGTGCAGCAATGTCGTCGAGCAAGGAGATGTGCTCGTCATTTGCGGCGTCAGGCGTCACAGAAGGGGCGGAAGGTGCTGGCGCTGCCGCCGCGCCGCCACCTTTGCGGGCTTCATCAAGTTCGTCGGCAAGGAGAAGCGAGGCAAAGAGCAACTGGCGGACTTCGCTCACGCTTCCCAAGGCTTTCCGCGCATCATGCGCCTTGCCGTCGACGATCTCAGCGATCTTTGTCAGATGCGCCTCTTCGCCATCCCGACAAGCGACGGTATAGGCGTTTCCGCCGATTTTGAGTTCGATCTGGGCCATCAGTTGCGCCCTCCGACAGAGGCCCGTGCGATCACTGCGTCAAGTGCGGACAGGGCGATGGTGGTTTCTTCCTTCAGCTTGGCATGGCGCTCGGCAAGCGCAGCGAGCCGTGCCGCATCTTCGCTATCGGCTGGCGCAACAGCGGGGGCAGGGGAAAGGGCAACGGTTTCAATCCGTTCCATCGCAGTGGCTATGCGCCGCAGCGCGTTCGATAAGCGGGTGTCTGACATGCGGCTATGATTACCACGCAGGCGATCTGCCGCAAGCAAAATGGCGCGCTGCGGTTGACCCGCGCGGACCATGGCGACAAGAGGACCGCGACCTCGCGCCTGCGAGTCGCAATTGCCTTTCCGGGCCGAGATTAAAGGACCGCCATGACTGTTGACCAGCAGCGCCTCGCCAACGCTATTCGCGCGTTGTCGATGGATGCCGTGCAAGCCGCCAATTCCGGGCATCCCGGCATGCCGATGGGTATGGCAGATGTGGCGACTGTCCTCTTCACACAGTTTCTGAAGTTTGATCCACAAGCGCCTAAATGGCCTGACAGAGATCGCTTCGTTCTTTCGGCCGGTCACGGCTCGATGCTCATCTACTCGCTTCTCCATCTGACCGGCTACGACCAGCCGACGATGGACGACATCCGCAACTTCCGGCAGTTGCATTCAGTCTGTGCGGGGCATCCTGAAAACACCGAACTGCCCGGCGTTGAATGCACGACAGGTCCGTTGGGGCAGGGTGTGGCGATGGCTGTCGGCATGGCGATGGCAGAGCGTCACCTCAACGCCATTTTCGGCGGCGACCTTGTTGATCATAAAACTTGGGTGGTCGCGGGCGACGGTTGTTTGATGGAAGGCCTGAACCACGAAGCCATCGGATTGGCTGGTGTGAACAAGCTTGGCCGTCTCAACGTTCTTTGGGACGACAACAACATCACGATTGACGGTGATACCTCGCTATCGACCTGTGAAGACATTCTTGCACGTTATGCGGCCACCGGCTGGCACACAGTGCGCTGCGACGGGCATGACTTTGCCGATATCGCCCGCGTCTTGGCCGAAGCGGAAGCCGATCCGCGTCCGTCGCTGGTCGCCTGCAAGACAGTGATCGGGAAGGGCGCCCCCAACAAGCAGGGCGGCCACAACGTCCATGGTGCGCCGCTGGGTGGTGACGAGATTGCTGCAGCCCGCGACTATCTGGGCTGGGATGCCGCGCCGTTTGAAGTGCCGGCCGACATCTTGTCGGATTGGCGCACGCTTGGAGCGCGTGGCGCTGAAACGCGTGCGGCTTGGGAGGCTCGTCTTGCCTCGTCGTCTGCGCGCGGTGACTTTGAGCGCCGGTTGGCGGGCGTTGCAGATGTCGCATCCCCTGCGCTGGAAGGGTTTATTGCCGACCTCGTGGTCACGCCGCAAAAGGTCGCGACGCGCAAGGCATCGGAAATGGCGCTTGGTCCGTTGACGGAGAAGCTGCCGCATCTTGTTGGCGGGTCTGCCGACTTGACCGGGTCGAACCTCACCAAGACCAAATCGACTGAGCCCTTTGGCGCTGCCAATTATGCGGGTCGCCATGTTTATTACGGCATCCGCGAATTCGGCATGGCCGCAGCCATGAACGGGATGGCGCTGCACGGCGGCGTTGTGCCCTATGGCGGCACGTTCCTCGTTTTCTCAGATTATTGCCGCAACGCCATCCGCATGAGCGCGGTGCAGCATGCGCAGGTCGTCTATGTCATGACGCACGATTCCATCGGGCTAGGTGAAGATGGGCCGACCCACCAGCCGGTGGAACATGTCATGTCGTTGCGCATGATCCCTAACCTCAACGTCTATCGCCCTGCTGATGTCATCGAAACGGCAGAATGCTGGGCGCTGTCGCTTGAAACTACCGGCACGCCCTCTGTGCTTGCCCTTTCGCGCCAGAACCTGCCGCAATTGCGCGGTGCAGGCGATGAAGGCTGGACGCGGGCGTCCAACCGCTCGGCCAAGGGCGCTTATCGCCTTAAGACTGCCGATGCCGCTCGCAAGGTTGTGCTGGTTGCGACCGGTTCCGAAGTCGAAATCGCCGTCAATGTCGCCAAGTCATTGGAAGGACAGGGTATTGGTGCGGATGTCGTGTCAATGCCATGCGCGGAGTTGTTTGACGCGCAATCGGCCGCCTATAAGGCCGATATCCTGCCGCGCGATGCTTTGATTGTTTCAGTCGAGGCAGGTGTGACGATGGGGTGGGAACGCTATACCGGTCTCGATGGTATCAACATCGGAATCGACCGCTTTGGGGCCTCGGCGCCGGCGGACGCTCTTTACGACTATTTCGGGCTGACGGTCCACAAGATCGTTCCCCGCATCCTTGAGAAACTTGCCAACTAAAGGAGAATGGACATGGCGAAGGTTGCCATTAACGGGTTCGGACGCATTGGACGCAACGTGGCACGTGCCATTCTGGAGCGCCCCGATTGCGGCCTTGAGTTGGTTTCGATCAACGACCTTGCTGACGCCAAGTCGAACGCCATGCTGTTCAAGCGGGATTCGGTCCACGGACCGTTCAGCGGCACGGTTGAAGTTGACGGCAATGACCTGATCATCAACGGCAAGCGCATCCATGTAACGGCTGAGCGTGAACCGGCGAACCTTCCGCATGCCGCAAACGGCATTGACATCGCGCTGGAGTGCACGGGCTTCTTCACGACCCGCGCTGGTGGCCAGAAGCATCTTGATGCAGGCGCCAAGCGCGTCCTGATCTCGGCGCCCGGCAAGGAAGTTGATCTCACGGTTGTCTTCGGTGTGAACCATGACAAGCTGACGGGCGATCACAAGATCGTTTCCAACGCGTCGTGCACCACCAACTGCCTCGCGCCCTTCGCCAAGGTTCTGAACGATGCCATCGGCATTGAACGCGGCCTGATGACGACGATCCACGCCTATACCAACGACCAGAAAATCCTCGACCAGATCCATGAAGATCCGCGCCGTGCGCGCGCGGCGGGCATGTCGATGATCCCGACGACAACGGGCGCTGCCCGTGCTGTTGGTGAAGTGCTTCCCGAACTGAAGGGCAAGCTCGATGGGTCGGCCATCCGCGTGCCGACGCCGAACGTCTCGGTCGTCGACCTGACCTTCACGCCAAAGCGCGACACGACCAAGGAAGAAGTCAATGCGCTGCTGAAGGCGGCTGCCGAAGGCCCGCTCAAGGGCGTGCTTGGCTATACCGATGAGCCTTTGGTTTCGATCGATCTCAACCATGATGCGCACAGCTCAACCATCGACAGCCTCGAAACGGCGGTCATCGACGGTAAGCTCGTCCGCGTGCTGTCTTGGTATGACAATGAATGGGGCTTCTCCAACCGCATGGTCGACACGGCCGGCGTGATGGCAAAGCTGATCTAACACTCCGTTTGTCCTGAGCTTGTCGAAGGACTGTCCTTTCGCTTTGATGCAAAGTTGAAGGACAGGGCTTCGACGGGCTCAGCCCAAACGGTTTTGGGGATTATCATGACATTCAAAACCCTCGACGATATGGGCGATCTGGCAGGCAAGCGTGTGCTTGTTCGCGAAGACCTGAATGTGCCGATGGCAGATGGTCAGGTGACGGACGACACGCGCCTTCGTGCGGCGGCGCCGACCATCCTTGAGTTGGCGGACCGCGGGGCAAAGGTTCTGGTTCTCGCGCATTTTGGTCGTCCCAAGGGTCAGCCCTCAGAAGAGTTTTCGCTGAAAAAGGTTGTCGCGCCGTTCTCGCACGTGCTTGGCCGTCCGGTCCGCTTCATCGACTGGGAAGGTGACAAGGCCGCTGTGGCCACGCTGGCCGATGGCGAGATTGCGGTGCTTGAGAATACCCGCTTCTTTGGTGGCGAAGAAAAGAACGATCCGGCTGTGATCGAACGTTTCGCCAGCCTCGGCGACATGTACGTCAATGATGCCTTCTCTGCCGCGCACCGTGCACATGCCTCAACAGAAGGGCTGGCGCATGTGTTGCCTGCTTTTGCCGGGCGGTCGATGGAAGCCGAACTCAAGGCTCTGGAAAAGGCGCTGGGATCCCCCAAAAAGCCGGTCGCCGCCGTTGTTGGCGGGGCGAAGGTCTCCTCCAAGCTCGACGTGCTCAAGCACCTTGTTGAACGCGTCGATCATCTGATCATCGGCGGCGGCATGGCCAACACCTTCCTCGCGGCGCGGGGTATCGATGTGGGCAAGTCGCTGTGTGAGCATGACCTGACAGGCACCGCCGAGGACATCCTCGACGCAGCGGACAAGGCCGGATGCACCGTGCATCTTCCCTATGACGTGGTTGTCTCGAAGGAATTTGCGGCCAACCCGCCGTCGCTGCGGACATGCAACGTGCATGAGGTTGCAGCGGACGAGATGATCCTTGATGTCGGCCCGGCGGCTGTTGAGGCGCTGGCAGATGTATTGAAGACCTGCCGCACGCTCGTCTGGAACGGCCCGATGGGCGCGTTTGAGACTGTCCCGTTCGACAAGGCGACAGTGGCGCTTGCCCGAACGGCGGCAGCGCTCACCAAAGAAGGCTCGCTGGTGTCCGTCGCGGGTGGTGGCGATACTGTTGCCGCGCTGAACCATGCAGGCGTCGCTGGTGACTTTAGCTTCGTCTCGACAGCAGGCGGCGCGTTTCTGGAATGGATGGAGGGACGCGTGCTTCCCGGTGTCGCCGCGCTCCAGAAGGACTAATTCGATCATCCCGGAAGGCTCTGTTTTCCGGGATGTTTTTTGCACAACTCCGCATTCGAATGCAGCGAAGGACAAGAAGATGACAGACCCGAAAATGATGGAAAAAATTGCCAGCGGCAAAGGCTTTATCGCAGCACTGGACCAGAGCGGCGGCTCCACACCGAAGGCGTTGCTTGGCTACGGCATTGAAGAGAGCGCCTATCATGGCGACGATGAGATGTTCGCGCTGATCCACCAGATGCGCAGCCGCATCATTTCCTCGCCCGCCTTCACCGGTGAAAAGGTTGTCGGCGCCATCCTGTTTGAAAAAACGATGGACGGTCAGGTCGGTGGCAAGCCGACGCCGGCAGCACTCTGGGACAAAGGCGTCGTGCCGTTCATCAAGATCGACAAGGGGCTGGAAGATGAAGCCAATGGCGTCCAACTGATGAAGCCGATGCCGGAGCTTGATGCGCTTCTCGCCAAGTCGAAGGCGCTGGGCGTGTTCGGTACCAAGGAACGCTCGGTCATCAACCTCGCCAACCGAGAAGGCATCGCCGCCATCGTGAAGCAGCAGGTGGAGATCGGTCTTCAGGTGCTCGCAGGCGGCCTCGTCCCGATGCTGGAGCCCGAAATCAACATCAAGAGCCCGGAACGCGCCGAGTGCGACGCGATCCTGCTCGACGAAATGGTCAAGGCGCTCGACGCCATGCCGGGCACTGACAAGGTCATGCTTAAGCTCAGCCTGCCGGTCACGTCGGGCCATTTCGACGCGCTGGTCGATCATCCGCGCGTCCTGCGCGTGGTCGCACTGTCGGGCGGCTTCAAGCGGCCTGAGGCCTGCGTTGAGCTCGCCAAGAACCGCGGCATCATCGCCAGCTTCAGCCGCGCGCTGCTCGAAGATCTGCGTCATCAGATGACCGATGCAGAGTTTGATGCCTCGCTGGGCTCGGCCATTGGCGATATTTACACGGCGTCGACCAGCAAGACGGCGTAATCAGATTCTTCAACCCCGCTCACCCTGGGCGGGGTGGGATTGTCGCATCCTGCATCCCACCCAATCCTCATCCTGAACTTGTTTCAGGATAACGGGGTGGTGCAGGCTGCCCAGCCGACATGAAGCTCCGACCTGTTATGCTGAAACAAGTTCAGCATGACGAGGTGCGGGGTGACGCCAGCAGGGCTTACACTCCCGGGCCCACCGCCCTATAGCGCCCGGCATGGATGATCTTGAACTCCCCGAAGTGCCCGAGGGCTTTGCTGAACGCTTTGCGCGCGAAGACCGTGAGCCGGCCGAACTTTACCTCATCTCGCCGCCATCTATCGATGCGGCTTTCACCGACCGTTTGAAAGCGGCGTTGGACGCCGGGCCAATTGCGGCTTTCCAGCTGCGGCTGAAAGACATGGACGAGCATGCCATCGCCAGGGCGGCCGAAACCGTCCAAAAACTATGCGAAGAGCGTGACGTTGCCTTCATCATTAACGACAGCATTGCGCTGGCCAAACGGCTGGGGGCGGACGGCGTGCATCTGGGGCAAGACGATGGCGATCCGCGGGAGGCCCGCGATGTGCTGGGCCGCGATGCCCAGATCGGTGTGACCTGTCACAATAGCCGCCATTTTGCGATGGAAGCGGGGGAGGCGAGCGCCGACTATGTTGCGTTTGGCGCCTTCTACCCAACGACAACCAAAGAGGTTCAGCATCAGGCAGATCCTGCCATCTTGAGCTGGTGGACCGTTGTGTCGCCTATTCCGTGCGTCGCGATTGGCGGCATTACGGCGGCCAATGCTGCGCTGCTTGTGGCGGCAGGCGCGGACTTCATCGCGGTTTCTGGCGCGGTTTGGAATGATCCTGCCGGAGAGTCCGCCGCTGTTGCCGCCCTTTTGAAGGCGATAGGGCACTGAGCGCCCCTTGCCGGAACGGACCGCTTGGGCTAGTGGCGCGTCCGCTCTTTCAAATTCGTACAGGTGACTCATGAAGATCAGCGGCGTGGACATTCGTCCCGGCAACATCCTTGAATTCGAAGGCGGCCTTTGGCGCGCCGTGAAGATCCAGCACACGCAGCCCGGCAAGGGCGGTGCGTACATGCAGGTCGAACTGAAGAACCTGATCGACGGCCGCAAGAGCCAGAACCGCTTCCGCTCGTCGGAAACGGTCGAACGGGTCCGCCTCGATACGAAGGACTTCCAGTACCTCTACGTCGACGGCGACATGCTCGTCTTCATGGACAAGGACAATTACGACCAGATTACCTTGCCGCGCGACATGCTCGGCGATGCGGCTGCCTTCCTGCAGGACGGCATGGACGTTGTCCTCGAACTGTATGACGAGCGTCCGATCTCCGTGCAGCTGCCCGATCAGGTGGAAGCGACCATCGTCGAAGCCGACGCCGTGGTGAAGGGCCAGACGGCCTCTTCCTCATTCAAACCTGCTTTGCTTGACAATGGCGTCCGCGTGATGGTGCCGCCGCATATCTCGGCTGGAACGCGCATCATTGTTGACGTCTATGCGCAGGAATATGTGAAGCGCGCGGACTAAGGTCTGCCTTTCACTCACCGTTAGTCCCGAGCGAAGTCGAGGGATGTTGAAGCGGTAGATGTCTCGACTTCGCTCGACACGAACGGAAACAAATAGTGCCAGCCCATTCCGGTATCATGACCGTCATCGAACGCGCCGCGCGCAAGGCGGGGGGCAAACTGCGCCGCGACTTTAACGAAGTGCAGCATCTGCAGGTCAGCCGCAAAGGCCCGGCGGATTTCGTGTCGAAGGCAGACATTGCGGCCGAACGCACCATCTATGACGAACTGGTCAAGGCGCGGCCGGACTGGAACTTCCTGTTCGAAGAAGCGGGCGAAATCGTCAACAATCCAGATAAGCCGCGTTTCATCATCGATCCACTCGATGGCACGACCAATTTTCTCCACGGTATTCCGCACTTTGCAATCTCGATTGCGGTGGAAGAAGAACTAACCGGTGGCCGCCGGGAAGTCACGACCGCGCTCGTGTACAATCCGATGACGGATGAGAGCTTCTGGGCGGAAAAGGGGCGGGGGGCCTGGCTGCAGGATCAACGCCTGCGCGTCTCCTCGCGTCGGGATATGGCCGATGCGCTCATTGCCACAGGTATTCCTTTCATGGGCCATGGCGACATGGGCGAATGGGTCCGTATCTTCGGCGCCGTCGCCCCCAATGTTGCAGGTATCCGCCGCTTTGGCGCGGCCTCGCTCGATCTCGCTTGGGTGGCGGCAGGCCGTTATGACGGCTTTTGGGAAAGCAAGCTCCAGCCTTGGGATGTGGCGGCAGGCATACTCCTCGTCCGTGAAGCAGGCGGTTTTGTGACGGACTTCCGCGGTGGAGAGCGCTGCATGGAACGTCAGGAGTATCTGGCGGCAAATGATGGCCTGCATTCCAAGCTGCATAAGCTCGTGGCGGGCGCGCTCCGCTAAGCTGAATATCGTAAGTAGAGCATACGGAATGGGCCCGATTTCGGGCCCTTCCTGCGTGGCGGCGCAAGATTATCCCCGACGGGGCTCTAAAATGGCCCTTAGTGTGCTTGCGATAGGCCGTTTGCTGGCCTAAAGCCGCGGCGATTCCGGTTTCCTACCGGTCCATGGGAAAAGTCGATTATGTCCTCGGTTGCTGCCGGATATCTGCCGATTTTGCTGTTTTTGGCAATCGCACTGATCTTGTCGAGCGCGTTTGTGTTTCTGCCGATGGCGATCTCGCGCCTCACGGGCACCCACAACCCGACGCCGGAAAAGCTCACCGAGTATGAATGCGGATTTCCCGCCTTTGAAGGCAGCCGTGCGCAGTTTGACGTGCGCTTCTACCTCGTTGCCATCCTCTTCATCGTTTTCGATCTGGAGGCGGCGTTCCTGTTCCCTTGGGCTGTCAGCCTGGAATGGACCGGCTGGGCCGGCTGGACAGGTATGATGGTGTTCCTCGGTGAACTGGTTCTCGGCCTTGTCTATGCTTGGAAGAAGGGAGCGCTCGAATGGGAGTAGATCTGACGGTAGCTCCGCCGCCCGGGACACTTCCCGATCTGAGCTATTTCAACGGTCTGAACGATGAGCTGTCCAATAAGGGCTTCCTCGTTGTGTCGACCGAAGAGCTGTTCCAATGGGCGCGCACCGGCTCGCTCTGGTGGATGACGTTCGGTCTGGCGTGCTGCGCTGTGGAGATGATCCACGTGAACATGCCGCGTTATGACCTTGAGCGGTTCGGCGCTGCCCCGCGCGCGTCACCGCGCCAGTCGGACGTGATGATTGTCGCCGGCACGCTCTGCAACAAGATGGCTCCGGCTCTGCGTCGCGTCTACGACCAGATGTCCGATCCGAAATACGTCATCTCGATGGGCAGCTGCGCCAATGGCGGCGGCTATTACCACTATAGCTACAGTGTCGTGCGTGGATGCGACCGTATCGTTCCGGTGGACATTTACGTCCCCGGCTGCCCGCCGACCGCCGAAGCATTGCTCTACGGCATCATGCAGTTGCAGCGGAAGATCCGCCGTGAAGGCACGGTGACCCGGTGAGCCATTCCGCCCCCCGTTATGCCAGCCACGACGGCGTTGCTGACTCAATTGCCAAGGCGCTTGGCAAGGACGTTGTCAGCATCGACGAAGTGCATGGCGAAATCGCCGTCACGGTCGTCACGTCGCGCCTTGTCGAGGCGATGATCGCGCTGCGCGATGAGTGTGCCTATCAGCAGTTGATGGAAATCGCCGGTGTCGACTGGCCCGATCAGGACCCGCGCTTTGAGGTCGTTTACTGCCTCTTGTCGTTGACCAAGAACCACCGCATCCGCGTGCATGTTCGCACGAACGAAGACCTGCCCGTGCCATCCGTCACCGGCATCTGGCCGGTGGCCGGTTGGCTGGAGCGCGAAGTGTTCGACATGTACGGCGTGCTGTTTGAAGGCAATTCGGACCTGCGTCGCATCCTGACTGACTATGGCTTCCAAGGCCACCCGCAGCGCAAGGATTTCCCGCTGACCGGCTTTGTCGAGCTGCGCTATTCCGAAGAGCATAAGCGGGTGATGTATGAGCCCGTCACGCTCGCACAGGATTTCCGCTCGTTTGATTTCATGTCGCCCTGGGAAGGGGCCGACTATGTGCTGCCGGGCGATGAAAAGGGAGAAGCCAAGTGAGCCTGTCCCCCGATCTCGCGCCGACCACCACCGGCGAAGACATTCAGAACTACACGATCAACTTCGGCCCGCAGCATCCGGCCGCGCACGGCGTGCTGCGTCTGGTCATGGAGCTGGACGGTGAAATCGTTGAACGGCTCGATCCGCATGTCGGCCTGTTGCATCGTGGCACCGAAAAGCTGATTGAGTACAAGACCTATCTGCAGGCGCTGCCGTACTTTGATCGCCTCGATTATTGCTCGCCGCTCGCGATGGAGCACAGCTACGTGCTGGCCATCGAGAAGATGCTCGACTGCGACGTGCCGCTGCGTGCCCAATATCTGCGCGTGCTGTTCGCGGAACTGACACGCATCTGCAACCACATGCTCAACCTCGGGTCGCACGTCATGGACGTTGGCGCGATGACGCCGAACCTCTGGCTGTTTGAAATCCGCGAGGATTGCCTCAACTTCTTCGAACGCGCCTCAGGCGCCCGCATGCACGCAGCATGGTTCCGCCCCGGTGGCGTCCATCAGGATGTGCCGCTGAAGCTGCTCACCGACATTGGTGACTGGCTCGACAAGCGGATGCCGACCCTGTTCGAAGACGCGATCAGCCTTGTGGCCGATAACCGGATCTTCAAGCAGCGCAACGTCGATATCGCGGTCGTGTCGAAGGACGACGCCATCAAGTGGGGCTTTTCCGGCCCGATGATCCGCGGTGCTGGCATCCCTTGGGATATCCGCAAGTCGCAGCCTTATGACGTGTATGACCGCATGGAGTTTGACATTCCGGTCGGCACCAAGGGCGATTGCTATGATCGCTTCATGGTCCGCGTGGAAGAGGTCCGCCAATCGGTCCGCATCATGAAGCAATGCCTGCGCGACATGCCCGAAGGTCCCGTTCTAACCGAAGACCGCAAGGTTGCCCCGCCCAAGCGCGGCGAAATGAAGCAGTCGATGGAAGCGCTGATCCACCACTTCAAGCTCTACACAGAGGGCTTCAAGGTGCCGGAAGGCAGCGTCTACGTCGCAACCGAAAGCCCCAAGGGTGAATTCGGCGTCTATCTGGTGTCGGACGGCACCAACAAGCCCTACCGCTGCAAGATCCGCCCGACGGCCTTCTCGCACCTGCAGGCGATGGACTTCATGAGCCGCGGCCACATGCTCGCCGATACGACCGCCATCCTCGGCGCGCTCGACATTGTGTTCGGGGAGTGCGACCGGTGATCGTGCGGGAAGTCTTTATCCTGATTGCCGTACTGGCTGGCTTCGCTTCTGCCGTTGCAGCTTATCTCTTTGCCTTCCACGGCGAGGTTCCTGTGAAGGAAGTGGCTTCGACGAGCTTTGCCGGTGCAATCGGCGTCTATGTCGGTCGCTGGCTACAAAGGGGTTTGGCCCGTGGTTGATCGCAGCGCCATCGCGCAGGCCATGATCGCCGCCTATAACGCGCAGGACGTGGACACCTACGTCTCGTACATGACCGACGCGGCCTGTGAGGCCAATTATCGCGGTGATGTGGTGCGTGAGGGCAAGGAAGGCACGCGGTCTGGTCTTGCGGCAGCCTTCGTGCGCTGGCCGGAAAATCATGCCGAGATCGTCCACACACAGGCGGTTGGCGATTTTGTGGTGATGCGCGAACACGTTACCCGTGGTCCTGCCACTGACGGTTCTCCGCTGGTCGATCCCTTTGAGGTGGTCGCCGTTTATTCCTTTGAAGGCGACAAAGTGTCGCGCGTGGAGTTCATCCGCTAATGGCTGACGCAGTTCAAATTCCGGACGAAGCCGAAGTCCGCGCGCGCTGGGGCAGCTTTGCCTTTACGCCTGCGGTGATGGAAAAGGCGCAGACGATCATCGCGCGCTACCCCGCTGGCCGTCAGGCCTCAGCTGTCATGGGCTTGCTTGATCTGGCGCAACGTCAGGTGGGCGAAGAAACGAACACGCAGGGCTGGCTGCCGGTTCCGGTGATCGAATATGTCGCCGCCCAGCTCGATATGCCGTATATGCGCGTTTATGAAGTCGCGACCTTCTACACCATGTACAACATGGCGCCGGTCGGGAAATTCCACGTGCAGGTCTGCGGAACCACGCCGTGCATGCTGCGCGGATCAGACGATGTTCTGGCAGCGTGCAAGTCCAAGGGACTTGTTAAGGGCGGCACGACCGCAGACGGCCTGTTCACCCTGAACGAAGTCGAATGTCTGGGCGCCTGCGCCAATGCGCCGATGGTCCAGATCAACGACGACAATTTCGAAGACCTGACTTTCGACAGCACGGTCGCGCTGCTGGACGCGCTGGCGGCGGGCAAGCCGGTGAAGATCGGCCCGCAAATTGACCGTCAGACCAGCTGCCCCGAAGGCGGCGCGACGTCGCTGAAGGATATGGTCACAGCAAACCACGATTATCGGGGGGAATGGAAGTGAGCCTCCAGGATAAAGACCGCATCTTCACCAACCTTTACGGTTTTCAGCCGTGGACGCTGGACGCCGCCAAGAAGCGCGGATGCTGGGATAATACGAAGAAACTGCTCGCCACCGGCCAGGATGAGATCATCGAGATCATCAAGGCATCGGGCCTGCGCGGGCGCGGCGGGGCCGGCTTCCCCACGGGGATGAAGTGGAGCTTCATGCCCAAGGCGCCGACGCCGGAGCGTCCCAACTTCCTCGTCATCAACGCCGACGAATCCGAACCCGGCTCCTGCAAGGACCGTGAGATCATCCGGCATGATCCGCACCGCCTGATCGAAGGCGCGCTGATCGCCGGCTTCGCGATGCGCGCGCGCGCCGCCTACATCTACATCCGCGGCGAGTTCATCTACGAAGCCAAGGTGCTTCAGGCAGCAGTCGAAGAAGCCTATGCCGTAGGGCTGGTAGGCAAGAATGCCTGCAAGTCGGGCTATGACTTTGACGTCTTCGTCCACCGGGGCGCGGGCGCCTATATCTGCGGTGAAGAAACCGCGATGATCGAAAGCTTGGAAGGCAAGAAGGGCCAACCGCGCCTGAAGCCGCCATTCCCGGCGGGTGCCGGCCTTTATGGCTGCCCGACGACGGTCAACAATGTGGAATCGATCGCCGTCACGCCAACGATCCTGCGGCGCGGGGCCGACTGGTTCAAGAGCTTCGGGCGCGAAGGCAATGCCGGCACCAAGCTGTTCCAGATTTCGGGCCATGTGAACACGCCGTGCACGGTCGAAGAGTCGATGAGCATCCCGTTCAAGGAGCTCATTGAAAAGCACGCCGGTGGCATTCGCGGCGGGTGGGACAATCTGCTCGCAGTCATCCCCGGTGGCTCGTCCGTGCCGCTCGTGCCTGCCGCGCAGATCATGGATGCGCCGATGGATTTTGAAGGGCTGAAGGCCTTGGGCTCCGGCCTTGGCACGGCTGCCGTCATCGTAATGGACAAGTCGACCGACATCGTCCGCGCGATTTCGCGATTGAGCTATTTCTACAAGCATGAGTCATGCGGCCAGTGCACGCCGTGCCGCGAAGGCACCGGCTGGATGTGGCGCGTCATGGAGCGGCTTCGCGAAGGCAAGGCCGACGTGTCGGAAATCGACACGCTGTTCGAAGTCACCAAGCAGGTCGAAGGCCACACCATCTGCGCGCTCGGCGATGCAGCGGCCTGGCCGATCCAAGGCCTGATCCGTCATTTCCGCCCCGAAATGGAGCGCCGGATCGCCGAAGCCAATGGCGGCCAAATGCTGGAGGCGGCGGAGTGAAGCTGGTTCTCGCCCTTCTTTGCGGATCGCTGCTGGTGTCTACTGCCCAAGCATCGACATTGTCCGGCGAAGTCTTTCCGGACTTCAACACGGCGGAGCGCTGTGCCGCGATGGCGGCGTCGAGCAATGAACGTATCAAGCGGATGGCCGAAGTCTGCCCCGAGCGTGAGGCAGGCTATAAGGACATGGCCAAGGCGTTTTGGGACAAGGTTGACGAAGCGCAGCGTGGCGAGTGCGAGATGTCGGCATCGCTTGCGCTGGGGAGCTATGAGATTTTGAGCGATTGCTTGCGCGACCAGCAAATACTGGCAGGAGCTGCCCAATAATGCCTAAAGTCACCGTAGACGGCCTCGAAATCGAAGTCCCTGCAGGCGCCACCGTCCTTCAGGCGTGTGAGCTGGCGGGCAAGGAAATCCCGCGCTTCTGCTATCATGAGCGGCTGTCCATCGTGGGCAATTGCCGCATGTGTCTGGTTGAAGTCGCACCCGGCCCGCCCAAGCCGCAGGCATCTTGTGCGCTTCCCGCCACCGAAGGTCAGGTCATCAAGACTGACAGCGCGATGGTCAAAAAGGCGCGTGAAGGGGTGATGGAGTTTCTGCTCATCAACCACCCGCTCGATTGCCCGATTTGCGATCAGGGCGGTGAGTGCGACCTGCAGGACCAGTCCGTCGCTTATGGCCGTGGCGGATCGCGCTATGATGAGAATAAGCGCGCCGTGACCGAGAAGTATATGGGCCCGCTCGTCAAGACAGTGATGACGCGCTGCATCCAGTGCACGCGCTGTGTCCGCTTTGCCGAAGAAGTGGCGGGGATTGAGGAAATCGGCGCGATTGGTCGCGGCGAGAATATGCAGATCACCAGCTATCTTGAGCGCGCTGTCACCAGTGAGCTTTCGGGCAATGTTGTCGATCTCTGCCCTGTCGGTGCGCTGACATCTAAGCCTTACGCCTTCATGGCGCGGCCTTGGGAATTGAAGAACACCGCCGCCATTGACGTGATGGATGCCGTGGGCACCAACATCCGTCTCGACAGCCGGGGTCGTCAGGTGCTGCGCGCTGTGCCGCGCATCAACGAAGACGTGAATGAGGAATGGGCGAGCGACAAGACGCGTCACGCGGTCGATGGCCTTGTCCAGCGTCGCCTCGATAAGCCCTTTGTCCGCAAGAACGGCAAGCTCGTCGCGGTCGAATGGGCCGATGCGCTGAAGGCTGTCGCCGCCGCTGCTGAAAAGGCCGGCAAGTCAGTTGCCGCCATCGCGGGCGATCAGGTCGATTGCGAAACGATGTTTGCCGCGCGCCAGCTGGTGAAGTCGCTGGGCGGCGCGATGTTTGAAGGCCGCCAGACGGGCCTCGCTTATGACACGTCGAGCCTGTCCGCCGTCAACTTCAACACCGGCATCGCGAATATCGAGAATGCCGATGTCATCCTGCTCGTCGGGTCGGACCTCCGTCGTGAGGCGCCGCTCGTCAACACGCGCATCCAGAAGGCCGTCCGCAAGCGCGGCGCGAAGGTGTTCGCGATCGGACCGGACACGGACCTGACATACAAGGCGGAATTCCTCGGCGCGAACCTTGGCCTGATTGCCAAGCTGCCCAAGCATGTCGCCGATGCATTTAAGGCCGCGGAACGCCCCGCGATCATCGTTGGTGGCGGCGCGCTGCGCTATGAAGGCGCACATGGGGCTGCTCTGGCGTTTGCCAAAAAGCACAAGCTGGTGCGTGCCAATGACTCTGGGGCGTGGAACGGCTTCAACGTCCTCCACTTCGCTGCCGCGCGCATGGGCGGGCTGATGCTCGGTTACGCCTATGAAGGCGGGATCAAGGCGTTGGCCGCCAAGAAGCCGAAGCTGGCCTTCTTCCTCGGCGCTGATGAAGTTGATTATTCGATCTTCGCGGATACGTTCAAAGTCTATGTTGGCCACCACGGCGATGCGGGTGCCCATGCGGCAGACGTCATCCTGTCGGGCGCTGCTTACACCGAGAAGTCAGGCACTTACGTCAATCTCGAAGGTCGCGTGCAGCGTGGTGATCGCGCCGTCTTCCCGCCGGGTGATGCGCGTGAGGATTGGTCGATCTTCCGGGCTCTGTCTGACCTGACGGGCAAGGTGTTGCCATTCGACAGCCTCGATGCGCTGCGCGTTGAAATGGCGAAGGCCGTGCCTGCGCTGGGCCGTGAGGGTCTGGCTACCTATGGCTGGGATGTCCCGTCGCTGCCCGACAAGGCAAGCGCCGACATCGCCGACTATCCGATCAAGGATTTCTACCTGACCAACGCCATCTGCCGCGCTTCGGAAACGATGCAGCGCTGCTCATCGGAACTGGTCCACGGGGAAGAATGGCTGGAGGCCGCGGAATGACTCTGCCAAATCCGTTTGTCCTGAGCTTGTCGAAGGACCGTTCTTCCTCTTTGCACCTCGGCCTCAAGGCAGGGCAGGGCTTCGACAAGCTCAGCCCAAACGGAGTGTTGGGACAGTCTGGAGGGGTTAAATGACCGAGTGGTTCCAATCGACCTGGATGGGGCCGGCCTTGGGCTGGTTCGTCTCCACGACGATCCTCATCCTCATGATCGCGCTGCCGCTGATGCTGGCCGTCGCCATGATCATCTATGCCGACCGCAAGATCTGGGCGGCGATGGCGCTGCGCCGTGGTCCGAACGTGGTCGGTCCGCTCGGTTTGCTCCAGTCCTTCGCAGACGGCCTGAAGGTCATGCTGCAGGAAACGATCATCCCCTCGGCGGCGAACCGGGGCCTGTTCCTCTTGGCGCCGATCATCACCTTCACCGTCGCGCTGATCGTCTGGGCGGTCATTCCGTTCGGCGAGGGCATGGTGCTCGCGGACATTAACGTTGGCCTGCTCTACCTGCTCGCGGCGTCGTCGCTCGGTGTTTATGGCGTGATCATCTCGGGTTGGGCCTCCAACTCCAAATATCCCTTCTATTCGGCGCTTCGAGCCGCTGCACAGATGGTGTCGTATGAAGTCTCGATCGGCTTTGTGCTGATCTCGGTCGTCCTCTGGGCGGACAGCTTCAACCTCTCGACCATCGTGCTCGCACAGCAGGCGCACGTCTTTGGCTTCCTTAACGGCTTCGGTTTCAACCCGTTGCTCTTCCCGATGGCAGTGGTGTTCCTCATCTCGGCCCTCGCAGAGACGGCGCGCGCGCCGTTCGATTTGACCGAAGCGGAATCGGAACTCGTCGCCGGGTACCAGACCGAATATTCGTCTATGAGCTTCGCGCTCTTCTGGCTCGGCGAATATGCAAACGTCCTGCTGATGTGCGCGCTAAACGCGATTCTCTTCTGGGGTGGCTGGCTGCCTCCGGTGGATTGGGCGCCGCTTTATGCCGTTCCTGGCATCATCTGGTTCTTCTCGAAGATCCTCATCTTCTTCTTCGTCTTCTCGTGGATCAAGGCGACAGTGCCGCGCTATCGCTATGACCAGCTGATGCGGCTCGGTTGGAAGATATTCCTGCCCATTTCGCTGATCTGGGTGTTCCTCGTTTCGGGTTATCTGATGCTGACAAGGTACGGCGCATGAGTGTGATCGCTCACTACATCAAGACGTTCACCCTTTGGGAGTTTGTGAAGGCGCACTGGCTGACCTTGAAGTATTTCTTCAAGCCCAAGGCGACGATCAACTATCCCTATGAGCGCAACCCGCTGTCCCCGCGTTTCCGTGGCGAACATGCGCTGCGTCGTTACCCGAATGGCGAAGAACGCTGCATCGCGTGCAAGCTGTGCGAAGCGGTCTGCCCCGCGCAGGCGATCACCATCGAGGCCGAACCGCGCGAGGACGGCAGCCGCCGCACCACGCGCTATGACATCGACATGACGAAGTGCATCTATTGCGGCTTCTGTCAGGAAGCCTGCCCGGTGGATGCCATTGTGGAAGGTCCGAACCTCGAATTTTCGACCGAAACGCGTGAAGAGCTGCTGTATGACAAGGACAAGCTCCTTTCGAACGGTGACCGCTGGGAACGTGCCATTGCTGCGAACCTCGCAGCTGACGCGCCGTACCGTTAAGGGAAGAGGGGGGAGACCATGATCCAGGCTTTAGCCTTCTACCTTTTCGCCGCTGTCGTCATCCTTTCGGGTGCATTGACGGTGCTGTCGCGCAATCCGGTGCACAGCGTGCTGTGGTTGATCCTCGCCTTCTTCAACGCGGCGGGCCTCATGGTCCTCGTGGGGGCTGAATTCATCGCGATGCTGCTCGTCATTGTTTATGTCGGCGCAGTCGCGGTGCTGTTCCTGTTCGTCGTAATGATGCTCGACATCGACTTTGCCGAGTTGCGCAGCGGCTTCGTTCGCTACGGGTTCTTCGGTTTGTTGGTGGCGTTGGTTTTGGCCGCAGAGATGATCATCGCGGGTGGTGCCTGGAGCGCGGGGAGCCTTGAGCTGTCGCAGCGCGCGGCGCCAACGTCTGGCGATCTTCCGAACATCGAGGCGATGGGTGCGCTCATCTATTCCAAATATCTCTATATTTTTGAAGCTGCCGGCCTGGTGCTTCTGGTCGCGATGATCGGTGCGATTGTGCTGACCCACCGCGAACGCAAGGACGTCCGTCCGCAGAACATCTCGGATCAGGTGCGTCGCCGTCCGCAGGATGCTGTGCGCAATGTGGACCAGCCGGTTGGGCAGGGGGTAGAACTATGATCGGGATCCAGCATTATCTGGTCGTCTCGGCGATCCTGTTTACGATGGGGGTGCTCGGCATCTTCATCAACCGGAAGAACATCATCATCATCCTGATGGCGATCGAGCTCATCCTGCTTTCGGTGAACATCAACCTTGTCGCCTTCAGCGCCTTTTTGGGTGATCTGGTGGGCCAAGTGTTCGCCATGTTCGTGCTGACCGTGGCGGCGGGCGAAGCAGCCATTGGCCTTGCCATCCTCGTCATTTACTTCCGCGGACGCGGATCGATTGCGGTTGATGATGTCAACCGGATGAAGGGCTAACGCGCCGTGGAAACCATCAAGCTTATCGTTTTCCTGCCGCTCTTGGTCGCGCTCATCGCGGGTCTTGGTAACCGGATGATCGGCAATGTCGCGGCGAAGGCTGTGACGACCGCTGCCTTGTTCATCTCCTGCGCGCTGAGCTGGCCGATTTTCCTGTCGTTCCTTGGCGGTCATGCCGAAGCGCAGGTTGTGCCGGTCTTGGACTTCATCCGATCGGGTGATCTGAACGTCCAATGGGCGCTGCGCGTTGATACGCTGACGGCAGTCATGCTGGTCGTGGTGACAAGCGTGTCGAGCCTCGTCCACCTCTATAGCTGGGGCTATATGTCCGAAGACCCCAGCCAGCCGCGCTTCTTTGCCTATCTCTCGCTCTTCACCTTCGCGATGCTGATGCTCGTGACGGCGGATAGCCTGGTGCAGATGTTCTTCGGCTGGGAAGGCGTGGGCCTCGCGTCCTATCTCCTCATCGGTTTCTGGTATCACAAACCCAGCGCGAATGCGGCGGCCATCAAGGCGTTCGTCGTCAACCGCGTGGGCGATTTCGGCTTCTCGCTTGGCATCTTCGGTGTGTTCCTCGTGTTCGGCACCGTGTCGATCCCTGAAATTCTGGAAGCGGCACCGGGCTATGCCGGGTCAACCATCGGCTTCCTCGGCTATCGCATCGATACCATTACCTTGCTCTGCATCCTGCTGTTCATCGGCGCGATGGGCAAATCGGCGCAGCTCGGCCTCCACACATGGTTGCCGGACGCGATGGAAGGGCCAACGCCCGTTTCCGCGCTGATCCATGCAGCAACGATGGTGACCGCAGGCGTGTTCATGGTCTGCCGCCTGTCGCCGCTGTTTGAACTGTCGGAAGTCGCGACGAACCTCGTCACTTATGTGGGTGCGGCAACTGCACTTTTCGCAGCAACGGTCGGCACGACGCAGACGGACATCAAGCGCGTCATTGCGTATTCGACCTGTTCGCAGCTCGGCTATATGTTCTTCGCAGCAGGCACGGGCGCTTATGGCGCGGCGATGTTCCACCTGTTCACGCACGCCTTCTTTAAGGCGCTGCTGTTCTTGGGCGCTGGCTCGGTCATCCATGCCATGCACCATGAACAGGACATGCGGTACTATGGTGGCCTTCGGAAGCACATCCCGCTCACCTTCTGGGCGATGATGGCAGGTACCCTCGCGATCACCGGTGTCGGTGTGATCGGCGTGTTCGGATTTGCAGGCTTCTACTCCAAGGACGCGATCATCGAAGCGGCGTTCGCCAGCGGCACCGAAGCGGGTGGCGTGGCGTTTGCGGTCGCCGTGTTTGCGGCCCTGCTGACGAGCTTCTATAGCTGGCGCCTGATTTTCCTCACCTTCTACGGCAAGCCCCGCTGGTCGCAGTCGGAGCATATCCAGCATGCCGCGCACGATGCGCACGGCCACGCTGATCATGGCCATGGTCATGACGATCATCATCACGGCCACGCGCAGGATGACGATGGCACGCTCGGCTATCACCCGCATGAAAGCCCGCTGCCGATGCTAGTGCCGCTAGCGGTGCTCACCATCGGTGCGATTTTTGCCGGTTACGGCTTCCACCATGCCTTTATCGGCGCGGAGGAAGGCGCCGCGTTCTGGCAGGGCAGCCTCGCCTTTGACGCGCACCTGATGCACGCGATGCACGAGGTTCCGCTGCTGGTGAAGCTGTCAGCCACGATTGTCATGATCCTCGGCCTCGCCATTGCGTGGTTGGCCTATATCAAGGACACGACGATCCCCGGGCGCTTCACGGCGACGTTCCCCGCCATTTACCAGTTCCTGCTGAACAAGTGGTATTGGGATGAGCTGTACGACATTCTGTTCGTGAAGCCGTCGCTGTGGTTGGGCCGCATCCTTTGGAAGAAGGGTGACGAAGGCACGATTGACCGCTTTGGCCCGCATGGTGCCGCAGAAGTCGTGCTGCAGGGCAGCCGGTTGGCCGTCCGCTTCCAGTCCGGATATCTTTATTCTTACGCCTTCGTGATGCTCCTCGGGCTCGTCGGCTTTGCAACTTGGGCGATGACACGATGAGCTTCCCCATTCTCTCGACCATGATCCTGCTGCCCGTGGTGGCTGCGTTCCTGACGATCTTCCTGTCGGCCAATGCGGCCCGCTGGGCGGCGCTGGGGACGACGCTTGCGCTGTTCGTTCTGGGTATCGTGCTGTGGCAGGCCTATGATATCGGCGGCCCGCAGTGGCAGTTTGTGGAACAGGCACCGATCTTCGGTCAGCGTTTCTCTTGGGCGCTGGGCATTGACGGCATCGCGCTGATGCTCATCGTGCTGTCGGTTTTCCTGATGCCGATTTGCATTCTCGCCAGCTGGGAATCGATCCAGAAGCGCGTGCCGGAATACATGGCGGCCTTCCTGATGATGGAAGCCTTCATGATCGGCGTGTTTGCAGCGCAGGACATGTTCCTGTTCTACATCTTCTTCGAAGCCGGCCTCATCCCGATGTACCTGATCATCGGCATCTGGGGCGGAGCTGACCGCATCAAGGCAAGCTACAAGTTCTTCCTCTACACGCTTATCGGTTCGCTGGTGATGCTCGTCGCCATGCTGTGGATGGCGCGTGAAGCAGGGACGAGCGACATCCCGACGCTGCTGCAATACAACTTCCCGGTTGAGGCGCAGACATGGCTGTGGTTCGCGTTCTTCGCGTCCTTCGCGGTCAAGATGCCGATGTGGCCGGTCCACACCTGGCTGCCCGACGCGCACGTGCAGGCGCCGACCGCAGGTTCGGTCATTCTGGCGGGCGTGCTGCTGAAGATGGGCGGCTATGGCTTCATCCGTTTCTCGCTGCCGATGTTCCCGGAGGCGTCTGCGGCGCTCGTCTGGGTCGTGTTTGGCATGTCGATGGTCGCGGTGGTCTACACCTCGCTGGTCGCGCTTGTTCAGTCCGATATGAAGAAGCTGATTGCCTATTCCTCGGTCGCGCATATGGCGTTCGTCACGATCGGCCTGTTCGCCTTCAACCGTCAGGGGATTGAAGGTGCGCTTATCGTGATGCTCGCCCACGGCCTTGTGTCCGGTGCGCTCTTCCTGTGTGTGGGCGTGATCTATGATCGCCTGCACACCCGCGAGATTGCCCGCTATGGCGGTCTTGCGAACAACATGCCCTATTACGCACTGTTCTTCCTGTTCTTCACCATGGCGAGCGTCGGCTTGCCGGGCCTTGCCAACTTTGTCGGGGAATTCCTTGCCTTGGTGGGCGCTTATGAAGCGAACAGCTGGGTGGCCGCCGTTGCGACCTTGGGCATCATTCTGGGTGCCGCTTATATGCTGTGGCTTTATCGCCGTGTTGCCTTTGGTGCCGCCGCTGGCGAAGACACAGCATCGATGAAGGACATCACGGCCCGGGAATGGCTGACACTGGCCCCGATTGCTGCGGCGACCCTGTGGATGGGCGTTTATCCCGAAAGCTTCATGGCGCCGATGCGCAATGACGTGACGGCGATCCTCGCCCGTATTGAACCGGTCGCGCCGCATGGTGATGCCAATCTGAAAATGGGCGATCCCAAGAAACTCGCCAAGGCCCATGAAGCCGCGCACGGGGAGGCGCACTGATGTCCATTGCTGCTTCACTCCTGCTGACGCTGCCCGAGATTATTCTCTCGGTCTCGGCCATAGCTCTCATGCTCGTCGCTGCCTTTGCGGGTGACGGCGCCACGCGCTTCGTCAATGGTGCGGCGGTCGCTGCACTCTTTGCGGCGTTCCTGTCGCTCGGCGCGGAGGGCGTTGCGTTTGACGGGCTTTATAGCGCCGACGCTTTTTCGGATTTCGCCAAGCCACTGATCTATCTGGCGGCAGGCGTGTCCATCCTGCTGTCGACGCGCTTCTTTGCGGCGGAAGACAAGCTGCGGGCTGAGTATTCGGTCCTCATCCTGCTGGCGACGGTCGGCATGGGCATGATGGTGTCTGCCACCAACCTGCTGACGCTTTATGTCGGTCTCGAATTGCAGAGCCTTGCCGCCTATGTGCTCGCAAGCTTCATGCGCAAGGACCAGCGCTCGGCAGAAGCGGGCCTGAAATACTTCGTGCTGGGCGCGTTGGCCTCGGGCATCCTGCTTTACGGTATCTCGCTGCTCTACGGCTTCTCGGGCACGACCGACTATCACGGCGTGGCGACAGCCCTTGCCGATGGTGTTGGCATGGGAGAGTTGTTCGGCATCGTCTTCGTGCTGTCTGGTCTGTCCTTCAAGATTGCCGCCGTGCCGTTCCACATGTGGACGCCGGACGTTTATGAAGGCGCACCGACGCCTGTGACGACCTATTTTGGCAGCGCGCCAAAGGTGGCCGCTGTCGCGCTGCTCGTGCGTGTCAGCATCGAAGCAATGGGCAGTGCGGTCACGAGCTGGCAGCAGATCCTGATCTTCACCTCGCTGGCCTCGATCATCCTCGGCGCGGTTGGTGCCATCGGGCAGACCAACATCAAGCGTCTGCTGGCTTATTCGTCGATCAACAATGTCGGCTTTGTGCTTGTCGGCCTTGCTGCTGGAACCGAAGCTGGTGTGTCGGCGACGATGACCTATATGGTCATCTATGTCCTGATGACGCTGGGCAGCTTTGCCTGCGTGTTGCAGATGCGCGCCGCCGATGGCCGTCATGTTGAGGATATTGCGAGCCTTGCGGGGCTGTCGCGCCGTCAGCCTGCATTGGCCGCCGCAATTGCGATCTTCATGTTCTCGCTGGCCGGTATCCCGCCACTGCTCGGTTTCTGGGCGAAGTTTGTGGTGTTTGATGCAGCCGTAGCAGCGGGCCTGATGCCACTCGCCGTCATTGGTATTGCTGCCTCGACGATTGGCGCCTTCTACTATCTCAAGATCGTCAAGATCATGTATTTTGATGAACCTGCAGAGGCCTACCACCCGGTTGGCAGCTATGTGGAAAGCGGTGTGATCGCGCTGACCGCGCTTGCCGTCTCGCCGCTGGGCTATCTCGCTATTCCGATGCTGAGTGCGGCCTCGGCTGTCGCTGCAAAGGCCCTGTTCTGAGCGATCGGTTCCGCGCGGTCTTAGAGACCGGCTCGACCAATGCTGACCTGTTGGCACTGGCTGACGCCGGATCTCCCGATGGCGTCTGGCTTCGCGCAGACCGGCAAACGGCGGGCAAGGGCCGGATGGGGCGGGACTGGCAGTCTCCCCTCGGTAACTTCTACGGCAGCACTTTGGTGGGCCTGCGCGCAGTAGACCCGCAGGCAGCAACGCTCGCTCTGGTCGCAGCGGTCGCCTTGCACGACGCGCTCACCTTTTTGGCGCCGGACCTTCCTTTCCAGATCAAATGGCCCAACGACATCATGGTCGACGGCGCAAAGCTCTCGGGCATCCTGCTGGAACGGTCCGGGGAGGCAGTGGTTATCGGCATCGGCGTCAACCTGGCTTTTCATCCCGAAGGCCTTGATCGCAAGGTCACAAGCCTAGCCGCACTCGGCGCACCGGTGCCAGATCCCGCCGAATTTCAGCTCATTCTCGCAGACCGAATTGATGACTGGCTGGCGCGTTGGCGCAGCGAAGGGATGATTGCGTTGCGGCAGGCTTGGGTTGAACGGGCGCATCCCAAGGGCACTGCGCTCACCGTCAACACGCCCGACGGACCGGCCACTCAAGGCCTGTTCGATGGCCTTGCAGAGGACGGGGCCTTGATGCTGCGCTTGGCGGATGGCACCATCCGTGCCATTCATGCAGGCGATATATTCCTGATTTGAAGAGAAGAGGGTGGGGCGGATGCTGCTCGCGATTGACGCCGGCAATACCAACATCAAGTTTGCGCTGTTTGACGGGCTGGAGATTGCCGCCCGCTGGCGCATCGCGACGGATGCACGACGCACTGGCGATGAATATGCCGTGTGGCTGCTACAGTTGCTGGAACTTGAAGGCTATAAGCGCAGTGATGTGACGGATGTCATCATCTCCACCGTTGTGCCGCGCGCGCTTCACAATCTTCAAGTGTTATCGTCCAAATATTTCGGGCTGGAAGCTCTGGTCGCCGGGCGGGGTATCGTGCCTTGGGGACTGGAGCTCGACGTGGATGAGCCGCAAAATGTGGGGGCTGATCGCGCCTGCAATGCCACCGCCGCCCATGCAGGTCATGAGGGCGAGCTGATCGTCATCAGCTTTGGCACGGCAACGACGGTCGACCACATCGGCGCGACCGGCGCTTATCATGGCGGGATCATCGCGCCGGGCATCAATCTCTCGCTCGATGCCTTGGTGGCGGCCGCCGCAAAGCTCCCCCGTATTGCCATAGAAGCGCCTGCCACCGACAACGTGATCGGCCGTACGACAGAGAGCCAGATGCTCATCGGCATCTATTTTGGCTATGTCGCCATGATTGAAGGCCTCATTGCCCGCATGAAGGCACAAATCGGTAAACCGGTAAAAGTCGTCGCAACTGGCGGCCTTGCGCCGCTTTTCCAGCAACATGCCCATCTGTTTGATGCGATTGATGGTGATTTGACACTTAGGGGCCTTGCCATTCTCTACGCGCGCCGCGAAGGCAGGGCATGACTCACCCAAAAAATGAACTTCTTTTCCTCGCCCTAGGCGGGTCGGACGAGATTGGCATGAACGTCAATCTCTATGGCTGCCAGGGCAAATGGCTGATGGTGGACCTTGGTATCACCTTCGGCGGCAGCGAATATCCCGGCGTTGAGATTATCCTCCCCGATCTGGAATTTATCGAAGAGCGCAAGAAAGACCTGCTCGGCATCGTGCTGACGCATGGCCATGAAGACCATATCGGTGCTGTGCCCTATCTTGCCGCAGAGCTTGGCGTGCCGCTTTATGCGACGCCGTTCACAGCAGGCCTCATCAAGGGCAAGCTGGAAGAAGAGGGCCTCACCGGCGAGGTTGAAGTCCGCGTTCTGCCGCTTGAAGGCAATTGTGAAATCGGGCCGTTCAAGTGCCAGCTTATGTCACTCGCCCACTCCATCCCGGAAATGAGCGCAGTCGTTATCGACACGCCTTATGGCCGCATCTTCCACACTGGTGACTGGAAGCTGGATGATGAGCCGGTACTCGGCAAGGCATCGACCGCCGAACAACTGACCGCCGTCGGCGATGCCGGCGTGCTTGCGCTCGTGTGCGATTCCACCAATGTATTCAATTCCAGCGAAAGCGGCAGCGAAGCCAGCGTCTATCCGGATCTGCTCCGCCATGTGAAGGCATCAAGGGGCCGGGTGGTTGTCACTAGCTTTGCCTCCAATGCCGCGCGCTTGCAGACGCTCGCCAATGTTGCGCGGGAAACCAACCGCAAGCTGTGCGTCGCCGGTCGGTCCCTCAACCGCATCCTGCAAGTCGCCAAATCCGTTGGGTATCTCAAGAACTTGCCCGAAATCGTCGATATGGGGTCGCTCGATAACTATCGGCGCAACGAAGTCCTCGTCATTGCAACCGGCGGCCAAGGCGAAGCGCGCGCCGCGCTTGCCCGCATTGCCGAGGGGAACCACCCCATCAAGGTGGAAGAGGGTGACACCATCATCTTCTCGTCAAAGCAGATTCCCGGCAATGAGATTGCCATTGGCAAGATCATGAACCAGTTCGCCCGGCGCAACATTCTGATGATCACGGAAAAGCAGGGCCATGTGCATGTGTCCGGCCATCCGGGTCGGCCTGAGCTTGCCAAGGTCTATGGCTGGCTGCGGCCCGAAATTCTGCTGCCGGTCCATGGGGAACGTCGCCACATGGCAGAACAGGCCCGTTTCGGTCTGGAACAGGGCATTCCGCGTGCCATCGTCCAGTCAAATGGCGATGTGTTGCGGCTGGCGCCAAACGGGCCGGAGATTATCGGACGCGAACGCACGGGTCGCCTGATTTTGGATGGCGATGTCATCCTGCCTGCTGATGGTCTTACCATGTCAGAACGTCGCCGTATGGCGATCCACGGGATTATTTCCGTCGCCGTCGCGCTTGATTCTGCCGGGCATCTCTTTGGTGAGCCATCCGTTCGCCTGCTGGGCGTTCCGGTTGAAGAAGACCGCGAAGATTTCATCGCTGAGGCCTGCGAAGCCGCGGCCAAGGCTGCGACGACGCGCGAGAAGGATGAAACCAAGCTACGCGAAGCCATCCGCCTTGCCGTTCGCCGCGTCGCGACCGAATGGACCGGCAAAAAGCCGCTTGTTGAAGTGCTGTTGATCAGGGACAAGTAACGCCATGAAATGGACATCCATTATCGCCATTTACCTGCTGTTCTGGGTGCTGAGCGCTTTCCTCGTCATGCCATTCCATGTGCGCACCGCGCAGGAAGCCGGGGGCGAGCTCGTCCCCGGACAAGCGGAAAGCGCGCCGCACGACTTTAAGCCGCTGCGCATCACATTATGGACAACGTTGGTCGCGACCGTCCTGTTCGGTCTCTATTATGCCAACTACGTCAACGAATGGCTTACGCCCGCTATGCTGGACTTTAGCGGCCAATCCTAACGGCGCAGGCGCTCGATCGCCTGTGCCAGCGCGACGTAGAGCTTACCCGCATCCGACGAAAGCAGCGTAACGCTCAGCGGCATGCCATCGCGGGTGGCAAGAACATTGCGCAACATCGCTTCAAAGTCATGGATGTAGCGGTTCACATGATCGCGGAAATCGCTGTCTTCTTCATAGTGGACAAGGATTTCGCGGGCCTCGCCTGTATCCAGCAAGCGCACGGCGCGACGGGTGAAGACACCGCGATCACCGCGTAGGTACGACGCCCAAGCGGTGTCGGTCACATCGTTTGACAGAATCTTGGTGACATCAATCGCCGTTGAGTTGAGCGATTCAAGGATCAGCGCCATGCGTCGGGCAAAGAGTGCGCTGTCGCCCCGGACAATGTCGTCCTTGGCATCGTCAACGCGGGCCTCAAGGTTGGCGCTGGTTTCGCTGATGGTCAGCATCTGGCGCATCAAGCTATCGGTGGCTTTTTGCGCGGCGGCAACGGCGTCTTCCGCCTTGCGGGCAATGTCGGCCATCTGCTCTTCAACCTGCGCCGTCAGCGCGGCTGTCATGGCCTCACGCGCCTGAACACCAAGCGAGTTGGCCGCTTCGGGCACGACGTTCGCCAATGCATGGCGGGCATGTTCGGTCGCCTGATTGGCCGCATCCTTGATGCGCATCAGGGCGTCGATCAGCTGCGGTGCTGTGGCAACGGTCAGGGCAAGTGCCTGCGTCTCTGCAGATTCAATTTCGCGGTTCAGCGCCTCTGCCGTGGCGCGGCTGTCATTCAGGGCGACGCCAGCCGTTTCCACAAAATGGCGGACTTCCTCACGCTGTTGGGCAACAAGCGCTTCGGCTTCCTGCAACCTTGCAAGGGCCGCGTTAGAGGCGGTTTCAATCGCTTCGACTTCGGGCATGACAGCGCGGGCAGCCGCTTTGCTGGCCTCCGCCGTATCCTGAAGCCGCCGATAGGCGAGCGGCAGCGTCTCGTCGATTTCACGTGCGGAGGCATCAAGCGCAACTAGCAGGGCTTCTGCCTGACGAATGAGGCCGGCTGCTGAGGCCCCGCCCGCATCCAGTGTCTGGCCCAGTTGATCGGCATGATCCCGCAGTCCAAGAATGGCAGCACTCGCCCGCTCGGCATTGGCCACCGTGTCATTACCAAGATCACCGAAGCGCCCTTCGATCGCTGAAATGTCGGCGTTGATGCGATCCACAAGCGCTTGGCTGGACGCTTCCTGACTTTCAAAGACACGCGCAATCTCATCCACGCGCGAACCAATGGCGGCCACGCGCGTGGCAACAGCTTCGGTCGATTGCGCGCCCGCAGCGGCGATCGCGGCACGGCCCTGTTCGATCACAGCCATCATCGCTTCGCCTTGCGCCTGCAGACCCTTCTGGGCGGCGGCGAGGGCTTCTGCCGCACGTTCGAGCGAGACGTCCAGCGTTTGCGTCATATGCGCGGAGGCTTTGTCCATTTGGTCTGCAGCAACGGCACTGACGTCGTGCAGATGGGCGACGCGCTCTGCGAGCTTCTGGGCGGCACCAGTGGCGATGTCATCGGCTTCGCGCCCGCGGGCGGTGAGCAGGGTGAGCTGCGATTCCAACGCATTGGTTTTCTCGAGTGCCGTCTGTCCTGCGGATTCGAGGGCCTCTGTTATGCGGCGGGCTTCCACCTGCGCACGGGGAAGATCAGACAGGAGGACGGCCATATCGGCGCGTGCCCCGGAGGCGCTGTTCTTCAACGTCGCCGAATGGCGCGTAATCGTATCGAGTTCACCGCGCATGGAGGCTGTGGCATCAGACAGACGCGTCGCTGTATCCTCGCCCAATGAAACGAGAATGCCGCCCTGTTCCGCAAGGGCAACGCGGTTGGCATCAATGCGACGGGCCATATCAGCAAGGGACGTCGCGAGGCGGGCCTCTTCATCCCGCAGACGCTCGATAGTCGCGGCAAAGCGCCGCGCTTCCGACCGGCTGGAGCGCAAAGCAAGGATGACGGCGACACCCAGCAATGCCAGCGGAGCGCTGAGTGAAGCGATAAAGCTGGTGATCGCCAAAAGGGTCGGCGCAAGCCCTCCCAGATTATCAATGAAGGCGAAGCTGGCGGCGCCAATCCAGCCGATAGCGGCCAGAATGACGAGACCGAGCACGACGCGCGGCCAGATAGAGGACGCGCTTTCTTCTTCTTCCACGTCTGCTTCGTAAATCGGGGCGTCATGCGGAGCGGCTTCGGCGCCCTTTTTGGGCTTGCCGTCCACATTATGCTCCGGCCTGATACCGACGATTTTTGATTCCCCGGTCATATGGCAACCCCATTCATTTTTCTGGGACCACCCAGCGGGTGGGCCCGCGCCCTTCAGGCAACTGTAATCAAACATTTTGCGGTTGCATACACGCATCCGCAACATCTCGTTAACTGGGATGGGGGTAAAAGTGCGCATGGCATATGAACCCGGCGCAATCGAGGCAGCCCTTGCGGCTGTGGTGGGCAATGACCCTGAGCTCGCAGAAGAACTGCGCCGCTCCCTGATCGAGAGTGCGGAACGCTATGCCGATCTGCTCGCCCGCGCGAGGTGTGATGCCAACTGGTATGCCGCCGCATGGCGCCTGAAGGGCGTGGCGGCCAGCTTTGGCGCGACCATTCTCCTCAAGGCGGCCGACGACGCCATTGATGCGGCGCCCGGCGATCCTGTCGCGCTGCGCAAGGTGAGTCGGGCGATCAGCACCTTGAAGGGCTAAACCTCCAACAGTTTGCAAATCGCTGCAAAAGCCCTATCCGCCGATGCATGCAATCGGGGAATTCCAGCGTGCCGCTTGCGGCGCTTATCCTTGCCCAAGGGGACACTGACGGCGCACCGGCCAGCCAGCCGTTGCTGCTGACGCTTGGTGGCCAAACGCTGCTGGAACGGCTTGCTTATCAGGCGACACGGATGGGCGCTGGACATATAATCCTCTGCGCGGGTGCCTTGCCCGGCGGAATGGTTGCCGCGCTGGACCGGTTGAAGGCCCGTGGCCTCGATATTGCCCTTGCCCGGTCCCCGCGGGAGGCGGCAGACAAGCTGCATCCGGACGAGAATGTGCTTGTTTATGCCAATGTTGTTTTTGTGCAGGATGATGCTTTGGCGCGCATGGTCGGCTCTGGCGTTCCGGAGATGTTGACCCTGCCTGAGCCTTGGGGTCGAGACCGGTTTGAACGCATCGATGCGACCGACAATTGGGCGGGTGTCGCGACGCTGCCGGCCAGCTTGATCCGCGAAACCGTGGCCATGCTTGGGGAATGGGCCTTTGCCCCGACGCTCATCCGGCGCGCCGTCCAGCAAGGCGTCACGCGGACACCGCTGGCGCTGCGCAATGAGGCAGAGACCGACGAGATCGCGCCGATCATTCAGGATGATCTTTCCGGCACGGCACGGGCCATCGCCCGCCATGCAGATGTGGTGGCCGATGGAGCCTTGGAACGACTGGCGTTCATGCCTGTCCTGCGCCGCTTTGCTGCCTGGGTGTCGCTCAAGCCGGTGTCGTCGACCATGATGGCGGCGCTGGCCCTGCTGCTTATGGCCGCCACCGTTGGTGTGGCGGTGGTCAATCAACCCATCCCGGCCTTTGTCCTGCTGATTGCGGCTTCTGCGACCACATTGCTGACCAAGTTGCTGGGGCAGACGGGCGTTCCCGAACCTAAGGCCATGTCCCGCCTGCTGGACTGGCGCTGCCTTGTCCTCCCCGCCGTCCTCGTGTCTGCCGCCGTTTATGGCTTTACCGGCTGGAAAGGGCAGTGGGCGACAGCTATTTTCGCGCTTTGGATGGCGGTACAGATGCTCATCACCATCCATGCCGCTCGTCGGGGTGCCAGCCTGCCACTATGGCGCGCCGGGGCGACAGGGGAGGCGCTGGTTCTGCTGGTGGCCTATGCCGCCGGTTGGCCGATGACCGGCTTAGGGTTGGTCCTTCTCCACGCTGTCATCACTCAATTGTGGGTCCAGCAGAAAAGCCTGAACGCTTAGGCGGGCTTTAACCATGCGGCCCTAAACAGGGCAGCATGACCGCAGCGCGCCTTCATGACCATGATGCTGGCCCATGCCATTTGGCTGGGAAAGGCGCGCGCGCATGAAGGCGCAGGGACGCATTGACCGGCTGGGTTGCCTCATTTCCGCTGATCCGCCGCTGGCGAAGCTTCAGGCAGGGGCAGGTGGCTTGCCGGGCGGGAAGGTCGCCATTCCGCAGATCGCCTCTATTGCGCGTCTGGCCCGCTCTCTATCGGCGCCTGTCTCGCGGCCCGTTATAGTCGCAGATGGACCACATACCATTGAATTGATGGTCGATGCTCATCCGGATGCAGAAGGCGTCGGGCTTGCCATTTCGGGGTGGGACAGCATAGCTCCTGTGCCTGTGGGTGGATCTTTGGCTGACCGTGAACATGATTTTGCGCGCCTCGAAGCCGATGGCGCCTGGGAAGCTGACTCCAATCTCCGCCTCATCCGGGTGAGCGATGCCGTAGACGGGGACCTCGGCATTTCGCCAACGGCTGTGCATGGCGTGCCACTCACAAAAATATTCCGCCTGCTTCCTGACGATCAGGGGGATCTGCCGATCCTTTCGGCCTTGGCCAATCGCATCCCCTTTGCCGATCAGGCCGCAGAACTGATTGAAAGTGACGCTCTGCCCGTCCGCCTTTCGGGCGAGCCGGTGTTTGACGATAGCGGCCGCTTTGCGGGCCTGCGGGGTCGCATCTCGCTGCCCTTAGACAAACGATCTGCGCCAGAACCTGATATTGGCGGCGCTTATCCAGCAGATGACAATTTTGCCCGACGGCTGGACGCAGCGCTCCGCGGGCCCATTGGACGGATCATTCACAATGCGGATGCCGCGGCCGCGCAGGTCGATGGACCGGTGCGGCGCGGCTATGCGGGTTATGCGAACGATATCGCGTCTGCCGCGCGCCATTTGCTTGGGCTGGTGGATGACCTGTCCAACCTGCAGGCGGTGGAGCGGGCGGATTTCACCATTGAAACGGATATTGTCGATCTCGCAGATATTGCGCGTAGAGCGGCGGGTCTTCTAGGGGTGTGTGCGGGCGACCGAAAAGTGCGCATTGATCGCCCGGCAGAAGGGGAACAATTGCCCGCCATCGGTGATTTCGGGCGTGTGCTCCAGATTCTGGTGAACCTGATCGGCAATGCCGTGCGCTATTCGCCGGAAGAAAGCGCCGTCTGGGTCCGGTCAGAAATTGAAGGCGACACCGCGGTCATCATCGTGGCGGACCAAGGCAAGGGCATCGCCCTCGATGATCAACAGCGCATTTTTGAAAAATTTGAGCGGGTTGACCCGAGTGAGCCGGGCGGGAGCGGGCTTGGTCTCTATATCTCGCGCAGGCTGGCCCGGGCGATGGGCGGGGACATCACGGTCGACAGTGCGCCGGGGCAGGGCGCGCGCTTCATCCTGACGTTGCGCCGTGCGCCGGAGGGCACCCGCACTTAGCAGGCAAAGAAAAGGGCGGCCTCCCGACCGGGAAACCGCCCTGAATTTCTTGGTTTAGCTGATTAGCGCTTATCGACCGGCACGTAGTCGCGCTGGACCGGACCAGTGTAGAGCTGGCGCGGACGACCGATCTTCTGTTCGGGATCCGAGATCATTTCGTTCCACTGCGCAACCCAGCCGACGGTGCGGGCGAGGGCGAAGAGAACGGTGAACATTTCCGTCGGGAAACCAATCGCCGACAAGATGACGCCGGAATAGAAGTCGACGTTCGGGAACAGCTTCTTCTCGATGAAATACGGATCGCTGAGCGCCATTTCTTCAAGCTGGATGGCGACGTCAAACACCGGATCGTTGATCTTCAGCGCGTCGAACACCTCACGCAACGTCTGCTGCATCACCGTCGCGCGCGGATCGTAGTTCTTGTAGACGCGGTGGCCAAAGCCCATCAGGCGGAACGGATCGTTCTTGTCCTTGGCGCGGGCGATGAATTCCGGAATGCGTTCCGGACGACCGATTTCGCGCAGCATGTTGAGCGCGGCTTCATTCGCGCCGCCATGCGCCGGGCCCCAGAGGCAGGCAATGCCCGCCGCGATGCACGCAAACGGATTGGCGCCCGACGAACCGGCCAGACGCACGGTCGAGGTCGAGGCGTTCTGTTCGTGGTCGGCGTGGAGGATGAAGATCCGGTCCATCGCGCGCTCAATGGCGGGATCGACATAATATTCCTCAGCAGGCACGCCGAAGGTCATGCGCAGGAAGTTGGCCGTGTAGGACAGATCGTTGCGCGGATAGAGGAAGGGCTGACCCATCGAGTACTTGTACGCCATGGCCGCAATTGTTGGCATCTTGGCGATCAGGCGGTGCGAGGCCACCATGCGCTGATGCGGATCGGCGATGTCGGTTGAGTCGTGATAGAAAGCGGATAGCGCGCCGACGACACCGCACATAATCGCCATGGGGTGCGCGTCGCGACGGAAGCCGCGATAGAAGGTCGCGAGCTGTTCATGCAGCATGGTGTGGCGCGTAATGGTGCGCGAGAAGGTGGCCAGCTCCGCCTTGGACGGCAGTTCCCCGTTCAAAAGGAGGTAGGAGACTTCCATGAAGCTGGACTGTTCGGCCAACTGCCCGATGGGATAGCCGCGGTGCAGCAATACACCTTCGTCACCATCAATATAGGTCAGGCCGGATTCGCAGGCTGCCGTCGACATGAAGCCGGGGTCAAAGGTGAAGGCGCCGGTGCTGGCATAGAGCTTACGGATATCGATGACATCCGGACCGATCGATCCTGACCGGACAGCATAGCTGGTATCTGCGCCACCTAAGGTGAGCTTGGCTGTAGTATCAGACATGGTCTTTTGCCCCTTCTTGTTCTTCTCAGGCGCCACGCGCCAAGCTGTCTTCAATCCGCGCCAGCGACTCCTCACGACCGAGGAGAACCAGCACATCAAATATCCCGGGGGATGTTCCCCGACCGGTCAGCGCCGCACGGAGCGGCTGTGCAATCTTGCCGAGACCGAGCCCGGCCTCTTCAGCAACAGCCTTCACACCCTCTTCCAGCAGCGCCATGTCCCAAACGGGTTGGCTTTTCAATGCTTCGAGCGCCTTCTCCAGCAGAGACAGCGCATCTCCATCTAGCAAAGAAGCCGCTTTCTCGTCCATCGAAATTGGGCGCATTTCGAACAGGAACTGCGCCCCTTCGGCGACGTCAATCATCGTTTTTGCGCGGACTTTGATAACGGGCATCGCTTTTGCCAGCAGCATCATGTCCGCTTCGGTCAACGCGCGGCCAAGGGCGGATTCCAGTCGGTGCTGGCACAAATGCGCAAGGCGGGCATCGTCGGCTTCACGGATGTAATGGCCGTTCAGATTTTCGAGCTTCTTGAAATCGAACCGGGCAGCACCGCGGCCCACATCGGCGACGTCGAACCATTCAAGAGCCTGATCGCGGCTGATGATTTCATCATCGCCGTGACCCCAGCCGAGCTTCATCAGGTAATTGTTGATGGCTTCCGGCAGATACCCCATCTCGTCGCGATAGGCATCAACGCCGAGCGCGCCGTGACGCTTGGACAGCTTCGCCCCATCTGCGCCGTGGATCAGCGGGACGTGCGCGTAGATCGGCTCGGGCCAACCCATGCCGCGAATGAGGGCAATTTGGCGGAACGCGTTGTTCAGATGGTCATCGCCACGGATGACATGGGTGATGCCCATGTCATGATCGTCCACAACGACGCTGAGCATATAGGTCGGCGTGCCATCTGACCGCAGCAGAATCATATCGTCCAATTCGGCATTGGCGACGGTCACATCACCTTGGACGAGATCGCTGATCGTCACGCTGCCTTCGGCGGGAGCCTTGAGACGAACGACAAAGGGCTTGTCGGTGGGCAGATCAGCGGCGGCTGCATCGCGCCAGGGGCTGCGGATGCGGAACGGGCGCTTTTCCGCCTCTGCTGCTGCGCGCATGGCGGCGAGCTCGTCCTGCGTCAGGAAGCAGCGATACGCATGGCCGCGCGCGACCAGTTCGTGCGCAACCTCGGCATGCCGTGCCGCGCGCGAGAATTGATAAACTTCTTCGCCATCCCAATCGAGATCAAGCCAGCGCAACCCGTCCAGAATCGCTTCGATGGCGCTGTCGGTGGACCGGGCGCGATCCGTATCTTCGATGCGCAGCAGGAACTTACCGCCCATGCGCCGGGCATAGAGCCAGTTGTAAAGCGCAGTGCGCGCGCCGCCAATGTGCAGATACCCCGTCGGAGACGGAGCAAAGCGCGTAACGACGGTCGCATTTTCTTGACTTGCGCCCACGCGCGGTTTCTCCAACAAAAGGACATGGCCAGCACTGCCGGTGAGGCCCGCAGCACGGGGATTGGCGCGCTAAAAGCACGCGGGGACAGCTATGTCCACAGGCTTTTGTGCACTGCCGAAAACTGGCTGGAAATGGAGCGCGAACAACTCCCCCTTTGGCTGCCTATCCTGCTGGGCGCGGGGATCGCGTTCTGGTTCGTTCTGCCGCTCCAATCCATGTGGGTAGCTGTCATCCTCGCTGGCGGCGCGCTGGTGACGGCAGGGCTATGCCTTGGCTGGCAAAGGCGCATCGGGTTGGCTCTTATTTTGGGTGGATTGGCACTGGCGGGCGGGTGTGGCCTTGTCTGGACGCGGAGCCATATGGTGGCAGCGCCAGTCATCGCGCGTCCGGTTGTTGTGGATGTATCAGGCACGATCGAGAAGGCGGAAAGGCTTGTTTCGCGGGGGAATTGGCGTCTGACCATCGCCACGCAGCCGTCCGCCGAAGTGCCACCCCGTATCCGGATTTCGGTGCCGCTTGACGATCTGGGCGTGGCACCGCCTGAAGGTGCTGCAATCCGTTTACGTGCGCGCTTGATGCCACCACCACCACCTGCCGTGCCCGGCGGCTATGATTTTCGGCGGCAGGCATGGTTCCTCGGGCTGGGTGCCGTCGGCAAAGCCATCGGTCCAGTCGCCATCGATGGGGCCGACGACGCGCCGTCGCTGCGGCAGCGCCTCAGCGCCCATATTGCAGCGCAACTTGCCGCCCGTGAAAGCGGCATCGCAGCGGCGCTGGCCACTGGGGATCAGGGTGGCATTGGCGAGGAAGATCAGGAGGCGATGCGCGCCAGCGGGCTTGCGCACCTTCTATCGGTATCAGGGCTGCATATCTCCGCTGTGGTGGCGGCAGCCTTTCTTTTGTCGATGCGCTTGCTCGCCTTGAGCCCCCGGTTGGCGCTGGCATGGCCCTTGCTCACCATTTCGGCGGGGATCGCCGCACTGACGGGCGTGGCCTATACGTTGCTGACCGGTTCTGAAGTGCCGACGATCCGGTCCTGCATAGCGGCCATTCTCGTCCTTATTGGGATGGTGCTGGGGCGGGAGGCGATGACATTGCGGCTGGTGGCCACCGGCGCCTTGGTGGTCCTCCTGCTTTGGCCCGAGTCGCTTGTCGGGGCGAGCTTTCAACTCAGCTTTGCGGCAATCACCGCGATTGTCGCTTTGCATGAGAGTCGCTGGGTCCGGCAGTTCCTCGCCCGTCGGGAGGAAGGATGGGAGCGGCGCTTCGCCCGGGGGCTTGCCGGGCTCCTGCTGACAGGCCTTGTTGTTGAGATCGCGCTGGTGCCCATTGCGCTGTTTCATTTTCACAAATCAGGGCTTTACGGTGCGATGGCCAATCTCGTCGCCATTCCGCTGACGACCTTTGTCATCATGCCCGCCGAAGCGCTGGCGCTGCTGGCCGATGCCATTGGGGCAGGTGCGCCGTTCTGGTGGGTGGTGGATAAGGCGATTGCTGCCTTGTTGTGGCTCGCGCATCTGGTTGCGGCGCAGCCGGGCTCCGTCGCGATGCTCCCGTCGGTTCCGGTGGCTGCTTATGGGTTGATGATCACAGGCGGGCTTTGGGTCATGCTGTGGCGCACACGGCCCCGACTTCTGGGGCTGGTCCCCCTGACGGCCGGTGCGGTCATGGCCCTCACAGCTCCGACGCCGGACCTGATCATCACCGATGATGGCCGCCATCTGGCGGTGCGCGACGATGCCGGGCGTCTGGCAATATTGCGCCCGAAGTCAGGGGATTTCGTACGCCAAATTCTGGCGGAGCGGTCCGCTTATGCCGGGGAGTTGGATGATCTGGATGTCGCGCGCCATGCCGATTGCACGCCTGACGCCTGTGTCATTCCTTTGCAGCGCGGCGGCCGAAGATGGACGGTGCTCGCCACGCGCAGCCGCCACATGATCGACTGGCGCGATTTGATGGCGCTGTGCCGCAAAGCCGATATCATTGTGAGTGAACGGTTGCTGCCACGCGCCTGTATCGGCCGGTGGTTGACCATTGATCCGCGCACGTTGCGGCAGACCGGCGGGCTGGCAATTGCACTCAACCCGCCAAAGATTGAGACGGTGAGGTCCGCAGCGGACGACCACCCGTGGATGGCCGTCCGTGCAGATCCCCCTCAATACCGGCGGAGCAACCCTGCCAAACGGCCCTGAATACGGACCTGCTTTGGCGCATAACGTTGCGGCTCATAAGCGCGGTTGGCCGGGTCCAGCCGGACCATATTGCCTTCGTTGCGGAAATATTTGAGCGTGGCTTCCGCATCGTCGATCAGAGCGACAACAATGTCACCGGGCCGCGCCATGTCGGCCTTGCGGATGAGGGCATAGTCGCCATCCAAAATGCCGGCTTCGACCATGGAGTCGCCGGAGACTTCCAGCGCATAATGTTCACCCGGGCCGAGCAGGGCCGCAGGCACCGCGAGCGAACTCTGGCCTTCCAGCGCCTCGATCGGCATCCCGGCGGCAATCCGGCCGTGCAGGGGAATTTCCATAACGTCATTTGCCGGTGACGGGGCAGGCGCCTCCCGCTTGGGCAATTCGACAACGTTGCTCGTCGTGACAGCCTTTGGCGCGTCGCCGCGTTCCGGCATCTTCACGACTTCCAGCGCGCGCGCACGGTTGGCAAGGCGACGGATGAAGCCACGTTCCTCCAGCGCGGAGATAAGCCGGTGAACCCCGGACTTGGACTTGAGGTCCAAGGCTTCCTTCATTTCCTCAAATGAGGGCGACACGCCAGTATCGGCAAGTCGATCATAGATGAAACACACCAGTTCATGCTGTTTACGCGTGAGCATCTCACACCTCCGTTAAGGAACGAACGCGGAACGTGTAGGAAACATTTAGGGTCGCGTCAAGCGATCTTGATGATGTCGACTTCGTCACCCGATTGCGCTGCCGGACTGTCTGCGGGACGGACGATCAGCGCGTTGGCGCGGGCCAAGGCACGCAGGGCGGCGGAGTCATTGAGCCCGATGGGTGTGGCCCTTCCCTCTGAGAGGATGGCGCGGATATGGTCGGTGCGTTTGGCAACGAGGGGCAAGGCGCTGTCAAGGATTGCCTTGTGTCGCTGCGGCAGGGGCTCGGGCGCGCCGGACAGGGCGGCAATCAGTGGCTCTGCGAACAGGATGGCCGTCACAAAGGCGGAGACGGGGTTACCCGGTAGGCCGAGCACCAGCGTCTGTCCAAGCTGGCCTGCCATCAGAGGTTTTCCGGGCCGCATCGCGATTTTCCAAAAGTCGATCTGCGCGCCTGCGGCCTCCAGCGCGGGCTTCACATGGTCATGATCGCCGACAGATGCGCCGCCCGTCGACAGGATAATGTCCGTGTCAGTCAAAGACGCGAAGACAGCGGTTAGCGTCGCGAGATCGTCACGCACAATACCATGATCAGTTGTGACACAGGCGGGGGCGGACAGCAGAGCGTGCAACATCACAGAATTGGACGCCGGTATCTGGTCCTCGAGCGCGGGGGTGCCGAGCGGCACCAGTTCATCTCCCGTGGAGAGGATCGCAACCCGAATGGGGCGGCGGACAGAGACACTGCCATGGCCCCCCATCGCGGCCAGCGCGATGCGGGCCGGTGTCAGCTGTTCTCCGGCGGACACAAGCAGGTCGCCCGCTGCAAAGTCTTCCCCGGCCTTGCGCACGTGGCGACCGGCAACGAGGTCCAGCGGGGCCGAAAGGTGGATGATGTTACCTTCTGCCCGCATGTCTTCCTGCATGATGACGGTGTCGGCACCCTGTGGCAGAGCGGCGCCGGTGAAGATGCGGACGGTCTCTCCCGGACCCATCGCGCCGGAAAAAGCAGCACCAGCCGCCGACTGCCCGATCAGCCGCCAAGGCCCCGGCCCATCGGCAAAGCGGACGGCATAGCCATCCATCGCCGAGAGATCGCGCACAGGCTGCGTCCGTTGGGCGATGATGTCTGCGGCGGTATAGCGACCGGCGGCGGCATGCAGGGGGAGGGTTTCGGCGGGGACGGGCTTGGCCAGCGCGAGAAGGCGGCATTGCGCCTCTTCCAGCGCGATCACGGCTGCGCGCGCCAATCGCCAGAGCGTCCGCCCGATTTGGCGAGGAGCCGGATGCCGGACATGATCATGCCTTTATCGAGCGCCTTCGCCATGTCGTAGAGCGTCAGCAGCGCGACCGATGCGGCGGTGAGGGCTTCCATCTCCACGCCGGTTTGTCCGCTGGTGCGCGCCGTCGCGGTGACGCGGATGCCCTTATCTTCAAAATCGAAATCGACCGTTGCGGAACTCAGCGCAATGGGATGGCAAAGCGGAATGAGATCGCTCGTTTTCTTGGCGGCCATGATGCCTGCGACGCGCGCGACGGCCAGAACATCGCCCTTTTTTGCCGTTCCGTCCCTGATCGCGGACAGAGCTTCGGCGGACATGGAGATGCGGCCCTCGGCGACGGCTTCTCTTGACGTTGTCGCCTTGGCGCCGACATCAACCATGTGCGCGGCACCCGCGTCGTCGAGGTGCGTCAGCTTGCTCATGCGCCGGTCAGCAGGGTGCGTGTCGCGGCCTCGACATCGGCCTGCCGCATCAGGCTTTCTCCGACGAGGAAGCACCGGACACCATGTTCAGACATGGCCATCAGGTCGTCATGGCTGCCCAGTCCACTTTCGGCGATGAAGGTGCAGCCTTCGGGTGCGCGATCTACCAGTTCATAAGTGCGCGCGAAATCGACGGTGAAGTCTTTGAGGTTGCGGTTGTTGACGCCGATCAGGCGGGAGCGCAGCTTCAACGCGCGCTCAAATTCTTCGGCGTCATGTGTTTCGACTAAGACATCCATGCCCAGTGAGAGCGCCGTTTCTTCAATCTCGGCCGCGAGCACATCGTCGAGCGCAGACATGATGACGAGGATGGCGTCCGCCCCGATGGCGCGCGCCTCCAGCACCTGCCAAGGGTCGACCATGAAGTCCTTGCGCAGCACCGGCAAATCACACGCGGCGCGCGCGGCGATCAGATAGTCCTCATGCCCCTGAAAATAGGGCGCATCGGTGAGGACGGAGAGGCAAGCCGCGCCGCCGGACTGATAGGCCTGGGCATGGGCCGGCGGATCAAAATCAGCGCGGATCAGTCCCTTGGAGGGGCTTGCCTTCTTGATCTCAGCGATCAAGCCAAAGCCGGTTGCGGCCTTGGCATCGAGTGCTGCGCGAAAGCCACGCGGCGGGGTCTGGGCGCCGGCCATGGTTTCGAGGTTAGAGAGCGAAACGGCTTTCTTCCGCGCCGCCACTTCGTCGCGCTTGGTGGCGCAGATTTCATCGAGCTTGTTCATTTGTACGCGATCCAGCAGTCCAGAAGCGCCTTGGCAAGGCCTTTGTCGATGGCTTCGGCGGCCTCTTCCATGCCCGATTGCCAGTCGTCAGCATGGCCTGCGACCATCAGCGCGGCGGCGGCATTGATCAGCACGGCATCGCGATAGGCGCCTATTTCGCCTGCCAGAAGGCGGCGCAGGGCATCGGCATTATAGGCCGCATCGCCCCCGCGCAGGGCATCGGGCGTGTGGCGGGGAAGGCCGATGTCTTCGGGGTTAATCCTTACAAAGCCCGTTTGTGCTGAGCTTGTCGAAGCACTGTTCTTCCTGTTCTCCAAAGCAAAGGACGGCCCTTCGACAGGCTCAGGGCGAACGGACTTTTGTGACTCAACGTTCAGAACCGTGCTCGGCCCGCACACCGAAATCTCGTCAAGCGGTTCATCGCCGGAAACGAGCATGACCTTTTCATAGTCGAGCTGGTCGATTGCTTCCGCATAAACCGGCAGAAAGTCAGGCCGTGCAATGCCGATCAGCTGACGCGTCACGCTTGCCGGATTGGCGAGCGGCCCCGTCAGATTAAACACTGTCCGTCGCCCGAGCGCTTTGCGGATGGGTGCGAGCGGCGCGAGCGCGGGGTGATGCTTTTGCGCAAACAAAAAACACAGGCCGAGATCATTGAGCGTCGCCTCTGCCTGTTCCGAAGCGCGGTCGAGGTCCAGGCCCAATGCCTCCAGCGTGTCGGCAGCGCCTGCTTTGGACGACGCCGCGCGATTGCCATGCTTGGCCACAGGCACTTCACAGGCGGCCACCACAATGGCGACGGCCGTGGAGATGTTGAGCGAATGCGCGCCGTCTCCGCCTGTGCCGCACACGTCAATGGCGCCTGCGGGTGCTTTGACGGGGATCATCCGTGCCCGCATCGCCTGCACGGCGGCGGCGATTTCCGTCGCACTCTCATCGCGCGCCGACATGTCGGTCAGGAAGCGGGCAATATCGTCTGCCGCGCACTGGCCATCAAGGATGGCATCAAAGGCCGCGCGCGCTTCGTCTGCGGCCAGCGGCGTGGTCGTGTCGGGCAGGCGGGTCACGCCCGCTCCTTCACCTTCATCCCCGCGGTGGCCATGAAATTGGCCAGCATGGCGTGACCATGTTCGGTCGCGATGCTTTCAGGGTGGAACTGGACCGAATGGATCGGCAAGTCGCGGTGGCGGAAACCCATAACGTGGCCGTCATCGCTGGTCGCGTTGACGATCAGGCAGTCAGGCACATCCTCGACGATCAACGAGTGATAGCGCGTGGCGGTGAAGGGCGAGGGCAGGCCTGCAAACAAGCCCGTGCCGTCATGCGACACAGGCGACGTTTTGCCATGCATCAGGCCGCCGCGCACAACACGTCCGCCGAAATGCTGCCCAATCGACTGGTGGCCAAGGCAAACGCCGAGCAGCGGCTTCTTTGCCGCTGCACAGGCCGCGACCAGATCAAGCGAGATGCCCGCTTCATTGGGCGTGCAAGGGCCGGGTGAAATCAGGAAAGCGCTGGCGCCGCTGGAGATGGCCTGTCCGGCGGACATGGCATCGTTGCGCACAACCTCTACTTCGGCACCCAATTCCATCAGATAATGGACCAGATTCCATGTAAAGCTGTCATAATTGTCGATGACGAGGATCATGCCGCCCCCATAAGCAATCCTGGGGCGTTTTGCCAATCCAGAGTCTTGGTGCGGTTCATCTGGCGGTCAGATGTGTTGGACGAAGGGAAGGATAAGGAGATTACCTTATGCGTGTCGTGCCCATTTTCATTGCTGCCGCCATTTTGACGTCTCCTTTGGCGTCGGAAACTGTCACGCCGCCCGCCCGCTATACGACAACCACGGTGTTCGGAAATGATGCCTGCCCGGCGCCCAATGGCGATGAGATTGTTGTGTGCGCGCGCATGCCGGAGTCAGATCGCTACCGCATCCCGAAGGCTTTGCGGAAGAAGAAGCGGGTGGACAGCGGCCCCAGCGCCTCTTGGGCATCCCGCGTCCGCACGCTGGAGGATGCCCAGCGGTTCACACGGCCGGGAAGCTGCACGGCCATAGGATCGTTCGGTCAGTCTGGCTGCACGCAGGCGATGATCAACCAATGGTTTGAAGATCGGCAGCAAGCGCGGGCGGCGAAGGGCGAGTATTAATTCACCGGTTCGGCCAGCAGCTTCTCCAAATCGTCCTTCCAGAACTTGGCCCAGGTGTGCGTGCCATGGCCTTTGGTTTCCGCAGACGCTGGGATCAGGATGAAGGTTGCGCGGGGCATCTTCTTCACCGCTTGCTCGGCCATGCCGAGTTCGGGCGGATTGATGAAATCATCGCCTGAATTGATCCAGAGCGTCGGGACGGTGATCTTTTCCAGTGGCTTGGGATCATAGTTGCGCGAGGATTCGAGCTGATAGATCTGGTCATTGGCATCGCCATCGCCGGCGCGGGCAGTGAAGCCCCTATCCAGTGCCGCTTCTGCCGCTTCGCGCGTCGGGAACTGCGCCTGCAACGCAACGGGGTTCGCGCCTGCGATCATGGAGAGGTAATTGGCCGTGCGGACACGCTGCGTCGGTTGCGCCGCGTAATTGCCGCCGTTCCAAATCGGGTCTGCCTTGATCGCATCGACGGACATCTTGCGCCACCAGCGGTTGCGCCCGGCAATCGGCGCTGCGTTGCAGGCAAAAGGCGCGAGCCGCTCGGCCACGCCCGGATAGGTCGTGCCCCACACAAAGGCATGCATGCAGCCCATCGACGTACCGAGGATGAGCTTCAGCTTTTTGATCTTCAGCGTCTCGGTCACGAGCCGATATTGCGCGCGGACCATGTCGTCATAATCGTATTTCGGGAAGGCCATGCGCATCCCGTCTGACGGCTTGGACGACGCACCGTGGCCGATATTGTCGGGCAGGATGACGAACATCTTGGTGATGTCGAGCGGCTGGCCGGGGCCATAAAGCTCATCGGCGAATTGCGGGCGGAAGAACTGCTTTCCCGAGCCGCCCGTGCCGTGAAGGATCATCACCGCATTGTCGATTTCGCCCTTCGCATTGCGGTGCGGCGTACCCAGCGTGGTGTAATGGATGCGGAGTTCCGGCAGCGTCTCGCCGCTTGTGAAGCTAAAGTTCTTGAAGACCGCGTCGCCTTCCTTCGCTGTGTCGGTTGGGCCTGCGAGGGCGGGCGTGGCGAGGAGAGCGAGAAGGGGCAGAAGCGCGCGGAATTTCATAGATATGTCATGCCAGCGGGCGCCAGCATCTCCCTGAATCAATTGTGGTTGTGGACGACGTTAGCGGGAGCGGGCCAAGATGCCAGCCTGTGCTTTGGAGCAGGGGGAGCCAGATTAGGCAGACTTACTGCCCAAACCCAACTTCGCCCGCAACCCGCACCGCTTCCCTTGCCGCCGCGATCAGTGCGCCGGACTTCGCCTCACACTCCCGCTGTTCGTAAATCGGGTCGCTATCGGCAACAATGCCCGCACCGGCCTGCACGTGCATGACGCCATCCTTCACCACAGCCGTGCGCAGGACGATGCAGCTGTCGAGATTGCCGTCGGGGGAGAAATAGCCGACGCCACCGGCATAGGCGCCGCGCGTTTCGGGTTCCAGTTCGGCGATGATCTCGCAGGCGCGGACCTTCGGCGCGCCGGAGACGGTACCTGCCGGGAAGCCTGCAAAGAGTGCGTCGATGGCGTCTTTGTCGTCCGCCAGACGTCCGACGACGTTGGAGACGATGTGCATCACATGGCTGTAGAATTCGACCATGTAGCTGTCGGTGACGGTCACGGTGCCGGCGGCGGCCACGCGGCCGACATCGTTGCGGCCGAGGTCGAGCAGCATCAGATGTTCGGCGCGTTCCTTGGGGTCGGCGAGCAGGCTGTCACGGTTTTCGGCATCCTCGATCGCGGTCTTACCGCGCGGGCGGGTGCCGGCGATCGGGCGGATCGTCACTTCGCCGTCACGCACGCGGACGAGAATCTCAGGGCTAGAGCCGGTGAGCGCAAAGCCCGGAAAGTCGAGGTGATAGAGGAAGGGAGACGGGTTGATCCGCCGCAGCGCGCGATACAGGTCAATCGCGGGCAGCGGGAAGGGCACCGTGAAGCGTTGGGCGAGGACGACCTGAAAGATGTCGCCTGCCTCAATATAGTCTTTCGCGCGGAGGACCATTTCTTCATATTTGCCGGGTTCGAGAACCGGCGTCGGGACCATGTCCTTCAGGTCGGGCAGGGCGCCGATGCGGCCGGCTTCGGGCAATTGCCGGGCGAGCCTTGCGGCTGTTGCGTCGATGCGCTCCACAGCCGCTGCGACCAGCCGGTCGGCATCGCCCTGACCCGGCCAGACAGGCGCCACGATGAACAGACGGTCGGCGAGCCGGTCAAAGGCCAGAATGACCGTCGGGCGGACGAACAGCATGTCCGGCAGGCCAAGCTCGTTTGGCGCCGGGCGCGGCAGCTTTTCAACAAGGCCCACTGTCTCATAACCGAAATAGCCAACAAGGCAGGCGAGCGTCTTGGGCAGTTCAGCCGGGACCTCGATATGGCTTGCGGTCGCCAGCGCCCGCAGTGCCGTCAGGCTGTCATCGGCAACGGGATGAAAGTCATCGCGGTCGGTTGCCCAGTTGCGGTTGACTTCGGCCTTGTGACCATCGGCGCGAAACACGAGATCGGGGGCAAGCCCAATCAGGCTATACCGCCCGCGCACGGCGCCGCCTTCGACCGATTCGAGCAGAAAGTCGCCGCGTTCGGGTTCGTGCAGTTTCAGATAGGCGGAAACCGGTGTTTCGGTGTCCGCAATCAGGCTGCGCCAGACAAGCGCAGGCTTGCCAGAGCGGAGCCGGCTGATGGCAAGTGCATCATCCCCCTGAAGCGTCACCGTGCGGCAGCGCCTGTCAGGCTCTTGCGCAGGCCATCAATCGCCGACTCGTTGCGTTCAACCTTGAGCATCTTCTTCGCGGCGGTGGTAAACTGCGCGGTATATTCGCGGCCGATCGCATCGGAGAGTTGGCTCTGCGTTGCCGCAAGCAGGCTTGGTTCCGCGGCGAGATTGCCAGGCTCGATGCGATCAAGCTGGACGACAACCCAGCCCTGCTTATCGGCCATTGGCGCGATGCGGGCGCGGCTGGTGTTCAGTTCAAACAGCTGCACCAGTTCCACTGGCGGGCGGATATTGCCCTTCACAATGTCCATGCGGCGGGACGCCAAGGGACGGACACTGCCCTGTCCGGCAGCTGCGACGGCAAGCGGCGTGCCCTTGTTGGCTTTGATCAGGATCGCCTCTGCCATCCGACGGGCCGCTTTGCTGGCACGGTCTGCAATGAAATCACCGGTGACCTGGGCCTTGATCTTTGCCAGCGGCTTCGGCGCTTCGGCAAGGACGCGGTCGATATCGTAAAATACGTCCTTGTCTTCGGCGAGCGGGACAATCGCGGGATCATCATCTGGCTCGGCCTGGAAAGCATCTTTCACGACAGGCAAGAAGTTTTCTGGTGCCACAAAGCCGGCCTGATCCGGCGAAAGGCCGCTGGCCGTCAGCGGCGGCGTGGTGACAACAGTCAAGCCGCGTGCCTTGGTCACATCGTCAAATGTCTGGCCGTCGGAAACGGCGTCTTCGATGTCGGCCAGCAGATTGGCAAAGCCGTCGGCGGTCTTCTGGATCGTCAGGGCTGCCACGATTTCAGGCTTGGCTTCCGCCAACGTTTTGCCGCCAATGGTTTTGGCATTGTCGACCTTCACCACATACCAACCGAGCGCGGATTTGAGCGGCCCGACAATGCCGCCCTTGGGGGCCGCGAAAACCGCATTTGCGATGGCTTCGGAACTTTGGCCGATATAGGCGCTTTTTTCGAGCGCCGTCAGCGGAACAGCATCACCACCAGCGGCCTTGGCGGCTTCGTCCATCGACGCGCCGCTGCGGGCCTTTGCGGCCAATGCCTTTGCGGTGGCTTCTGACTGGACGATGACCTGCGTGATATCGAGCAACTGGCGCGTCGCATATTTGGCGGCATCCTGCTTGAAGCGCGCGGCCACTTCGGCATCGGTTGGTGCAGATTGCTTGGCAATCATGGACCGGTCGACAAGGGCGTAACGGATCACGCGGCGCTCTGGCTCAATATAGCGTGTGCGGTTGGCCGCATAAAAGGCGTTGAGTTCCGCATCTGTCGGCGCGGGGCCGTTGATGAAGGCGGCGTTGGGAAGCTCAATAAAGCTGCCTGCGCGGCGTTCCACGAGCAGCGACGCATAGGGCGCCGCCAGATCGCGCGGGGCGCCTGAGCTTGCGGCGACAGGCACGAGCATGTGGCGAACGGCGATGCCTTGTTCGATGTCGCTGCGGAACTGTGCTTCGGTCAGCCCCCGCTGGCCCAGAAGCTGACGGTAGCGCGATTCGTCGAACTTGCCGGTCGCGCCCTGAAAGGCGGGGATGCTGGCAATTTCTCCATCGGCGAGACGATTGCTGACGACCATGCCGAACTTCTCACCAAAGGCGCGGATGGAGGTGAGGTCAGTCAGTTCGGACAAAAGCTTGTCGAGCGTGCCTTCCTGCAACATCTGCTGCATCGTGATGTCCGGCTGTTGCTGGCGCCGCTGATTAAGTTCAATTTTGAGGCGGTCGTTGAGGTCGCTGATCGCGATGCCGCGGTCACCCACCTGAACAGCGTCGCTGCCGCTCACCCCACCAAGCGCGTTCATGCTCGACGGCGTGCCGACACCTGTGACGATGAACGCGACCATGACAAGACCAAGCAGACCCAGAACAGCCCAGGACCTCAGTGCGCGGCGGAAAAAAGTCAGCATCGAGCAAGCGTCTCCAATAAACCCGGCCACGCCATAGGGGCCCGCGCGCGCGGCTTCAAGCGCGGCGAGGCTGGCATCGCCCAATTCGCTTTGCTAACGCCCCATCAGATTTGCGATCCGGGAGATAAACATGGCCTTGAAGAAGCTTGTAGCTGGCAATTGGAAGATGAATGGCAGTCTGGCCGCGCTGGACGAGATCAAGGCAATTGCCGCCGCCGCCAAGGCCAATCCCGGCGCTGACGTGGCCATTGGGGTCCCGGCGACGCTCATCACGCCCGCCGCCAGCGCAGCCCCCGGCTTTGCGATTGGCGGGCAGGACTGCCACTGGAATGCCAGCGGCGCGCATACGGGCTGCCTATCGGTCGACATGCTGAAAGAGGCGGGCGCCAGCTTCGTCATCGTCGGGCATAGCGAACGGCGCACGGACAATCACGAAAGCAGCGCCGAAGTGGCCAAGAAAGCCGAAGCGGCGACGTCTGGCGGCCTTATGGCGATCATCTGTGTCGGTGAAACAGAGGCGGAGCGCGATGCCGGTCAGGCCGTTGCCATTGTGACCGGGCAGATTCGGGACTCAGTTCCGGCCGGTTCGACAGGAGCCAACACGGCTGTCGCCTATGAACCCGTCTGGGCGATCGGCACGGGGCGCACACCTTCAGCCGATGATGTCGCTGAAATGCATGCTGCCATCCGCGCCCAGCTCATTGATTTGCTTGGAGAAGAAGGAAAGGGCGTGCGCATTCTCTATGGTGGTTCGGTCAAGGCGTCGAACGCGGATGAGCTGTTGCATGTGCCCGATGTCGATGGTGCGCTGGTCGGCGGGGCGAGCCTGAAGGCCGCCGATTTCGTGCCGATCATTGAGGCGGGCGCGCGATAGATCCGGCTGTAAGGTTGATCGAAGGCAAGGGCTGGGCTAAGGCGCGGCCCAATTCTCTGCTATTGCCGAAAAGAACACATTTCCGATGTTTACATTCTTGCTCGTTGTCCACGTCATCATTGCGGTTGCCCTTGTGGGTGTTATCCTCATGCAGCGTTCAGAAGGCGGCGGTCTGACCGGCGGTAGCCCTGCGGGCCTGATGTCGGCGCGTGGTGCAGGCGATTTTCTGACGCGGGCAACGACGATTTTGGCAACATTGTTCATTCTGCTCTCGATTGCGCTTGCAGCCGTTGCGACCATCAACCGGAAGCCGGACACCATCGATACAACGCTGGCACGGCCCGAAGCTGCAGCCCCGGCCGATGCCAATTCTGCGGCGCCTGCCGTCCCTGCAGATAACTCCCCGGTTCCGCTGGCGGTGCCTGCTGCCGGTCAGCCCGCACCAGCCAAAACCAACTAATCCCCAAATTATTTCCGGGGCAGGGGGTTTGGCGTCTTGCCGAATCCCCTGCACCCGGCTTACGGCTCTTCTCCCATGGCGCGGTTCATTTTCATCACCGGCGGCGTGGTCTCCTCGCTTGGCAAAGGCTTGATGGCAGCATCTCTTGCTGCCCTCCTCCAAGCGCGTGGCTACAAGGTTCGCATTCGTAAGTTCGACCCATATCTCAACGTAGATCCGGGCACGATGTCCCCCTATCAGCATGGCGAAGTCTATGTGACCGATGACGGGGCGGAAACCGACCTCGATTTGGGTCACTATGAGCGCTTTACCGGCGTTTCTGCGCGCCAGTCTGACAATGTGACCTCGGGCCGTATCTATCAGCAGATCATCCAGAAAGAACGCCGCGGCGACTATCTGGGCGCGACCGTGCAGGTCATCCCGCACGTCACAGACGCCATCAAGGCGTTCGCCATGGCCGACACCGATGGTCTCGATTTCGTCCTGTGCGAAATCGGTGGGACGGTCGGCGATATCGAATCTCTGCCGTTCATCGAAGCCATTCGCCAGATGCGCAATGAACTGGGTCGCGACCAGACTGTGTTCACGCACGTCACGCTGGTTCCCTATGTGGCGGCGGCCGGTGAGTTGAAGACCAAACCGACGCAGCATTCGGTGCGCGAACTCACAAGCTACGGCATCCAGCCAGACGTGCTGATTTGCCGCTGCGAACATCCTCTGCCCGAAACAGAACGGGCGAAGATCGCGCTGTTCTGCAACGTCCGCATGGAGGCGGTGATCCCCGCACTTGATGCGAAGTATATCTACGGTGTGCCGCTGCAATATCATGCCGAAGGGCTTGATGCCGAGGTGCTGCGCGCGTTCGGGATTGAACCGGGGCCAAACCCTGATCTCAGCCGTTGGGATGATATCATGGACCGCCTGACCAATCCGGAAGGGGAGGTCAACATTGGCGTTGTCGGCAAATATGTCGGCCTGCAGGATGCGTACAAGTCTTTGAATGAAGCGCTGGTGCATGGCGGCATCGCCAACCGTGTGAAGGTCAACATCCAGTGGATCGACGCGGAACTGTTTGAGGCGGAAGACAGCGATGTCGCCGCCCGACTGGAGCCGCTGCACGCCATTCTCGTCCCCGGCGCTTTTGGTGAACGCGGGGCGGAAGGCAAAATTGCCAGCATCCGCTTCGCCCGTGAACGGCAGGTGCCCTATCTCGGCATTTGCTTCGGGATGCAGATGGCCTGTGTGGAAGCCGCGCGGAACCTTGCGGGCATCCCTAATGCCTCCTCCACCGAATTCGGCCCGACAGACGAGCCGGTGGTTGGGATCATCTCTGAATGGATGAGCGAAGAAGGCATCCAGAAGCGCGAAGAAGGCGGCGATCTGGGCGGCACGATGCGGCTAGGTGCCTATGAGGCGACGCTGGCCGGAAACAGCCATGTCGCGGCCATTTACGGCGGCACAACCATCTCCGAACGCCATCGCCACCGCTATGAGGTGAACACAGGCTATCGTGAGGCCCTCGAAAGCAACGGCCTCGTTTTCTCCGGCATGTCGCCCGATGGGGAACTGCCCGAAATCGTGGAACGGCCGGACCATCCCTGGTTCGTCGGCGTGCAGTTCCATCCGGAGCTGAAATCCAAGCCGTTCGATCCGCACCCCCTGTTTGCGAGCTTTATTGAGGCGGCGCTGAAGCAAAGTCGGTTGGTTTAGGTTTCCCTACATTCGTCATGCTGAACTTGTTTCAGCATAACAGAATTGGGCCGCCTATCCGTTGACCATCCCGCATGCGATTACCCGGTTATCCTGAACCAAGTTCAGGATGACGAGGAGAGGTGGGGCCTCGCCTCCCATTGTCATTCCCGCGAAAGCGAGAATCCAGTCGATGCTTTGAGGTGCCCATGGGTTCCCGCTTTCGCGGGAATGACACTCTCAGGGGTGTGGTTTCCCGACTGTCCGGGAAGGACATTCAGCCGTTAAAAGCTATACTCGTCGTACACCTTGGTCAGGTCACCGGCCCAAGGTCCGTTGAACTTCTCCAGCAACTCATCGGCCGACGTTTTGCCGCTGTCGACCATGCGGCGCAGCGGGTTGAGGAAGCCGCTTTCATTGTCGCCCATGGAATTGACCTGCGCGCGGGCGTTGAGGCCAGCGGTGGCGATGTCGAGCACTTGCTTGGCGAGATCGTTGAGCGTGCGGCCATCGGGCAGCGGCGCTTTTAGCCCCAGTTTCGGCACGGCATCGCGGAGCTTCTGGTGATCCTCGATGGTCCAATGCTTGACGAGATCCCACGCCGCATCGAGCGCAGAGCCATCGTAAAGCAAGCCAACCCAGAAGGCAGGCAGGGCGCAGATGCGGTTCCAGGGGCCACCGTCTGACCCACGCATTTCAAGGAAGCTTTTCAGGCGGACTTCGGGGAAGGCCGTTGAAAGATGGTCATTCCAGTCACCAATGGTCGGCTTCTGGCCCGGATAGACGTCGAGATTGCCGTCGAGGAAATCGCGGAAATTCTTGCCGGCCGCGTCGATATATTTGCCGTTCCGGTAGACGAAGTACATCGGCACATCGAGCATGTAATCGGCATAGCGTTCATAGCCAAAGCCGTCTTCAAAGACGAAGGGCAGCATGCCCGTGCGCGCCGGATCCGTATCGGTCCAGATGTGCGAGCGGCAGGAAAGGTAGCCGTTGGGCTTGCCCTCAGTGAACGGCGAATTGGCGAAGAGCGCAGTGCCGAGCGGCTGGAGGGCGAGGCTCACGCGGAACTTCTTCACCATGTCGGCCTCGCTCGAATAATCGAGGTTGGTCTGGATGGTGCAGGTCCGCAGCATCATATCGAGGCCCATCGTGCCGACGCGCGGCATATGCTGCAGCATGATGCCATAGCGGCCCTTGGGCATGATTGGCAGCACGTCACGCGTCTTGTCCGGCCACATGCCAAGGCCAAGAAAGCCGAGGCCGAGCTCAGCGCCAATTTCCTTCACCTGCTTCAAATGGCGACCGGTTTCGGCGCAAGTCTGGTGCAGGTTTTCAAGCGGCGCGCCGGACAGTTCAAGCTGCCCGGCAGGTTCCAAGCTGACATTGCCATCCGCACCACCGAGCGCGATGACATTGTCGCCCTCCATGACGGGTTCCCAGCCATAGCGTGTCATCGCCATCAAAAGGTCGCGGATGCCACCGGGTTCGTCATAGGAGGGCGCACGATGGTCAGCGGTGCGGTACACGAACTTTTCGTGCTCCGTCCCGATCCGCCAGCGCGCCGCTGGCTTTTCTCCTTTGGCGAACACGCTGATCAGATCAGCGCGATTCTCGATTGGCGGGTCAAATGCGCCGCTCTCCGTCTTCGTGCTCATGCGCGCCCCCTTAGGACGGACCGTTTCGATGTGAAACGAAAATCTACCAGGTGCCGAAGTCGCCGGGTGGCTGGCTGGTTGTCAGCGCCGGTCGGCTTTGGCGGCGCCACCCGAAGCGCCGTCGTTTGACAAGGCGGAGGCAAGGCCATTCACCCCCAGTTGATGCCGCGAGGCGCAGGCCCTGCTGTGCATAAGCGTGCTTCACGGCGTCGACCTGCTTGTCGAGCAATCCTGCGAGGATCAGCGTCCCGCCTTCTGCCAGAATATCGGCCAGCGCAGGGGCCAGCTCAATCAGCGGTCCGGCGAGGATGTTGGCGATGACAAGATCATAAGGCGCGCGCCGCTGGATCATCTCATGGTCAGTGCCCGAGGCCGCGCACAAAGCGACCTGACCGGGGAACTGGCCAACCGGGATGGCATTGGCGTCTGCATTCTCGATCGAGATTTCGATGCTGACCGGGTCGATATCCGATGCCGTCACATAAGCGCGCGGCCACAAATGGCCTGCGGCAAAGGCAAGCAGACCGGTGCCGGTGCCAACGTCCATGATGTTGTCAAAGCGGGCGCCGGAGCGCCGGAGCGAGTCGAGCGTCTTCAGACAATTGCTCGTTGTTTCATGCCCGCCTGTGCCAAAAGCGCGGCTCGCCTCGATCAGAAAAACAACCGATCCGGCAGGTGCTTTTTCTGTGAACGCAGAGGTGTGAACGAAGAACCGGCCCGCCGAAACGGGTGCCGAGGACTGCTGGCTCAACGTCACCCAATCTTGTTCCTCCACATGTTGAGGGACGACTTTGGAACGCGGCGTGCCGGGCACGAGGGAACGGATAAGGTCGATCTGGTAATCATCTGGTTTGCCAACAAAAAATGCGGATATTTCCCAGTGATTTGGTCGGGCAGGGTCAGGCTCGCTCGCAACAAGGGTGGGGGGCATTTCGAAAGAGGCAAAAGCCTCCATTTCGAGGTCGATCTGCTCTGCCTGCAGCCGCGTGCAGGGCAGGGTGATCTTCCAGCTTTCAGGTGTGTCGGTCATCCTTGCGTGATTACGCCCCAGAACGGGGCACGCAAGCGCGGTGATGCAACCGAATTGAATTTGATTGTAGCCAGCGTGATTGAACTTTATGCCATGCTCGGTCGTAGGGAATGGCAGAACAGATGGCGGGCTGGCCATCTGAGTTGCTGACGACCGACACCGAGTGGGGGGTCGGAGGGAGACATGAAAATGAAACCGGAACTGCAGGAGCTGCTTGCAGATTCGCAGGCGCAGCCGCATTCCGATGCGCGCTTTGCCTTGCTGCATTCGTTAAACGAACAATTGGCCGCTGCCGATGCGTTGGAGCTTGATCTTGTTGCGATCCGCATTTCTCAGGCGATTGACCAGTTGGTTGAGGACCTTAGCCTCGATGGCGTGGACGGCACGGCGCATTAACAGCGCATCTGGCAATCTCATCCGCTGAAAAAGGCGGCGCCGGCAGATCGTGCCGACGCCGTCATTTAGGTGAGAGACATCTTAGCTGATGAAGCAGGATGCAGGAGCAGCGGCGGCAAAGCCGATGGTCGCCTTAGGTTCAATCCCAAAGGCCTGACAGACAAGATGATAACCGTTCTGCGACAGCGAGACGAACACGCGGCGGCGGTCAGTTGGGTCAATCTTGCGATCAATGAACCCATCCTTTTCCAACCGTGTCAGATAGCGGAGCACGGTTGTCAGCGGGATGCGTGATTCAACGCCGATATCGGTGATGGCAAGATTGTGCCCCATGCGCTGGGCGCGTTCTAATTCCAGAAGAATGTCCCAAGCGGCATCGCCAAAATAGTTGACGCTAAAGGCGCGTTCTCGCCGGCGGCGCAGGCGGAGTTCGGCGTCGACGGGATGGAGCAACGATTCTGCGGTCGGGGAAGCAATCCGCTGTGATAGCGAATTAAGCGCCGACACGGTCTGGATGATGATGTCCTGCATTTCGTCATGTGAGCCCTGGCTCATGGTAAAGTTCCTTCGTCGCCGGAATTGGCCTTGCGGCCACTTCCGAATTGCTTGTTCTACGCTGTCTACGCATTTTGGGGAGGATCCCCGATTACTCATGACGGCGGCGGTGCGGCTAATGGCGACCTGCCTGTATCCTTCAAGTACATCTGCCCCGCTGTCGAAACATAGTTAGTCTATCGGATGCAATTCTCACCATATCGTAGATATGCCCATAAGTGTTTCTACGTATGACCTTTTGTGCAGGTTTTCTGTCAGCGGACGTAGCTGGCGCCGTTCACATCCAGAACTGCGCCGGTCATGGATGGCGGAGCCTTCAGCGCACAAAACGCGACCATCTCAGCGACTTCCTCAGGCATCGCGACACGGCCGAGCGGAATGTCCGCCAGCAATTTGTCGCCGCCACGGCTCGCCAGATAATCATCCGCCATGCCTGTCATCGTGAAGCCGGGGCAGATGGTATAAGCAATGATGCCTTGCGCTGCATAAGCGCGGGCAATGGATTTGGTCATCGCCACCATGCCGCCCTTGGACGCGGCATAATGCCAGTGATTGGGCGAGTCTCCGCGATAGGCGGCACGGCTGGCGATGTTGACGATGCGCCCTTCTGCCTTGCCGTCCTGCCAGTGCAGCACGGCGCGGCGGCAGAGCAGGGCAGAGGACGTCAGATTGATCTGCATCGTCCGTTCCCAGCCGGAGAGCCAATCGGGTTCATCAGAGGAGAGGGGGTTTTCTTCAAACACGCCCGCATTGTTGACGAGAATGTCGACGCGCCCCTCAAGCGCGGCCAGCCCAGCCTCCCAAAGATCACCTGCGCCATCGGCCGTTGAAAGATCAAAATCTTTGCTGGCGACCGCAAAAATACGGGTGTCCTCATATCCAAAACGGGTGCGAATAGCCGCGCCAATCCCTCGGGACGCGCCGGTGATGATGATGTTCTTGGTCATACTGGCCCCATAACCGATGTGTCCATTGGGGCAAAGGCAGTTGCGCCGACCGTTTGACGCGTTAAGGGGATGGCGACGAACTGACAAAAGACAGGGAATGATCATGGCGCAAAACCGCGCAAGGCCGCTCTCGCCGCACCTGACGATCTGGAAATGGGGCGCCAACATGGCGGCCTCCATCATACACCGTGTGACCGGAACCGGGATGGCGACCGTTGGTGTGCTTGTTTTGACATGGTGGCTTGTAGCCGCCGCAACGGGGCAGGAATCCTATGATTACTTCCTTGGCTGGGCGAAGCATCCGCTGGGCCAACTGGTCCTAATCGGCCTCAGCTGGGCGTTCTTCCAGCATCTCGGCTCCGGCCTCCGCCACTTCGTCCTTGATGTGGGTGCAGGCTATGAACTCAACACCAACCGCTTCTGGGCGCGCGCAACCTTCGTCTTTGGCGTTGTGATGACAGCCGCGCTCTGGGGCTATCTGCTGTTTGTGAAGGGATAAGGCGATGGGAACCGGAACAGGTCTGGGCCGCGTCCGCGGTCTCGGTTCGGCAAAACATGGTGGCGCGCATTGGGTGCTGCACCGCATGACGGCGGTCGGCAATCTGCTGCTGCTGCCTTGGCTGCTCATCTCGCTCGTGCGGCTGCCGACTTACGATTACACCATGGTCACCACTTGGCTGGCGCAGCCAATGGCTGCCGTGCCGATGATGCTGCTTGTCATCTCGGTCTTCTGGCACTTCCGCATCGGCCTTCAGGTCGTGATTGAGGATTATGTCCATGAAGAAGGCACCAAGTTCGCCAGCCTGACGGCGCTCACCTTCTACACGCTCGGCACAGGCGCTTTCGCGCTGTTCGCCATCGCCAAGATTGCTCTCACGGGGACACCCAACTGATGTCCGAAGCCTATAAGATCATTGATCACACCTATGACGTTGTCGTTGTCGGCGCGGGCGGCTCTGGCCTGCGTGCGACGATGGGCGCGGCAGAAGCCGGCCTGAAGACGGCCTGCATCACCAAAGTCTTCCCGACGCGCAGCCACACGGTTGCAGCGCAGGGCGGCATCGCAGCCAGCCTCGGCAACAACTCGCCCGATCACTGGACCTGGCATATGTATGACACCGTGAAGGGGTCTGACTGGCTGGGGGATCAGGACGCGATCGAATATATGGTGCGTGAAGCGCCTGCCGCTGTTTATGAGCTGGAGCACGCAGGCGTGCCGTTCAGCCGCAACGACAATGGCACGATCTACCAGCGTCCGTTCGGCGGCCACATGCAGAATATGGGTGAAGGCCCCCCGGTGCAGCGCACCTGTGCGGCTGCTGACCGCACCGGCCACGCCATGCTCCACGCGCTCTACCAGCAGAGCCTGAAGTATGATGCGGACTTCTACATCGAGTATTTCGCGCTCGACCTCATCATGGAAGACGGCCCCGATGGTCCTGAATGCCGTGGTGTTATCGCCATGTGCATGGAAGACGGGACGATCCACCGCTTCCGCGCCCAGTCGGTCGTTCTGGCCACCGGCGGCTATGGCCGTGCCTATTTCTCGGCAACCTCGGCGCACACCTGCACAGGTGACGGCGGCGGCATGGTGCTGCGTGCCGGCCTTCCGTTGCAGGATCTGGAATTCGTCCAGTTCCACCCGACAGGCATTTACGGCGCAGGCGTGCTCATCACTGAGGGTGCACGCGGGGAAGGCGGCTATCTGACTAACTCCGAAGGTGAGCGTTTCATGGAACGCTATGCCCCTTCGGCCAAGGACCTCGCCTCACGCGACGTCGTGTCGCGCTCCATGGCCATGGAAATGCGCGAAGGCCGCGGCGTTGGCCCGAACAAGGATCACATCTTCCTTCACCTCGATCACATTGATCCCAAGGTGCTGGCAGAACGCCTTCCCGGCATCACCGAAAGCGGCAAGATCTTTGCAGGCGTTGATCTGACGCGCCAGCCGCTGCCGGTTTGCCCGACCGTCCATTACAACATGGGTGGCATTCCCTGTAATTATCACGGCCAGGTCGTGACCAAGAAGGGCAAGAATGACGATCACGTCGTGCCCGGCCTCTACGCCGTGGGTGAAGCGGCCTGCGTGTCGGTCCACGGCGCAAACCGCCTTGGTTCCAACTCGCTGATCGACCTTGTCGTGTTCGGCCGCGCAACGGGCCTGCATCTGAAGGAAACGCTGAAGGCGGGTGCGGCTCAAAAGCCGCTGCCGGCCAATGCGACGGACCTTCCGCTCGCCCGTGTCGATAAGTTCCGCAATGCAAAGGGCGGTTCGCCCACGGCGGACATTCGCCTCGACATGCAGCGCACCATGCAGAAGCACGCCGCCGTGTTCCGTGACAGCGCGCTGCTGTCCGAAGGTGTCGATCTGATGCGTAAGGTCAACAAGCGTCTGGAAGACGTGGCCGTGAGCGATCGCAGCCTCATCTGGAACACCGATCTTATCGAAACGCTGGAACTCGACAATCTGATGGCGCAGGCTGTATGCACCATGGAGAGCGCCGAGAACCGCAAGGAATCGCGCGGCGCCCATGCCCATGAAGATTTCCCGGATCGTGACGACAAGAAGTGGATGAACCACACCGTCAGCTGGTTTGAAGGCTGGGGCGGCAATGGTGGTAAGGTCACCCTCGATAGCCGTGGTGTGCACAATTACACGCTCACTGACGAGGTTGAGTACATCAAGCCCAAGGCGCGCGTTTACTAAGGTCCGGCCGAAACGAGGGGAGACATGCCATGTGGTTCGTGCCGGCCGGTCTCCTCTTTCTCTTCATAGTGTGGGCCGCGCAGTTCGTGACGCCCGCACAAAAGGCGGAAAGCCGGAAGAGTATACACCGGATCGCCTTCGGGCTCTGGCTCTTGAGCGGGCCGCTTGCGACACGGATGGTATGGGAAGCAGGCGGGCCCGTCTTGGGCATCTGCATGCTCGGTCTGACCCTGTTTGCGCTGGTGGATAGTCGCCGAAAGGGATGGCCGTAAGCGCGCCTGTTTGGTTTTAACTTTCCTACAGGCGGTCAACTGTGCAACAAGCATGGCTCTGAATTCACCGGAGTCCTGCCGTGCAATTCGACCTTCCAATCACTCTGCGACTTTTTGCCCGCCCCGCTGCGACTAGGTTCAGCTTCGCTTCGTCAAGTCTCGCGCCCCTCCTGCAAGCGGTTGGGGAGGGCCTGATTGAGCCCCCACGCATTTCTGCGGCTTGAGGCCCTCAACTTCCTCCACTTCCGCAACTTTGCGAACTTCCACGCCCCACCATTGTCCGCGCCCTTTTGCCTCGCTAAGGCACCCCAGAAATCTGGGCTAACAGGACACGCACCATGACCGTCACCATCCGCGAATCCGACATTATCGACAGCGTCGCCGACGCGTTGCAGTTCATCAGCTACTTCCACCCGATGGATTACATCCGCGCGCTGGGCGAGGCGTATAAGAAGGAACAGGGCCCGGCTGCCAAGGACGCGATTGCGCAGATCCTGACCAACAGCCGGATGTGCGCCGAAGGCCACCGCCCGATCTGTCAGGACACGGGCATCGTCACGGTCATCGTCAAATGGGGCCAGCAGTGCGTGCTGGAATCGGGCCGCTCGCTCCAGGAAGTGATCGATGATGGCGTGCGCCGCGCCTATCTGCTGCCGGAAAACAAGCTACGCGCCTCGATCCTTGCCGACCCGGCCTTTACTCGCGTCAACACCAAGGACAACACACCGTCGGTCGTCCACCTCGAGATGGTGCCCGGTAACAAGGTGACCTTCGACGTCGCGGCCAAGGGCGGTGGGTCTGAAAACAAGACCAAGTTCAAGATGATGAACCCCGGCGATTCCATCGTGGACTGGGTGCTCGACATGATCCCGCAAATGGGCGCCGGCTGGTGCCCGCCGGGGATGCTCGGCATTGGCATTGGTGGCACGGCCGAAAAAGCCATGGTGCTCGCCAAGGAAAGCCTGATGGGCGCCATTGATATGGCCGAACTGAAGGCGCGCGGCCCGCAGAACGACATTGAACGCCTGCGCATCGAAATCTTTGACAAGGTCAACGCGCTCGGTATCGGTGCGCAGGGGCTTGGCGGCCTCGCCACCATCCTCGACGTGAAGATCATGGATTATCCGACGCATGCGGCCTCAAAGCCGGTCGCGATGATCCCCAATTGCGCCGCCACGCGCCACGCGCATTTCACGCTTGATGGCTCGGGCCCGCAATATCTCGAAGCGCCGAACCTTGAGGAATGGCCCAAGGTCGAATGGGCGCCCGACAGTGCGGCCAAGCGCGTTGATCTCGACGCACTGACCGCAGCAGATGTGCAGGGCTGGAAGGCGGGCGACCGCCTGCTTCTCAACGGCAAGATGCTGACCGGACGTGACGCGGCGCACAAGCGTATCAAAGACATGCTCGCCAAGGGCGAAGAGCTTCCCGTCAGCTTCAAGGGGCGGATGATCTATTATGTCGGCCCGGTTGATCCGGTGGGTGAGGAAATCGTCGGCCCCGCTGGTCCCACAACTGCGACCCGCATGGACAGCTTCATGGACATGATGCTCGAACAGGGCCTGCTCGGTTGCGTTGGCAAGGCGGAACGTGGGGCGGCGGCTACACAGGCGATTGCCAAGCACAAATCGGCCTATCTGATGGCCGTCGGTGGGGCGGCGTATCTCGTCGCCCGCGCGATCAAGGGCAGCAAGGTCGTCGGCTTTAAAGACCTTGGCATGGAAGCGATTTACGAGTTTGAGGTGAAGGACTTCCCGGTAACTGTGGCAGTCGACAGCAGCGGCGAGAACGTTCACACCACAGCACCGCTCATCTGGAAAAAGAAGATCGCAGAAGAGGGGCTGTTGCAACCGGCAGCGTAAACTGCGCGGTCATCGAAAGGGAGAGAATATGCCAGAGATCGTCTTGCATCATTACGAAACGTCGCCGTACGCGGAAATGGTGCGAGTGGCCCTTGGGCTGAAAGGCCTGCGCTGGCGGTCCGTCATCATCCCCAACATGATGCCCAAGCCCGATCTGGTTGAACTGACCGGTGGCTATGCGCGTACGCCTGTCCTGCAGATCGACGCAGACATCTATTGCGATACGGCCGCCATTCTCGACGCGCTGGAACGGCATCAGCCGCAGCCAAGCTTCTATCCCGCACCGCTTGGCGACCTTCACCGGATGGTCGCTGGCTGGACGGGCGCGGGGCAATTTGGCGCCCATGTCGGCGCTGCCATGCGCAACATTCCCGCCGATGTGCTCGGGCCGGGCTTTGCCGAGGATCGCAAGCGTCGGTTCGTCGGGTTTGATTTTAACAAGATGCCTTTGGTCGCACCGCATCTGGAAACGCAGGTGACTGTGGCTGCCGACTGGCTGGAGTCTGTGCTGAAGGATGGCCGCGCGTTCATCGGCGGCGAAGCGCCGGGGCACGGGGATCTGGGCCTCTATATGAACCTTTGGTTCTTGGTCGTCATGCCTTTTGCTAAACCATTTGCGGATGGTATTTTTGCCCGGCCCGCCTTGATGGCGTGGTTTGAGCGGGTTCGCGCCATCGGCCATGGCGACGCTGTTCCAACCAGCGCACAGGACGCAATTGAGATCGCGAAAGCTTGCGCGCCAGCCGAAATCTCGGGGCCCGTCGAAGCTGGGCAGTCTGCCGGTCAGGTGGTGCGCATCCAGACAGAGAATTCAGGCGATGACCCTGTGGAGGGCACGCTGCTGAGCTGCAGTTCGCAAGGGATTGTTATCCGTCGCGACAGCGCAAAGGCGGGTCCGCTCAATGTCCATTTCCCGCGTGTGGGTCAGATCGTCCTTGCTGCCTGACCGGCGAGCCTGAATGATCTGGCTCCCCGCCACATTTCTTGCAGCACTTTTCCAGTCCTGGCGGACGGCGGTGCAGCAGCGGGTGCGGGCGACATTGTCGCTCAATGCGGCTGGGTTGGTGCGTTATCTTTATGGCCTGCCGGTCGGGATGGCGCTGCTCTGCGGCTATCTGGTGGCGACGGGTGAGGGCCTGCCGGAGATTGGGTCCACATTCTGGCCTTACGCGCTGGCGGCGGGTTTCGCGCAGATCATCGGCACAAATCTGCTGCTGATGGCGTTCGGCTATAGCAACTATGTGGCGGGGACGGCCTTTGCGAAAACGGAGGCCATTCAGGGCGCTGTGCTCGCAATGCTCCTCTTGGGTGAGCATCTCAGTCTGCTGACATGGATCGGTATCGCCATTGGTGTGGCGGGCGTGATGGTGGTGTCTGCGGCGGGCGCACGCTTCCGGATGGCAGACCTTATCCAGCCTGCCGCTTTATGTGGTCTTGGCGCTGGGCTCGGCTTCACGATGACGTCGATTTTCGTGAAGTCGGCAACGTTCGATATCGCGACGTCAGACAAGGTTCTGGCGGCCCTGTTGACGCTGGTTGCGGTGCAGGCAGGCCAAACCGCTATGCAAGGCAGCTACGTTGTCTGGAAGGAACCTGCCGAACTGAAAAAGGTTGCAGTAACCTGGCGCACATCGGGGCAGGTAGGTCTGCTCGCAGCCTTGGGGTCTGCCTGCTGGTTCACGGGCTTTGCCACGGCACCTGTGGCGCTCGTCCGTGCGGTCGGGCAGGTTGAGGTGATTTTCACGCTTGGTTTCAGCAGACTCTATTTGCGGGAACCGATGCACCGCCATGACGTCATCGGGCTGGTGCTAATCGGCGCAGGTGTCGCCACTGCGCTGGCGGGAGGGTTGTAAAGGCCCCTGAAACCATGCGTCGCAATCCCCGCGCAACACCAATTGTATAAAACCGACATAGTAATGTTGGGGGACGCATGATCATGGAGAGGGAACTGCCGTCAAAGCGCGTGCTGAATAAGGCGCGTATCCTGCATTATGAAAAAGAATTGAAGACGCTCCTGCGCCGCCAGTTGGACAAGGTTGAACCCGGCTTGGTTGCGGCGGACAATGGGCGGGAGCGGGAAGTCGCCAGCGGGCGGATCGACATTACGGCGCGGGATGCCGACGGCAACTTCGTCGTCATCGAACTGAAGGCGGGGCCATGTCCCGCTGGCGCGCTGGAGCAGGTTTTGGTTTATTTAAGCGATCTGGAGGAGGAAACGGGCACACGGTGTCGTGCCGTTATTGTCGCCTCCGAATTTTCCCTGCGGCAGCGATCAGCGGCAAAACGGGCGCGCGAACTTCACCTTGTTACCTATCAGGTCGAACATATGGACTTTGGAGGATAGCCTCCTCGACCCGGTAGAAGCCCCATGGGCCTTTGGGCTCCGCGTCCGGAACGGCCGTCACGAAGAAGGCGACGCCTTCTTTACGTTTGCGGTCGATCCATAATCCCGCGCGCAGGCCATAAGCTTCCCCGGCATGTCCGATGCGGGTGCGGCCATCTCCAAAGACATCATTGGAGCACCCGGCTTTGCCTTTGTGGACGGTCTGCACCGACAGGCCAAAGGCGCAGAAGAAGCCGCCCTCACTATCTCCATTGCCGCCATCAAAGCGCCAGATGGTCTTTTCCAGCGCGGCGTAAGAGGCGGGTTTCAAGAAGCCAGCGTCGCGGCGCATCAGCACCTGACCGAACTTTGCCAGATCCGTCATGCTGATCCGCAGGCCACCTTGAGGCGAGAAGATCGCGCCATTGTCGCCGGGTTGATAGGTGGAAAGATCGCAGTCGCCCTCGGCCTTGGTGAAGACAGGGCAGGGCGGCATCACGCCTTTCAGGCCATCGCGGCGGATGCGTCCATCCTCTCCATAGAGAACGACAGCGCGCGCAATTTTCTGGGGGCTGCACATTGTCCAGTTGAAGCACGCATCAATAGAAAGTGGCGCGAAGACGAGGCGGTGGATCGCCTGGTCGAACCGCTCACCGGTAACGCGCTCGATGATTGTGGCGATGACGGGGAAGTTGATGTTCGCATAACGGAAATAGCGGCCCGGCGCGTGCGTGCTGTCCCAGACCCGGCTGTCGGAAAGGTTGTTCAGCAGACGATCCCCAAAGGGAACCAGATAGAGTTCGCCACCGTCCGTCAGGCTCGATCTATGGGACATCAGAAGGCGCAGAGTGATCCGTCGGTCTGGGAAGGCTGGATTGCGCAGCGTCCAGCCGAGATAGTCCGAAACGTCGGCATCCAGATTGAGTTTCTTTTGCTCCACCAACCGCATCACGCCCAGCGCGACGGCGACCTTGGAAATGGAGGCCACCCGGACAGGATCGTCGGCGGTCACGACCCGCCCTGTCGTTTCATCGGCCAAGCCGCGTTCCAAGCGGGTCTGGATGGTATCAGGCCCGAAGGTGACGATAACACTTGCCCGGTGGGGGGCATCTGTAAATGGCTGGGCATATCCGGTGGCGGACAGCGGCAGGGCAAAGGTCAGCAGAAGCAGGCAGCGCAGCATTTGGAAAGACATGAGCCGAGCATAAGCGGGATGCACTTTGGTGCAAGTCGGCATGAGCGGATCAGTTTCTGTTGAAATTCAGACCGAATCGCTCTATTTAGATCACGCGGGCCGGGCCCCTCTGGCGATCAATTGGTCGCGATGTCGGACCGCATCGGGTTTCCGGTGCGTTTCTGGCAGGTTCTCTCAAACCTCACCTAAAAACTCTGGAACTCCTGATTGAGCAACGTGTTCAATGGAGTGGCGGAATGAATTCGAAGATTTTCAAACTTTTGCTGGCCTATCAGCGGCTTGACGACGCCCTGCGCCTGAAGATGGCTGCCGGTAGCTCGAACGCGCTGGAAATTCTGCGCCTCAAGGTACGCAAGCAGGATCTCAAGCTACGCCTGCGTTCTGTTTCCTCAAGTCGCCACCCCCTCCCGGCGGCTTGAGAGGTCGACTGACGGCGCTGCTTCACCCCCTGTTCACCCGAACCACGCCGTCCGTCGCATTTGCGTTCCCCTGCCTACCCTTGGGGCAGGCAGGGGACGCATTTTAAGGTTTGAGAAGTTCAATAACCGCGGCGGTCATCGCTTCTGTGCCAAGTCGGACAGAGGGTTCGGGATCGATCTTGAACAGTCCGCTGTGATGGCCGGAAACAGCTGGGCCACCCTTCTTTGCAGCGTCGATCCATGCAGGGTTGGTGCCGCCCACGGCAAAATAATAGCCGGGGATGTTGTAAGATGGATCAACGAAATAGCTGAAGTCTTCGGCACCCATGTTGGTCTGGCGGAAGGGGACGACCACGCCGTCGCCTAGCTCCTTGGACAATGCGCTGTTGAGCCTGCGGGCAAGGGCCGCATCATTGATAGTCACGGGTGTCGATTCCGATACCGTCACTTCCGGCAATTTGTCTTCGGGAACACCGTTCGTTCGGGCGACGTTTGCGGCGACACGCTTGATCGAGTCAATCAGCAGGTCACGTGTTTCCCGGCTGTTCGCGCGGACGGTAACTTGAAGGTTGGCCTGATCCGAGATGATGTTGTGCTTGGTCCCTGAGTGGAAAGCGCCGACCGTAATCACACCGGGTTCGAGCGGACCTTTCTCCCGACTGATGATCCCCTGCAGGGCTACCACAATCTGGGAAGCAATATAGATGGGGTCCTTGCCGAGATGCGGCGCCGCGCCGTGTGTGCCGATGCCGTTGACCTTGATGTCGACGCTGTCAGCGGATGAGTATTGGATGCCCTCTGCTGCAGCAATGTGCCCTGTCGGGAGTTCCGCCGCGACATGGAAGGCGACCGCATAATCTGGCTTGGGGAAGCGCGTGTAGAGACCGTCCTTCAGCATGGCGGCAGCACCACCGACGCGTTCTTCGGCGGGCTGGACGATGAAGAGGACGGTGCCTTTCCACCGATCCTTCATGGCGGCCAACTGCCGTGCGGTGCCGATCATCGACGTGATGTGCACGTCATGACCACAGGCATGCATGACCGGATTTTCAACACCGTCGACGCCGACCTGACGGGCTTTTGAGGCATTGGCGAGGCCTGATTTTTCCTCAACAGGAAGCCCATCCATGTCCGCTCGGACAAGGACGACAGGGCCATCGCCATTCTTGAGGACGCCGACGACGCCCGTCTGGCCGACCTTTTCGGTCACCACCATGCCGGGGACAGCGCGAAGCTCCTTTGCCATGCGGGCCGCCGTGTTGAATTCACGGAACGATAATTCCGGGTTGCGGTGAAAGTGATCCCACAAGGCGCCGAGCGACTTGTCATAATCTGCCTTGATGGCTCCGGCATAATCCGGCGCGGCAGCGGCCGGTGCGGTCGCCATCAATCCAGCTGCGGCTGACAGCAAAACTCCCTTGCGCAACATTCACTTCCTCCTGTTTGTATCTTTCATACACTTTGGCAATTTGTTGCGGCACTTGCCAGCCCCCAATCGCGCCGCTGGACACGCGCGTGTGATCAGCTAGTTTGTGGCTGGTGAGCATGGTGAAAGAGGCAGGGAAAATATTATGTCGAACGATCTGATTATGATCTTGCTGGCGATCGCCGTCGTCGCGGTCGCCCTTTATTTTGTAATGAAGCCGGGCAAGGCACCGGCTGCAAAGATCGATGCGCCTGCGGCCACGCCGCCTAAGGTTGAGGCCAAGGTTGAAGCGAAGGCAGCAGATGTGCCGGCGACGCTGGTTGATACGCCCGCTGTAGCGCCCGACTTGGCCAAGGCAGCTCCGGCCCCGGAAGCAAAAGCTCCGGCCAAACCAAAGCCGGCTGCAAAACCTGCAGCTGCGCCTAAGGTGGCGGCTCCGGCGAAGGCCCCGCCGAAGCCAAAGACGGCGCCAAAGGCTGCAGCTCCGGCCTCATCCGTGACCAAGGCGGCAACCCCTACGGTAAAGGCGCCTGCGGCTGCAAAGCCCAAGGCGGCTAAGGCTGCACCTGCGGCAACGGCCGCTGCGAAACCTGCGGCCCCGATGCCAGCCGCTAAGGCCGTCGCCAAACCTGCCCCAAAGGCAGCCCCCAAAGCCGCAGCAAAGCCCGTAGCAAAGCCCGCAGCGAAGCCGGCCGCAAAGCCGGTGGCAAAGGCAGCGCCCAAGGCCAAGGGCCCCGACAATCTTTTGTGGATCAAGGGTCTTGGCCCGAAACTCAACACGCTGTTCATTGAAAATGGTGTGACGAGCTTTGATCAAATCGCGGTATGGGGTGCCGCGGAAATCGCGGCCATGGACGAGAAGCTTGGCACATTCTCTGGCCGGATCGCCCGGGACAATTTTGTTGAGCAGGCAGCTTTGTTGGCCAAGGGCGATGTCGCTGCTTTTGAAGCGAAATATGGGAAGCTGGATTCTGAGAACTGATAAGTCTCTTTCCGGCACTTCTCGAAGACTGGCCATTGGGGCGGCGCTGGCATTGACCGGCGCCGTTCTGGCAAGTGCGGCGTCGGGGCAATCCGTTCAGGATCGCCAGAGGGAACTTGCAACCGCCAAAGCCCAGGCCGCGCGGGCGCAGCGCCAAGCGCTGTTGCTGGAGGAACGCGCGGGTACGGAATCGAATGCCGCCAGCCAAGTGCAGGCGCAGGCCGCAGCGGTTGCCGCGCGCATTCAGGCTATTGAGGCGGAGATCGTCGAGGCCCAAGCCCGCGTCGCCCTGATTGAGAAGATGCGGGAACGGTTGCGCACAAGACTGGCTGAAAAGCAGCGTCCCGCTATCCGGTTGGCGGCCGCCCTGCAAACTATGTCCAGCCGCCCGCCCGCACTCGCCCTCGTTCAGCCGGGCACAACCTCTGATCTGGTCCATGTGCGGATGCTGCTGGCCAGCCTCGCGCCTGAGATCCGCTCCAGAACAGATGGCATTCGCGCGGACCTCGAAGAAAGCCGTCGCCTGAAGCAGGATGCCGCCAAGGCCGTGGACCTTCTCGCCGCCAGCCGAAAGCGCCTAGATAACAGCCGAGCAGCACTCGTGCGGCTGGAAGTGCAGCATCGCCAGGCATCGTCGCGCTTTGCGTCGGGTGCGATTGCGGAGCAGGACCGCGCTTTGGCGTTGGGGGAAAGGGCGCGCGATATTGTCGACCTGATCGATGAACTTGGCATCCAGTCCGCCACACGTGGGTCGCTTGAGACATTGTCCGGTCCGCTGCTGCGTCCGGCGCGTCCCGGCTCTGCCAATGCGTTACCCAGTGAGGCGGCTTCCGCCACACAAGCACGGCTTGACTATCGTCTGCCAGTTACCGGTCAGGTGGTCACAGGGCTGGGTGAAGTCTCCAAAACAGGTGTGCGTGCCAAGGGGCTGACGCTTCGTACTCAGGCGCAGGCACAGGTTTCCGCGCCTCATGCGGGGCGCATCGCTTTTGCAGGACCCTTTAAGGGCTATGGAAAGATCGTCATCATCGACCATGGGGATGGCTGGACGAGCCTGATAACGGACATGTCGACCTTGTCCGTCCGCATTGGAGAAACAGTCATTCAGGGCAGTCCCATTGGCCACACAGGGGGTGGGGCGCCCAAGGTCACGATAGAGCTTCGCAGGGGCAGTCAGCCCGTGGATATCACTCCAATGATCAGTTGATCGGGGTTAATCCCCAAGAGACAGTTTTAATCTTGCCTTTTTCGGAGTAGACACCGCTTCGAACCAGTTCAGGACCCAATATGGCCAAGTCACTTCTGCGTGCCGCGTTCATGGTATCGGCCGTGTCGCTTATCCCCGCCGCTACGGCCGGCATTGCCGCTGCCGACATGACGATCAATCGCGATATTGAGCGCTTTGTGAGCGTGTATGAACGCGTAAAGGGCGACTATGTCGACAAGGTTACCGATGAACAGCTGATCAAGGGTGCCATTGATGGCATGCTCGCCAGCCTCGATCCGCACAGCTCCTATCTCGACGCGCGCGATTTTAAGCAGATGCAGATCACGACCGACGGCAACTATGGTGGCCTTGGTCTTGTCGTCTCGATGGAAGACGGTGCCGTGAAGGTCGTTGCGCCGCAGGAAGACAGCCCTGCTGCGAAAATGGGCATCAAATCGGGCGACTTCATCACGCACATCGATGGCAAACTGCTTTACGGCGGCACGCTCGATGAAGCGGTGGACCAGATGCGTGGAAAGCCGGGTACGGATATCCGCCTCACCGTCGTGCGGCCGGGCCGTGACAAGCCGTTTGACGTGACGGTGACCCGCCAGATTATTGAGATCAAGCCCGTCAAATGGGAAATCAAAGACGGCGTTGGCATCATCAACATCAACGGTTTTTCAAAGCAGACCGGACAGATGACCCGCGCGGCGGTCGTTGCCATCGAAAAGGCCTTGGGCCGCAAGCCGACGGGCTATGTGATTGATTTGAGGTCCAACCCCGGTGGCTTGCTTGATCAGGCCGTGGAAGTCTCCGACGTGTTCCTCAACCGCGTTGAGGTCGTATCCCAGCGCGGCCGTGACAAGCGCGATATTGAACGTTTCTTCGCGCAGCCGGGTGATTTTGCGGCAGGCCTGCCGATTGTGGTGCTGGTCGACTCTGGATCGGCATCGGCGGCTGAAATTGTGGCGGGCGCTCTGCAGGATCACCATCGCGGTCTCGTGATGGGCGAACGCACCTTCGGCAAGGGATCGGTCCAGACGCTCATCCAGTTGGATGAAGCCAGCGCCCTTCGCCTGACGACAGCGCGTTATTATACGCCGTCGGGCCGTTCGGTGCAGGAAGGCGGTATTGAGCCGGATATCATCGTGCCGCAGCTGTCTGACCCGGATTACAAGTCGCGCCCGCGCTTCCGTGAGGCCGACCTCGGCCGTCACCTGATCAACGAAGCGAAGGTCGATAACAGCGTGCTCGAAGCAGATGATAAGTCTGATCCCCGCTTTTCGGCCACGGCGGAAGAGCTGAAGGCGAAGGGAATCAGCGACTTCCAGCTCGATTATGCGGTGAAGACGGTGTCCCGCCTGTCGAAGACGCAGGTTGCTGCCACGGGTAGTGGCCGCAAGGGAAGCCGCTGAGCATCCTCATGACGGATTTTGCAAAGGCGCGCCTGTTGGCGCTTGTTGTCCCTTCGGCCCTCATGCTGGGGGCGCTTGGCAGCCAATACATCGGCGGCCTCCATCCGTGCGAGATGTGCTATTGGCAGCGCTGGCCGCATGATGCGGCGATTGTCCTCGCGCTCTTTGCCTTTGGCACGCGGGTCAGCAAGGCATCGCACGTGCTGGTCGCCTTGGCGGCACTTGCGATCATGGTCAGCGGCGGCATCGGCGTTTTCCACGCTGGCGTCGAATATGGCTGGTGGGAAGGCATCACAACCTGTTCCACAACAGCCGCAGGTGTGTCTCTGGAAGACATTATGCGCGCGCCGGTTGTGCGCTGTGATGTGCCGCAATGGACGCTGCTCGGCATTTCTCTGGCGGGCTACAATGCCATCATTTCGCTCGGCGCCGGGGTGGTCATTCTTGGCCTTCTGCGTCGCGCAGGTCGCGTAGTATGACGGACGCCCGCACCAAATCTATCATGTTGCGGGTCGATCAGGCCGGGGAATTCGGCGCCACGCGTATCTATGCGGGGCAACTCGCTGTGCTGGGGAACCGTCATCCGGCAGCGCGCGAAATCCGCCATATGGCAGCGCAGGAAGATGAGCATCTTGCCCGCTTCAACCGGCTGATCGCTGAACGCGGCGTCCGCCCGACCATTTTGCAGCCTTTCTGGCATGTGGCAGGGTTCGCCTTGGGCGCTGCGACTGCGCTCATCGGCCCGGAAGCGGCGATGGCCTGCACGGCTGCCATCGAGACGGAGATTGAAAAGCACTACTCCGATCAGCTCGATGAACTGGGGGATGATGACCTCGAACTGTGCGAAACCATTGCCGAATTTCGTGATGACGAACGCGAACATCATGACACCGCGATCCGCGAAGGGGCGGAGCGGGCGCCGGCTTATCCTTTGATGTCTGCGGCGATCCGGCTCGGCTGTCGTGCGGCGATCCGTCTTTCTGAACGGTTCTGACGCAGCTTCGCGGCTTGCCAACGGCTCAAAAAAGGCAGAAACTCTGGTCATGCGAGTCCTTCCTCTGTTTGCCGCCATCGCGACCCTGACGACCTTGCCAACGCCGGCTGCGGCGCAACGGGCAGAGCGTGTGCTGGTGATCTTCGGCAATGACCCATGCCCCACCAATGCGAGCGGCGATGAAATCATTGTCTGCGCGCGCCGCCCGGAAACGGAGCGCTATCGCATTCCCAAGGAAGTCCGCCCACGCTCTCAAGCGCCGCAGAACCGAAGTTGGGCTGAGCGTTCCCAGTCGGCCATGTTCGTTGGCCGCACAGGCACAGGCAGCTGCTCGGCTGTGGGTGGCGGTGGTTGGACGGGCTGCTGGGCTGAACAGATGCGCGCGGCCAAGGCTGAGGCCAAGCAAAAGGATGCCGAGGACCGCGACGTTCCCTAACGGGCCTGTGTCTGCTTCAATGTAAGAAGGAAACTGGTCGGGACGACAGGATTCGAACCTGCGACCCCCACACCCCCAGTGTGATGCGCTACCAGGCTGCGCTACGTCCCGACCGCCAAATCCTGCGCTGCAAGAAATGGAAGCGCGCCTTTACGCCGCGCCTCCGGGCTTTGCAAGGGTGGTCTTGGGGCATCTCTCGACGCGGCGCGAACAAATTCGGGGTCGCGCCACGCGGCAGCTAATCGCAATTTAAGTCCAAAAGCAGTGCTTCCTGACATGACGACATGGCGGACGTTGCACTTTGCGGAGCATCGCCTGCACACCATCGTCGCCCCGTGCTCGACACGGGGCTTGGCGAACGTCGTCCGGTTTCAGCCCCGCGCTTGCCGGATACCGCTTGTTCCAGATGTCCGGAATTTCGAGCATCATGCCGCGCGGGGAAGTGCAAGAATAGCCAAGCCCCGTGTCAAGCACGGGGCGACGGTGAGTTTATAGGTGTCAATCCCCGATTAGGTTGCGAACGGCGGACACGTCATAGGCCTTTACGCTGACGCTTTCGATCTTCGCGGTGCCAATTGCTCGGTTGAAGACGGCCATATGGGGGGATTTGCCATGGGCCGCCAACGCGTCGCCATCGCGCCACCGTTCGGAAATCAGCAGACAGTCCGGATTGGTCACATCGCGTGAAAAAACATAGAGTTCACAGCCATCTTCGGCGTGCGTTGCTGCCATTTGTTCGGCTAGCGCGTCGTAAAGCCGGTCAATTTCTGCAGCGGCGGCTTTGATGGTTCCCATGACAATGATCATTTTATTTCCTCTCCCGCAGATGTGCAAAGCTAAGCATCAGTTGCGCGCCGGTTGCGGATTTGGTAGTCGCGCGGCCACTGAGCGGCCCTAGGGCTGCCGCCTTATCAGACAAGAGTATCTGCATGTTCGCAACCCCCGCATTCGCTCAAGCCGCCGCCGGAACACCCGCAGGCGGTGCCGGCTCGACCATTTTCTTCATCGGCCAGTTCGTTCTGATCGGTTTGATCTTCTGGTTCCTCATCATCCGGCCCCAGCAAAAGCGGGCCAAGGACCATCAGGCCTTGATTGCAGCGGTGAAGCGCGGCGACCAGGTTGTGACGTCTGGCGGCATTGTCGGCAAGGTCACCAAGGTTGAAGACCGCATGGTCGAGGTGGAAATTGCAGCGGGCGTGAAAGTTCGTGTCATCAAGTCAACACTGACGGACGTCGACAACGGCACCGCCAAGCCAGCGAACGACTGAACTTAGCATGCTTGATTTCCCGCGCTGGAAGGTTTGGTTCGTTATCGTGGCGACTGCCATGGGCATCGTCGCTGCGATCCCGAGCATGCTGCCAGAGGCGACGCGCGACCAGCTCCCGGGCTGGCTGAAGAATACGCATATCAACCTCGGGCTTGATCTTTCAGGCGGCAGCCATCTGCTGTTGGAAGCGGACACCGCGGACGTACGCAAGCAGCAGATCGAACGGATGGAAGAGACCATCCGCACTGAAATGCGCCGCGCCAGCCCAAGGATCGACATCAGCGATATCTCGACCGCAAACGGTGCGCTGTCGTTCATGCCCCGCAATCCGGCCCAGCTGGATCAGGCGGTTGATGTCGCGCGTCAGCAGACCAATGGCGTCGGCATTGGTGGCCAGCGCGACTGGAATGTGGCGGTCCGCGATTCCACGCGGATCGTGATGACGCCGACCGAAGCAGGCGTGAACTATGAAATCGATAGCGCGCTGGATACGGCACGCAATGTCGTGGCCAAGCGTATCGACCCCGAGGGCACGAAGGAAATCACGGTTGTCCGTCAGGGGTCTGACCGCATCCTTGTGCAGGTTCCGGGTCTTCAGGACCCTGAAGGCTTGAAGCGCCTGCTCGGCAAGACTGCCAAGCTGGAGTTCAAGCTGGTCGACCTGAACGCCGATCCGGCAGAAGTCGCTGCAGGCCGCGCACCTGCGGGCAGCCAGATCCTTCCGCTTCAGGAAGGCGGCAACATCGCGGTGAAGCGCCGTTTGATGGTGTCCGGCGATGAACTGAATGACGCGCGGCAGGATTTTGATCCGCAATCGGGCAACCCGGTCGTGTCGATCCGTTTCAACAATGCCGGTGGCCGCAAGTTCGGCCGCGTGACGGCAGAAAATGTGGGCAAACCCTTCGCGATCATCCTTGATAATGTCGTGATTTCGGCACCTAACATCAACGAACCGATCCTTGGTGGCAGCGCCCAGATTTCAGGGAACTTCACTGTGGAATCGGGCAACGAGCTCGCTATTTCCCTGCGGTCGGGCAAATTGCCGGTCGCGTTGAAGGTGATCGAGGAATCGAGTGTCAGCGCAGAACTGGGGCAGGATTCGATTGAGAAGGGTGTTCTGGCGGGTATCCTCGCGACGCTCGCGCTCGTCTTCTACATGATCATCACCTATTTCCGGTTTGGGGTGTACACGACGATTGCCCTGTTCGTGAATGCGCTGCTCGTGCTAGGCCTGATGTCGATTTTCAACGCGACGCTGACTCTGCCGGGCATTGCCGGTTTCGTTCTCACCATTGGTGCTGCCGTTGACGCCAACGTGCTGATTAATGAACGTATCCGTGAAGAGCTCCGCCGCGGCCGTCAAACCATGCAGGCGGTTGAGTTCGGGTATAAGGAAGCTTCCACGGCGATTTTTGACGCCAACATCACGAACGTGATCTCCGCTGTTATCCTGTTCTGGTTCGGCTCCGGCCCAATCAAGGGCTTCGCGGTCGTTCTCGCCCTCGGCATCGCAACCTCGGTCTTCACCGGTGTCACCTTCACGCGTCTTCTGGTTTCGCAGTATCTGCAGCGGAACCGGCCCAAGACGCTTAATCTCTGACGAAAAGCTGGCGACATGCGTCCTCTCAAATTTGTTCCTGACAACACGAACATCGCCTTTCTCAGCTATCGCTGGTGGGCCTTGGGCCTGTCCGTTCTGCTGCTCACCGGCTCGATTGTGCTGGTCGCGGTCAACGGCCTGAACTGGGGCATCGACTTTGTCGGCGGCCAGTCGATCCGCGTCACGTTCCAAAAGCCTGTGAACATGGGTGAATTGCGGACACGGCTGGAAGGGATGGAGGTCGGCGATGTCGTCATCCAGCAGATGACCGACCCTAAGGTGGTCAGCATCCGCATTCCGCTGGATGGCGAAGCGACCAACCCTATCGGCAAGTGCATGGGCCAAGGCGTCGGCAAGGATGGCGCGTCCGATGACTCGAACAGCATTGCCTCCAAAGTGCGCGGAGAACTGGTCAGCGCCTATCCGGGTGTCGACATTGGTGCGGTCAACTCGGTTTCCGGCAAGGTCGGTTGCGAATTGTTCAGCACCGGTTCGATTGCCTTGGCGCTCGCCATGCTTGGCATCTCGCTGTTCATCTGGTTCCGTTTTGAATGGCAGTTTGGCGTTGGCGCGCTGGTCACTCTGTTCCACGACGTGGTGCTGACCTTCGGCTTCTTTGCCCTGACGCGGTTAACCTTCGATCTGAACGTGATCGCCGCGATCCTGACGATCATCGGATATTCGTTGAACGATACGATCGTCATCTATGACCGTATCCGCGAAAATCTGCGCAAATACCGCAAGATGGAGATTGAGCCGATCTTGAACCTGTCGGTGAACGAAACGCTCTCGCGCACAGTGACAACGTCCATGTCGCTGGTCATCACGCTGGCAATTCTGCTGTTCGTTGGGCCGGATACGATCTTCGGCTTCACCGCCTCCATGCTCCTCGGCATTGTGATCGGGACGTTCTCGTCCTTCTACATCTCGGCACCGGTGCTCATCTGGCTGAATGTGACGTCAGACAGCTTTCTCCAGCCGGATGCGAGCAAGGCGGGCGCAGAGCGCATTGGCGAGTCATTTCCTGACAAGAAGTGACAAATGGCGGAACAGCGCTTCGGTGTTCCGCCCCCATGTAAACCGTTCCGCAATCTGACGGCAGGCCGCGCGTGACGGGGCGGCGGCGAGTACCCTTTGCAGCCCTGCCAGCACGCCGCCCGCTGTTCGTTCAACAATACGACCAGCGCTTTCGTCTGTTAGCACTTCTCGTGCGCCGCCGGCATTGGTGATGACGATGGGTGTACCGCACGCCAGCGCTTCCACCCAGGCATTGGCCAGCCCTTCAGAGGCGGACGGCAAGGCCATGACATCGGCTGCAGACAGCCATGCAGCAATTTCTTCGTGGGGCAAATTGCCGGTAAAGGTGACGCGATCAGCCACGCCCATTGCTTCGGCCTGCTGGCTTAGTCTGGCCCGATCCTCGCCTTCGCCGATCAGCACCAATTGGGCGTCTGGCAAATGGGGCAGGGAGTCGATGACGAGCGATTGTCCCTTGCGGGGGATGAGCGCGCCGACTGAAACGATCAGAGTGCCTGAAATGCCGAGCGCTGATTTAGCCGTGGCGCGATCCTGAACGTTGAACCTGTCGAGATCGACGCCGGTATAGTGAACAGTGATACGCTCTTCCGGCATGTCGATGCGGACCATATCAGCCTTCAATGCCTCTGAGACTGCGAGCAAGCCATTGGCGGATTGCCCGGCACCGCGCACTTGATCGGCCGTTGCTTGGTTATGTCCCCAGAAATGGATATCCGCGCCGCGCGCCTTGATCGACACGGGGACCCCAAAATGCGCGCCAATTGCAATCGCGGCAGGACCATCGGGGAAGAAGAATTCCGCATCGATGATCTCAAAGGGAAAGGTCCGCCGGATATCTGTGAGGAGGGGCATCAGGCGACGGGCCATCGCACCGGCGTCAAAACGTCCTTTGGTGCCCGGCAGGTGCGTGAAGCGCGGGCGATGCACACGCAGTCCCTTCCAGTCTTCCGCGTCCGGCACCCCGGAAAAGCGGCGATAATGCGGATGCAGGCTGAACGGAAAGGGTGGTAAGCCGATGGGGGCGACAACCTGAAGCTCGACATCGGGATGTGCAGCGAGGCCAAGCGTCTGCCGTTCCACAAATGGGCCGAGGCGTGGGCGCGTGATGTCTGGAAAAAGGGTCGCTAAAGTGAGGACGCGCAGCATCAAACGGCGCCCCGAATGGCACGCAGTTCCGCCGCGGCAGCGCCGGATAACGATAACGCCGTCTCAACCATCTAAGGCGGAATAGCGGCAAACCGTTAAGCAAGTGCATCTCCGTGCTTGGCGATCAGCAAAGCACGGGCTAAGAACGCCGCCATGTCGAGTTCACGTTTCAAAACCGCCGCTCTCCTCGCTGTCATTGCGCTGGCCGTTCCACTCGCTGGTTGCGCTGGCAATCGGGGTCGCACCAAGGCTGACACGTCTTACGTCGCGCGCGATGTGAACACGCTGTATAACGCGGCGAAGGACCGTTTGGACCGGGGGCAGTTCAAGCTGGCTGCGGCATTGTTTGACGAGGTTGAGCGCCAGCATCCCTATTCGGTTTGGGCCCGCCGTGCGCAGTTGATGAGCGCCTTCAGCTATTATGCGGCACGCGATTATACCGAATCGACGAATTCAGCGCAGCGCTTCCTGTCGATCCATCCGGGCAACCGCGACGCGCCTTATGCCTATTATCTGATCGCGCTGAATTATTATGAGCAGATCTCCGACGTCACGCGCGATCAGAAGATCACGCAGCAGGCGCAGGATGCCCTTGGCGAATTGATCCGCCGCTATCCGGATAGCCGTTACGCTGCCGATGGCCGCCTTAAGATCGATCTCATCCGCGATCACTTGGCGGGCAAGGAAATGGAAATTGGCCGCTATTATCAGCGCCGTGGCCTTTGGCTGGCAAGCGTCACCCGTTTCCGCAAGGTGACGGAAGATTACCAGACCACCAGCCATGCGGCTGAGGCGCTGATGCGCATGACGGAAAGCTATCTCGCCATGGGCATTCCGGAAGAGGCGAAAAAGACTGCAGCCGTTCTTGGGGCGAACTATCCCGCCTCGGACTGGTACAAGCGCGCCTTTGAGCTCATGCAGAAGCACGCGCCGCAGGCGTGACCCACGCCCGATGCTGACTTCCCTCTCGATCCGTGACGTTGTCCTGATCGAGGCGCTCGACCTTGATTTTGCCAATGGGCTCGGTGTGCTGACTGGGGAGACCGGGGCCGGCAAATCCATTTTGCTTGATGCTTTGGGCCTCGCTTTGGGCGATCGCGCGGACAGTGGCCTTGTCCGCCAAGGCTGCGCACAAGCGAGCGTCACGGCGAGCTTTTCTGCCCCAGAGTCTGCTCTTCAGCTTCTGACATCCAATGATCTCAACATCGGCATCGGCGAGGAACTGATCGTCCGCCGCACGGTGAAAGCTGATGGCGGCAGTCGCGCTTGGGTCAACGACCAGCCGGTGTCAGCGGCTTTGTTGCGCGAACTCGGCGGGTCGTTGGTGGAAATTCACGGCCAGCATGATGATCGCGGGCTGATCAACCCCAAGGGGCATCGTGATCTGCTCGACAGCTTTGCGCGCGCTGATACCGCCGCTGTCCGGCTCTCGCATGCCGCCTGGCGTAATGCAGAGGCGACGCTGGCGACCGCGCGACAGGCGCTCGAAGATGCGGAGCGGGACCGGGAATGGCTGGCCCATGCCGTCGCGGAACTAAAGGCGTTCGATCCGCAACCGGGCGAAGAAGCTGAGCTGGCAGGTCGCCGCGCGCTGATGCAGCGCGGGGAAAAGATCGCAGCCGAACTCGCCGCGATCACTGAACTTGTCGAGGGGAGCGATGGCGCACTGTCCCAATTACGGCAGGCCGCGCGCATCTTGGACCGCATTTCAGAGGACCATTCGACGCTTACTGAAGCATTGGCCGCAGTTGACAGGGCCATCATCGAAAGTGGAATGGCAGAAGACAAATTGCGCGAAGCGGGCCTTGCCTTGTCCTTCGACCCGGCTTCGCTGGAGGCGGATGAAACACGGCTGTTTGATCTGCGCGCACTCGCCCGCAAGCACCGCGTTCAGCCCGAGGTACTGGCCGAATTAACGGCCGAACTGTCAACGATGCTCGACGCGATTGAAGCGGGCGGGGAAGGTCTTGCAAAGCTGGAGGCGACGCTTGCCGCTGCCCGTACGACCTATGAGGCGGCGGCGCGTGATCTTGCCGCCAAACGCCGTGAGGCGGCAGGGCGGCTCGATGTGGCGGTTGCGACGGAGCTTGTGCCGCTCAAGCTCGATTCGGCGCGGTTCCAGACGCTGGTCGAAGAGTTGCCTGAGGCACAATGGGGTGCATCGGGCATGGACCGGGTGGAGTTTCTGGTCTCAACCAACCCCGGCGCACCCTTTGCACCACTCATTAAGATTGCGTCCGGCGGAGAACTCTCCCGCTTCATCCTCGCGCTGAAAGTCGCGCTGGCTGAAGTTGGCGCGGCGGGCACGATGATCTTTGATGAGATTGACCGTGGCGTCGGCGGAGCTGTGGCCTCGGCCATTGGGGAGCGGCTGGCGCGTCTCGCGCAGAAAACCCAGCTTCTGGTTGTCACGCACAGCCCGCAGGTCGCCGCACGCGGCGCAGCGCATCTGATGATCGCCAAGGCTTCGGAAGGCACCGTCACGCGCACCAGCGTGCGCCAGCTCGATGACATCGAACGGCGCGAGGAGATTGCCCGCATGCTCTCCGGCGCACAGGTGACGGATGAAGCCCGCGCACAGGCAGGACGGCTGCTGGAGGCGGCGTGAGCGACATGTTTGATATGTCGGAAGCCGACGCCGCCAACCGCCTGATGCGTCTTGCGAAAGAGATCGCGAAGCACAACAGGCTCTATCACACGCAGGACGCGCCCGAGATTTCGGACGCGGACTATGACGCGCTGGTGCGGGAGAATAACGCGCTTGAGGCGCAGTTTCCGCATCTTATCCGTGCCGACAGTCCCAATAAGCTCGTCGGCGCAGCGCCCGCCGGGCATTTGACGAAGATCACCCATGCCAAGCCGATGCTCAGCCTCGACAACGCTTTTGCAGATGAAGATGTCGTGGACTTTGTCGGGCGTGTCCGGCGTTTCCTTAATCTGGCGGACGATGCCGAAGTTGTCCTGACGGCGGAGCCCAAGATTGACGGGCTTTCCTGTTCGCTGCGCTATGAAGGCGGCACGCTGGTGATGGCGGCCACGCGCGGTGACGGGCAGGTGGGTGAGGATGTGACCGCCAATGTGCGCACCATCGCCGACATTCCGCAGCAGATCACCGGTAACGTCCCCAATGTCTTTGAGGTGCGCGGCGAAGTCTACATGTCGAAGTCCGATTTCGACGCCATCAATGCGCGGGCCGAGGCGGAAGGCACAAAGCTCTTCGCAAATCCGCGCAACGCAGCGGCGGGGTCCCTGCGGCAAAAGGACGCAAAGATAACCGCCGCACGTCCCCTGCGCTTCTTGGCGCATGGCTGGGGCGAGGCGACGTCTTTGCCGGGCGAGACGCAGTTCGATGTCATCAAGACCATCGAGAGTTGGGGCCTGCCCGTGGACCCGCGCTTTGTTCGCTTAAACTCCACCGCAGAGGTGCTGGCCCATTATCGGTCCATTGAGGCCCTGCGTGCCGACCTTCCGTTTGATATTGATGGGGTCGTTTACAAGGTCGACCGGCTCGACTGGCAGGCGCGGCTTGGCTTTGTGGCCAAGGCACCCCGCTGGGCCATCGCCCATAAATTCCCGGCAGAGCGGGCGGAAACGACGCTTGAGTCCATCGACATTCAGGTCGGCCGCACAGGCAAGCTGACGCCGGTCGGGCGATTGAAGCCGGTGACAGTGGGCGGTGTCGTTGTCTCCAACGTCACGCTCCACAACCGCGACGAGATCGTCCGGTTGGGCGTCCGTCCGGGGGATCGGGTCGTCGTCCAGCGGGCAGGGGATGTCATCCCGCAGATCGTGGAGACGTTGACACGCGATGCGGAGCGGGAGGCTTGGGCGTTCCCTGATTATTGCCCGGAATGTGGGTCCGAAGCAGTGGCAGAGGAAGGCGAGGTGGACGTCCGGTGCACCGGTGGCCTCATCTGTCCGGCCCAGCGCGTGGAACGGCTCAAGCACTTCGTCAGTCGTGCGGCGCTGGACATTGAAGGTTTGGGCGAAAAGACCATCGTTGAGTTTTTCGTCCTTGGTTGGCTGCACAGTCCGGCAGACATCTTCCGCCTGCGTCAGCGCCGTGCCGAGATTGTCGGTCGGGAAGGCTGGCAGGATAAGTCTGTGGATAACCTGTTGGCGGCTATCGAGACCAAGCGCGCGCCAGACCCTGCGCGGCTCGTCTTCGCGCTGGGAATCCGCCATGTTGGTGCCGTGACGGCGAGAGACCTTTTGAAGGCGTTCGGCACGGTTGAACGCGTCCGTGAGGTGGCGACCGCCGAAGCCGCCATGGAAGAGCTGACGCAAGTCGACGGCGTTGGACCGGTCGTGGCGGAAGCGCTCGTGGAGTTCTTCCATGAGGCGCACAATCAAGAGGTTTGGAATGACCTGCTGAGCGAAGTGACGCCACCTGCTTTCGTCTCGAACGTCCGCGAGTCTGTTGTCTCCGGCAAGACGGTCGTCTTTACCGGCAGTCTTGAGACCATGAGCCGCGATGAAGCCAAGGCGCAGGCGGAATCCCTGGGCGCAAAGACCGCCGGTTCGGTGTCGGCGAAGACTGATCTTCTTGTGGCAGGGCCGGGCGCGGGTTCAAAACTCAAAAAGGCGCAGGAGCTTGGGATTGAGGTGATTGACGAAGCCGCTTGGGCGCAAATTGTTGCCAACGCTGGCTAACCTGCGAGCGGGCGGCGCAGCATCCGGCTTGACCCGTGAACCGCCCCCCGCCAAAGCAAGCAAATGACCGAACAGACGGACCTTTCCTTGCTCACTTTCGAGCAGGCCCTCAAAAAGCTTGAGGAAATTGTGGCGCGGCTTGAATCCGGGGAGGCGGCGCTTGATGAATCGATCACGCTGTATACCCAGGGAGAGGCGCTCCGCGCGCAATGCGAAGCGCGGCTGAAGGATGCCCAAGCGCGGATCGAAAAGATCACGCTGGGTGCCAATGGCCAGCCGTCGGGCACAACCGCGTTTGACGCCGGCTGATCCTCCCAAAATGTCGAGCAATCTTCTAACATCGGCGCTTGCAGATATTGCCGCAGACGTTGACCGTGGCTTTGATCTGCTGTTGCCGGTGCCGGATGATGGCCGGGCGCGCCTGTATGAAGCGATGCGCCATGCCGCCATCGGTGGCGGGAAGCGCTTGCGGCCGCTGCTCGTGGTGGCCGCGTCCCGGCTGTTCAACGTTGGCCTCGAATCGGCGCTGAATGTCGGCATCGCGATTGAATGCATTCACGTGTATTCGCTCGTTCATGATGACCTGCCGTGCATGGATGATGATGACATGCGGCGCGGCAAGCCAACGGTGCACAAGGCCTTTGACGAGGCGACGGCGGTGCTTGCCGGGGATTCGCTCCATGCGCTCGCCTTTGAAATTCTGGCGGATGAAGAGACGCATCCGGACCCGTTCGTCCGCGCGGAACTGATTGCGGAACTCGCGCGTGCCTCTGGCCCATCGGGCATGGCGGGTGGGCAGATGATGGATCTGGCGGCCAGTGATGCGGACTTTGATCTCCATTCTGTGACACGCCTGCAGCAGTTGAAGACAGGTGCGCTCATTTCCTTCTGCCTTGAGGCGGGCGCGATCCTTGGCCGCGTGCCGCCGGAAGGGCGTCAGGGCCTGCGCGGCTATGCCCGCGATATCGGGCTGGCGTTCCAGATTGCCGATGATGTGATTGATGCAGAAGGGGACGCCGCCGTTGCGGGCAAAGCCGTCAACAAGGATGCGGAGGCTGGCAAGGCGACGTTCCTCTCCTTGCTCGGTATTGATCGGGCGAAGGCGCAGATGCACATGCTTGTGGAGCAAGCCATCGCGCATCTCCATTCATTTGGGGAAGAGGCGGACCTGCTGCGCGCCATCGCGCACTATACCGTAGAAAGGGACCGATAATGGGGGAGCGCATCGGGGTTTATCCCGGCACATTCGATCCGATCACCTTGGGGCACATGGACATCATCCGGCGCGGCGCAAAGCTTGTTGATCGCCTGATCGTCGGCGTGACGACCAATGCCAGCAAATCCCCCATGTTCAGCGATGATGAGCGCATCGAGATGGTCAAACGCGAAGTGGCGACCATCGGCGGTGCCATCGATGTTGTTGGCTTTGATTCGCTCCTCATGGATTTTGCCGAAAAGCAGAAGGCATCCATCATCATACGCGGCCTGCGCGCTGTCGCGGACTTTGAATATGAATATCAGATGGCGGGCATGAACCAGCAGTTGAATGACCGCGTCGAAACGGTCTTCCTGATGGCGGATGTCTCCCTGCAGCCGATTGCATCACGCTTGGTGAAGGAAATCGCGATCTATGGCGGCGACATAGCGAAATTCGTGACACCGGCCATCAAGTCTGAAGTTGTTGCCCGGGTCGAAAAGATAGGAAAGCGCGGAAGCTGATCCGTTCATCGGCAGCTAAGCCAGCCGCAGGTAATTTGCCGCGGCAATCGAGAGGTGGAATGTGAAGAAACTATTTGTCGCGATCATGATGCTGCTGGGTCTTGCCGGGACAGCCAGCGCAAAGGAAAAGGTTGTGGCCCCGCCACCCGCGCCGGTTTCGAGCATTCCTGCCCCTGAGCCCGACAATATTCTGGTCCTCGACCTGTCGACCGGCGGGCAGGTGCGCATTCAGCTTCGCCCCGATAAGGCGCCCGGCCATATCGAACGGATCAAATTGCTGACCCGCGCGGGCTTTTATGATGGCGTCATTTTCCACCGCGTGATCGAAGGATTCATGGCGCAGACGGGTGATCCGCAAGGGACCGGCGAGGGCGGCTCACCGCTGCCTGACCTGAAGGCGGAGTTTAACGATCTGCCGCATCTGCGCGGCGCCCTGTCCATGGCGCGCACCAGTGCGCCGGACAGTGCCAACAGCCAGTTCTTCATCGTCTTTTCGCCCACGCTTCGGCTGGACGGGAAATACACCGTCCTCGGCCGCGTGATGAGCGGTATGCAATATGTTGACGCTATTGAACGGGGCGAGCCGCCGCTCAACCCCGCAAAGATCGTCCACGCCTGGATCGGGGGCGACGGACCGGACGCACCGCGTGTGCCGTTGCCGCAGGTGTCCGCCAAGCTTGAAGAACCGGCCGCAACGCCGCAGCCCTAATGCGCGTCGATCTTTTCGACTTTGATCTTCCCCAAGACCTGATCGCCTTGCGCCCCGCCCAGCCGCGGGACGCAGCGCGCCTCTTGCTGCTGGATGGGGACGCGACAGCCGACCGATCTGTCCGCGATCTGCCGGACATTCTTAGGCCCGGCGATTGCCTGGTGTTCAACGATACGCGGGTCATACCGGCCCAGCTGGAAGGCACACGCGGCGAAGCGCGCATCGGGGCGACCCTGCATAAGCGGGAAGGCCTGCGCGACTGGCGGGCCTTTGTCCGCAATGCAAAAAGGGTCAAAGACGGCGACCGGATCGACTTCGGGCAGGATGTCACGGCGCTGGCGGTGAGCCGCGGCGCGGATGGCAGTGTGCTGCTTCACTTTGAAGGGGAAGAGCCGGTTGAGGTTCTTCTGGAACGCGCCGGGACCATGCCCTTGCCGCCCTATATCGCGGCGAAGCGCGGTATCGATGAGCGTGACGCTGAAGACTATCAGACGATGTTCGCAGCGGAAAAGGGGGCGGTTGCAGCTCCCACGGCTGCGTTGCACTTTACGCCCGATCTGATGGCGCGGCTCGAGGCTGCGGGCATCGCGCATCAGACGCTAACGCTCCATGTGGGGGCGGGTACATTCCTGCCGATGAAAGTCGATGATACTGACGACCATGAGATGCATGCCGAATGGGGCCGCATTGATGCGGCTTGCGCGGATCGTCTGAATGCCCTGCGTGCGCGCGGCGGGCGGGTCATCGCTGTCGGCACGACTTCGCTTAGGCTTCTCGAAAGCGCGACCGGTGACGATGGCATCATCCGTCCGTTTGAGAATGACACCTCGATTTTCATTACGCCCGGATACAAGTTCAAGGCCATTGACGGGCTGATGACCAATTTCCATTTGCCCAAGTCCACATTGTTCATGCTCGTCAGCGCGCTGATGGGGCGGGATCGGATGCAGGCGGCCTATGCTCATGCCATAGCGGGGCGATATCGGTTCTACAGCTATGGTGATTCCAGCCTGCTCTTGCCGGGGATCTAACGCGAGACGGATGATCGCGGATTGTAAGCGATCCAATCTATCTGCCAGAGGCTCGCCTTCCTCCTTCTATAAATTTCCAAATTAAATCAGTATGTTAATACTGCCCATTAGCCCAAAACCAATCGCATGGTTTTGGGTTCAGTGGCAATGAACACCGATGTTTAGCGCCGGCTTCCACCGCGACGGTCGGGCAGGTCGAGGTGCGTCTTTCTGTGGAGAGGGATGGAGCCATTATGGTTCAAAAACAACGGTATTTCAATGGCTTAATCTTGATTCATTTGGTAAATGATGTACTAGTTACAAAGCGTCAGAAAAATTAAGCCAAATAGTATAATTAATATTGGAGCTCATGAAGATATGTCAAAGAATTTGAAGATCGGTCTGCTTGTCGCGACCGCCATCGGTATTGCATTGTCGCCCGCTCAGGCTTCGGCAAAATGCTGCTCGATCCCCAAACCCAAAATCAGTGTTCCCAAAGTCATTACAAACACCGTTAACACTGTCTCAAGCGGTGTCACCAATACCGTGAATACCGTTGCAAACACTGCGAACAACGTTGTGAACGACACGACCAACGCCGCAGCCCAAGGCGTTGGCTATGCGAACTTTGCCGCGGCACAGGCAAAGGGCTATGCAGATACGGTCGCTTTGCAATCGGCGAATACGTTGGCAACGGCCAACAAATGGGCGAACCTCGCCGCCGCTGATTCGGCCTCGCAAGCAATGGGTTTCACAAACTATGCTGATCGTATGGCCAAGGACAGTGTCGCTGTTGGTCGGAACGAGTATGATGGGATCCGGAATGACGCTGTGCGGGCGTACACCAACGCTTCAAATCAGGCAAAAAACACCTACGAAGATGCACGTTCGGCTGTGGCCCCTGTGATCAATACCGCCAACAGTGTGGCCAAGTATGTCGCCGGCATCTGCGTTTCGCAGGCAACGAGCAGCTGGGGCAAGATTACCCCTTACGTCAGCAAGGCCCAGTCACTTGACGATAATGGCAAGAAGGCGCTTTATCGCGTTCTTCGTACGCTTGGACGTGGTAGCACGCCAGATCAGCAAACCATGGCAGATATGAAGACTGTGGGTGTGTCACTTGGTATGGTTACCGGCAATGGCCTTGCGCTGGTTGGCAATGGCTACCAGTCGAACTTCGGCGTTTCTCTCGGCGCTTCGGGCGGCTGGATTGGCGGCGTGAACAGCTCGGTGAGCTTTTCCATGGACACCTTCCCGACTAACGGGAAGTACAACATGGCCATCGCAGTCAACTCCGGGGTTCAGGTTGCGGCCGGCACCGGCACGCTCGCGCCTGGTGCTTCGATCGGCTTCGGCCTTGGCTGGGGCCCAGGTAGCTCCGTTGATGCATCCGGCGTAACGATGACCGCTGGCGGCGCCGTAGGCGGGATCGACGTGGCTGCACAGTGGACCATTCCTCCCGTGCTGGCGACGGCAATGGCGAACGATGCCAAAAAGGGCAGTTTCAGCGTGGAGAGCTTGACGTCTGCCTTGACCGGGCAGCTCATCTCTAACATCCAGGCTGTTTGCCAGGCACCCGGCATTTCGGCAGGCGTGAGCCTCCCGACCCCAGGAAACTTGGGCGATGTGACGTTCAGCCCCGGCTACACCCAGGTTGTCTGGAAGGGTTCTGTGAACTAATTTGATCCCGTCATGCGTTGCATGACGGGCTGACGATAAGATGGTGGGAGTGGTTGTGGGCACTGCGCTAGCGGAGTGCACCATCGACCACTCCCATTATTTGTTATGGGCGACGTCGCCCCGGCCGCTATTTGCGCGTCATTGCCGGGGTTCTAACGCGAGACGGATGATCGCGGATTGCCCGTCGGTTTAAGCTATCCCTATCTGTGTGCCAGAGGTTCGCGCTCTTCCTTCGCCGCCGCATTTCTCCAATATACCAGTAAGTTAACCCTGCCCCTGAACCCAAAACCACTCATCTGGTTTGGGGGCAATGGGACTGAACACCCATGTCTGGCAACGGGTTCCGCCGCGACGGACGGGCAGGGCGAACTGCGTCTGCCTGCGAAGCCGGATAAAGCCATTCTGGCGCAAAAAATTACTATATTACAATGGGTTAAACTTGACTCAGTCGTGGATACTGCGATTATTACTAAACGTCATTTTATTGAAACAATTCACCATAAGTAAAACTGGAGTTAAAAAAGACATGTCAAACAATTTGAAAAACGGTCTGCTTCTTGCGACGGCCATTGGTATCGCTTTAGCGCCGAACCAAGCCGCCGCAAAATCTGCTGCCGACTGGCTCAAGGGAGCGGTGAAAACAGTAGAAAACGCTGGAAACAGCGCTGTGAATACGGTTTCTGGCACCGCGAACAACGTTGCCAACGATACGACCAATGCCGCCGCCCAAGGCGTTGGCTATGCGAACTTTGCTGCGGCACAGGCGAAGGGCTATGCAGATACGTCCATATTGCAGGCGGCGTCGGAGGTGGCATCGGCGAGCCGTTGGTCTAGTCTCGCTGCGGCAGATACTGCTTCGCAGGCGATGGGATTCAAAAATTATGCCGAGCGCATGGCCTCGGATAGTGCGGCTGTCGGCGCGGCGGAATATTCGCAAATTAAGGCGGGAACGGTATCGGCCTACAGGACGTCGTTTTCGCAGGCCAGTAATACCTTCGAGGCGGGTCGGGTTGCTCTTTCTCCTGGCGTTGGAAGGAGCTATAGCTTGGCAAAGTACTTTGCGGACAGGTGCCAGTCCGGAGCGACGAGCAGCTGGGGTCGTATCACGCCCTATGTCAGTAAGGCCCAGTCGCTAAATGCAAACGCAAAGGAGGCGTTGTACCGTTTGCTGCGGACGTTGGCACGCGGCAGCACGCCGGACCAGCAGACCGGCGCAGACATGCGCGCTGTGGGTGAAGCGCTTGGCTTGGTTACTGCCAACGGCTTTGCACTCGTTGGTAATGCTTACCAGTCGAACTTCAGCGTTTCGGTTGGCGGCAGTGGCGGCTGGATTGCCGGGGTAAACACCGCGGTGAGCCTTGCAATGGATACATTCCCGACCAACGGGAAATATAACATGACGGTTGCCGTTAGCTCCGGCGTTCAGGTTGCGGCCGGCACCGGCACGCTCGCGCCTGGTGCTACGATCGGCTTCGGCCTTGGGTGGGCCCCGGGAAGTGCCAATCAGTCCGGCGTAACGATGACCGCAGGCGGAACAGCGGGAGGGGTCGACGTGGCCGCGCAATGGTCCGTGCCGCCCTCGCTTGCGCAGGCATTGATAACGGATGTGGCTAATGCTCCCACTGAGCAAAAGTCGATGTCAATGCCAAAGCTTCCAACTGGTAGGTCCGTCAAGGGTCCCACCTTCAATGTTCCCGTGTTCAGTGAAGCGTCTTTGGCGGCTTCCCTGACATCGGCGGTTGCTGCGCAGGTTGATTCGGTCTGCCAGGCGCCGGGTATTTCTGTGGGTGTAAGCCTCCCGGTTCCGCAGAACCTTGGCAATGTAACCTTCAGCCCGGGCTACACTCAGGTTGTATGGTCTGGCGCATTTTGAGTGTTGCGTAGCATGCATTGCATGACGGGCTGATAATAAGAGGGTGGGAGTGGTTGTGGGCACGGCGCTAGCGGCGTGCACCATCGACCACTCCCATTATCTTTCATGGGCGGTGTCGCCCCGGCCGCTATTTGCGCGCCATTGCCGGGGTTCTAACGCGAGACGGATGATCGCGGATTGCCCGTCGGTTTAAGCTATCCCTATCTGTGTGCCAGAGGTTCCCGATCTTCTTCCGCCGCCGCATTTCTCCAATATACCAGTAAGTTAACCCTGCCCCTGAACCCAAAACCACTCATCTGGTTTTGGGTGCAATGGCAATGAACACCCATGTCTGGCGCCGGTTTCCGCTGCGACGGTCGGGCAGGTCGAACTGCGTCTGCCTGCGAAGCGGGATAAAGCCATTATGGCTCAAAAAACCATTTTGTTACAATATGTTAATATTGACTCGCTCGAAGAACGGTGCAATTTTAACAAAACGTCAAAACTGTTTATGCCAATTTTCATAAACAAACTCTGGAGTTTGATATGTTAAAGAATGTGAGAACCGGTCTGTTTGTTGCGACGGCCGTCTTTGTCGCCTTGGCCCCCGCTCAGGCTTGGGCAAAATGCAATATCCTCAAACCTTCTACTTGTGTTCCCAAAGTCCCGCCCATCCCGCCCATCCCGCCCATCCCGAGCCCCACCGATCTTTTTAATACCGCTGCCCAAGGCGTTGGCTATGCGAACGCTGCTGCGGCACAGGCGGCTGGCTATGCAGATAAGGCCG